>Ga0247762_1000007_pt1 | contig 190663 bp, 183 predicted proteins | sample UWRJL081202R4_FD_181016 | JGI IMG/M metagenome (GOLD analysis project Ga0247762, IMG submission 181016) | Plant litter microbial communities from Arlington Agricultural Research Station in Wisconsin, United States - UWRJ-L081-202R-4 | ecosystem: Environmental > Terrestrial > Plant litter >...
AGAGTGGGATCACTCTTGACGCCGTCGGAGGCAAGAACAAAGCCTGATGCTTCCGAAGAGAGCAGAATACAAAGAAATGCGATGAAAACGGGGCGGTAACGGTGCATGGCAACGCCTCAAATCCAGGGACTCATTGTCGGATCGAAGGGATTGGTAAGTTCGCTTGTCCGCTTTGCACTGGCTGTCTCTCAATATTCGTGAGGTCGATGGGGTTGACCATCACCGCTTAGTTGTAGGCATGAGTCTGTCGCCTGCTACGATCTGGCAGTTCTATCCGATTCGAAATTTGTCGGCGTTTGCAGCATAAGCTTGTGGGCGCGTGTGCTGTCATGTTTTCCTTAGAAGCCGGTCGAAGTAAAAACTTCAGGATTGCAGGAAATGACCCAAATGAAACGTGCGTTCCGTCTTGTCTTTGCCTCACTTCTCTGTGGTTCTGTTGCGATCTCCGCGCAGACCGCAAAACTGTCCATCGACACGAGCATCGCTGTGGCGCCCGTGAGCCCCACCCTATATGGCCTGATGACGGAGGAGATCAACTACTCCTATGACGGCGGGCTGTACGCAGAGATGGTGCGGAACCGTACGTTTCATAGATCTTGGCAGGGATACGAGTCCTGGAATGTCATTGCGCGTGGAACCGCTCATGCCAAAATCGACAAAGGAACTACAGGACCAAGCTCGGCTCTGCCGAAGAGCATGATGCTTAAGATCGATCCCGGTGCGGGGCCATATGAGGCAGGCGTGGCCAACAATGGATACTGGGGCATGGCGGTGCGGCCTTCCTCGACGTACAGTGGGTCTTTCTATGCGATGTCCGCTGGAGTGGGTTCCGCCCGTGCTCGACTGATCTCGGATGTCTCCGGCGCAACACTCGCCGAAGCGATTATCCCCCTGGCTGATGGCGATTGGCAGAAACACACCTACACCCTGAAGACCTCGGCATCGGTAAAGCCAGGTCAAGAGAATCATCTGGAGATCACCTTCGAGCACCCGGGAACGGTATCTCTGCAGTTGGTGTCTCTTATGCCGCCCACGTTCCACGATCGCCCCAACGGTAACCGTCCGGACCTGATGGAGATGATGGCGGCCATGAAGCCGCACTTCCTGCGCCTTCCAGGGGGGAACTACCTTGAAGGAGATACGATCCGCGAGCGGTTCAACTGGAAAGAGACGATTGGTCCATTGGTGGATCGCCCCACGCATCGCAGCCCATGGAACTATCAGTCCAGCGACGGAATGGGCCTGCTGGAGTTCCTGGAGTGGTGCGAAGACCTGAAGATCGAACCCGTGCTCGCGGTATATGCCGGATACTCGCTGCACGGCGAGTCGGTTGTGGGCAAAGAGCTGGAGCCTTTCATTCAGGACGCCTTGGATGAGATTGAATACGTCACCGGAGATGCCAGCACGAAGTGGGGTGCGGTGCGTGTGCAGGACGGTCATCCCGCGCCTTTTCCTTTGCATTACATCGAGATCGGAAACGAGGACAACTTTGACAAGTCGGCAAGCTATGAGGAGCGCTTTGCCCGCTTTGCCAAGAGCATCAGAAGCAAGTATCCGCAGTACAAACTGATTGCAACGATACCGGTGAAGGAGTCGATTCCAGATGTCGTGGACGACCACTACTACCTGACGCCCGACGGCTTCTTCGAGATCCTGCATAAGTACGACACCATGGATCGCAAGGGGCCAAAGATCTTCGTGGGCGAGTGGGCGACCCGCACAGGTACGCCCACGCCGGATTTCGGGGCGGCCCTCGGTGATGCGGCCTGGATGACGAGTATGGAGCGCAACAGTGACCTTATTGTGATGGCAAGCTATGCCCCTCTGTTCACAAATGTGAATCCAGGTGGCATGCAGTGGTCCACCGATCTGATCGGCTATGACGCTCTGCGTGCCTATGGGTCTCCGAGTTACTACGCGCAGGTGCTCTTCGGAAGCCACATTGGCGATCACACGGTGAAGTCCGACGCGACGGATGTGAATGCGCGGTTTTCCTGGTCCGCGACTGTGTCGACAGAGAATAAGATGTTGCACCTGAAACTCGTCAATGCGTCGGATGCTGCGCAGCCCCTGGTCGTCGATCTTAAGGGGACAAAGGCCGGATCGGCGGCCCTGTACTCCTTACACGCGGCTACACGCTGGGCGACCAATTCCATCGAGCATCCGGACACGATCAAGCCGATTGTAGGTAAGGTCTCCGTGACGTCGGGCAACTGGAATCACGCCGTCGCTGCGAATACGATTGAAGTCATCGATATTCCGCTCCAATAAAGTCGATCGGGCAGAGAGGCGAGCCGTGTTAGAGCGCTTGAAAGAAGAAACGTTGGAGGCAAACCTCGAGGTCGTCAAGCGAGGTCTTGTTCTCTATACCTTTGGCAACGCGAGCGGCATTGATCGCGAGGCAGGCCTGGTTGTCATCAAACCGAGCGGTGTGGACTATGACGATCTGAAGCCGTCGCACATGGTCGTCACGGACATGGAAGGGGACATCGTTGAGGGAGATCTTCGGCCCTCAAGCGACCTAAAGACTCATCTCGCGCTGTACAAGGCATTTGGAGAGATCGGCGGGGTTGTCCACACGCATAGCGAACATGCGACGGCGTGGGCGCAGGCAGGTCGCGACATTCCAGCCTTTGGAACGACGCACGCCGATTACTTCCACGGCCCGGTTCCTTGTACGAGGCCGCTGACAGATGAAGAGGTCAACGGAGAGTACGTTCTGAATACAGGCCTTGCAATCATCGAGCGATTCGAAGGAATCGATCCGCTGGCGATACCTGGTGTTCTGGTCGGTGGACACGCCCCCTTTGCGTGGGGAAGGACTCCGCATGACGCGGCGCACAATGCGGTGGTGCTGGAGGCCGTTGCTAAGATGGCCTTCATGACGGTGCTGCTCAACTCGGAGTGCGGCGTAACCTCGGCTCTGCTGGATCGGCATTACTTCCGCAAGCACGGTGCAAAAGCAACCTACGGACAGAAGTAGAGGACAAGATGGCGATTGTTGCGGGTGCGGATTTTGGAACGCTGAGCGTTCGTGTGACGTTGCTGGATTCGGAGCGTGGACGCCTGGGCACTGCAGCGTCGGAGTATGAGCTGCACCGTAAGCGGGAAGATCCTGACTATGCCACGCAGTCGCACTTCGACCAGATGGATGCCCTCGTGAAAGCGACGAGAGATGTGCTTTCACAGACTGGGATTGCTGGCGATCAGGTCATCGCGCTTGCGCTGGATACGACCGGATCCAGCGTCGTCATGGTCGATGAACATCTCCAGCCGCTCGACGAGTACTACCTGTGGTGCGACCATCGTGCTCATCGGGAAGCTCAGGAGATCACGGTCAGAGCCCATGAGATGGGCATCGAGGCCATCGAGTGGTGCGGTGGTGTCTATTCCCATGAATGGGGATGGGCAAAGTTGCTGCACTGGCTCCGTCACTCGACAGAAGACAAGCGCTCCAGGTTCGCAACGGCACTCGAGCACTGCGACATGGTGGCTGCAACGCTGACCGGTGTTACGTCTCCTGCTTTCGTCAAACGCTCCGTCTGCGCCATGGGGCATAAGTGGATGTGGAACCCGCGATGGGGAGGGCTGCCGTCGGAGGAGTTCCTTGTGCGTGTAGATCCTCTCCTGCGAGGGGTGAGAGAGAAGATCTCGGGCGAGTATCTGACGTCGGACCATGTTTATGGCGGTCTTGCTTCAACCTGGGCGGAGAAGATGGGATTGAAGGCGGGTATCCTCATTCCCGTCGGTGCTTTCGACGCGCATTGGGATGCGCTTGGCGCGGGATGCAAACCCGGCGACGTTGTGAATGTGGTCGGAACGTCCACGTGCATCATCGCAACTGCTGAAGAGACAAAGCTTGTCCCGGGTGTTTGTGGAGTCGTCCCCGGCAGCGTCGATCCAACGCTTACGGGAATCGAAGCCGGCCTCTCAGCCGTCGGCGACATCTTTGAAGCGATTGCAAGGCGCGCGGGCGTGAAGGTTAAGGATCTTGCGGCTTCGCTGGGAGAGTACAAAGCTGGACAGACCGGCCTGCTGCGCCTGAGCTGGGATAACGGAGATCGTACCGTGCTGGTGAACCCCGAACTTGGCGGCATCACTCTTGGCTGGAATCTGATACACACGGCGCAGGACGAACTCTTTGCTGCCATCGAAGGAACTGCCTTCCATACGCGCATTGTCCTGGAGCGTATGACAGAGTACGGTGTGCCTGTAGAGCGTGTGATCAACGCCGGAGGCATTCCGCAGAACAACGTGGTTCTTAACCAGATCTACGCAAACGTTTTGAACAAGCCAGTGCTCGTTCCAGATGGAGTTCCGACCAGCCTCGGATCGGGCATCGTAGCGCTCACCATGGCGGGGGTGTTTCCCTCGATCGCGGCGGCGCAGGAAAAGTTATGTCTGCCGTTTCAGACGTATCTGCCCCAACCGGATGCCGTCGCTACGTACGAACAGCTCTACCAGCTTTACCGAAAGGTCTACTTCGCGCTGGGCTCCAGGGGAGCTGCAGCGGTGTCGTTAGGAGAGATACTTCCTGAACTGCGCCGCATTGCAAAGGCAACCCATACTGCATAGAGGAACGACGCCCCATGAGTCGGTGCCGTCCAGCGTGGATGACGTGAACTCAAAGGGCCGAACGTCGTTCGGATACATCTTCAAAAGAGATAGACACCCTGTTGCATTGGCGGGGCGAATCATCTGCGGGTTAGCAGAGTGCCCCGACTATCGGTGAACCTCCGGCCCATTCTGCTTTCCGGGGATGATTCCGATACTTGAAGTTCATATCTCTATTGAAAGCTCAACCCGAACATCGAGCTGCATAACGATGCCGATACGGACCTCGCATTCGTAGTGGCATCGTGGCCACTTCAGCAGCAGCAAGGGGATCAGCAATTCCATAAACCCGGATTCTCCTTGGGAAATATTTTATCTATTGACAGCCATTGCTCGGATTCCGTAGATTTCGATCTCGTTGTAAGTCAGCAAAGTTTTGTTCCAAGGCTTCAGGAGGCAGTATGTTCCGCAGCAAAGTGAGTCCGGTCCAGGCGCCGGTGTTCCAAGATAAGGTGTGTACCCACCTCCGCCGAATCTTTGTAATGTTGTTCCTCATGGGACTGAGAACACTGGCAGTGCGGGCGCAGACCGGCGGCCAGGCAGGTATCCAGGGAACAGTGACGGACCAGTCGGGCGCCGCAGTGCCGAATGTCACGGTGACTGCGATCAACAATGCGACCGGCGTTTCGACTGTTCGCGAGTCGACTGCCAGTGGACTCTACACGATCTCCCCGATCATTCCTGGAACGTATACCGTTACGGCGACAGCAAAGGGCTTTCAGGGTTTTAAGCAGGAGAATCTCTCGATCGACGCGCTGAAGCTCACCGGCCTGAACATTACGATGTCAGTGGGCTCCGAAACTCAGGAAATTACCGTCAGCGCTGAACCTCCCGCGCTGGAGACGACCAACGCCGTCCTTGGCGGTGTGATGCAGAACGAAACCTACCAAAATCTTCCGCTGCAGATGAACTCGCAGCAACGTGATCCCACCGCCTTTGCAGTGCTGGTACCGGGCGTGCAGGGCGGTACGCGCGCGCCGATCATCGGTGGAACGGGAAACTTCCTTGCCCAGGTGTATGTCGATGGACTTCCGATTGTGACAGTCAACCAGCAGGGTGACAATCGCACCGTTTCGAATGCGATTCCCGTGGAAGCCATCGATCAGTTCCAGGTAGTGACGAGCACGCCCGGCGCGGAGTACGGCGGGGCGGGCCTCATCAACTTCACGCTGAAGTCTGGTGGCAATGCGTACCACGGCACGGCAGCGATCTTTGTCCGGAATACGATCTTCGATACGTGGGGATTTTCCTCGCCGGCCGTAACAAAGAAAGATGAAAACGGAAATACTGTCCCGGCAGGCAAGCCGGTGGAGCATCAAAATGAGATCGTAGGTGCGGTCGGTGGACCAATTCCTCTTACACAAAAGAAGGGATTTTTCTTCGCGGCATATGATCGTTACCATGGACGGAATGGAATCAATCCCAATACGCTTACCGTACCGACCTTGGCCATGCGCGGCGGTGACTTCGGCAGCCTGTTGACCCGCATCATCGATCCCATTACCAAAGCATCTGTGATCCAAGGCCAGATCTACGATCCCACCTCTACCGTTTCCTGCACCTCTCATAGCACGAATGGGCCTTGCCGCTATCAGTTTGGCTATGGCTACGGTGGTGCCGCCGGTCCGAATGGTAATCCAGTCCTGATCGGAACACCTAATGTCATTCCTGCAAGTTTGATCTCTCCCATCGCGGCTAAGATGGCGAGCTATCTTCCAGATCCCTCCAATAGCGCCAACTTCAACAACTTCATCGGCGGAGTCGCAACGGGCTTCGATAATCACGAGTTTGCGACGCGCGTGGACTTTGACATTACTTCGAAGCAGAGACTTTCCTACGTGCTGACGATCGGTACACGTAAGAACGTTCCCTTCAGTGTAGGTGGAACCCCCGCAGGCGTCGTTCTTCCATTGCCCTACACCGCAGGCGGCACTGCTGTGATCAAGCCGACTCTTACGGATGTGGAGCATACGTGGACGATCACCCCGCGCATCGTCAACCAGCTCAAATTTGGTTTTGCCCGCTTCGCACAGCCGATTGGATCCCTAACGGACGGCGTCGCCCCTTATCGCGCTGCTGCGGACTTCGGGATCACCGGTCTCCCTGAGGGGCAGGCCTCCGATGAACTTCCAGGAGCGACTTTCGCGGCGACTGCCCTGTTTGGGACGCCGGTAAGTCCATGGACCTCGAATGGTGCGAGCGGTGCGACGCAGACTACCGTACCAAACACCTACACACTGTTGGACAATCTTCAACTCGTGAAGGGAGAACACAATATCACGATTGGTGGCCAGATTCAGTGGCTGCAGGACAACGTAGCATCTCAGACCGGCCCTTCGGGTATTCTGACGATCCCTTATACCGCCAATTCGACGGCGGGTTTTCCTACCGGCGCCAATGGTCAGAACGCGACGACCCTGAACACGACCACCTCCGGATTTTCCTACGCCAGCTATTTGCTCGGTGCAGCCAGCCAGTCCAGCATCGCGATCCAGGCAGTTGCGGAAACAGGTGGCAGGTACCGTACGATTGCTCCTTACATTCAGGACGACTGGAAAGTAACTCAGAAGCTCACGTTGAATATCGGTCTGCGTTGGGACTATCTGCCTCCGTTCCATGAGGTGCAAGACCGTTGGAGTTTCCTGAATCCGAATCTAACGAATCCGATTACGGGGACGCCTGGAGCTCTGCAGTTCGCAGGTGATCGCGGTGCGGGCGTCAGCTGTCAATGCCGGACCCCCGTGCAGACATGGTGGAAGAACTTTGGACCACGGATCGGTCTGGCTTACGCCGTCACGGCGAAGACGGTTTTGCGCGCCGGTTATGGCCTCTCCTATTCGATTGGCGGCGGTGTAGGTGGACGAGCCGGAGCAGGGAACGGCACGGGAAACCTGGGCTTCAATGCGACCGCAACCACTGCGGCTGACATTAATACAGGCGCTGCACAGGCTGGGCCTTCATTCTATTTGAATAACAGCACTGGCTTCCAGGCACTGGGACTTTCAAACACCCGGTTCGGTGGACCGACTTTTGTTTTGCCGACAACCCCAGCGCCTAGTGCCGCGAGCGCGTCTCTGAATACCGGAAATTACACAACTGCTTCTGGCGCGGCGGTAAACGCTGGCTCTATGGCTTTTGCGGATCCCTATCTCTCTGGCCGTGCACCGGAGTTCAACTTCTTCAATGCTGGACTGCAGCAGGCTTTCACCAATGATCTGACGATGACGTTGAACTATGCCGGAACGCAGAGTCACTTCTTGGCTCCGAGTAGTGGAAACGCCCGTGGTCTTTATACAAACCAACTCGATCCAAAGTATCTGGCGGCTCTTGGTGCTGTCATGGGATCCGATGGAAGCACGCCACTGCTCAACGCAGCAGCTACTCCCGCGAACGTTGCAATCCTCAAGGCCAACTATGCAGGTGCGGGTCTGCCGTATGCTAATTTCCTTACCACGCAGACGATCGCGCAAGCGCTCGTCGCCTTCCCGCAGTACTCGGGTGTTACCGATACGTGGGGGCAAAACGTGGCTAACATCAGCTACCATTCTCTGCAGCTCTCCTTCAGCCAGCGTGAATGGCATGGTCTGAGCTACACAGCCAATTACACATGGTCCAAGAATCTGGGAGACGACGGTACGTTCCGCAGCGGTTACGATCTGCCCGCGGGCGCTACTTCGAACGGACAGGCGTATAAGGCCAATCGGATCGACCGAGGCGAAACGATTACCAACGTTCCTCACAACGTATCCGTCTATGGCGTATACCAGTCGCCCTTTGGGAAAGGTAAGATCGGTGGAAGCAGCTTCCTGATGCGCGCATTGGCGGGCGGTTGGCAGTTCTCCGGCATTTATACCTTCACCTCGGGTGCGCCACTGGTCATCACCTACGCAGGATGCACCTCGCCAAAGCTGGGGCAATGCCAGATGGACCTGAACCCTAACTTCAAGGGAAAGAACCCACGCATCAATGGCCGTCTCGGAACCGGAACTACCGCAGCGAATCTCGGCACGATTCCGTACATCGATAAGGATGCGTTTCAGCTTCCGGGTAAGTTCAGCGCAGGTGCAAATGCCCTGAATAAGATTGGAACGGCGCCCCGCACAGCACCCTACGGTCTTCATGCGCCAAGCAAATACAACATGGATGTCAGCCTTCGCCGGACATTCAATCTGAGTCCAGAGAGATTCAGGTTGGTGCTTGAAGCAGATGGCCTGAACATCACAAATAAGAGCACCTTCGGGAATATCGCTGTCGCGTGGAGTCCCACGGTAACGAACCTTGGTTCGGTCCAAAACGCTACGGGCAATCGTGACTTCCAGTTCGCAGGCCGAATCAACTTCTAACTTTGCCCCGGCCGGGAACACTTTTAGGGTTCCCGGCTACGTTACGTAAAGGCGTTTCTGGAGTGTGATGTTCGTGATGCGATATGTTTCTTCTGGAACACTAGCAGTGTACAGCGCGGCCCTACTGCTTACGGCGCTCACGATGTCCCTGGCTCAGACACCAAAGACATCGACAGATTCGGCCCGCCACACCTTTCGTGTTGCCGGAGACCACTTCGAACTGAATGGGGAACCTGTTCAGCTTCTTTCTGGGGAACTGCACTATGCGCGTATTCCTCGGGAGTATTGGAGAACGCGGCTGAAGATGGCGAAAGCAATGGGTTTGAACACAGTTGCGACCTACGTCTTCTGGAACGTGCATGAGCCGACGCCTGGCGTATATAACTTCGCAGGAAATTATGATCTTGCTGCATTCGTAAAGATGGCGCAGGAGGAGGGGTTGAACGTGATTCTGCGCGCGGGTCCCTATGCGTGTGCGGAGTGGGAGTTTGGCGGCTATCCCTCATGGCTGATGAAAGACCCGAAGATGGGCGCAGCGTTGCGCTCCGATGATGCTGTCTACATGGCTCCCGTGGAGCGTTGGATCAAGCGTTTGGGAGAGGAAGTGGCGCCCCTGCTAATCGCTAATGGCGGCCCGATCGTTGCTGTGCAGGTGGAGAACGAATACGGAGACTTTGGCGGCGATAAGAAGTACCTTGCCCATATGCTGGAGATCTTTCAGAACGCCGGTTTAAAAAACTCGTTTCTATATACCGTCGATCCTTCGAAGGCTTTGGTCAATGGATCGCTAGAAGGACTGCCATCCGGAGTGAACTTCGGTGTCGGGAACGCAGAGCGCGGCCTGACGACGTTGGCAAAATTGAAGCCGGGCCAGCCGCTCTTCGCTTCGGAATATTGGCCAGGCTGGTTCGATCATTGGGGACATCCGCATGAGACACGTCCAATTCCGCCACAGCTAAAAGACATCGCCTACACGCTAGACCATAAGGCATCGATCAATATCTATATGTTCCATGGCGGAACGAGCTTCGGCTTCATGAGTGGAGCGAGTTGGACGGGCGGAGAGTATCTGCCGGACGTGACAAGTTACGACTACGATGCGCCTCTCGATGAGGCGGGCCATCCCACGCCGAAGTTCTATGCCTACCGTGATTTGTTAGCGAAGTATTCGAAAACGCCTCTACCGCCGGTGCCTGCTGTGCCAGAGGTGATTGCCGTCCCGGAGTTTGCGGTAGGGAAGTCGGGTTCGCTTTGGGATCATCTTCCCACACCAGTGAAATCGGAAAAGCCTTTGACGATGGAAGAGATGGATCAGTCCTACGGCTACGTACTTTATCGCAAGCAGCTAAGCGCGCCGGTGAAGGGCCAGTTGATACTGGACGCTGTGCATGACTATGCACTCGTCTATCTGGACGGCAAGCTTGTGGGTTCGATCGATCGGCGGCTCAAACAGGACCGCGTCACTTTATCGACAGAGAAGCCAGAGCAACTCGACATTCTGGTAGAGAATTCGGGGCGCATCAACTCCACCAAGATGATGCGGAGCGAGACCAAGGGAATCACGCACGGCGTAACGCTTGCGGGCGCGCCGATCACAGGCTGGGAGAACTACTCTTTGCCTATGCTGGATGCAGGAAAGATGCAGGGTTCGTCGAACAGGAGCCACGTAGGTGGTCCGCACTTCTCCTACGGGAGCTTCAAACTTGCGAAAGCGGGAGATACGTTTCTCGACGTGCGCGCGTTGGGCAAGGGAGCAATCTGGATTAATGGACACGCCATAGGACGTTTCTGGAATGTGGGTCCTCAAGAAACGCTGTTCATTCCTGGCCCTTGGCTGAAGCGTGGCAGGAATGATGTAGTCGTTTTTGATCTCTTCGATGCCGCGACGCAGACGCAGAAGCTGGCGGGACTGACGAAACCAATTTTGGATGCGCAGACCGATGAAGCGAAGAAGACTCCAAGCGCAGAGTAAGTGATGGATTCGAGAGAACGATGATAATGATGAGATCGATCTGCAAGCCTCTTGCACCTGTACTTGCTGTAGCTCTGGTGCTGTCTCCGGTGAGCATCCGAGCCCAGCAACCGACGGTCTCGCAAAAGATTGATGAGGTATCGGCGCAGTTTGCAACGCCGCCTGATGATGCGCGCGTTCTGATGCGTTGGTGGTGGTTCGGACCAGCGGTGACAAAACCGGAGTTGGAGCGCGAGATCCTGGCAATGAAGGCCGGTGGCTTTGGCGGCTTTGAGATTCAACCTGTTTATCCGTTGGAGTTGGATGACCCTGAGAGGGACTTCCGCAACCTACCGTATCTTTCAAACGACTTCCTGGATGTTGTGGGTTTTGCAGCGCAAAAAGCGCGCGAGAACCATATGCGGGTGGATATGACGCTTGCGAGCGGATGGCCCTACGGTGGACCTCATGTTCCGGTAAGCGAAGCAGCTTCTCGTTTACGCATGGTGCCCATCGATCTGCCCAGCGGAGTAGGCGCCTTTGCGCTGCCACGCATCGGTAACGGAGAAGCGATGCTGGCTGTGTTCGTCGGCGATGGATCTTCGAAGATCTATAGCACTGCTTCTTTGACCCAGATGGAAGTACACGCGGCAAGTGGGCGGGTAGAGCTTTCTCCGTCGCAGCAGGGACGCGTTGTCTTGTGTTTTATTGCGAGCCGGACAGGACAGCAGGTAAAGCGTGCAGCCGTCAACGCCGAGGGGTTCGTGCTGGACCATCTCAGCAAGACTGCGGTACAGAATCATCTGCGCATCGTTGCGCAGCCACTCCTGAAGGCCTTTGGAGATACGCCCCCTTACTCTGTTTTCAGTGACAGTCTCGAGGTCTACAACACAGATTGGACCGACGATTTCTTGTCGGAGTTTCAGAAGCGACGAGGATATGATCTGACGTCGCATCTTCCTCAACTCTTTGGCGGGGATGGAGCGGAAGCCGGAGCTGTCCGTCGTGACTGGGGCCTAACCATGACGGAACTGGTGAACGAGCGTTATCTGACGCCGATCAATGATTGGGCGCTCGCGCATCACACGCAGTTCCGCTCACAGACCTATGGTGACCCGCCCGTCTCTCTCTCGAGTAACCGACTCGTCGCGCTTCCTGAAGGAGAAGGCCCACAGTGGAGGAGCTTTTCCTTTACTCGTCTAGCGACTTCGGCGAGCCATCTCTATGGAAGACCGGTCACGTCTGCGGAGACCTGGACGTGGCTGCATTCCCCTGCGTTCCGGGCTACGCCACTGGACATGAAGGCCGAAGCGGACAGGATGTTTCTGGAAGGCGTGAACCAGTTCGTTGGGCACGGTTGGCCCTATACGCCGCCGGGAACACCTGAGCCAGGTTGGGCCTTCTACGCGGCAGCAGTCTTCAACGATCACAACCCCTGGTGGAGTGTGATGCCGGATGTTTCCAGGTACATGCAGCGGATAAGCTATCTGCTGCGGCAGGGCAAGCCAGCGAACGATATTGCCGTTCTACTTCCGAATGACGACGCCTATGCCGAATTTAAACCTGGGCACGCATCCCTCTCTGCAGAGATGAAGCGGTACGTCACGCCCGCGCTGACAGGGCAGATCCTCGACGCTGGTTTTAATCTGGACTATGTGGATTCGGAGTCAATCGATCTGGTGGGTCTGCCCTATCCAGTACTTGTTCTGCCGCATGTCACCAGGTTATCCCCCGAGACGTTGAAGAAGATCGGAGACTATGCAAAGAAGGGTGGCAAGGTGATTGTGGTTGGATCGAAGCCCTCGGAGGCTCCCGGATATCTTCATGCAAAACAGGTTTCGGCTGAGCTAAAGGCATCCATGGACTCCCTGCTTGCGTTCCATGCAGGGGTTGAGTTCGTTGCAGAGGACGCACAACTGGGCGTCGCCTTACAGAAGGCACTGAAGCCGGACATGCATGTTGCGTCAAACGCAGAGGATGTGGGGTTTGTACATCGCAAGCTGGAAGATGCAGATGTCTATTTTGTGGCGAACACAAGCAATCATACCGTTCATACCACGGCAAACTTCCGCACGACACGAGGCGCAGCGGCGTGGTGGGATCCATTTACAGGCTCCATGACGCCCATATCGGCCAGCTCTGTTGATCTTGACCTGGCACCATACGAGTCGCGCGTTCTGGTGTTTCGTGATGGCCAGCCGCGATCGCTCCCGCGGAGAAAGGCGGAAGCCAGGATACAGTTTGCTGATCTTAGTCACGGCTGGCAGATACGATTCGCGGGAAGTGAACATACCGAGTCCATGGAAACATTGCACTCCTGGACGGATGCGGAAGCGACTCGTTACTACTCTGGCGAAGCTGTATACACCCGAGCACTCCAGATCGATACCCCGCAACTAGAGGCAACTCACCTCCTTCTGGACTTCGGTGAAGGAACGCCAGTCGTTGCCGACCCACAGATTGCAAGTGGTATGCGTGCCCTTCTGGAAAGTCCCGTGCGCGAGGCCGCCGTAGTCTTTGTGAATGGCAAACGCGCAGGATCGGTATGGCATCCTCCGTATGCCTTAGATGTAACACCACTCTTGCATGTTGGGACGAACACGATTGAAGTGCACGTAGCGAACACGGCCATCAACACGTTGGCTGGAAGCAAGCTGCCGGATTATCGTCTGCTGAACGCGCGTTATGGCGAGCGATTCATTCCGCAAAATATGGATAAGCTGCAGCCGCTACCCTCGGGCATGCTCGGGCCCGTGCGCCTGATTGGAGAGAAGGCTAAGTGAAACCTATGCGTGTTGTCCTCCAAGCCTTAGTCGTAGCAATGTTGATGGTGGGAAGTTACATTCCGGCCTTTGCTGACTCTGGAAAACTTTTCAATGTAACTAGCTTCGGAGCAATGGGTGATGGCAATACCCTGGACACGCCTGCGATTCAGCGAGCCATTGATGCCGCCGCTAAGTCGGGCGGTACGGTCATCTTCCGTACAGGAACCTATCTGAGCGGATCAATCTTCGTGAAGAGCGGCGTAACCCTGCGTGTAGATAAGGGCGTAACGCTTCTTGGATCACAAAAGATCTCCGACTATCCACTCATGCCGACAAGGGTCGCCGGCATTGAAATGACCTGGCCCGCCGCGCTGGTGAACATCTATGAGCAGAAGAACGCCGAGATTACGGGCGAAGGAACAATTGACGGCGACGGCAAGATCTTCTGGGATGGATACTGGTCGTTGCGCAAGGACTATGACACGCGCGGAATCCGTTGGGCCGCTGACTATGATTCAAAACGCCCGCGTTTGATCCAGGTGTTCAACTCTTCTCAAGTGAAGCTGAGCGGTCTCATGCTGCGCCGTTCGGGATTCTGGACGGTACATATCTGCTACTCGCATGATGTAACGCTGGACGGTCTGACGATAAGGAATAACGAAGGCGGGCGCGGTCCAAGCACGGACGGCATCGATATCGATTCTTCGAAGAAGGTACTGGTGCAGCACGCCGACATCGCCGTGAACGACGATGCGCTCTGCTTGAAGGCCGGACGCGACTCGGATGGCCTGCGTGTGAATCGTCCAACTGAAGATGTGGTACTGCGCGACTCCATCATTCGCGATGGTGCAGCAGGTGTGACGATCGGCAGCGAGACCTCGGGTGGGTTCCGTAACATCGAAGCCTATGGCTTGACGGTCATGAAGCAGGTACCCGTAGGAATCCTGTTCAAATCTGCACGAACCCGTGGTGGATGGGGCGAGAACCTGCGCTTTCACGACATCACGATGACGGACGTGCCGGTCGTGCTGCGCGTGAATATGAACTGGAATCCGAGTTACAGTTATGCGCATATTCCTGGAGCGATCAAAGACTATCCCCCGTACTGGAAAGTGCTTTCCACAGAGGTGCCTGCGAAGAAAGGAATAGCGCATTTCCAGGATGTTCATATCTGGAATATCGAGGCAACAGGGGCGAAGACCGCGTTTGAAGTCAGCGCCTATCCCCAAATGCCGTTGGATCGTTTCGTGCTGGACCATCTGCAGATCGCTGCGCAAACCGCAGGACACATCTCGAATGCGCGTGACTGGAAGTTTTCCGATGTCTCGATGATCATTGCGGATGGCAGTGTCGTAAAGCTCACGGACGATGTCAATGTAACAGGGCTTCCGCAGTAGAAGGTTGAGGATTGTGATGAAGACGAAGATCTATTTCGGGGTTGGACTATGTGTTCTGTTGGGTGGGGCATTGCAGGCCCAAGAGACATTCCCTCAGCCAACACCTGTACAGCAGGCGATTGTGAACAAGGACAACTCCCGTCACTTCGGCGACTCGCCTGCGGATGGTGGAGCGATGGCGGCGGACCTGTCCGCAGCTCTGAAACCTGCGGATATCGACAAGGCGGTCCGCAAGGTCGCCGACTGGGAACTCGCGCGGTCGCAGCAGTACTTCGATCGGATCTGGACATGGAGCGTTTTGTACAGCGGATTTATCGCTGCCTCTGATGCGACGGGAGACGAAAAGTATCGTGACGCAATGAGGGCGATGGGAAAGCAGTTCGACTGGAAGTTACGCAATCACCTCCCGAATGCGGATGACCAGAGCGTGGCGCAGACCTACACGGAGCTCTTTTTCGAAGAGCATGATCCTGCAATGATCGAGCCGACGAAGGAAGAGATTGAGCCGCTGATTGCGCTGAAGACCTTGAAGCCGGGCGATGATCGTCTGCCGTGGTGGTGGTGCGATGCGCTCTTCATGGCTCCTCCAGTGTGGGCACGGATGTATGAAGCTACCGGAGACAAACGATACATCGTGTATCTCGACGAGCAGTGGCAGAAGACATCGGATCTGCTCTACGACAAACAGGAGCACCTCTACTTTCGCGACGCATCGTATCTGAATAAAACAGAGGCAAACGGAAAGAAGATGTTCTGGTCGCGAGGCAATGGATGGGTAATGGGCGGAATCGTGCGAACCCTCCAATATCTTCCCAAGGACGACCCACGGCGCAGCTTTTACGTCACTCAGTTGCAGGAGATGGCCTCCCGTGTAAAAGGATTGCAGGGCACAGATGGCCTGTGGCATGCAGGCTTGCTCGATCCAAAGGGCTATCCTTTGCCCGAGGTCTCCGGTTCGGCTCTATTCACTTATGCAATTGCGTGGGGGATCAATCAGCACTTGCTGGATGCGAAGGTTTATCGCCCTGTCGTAGAGAAAGCCTGGAAAGGCATGTTGCAACATATCTATGCTGACGGGCGTTTGGGATGCATTCAGCAGACGGGTGCGGAGCCTGCCTTCTATGTGCCCGCAGCAAGCTACAACTATGGCGTGGGCGCGTTTCTGTTGGCCGGTTTCGAAGTGAAGAACATGACCAAATCGCACAAGCGCAAGAAGTAGGAGATCCATGATCAAGGCAAGTCCAGTATTGCTTCTCTGCGGGTCCATAATTTCGATCGCGCTCCAAGGACAAGTCCAGGACCAAGTGCCAAGCCCTACAGATCCTGCGATCCATGCAAAACTGAATCTTCCGAAGCCCACGAACCCTACTTTGCCGACTTTATTTCTTGTAGGCGACTCCACCGTGCGCAACGGACATGGCGATGGTGCAGGTGGCCAGTGGGGGTGGGGAGAACCGCTCGTCGCTTACTTCGACACAGCAGAGATCAATGTAACCAACCGCGCCATCGGCGGTCGCAGCAGCCGGACCTATATTACAGAGGGCCACTGGGACGACACGTTGGCTCTGATAAAGAAAGGCGACACAGTCATCCTGCAGTTCGGCCATAACGATGGCGGACCGTTGGACGATGCCGCGCGAGCTCGCGGATCGCTGCAGGGCGTGGGCAATGACGTAAAAGAGATTGAAAACCCGATCCTGAAGAGGCACGAAGTTGTACATAGCTTTGGCTGGTACATGAGGAAGTATGTAGAAGACACAAAGGCCAAGGGCGCCACGTCGATTGTCTGTTCGCCTATTCCACGCAAGATATGGAAGGACGGCAAAGTAGTACGCAATGCCGAGAATTATGGCGGATGGGCGAAGCAGGTAGCGGCGAAAGAGCATGTGGGCTTTATCGATCTGAACGAGATCATCGGCCGACGTTACGATGCAATGGGCGAGGTTAGCGTAGAGTCTCTCTTCGCCGATCCGCACACACACACCAGCATGGCCGGAGCAGAGATCAATGCGCAGAGTGTAGTGGCTGGATTAAAGGCCTTAAAGAAAGATCCCCTGGCGAAGGATTTCTCCGCCAAGGGATCATCGGTACCTGCTTACAAGGAGAAATAGTTACTTCGCTGCCTTTTCTACTTCAACCCCGAAGACGTACGTCGGTCCAAACATATTGGAACGGAAGATCACCAACTTCTGATCGGGCGAGAAGCTTACGTTCGGTTCCAGCTTGTAATTATGTTTGGACATGTTGACCAGTTTCTCCGCGTGGAATACACCGGGAGAAACAAAGTCCTTGTTTGCAAGTCCGATGTTCTTCACTTTCTCTGGGCGGAAAAGGTAGATCCATTCGCCGTTGGGCGCCTTGGCTACCTGTCCTGGATCGCCGCCATCGCCGGTGAAGAGTGTGGCGTCGCGGTTTACGTTGAAGTGAATCGACCACTCGTTGCGGTCCATGTGATACCAGGTCCGTTCGCCGGTGGCGTGGTCAATGGTGGCGAGGAAGAAGTCCTGGCCCTTCGGCGTCTGTAGATCGTAATAGATGTTTCCGTCCGCGCCCCAGAACTCGTGTCCCGCAATCTCCATCGCCATGTGTCGTTGGTGCATGAGTTTGTTTTGCGTGCCGTCCGTACGAATGGTCCAGATGCGATCCACAGCCTGCCACGGACCTTCATGGCAGTACATCAAGAGTGTTGGATCCGTTGGCGAGAAGAGCATGTGTCCGATCCAGTCGGTGCTATGGAAGAGCGGCTTTACAGTTCCGTCGCTAAGATTCATGGTGTAAACGACGAGAGGAATATGTGCCGCCAGACGACGCACCATCATCTCTCCTTTATTCGGGGCCTGATCAAGCGCATGCATCTGCTCCACCTTGGTCGGGGGCTTGCGCGGACCCCCGGGACCGTTGTTCCCGAACTGCTCCTTAGGAGCCTCCACTTCATCGTAAGTTCCGGCAGCCTGCGTCTCATCCGCGTTGATGGTGGCGATACTACCGCGCGGCGGAACGATACCAAGCTTACGAGTTACGCCGGTGTCGAAGTTGGTGACATAGAGTGCGTGGTCTTCTGGCTTGATGTAGAAGACGCTCGGTGTCTTGTGACCTGCCATGATGACGCGGATGCTTCCAGCGACCACTGATCGTGTCTTCATCGTCTTGAGATCGATTACGGAGACACCGTCTGGCGTGGTGTAAATCATCTCGTGGCCGTCAGGACTGTAACCGTTCACGTTGAAGTACAGGCTGGCGGATCCGGGTTCATCTGTGAGCCGTGTCACGCGATGCCCAGTGTCAGGGTCGATCCAGGATTTTGGCGGATTTTTGACGTCATGATAGGTCTGAGCGGAAAGACGAAGAGCAAAGGCACAGCCGAGAAGCGAAAGCGTAACGGCGAATCGAAGCTGAGTGAGAGAAGCGGTTCGCATGAAACTCCTTGAGCTTAGGGAGACGCTAACTTCCTCTCAAAAGACGCGAAATATTCCATAAAGTGCACCCAAGGATAACCTGCCAGAGTAAAAGATTCCTCAACAATGACGAGGTTGAAAATCTTCGGCCCTGAAATTTCCAAAGGGAAATTTTGCCTCTCAAAGGGGCATCTGGAATATCACCTCAAAGTAAGATCAACGTCCATAAGGAGTCTTCGCGGAGATGAGCGGACTCTGGGGTAAATGGAGTGCCGTAAAGGAGTCAGGGTGTGCAGGGTTGAAATCTTCTATTCCCTTGCGAAGGTATGCTGCAAGCGGGCTTTTCTGGTTACGTAAGCTTTGAACGATGCAGCGCACGAGTTCATACGCGCCATAAGAGTTGAAGTGAGTGTCGTCCTTTAGCTCTTCTGTTTGTCCAGGAAACGTGTTGGCTGGGTAGTGAACGAAGGCGTGAAGTGTACCCTCATCTCCCATGGCTTCGTACAGAGTCTTGCTCATGGCATTGAGATCGATAAGTGCCACGTGCTCCTCGGCGGCGATTTCTCGTATGGTTGCCGGGTAGTCACCAAGTGTCTGCGTGATGTGCCCTTCTGTATCGAAGGTGCGACGGTTCATCGATGTAACGAGGATCGGCGTAGCTCCGTAAGCACGCGCCTGGGTGATGTAGCTCTTGAGAAGGTCTTTATACTCCGTCGCCGCAGGGACGTAGCCTTTGCCTGGTTTCTGGTCATTGTGTGCAAATTGGACGAATAAGTAATCGCCGGGCTGAATTGTGGACATGATTTTGACAAGGCGTCGTTCGCCCACAAAGCTGCGTATTGTCTCGCCTGATTCGGCATGGTTTGCGATGGAAATGCCAGAGTTGAAGAAGAGAGGGAGCATCTGTCCCCAAGCCGCCCAGGGCTCCTTATCCTGGTCCACAACGGTGGAGTCTCCCGCCAGATAGATAGTCGGGATCTTGGCCACTGGCTCTATGGTGATGGAGCGTACCGACGGATGATCCCCGTTGAACTCCAGCGTCAGCTTCTTGTCCCAGTCGAGTGCGCCGATCTCGCGGGGCTTCAGTTTCACCTGCTCGGGAGCGGCGTCCGGCGCCTCTCTGTGAATCGCGGCCGTCCTCACATTTACAACCAAGGTTTCTGTGTGAGAACCGCGTGCCGGAATTGGCCTGTTCATCAGAAGCATACGACGCGATTCAGCCCGGATGGTCATCGTTGTAGCGGCATCGCCGCCAAGGACCAGCGTGACACGATAGTTGCCGTCCGGTTCGGAGGCGGAAAAAAAGAAAGGTTGATCGCTGCTGCAGGCATCGCCACTGAAACTGTGCGGTGCCGAGTGGAGATCCCATCCCGCAGCATTCGGGGCAAAAAGGCTCGTGGCCGAGAGGAGAACGACATCTGGTTTCAGCTTGCCGCCACTGCAGGTGTACCGCGAGATCTCCTGTGCCGAGGGTGTACAGGGAAGAAGAGAGACGAAGATGATAGCCCAGGAGAATAGCGAAAGATGGCGGTATGAGCGATCCATTGTGGCAAGCTTCCTTGTGTCGTCCAATCTGAGAATGTTATGTCAATTAAAGGGGTTTCGGGATCTCATTCCAACAACAAGAACCAGACGGGAAAGCGCTTCTCTGGTGCCTACAGACGTGGGGAGATCGCAACAGCACCGTCACAACTGGATGTCTGATTGTTTATGATCCGGATCCTCTCAACTACGTCACTCTGCCCAAGGTTCAAAAACGGATGCCCACTTTTTGGCGATCGCAGGACTGGAGTATTAACTTTACCGATCTCAAGTTCAACGTCCCTGTCGTCACTGCTGGCAATGTGTACGTCCCGAATTATTCCGGGTCTGTTGATATTTATGGGGAGTAAGTCCCAATCCAACGCAATAGAAATAAAGTGGTTCTCATCGTATCTTGATTGGCCTGAATCGGGCAGCTCAATCGTAGTGGGTCAAGTAGCATTCAACGAAGAAATAGTGCGGGCAAAGGAAACGGCGAACTATTCAGTTCGCCGTTTCATAAATTAAGAGACAACAATTCAGTAGTTGCGATGATGATGACGGCGGGCATACGCGCGCTCGCGTTCACGACGATGACGTCGCTTGGCATTTTCGTTGCCAACAATTGCTCCACCGCCTGCGCCGATCGCGCCGCCAATGAGTGCGCCCTTGCCGCCACCGGCAAGCGCACCGATTCCAGCTCCCGCACCACCACCGATGAGAGCCCCTTTACCGGCTCCAATTTGGGCCGAAGCAGCGGGAGCCAAGGGAACCAGTGTTCCAACAAGTAGAGCGCTTGTAGCTAAAACGCTGCGAATCGTCATTGCTATTCTCCTATACCAAATCAACTAGGTACGTTCTTGCTTTTAAGAAGGTTCATTGAGATGGATGCCCTGTATCAGGGAATGTTTGCTTGGTATGGCGAAATACCTATGTGAAGTAATCAAACTTTGGGTTCAAATTGCTGACCAACTGCAGAGAAGCGGCTTTAGTGCTGTCTTAGTGCGACAAATGATTTTTAGAAAGCTGGATATACTCCGCTTGTCAATGGCCAGACAGGTTACTTGAGGTTCAAATCTCTGAGCCGCAGGTGGATTTTGGAAATAATTGATCTATGGATGCTGAGCCTTCGGAGAGAAACATTATGAATTGGTACGTGATGTCATTCCGCTCGAACCGTGGCCGCACAAGAACGGTTCTAACGATACTGCTTGCTGTTCTCTTCACTCTGGCGCCTATAGCGAAAGCCCAGATAGCGGATTCTGCACTCAAGCAGATTCAGGAAATATCCACACTCAAGCGAAGCTTCACAGCTGCCGAGCGAAAGATGTCTTTCAACCTCGTGCTCATCTCACGAGCGGCGCGGAATCAGCTTCCTGAAGACCTCAAGAGGCTGATCGACACGAAGACCTTGGACAAGACCGGCAATGCGGTCGTCGAGGTCGAGGGTTATATGACGCCTACGCTTCTTTCAAACTCAGCCCTGGCCGCAGTCGATAAGGTCGATGGTCAGGTGCCTCAGACGGCTATTGCTTCTGGCAAAATCCGCGCGCACGTTTTGTTGAGCCAATTGCTTCAACTGGCAGGCCAACGCGATGTCACATCGCTTCATGAGCCTGAGCGGTACACCACGAATGTGGGATCGCTTACCTCTCAGGGCTATGTTTCGCACGGAGCCAGTAAGGCGATTGCTGCAGGCGTTACCGGGGCTGGCGTCCGAGTTGGCGTGCTTTCGGACAGTGCTACTCCCGCTCGTGTTGCAGCGCTTATCGCCAGCGGAGACCTTCCCACAGATACCACTGTTCTACCCGGCCAACAGGGTAGTGGTGAAGACGAGGGAACAGCCATGATGGAGATTGTTCACGACATGGCCCCGGACGCGAAGCTCTTCTTTGCTACGGCGGATCCATCTCAAGCGCAGTTTGCCGCGAATATTCGGAATCTACGCTTTACGTATCATTGCGACATCATCGTAGATGACGTGACCTACTTCGCGGAAGGTGCCTTTCAGGACGGTACCGTAGCCAAGGCCGTAAACGATGTTACTGCAGACGGTGCTCTGTACTTCTCCTCTGCGGCCAACTCAGGCAACCTGACCCTGGGCACATCCGGAACCTGGGAGGGAGACTTTCTAGCTGGACCACCCGGGAGCGGCGCACTTACCGGTGCTGGCACGTTCCATAACTTCGGAAGCGGTGGAAGTCCCATTTACTACGACGCTCTTACCGCAGGTTCGACCTTCATCAGTTTGAAGTGGTCGGATCCTTTGGGTGGATCCGCGAACGATTACGACCTGTATCTACTGAACGCGGCGGGTACCAACGTTGTGGCTGCTTCGGGTGCTTCGCAAACCGGCACACAGGATCCATTCGAGGCGATCTCCGGTACTTTCACCGCTGGACAGCGCATCGTGGTAATTCTCTTTGACGGAACACAGAGAGCCCTGAGAGTCGATACCAATCGCGGACAGCTTGCCATCAAGACGGACGGTTCTACCTTCGGTCATAACGCCGCTGCAAGCACAATCACCATGGCTGCGACCTATTGGAATAGTGCTCACACTGGCCCAAAACTCTTCGTCGGCGGAAGTGCGAATCCCATTGAAACGTTCAGTTCAGATGGACCTCGCAAGCTCTTCTACACGCCTGCAGGAACAGCCATCACACCGGGTAATGTTCTCTTCTCTACCAACGGCGGAACCACTTTGCAAAAGCCGGATGCGACCGCCGCCGACGGCATAACGGTCAAAACTCCGGGGTTCAACCCGTTCTACGGCACCTCTGCCGCAGCGCCCCACGCTGCTGGTATAGCCGCTCTCGTCAAATCGGCGAATCTCAACCTGACGAATCTTCAGATACGCCAGATTCTTACCACCACGACATTAGACAACATGGCAGCCGGTATTGATCGTGACAGCGGACATGGAATTCTCATGGCCTTGCCCGCGATACAGGTGGCTCAGGCGATCCACTAGCCTCCGCTTCACAAAAGATCCCGGGCTTCAACCACGATCCATGACTTACTTACCAATTCAAGATTGATAAGGAGAATCCGATGAAGCGTATTTATCTCGTCCTCTCTGCTTGCCTGGTTCTGCTCTTTACGTTAAGCTCCCGAGCAGAGAGCATCAGCTCTTTCACGACCTCTGTCACTGCCGCCGATTCCACCCAGCTTGGCAGGCCTTCGCGCAACGGTATCCCACAGGACTGGACAGGCACTGAAACTTATCCCGGTGCTATTAACACCGCAACGACGTACTACTTTCAGACCATCTCCTTCTCGACTTCTCTTTTCACCGGCGCGCCGTACATTGAAATCACATCCTTCGATCCCAACGACAGTATCAACACTTTTATCTCGGCCTACTCTGGAAGCTATGACCCGAACAATCCGGAGGCCAACTGGCTTGGAGATGGAGGTTACAGCGGGAACGTTCAGACCGGCACAGGGGGCGACTTCCAGGTGGTTCTGCCTGTGGGAATGGATCTCATTCTCGTGATCAACTCCACTCAGGGGGGAATGTTGGGTTTGAACTCCCCCATTCAAATCAACATTGATGCCTTCGCCGACACGATGTACAACGATCCTGCGCCCGCAGTCACGCCGGAGCCTGGCACGTTGCTCATGCTCAGTACCGGGATGTTCGCCCTTGCGGTAGTATCTCGTCGCAGATTGGGGTTCGCGGTGTAAAGCTCTTGAGCCGCAAGAGCCATGTCGTTTTCGTAACCCCTTTTCCCCTGCGCACATTCACGGTAGACTGGAGAGACGGAGAGGTGGCAGAGCCCGGTTGAATGCACCTGACTCGAAATCAGACGTACCTTCGCAGGTACCGGGGGTTCGAATCCCTCCCTCTCCGCCATTTCCCTCAGCCGACAATTGAAGTTCTCCGGTGAAAACTAAAGCCCGGCTTTAACGTCTTCTTGCGTTAGAAGGATTTCAGTTACGGGCGCGCGGTGGTGCCGTTACTCTTGAAGAGTGGCGGAACTTCTTCAGACCGTAATAGGATCAGGCGCGGCCTCCTTGGACGAACCGCTGAGGATGCAGGTCGTGGCGCGCGCTCTCGAGGCCGGCTTTCACGCCGCTGCGATTGCTCCGGCGCCCGAGACAGGTTCTGATGGTGAGCGATTGCTCCGCGAACGCTTTCTCGCCTTCATCGCGCAGGGACGCGGAGCGGAGATGCACTACCTCCAACGCGCGGACGAACAGGGAAATATGCTCCGCACGTCGATCCATACCGCGTTTCCATGGGCTCGGTCGGTGGTCTTGTGCGCCTTCAACTACAACGCTGCGGCTCCGCGGTCGATTGATCCGGCAAAAAGCTCTGAAGGCTGGATTGCCCGTTACGCGTGGAGTGGCGACGGGGAAAAGGCCACTGATTACCACAACGTCTTGCTCGAGAAGCTGCGCGTCGTGGAGCTGACGATTCAGGAGGCCACTCCCGGTGTGCAAACGCGGAGTTATATAGACACCGGGCCACTCGTGGAGCGGCACTTTGCGCAGCTTGCAGGCCTGGGATGGATCGGGAAGAACACCTGTGTGATGTCTCAGGAACAGGGTTCATGGTTGCTTCTGGGTGTGATCATAACCTCTCTGGAAGTTCAGGCCGGGGCTGTGCTGGGACCTGCGGCGGACCGCTGCGGAAGCTGCACGCGGTGCATCGACGCCTGTCCTACGGACGCCCTGATCGCTCCACGACAGATGGATGCCGGACGCTGCATCGCCTATCTCACGATTGAAAAGAAGGGAAGTATCCCCGAGGAGATGCGTGCGCCCATGGGGCGACAGGTCTTCGGCTGCGATATCTGCCAGGACGTCTGTCCGTGGAACCGGAAGGCCCCCGTCGGAGAAGATGCAGGAATGAAGGCACGGGTTGAATTGATCAATCCATCTCTCCATTGGATTGCGGAGATGGGAAATGTCGAGTTCCGTGCTCATTTTCGCGGTTCCCCCCTGGAACGGACTGGACGGAAACGGCTTCATCGCAACACGGCCATCGCGATGGGGAATAGTGGAGACACCGCTTTCCTTCCGAAGCTGAGGGAATGGGCGGACGGGGAGGACGAGGTGTTGGCGGAGACGGCCATCTGGGCGATCGCGGAGATCGAGCGGAAGTCCAGGGACGGGTTGCTCTGCTAGCATCGACACACGTCTCGTACTCGTTTCAGAGCAATTCTCAACATTAGGATCAATACAAGCGTTAGCGCGGGATGAACGCGTATCCGCAACTACCTTATGCCCTCGATCTTGCCACCTCCCGATGATCCAAAAGATTCGCCGCGTGTCGCTCCTGTCCCGGATCCCATGACACCCGCAGTCGCTGCCGTTGTAGCGGCCAAGGCTGCTGTGGCCGAAGCCCCTGGAGAGCGCGTGCCGTTTCCCGTACCGCTTGAAAGTGGCTCGGGCGGCCAGTTCGTCGCCCTGCTGCACTATCTGGGACAGACGGACGTCCATACCTATGCGTTTTCGGTGGCGGCGAACGTCATCCTGTCCTTATTTCCCTTTATCGTCTTGCTCTTGACGCTTTCGCGGAGAGTCTTTCACTCCGCTGCGATGGAAGGCGTTGCCGGGGAGATGATGCACTACTTCCTTCCGACCGGGCAGGATTTCGTAATGCGGAATATGCAACTCCTCGCTCATCCACAGAAGGGTGTGCAGATCTTCTCGGTCTTCATGCTTCTGTTCAGCTCGACCGGCGTCTTTCTTCCGCTCGAGGTCGCGCTGAATAATGTGTGGCACGTAAAAAAGAACCGCAACTACCTGCAGAACCAGATCGTTTCTCTCGGTCTGGCATTCGCGGTCGGAGCGCTGGCGATGGCCTCCATTGCGTTCACAGCGGGCCAGCAGACCTTGCTGGCGTACCTCTTCTTCGGCCATACGCAGAACGCGACTTATCGTGTGGTTTCGCAGAACTTTATGCATCTGCTCGCGGTATTGGCTGGAATTTTATTATTTTTCCTGATCTATTGGATCCTGCCGAATCGCAAGGTTCCCGCGATGTCTGTCCTGCCCACGGCCATCGTGGTTGGGCTTCTTTGGGAGGCCTGCAAGGAACTCTACATTCATGTACTCCCATGGCTTGATTTTCAGCGAGTTTACGGTCCCTTTTATATCTCCGTGGGCTTGATGATGTGGGCGTTTCTTTCGGGACTTCTGCTGTTGGCGGGGGCACATTTTTCGGCGACACGGCACGGTTTAAAAATGGCGAAAGAACAAGAGACGAAAGCCTGATGGGTCTTAAGAACCAAAGGAATAGTCCTGTATCGGGCGCGACGGTGTGGAGTCCGCGTGTCCAGGCGGTCGGCTGGATGACGGCCGGGTTTCTTACATGCCTGGCCCTCGGGCAGGTGCCAGGAATGGGCGGCGGCTGGGTGAGTTGGCTGGAGTGGCCGCTGCTTCTCGCGATCGTGGTCGTGGGCATGCCAGTGCTTTACCGCCATGCCCGTGGGGAGATGCTGTGGCGTCTTCGAAACAAGCTCACACTGACCTATCTGTTGATCGGCCTTTCACCGGTTGTGCTGTTTTGCGCGCTGTTCGGTCTGGCGGCGTACGTCGCTGCAGGACAGTTTGCGATTCACCTGGTCACAGCGCGGATGGAAGGGAAACTCGATCGCGTAGCCATGGAGAACACCTCTACGGCGGCGCACATCGCAAACCTGATCACCGGCAACAAGACCCCTCCCAGGGAAGAGGAAATCCCAGCAACGACGCCGGAAGAAGAGGCTGCTGCGCTCCCTGTCCAGACCGCCGTGTTTTTGAATGGACGCGCTGTCGGAATGCACGGCGCGATGGGCCACGCACGCACACCGCTCTGGCTGCCACAATGGTTTTTGCAGGGCAAGAGAGACGAGGCACACGCGCTGGTCCTAGACGGCGATCACCTTTCGCTGGCGGCTATCGATCGGCGACGGCTGCCCGGAGGCCGCACGCTCATCGTGATTGCAAGCGTAGCGGTAGACCGCGAGCTCATGGGTTCAGTGGCCGAAGACCTCGGATCCGCCAGCGTTATTCCGGGACTCTCCAATCGCGAAGCCGACGATAGCGGAAACACCCCCAAAGAGAACGTCATCAAGCGGGCCGATGTAAAGAGTTCCATCATCGCCGGAGGCGACATGCCTCCCAAAGTAAACGCCGGAGACCTGACCGTCCGCTTCTTTTCGACTGTTCCTACGCTGCAGTGGGACGATGGAACGCCCACCGCCGTCCCGCTGAACGTGCAATCCCGTCCGTCTGTGCTCTACCGGCAACTCTTTGGTGCTGCGCTGACGGGCCGCGGCACCAGCCTTTTGCGCTTCGTCTTTGTCGCAGTCTGCGTGCTTTTTGCCATTCTGGAGATCTTCGCGCTCTGGATGGCACGTCGACTGAGTCGCACGGTCACGGAATCGGTCGAAGCGCTCTATGACGCCACAGTTCGGATCGACCAGGGAGACCTTCAACACCGCATCGACGTGCAGCGCAACGACCAGGTGGCGGATCTCTGCAGTTCCTTCAACCGCATGTCTGCATCCCTGGGTCGGCTGCTGGACGAGCAGAAGGAGAAAGAGCGGCTGCAAAGCGAGCTTTCGATCGCCCAGGAGGTTCAGGCCAACCTCTTTCCAGTGGCCGAGTTATGTGTGCCGGGGTTGGATCTCTACGGAGTCTGCCGGCCTGCGCGCTCCGTCTCCGGAGACTACTATGACTTTCTGGTCTTTCACCGGGATACGGAGCATGCGGATGCCCCCACGGGCGTCGGAATCGCTCTAGGCGACATTAGCGGAAAGGGAATCTCCGCCGCTCTGCTGATGGCGAACCTGCACTCCGCTGTTCGCGCCTATCGCTTTGCCACGGAGGAGCTGGTCTACAGCAGCAGCATGCTCTCCAGTCTCAACGCGCCCCGTGGAGAGGAGGCCATCACCGATGGAGGTGAGGTCTTCGAATCTCCAGGTCGAATCCTGGCGCTGCTGAACCGGCACCTCTATCGGAGCACGCAGCCAGAGAAGTACGCGACCCTGTTTCTCGCGCACTACAACGTGGAAACCTCCAAACTGACCTGCTCCAATGCGGGCCATCTGCCGCCGATCGTCCTCTGTGCGGACGGCAATGTCCGCCGCTTAACCAAGGGCGGAACGGTCGTGGGTCTCATGGATGGGATGCACTACGACGAGGAGACGGTCACTCTCAGCCCGGGTGATCTCCTCATTGCGTTCTCCGATGGCGTAACGGAGCCGGAGAACGACTTCGGCGAGTTCGGCGAAGAGCGCCTGATTGAAGTCGTGCACCAGATGCGCGACCAACCTCTCGCGGCGATCGCAGCGCAGGTGCTGGACGCGCTCGACGCCTGGATCGGCGCAGACGAGCAGCCGGACGACATCACACTTGTTTTGGCGAGAGCGTGATTATTTTTGCTTGAATGCCTTGACCGCAATTGCGTTGGGCTGATTTCCGGTCGGAAGCATGGTGAAGAGGCCCGGGTTTCCGTCGCGATCCTGCGTGCGAAGAACAGCCGCGTCTCCCGTACCTGTATTCGCAGCCAGAAGAAGATGCTCGTCGGCTGAGAAAGCAAGGGCGTCCGGAGCTGGACCGGTATGGACGCTGCCGATACGCTTTCCATCGTCGATGGAGTAAAGGCTGACCGAATCGGCACCGAAGTTCGAGACCCAGAGCGTGGTGTTGTCCGCGCTGACGACGCCAAAGACCGGCTTGGGGCCGATCATGTACGTTCCGCCAACCTCGTTCGTGGTCGTCGAAATCTCTGTGATGGAGTCAGAGTCGAAGTTCGAGACAAAGACTTCGCCGCCATCCGGCTTAAGCGCGATATGGATCGGGGTCTTGCCTACATCCAGCCGTGCAAGGAGGCGGTCGGTCAGAGTTCCCGCATCCTGCTTCGCCGACCACGAGCCCGGCGCCGCAGCCAGGCCAATCGACAAAACCTGGTGGCCTCCGGAGCAGGCAACAAAGAGCTTGGAGGAGTCCGGCAGAATCACGGCATCCGTTACGCCAGGGCATCCAGCGAAGCTGGCACGGAGATGTGGGGCTTTGATTGGTTCGTCGTCGTTGTGATCCGGACGAACTGCTTCTGCGGACTTTGGATCGAGATCGTAAAGGGAAACACTCCCGCTGCGGCGATTCGTGACGGCGAGGGTACGCATATCCAGCGCAACTCGGGCCAAACCAGGTTGTTCGCCTGTGCCAACGACAGCGATCTCGCGACGCTTGGCCAGGTCAATCACACTGACGTTATTGGCTCCCGAGTTGGCCACATAGCCAAAGCGGCCGTTCGGATCCACGGAGATAGAAAAAGGTTTGGAATGCACGCCAATCGTGGAGACGATCTCGTTCTTCTCAGCGTTAATGACGGAAACTGTGCCATCGCCGGTATTGACGATGTACACCTCGTTCGTCTTCGGGTTTACCGTGACGCCGCTTGGCTGACGGCCAACGCGGAGGATGCGATCCTGCCGAAGATAGACCAGATCCAGCACGCTGACCGTATTGCTGGCGCCATTGGAGACGTAGGCAAACTCGCGATAGCCAGACGGAACGTCAGGAAAGCCGCGATGCTTGCATCCCGTGAGAACAAGTGTGGCCGCGAGAAGAATAGAATCGCATTTCATCTCTAACGGCCTTTCGTCGTCCGCGACCAGCGATAGGCGAGCCAGCTCACGTACGCGATCTGTGCAACGGCGATGGCGGCGTAAGTGATGTGCAGAAACTGTGTTCCCATGGTGCCGTAGTTGCTGTCCATGCTAGGCCTCCATCGCTTCCAGAGCTGCGTTATCGCGGATCTTCTGTTCCCGTCGAATGATGGCGTATCGCGCCCATACCAGGGAGGTGCCCCACATGATCCAGGCAAGTGCATTCCAGGCAAAAGCGCGCTTCATGTCGGGATCGAGGTATCCATCTCCGGTGAGGACGGGAGCGGGGTGCTGCGTGCGCCACCAGCTAATCGACTTATAGACGATGGGAACATCGATACCTGCAAAGACGCTGAGGACCGCAGCCAGCGTGTAGGCCTGCACACCGCTGGTATAGCGACGAACCAGGAGATAGCTGACGTAAAGCAGCCAGAGGAGAAGGTAGGTCGTCGTTCTTGCATCCCATGCCCACCAGATACCCCATGCGGGACGGCCCCAGAGAATGCCGCTCATCAAACCCAGACTCACAAAAAGGACCGTGACCTCAGCGGAGGCAAGTGCAAGCGCGTCGGCAATCATCGCCTTGTGCATGTCCTTGCCGCGATAGAGCAAATAGGCGATCGAGGAGAACATGTTCACGTATGGGCTGATTTCGGCAAAGATATTGATGGGAACATGCCAGTAAAAGATGCGTTGGATGGGGCCCATTGTGGCCTCGGTGGGAGCCACATACATCCCTTGCCAGAAACCGTATGCCAGCAGCGCGACGGCGACGGCGGACCATATCCAGAAAAACCTTTTCATCGTGTTTCCAGTTTACCTCTCTGAGTGGCGAATCGAAGTTCGAGGCGCCTACTCGGCATCCAGTACCGCGTCAAAAAGCAGCAGGCACGCGGTAGTGAAAGAGACGTCGAAGCCAGCCAGGAGCTTTATCCAGAGGTTCGGTTCGAACTCACCCGTAACGACTCCGGTGGTGGCCTGCACCATTGCGAGCAGAGCCGGGATGGAGATCGGAAAGAGAACAAGGGGGAGCAACATCTGCCGATTGCGCGAGCGAAGGCTCAACGCAGCGAAGAACGTTCCATTGACCACCAGAGCCCACGTTCCCAGCGGCAAAATTGCAGCGAGCCACCATGCCTGCCCCAGGACATGCAGGTTGAAGAAGAGAACGAAGACCGGCGCGAGGATGAACTCTACCAGCGTGACGAAGACGAAGTTGGCGAGGGCCTTGCCGAGAAAGAGAGCACTGGGCGCGGCAGGTGCCATGCGGTGAGCGTCTAGAACGTGATTGCGCCGCTCGCGATCCCAGCTTCCATTCAGCGCGGTAATCGACGCGAAGAGGAGGCCAACCCAGAGAAGTCCACCCGCAATCTCACGCGCCAGCGTGGGGTTGCCGGTTGGGTCGAAGGCCATGGAAAAGACCACCGCAACGAGCAGAGTAAAAAAAAGAATGCCGATAACGGCGTCACGGCTGCGCCATTCAAGACGGAGATCCTTCTGGAGATGATGCAGCATGGTGCGGAGGTATCTCATCCGTGCACAGCCTTGGTCAGGTCGGCGACGGTAGCAGAGGTCGCCCGCAGATAGTCTGAGGGAGCGAGCACGATCTGCAGGCCACGCACTCCAGCGGAGAAACTGACCTCTTCGAAGAGTTCAATGGTCTCATCCGCAAAGGCTCGAAAAGGCTTCTTCGCCCCTATCACCGTCACTCCACCGCGAACGTAGCCAGTAAGTGGCTCGACCTCCGCCAAGGGGGCGAGATCTGCCTTTTTCGCGCCAGCAGCAGAAGCTAATTTCTTCAGGTCAACCTCATCGCCGCCAGAAACGACCGCGAAGACGTGTTCGCCATCCTGCAGGCGGCAGACGAGCGTTTTGAAGACCTGCTCCAGCGGCATGCCGATCTTGGCGGCGACATTTGGTGCGGAGAGATCGTCGAGGTCGACCTCATATTCGATCGTTCGATAAGGAATCTTCAGGCCATCCAGAATGCGCGCGGCGTTCGTCTTCATGCGGCTTCTACCACCACTGCGCCGCGATGGATGCGTGTGACGGTATCCGCCACGGGAAGAACCAGATCCGCCTGGTGGGTTGTGAGGAGAATCGTGCGGGTTCCGAGAGGGCTGGGCCAGGTCTTGAAGTCGAGCAGGAGATCGAGCATCTGCCGCGCACCTTCGACGTCCATGTTGCTGAATGGCTCGTCGAGGAGGAGCAGAACGGGATCAGCCATGAGGGCGCGGGCCATGGAGGCGCGCTGGCGCATCCCCTGCGAAAGATTTCCTACAGGGCGCGTGAGGTGGGGATCCAAACCGACGGCGCGCAGCGCCATCTCGGGAGAGATCGTGCAGCCGCAGGAGTTCGGTTGCGCGTAGAGAGCGGCGAAGTAGCTGAGGTTCTCCATGGCCGTCATCTCGTCGTAGAGCATCGGGGCATGGCTCATATACGCGACACCCTGGGCTGCACCCGGCTTCTGGTTCAGCACCCGGACGGCACCGGCGTTGGGTGTTGAAAGCCCCGCGATAATCCGCAGAAGTGTACTTTTGCCCGCTCCGTTCTCACCGAGGATAAGGTGCAGGCCACCGGTCGTGAAGCTGCAGGTGGCGTGGCGCAGGGCCGCGAAGGTGTCGTAGAGTTTGGAAACCCGAACTGCTTCGACGGCGAACTGTCTTTCTGCGTCCAACTAAGGCCTCCATGCGAGTATAAAGTGCATCCCTGTGAGGTCTTGATGAGGTCTGCGAGTCCGATGCGAGTTTTTTGCCAGTCTGCCGCTCTGTTTGTCGTCTCCGCGTCGCTTTCCGCGCAGATTCTGAAGCCTGCTCCAGAAGACCAGATGCGCGCGCGCGAGGTCTTTCGGCAGTTAATCGAGATCGACACCACGCACGAGCATGGCAGCACGACCAGGGCGGCAGAAGCAATGCGCACACGTCTCCTTGCGGCGGGATTTTCTGAGTCCGATTTCCTGCTCGATGGTCCAGTGGACGTTAGGAAGAACCTTCTTATCCGCTACAAGGGCAAGCCTGGGAGCGATATGAAGCCGATTCTCTTCCTCTGCCACCTGGACGTAGTCGAGGCGCTTCGGTCGGACTGGACGGTGGATCCTTTCGTCTTTCTGGAGAAGGACGGCTTCTTCTGGGGGCGGGGAACGCAGGATATGAAGGACGGCGACGCGGCTGTTGTGGCTGCGCTTCTCAGAATGAAGGCCGCGCACTATGTGCCGAGCCGTGACATCGTGGTGGCTTTGACCGCCGACGAAGAAGGCGGTAGCGACAACGGTGTGAGGTGGCTCCTTTCGCACCACGGGGACTGGATGCAGGCGGCTTTCGCGATCAACCCGGATACCGGGGGTGTTCAGGGAGAAAAGGGCAAGATCGTCGCCATCGGTGTGGGCGCGACCGAGAAGCTGTACTTCGATTTCCACCTGACGGCGAAGAACCGGGGAGGACACAGCTCCGTCCCACGACCGGACAATGCGATTTATGAGTTAGCCCACGCCCTCACAAAGATTGAGGAAGCGCCGTTCCCGGCGGAACTGAATGCTGTAACGAAGGATTATTTTTCGGAGCGAGCAAAGCAGGAAAGTCCGGAGAATGCAGCAGCCATGCGTGCTCTGCTGGCAAACCCCCAGGACGCGACAGCGGCCACCCAGTTGAGCAAAAATCCGGGATTCAATTCCACGTTGCGAACCACCTGCGTGGCAACGGAGTTACGTGGAGGCCATGCGGAGAACGCATTGCCCCAGACTGCGGAGGCGAACATAAACTGCCGGATTCTCCCCGGACACTCCGCGCGCGAGGTGCGCGAGGAACTGGTGAAGAGAGTCGGAGATCCCGGCGTCGAAGTCGAGTTTGGAGATATGAAGGGGAAAACGCCCTCGCATGACCCGGACGATAAGGCATTGCCCCCGCCGCCGCTGGATCCAGTCGTCTTCGGCGCGTTGCAGCGTACGACGGAGCAGTTCTGGAAGGGAATTGAGATTTTGCCAAGAATGGGAACCGGCGCGACAGATTCTATCTACACCATGGCCGCAGGCATTCCCAGCTATGGCATCTCAGGGTTTCAGATCGACGAGGGACGTGCACACGGGCGAGATGAGCGTCTGGCAGTGGCTTCGTTCGATACCGGAGCAGAGTTCATGTACCGGTTCATGGTGGAGCTGACCGCCAGGTAGCCTAGTGGGTCGGTGTGGCGATCATCGCTGCGGCCGTCGCCGGCTTGATTGCCTGCTTTTTAGGATCGGCTGGCGCGTATTTGCTGGCGCACTTTGCCTGAAGCTGATTTGCGTGAAAGACGCCGTCGCGACCGAGGCGACCCATGGCGAGCGCCTGAGCATCATCCTTGAAGGTGTCAGGCGGCGGCTCGGAGCCAATGTAATTCACCGGAAGCTCTTTGCCTTGCTCCAGCAGGATGAAGTCAGCGCGCGGGCCCATCCGATGAATCGATCCCGGCTTTACATTGCCCGCCACGCGCAGGCTGCGCGAGTAGGCCTTGTCGCCCATACCGTGCATCTCCGCGATGGTGCAGTAGTAGCTCTTGCCCGCATTGGCGCCAGAGATGGCGAGATAGGTCACGGTTCCTACGATGATGACGGCTGCGATCGCGAACCGGATGATCTGGCGCTGATTATTCATGTCTTCTCCAGTTTACAGCGGAGAAGCGTCAGAGAACGAGGGCCGTTGGCGGCGTATACTTGGCGATGAATCTTCACGAGAGACGAGGTCCCATTGATGAGTGAACACAGCAACGGCAACGGTCATTCCACGAACGGTAACGGACAGTACGCCGTGCCCACGCCGCGCTCGGAGTGGATCGTCAAGCGCAAGGAAGAGGCTGCCCGCACTGGCGACACGAACATGAGTCAGATGCACTTTGCACGTAAGGGCTTGATTACGGAAGAGATGGCCTTCGTGGCCCATAAAGAGAAGCTCACCGGCGAGTTCGTCCGCGATGAGATCGCGATTGGCCGGATGATCATTCCCGCGAATATTAATCATCCTGAGCTGGAGCCCATGGCGATTGGCGTGGGATCTCTCTGCAAAATCAACGCGAACATCGGCAACTCCGCCATTACGTCCAACGTGGACGAAGAGCTTCGCAAGCTGCATACGGCAGTACACTTTGGCGCAGATACGGTCATGGATCTGTCCACCGGTGGCGACATCCCGGCGATCCGCCAGCAGATTTTGCGTCACTCGCCCGTACCGATCGGCACAGTGCCTTTGTACGAGGCGCTCTCCCGCGTGAAGCGCGTCGAGGACCTGAACATCGACCTTTACCTGGAAGTCATTGAGGAGCAGGCGCAGCAGGGCGTGGATTATTTCACGATCCATGCAGGCGTCTTGATCCAGTATGTTCCGATGGTCTCCAAGCGCATCACGGGCATCGTATCGCGTGGCGGCGCCATCCTCGCGCAGTGGATGACCTCAAACCACAAGCAGAACTTTCTCTACGAGAACTTCGACCGCATTACCAAGCTGATGGCGAAGTATGACGTCAGCTACTCGCTGGGCGATGGTCTGCGTCCGGGCTGCTTGGCGGATGCCTCCGATGAGGCACAGTTTGCCGAGTTGAAGACTCTGGGCGAACTCACGCGTCAGGCCTGGAAAGATGAGGTGCAGGTCATGATTGAGGGACCGGGGCACATTCCGATGGACCAGATCAAGCTGCAGGTGGACAAGGAAGTGGAACTCTGCGACGGCGCACCGTTCTACGTACTCGGACCCCTGGTCACAGACATCGCTCCCGGCTATGACCACATCACCTCTGCGATCGGCGCGGCCATGATCGGTTGGCATGGTGCCGCCATGCTCTGCTACGTCACGCCGAAGGAGCATCTCGGTCTTCCCAATGAGAAGGATGTAAAGGATGGCATTATCGCCTACAAGATCGCCGCGCATGCTGCCGACGTGGCCCGGCATCGTCCCGGCGCACGCGACCGTGACGACGCAATCTCGCATGCCCGCTACACCTTCGATTGGGATAAGCAATTTGCCCTGTCGCTCGACCCTGACACGGCCCGCAGTATGCATGATGAGACGCTGCCGGACGACTATTACAAGGAAGCTGCATTTTGTTCCATGTGCGGACCGAAGTTCTGCTCCATGAACTGGTCCAGCAAGGTGGATGAATACAACGAGCAGGTTCACGGTTTGAAGAAGCAGGATCTGACGCAGATCGTAAGCGAGCAGATGGCTCTCAGAAACTAACGTCAAAGCTGCAGCGTTAAGTGAAGAGCCGCACTCTTTGTGAGTGCGGCTTTTTCTTCTCGGAGCCTTAAGCGAATTTCGTTGTTAGATCCGAGATCCGTAGGATCTGTCTTCCGCTCTCACTCAAGCGAAACCCTGGGGGAGGAGACTGCTCCGGCTGCGGTGGGAAGTTCCGGCCGACCTGAGAGGCACTGAAGTTGAATGCCATTCCGGCCACCCTTCGCAAGGTGATGTGGGGACAGGGAGCGGAGCACATCTGGTGCGTCCGAAGTTGGCTCACATGAATCAAGTGACTTCCTGGTCCGGACGGAAAGTATGGAGCCGCCACAGACATATCCATGATGCTCCGTCCACCAAGGCACTGACATCCCACATCAGTTTCGGTGACCGGTCACCAAAGTTGTACTACCGGGTAATATCCTCCAATACCGTTGCGGAACGGTTCAGAGCATCGGTAAGAACGAGGATCTGCGCCTGCGCCAAGGTACTGTTGGGCTTGCCCAGGCCGCCATCCAGAGCCTCGGTAATTCCAGGAATCGCCACTGAGGCATAGCCGGTAAACTCCCCCGGCGCATAGATCGTGTGCTTGAACCAGGGGCGCTCGGGGAGACCCGCAGGGTTGAGCAGCATCTCTTCTGCCTTGCGCAGACCTGCGTTGAAGGTGGTAACTGACCCTGCGGGAAGAGCGGTCTGTCGTGCATATACCGCTTCGCCCGCAGTGCGGAAACGTTCCGCTGCTTTCATAAGCGCTGTTGTGTCCAAGGTGAGGCCCGCAGTCACGGCGTCTTTTGCCGCTCCGTTGATGTAGGAGACAACCTCCTGTCCATAAAGACGGTAGTCATAGGGCAGCACATCCGCATTGGCCATGTGCAGAATCTCGAGGCCAAGAACACGCGCCTGCTGCTGTTCGTAGACGAAGGTAGGATCCGCGAACTTGATGAACCAGTTGTAGTTGTCGAAGACCGAGTGATAGACGCCGTAGTTTCCGCCAGAGCCGAAGTCCGTCGCCGGGACGCCAACGTGCTGGAAGAAGGGAGTGTAGTCCGATCCGCTACCAAGGTTGCCGATGCGGACTTCGTTACCTGCCAGACCCTGGGCGGTAGCGCGCGTGCGTGCGCGGTTGTCTTCGGCGGTCTGCTGATCGTGCTTCCAGGCATCGTATACGGTGCCGCCGGAGGGGCTTGGAACCTGCTGGGTCACCTCACGGACGAACTGTTTCAGGCTGGGCACTGCTTCCGCGTTGAAGTGGGGTCCGCTCACGCCGACATCCGTGTTGAAGTAGGCTACGGCGTGGGAAAGTTCCACGGCGTGCTCCTCGGTCCACTCCGTGGATCCGACGAGACCTTCTTCTTCAGCGTCCCAGCTTCCGATCACGACGGTCCGCTTCGGCTTCCAACCCTGCTTGATCAATTCGCCTAGACCATGGACGGTCTCCAGCATGGCTGCGGTGCCGCTGTTGGGATCCACCGCGCCGTAAACCCACGCATCACGATGATTTCCAGCGACGACCCAGGCGTCCGGATCCTCCGTACCGTGAATTTTCCCGATAACATCCCAGATTGTGCGGACCGCATAATCCTGCTCCAGGTGCATGTGGACCTTGACCGCAGGAGAGGTGCCGGAGGCCGCCGTAGATCCAAGGTGATACGTAAAGGGAAGACCGCCCTGCCAGTTGCGGGGCGATGCCGGCCCACCGAGGCGCTGAAGGATGGGGAGAGCGTCGTGATAGCTGATCGGATTCGAGGGAATGGACGGGTTATCTTCCGTGAGCTTGTCCGGAGCCAGGCGCTTGCTCTCCGGCAGAGTCATCGTCGACGCTACGCCTGGGGTCATCGGATCGCCCGTGTATTTTGCGATGAACTGCACGCTTCCACGCTGCACGCCGGTTTCTGGCCGGTAGGGCCCCTTGGGATACATATCTCCGCGCACATAGCCGTCATCCGCAGGATCGGAGTAGATCAGAACGCCCGCCATGCCGAGCTTCTGTGCGATGTAAACCTTGACCCCGCGGAAGTTCTGGCCGTAGCGCACCAGAGCGATCTTTCCCTTGAGATCAACGCCCATCTCGCGCAGTGTCTTAAAGTCAGCCAGTGTGCCGTAGTTCGCGTAGACGACCTCTCCGGTGATGTCGCCGGAGGGGGAGCTGCCGTTGAAGGCGGGCAGGACGCGTGGATCGTCCTGAAAGGGGTCGCCGCCGTCCTTCGCCGGATCGATGTGTTCTTTGGTCGGTCCCGTCATGATGACTTTGCCGTCGGCGTCTCGCGCCTCGAGGACGATCTTCTTAGGCTTATTGAGATAGACGCGGTAAGGAACGATCTCTGTCTCCAGGCCCGCCGCCTTGAACTTCGCTGCGACGTACTCGGCTGTGGCGTAATCCTCCGGTGAACTGGCCCAGTGGGGTGCCTTGGTCAGCTCCTTCAGGTGCGCTCCTGCCAGCTTGGCATCTGGAACAGCCATGAATGCCGCATCCAGCTTCGCCTGCTCTGTAAAGTCTCGATATCCGAAGATCTTTTGCGGTGCGCTCTGCGCGGTTGTGGTGGAGCAGAGGATCGAAGCGACACAGAGACCGGAAAGGACGCGAACAGAAGCAGAGAAGAGTCGAGACACGTTGGAGAGATCTCCTGAAGGTCGAATGGGATGAGTAGAGACTATAAGGAAAAAGGCCGAGCCATGGGCCCGACCTTCAAAGGAATTGTAAAACTTCAAGCTGCGACGGGTTGCGCGCAGAACTTGCAACGCTTCGCATCGAGCGGGATATCGCTCTTGCACTCCGGGCAGATCTTGGTGGATGGTGGCGCAGGCGGATTGAATTTCTTCAGGAGGTACTGGGTCGGAAGAACGAGGAAGAAGTACACCACGCTCGCCATGATAATAAAGTTGATGATCGCCGTGAAGAAGTCGCCGTAGCGAACTTCGCCACCATGTACGTGGGCGATCAAAAAACCAAAATTTGGCTTTTCGATGAACGCGCCGAGAAGCGGGTTAATAATCTTTTCGACAAGCGAGTTCACGATGGAGGTAAACGCGGCACCGATGATGACTGCGACGGCGAGGTCCATCACGTTGCCACGCAGGATGAAATCTCTAAAACCCTTCAGCATGGAAGCTCCTTCAGTCAGATGTCTGGCCAGCTTACCTCGAACCAAGGTATGGATAGACCAAAAAAAAGAGAATCAGTGTAACGACCATCAAATCCATATACACACAGAGCAGAACGCCGCCGTGATACCAGCTCCATCGCGGCTGCATGCAACGGAGTGTATCGACCGTGCCGAGACAGGCAGCACATGTGGGAAGGATGAGCCAGAGCGAAGGCTGGTTGTATGGGAAATGTGAGAGCACGAAGGCCACAATGAGGGACACGATGACGAGTGCGTTGCCGCGGACCAGCGATTTTTCCCGCCAGTCCACCCAGCGCATCGAGCGGCGCACTCTTTAGGCCTTCGCCGTTTCTGCTTCTTCCATCATGGCGCGCATGCTGTCGGCATATGGTGCGCGGAGTACGCCTTTTTCAGTGATGATGGCTGTGACGTACTTCGCCGGAGTTACATCGAACGCAGGGTTTTCAATACCGCAGCCGTCTGGAGTCATCTGCTTTCCGTTGGAGTGCGTGACCTCGCGGGCATCGCGCTGTTCGATAGGAATGCCATCGCCCGTCGCCGTGGCGAGATCGATGGTGGACCAGGGAGCCGCAACGAAGAAGGGGATCCCGTGTTCTTTCGCAAGCACCGCGACAGAGTAGGTACCGATCTTGTTGGCGACATCGCCATTGGCCGCGATCCGGTCCGCGCCGACAATCACAGCTTGGATGCGGCCCGCGCGCATGAGAGAACCGCTCATGTTGTCGCAGAGAACAGTGGTAGGAATGCCGTCGTGCAGCAGCTCCCATGCGGTAAGACGCGCTCCCTGAAGGTAGGGTCGTGTCTCGTCCGCGAGGACATCGATCTTGGCTCCGCGTTCGACCGCAGCGCGAATGACGCCGAGCGCCGTGCCGTAACCGCAGGTCGCCAAAGCACCGGCATTGCAGTGTGTCAAAACCGTACCGGACTTCGGAAGGAGGTCCGCACCGAAGGCTCCCATCGTCTTACAGGCGGTGATGTCTTCGTCGTACATCGTCCTTGCTTCGTCGATAAGAGCCGCCTGAATCTTCGGTATGGTCGCATTCGGCTGCGAGGCAAGGGCGTAGTACTTCGCACGCATCCGTTCGATCGCCCAGAAGAGATTGACCGCCGTGGGACGTGTCTTTGCCAGCACGTCACACATCACTTCGACTTCCTTGGTGAGGTTGTCGATGTCGGTTGCCTTGCTGCGCTCTACGCCGAGAGCAACACCCATGGCGGCACTGACGCCAATGGCGGGTGCACCGCGAACGATCATGTCGCGGATGATCGTGGCGACATCGTCATAGCCGGTTGCGGTTACATAGATTTCTTCGAGCGGGAGCTTCGTCTGATCGAGGAAGCGCACGCCATCTTTGGTCCACTCAAGTGTAGGAATCATCGCTCTTTATTTTATCGCCTTCGCCGATCCCGTACTTAGCCGCCAGAAAGCTTTGCAGGGGTCTGGGCAGGCACAACGCTATTTCCTGCCACGTAACGAGTTGAAGGCGGCACCGGATGGTGCTGGAGCGGACCGCGGAGAGTACCCCGAACCAGCGAGCGATCAGGTCGGGCCGACGTGCGTCGCACATCAGGCAGAAGCGCGCGTCATGTTCCACGGCTGCCATGACACCGCGGAGGAGTTGATAGGAGAGAAAGCTCTTGTGTCTGCGCTGAAGCGCTTCCGTGTCGAAGGTCTCTTCGAGGAGCGGATAGCGGGCCATCAGATCAGGGCGACCGATCTGAAAGTCACCCTCGCAAAGCTTGGCCTCGACCAGAAGATCGCCAAGGCGCATATCAATTTCTGTGCGGTCGTCGTAATCGCCCAGCAAAGGGGTTCGGCTGCGCCAACCGAAGTCTGGTTTCTCCTCCGGACCGAGGTTGAGGAGCGCTCGCAGCCGGTGTGATTCCAGTGTGGACGGCGTGCAGAAGATATTCATCAGGAGGGCGTCGCTGCTGGTTGCACATTCGAGCTCGCCACGCCAGCGCTCATTCCCCCGCGCAATGCGTCCTGATGCGGTGTAGGTCTTTTCAAGCCGGATTCGCCATGCTGGATTTCTCTGGATTGCATGCCAAGCTGCAGGGAAGAAGTTGCCATGCGATCCATCGCCTTCGCGATAGATGATCGATGGAACGGAGCCGTAGGTCTGGTCGTGATCGTGCTCCAACGCACGGGATTGATTGCGGGCGTTGATCTCGTTTGCCAAGGCACGGGCGGAAGCCATGGATTGATTTTAGGCGATGAAAGGGCGAAGAGGCCAGGACCCGTCTACTATCGGGAGATGCGTCTGTTAGACAAGAACAACCTCGGTCAGGACGAGGACTGGTATGGCAATACGGCAGCTGTGACCTGCTTCGCGTGTGACAAAGTGTTTGTGACTTCCCAGGTACTACACCGGAAGGGGAGAGCCTGCCCCACCTGCGGGAAGTGCAAGGTTGTCTTTACCAAAGAAGGCGTCAGCGTAAGCGAAGCGACGGATCTTTAGACCGAGTCGGCCTGGCTGAGCTTCACGGCGCGCACGTCCTCTGCAGTGAAGACGCTGACAAACTTTGCGCCCGGCGCTGCTGCTTCAATGGTCTCGCGGCCACCTTGCTGCCGGTCTACGAGACACATCACGGCGACAACGTTCATGCCCGCAGCCTTTGCGGCTTCGATGGCGGTTACGGTGGAGCCTCCGGTAGTGCAGACATCATCCACAATGACCACAGGCGCGTTTTCTTTCACGAAACCCTCGACGCGGCGTCCGGTACCGTGTGCCTTCTCCTGCTTGCGCACAAGAAAGCCATGGACCAGAGGGGACTCTGGATGCGAGAGGTGCCACCAAGCCGTAGCACTGGCTGTATTGGATACAAGCGGATCAGCACCCATGGTGAGACCACCGACGCCCTCTGCCTCCGGCGCGTGCGTACGGATAAGGTCCGCGAGGATCAGTCCGGAGAGGCGTCCGCCCTCGGCATCGAGCGTGGTGATGCGGCAGTCGATGTAGTAATCGCTCTTCTTGCCCGAAGCGAGCGTAAAGTCGCCAAGGCGAAAGCTCTTGGCTGCGATGAGGTCGAGGAGAGCTTTGCGTTCATCATCCATGAGCATGATTTTACTTTGTCAGATTTTCCAGATGGCGATAGCCACCAGTCGCAATAAACATGCCGAAGAAGAGGCTGCCGTTGTAGGCCGCGTGAACGAGGATCGATGCTGCGAGCGAGTCGTACTTCAGGCGAACCCACGCCAGGCCCATACCGACACAGACCAGAACCGCAACGGCGTTCCAGGCGTTGCCAAGCTGGTTGGCATGCAGGCTGGCGAAGCCGATACTGGTCAACACAGCACTGAGCGCTACGGCACGGCGCGAGAGGCCGTGCTTCCAGAGGTCCTCGGGTTCAATCGGCGTGCGGCGAAACCAGTCGAAGGCGATGGCGAGCGCCGGAAGAAGCATGCCGCGAAAGAGCGTTTCTTCAAAGAATGGAGCGATGATGACACCATAGAAGGTCAACATCCATAGAACACCACGCGCGTGAAAGAAGGTCTCGATGGGCATCTCTTTGGGAAGTGTGAGGAGATGCTCGATGGCAGAGGCGGAAAGGCTCATCGCCAGACCGGTGAGTAAGAGTTTCCCCGCACGTCCTTCAAGAGCTGCGGGATTGAGTTGCACGACCGACCAGAAAGGGCGTTTCCACATCGCCTGAAAGATCGCCCATCCAGCCAGAAGCGTCACAGCGGTTCCGGCAAGGTTCGCGAAGACCGTGACGCGTGGGAAGTCCAGGAGGTGACGCATGGCATCTTTGGGAAGTGCGCCCGTAGCGATGCCGCAGCCAAGGATGATACCCAGAACCAGGGGGGTGAAGACGACGGCCATCAGACCCAGCGAGAGCGCGTAGCCAAGATGCGGCTGACGGCGATCCTCAGGCAAAGGCTCCGGCTCGGCGGCGAGCGCCTCTTGGACGAGATCGGCTCCGATCACCTCGCCGGTTTTAGCGATCTCGCTTCGGTCGTGGAAGCTGTCCCTCCAGTCGCTCACTTCTTGGCCACTTTCTTCTGCGCTGCTTTTTTAGGAGCGGTCTTTTTTGCGAAAACTACCGGAGTCTCGGCTTCACGAGCCGCCTTTTTCTCAGCGCTCTTCTTCGCCGCAGACTTCGCAGCCGCCTTGCGCTTGGCCGCTTTTTCTTCGGCGGAAGGTGCAAACTTGGTAGCGTTCGCAACCTCCGTCTTCACAATGACGGGGGCCTCATACTTCGGTGCGGGTGGCCGCATGCTTCCGGGCCACGCGACGTAGTGCCGCGCGAGAAACTCTCCTGTGTGCGAGGCCTCGACGCGGGCGACCTGCTCCGGCGTTCCTTCGGCGACGATGGTGCCGCCGCCTTCACCGCCTTCGGGACCCATGTCGATGATCCAGTCTGCGTTGCGGATCACGTCCAGGTTGTGCTCGATGATAATGATCGAGTTGCCGAGATCGGTAAGCCGGTCGAGGACTTCAAGCAGTTTGCGTACGTCGTCAAAGTGCAAGCCCGTAGTGGGTTCGTCGAGGAGGTAAAGCGTCTTTCCCGTCTGGCGCTTGCTGAGTTCCTTCGCCAGCTTCATACGCTGTGCTTCGCCGCCAGAGAGCGTAGTCGCGGACTGGCCGAGATGGATATATCCCAGGCCGACATCGACCAGCGTCTGCAGCTTGATTTTGACGTTGGGGATGTCGGCCAAGATCGTAAGCGCATCGGCGATGGAGAGATCGAGCACATCCGCGATGGAGTGGCCGTTGAACTTTACGCTGAGCGTCTCCTGGTTGTAGCGGCGTCCGTTGCAGACCTCGCAAAGGACATAGACATCCGGAAGGAAGTTCATCTCGATGCGGCGCTGTCCGTCACCCTGACACGCTTCACAGCGTCCGCCTTGGACGTTGAAGCTGAAGCGGCCGGGCTTGTAACCACGCTCGCGGCTCTCTGGAAGCATGGCGAAGAGGTCGCGGATGGCCGTGAAAACGCCGGTGTACGTGGCGGGGTTCGAACGAGGCGTACGGCCGATAGGGGACTGGTCGATCTGAATGACCTTGTCGAGCTGTTCCGCTCCAAGCACAGCACCATGCAGACCGGGTTCTTCCTTACTGCGGTAAAGGAGCTTGGCAAGCGAGCGGTAGAGGATGTCATTGACAAGCGTGCTCTTTCCGCTTCCGCTGACCCCTGTAACGACCGTCATCACGCCGAGAGGGAACTTTGCCGTGACGTTTTGCAAATTGTGGCTTCGGGCGTTCTCTACGGTGATCCACTTTCCGCTGAGGGCGCGCGGAACGGGGCGCGAAAGGATCTCGATCTCGCCCGCCATGTATCTTCCAGTGAGAGATTTCGGCTCGGCCATGATCTCCGCAGGCGTACCCGCTGCGATGAGTTCGCCTCCGTTCTTGCCAGCGCCGGGCCCAAGATCGAGAACGTAATCGGCCTTCTGGATCGTGTCTTCGTCGTGCTCTACAACCAGGACAGTGTTGCCGAGGTCGCGGAGGTTTTCCATGGCCTGGATGAGGCGCATGTTGTCCCTCTGATGCAGGCCGATGGAGGGCTCATCCAGGACATAGAGAACACCGCGCAGACGCGATCCGATCTGCGTGGCAAGCCGGATGCGCTGGCCTTCGCCACCGCTGAGCGTCGCGGCACTGCGATTAAGCGAGAGGTAGTTCAGGCCGACGGCGTTGAGAAATTCGAGGCGTTCGATCACCTCGCGCTGGAGGCGGTCTGCGATCAGCTTCTCGCGCCCTACAAACTTCATCGCGCGTGCGGCGGTCATGGCGCGGGCCAGTGAAAGGGAGGTGAAGTCGGCGATGGAGCGGCCCTCGACCGTGACGGCGAGCGACTCCGGACGCAGGCGTTGGCCCTTACACTGCGGACATTCGGTCGCGGACATGAACTGCATGTAGTACTCGCGAAACGAATCGCTCTTGGACTCCTCCATCGAGTCGCGCAGGTAAGAAAAGATACCGTGAAAGCCGGTCCGTGCGGATTCACCACGCGGTGGACCGTAGAGCAGAATCTTCTGGTGCGGCTCGGAGAGCTCTTCAAAAGGAAGCTTGAGGTTGATCTTGTATTTCTCTGCGCCGAGCTTAATCAGGCGTAGAAGGTAGCTTGAGCTTGAGCCTGGGCCCATCGCGCCATCGAGAAGCGGCTTGCTCCAGTCGGTAATAGTCTTTGCCGGGTCGAAGTCATAGATTGATCCCAGTCCATTGCACTCCGGGCAGGCGCCGTAGGTGGAGTTGAAGGAGAAGGAGCGTGGCTCGAGCTTGGGCACATTGATGCCGCACTCGGGGCAGGCCATGGAAGACGAATAAAGCGTCTCGTCGTAGCCGTGAATCCCGATCAGAACCAGACCGTTCGCCATCTGCAAAGCTTTCTGCACGCTGGCTTCGAGACGGCGCGTATCGGGCTTGCCATTCTCATCCTTCTTAAGCAGGATGCGATCGACGACGGCTTCGATGGTGTGGTTCTTGCGCTTTTCCAGGCGCATACCTTCTTCGATCTCGATCATCTGGCCATCGACGCGAGCGCGGAAGCCCTGCTGGTCCAGCGCTTCAAGCTCCTCGCGGAATTCGCCCTTGCGTCCACGGACAAGCGGAGCCATCACGGTAATGCGTTCGCCCGGTTCGAGCGAGACGACGCGTTCGACGATCTGGTCGGCGGACTGCCGCGTGATTTCGAGACCGCAGTTGGGGCAGTGCGGTTGGCCTACGCTAGCCCACAGAAGGCGCAGGTAATCGTAGATCTCGGTGATCGTGCCGACCGTAGAGCGCGGCGACCGCGAGGTGGTCTTTTGTTCGATTGAAATTGCAGGACTGAGGCCCTCAATGGAGTCCACGTCCGGGCGTTCCATCTGGTCCAGAAACTGGCGCGCGTAGGCGGACAAAGTCTCGACGTAGCGACGCTGACCCTCGGCATAGATGGTGTCGAAAGCAAGGGAACTCTTGCCGGAGCCCGAGAGGCCGGTGACCACCGTCAACGTGTTGCGTGGAATCGAGACGTTGATGTTCTTAAGATTGTGGTGACGCGCACCACGAACAGTAATGTGTGTGACACTCATTCGATTGGAAGACCCTACACGCCGCCGGCTTTGGTTCCCAGCACCATCCCTATAGAATAACCGTACGGACGGAGAGGAATCTTTGTGGGTACTTCCTTTGCGGGCAAGGGAACGGCAAACTTGATTTCGACGGGCAGCGTAATTTGCAGTCGGACCATCCATTTATCTGAGCACTGCAATCGATTCAAGGAGCTTTAAACCGTGTCTTTCACACTTCTCGTAAGTGCCGTTTTTGCCTCACTCGCAGCTGGCGTTCTGATCGCATACGGTATCTGTCTGGGTATGTTCCGCATTTTCCGCGTCCACTCCATGCAGGCAGCGCAACAGCGCATCGCTTCGCGCGAGGCGCAAACCCTATCCGCCCACCTGGCTGGAAACTAATAAAAGCTATTGAGGTTTTTGCTGGGCCCGCAGCTTTTGCAGTTGTTCCATAATTTGCTGCGGAGTTCTTGCGCCGTTGCCACTCGGGTCGTCGGTGGCAGGCTGGTCTGTCGCGGCGGCAGGGGCGGGGGACTCTCCCGTTGCCGAGGCTCCTAAAGGTACGAAGTCCCGGGGCCGTGTTTCCGCCGGGGGTGCTCCATTTGGAGAAAATACCCTGTTGTCGTCGTCCGGAGCTTCCTCTCTTGCGGCCATGGGGTTCGGCGGAGTAGCGTGGCCTGTCTGCGGTGTAAGCGTCAAAAGAACCGGAAGCATGGCTGAGTCGCTCTGCAGCAGCATATTGGTCTTCGTGCCATCCAGGAGTTGTTGCAGAACGGTTGCGGCAGGAGCGGGGCCGTAGATGCCAAAAACACGGTCTTCCTGCACTCCGCCCACAATTTTCAAACCTGTCCGCAAGGAGACGTCGCGAAGGATTCCGTTCAGGCTGCTGTTGTGCGCTTCCACACGGAGGAGACCCTTCTCCCATATTACCGTGGCGTTGCCCACGCGGGGGGGAGGGACAGTTGCAGGCTGTGCCGGCGTGGCGATCCGAGCGGTGGTCGTGGGTGGGGTGTTCGGTAGAGGACGCGGTACAGATTGTGCGTACAGGGGTAGAGTTCCGATGAAAAGAGCAACCAGCAGGCTATTTCGTCTTTGTTCTGCGAGGCGCATATGCTTTGGACGTTCTCGCTGTGATTCCGGGGCCGGTGCAGCATCGTACGGCTGTACTAGACTAGCAATGTTCTGGCTTGAGGTCTCTTCCATGCGTCGCACCCCGCTTCTTCTTTTCTTGATCTTATTCGCTTCGACCGCGCGCAGTCTCCGTGCAGACGGATGTACGACACAGTCGGCGATGCCGGTGACTGTCCGTGACGGTATCGCTTCGGCGGCCCTTGGCCTGACACAGAAGATCGAAGGCTCCGCGATCGCTCAGATCCGTGCGCAGACCATTCCGCAATACGCAACTGATTTCGGTGGGATTGAATCCGCCGTGCGCACCGCATCGCCTCACCTGGCCGGCGCTAAGGTCTCCGTGGAGAGCGTCTGGCTGCTGGATGCGTCGAACCTCAAGCCTTCCGCGGACGGCGCTTTGCAGGATGGGCAGTTCTTCTGCACCCTCAACCGCTCGGCGGCCCAGGTCAGTTTTCTCATCCCGGCGCTGCCCGCTGGCCGGTATGCCTTTGCGCTGGTTGACGCGGCTTCTGCCTCGCCCTGGCAGATGGCATTCATTCTGCAGGAGGTTGCCGGGGCCTGGCGGCTGGCGGGCTTCTTTCCCCGTGCGACAACGGCTGCTGGCCATGACGGCCTCTGGTATTGGCGCGCTGCGAGGGAGTTTGCCGGGAAAAAGCAGTCGATGAATGCCTGGATTTATTTTCAGCAGGCATCCGTGCTGCTTCGGCCTGTTAGTTTTTTTTCTTCAAATCATCTGGACCAACTCAACGACGAGATGGCCAAGGCTGCGCCCAGCGCCTTGTCTCAGGGGATCTCCAACGATGTTCCTCTTGCCCTCAAGGGAGCCAATGGAGCGGATATTCGCATCACTTCCATCGGAACGGACGATTCTCTAGGTACGCAGCCTGTCGACCTAGCGCTGCACGTCAAAGTGGATGCGGCATTAGACGCCACCGCTGGCCGTGCGCGGAATCGCGAAGCGGCTATGGCCTTCATACACACATATCCCGAGGTGCGGAATACCTTTCATGGAGTCTGGGTTTTTGCGGATGTCCTTAACCCAACAGGAAACATCGCGCCTTTTGCGAGCGAGGAGCCGATGTCGAACCTCCAGTAGTTCTTATATGGGAACCTTTTTCGAGTATCTTCCAGAAAAAGGGGTGGCCCATGGGCTATTTACCCTGTAAATTCGGTTTGGAAAGGCTTTCGTCCCAGACGACCTGTCGAGCTTATAGTTATTCTGCCTGATGGAAAAAATGATCAAGTCCCTTCCAGATGTTTTGCGCGACCGACGTGCCACGCCCAGTTTTACCGGGGAGGCCGTTCCGCAGGAGGATCTAGAACAGATTCTGCGCGCGGGGTTAAGCGCGCCCTCCGGTTACAACGTACAGCCCTGGCGATTCGTCGTCGTCAAGACGCCTGAGCAGAAGAGACGCCTGCGTGGCGCGAGCTTCAATCAGGCCAAAGTAGAGGAAGCCTCTGTTGTCATCGTCTGCTGCGGTGATGCGGATTCATGGCGCAGAGACGCGGACGAGATCATCCGCATGGGGCTTGAAGGCGGCATGTCCGAGAGCTACGCTGCTCAACTCAAAAGCTCCGTAGCCAGTTTTCTGTCCTCTCTCTCAGCAGACCAGATGCATGGCTGGCTGAACAAGCAGGTTGCCATTGCCGAGACGCACATGATGCTGATGGCCGAGGCCATGGGGTATGACACGGCGCCCATGGAGGGCTTCGAACCGGATAAGGTCTGCGAAATTCTGCGGCTTCCGATGAGCTATTGGGTGGTCTCGATCCTGGCGATCGGACGTTTGAAGGGACAGGACAAATATCATGGAGGGCGATTCGACATTAGCCATACGGTTTATGGCGAAGAGTTCGGCCGTCCGTTGAAGTAGAGATGAAAGTGCCCAGACGGGCCACCGTCGCCTACATCTTTGTGGGGCTGGTCCTGCTGGGCGTGCTTCTCGTCGGTGTAATCGTTTATAACCCTTTCTACTTCCTACAAAAGGGAAGCGCCCTGTACCTACGCCGCAGTGGCGTACAGAGTCATTACGTCACCGTGGACGGCTACCGGATTCACTATTACGAGGCTCTTCCACCTGCGGGCTCGCCAGAGCGACCACCGTTGCTTCTCATCCATGGCCTTGGAGCCAGCGCGGCAGATTGGACATCGATGCTTCCGGAGATGGCGCGGGCCGGATATCACGTCTATGCTCCGGATCTACTAGGTTATGGATCGTCTGCGAGGCCCCGCGACGCCAGCTACAGTCTCGAACAGGAGACGCAGATTTCCACGGATTTTGCGAAGGTGGAAGGTCTCCGCTTTTTCGATCTGGGTGGTTGGAGCATGGGTGGATGGATCGCGCTCAAAATGACTCTCGATCATCCAAAGGCCGTACACCGCCTGGTATTGTTCGATCCCGCGGGAATCTACTTTCCCGTTGACTTTCCCTTCGATCTCTTCACGCCGAAGGACGCGGCAGGCGTCGATCGCCTGGTGAATTATATTGAGCCAAACGTGCACTTCATTCACATTCCCGCATGGGCCACCAAGGGCCTCCTTCGCCGCTATCGGGAAGTGGGTTGGATCAGCTCCCGCTCCTTCGCGTCGATGCTCTCCGGCCGGGAACTGCTCGACTTCCGCATCAGCGCCATTCAGCAGCCAACTCTCATTCTTTGGGGCACAGAAGACAAGCTGATCCCTTACGCGATCGGGCAGCGGATGTTCTCGCTTTTACCGAACTCCGCGTTGGTGGGCGTCGGCGGATGCGGACATCTTGCGCCCGCAGAGTGCTCTTCTGAAGTCGTGCCCGAGACGATTCGCTTTCTCGGTGAGCGGGTTCCGCCCAGCCACACAGAGAGAGTGGTTACGAAGCCTCGCTAGAACCTCCCCCCTTCCAGACAAAGGCATGGGGCTGTCTTAGACCGAGGTGGGACAGAACGCGCTGGCAGAACTCTGTGGCCATCTCCGCAGTGCTCTGTGGTTTGGTGTAGAGCACGGGCATGGCGGGATAAATAACCGCTCCGGCTTCAGTGGCGAGGGTCATATTCCGGAGATGGACAAGATTGAACGGCGTCTCGCGAACGCAGAGGATCAGCGGCCTGCGCTCTTTCAGGCAGACATCTGCCGCGCGTTCGATCAACTTCTGCGCCAATCCATGCGCAATACCAGCGAGGGTACCCATCGAGCAGGGAAGCACGATCATGCCGTCAGTGGGGTAACTGCCACTTGCAATCCCGGCGCCGATGTCTTCATTGGGTACCAGGTGTATCTTTTCCGCTGGCGTCTCCATGAGCGATGCCAGGATATTTGAGCGGCCTGTGCAGCCAAGTTCTTCGGCCAGAACGCGCAGTGCGCTGTCCGAAAAGACGAGATTCACTCGTGACACACGCTCATCCGCGGCCAGAAGCCCCAACATGGCGCGTGCATAAACGGCACCGCTTGCACCTGTGACCGCCAGTGTCAGATTTTTCCTCAGTTCCATAAACCTATTATCCTCTTTCGATTGCGGAACTCTTGCTGAGAAATTGCGTCTAGTCTTTAGGGGGCGAAAACGCAATGAGCAGACGTCGGATCTTCGAGAGAGCAGGAGCGCTCCTGCTGGTGCTTCTTGCAAGACTGCCCGTGCATGCTTCTACGGCTCTTTTGCTTGAAGAGCCTTTTGGGCTGTTCGGGCACTTGAATCCGACCGGGCACGCCGCGATCTATCTCGATCACATCTGCGCCCAGACAATCACCAGTTTGCGCCCGTGCCGTGAGGGCGAGTTTGGCGCGGTGATCAGCCGTTATCACAAGGTCGATGGCTACGACTGGGTTGCGATTCCTCTGATCCCTTATCTCTATGCCGTGGAGACCCTCGATCAGGTACCGACTACGGCCACCCCGGCATTGGAAAGCGACCTTCGTGACCAATATCGGAGAAATCATCTGCGACGTATTGCTCCAGATAAAAAAGACGGCTCCGCTCCCGGAGGAGAGTGGATCCAGCTTGTGGGCTCAGCCTACGACCGCAAGCTTTACGGCTTTCAGCTTGAATCCACGCCCGAACAGGATGCCGACGTGATCGCAAAGTTCAACGATAGTAAGAACGTGGCTCACTTCAACATCATTTTCAGAAATTGCGCGGACTTTTCGCGCAAATTTATTAATCGAGAGTATCCCGGCGCGATTCACAGGAACTTCATCGCGGATATCGGGATAACGACCCCAAAGCAGGTTGCGCGCTCCCTTGTGCGCTTTTCGAATGAACACCCCGAGATGCCCTTCAACACATTTGTGATTCCGCAGGTGCCCGGCACGATTCAAAGATCACGTCGTGTGGATGGTATTACGGAGTCCATCGTTCGATCAAAGAAGTATGTGGTGCCCCTTGCTGTAATCGCTCCCATTCCGACAGCGGTTATCGCTGCAGCGTGGTTGGCAGGCGGCAAACTGCGACTTCCGGACGACGAAGAAACGCTGGCTGTGCTCAGGCAGCCGGTAAGTCGTGCAGCCCATCTGATGCGTCGCCAGTCCGCGTCTGATTCGGTCCCAACGGATCCGTCCTCGGCTGCGTTTGCCACCCTGCCGGTCACGGTTATTGCTATGCCGACGCCGGATGCGCTTTCTGCGCCCATGACGCTTGGACCTGCGGACTGATTCAGCAGGTCCGCAGCGCAAGGGCGATGCAGGTGACTTCGTGGCCCAACGTTTCGCTCAACTCCTGCTCCTGCTCAAGGAACGCGACGTCCATCTCGGCCGCCGCGATCGCTTCGGTTGGAGCAGAAATAAAGCAGAGCTCACAGACTCCAAGGCCATCTTCGGCCGTCCTGACCGGAGGGCCAAAGGTTCGACATGTCATCGGTCGCGAAGCATAGAGGTCGCAGGTTCCGGACAGAGGATCGAGAACGGGGCAGACAGCGCTGTTTCCGAAATCGTCAAATCCTTCCGCCTCCTCGTCGAGCGTTCCGGAGGCGAAATCCCCTGGCCAGCCCTGCTCCAGTTCAGCGATAGAAAATTTCACACGTTCGCGAATCTCTGCAGCAGTTTGCGGGTTGGCGTTTTGAAGTCCGTGCTGAAGCCGGACGGCGTCGAGTGGAGAGATTGGAAAGATGCCAATGCAACAGTGAAAGCAGCCGGGGCGACACGCCAGCCAGTCTCCGCTGCGTCGGACCGAATCCGCCAACGCAGCGTCGACGATCTGGATCAACTGTGCGTCGCCCTCCGGAAGCTGCCGCGGAAGGCCCATGTTACTTGCCCAGAACGCGCGCGAAGATCTTGCTCACGTTGTTCAACTGTCGATCCGTGGAGAAGGCTTGTTCGATCTTCTCTGGAGAAAGTTTCGCGCTGATCTGTGGATCCGCCGCGACGAGCTCCTTGAAGACCAGATCTTCCTTCCACGCCTTCATCGCAAGTCCCTGGACCAGCTTGTAAGCGTCTTCGCGCAACATGCCCGCACCGCTCAGATCGAGCAGTAACTGGCCGGAGAAGACGAGGCCTCCGGTGCTATCCAGGTTTTTCTTCATACGCGCCGGGTAGACCATGAGCTTGTCGATCAGGGTAGTCGCCTTGGAGAGCATGTAATCCGCGAGTGTTGTGGTGTCTGGAAGGATGATGCGTTCTGCGGAGGAATGCGAGATATCGCGCTCGTGCCAGAGGGCGACGTTCTCAAGCGCGACCTGAACATTGCCACGCATCACGCGCGCGAGACCGCAGATGTTTTCGCAGGTGATGGGGTTGCGTTTGTGCGGCATAGCGCTGGAACCCTTTTGCTTTTCGGAGAAGAACTCTTCCGCTTCGCGAACCTCTGTTCGCTGGAGATGGCGTATTTCAGTACCGATCTTGTCCAATGTGCTCGCCACGACGCCGAGCGTTCCGATGTAGGCGGCGTGCCGATCACGCTGTAGCACCTGCGTGCTGACGGCGGCGGCTTTCAGGCCCAGGCGGCGGCATATCTCTTCCTCGTGTTCCGGCTTGAGATGTCCAAAGCTGCCGACGGCTCCCGAGAGTTTGCCGACGCGCATGTCTTCCGCTGCTGCGTCGAAACGGGCGATGTTACGCTCCATCTCGGAGTACCAGAGCAGCAGCTTGAGACCGAACGTAGTTGGCTCTGCATGCACGCCGTGGGTGCGGCCGATGCAGGGAGTCGTCTCAAATTCACGTGCGCGACGCTTCAGGACATCACGAAGCGCGACCATACCGGCGCGAATGCGTTCAGAGGCTTCCTTTATCTGGAGCGCCTGCGCCGTGTCCACCACGTCGGTGGAGGTGAGGCCATAGTGGAGCCAACGGCTCTCGGGACCGACATTCTCTGCTACGGCTGTGGTGAAGGCGATGACGTCATGGCGCGTGTCGAGCTCGATCTCTCGGATACGGGCGATGTCAAAACGGCCCTTGGAGCGGATAGCCTCCGCTGCCGATGTGGGCACGATACCGGCTTCGGCGAGAACTTCGCTGGCCGTGGCTTCGACTTCAAGCCAGCATTGAAACTTCCGTTCATCACTCCATAGCGCGCGCATCTCTGGCCGCGTATACCTGTCAATCACTCGGGAGAACCCCTCTCATCTCATGCGTCATCGCTTTAGCGCGATACACTTTTAGTGTAATGGACTCGCGAAACACGGATGAAGGTGCGCACAAGCCGTCAGAACAACCGCTTAACTCCAGTCTGAGCCTGGTCAGGCGAAAGCTCGTCCTTCGGGACACCCTTACCTTTCTCACTTTGTCTCTGGTCGTCGTTGCCTTGTACGCGGTCACGTCGTTTCTCTTCCGTTCTTTCGAGGCGCACCGCGAAGCTCTTGCGGTTCGTTGGGCGAGCCGTGGCGAAGTTTTGCTGAAGAACGGCAAGCCGGATCAGGCCGTCACTGCACTGCGCACGTCTCTCTCTTTTGCTCCGGACGACCGACCCAGGCAGATGCTTCTGGCAGCGGCTCTTGCGGAGTCAAACCATACCGATGAGGCATCGAACTACTTCCTCAATCTCTGGGAGTCGCAACCAGGCGATGGCTTTATCAATCTGCAGCTTGCTCGGCTGGCGCGGCGGAAGGCGAATACTTCGCAGGCTGTTGACTACTACCGCGCAGCCATTTTTGGTAGTTGGCCAGGAGACGCGATTACACGTCGCCGTGACGCACGCCTGGAGCTTTCCGATTTCCTCATTCAGGCTGGAGATCTCGCCTCAGCCCGTGCAGAGTTGCTTGTCGCCGCTCGCAATGCCCCGGAAACCGTAGATATGGACATTGGATTTGGAGACAGGCTGCTCCAGGCACACGATCCTTCGGACGCACTTTTCTATTACCAGAAGGCACTTGCAAGAGATTCGCGGAATCTAAGTGCCCTGGGTAAAGCGGCACAGCTTACTTACGACACCGGGCAATATGCTCTGGCGAGTAGTCTGGCATTCCGTGCCGTTCGCCTGGAACCTGCGATGCCTGCGGAGGAGTCCACGCGCGCCGCGCTCAAAACGATCGCGGCCAACTCTGAACGTCTTCTGGCCCTTTCCCTTGAAAAGGACCTCTCTCCGCGAAGACGCACCGAACACCTTCTTGCTGCCTCCAGAATTGCCCGCAATCGTATCGAATCATGTATCGCCGCTAACACGGGCAATGCCACGGCCATTCTGCCAGCGCTGATTGCTCTGAAGAACTCGTGGCTAGAGCCTTCCCCGAAGATGATGCGCAAGAGACTTGAAGATGATGAACCTAGGCAGGATCGTCTGACACAACTTATCGATGATACAGAGATCCAGACCGCACCTATCTGTGGCCCGCCAACAGGAGATGATGCGTTGCTTCTCCTTCTCGCTAACCGCCGCCACACCGCCGCTCAATAACTGCATTGGAGTCTAGTTGATGGAAAGCTCACCGAAGATGACAATCTCCGGCAAAGATCCGCAAGAGAGCGGCGAAGTCGTCCAACGGGCGATGCGTGAAGAACGCCTGTTCTTACTGCTCTCCATCTTTATCGGGATTATCTCCGGCCTTCTCGTAGTCTCCTTCCGTATGGCCATCGAGTGGCTCAGCGTTCTCTTGCTTGGTTCCGCTCCGGCCCCGCATCAACTGAGACTTCTGATTGCGCCTTCCGTTGCGGGAATCGTGATCGCTTTGCTCACACGCTTCGTCTTTCCGCAGGTTCGTGGAAGCGGTGTGAACCAGACAAAGGCGGCTCTCTACATTCATAACGGCTACATCTCCATCAAGACGATGATTGGAAAGTTCCTGCTTTCGGCTCTCGCCATCGGCAGTGGACACTCCCTCGGGCCAGAAGATCCTTCTCTGCAGATCGGGGCGGGCGTTGCTTCCAAGATCGGACGCAGTGTCGGCCTTTCGCGTGAACGCCTTCGTATCTTCGCGCCGGTTGGAGCTGCGGCGGGGCTGGCCGCCGCCTTCAACGCTCCTATTTCCGCAATCCTCTTCGTAATCGAGGAAGTCATCGGCCAGTGGACGGCGGGGGTCCTTGGGTCGATCGTTCTTTCTGCTGTATCGGCTGTCGTCGTTGCGCGCTGGTTCTGGGGTGCGCAGCCGATGTTCCGCATTCCTTCCGTGACTCTGCGCGATCCGCGCGAGCTTCTTGCCTATGCGGTTCTCGGCGTCGTCGGGGGCGTCGCTTCACTCTTTTTCGCCAAGGCTCTTGGCTATCTTCGTCCGAAGCTGCGGAGCCAACCCCAATGGTTCCAGATGATGCAACCTGCTCTTGCCGGTCTGCTTGTCGGAGGCATCGGCTACTTTGGCCTTCCCTATGTGATGGGTGCGGGTTACGGCGCGATCGATCAGGCCATGCACGGGCAGTTCGCGTTCAAGATGCTGTTACTCCTGGCGGTCTTCAAAATTATCGCGACAACCCTATCGTTTTCGAGCGGCACACCCGGTGGTATGTTCGCTCCGACACTCTTTACTGGCGCGATGCTCGGAGCCGCTGTAGGTTCTTTCGAGAACCAAATTTTTCCTCATCTCACCGGTTCGGTGGGATCGTATGCGCTTGTGGGTATGGGAGTTTTGTTTGCGGCATTCCTTCGCGCGCCTCTCACTTCCGTCTTTATGGTGCTGGAGGTTAGTGGAAATTACTCCATCATTCTTCCTGTCATCCTGGCCAACACCATCGCGTACCTCATCGCGCGGAGCCTCCAGCCCGTTCCGATCTTCGAGGTCTTCACGCACCAGGACGGTCTTTATCTGCCATCAATGGAAGAGGAGAGGGAAGACAGTCATCTCCGCTTTGAAGATGCTCTTCTACCGGTCTCTGCAACTATATTGCAAGGCTCGGAGACGGTCTGGAACTCCATGAAGATCGTGCGTCAGCATAAGGAGATTGTTGCAGCCCCCGCCGTCCTGGTGCAGTGCAAAGACGGCGCGTGGTATGCGGCAAAACAGCAGGAACTCGAAACGATCTTTGCGGCGGTTGGGGACGACGGCGATCACCCGGACGCGGGAATCTCGCTCGAAGAGCGACTGGGAACGGAACGAACGCCGCTCATGTTTCCAGACCAGATGCTCTCTAGCGCATTGCCGTACTTCCGCCGCTGGCCGCTGATTCCAATCTCCAACCGGGCCATGCGCGGAGCACTGGAGGGTGTCCTCTCACTCGAGGACGTTCTAAACTGCTACCAACGCCAATAAAACGCCCAGCTTGAGAAGCTGGGCGTTTTACGTGAAGATTAGCCTGCTTCGCTGACGCCGAAGAGCGCGGCCATCTCATCGTGGAGAAAGCCCTGACCTGGACGATAGGGCTGGACCCATTTCCCATCAATCACGAACTGGGGGATGGCCTTCTTGCCGACGTTGGCCATCAGTTCGTCGGATGCTCCGGGAACGCGTTCGATATCGATTTCAGTGTAGGCAATCGAGTGTTTTTGGAGGAACCGCTTTGCCTCGCGGCAATCGCGGCACCAGACTGCGGAATAAACCTTAAGATCCATAGCCATAATTTTACCTTTTACTGCTCTTTATAGTTCCGCATCAGGCCGCCATCGACCACGTATGTTGATCCTGTGACATAACCCGCCTCGTCGCTGGCGAGAAAGGCTGCGACTGCCGAGACGTCATCCACCGTGCCCATCCTGCCAAGTGGGATGTTGAGCAGAAGGGGCTCGAGCTTGCTCGGGTCATTGAGAAGTGACCTATTGATCGGCGTGGCAATCGCCCCGGGCGCTATGTTGTTCACCGTGATGCCATGGGGACCGAGTTCCACGGCCAAGTCACGCATAAGCATCATCATGCCGCCCTTGCTGGCGCAGTAGCTGGCGAAGTGCGGCATGACCATCTCTTCATGTACAGAAGAGATATTGATGATGCGGCCCGGCAACTTCGCCTCCAGCAGCTTCTTCACAAAGGCCTGCGTGGTGAAATACGGGCCTTTGAGATTGACTTGGAGTACGAGGTCATAATCTGCCTCGGTCGCTTCCCAGAAATTGGCGCCTTTTTCAACCCCGGCATTATTCACGAGGATGTCCGCACGGCCAAAGGTCGTCCAGGCGGCATCAATGAGCGGCTGAATCTCCGCCAATTTGGAAACATCAGCGCCGATGACGACAGCCTTTCGACCAAGAGCCTCAATCTGAGCTTTGGTGGCCTCGCCCCCAGCCTGATCGGAGTGATAATTCACGACGATATCGGCGCCGTCTTTTGCTAGACGAACGGCGATTCCCTGGCCAATTCCCGAGGAAGATCCGGTGACGATGGCTACTTTTCCTGCAAGACGCTGATCCGACATGATGTCCTCCGGTAAGTGAGATGCACAATTGCTTCGATCCGGGAAATAGTCTGCCAAGAAAGAGTCCTGTGACTAATAGACTTATTTTGTTTCATTTGTGGGTGGTTCTTCAAGTGGAAACACCTGTACGAGCGGCGAGCGGCGAGATCGAAAGAAAGCCTGCAGGAGGGTCGAGCATTTTTCTGCGAGGACTCCCTGAAGAACTTCGCAACGATGGTTCAATTTGGGATGATTCATCACTTCAAGCGCACTTCCGCAGGCCCCGGCCTTTGGATCGAGAGCGGCATAGACGAGCCGCGCTATTCGGGCGTGCAGTATGGCTCCGGCACACATGGCGCAGGGTTCGAGAGTGACATAGAGGCTGCAGCCGGTGAGTCTGTAGTTTTCAAGCGCCACGCCAGCGGCGCGGAGCGCAACCATCTCGGCATGGCCGGAGGGATCGTGGTCGCGGATGACGCGGTTATGGCCACGGGCGACGATTTCTCCGTCCGGCGAAACGACGATTGCGCCAACGGGCACTTCACCCGCAGCCTCGGCGGCCTGGGCTTCTGTGATCGCGGCCTGCATAAAGGCGATGTGCTGTTCGAGCGTCATTGGGTGGGCTCGTTATCCGGACGGGACCAGAGACGGTCGAAGTCCTGAGTAAAGTGAGCAGCAGCGGTGGCGTTATGAAAAAGAATGAGGTCGTTATCCTGACGTTTCTCGCCGGTGGGAGAAAAGTTGGCGGATCCGGTACGAAGAAAGGCTCCGTCGACGGCGTAAGCCTTGAGGTGCATCAGTGTGTGGGAGTGCTTGATGCGGACGGTGATGTTTGGCGTTGAGGAGAGGCGCTGGAGGATGTCCGCGCTGTCAGCATCGTTGGGAACGTCGTCTTCGGGATCGCGGCTGGTCTGCTTCTTAGGATTGGCGGCACTCTTTTCGGCGTGGGCTGTTTCGCCCGCCGCCTGGGTCGCGTCGCGATAGATGCGAATGCGAACTCCACGCTGTGCCGCGGCGATGAGGGCCTGTGCAACGGCGTAGTCGGTCAGTGAATAAGCGGCAAGATCGATAGTTGAGTGGGCCTGGGCAAGAAGATCCGTATCGACGCGTTCAAGATTTTCGAAGGGCGAGTAGTGGACCTGGACGGAGTTCGTTGGCACCGGTTCCATTGGCATGACGTCGCGGTCCTCATCGCGCTCGACGGAGGTTCGTGGAGCGCGAGAGCGCTCTTCGTGCGGACGTCGGTTGCGCTGCGCGGAACGTTCCTGATCTGGCTGGGGCTGGTCGGGCTGTTTGCAGCCGGAGACGGAGAGTGTGAGGAGCAGGGCGATGGCGACCACGCGGGCCGCTTTTTTTAAATCTTTGGAAGTCACCTGCCAAGTTTAGTTTGTCTCTTACTTGGTTTTGTAGAGGGGTGTCTTTCCGGTGTCCGCCGGTGGAGGCGTTGTGCCTTCCTGCAGATACTTTGCGCTGAGCGTCTTTTTCTCGCGCGCGATGGGGAGCAGCGTGGGGTAAAACTGCACAAAGGTGGTGTCTACCGCAGCGTGGGCTTCGTGGCAGGTGGTACAGCTTGCAGTTTTGGGGAAGGGTTTGGCAGTGCCGTCGGCCTGGGCGGCGTAGAAGGCCCATTGGCCTTTGTCTTTCACGTGCATCTCCAGGCCCATAATGCCCTCGCTTTGCGTCTGCCCGCCCTTGTTGATCGAGACGTTGGTGACTGCGCCGCGATTTTCCAGTGCGAAGACGGTGCCATCAGGCCATGTGCCGGTGGAAACGAAGGTGCGATAAGACTCTGGATTGACGAAGACATTGTCGAACATAGAGTGATCCGGTGGGGGCGCATTCGCGAGGCGCGCTGCGTAGTTCATGTCCATGCCCGAGGTGAGATAGACCCACTCCCGGTATTGCATGGGTGTTTTGAGCGCGCCCGACTCGGTATAGGCAGGTTTGTAGGGAGCTTCGGGAGCGGGGTTAGCTGCGCCGAGTAGAGGAAGAGCAAGAAATGCTGACGCGAGAAGCTGAAGCCTGGGCATGCGTTCGCCTCGGAGAGATGTTTGTGAAGGAAGTTGAACCAACAGCTTATACGCGTAGTTCTTTTTTTGGTTCCATTCCTTCAAAACCTGCGCTCTACGCTCCCCGTACCTGTGGCTGCGCCTCTGGGCCAAAGAAGCGGGCAATCTGATCTGCAAGGCCCTGAAGCGCAGGCCCGCGGGTGGCGATCTCATCTTCCTTGAGTTCGAAACTTTTGGCCCAGATCGATTCGAGGATGGGCACGATGTGTTGCGGGATGAGATCGTTCGTAGGAAAGTTCTCGACCGCGTTGAAGATAAGCTCGGCTTCCGTCTCATATTCGTCTGCGGGAGAACCGTCCGCGATGAAGCCTTCGATATCAGTAGCCGCGACGAGTTCCTGGATGGAATCGATATCGGGCGGCGGTGGCCAGGGAGGGGTGGAGGCGGACATCAGGCGGGCTCCTGTTGGGTCATGCAGTGAAGTGCGCCAAGCCCCCAGATGAAGTCGCCGCAGTGGATGCCGACCGTCTTGCGGGTGGGGAACTGGTCGGCGATGAGGTTGAGGGCGACACGGTCATTCGCATCATTGAAGGTTGGGACCAGGACGAGGTTGTTCGCGATGTAGAAGTTTGCGTACGAGGCAGGCAGGCGTTCGCCATCGAAGATTACGGGAGAAGGCATCGGCAGTTCGACGATATTGAACTTTTGGAGAGACCGGAGGCGATCCAGGTTTTCCGCCAGGGGAAGATGATTTTCGTCAGCAGTGTTGTGTTCGACGGCAGCCATAATCGTGGTCTCGTTGACGAAGCGTGCGATGTCGTCCACGTGGCCGTGCGTGTCGTCCCCGGCACAGCCGCGGTTGAGCCAGATGGTCTGCGCGATGCCGAGGTATTCCGCGAAACAAGCTTCGAGCTGCTGACGGGTAATGCCGGGATTGCGCTGCTGCACCTCGGAGAGAAGACATTCTTCGGTGGTGAGAAGGGCTCCCGCGCCGTTCACATCGATGGAACCGCCTTCGAGGACGACCCGATGGCTTCCGATCATAGGCTGAAGCGCCTGTACGGACTGCGCCTTGGCGACCTGTTGCGGGATGCGGTCGTCGTTCAGGTGGTTGGGGTACTTCGCCCAAGCGTTGAACTTCCAGTCTGTGATGACGTTTTCATTCGCGCTGTTTTTTACGAAGATAGGGCCGGAGTCGCGCAACCAGATGCGATCTGTCCGCCAGAGATGGAAGTGCAGGCGTGCCATATTCGCTCCGGCGCGAAGCAGGATGCGTGTGACGCGCTTCTCCGCAGCTTCGTCGTTGACGAGGATATTGACATCTTCTACGAGGGCGAGATTGCGCACGATCTCTGCATAGACCCAGGGGATGGGCTGGAAGCGGCCTGGCCAGTCTTCTGCGTTATGGGGCCAGGCGATCCAGGTGGCTGAGTGGGGAGCCCATTCGGCGGGCATGCGATAGGGGATCGAATCTATTGTCTTCATCTCTTAGTTCATTCTAGTGGGGCTTGCTCCGGCGCGAGGAACGCGAGGTTGTAACGGCCTTTACTTCGTTTGGTAGCAATCGAGGCCCGCTCTCAGAGCGGGCCTCGGGTTTGAAGCGCCTGGCACTAATCCAGGAACCGCTTGGTGATGCCCTCATAGGCATCGATGCGACGATCGCGGAGGAAGGGCCAGTGCTGGCGTGTCATCTCAACGAGTTTACTGTCGAGATCGGCCAGGAGGATCTCTTCCTTGTCGTGCGAGGCCTGGGCGACGATGCGTCCGAAGGGATCCGCAATGAAGCTTCCACCCCAGAACTCAATGCCTGCGCCCTCCGGACCCTTCATCATGACGCCGTTGTGGAGGACGTCTCCATGCTCGTGGCCGACGCGGTTCACGGCGCAGACCCAGACTCCGTTGCTGATGGCGTGGGCGCGTTGCGCGGTCTGCCAGGCATCGTACTGTGCGGTCCCGAACTCTTCTTTCTCGCTAGGGTGCCAACCGATGGCTGTGGGGAAGAAGAGAGTCTCCGCGCCCTTGAGGGCGGTGACGCGCGCTCCCTCCGGATACCACTGGTCCCAGCAGACAAGTGTGCCGATCTTTCCCGCAGTGGTCTGCGTAGCCTTGAAGCCCAGATCGCCGGGGGTGAAGTAAAACTTCTCGTAGTAGAGCGGATCATCGGGAATGTGCATCTTGCGATACATATCCGTGATGGAGCCGTCCTTTTCGATCGTTACGGCGGTGTTGTGATACAGGCCCGGGGCGCGTCGTTCAAAGAGTGACGCGACGATGACGGTGCCGGTCTCCAGAGCCACCTTCGTGAGAACATCCGTCGATGGACCGGGAATGGACTCGGTGATATCGAAAAGGGAATGGTCTTCGCGTTGGCAGAAGTACTGCGCACGGAAGAGCTCCGGCAGGCAGACGATCTGCGCGCCCTGCGCAGCGGCCTCGTAAATGCGCTCGGCGGCTTTGTCGAGGTTCAGCTTCGTGTCTGGGTCGCAGGACATCTGGATCAGCGCGACGCGGGTTTTACCTTCATTCATTGGATCTACCTCCATGCAAGGAAAGAGGCGCTGACTAAGCCAGCGCCTCTCCGATGATTGCTGGTCTTCTGTCTACTTTTCGTCGTCGTCGAAGATGAGAATGGCAGCGGCGATGGTGGTGGTCCACTTGCCGTTCTTATCGCCAATGGCGGACTGGGTGACGTTCGCCGTGCGGACGATCTTGTTGGAGATGCGATAGATCTCCTTCTTTTCGTCCCAGCTCTTGTCGGGGTCGAAGTCCACATCGAGAGTCGTGGCGAGCATCTCCGCAGCGAGTTCCTCGGCGTAATCACCGGCCTGCTCTTCGGTCTCACCGAAGCTGTGATGCTCAGAGAGGTAGCCGTAGGTGTTGCGATCCGTTGGGATGGCGACGCCAATCGAGGAGACGACGAGGCGATGTGCTTCGCGGGTGGAATTTTCTGCGACGACCGCGAAGACGACTTCACCGGGGTTCAGAAACTTCAGACCCTCTTTACGCGTGATCATCTTGCACTGTGGCGGAAAGATGGAGGAGACGCGTACGAGGTTCTGTGCGGCGATACCAGCGTCGCGAAGTGCCATCTCAAACGACGTCAAACGTTCTTTGTGCTTGCCCACACCCTTGGTGAAAAAAAGGCGTTTGGGAACCATGTTCATACCCAACTCGAAGACCCTCCAGAGTCTATAAAGCGCGACGAGGCGCGCGATCAGTAGCCTGCAAACCGCACAAAGCCCAGATAGAAGTATCACACGTTTTAGCGGCGAAGGGAGCGAGCCGAGCAAGGTCCGAGAAATCGGGCGGAATGGTGTGAATTTCTGCTATTTTTGAAGAGTAGCGAACTTCGGCTTCTGAGTTCTCCACACCTCTCAGGTTTTTCCGATTCACCTCTAAACCCACTTTGATTCATCCGCATTCTTCAGCATTCTGCATCTGGAGATGCGCCTCAACAAAGGAGAAGTATGTCAGGCCAATATCGTGATTTCCTCGAACTGCCCTATGAAGAGCTGGAAGAGCTCAACCTTGCGGCGAAAGAACAGCGCAAGAACCGTGTTGCACCCGATAAGATCCAGGAAGAACGCCTGAAATATCTGACGGACACGAAGGGCATCAAGGCTGTAACGGTCGTCTTCAGCGATCTTGAAGGCCGTCTGCACATGCTCGACTATGACAAAAAGTTTCTGATCAGTAGCTACGACAATCTCACGTTCGATGGGTCATCGATCCGCGGCTTTACCGCGCAGCGCGAAAGCGATCTCCGCCTGGCCATCGATTGGTCCGCGTTTTACTGGACGCCTGCGGATGTCTTCGGCGCAGGCAAAGTGCTGGTCTTCGGTGAAGTCATCGACAAGAACGGTGGACACTACGCCGCCGATCTCCGTGGCGTCCTCAAGGCCTATGCCAAGGAGCAGTTTGAGGCCAACGGCTACACGCTGAACGCCGCAAACGAAGTAGAAGGTTTCCTCTTCGAAGGCGTTGAGGCGGAGCGCAACTACCACCTCACGGGAACCTTTGAGTACGCCAACTCGGGCGGCTACTATCACTCGCTGCCGGGCGATCCCCTCCGCGAGTTCATCGACACCACCGCCGAAGTGCAGCGTGCAATGGGCTTTGAGAACGAGAAGGACCATCCCGAAGTCGCACCGTCGCAGTTCGAGATCAACTACACCTATGGTGAAGTGGTTGCTGCAGGCGATCAGATCCAGCTCTACAAATTGATCTGTCGCCAAGTGGCCACGCAGATGGGCATGACAGCGAGCTTCCTCCCAAAGCCCGTTGTTGGCGTAAACGGCAGCGGCATGCACACCAATGTCTCCATCACCAAGGACAAGAAAAACCTCTTCTGGGACGCGAATGGTCAGGAGAAGATCTCTCCGATGGCGTGGGAGTTTGTGGATCGCATTCTCACCCATGGCAAAGACATTTGCCTGCTGATGAACGCCAGCGTAAATGCCTTCCGCCGGTTGGATCCGCACTTTGAAGCTCCAAACCAGATCAAGGCTTCGGCAACAGATCGCGGTTCGATGATCCGCATTCCGATCGGCAACGAGAAGAGCGCGCGCGTGGAGGTTCGTTCGGTTGGTCCAGATGCGAACCCCTACGCCGTTCTTTACGCGGTCTTCAAAAGCGGTCTTGACGGTGAGACGTCCAAGATCGATAACCTGCGTCAGGCTGAGCGTTATCTGCCGGACAACATCTATACGGCGATTGAAGACTTCCGATCGTCTGAGTGGACGACGAAGATCTTCGGTGACGATGTGAAGGGACGTTATGCGGACCTGAAGCAGGCTTCGGCGGATCGTTGCGCACGGCTGCTCGGAACAATTGTGAAGCCGAGTGAAGTGCAGTTCCATCACGACGTCTATAACCAGTTGCTCTGGGGACAGTTCTAAGCGGAAACAGTGTGAAGATGGGCACCCGCTTCGGGTGCCCATTGTTCTTGAAAGGTACGCCGTGGATCTGGGGTTGAAGGACAAGGTGATCGTGGTAACGGGGGGCGCTTCGGGTATCGGTGAGGCGATCACGCGAGCCTCTCTGGCGGAGGGCGCTTCTGTTGTGGTGTTGACCCGGATGACTTCCAGAGCTGAAGAGGTGGCTTCCGAGATGACCTCCTCCGGGGCCAATTTTCGGCTGATCGAGGCAGAACTGGCAGATCCAAGTCAGTGTCGCGCGGCGGTGGAGAGTGTTGTGGCCATCGAAGGCGGGATGGATGTCCTCGTGAATAACGCAGGAACGAACGACGGGATCGGGTTGGCGAACGGCGACGCTGAGAGATTTATGGAAAGTCTGCGCTACAACCTTCTGCATACCTACGCGCTGGCGCAGGCCGCTTTGCCGGCGTTGCGGATCTCCAAGGGAAACATCTTGAACATCGCGTCGAAGGTTGCGATGACCGGACAGGGTGGCACGTCGGCTTACGCAGCGGCGAAGGGTGCGCTCCTGGCGCTCACGCGGGAGTGGGCCGCGGAACTGCTGCAGGATGGCATTCGTGTGAACTCCGTTGTGCCTGCGGAGGTGATGACGCCGCAGTATGAGAACTGGGTGAAGACCCTGGGGGATGGACAGGCCAAGGTGCGCAAGATCGAATCGCGCATTCCGCTCGGCCATCGTATGACGACTCCTGCTGAGATTGCAGCGATGGCCGTCTTTCTCATGTCAAATAAGCAATCGGGGCATACGACGGGGCAGAACATTCTGGTGGACGGTGGGTACGTGCATCTCGACAGAGCACTTGCGTAGTTGGGGAGCAGGAATGACGAAGCGGTATCTGGCTGTTATGTTGTCTTTGTTTTGTTGCCTTGGAACGCTTGCCCAGAGCGCGGACCAGAACAAGCCTGAGCGATTGGAGTGGTTTCGCGATCAAGGGCTGGGTATGTTTGTCCACTGGAGCATCGATAGCCAGTTGGGCGTCATCATCAGCCACTCGTTGGCGGGTGCGTCGGACGACTATGTTGACCGCTTCTACCATGAGCTACCGAAGACCTTCGATCCAACCCGCTTTGACCCGGATGCGATGGCGCGTCTGGCGAAGGTAGCCGGCATCCGCTACATGGTCTTCACGACCAAGCATCACAACGGCTTCTGCATGTGGGATACGAAGTCGACCGACTTCAACATCATGAAGACGCCGTATGGAAAAGACATCACCCGCGAACTGTTTACCTCGTTTCGAAAGCAGGGAATTGCAACGGGCGTTTATTTTTCTCCCGATGATTTCCTCTGGCTGCACGAAAACGGCAAGCAGATCCAGAGGCTTGTGCCAGAGGTCCAACCCGGAGTAAATCCGGGTCTGTTGGCCCGCGATCAGAAACAGATGACTGAGCTCATGACGAAGTATGGAACGGTGTCGATGGCGTTCTTCGACGGTGAAGCGAAAGGCCTCCGAGACATCGTATGGAAAGAGCAGCCCGACGCCGTGGTGACGCGCGGAGCCATTGAAACACCGGAGCAGAACGTTCCCGGCGCTCCCTTGAAGGGAGCGTGGGAGGCCAACATGACCATGGGTACGTCCTGGGGATATCAGCCGACCAGCGATGTCTACAAAAGCGACCACGACCTGTTGGAGATCCTCATCCATACGCGTTCACGCGGAGGGAATCTCCTGCTGAATGTGAGTCCAAAGCCGGACGGCTCTTTGCCTGTAGAGCAGGAAGATCGCCTGCGAACACTTGGACTCTGGATGTTCATCAATGGAGAGGCGATCTACGGGACGCGTCCCTGGGTGGTAACGAATGAGGGAGATTACTGGTTCACGCGGAGCAAGGATAAAAAGGCGCTCTACGTGATCGTTGATACGCCAGAGACCTGGCGGCGTGGGCGCGCGCGTGACTTTGTCCTGAAGACTGTGCGTGCTACTTCGACGACAAAGGCAAGCTTTCTGGGGCAGAACGATCAAGTTGTGGAGTACGCGCCAAAGGCGCATCCGCAGACGACCTTCGAGCAGAAAGAGGACGGTCTGCATGTGCATGCAGTGCGTGCACAGCGCCTGCAGGACAGCGATGTGTGGCCGTATCCTTCAGTGATCAAGTTGACGGATGTGGAAGAGGCGTTCGTGCCTCCGGTAGTGCATACGCTTCCAGGGGTCGCAGGTGCGGACGGATCGTTCACGCTAAGCGGGAGCTGGTCTGGCGATGCCTCCGCACCGGGTGCGAGGGTAGCGTTTCAGTACCGCATCATTACAGGCGAGGACACGAAGTCCCGCTTGCATGGATGGATTGGCATCTCGTCGCAGGACGCAGAGGCTCCGGGGACATACCATACCGAGCTGCCGAAGGTAGAACCGGGTGAGGTCTATGAGTACCGAATGGTTCTGCAGCATCCCTTATTGACACTGTATGGCGAAGAAGTCACACTTCCGTCACGATAACGAGAGCATGAGGCATTTAGACTAAGCTTCACTTTTCTTTCTGGCCGTTGACGATGAGCTTTGCAGGCCGTTTTACAAGTACGTTGATCGCCCCGCTGTGCGCCCTGGTGTGTGGGCTTGCGATGGCGCAGGCACCCGACCTGGTAATTACGCCCGGCGCAACGCTGGCGCCGATTGCGTCTTCGGAGGTTTTGAGGCCTGCGGGTATGGCTTACGATACCGCAGGCAATCTGTATGTTGCCGACGCACGCGGCCACGTGATTCGTCGACTCTCTACGAATGGGACGTGGACGACCGTTGCAGGGGATGGGCGTCAGGGCCTTGCGGGCGACGGTGGGCCCGCCGTCGCTGCGGAACTCGACACGCCGATGGGCGTCGCCGTCGCTGCGGATGGAACTCTCTATATCGCCGATACACACAATCACAGGGTGCGTATCATTTCGACAAACGGAATCATTTCGACTATCGCTGGACAGAGCAGCGCCTCCTTGCGACAACCAGTTGCGGTGGCTCTAAGTTCCGATGGTTCGCTCTACATCGCAGACGCAGCCGACCACCGTCTTCGACGTGTCGATTCCAATGGAAGCATCTCGACCGTTGCAGGGAATGGCGAACAGGGATACTCCGGCGATGAAGGCCCTGCGGCGTTGGCACGAATTGATTCGCCGAGTTCGTTGGCCTTCGACGCGACGGGACGTCTGCTCTTTGCGGATCGAAGAAATCACCGCATACGTCGTATCGATGCAGATGGAACCATCCACACCGTGGCAGGAAATGGATCGACAGCTGGTAAAGGCGATGGGACGGCGGTCCATACGCCCCTGGCGATGCCGCGTGGTGTGAGCGTCGATACAGATGGAAATCTTTTCGTTGCGGATACTGCCTCCCAGCGGGTTCTCTTCGTGGGCGATAGCGGTTTAGTTGGAACGGCAGTAGGGAATGCTGAACAGACTGCAAACGTTGCGCAGGGAAGTGTCCGGGATGTTGCTCTGAATGGACCTCGGAGCGTTGCGTTGAATCAGGCTGGAACCATAGCCATCGGTGGAGGCGGTTCAACCGACGTTCTTCTAACCTCGGCAGCTTCCATGGACTTTGGCACGATCGCCGTCGGCGTTTCGAGTCCATCGCAGACCCTCACTTTTACGAATCGCGGGGATGCTTCATTGCGGCTTGACGCGGTGACGGTCCCCAGCGGTTTCACCCTCAGGAATGTAAGTTGCGGGAGCTTTCCTGTGACAGTGGCGACGGGTGCCGAGTGCGCGATGGCGATCACGTTTCAACCCGGCAACGCTGGCGGATATCAGGGGAAAATTCGTGTGACGGGGAACGTACCTGCCCAGACCATCGCTGTCCGGGGCTTAGGATCTGTGGCGCAAAGCTCGCTGGTTCCTACGACCACCACGCTCGATGCTGGGGGCAACGTCGTCTATACGAACGCGCCAATCTCTCTGACTGCAGAGGTGCTCGCTGCGAAGGTCGGCGCTCCGACGGGCACCGTGGCCTTCTATGATGGCCAGACACAACTGGGTGTTGTGAAGCTTCTCAACGGATCGGCTGTCTTTCGCGGAGCCGCCCTGAGTGCAGGTACGCACCTGCTCTCTGCCGTTTACAGCGGAGACGGAGTCTATGCGGGCAGTAGATCGACTCCGGTCAACATTACATCGAGTGTCGCTGCAGATTTCAACCTCGCACTCGCGACGGGATCAACCAGTGGTTCTTCGCAAACGATCGCGTCCGGACAGAGCGCTCTGTATCAGCTGACGCTCACTTCTCTCAATGGTGCATTTACAAATCTCGTAACGCTTTCAGCGACGGGGCTTCCAACTGGAGCGGTTGCCAGCTTCGATCCTCCGGCTATCGTGCTTGGTTCCGCGCCCGCCACGATTCTGCTGACCGTGAAGACGGTGGCGCATAGTGCGCGCCTCGCAGAAAGCGGAGCGATGATTGCGTTGTGCTTTGGCTTCGCATTTCCGCGTTTGCGTCGGAAGAGGAGGTTTCTGCCTTTCACGCTTGCGGCATTGCTCTTTGTAGCGGGATGCGGTGGTGGATACCGGAGCGGAACGGGTAGCACTACGGCTCCTTCGGCTGGAACTCCCTATACCGTGACCGTTACCGCAACCGCTCCTGGAGTGAATGGAGCAGTGCTTGTTCATTCCATCGTTGTCACTCTGATTGTTCGGTGAGGTGTATGCGTTTTCGTTGGTGGCTGTTGGGTCTTCTAGTATTTACGCTGAGAGTTGCAGCGCAGGTTGTATCAACGCAGGAACGGACGCTGGACGTTGGTCTTGGCTATGCCGGAACGCTCTCCAATGCTCCTCCGGGGACATGTGGTTGTTTTGTTCTCAGCGGAGGTTTTGCAGATGTGGCCTTGCCGCTACCGCATCGGTGGAGCGCAGTGATGGAGTTGGCCGGCGGTCATGCGGGTACAGTCGCTGGAACGTCCCGTGGGCTGTCAGTCGTCACGCTGCTTGCAGGGTCTCGCTGGACGCAGCCGTTAGGTGCGCGTTGGTCTCTGTATGGAGAAGGGCTCTTAGGCGCGTCGCGAGGCTTCGATGCTGTCTTCCAGAGTGAAACTGCCTTCAACGACACCGCTACCGCATTCGCCTTCGCAGCGGGTGGTGGTGTGGATGTGCATCTACTGAAAAAGGTCAGCGTGCGCGTCGTGCGTTTTGATTATCTGCAGAGCGCACTTCCCAATGGTGTGGATAATCGGCAGAAAAATATACGCTTTGGCAGTGGTGTCGTCTTTCACTTCGACACTTCCCGGCTGCATCGGTAAAGTGCCGGTTACAGACTTTCGCACAACTAAGTACTCTAGGCGAAGAGAAACTCCTTTGTCCGAAGTTCTTTGACGGTGTCACGTAGTTTAGCTGCTTTTTCGAACTCGAACTTCTTGGCGGCTTCGCGCATGTCGGATTCGAGCCCTGCGATGTATTTGTCCAGTTCCTGCTGTGTAGCGAACTCCGGCAGACCATCCGCTTCCATCGTGATATCCGCGTAATCGGCGTCGATGATGCCGGCGAGCGCATCGCCGATGGGACGTATGACAGACTTCGGTGTGATCCCATGCTCTTCGTTGTAAGCAACCTGCGTGGCGCGGCGACGGTCAGTCTCGTCGATAGCGCGACGCATGGAGTCGGTCATCTTATCCGCGTAAAGAATCGCGCGGCCTTCCAGATGGCGGGCAGCGCGACCTATCGTCTGTATGAGAGAGCCTTGCGAACGGAGGAAGCCCTCCTTGTCCGCATCGAGGATTGCGACGAGCGAGACTTCCGGAAGATCGAGGCCCTCACGCAACAAGTTGATGCCGATGAGGACGTCGTACTCGCCCTTGCGAAGATCGCGAAGAAGCTTCACGCGCTCCAGGGTCTCAATCTCCGAATGCATATAGCGGCATTTCACACCCACTTCGGTGTAGTAGCCCGCCAGGTCTTCGGACATGCGCTTGGTCAGCGTCGTGACCAGGACACGTTCGTTCTTCGCGGAGCGCTCGCGGATTTCGGCGAGCAGATCGTCGATCTGGCCCTTGATGGGGCGGATCTCAATCGGCGGATCGATGAGGCCGGTAGGACGGATGATCTGCTCCACCACAACGCCAGCGGACTTCGTCAGTTCGTAGGGTCCCGGCGTGGCGGAGACATAGATAATCTGGCCGGTACGGTTTTCAAACTCGTCAAATTTGAGAGGACGATTATCCATCGCGGAAGGAAGGCGGAAGCCGTAGTCCACGAGGTTTCCCTTACGCGAGCGATCACCATGCCACATGCCATGAAGCTGCGGAACCGTTACGTGCGACTCATCGATAAAGATGAGGAAGTCGCGGGGAAAGTAATCGAGCAGAGTCGGAGGTGGCTCGCCGGGGAGACGGCCCGACATATGGCGCGAGTAGTTTTCAATGCCGTGGCAGTAGCCGACGGACTTGATCATCTCCAGATCGAAGCGTGTGCGCTGGTGAATGCGATTCGCTTCCATCATGCGGCCTTCTTTTTCCAGTTGCGCCTCCCATTCAGAAAGTTCGTGAAGGATGGACTCTGTAGCGGAGGCTTTGCGCTCTGGTTGCACGACGTAGTGGCTTTTCGGATAGATAGGGAGGCGGGAGTACTTCTGCTTCACTGTACCGAAGAGTGGATCGATCTGCGAGAGGTTATCGATCTCGTCGCCAAAAAGTTCGATGCGAAAGGCATTTTCGTCGTAGGTCGGGTAGATCTCGATGACATCGCCACGAACGCGGAAGGTCCCTCGGCGGAAGTCGTTGTCGTTGCGCTCATAGAGGATTTCTACAAGTCGGCGAGTGATGTCTTCCCGCTTGATCTTCTGGCCTTTTTCCAGCAGAAGAAGCATGCCGTAGTAGGCTTCTGGCGAGCCTAGACCGTAGATGCAGGAGACGGAGGAGACGATAATGCAGTCCCTGCGCTCAAAGAGGGAACGCGTGGCTGAGAGCCGCAGCTTGTCCAGCTCCTCGTTGATGGTCGATTCTTTCTCGATGTAGAGATCGCCCGAGGGAATGTACGCCTCGGGCTGGTAGTAGTCGTAATAGGAGACAAAGTACTCCACCGCGTTGTTGGGGAAGAACTGCTTGAACTCGTGATACAGCTGCGCGGCCAGGGTCTTGTTATGCGCCAGAATAAGAGCAGGCCGGTTGACCTCCTGAATCACTTTGGCCATGGTAAAGGTCTTGCCGGAGCCCGTGACGCCAAGAAGCACCTGGTGCTTTTCGCCATCGCTCAAACCGGTGGTCAGTTCTTTAATGGCGCGGGGCTGATCGCCCTGGGGTGTGTAGTCGGTGGCGAGCTGAAAGTCCATCCTTACAGGATAAGGGATGGACGGAAGATTATTAAATGTGGGCGTAACTCTTCGCCAGTGGTACGATCTTCGCAATCCAAAGAAACTCGCAGTCTGGGCACAACGATCTCGCTTCGCTACTTCCGTTTCTAACCATGAGCGTGGGACCGATTGGAAGCAGTATCTGCGTTGGCTTGAGTTGGGTACAGATGCGAAGATGAAGAGATGATCCCGGGTGGACTTTCCAGGCGGTCGTTTGCGATCGCAATGTTGGTGGCGGGCGCGCTGTTCATGGAGAACCTGGACGGAACGATCATTGCCACCGGTCTTCCGGCCATGGCGGCAAGCTTCCGTACCGGCGTCGTGGATGTGAACATCGGCGTCACGTCGTACCTTCTGGCTCTGGCGGTTTTCATTCCGATCAGTGGGTGGATGGCGGACCGCTTCGGAACGCGTAAGGTCTTTTCCTCGGCGATTGCGATCTTCACGCTGGCATCGGTATGGTGCGGCTCCTGCCATACGCTGACGCAGTTCACGCTGGCACGTGTGGTGCAGGGCTTCGGCGGATCGATGATGGTGCCAGTTGGCCGCCTGATGACGGTACGGGAGACGCCGAAGCATCAGATCATGCGGACGATTGCATATACAGTCTGGCCCGCTCTGGTCGCGCCCATTCTGGGGCCACCGCTTGGCGGATGGATCACGACGTACTTCAATTGGCGATGGATGTTTCTTCTGAACTTGCCCATTGGCCTCATCCTGCTTCTCTGCACGTTCATTCTGGTTCGCGATCAGAAGCGGCATAGAACCGCGCCCTTCGACTGGATGGGATTCGTCCTCGTAGGTGTCGCCTGTTTCAGCCTGATCGAGTGGATGGAGTTCTCCAGCAAAAGTCCCGTGCGCTGGTCGCCCGTTGCGGGACTGGGAGTGCTCGCGGTGAGCAGCGCTTTCGGAGCAGCCTGGCACCTGCAAAGGGCGAAAGAGCCGCTCTTTCACCTGGACATGCTCAAGGTCTCTACCTTCCGCGCTGTCATCAGTGGTGGCTCGTGGTTCCGCATGGCGATCTTTGTGACACCGTTTCTTCTGCCGCTGATGTTCCAGGTGGGCTTCGGGATGAGCGCCTTCGCCGCGGGCTCGCTCGTGGTGGCGGTCTTTGCAGGAAACCTGGCGATGAAGCCTCTCACGACGCCGCTCTTGCGCCGCTACGGCTTTCGCCGTGTTCTGGTTGTAACCGGCGCATTAACCGCCTTGGTCTTCTTTGCCTGCGCACGGCTATCTCCTGCAACGCCCCACTGGATGATTCTCCTGGTGTTGTTCCTCAGCGGTCTGGGCCGGTCCATGCAACTCACTTCGTTGACGACGCTGTGTTTCGCCGACCTGCCAGAGGACCGGATGAGCTCTGGATCGGCAATGTTCGCCATGGTGCAGCAACTGAACACGAGCATGGGCGTAGGTTTGGGCGCGATGATCCTCCGTCTGGTCGCGTGGCGCTATGACGGAGGGGTGGAACATCTGCGCGCGTTTCACGCCGCGTTCTGGGTAGTAGGACTGTTGATGTTGGGCGGAATTCCCTCGATCCTGGCACTGCGGCCCGACGCGGGCGATACCGTAGCGGGAAGATCTTCAGCGATGCTGGCTGCGGAAGAGAGCTCGATCTAGCTTCCGACCTGTTCCAGTGAAACTCCGAGCAGAGGAGCCCAATCGAAGGGTGTTTCTGCAATTGCGTCCGGCGCAGCCGCTAAGACGGAGTTTGGGGAGAGGCCATACTGGCATCCAATGGATCGCGCTCCCGCCACTTTCGCTGTTGCAATGTCCACACCAGAGTCCCCGATCATGATCGTCTGTGACGCTTGGATGGGCAACCCCATTAGGGCTGACGCTTCTTCCATCAGTTGGAAGAAGCCCTCCGGATCGGGCTTCTTATTGATGAAGCTGTCTCCACCGTAGTTCTGGAAGAAGAAGGGAGAAAGCTGAAGCACGTCGCAGATCGCGCGGGAAGGTCGAAAGGGCTTGTTGGTAAGAATCGCCATGGGCAGTTGCGGCAGCGCTCTGCGTATGGCACGCAGGGATGTGAAGACGCCATCGTAGACATACGTGAAGTCCAGCTTGTGGACTTTGTAGTATTCCAGGAAATACTCCAGCGCGTGCGAGGCAAAGTCCTCTTCCGGAGGAGCACCGTTCGCTTGCGCGAGCGCACGGCGGATCAACATGGCAGCGCCGTCGCCGATGTAAGTTGCCACCGTGGGGTGGTCCAATGGCTGGAGGTGAAACGCCTCCAGCGTCGCATTGACAGAGTTGACCAGGTCAACCTGCGAGTCAATCAGGGTTCCATCCAGATCGAAGACAAGAAGACGCAGGTCGGTTGCGAGAAAAGCAGATTCCATGTCGCCAGTTTACGAGAAGCCTATCGGATCTGGATGTCCCCAGAGCCGGTCTGCAGGTGCAGGATAGGTCCGCCGCCATTGACCGAACCGGTAACACGATGTGGATTCAGGCTGCCGCGCATCATGATCTGCTGTTCGGTATGCACGGTTCCCGAACCTGTCGATGCTTCGACGCCAAAGTGCGCATCGCGGCCCAGGGCGACCCGAATGCTTCCAGAACCAGTATCGACATGCCAATCCGTCGCGATCACCCCCTGGATCTCGATGTCTCCAGATCCAGTGGTCGCTCGAAGCCCTCCGTTTACTCCCTGTAAGCGTATGGAACCGCTCCCGGTTTCGGCGCGAACGTCTCCCGGAGCTGTCTGGCGGAGTTCGATGTCTCCAGAACCGGTACGTACGATAGCTGCTCCACGGATGTTGGAGGCTCTTATCGAACCCGATCCCGTATCCAGCCTAACGTTGGAACCGATCTCGCCTACCTCGACGTCGCCAGACCCGGTATGCGCAGCAAGCGGGCCGTTGAAGCCCCGTGCGCGAACATCTCCGGAACCGCTCCGCGCTTCGATGGAACCGTTCGCCGGAAGCGTCACATCGTAGTCGATGTTTATGTGCTGATAGAGGTCACGGTCGTTGCTTCGGCCTATGACGATGCCTTCCGCGGTCTGTTCGATCGGCGGATTGGAGACGATGCGCCGGATACGGTCTTCGTCATTCCCGCCGAAGTGCCACGAGTTGTCCTTACGCACGTGACCCGTAATACGGACCTCATTCGCAGATCCTGGAACCAGATGGATGTAGCCCGATCCCGTGTTCACGGAGACGTGGGGTGTGCCCGAGGAGGGCATCGTCCGACTAAAATCTTCCGCGTGCAGGACGACCGTGGCGGCAGCGGCAAACAGCAGGACTGCGAGAGAGGAGCGAAGTGTTGGCATCATGGGGAACTCCTTAAAAGATCTTACTGCTGGAGAAGGACTCGGTCGCCTGCCTTCAGGCCGGAGATAATTTCGGTGCGCACCCCATTCGAAAGTCCAACCTTGACCGGCATCTTCTTGCGGCCGGTGTTGTCGTCCTTCGAGGGAATTTCGATCGTAGCGTTGCGAGCCTTGTCGTAAATAACGGCCTGCTCCGGAACGGAGAGGACATTCTTATGTTCCTCGAGAAGTACCTCTGCATTTGCCGTCATGTTGGCCTTTAGGTCACCACCCGGGTTATCGATCGAGACACGCACCTCAAAGGTAGTGACGTTATCTTTTTCGATGCCCAGCGGTGCAATCTTTGTGACCTTGCCGCTGAAGGTCTTGTCCTTGAAGCTTTCGACGCGGATGCGTGCTGGCTGTCCAAGATAGATGTGGCCAATATCGCTCTCATCAACTTTTCCCTGGACGTAGACCTGAGAAATATCGCCCAGCGTCATGACAAGCGTCGCCGTGGATCCCATCACGAGGATGGAACTGACTGCGTTTCCGATCTCGACGTCACGGGACAGGACTACACCGTCCATCGGCGAGGTAATCGTGGTGTAGGAAAGTTGTTCTTCCAGTTGACGGAGGCTGGCCCGACTTTGGGAGACTTGTGACTGTGCCTGTTTGAGCTTGGCTTCATCGACGGTGATCTGTGCCATGGCGCGATCACGCGTATTGATGGCGATCACGTATTTCTGATGGGAGTCATCCAGCATCTGGGCGGACATCACACCGTCCCGCGACATGGCGGCGGTGCGTTCATAGGTGTGCCTGATCATGGGAAGATCGGGGGATTCAGCGTTGACGCGGTCCAGCGCGATAGCGGCCTGGCAGGAGCGTGCGTTCGATTCTGCACCGGCGAGTTGTGCGCGGGCCGCTTCTACCTGCGCCTGGATCTCCACTTCATCGAGTTGGGCAAGGATCTGCCCCTTGTGTACTGTCTGATTGATATCGGTGGAGAGCTTTTCAACGATGCCTGAGGCCTTGGACTTTACCTCGACCTTACTAATCGGCTGAACCTTGCCCGTGGCGACGACCGAACGTGCGATATCACCACGGTCTACGGTTGCGATTTGCGCGGCGTCGATCTTTGCCGGCTGCATCGCCATGCGATATCCGGAGACGCCCAGAGCAACGACGGCCACGGTCACGATCGAGAGAATCACAATAAGTTTCGTTCTGCGCTTCCGTGCCATGCCCGCATTCACACTCCGCGTGAGATGCAGCAGGATACGCAGCCCATCCGGGAAAGGTTCCCGGTGAGGGGATCAGGCGTATTTTCGGAGCATTCCCAGCACTTTGCCCTGAATAACCACATTTTCGGCAGCTGCATAAATCGGCGCCATCTCCGCGTTGGAGGGCTGAAGCCGGATCATATTGCCTTCGCGATAAAAACGCTTGAGCGTGGCATCGCAACCATCCACCAGGGCGACGATAATCTCTCCCTGACGTGCGGTCGCGGTGCGCTCGACCAGAACATAGTCCCCGTTAACGATGTGTTCGTCTCGCATAGAATCGCCACGGACCTCGAGGGCAAAGACTTCACGATTGCCGATGATCTCCGAGAGCGAGATACTCTCAGCGTTTTCAATGGCTTCGACCGGCTTGCCAGCGGCGATCCGGCCCATGAGCGGAAGTCGGTCCGACATGCGCCGGGCGGTTCGTGGCGCCAGAACGTCGATTGATCGGCTGCGATTATGCGCCCGCTGCAGGAGGCCCTTGTTCTGCAGATTGGTCACGTGCTTATGCACCGTAGCGAGAGAGTTAAGCCCCAGACCCTGTGCAATCTCCTCATAGGAGGGCGAGTAGCCGTTCTTCTGCGTGAACCCTGTAAGAAAGTCGATGACCTCTTTTTGTCGACGCGTGATAGCCATGCGAAGATTCTAGCGAATAAAAGGCGAATTGCAACATTCAAATTTTTTGAGCACAAAGGTTCCTGCGGAGATAACCCCCAATTCTCCCGGGGATTCAAGTATTCCCAAATTGAACCGATCTATTAAGAAGACTCTCAGGATTTTCTTGAGTCGGTCTCGGTGGCACGAGAAGGTAGCAACACCGGAGAAAAATCGGAATCTGCACGACTTGAGTAGCTGTAAAACATTTCTGGCTTGGAGCGCGAATGAGAGTTCTTATCGTCGAGGATGATCGGGCATTGGGCCTGTTTCTACAAAGAGGTTTAAAGCTGGAGGGCCACGAAGTGACATGGGTGGGAGATGGCGACGCCGCCGTGGATTACGTCGCGCAACATCGACTCGATCTCATGGTGCTCGACCTCGGTCTTCCCAAGCGCGATGGCCTGGATGTTCTCCTGACCATCCAGGATCTGCATCGAGGCATGGCAATCCTCGTATTAACCGGACGCAGTGGGATAGAGGACAGAATCAGTTCGCTGAATCTGGGGGCGGACGATTGCATGGTGAAGCCTTTCAGCTTTCACGAACTGATCGCCCGTTGTCGTGCGCTCGAAAGACGGCGGGCGATCCCTGTGGACAGCGTGCTGCGTCAGGACGATCTCACGATGGACAGGATGAACCGCAAGGTGGAGCGCGGGGGCGAGGCAGTTGACCTGACCGTCAAGGAATTTGCCCTTCTGGAATATCTCCTGCTTCATCGCGATCGTTGCGTCTCCCGAAAAGAACTTCTGGACAAGGTCTGGTCGATGGCGCCGGAGGCCGGAACTAATGTCGTGGATGTGTATGTGAATTACCTCCGAAAGAAGCTGGAACCCAAGGTGACTGCAGTTTTCGGAGGGAGTCAGTTGATTGAAACAGTGCGAGGTGAGGGATATCGTGTGTGCGCGACGAAGAGTCTACAGCAGAGGATACAGGGCGATGAGCGGGGGCTGGAGATCAGTGCATAACTTGAAAGAAGTGGCGGGTCTGGATGTGACAGGAGAACGGACGAAAGAGATGCAGGACTCAATGATTGCGAGTGTTCGCGAAGAGCTTCACGAACTGAGCCAACCCGTGACGGCAATGATGTGTTTGCTGGAGTTGGCAAAGATGCAGGGAGACGACAAGTCGATGCGGGAGGCAATCGACAGCGCACTCCGAGAGTGCACGCGTGTGGTGGGATCCGTTCGGCGCGTCCGCCTGGTCCTCGAAGAAGCCCGCAGAGAGAGGCTTGCGTGACCTCACCTGTGAATCTTGTAGCAAATGAAGCCCCTGCGCGGACGGTTGTTGTGGTGAGTCCAGATGCGGCCGTCCGTTCGCGACTGCATCGGCTCCTCGTAAATATGCGATGGAGTGTAGCCGAAGCTGCGGGTGGGGCCGAAGCGATGGGGTACCTTGACGAGCATCCCCACGAAGCGCTTCTGGTCGATAGCTGGCTGCCAGATCTCGAAATCTCGGAGTTTACAAAATGGATAGGCATACACTTTCCCTCGACGGATCTTATCTATCTCGATGGCGCACTCAGTTCCACGCAAAGAAGCCCGAGACGCAATGAACTCCTCCACGTTCTTCGGCAGATGGAAGAGAGTTCCGCGGGCGACGGAGCGGTGTGGAGGTCTGCTCCCCTGGTCGTTCCGCGCCCGATTTCTTCGATACCGCCCTCTCTACCGCGGCCTATTGTCAACGAACAGCCGCAATGGAACCGAGCCGAGCCGATACCGAAGACACCGATAATGCTTCTTCCGGGCATCGTTGGATCGAGTGCAGCCATGCGGGAGCTGGCTAGCATGGTCTCCATGGTCGCGCCGCGTTCGGCGACGGTCTTGATCGAAGGAGAGACAGGAACGGGGAAGGAGTTGGTCGCCCAGGCAGTACATCGCCTAAGCGCTCGCTCCTCAAAACCTTTGGTTGTACTTAACTGTGCTGCCATCCCGGAATCCTTGCTCGAAGCGGAGCTCTTTGGGCATACGCGCGGGGCCTTCACGGGCGCTGTTCAGTCGCGCGTAGGTCGCATCGAAGCTGCGAATGGCGGAACACTCTTTCTGGATGAGATCGGCGAGATGCCCCTGGCGCTCCAGGCAAAAATGCTGCGTTTCCTGGAGTGTGGCGAACTGCAGCGCATTGGCGATAACGAAATCAGCCGGGTGGACGTCCGCGTGGTTGCGGCAACGCATCAACCGCTGGAGCAACATGCTGCGGAGGGGAAGTTCCGGCTCGATCTGTACCATCGTCTTGCGGTCTTCCCCGTAGAGATTCTGCCACTCCGGGAGCGGATGGAAGACCTGCCGATGCTGGTCGACCACATGCTGTCGCAGATGGCTCAGCGCTCGCAGGCAAAGCGAATGGGGGATGGCACAGTGCAAATTCTCTCCGCGCACGCATGGCCAGGCAATGTGCGCGAGCTGGGACATGTGCTGGAGCGGGCTTCCATTCTTTCAGGGCAAAATTCTGTCATCCATCCGCCCGATATTCGTATCAGGTCCCGCAATCGGACATCGTGAGAAATTCCTCATCGAACCGATAAGGCCGCTCTTAGAGAGTGGCCTTATCTTTTGGCCTTGAGAGTGCAACGTCTCTATCGACACTTCCAGAAGAAGCTTCAAACTCAGGAGAAGGCGATGCAAATTGAGACACCCATGGCAGCGGCGCTCTCCCGCTACCTCGACTTGGTCACGCAGCAGATGAAGGTTACTGCTGGGAATATGGCGAATGTAGATACGCCGGACTATAAGACGCAGGGATTCGATTTCGAGCAGGAGTTTGCGAGCGCTCTCCACAGAGATGTAAATCGGGGTAGCTCAGCGCCTCGGATAGCTGATGTCGACGGTCTGGTTTCACGTCCTGACGGCAACAACGTTTCGATGGATAAAGAAGCGACGCAACTGGCGAAAACCCAGCTTCAGTTCCGGATTGGCGTGGAGCTCTTGAAGGGCGAGTTCTCCACCATCCTGACCGCAATTCGGTCTGAGGGTAAATAAGATGAATCTCTTCGGAATGATGGAGATTAGCGCATCCGCTCTGCATGCGCAGAGGGTCCGCGCGGAGGTTGTGGCGACCAACATGGCGAATGCTGAAACGACGCGGACGGCGGAGGGCGGAGCATACAACCGGAAGCACGTTCTTCTCTCTTCGGCAGAGAGCGGCAATACTTTTTCCAATTCGTTTCGCCATGCGGGAAGCCTCCTGTCGACGCCGCTTCAGACGGTTGACGGTGGGGTCGACGTGACCGCCGTCGAGGGTGATGGAGCACCCCCGATCCGACGTTACGAACCTTCGCATCCTGACGCGGATAAGGACGGGTTTGTGGAGTATCCCGACATCAATCCATTGACGGAGATGGTGGATCTGGTAGGTGCAACCCGATCCTACGGTTTGAACGCGACGGCCCTTCAGGCGGAAAAAGGAATGGTTGCCACATCACTCGATCTTCTGAAATGAGGTTATGCAGATGACAGGGATTCAAGCGATCGCAAGCCAGATCGCAACGCAGGCTACTCAGCAGCAAGAGCTCGTCGCATCAGCCTCGGGTAAGAGCGTCGTGGAGTCCGGTGGTTTTTCAGAGATCTTCCGTTCTGCCATGCGGCAGACGCAGGAACTGGATGCCAAGGCCGCAAAGGCTGTAACGGGATTGTTGAACGGCGACGGTGTAGACGTGCATGAGGCGATGATCGCAACACAAAAATCGACGCTGGCATTTGAGCTCGCTCTGCAGGTCCGCAATAAAGCGATCTCCGCTTATCAACAGATGATGCAGATGCAGTTTTAAGGTTTCTTGGACATCATGGCAAACGAACTACAAAAGACGGGCTTCAGTCCCCAAATAGCCAAACAGAGGGTTTTGGCTCTCGCGGAGGAGCTTCGCAGCCGCGTATCTGCCATGTCAGAGCGTCAACGAACGATACTGTTTGGAAGTGCTTTCGCTCTCGTCGCGCTCTGCGTGGCGCTGGTGTGGTGGATCGGGCGTACCGATTGGCGGCCCCTCTTCAAAGGGCTTGAAGGAAGAGATCTTCAACAGGTCGAACAGCAACTCGGGTCCGCTGGCATCGCGTATCAACAGACACCGGATGGATCGGGAATTGAAGTGGCGGCTGAACAGGTGGACAAGGCACGTATGGCGATCGCAGCCAAAGGCATGCCCGGCTCTGGGCGCATGGGTTTTGAACTCTTCGACAAACCCAACTGGGTAGGCTCTGAGTTTGACGAGAAGGTGAACTATCAGCGTGCTCTCGAAGGCGAGTTGGAGCACACGATCGAAACCCTCGGTGCGGTGCGCTCGGCGCGCGTGCATCTCACGCTTTCACGGCAGTCTCTTTTTGCAGCAGAAGAGCATCCGGCCACGGCGAGCGTCGTGCTCAAAATGCGGAATGCTTCCCTTGCACGAGATCAGGCCGCATCGATTCGTGCTCTGGTCGCAGGTGCCGTAGAAAACCTCCATCCAGAGCAGGTAGCACTCGTAGATGCGGACGGACGCTTTGACCTTAACGGTCCCACGCAAAGGGGCGAAGTACAGGAGCAGGAGCAGGCCCTGGAACGAAAGTTGGTGGCCATGCTGGAGCCGCTGGCCGGGACGGGGAATATTCGCGCGACGGTGAATCTCAGCTTTGACCCGGACGCAGAGGAGCGGACCGACGAGGTGTACGATCCGCAGCAATCCGTCCCGGTCAGTATGCAGAGAAGCGAACAAAGTTCGACGCAGGCCAATCGCCAGGGTGCGGTTGCTGGTGCGGCGGCGAATATGCCGGGCCCCGCTCCTGCTGTGCCACCACTTCTGGCCACGCCCGCAAAGAAAGATTCCAACGGCCTGCCCGTCTACCCGCAGGCAGGAGGACCTTCACAGGCCATCCGAGAAGAGAGCAGCAGCTACGCGGTGACGCGACACCTTGTGCATACGCAACGGGGCCCGGGACGGGTACAGCGGGTTGTGGCGGCGATCGTGGTCAACGACCGCGCGGTCACTGAAAAGGCGGGAAAGGACGGCACACTTCTTTGGAAACAACGAACGCCTGAAGAAATGCGGCGGCTCGAACAGCTTGCTCAGGCGGCAGTAGGCTTCGATCCCAAGCGCTCCGACCAAGTGGTGATAGAGAATATCGCTTTCTCCGAAAACACAGTGGACGCCAAGTCGAACTGGTTCGAACGTCAGGCCGAACATGGCAGCAACTTTCTGCGTACACAGCCAGCCCTGATTCGCACCCTGGGAGTGATCGCCTGCGCCGCTCTTATCTGTTTCTTCGTCCTCCGTCCGCTTGGTCAGCAGGTAAGCAAGGCACTGCAGCCGCTGCTTCCCATGCCGATTCCCGCAATGGACCTCAATGTTCCCATTCCCCCAGAGGTCGGGCAAATCTCAAGCTCGCAGGCGCAAAATACCTTCGAGGCCGTGCGGGATCAGATCCGAAGCGACCCGCAACAGAGTGCGCGTCTTTTGGAATCGTGGATCGGATCAGGGAGGGCTGACTAATGGGGGCGATGACGTACGGCAGCGACATTCCAGGGCTTCGCAAAGCCGCAGTTTTGATGATGAGCGTGGGAGATGAGCTTTCAACCTCGCTCTTTCAGGGCCTCAGTGAAGATCATATTCAGAGAGTAGTCGACGAGATCTCCCGCATAGGTGAAGTGACTCTGACCGAGCAGACCGAGGTGCTGACGGAGTTTCACGATCTGCTCGAGACGCAGCAGGTTCTACTTCGGGGCGGTCCTGACCAGGCAGAGAGGTTGCTGACAGATGCCTTCGGCAGAGAACGTGCAGAAGATCTTATGGCGCAGATCTATCGGCTGCGCGAAAACTCTCATGGCGATCTCGCAGCGCTTCAGCGGATGGACCCTACGCAGTTGAGCAAGTTTCTTGAGGGAGAACACCCGCAGACGATCGCTCTCGTCCTGGCACACCTCCATCCAAAGCAGGGATCCGCCGTTCTGATGCAGCTGCGCGAAGACCTTCGCGTAGAGGCCGTTCGTCGCCTGGCGGAGATGCGTCAGTTCTCTCCGGAGATGGCGCAGAAGGTGGCGCTTATTCTCTATCGCCGGATGGAAGCCTTGGGGGCCAACGGTCGCCGTTCCTATGCCGGATTCAAAGCCGTCGCAGAACTTCTTAATCGTCTCGACCAGGGTGCAAGCAGAGGCATCCTGGATGAGATTGAGCAGAAGGAGCCGAAGTTGGCCATTGGGATTCGCAACTTGATGTTCACGTTCGAAGACCTCATCACTGTTCCCTCAGCCAGCATCCGCGAACTGGTCAACGCGGCGGATAAAAAGCTTCTGGCGATCTCGCTCAAGACAGCGGACGAGGATCTCCGAACCCATATCTTCCAGTCCATGAGTTCCCGTGCGATCGACATGCTGAAGGACGACATGGAAGCACTTGGCCCTTTACGCGGACGGGATATCTCACAGGCCCAGCAAGAGTTGCTCGCGCTTGCGCGCCGACTCGACGCGGAAGGAAAGATCATTCTAAAAGTGGAGGCAGATAGTGACGTCATTCTTTGAAGAAATATCGTCTAGTGAGGTGCCTTTCTTACCCGAGGGCGTCTCTCCACTGGTCTTCCGTTGCCTGGATCCGGAGGCGGAAGATCGATATTCCATAGCATCATCCACTGAACTCATTGCGGACGCGGTGGTGGAAGTTCTTTCTCCGCCACGGCAGCAGGAAGCCATAGAGATCGCGAGCACAGAGCTACTTGAAGCAGCTTTTGAACTTAAGTTGAATGAAGAACGAGCTGTGCTCGCCCGAACCTTGGAAGATTTCACGGAAGAACGCCGCAAGTACTTCGAAGGCGTGGAGGGTGAGGTGGTCCGCCTCTCTCTCGCGATCGCGGAGCGTGTTCTGCATCGTGAGGTTGAGATGGACCCACTTCTGCTTGCCGGAGCAGCCAGGATCGCACTGGAGAATGTGGCGGATCGCAGTGGTGTCATCCTGCGCGTCTCTTCTTCAGAGGTCGATGCCTGGACAGCGCGTATGGGCCAAAGTCCAGATCCGCCGGAGCTAGTAGTCGACCACAATCTCACGAAAGGCGAGTGCGTTTTGGAGACCCGGATGGGAACCATTGATCTTGGCATTCGCGCGCAGTTGAAGGAGATTGAGCGTGGCTTCTTCGATCTCATGCGTCGTCGTCCGGCCTTCGGAGTTTAGAGCCTCCTGTGCCGCTCGCCTCTTACTTTAATCGTTTGCAACAACTGCCGTCCGCGCGCTGGTACGGCAAGGTGGTGGAGGCGAACGCACAGACGATCTCTTCGGACGGACCGCCCTGCTCCGTCGGAGAAGAGTGCGAGATCCTCGACAGCACAGGGGAGCGTCATCCCGCAGAGGTGATTGGATTTCAAGGATCACATATCGTCGCCATGCCGCTCGCCAGCGCTAGAGGTATTCGTTTTGGAGATCGTGTGATGAGGAGCGGCAACGTACCTTCGCTGGGCGTCGGAGAAGACTGCCTCGGGCGTGTGCTGGATGCGATGGGCGTCCCCTTGGACGAACTCCTGGCACCACGACTCGAAGGATTTCGCCCACTCGATGGCAATCTGCCGAGAGCAATGGATCGGGTTCGGATTCAGATGCCTTTGGCTACGGGAGTTCGGGTGCTGGACGCCATGATGACGGTCGGTCGAGGCCAGCGTGTCGGCATCTTCGGCGGATCGGGCGTGGGTAAGAGCACCTTGATTGGCATGATGACGCGAAATACTTCCGCCGATCTGACGATTGTAGGTCTGGTGGGCGAACGTGGTCGTGAAGTGCGCGAGTTTCTTGAGGATTCTCTGGGCGAAAAAGGGCGTCGTCGTTCAGTGACGGTTGTTTCGACCTCGGACGAGTCGCCGCTGATGCGCATGCGAGCGGCTCTGGCCGCAACAACATTAGCGGAGTCCTATGCGTCGAAGGGGAAGCACGTTCTCCTTATTCTGGATTCGCTCACCAGGTACGCGATGGCGGCCCGCGAGGTGGGTCTCGCCGCAGGAGAACCTGCTGCGACCAAGGGGTACACACCATCTGTCTTTGCAAAGATGGCTCGCCTGCTGGAGCGCGCAGGAAACTTCAGCAACGGAAGTATTACGGCGTTTTATACGGTTCTTATGGAGGGTGACGATCAGCAGGACCCAATTGTGGACGCCGCTCGCTCCTTCCTCGACGGACATATCGTGCTCTCGCGTGAGCTTGCTTCCGCTGGAATCTATCCTCCAGTAAATGTGCTCGACTCCCTCAGCCGCCTGATGCCCTCCGTGATCTCAGCCGAACATCGCCAGAATGCCGCGAAGATCCGCCGGATCATGGCGACGTATGCGCGGTCCGAAGATCTGGTGCGGCTGGGAATGTATAAGAGCGGGATGGATGCAGAGCTCGATCAGGCCATCCGTATGTATCCGCGGATTCAGACTTTCTTCCAGCAGACGTCCGACGAACGTGCGGACTTCTCCTCAACTCTCAGTACGTTGCACAGCCTGGAGACGGCTTGAGCTCACATCGCATTGCCTCGCTTCGACGTGTCCTCGATCTGTATGTCATCCAGGAGCGCGGAGCGAAGCTGGTCATGGTACAGGCCAATCAAAGAGTCGCCTCCATTACGAAGCGCCTCGAATCACTGGAGTTGCGTCGAATCTCCGAACCTGCATTGGGCTGTCGAGACTTTATCGAGATAGAAGCCAGTCTCTCGTTAGAGGTCTTGGTCCTGATGCGCGAAGAAACTCTACGGGCGCTCCATGCGGCGCGTTTAAAACAGAGCTGGTACAAGCTTGAATGGATGGAGAAACTCAAAACCGCGGAACAGGTACGCGGCGTGTTGGATCTTCTGCAAGCCGAGATGGACCGTACCGTGCAACGCCACGATCAGCAGGGAATCGATGACCTCTACGCCGCCCGCAAGTTCTCGCAAGGGAAGAGGCAACCTTAGAATTCTCTAGTCCAATTTGGCTGTTTGCTTGCAGGTGTATGACCGAGGTATGTGCGTGATAACAGTCCCTGAACTTTCATCGAACTCGATTGATGTGGTACCTGGATCGAGCGACCAGAATCAAAGCAGGGGCGCCAAGGATCTGCAATCGTTCGCGGATCTCTTCGCTAGTGCCAAGGCGGCTGCTGGCAAACCCGCAGGGAAACTAGTCGCAGGTCAAGACAAAGCGGACACCATCGGGCTTCCGAAAAAAGGGATGGTCACGACTACGAGTAGCCCGTCCTCAACGGAGAGCACGCCCACCGAGATTGCAACTCCGATCGAGACGGAATCAACACCTGCTACCCCTCAGGAGGTTGCGGTAGAAGAGAACCAGAATTCTCAGGATCCGGGACAACCTGCAAAAGCTAAAGCCTTTCATGAAACTCGAGGCGAAGCGATCAAGCATTTCATGGAAGAGACTCATGTCGTTCAGGGCGAGAAGGTCGCACCGGAGGAGCAGGATGCTGCCAGCATCAAACTTGCGGAGTCTGACGGGGAGGACTCTGATCCGGGAAAAGCTGCCAGCAAGGACAAGGGGATCCATACAAAGGCGGCGCACAAGCTCGTTTCGATTTCTCCTTCAACATCCGAGCTGAATCCAGCGTCGGTACAGTTGAGCACTCCGGAACCAACGTCCAAGACGCCGATGACGCCTGTAGATCTGCACCAGCCGGCGGTAATGTCGGCGGATGTGCCCACGCTATCGGCTACTCAAAGTGCAGTGAGCAAGGACACGCCCTCAACCGCACCGACGGTTCGCAGTTCTGTTGGCTTCGCAGCTGTGGCGGGGAAACGGCCGCTGCCGTCACTTGCCGGAGAAAAAGTCATTGCAGCTGGACAAAAAGACGAAATCAGGCAGAAGAAGATAGACGATCAGGCAACGGTAGACGAGCAAAATAAGGTAACGACGGATGACCAACACAAAGTTCCGTCTGCATTGATTGAAGCTGCGACGTCAGGTCAAACAATGGAGGCTCCGGGAGTCAGCGGTTTCAAAGATGCACAGGCTCTCCAGCAGACGATTTCGCAGCCGCCAACACACAGTGTCTCTCCTGTAGCTACGAAGGCTACCGTGCTGGGCAGCAGCGACATCCCATCATCCCTCCGACACGTGCAAAGCTATGCAACTACCACAAATTCACCGGGGCCGATACGGATACTCTCTGAGCGCGCAATTGAGGTCAGTGTCTCCGATTCGGAGCATGGATCCGTGAGTGTGCGCGCGGAAATGCGGAACGATGGCAGTGTTGCCGCACTACTTTTGCCTCAAAGCGAAGCTGGGCATCAGTCTTTGGTGTCCCAGACAAGCGGGCTTTCTGCGTTCCTCTCGGAACATACTCCCTCTGTGTCTGTCAGTGTGGTTGCGCCCACGACATCGACTGGGGGGAACCCACCCGCAGGCAACTCTTCCGGACAGACTCAATCGGATGGAATGCAATTCACACAGCATCGGGAGGAACGAAAGCCGCAGGCTCAAAGGAGCCAGAGCGACGAAGAGTTTATCTATGGTGCGACCACTAGCCGCAGGGGCGAAGAGAGTACCTGGGAGATCGCGCAAACTTCAACGACACAGCAACCAGGAAGACTTGGATGGATCAGTATCCATGTCTGAAGAAGGGACAGAGATGAGCGCTAGTATGACCGGCGTACAGCAGCCAACCGCATTCGATACCACCTCCACAACAACCTCCGGCACAACAGGCAGCAATACGATCACTGCAGCGGATTTCATGACACTGCTCGTCGCGGAGATGAAGAACCAGGATCCAACGCAGCCGAGCGATCCTACGCAGTATGTGCAGCAGCTCGTTGGCGTCAACAGCCTGGAGCAGCTCATCGGGATCAATACCGGTATGACCGAACTGACCTCCGCGCTTACGCCCCCACCCACAACCTAGAACCTTATATCTAAGGAGCAGATCCATGCCAAATTTCTCCATCGCGCTTTCCGGACTTCAGGCGGACTCAATCGCTCTCGATACGATCGGAAACAACCTTGCAAACATGAACACTGTTGCTTACAAGAAGGAAAATGTCAGCTTCTCCGATCTCTTTTACCAGACCATCGGAGTTACGGGAGCAAACTCGCAGGAGCAGGTCGGTTTAGGTACAAAGGTTGGAAACATCGCCACAGATTTTTCACAAACCGGGTTTAGTGCTGGCGCAGGTCCGACAGATATGGCCATCAATGGCGACGGTTATTTTGTCGTCTCGAACGGAGGCGTGCAGGAATTGACGCGCGATGGTGAATTTCAACTTGACTCCGCCGGAAATCTGATCACGACGGGCGGACAGAGCGTTATGGGATATGCCGCAACCAATGGCGTCATTAACGGAAATACAGCGCTCACGGCCCTGAACATTCCCACGGGACAGACCCAAGGCGCTATTGCAACCTCCAACGTGAACATGACCGCTGTCCTGGACTCAGGAGCTGACGTGGGTACTGTATTTAGCACTTCTACGCCAGTTTATGATTCTCTCGGCCAGAGTCACAGCCTCACAACTACCTTCACCAAAACTGGCGATAATACCTGGGACTACGCCGTGACACTTCCATCGGGAGATTCAGCGGCTGCTACAGGAAACACTGGAACCCTTACCTTCGACAGCAACGGTGCTCTGGTCTCCCCGACGTCCAATATTTCCAACATCAGCTTCACGGGAATGACGGATAAATCGAGCGATCTGAATCTGCAGTGGTCGCTGTTCGACGCAACCGGAGGAGGTCTGATCACACAGACCGCTACGAAAACATCCGCTGCGACCAACCAAGCGGATGGTTCTCCCAGCGGTAAGTACCAAAGCTTTTCCGTAGATTCGACCGGCACCGTCACCGCGCAGTTCAGCAATGGAAACACCGAGGTGCTGGGGCAGGTCGCGATCGCGAGCGTGTCGAATGAGCAGGGCCTGACGCGTATGGGAGGTAATCTTTATGTCTCCAATCAAACTTCAGGCGCGCCCAGCATAGGAACAGCCGGTACGGGCGGTAGAGGAGATATTGAAGGGAATTCGCTTGAGCTATCCAACGTTGATATCTCGACGGAATTCGCGAACCTGATCGTTGCGCAACGCGCCTTCGAAGCAAACTCTAAAACAGTGACCACCTTCGACACCGTGACGCAGGACACGATTAATTTGATTCGTTAGTCGTATCTTTCTGAAATTCCTCTAATGGCTGTCCGGGAAGAATTGGCAACCGTCGTGCATCTTCTCCTGGCATGAGCAAAGATGCAATCGCGAATGCTTCCGGGCAGCCAGCAAAGGTGGGCTTTGGGTCGCTTCTGCTTGTTTCCATTGTCGCTGCTGTCCTGTCGGTAGGCGGGGCAGCAGGGGCCTTCTACCTTCTTGCGAAACGAATGGGGTTATCTTCTGCTTCCGCCAGGATGGCCGATTCAAGACAGACCGGGCAGACCAAGCAGGTTCCGTTCGAGCCCATGCTCGTAAACCTTGCCGATAGTGATGGGCAGGCTTATCTGCGTCTAAGTGTTGTTCTCAGCGTTCTCGAGGAGCCGGAGAAGACGGTCCAAGAAAAGAGCGAGGCAACTCATCCTGTCTTCGGTAGTCCGGCGGTCCGAGACGCAATCCTCACAGTGGTGGGGGCGGAGAAGTCAAGTGATCTTCTCGTCTCTTCGGGTAAGGGTGCGCTCAAAGCAAAGTTACGTACGGCGATTCAACAGCGTGAGCCTGCCCTCAAGGTCGCGGACGTATTCTTCACTGAGTTCCTGGTGCAACGGTAAGCCATGTCAAACGCTCTCGGAACTGCACTTCCATCTCAAGCCACCGGCGCCCCGCCGATGTTCTCCCCACCACCGACAAGCGGATCCTCCATGGAGTCGCATCCCTCATGGCCTGTGTTGTCGACGTTGCAGGTGCGCATGAAGGTTGCATTGCCTCTGCCTCGTTTCTGCGTGCGTGATCTGCTCGCTCTGAAGCCTGGAAGCCTCGTAAAAAGCGGTTGGAGCGAGACAGAAGACGTCCCGCTCATTGGCGGCGAGATGCAGGTCAGCTGGTGCGAATTTGAAACCGTAGAAGATCGCATCGCGGTAAGGCTGACCCGGTTGACTTAGGAGAATCAAAATGCTCAAAAAAAGAAGCAATGAGATAAGCACTGAGGCAGGCAACGAAACGAGTCTTCTGCGCCGTGCCGGCTTGCGCCTGCTCGAAGTAGCCCAACGGACAAGGCCCGCACGACGCATGCGCGTTGTGGAGTCGCTTGCATGTGGAGGGAAAGCGCAGCTGCTCTTGATCGAAGTGGATGGGAAGAGCTTTCTTGCTGCCGGTGGGGCGGATGCCCTGCACACACTGTTGTCGCTTCCGGGTGAACTGACGTGAGAAGCGTCCGGTTTGTTTTCAGCATCCTTCTCGCGATCTCTCTACCCGCCTATGCAGCGCCGCTTGAGAGATCGATCGACGCGCCAGCGAAGGCGGCCAGGGCGACTTCGCCCACCCGCGCCTCGGGCGCATCGTCGGCCGCCCGGGGGATCACGATACGCTCTCTCTCTGATGAACTGAACAGTTCGAAGATCGGCACGTCCTGGGTCATCGCTCTCAGTCTCACACTGCTCACGTTGTTACCCGCCATCATCCTGGCCATGACGCCCATGGTGCGATTGCTGGTGGTCTTCCACTTTTTACGCCAGGCCCTGGGAACGCAGACAGCGCCTTCGAACCAGGTTCTCATGGCGCTCGGTCTGATGATGACCTGGTTCCTCATCCAACCGGTCGTCGTGCAGATCGAGCAGCAGGCTATAGCACCATACCGAGCAGAGACGATCACATTGGAAGAGTGCATGGATCGCACCTCGATTCCGATCAAACAGTATCTGCTCAAGTACGCGCGCGAAAAAGATCTCGCTCTCTTCGCCTCTGCGGGCATGTCTGTGCGACCGCAGACAAGGTCGGACATCCCCTTGCGGGTGGTCGTTCCTTCGTACATCCTGAGCGAGCTGAAGGCTGGCTTTCAGATCGGAGCGATTCTCTTTCTGCCCTTCCTGCTGATTGATCTCGTCGTTGCCAGCATTACGACCTCCGTGGGTATGTTGCAACTTCCGCCTGTCGTCATCTCGACGCCAGTCAAAATTCTCCTCTTCGTTATGGTGGACGGCTGGAACCTTCTGGCCGGATCACTCCTGAAGAGCTTCTAGGAGGAATCATGAATCCGGATCAGGTCGCAGAGATCTCACGTCATCTTCTGATGGAAGCCATGCTTCTGAGCGCGCCCGTCTTAATTGCGAGCTGCCTTGTGAGCGTAGTTCTCAGTTTGTTACAGACGCTCACCAGCATTCAGGATCAGACGCTCACAGCCGTTCCACGTCTTCTGGTCGTCTTTGTTGCGGGGACCATGACGATGCCGTGGTTTCTCCGTCGTCTTGTGCTCTATACCGTGCACCTGTGGGCGGATTTTCATCGGTATCTCGGATAATGACGCAAGCGTTCGCTCTCTCAACTCAGGCTCTCGATCCGTGGGCTCGCCTGCTAGCTTCGGGCACGCTGGTCCTTGTGCGTCTCGGAGGCGTAATCGCCCTCGCGCCGCCATTCAACTCTCCGGGAATTCCACCGCGTCTCAAGGTGAGCTTTCTGCTGGCCATGACGATTCTTCTCGCACCGATTGCAGCCGGTATTCCTCAGGCAGATGTCGATCTGGACATAAGCTCGGTGCTGGGAGAGATGTCGGTAGGTTTGCTCTTCGGCTTTTCACTCTCGCTCTTAAACGAAGCATTGCTCTTCGCGGGATCTTTACTCGGCATCAGCTTCAGCTTCTCGCTGGCGAACCTCTTAGATCCAAACTCTCGCGTGGATACGCCTGTGCTTGGCATTCTTTTGAACTGGTTCGGGATTCTCGTCATCCTCGCTGCGGGACTCGACCGCATGGTTCTGGCTGCGGTGATGCGCAGCCTGGCCGTCGTGCCCCTTGGCCGCGCGACCATGCACCTTGGAGCGGTCCACCAGTGCGTTGCGATGATCTCAGGCGTCTTCTTCGCAGGCCTGCAACTCGCCACGCCGGTCATGGCCGCATCCATCGCGGTGGAGGTCACCGTTGCGCTGATCGGTCGCTTTGCCCCCGCGCTCCCCGCGCATGTTGTTGGTATTCCGGTTAAAACGATTGTCTCTTACGTCATTCTAATTGGATCGCTTGCGATCTGGCCTGCCTGGATCGAGCGCCATTTTTCCTCGTTGCTTGACGAGGCCCAAAGGATGGTTGCGGGATGAGTGAAGATCGCTCTGAAAAAGCCAGTGAACAACGAAAGAAAAAATCTAGGGATAAAGGAGAGGGTGTTCGCAGCCGCGAACTCAACGCTGCTTTCGCGATGATGGCCGGAATCCTGGTTCTTGGTGGATCGGCGAAACGGTTCGTTCCTCTTTGGGCGACAGCGTACCGGGAGATGCTCTCGGCTCTTGGTCACACCGAGTGGACTCCGGAAAGCCTTCTCGACGCGGCTCGCATCCTTTTGCTGCCTTCCCTTGAGCCGGTGGCGCTTGTGATGGGCGCGGCGTTCGTGGGAGCGCTCTTGTCGGGCATGGTGCAGAGCGACGGTGTGCAGTTCCATGCGGAGGCGCTTGCGATTAAACCAGCGCGCTTGAATCCGTGGTCTAACCTAAAGCAAATAGTCAGCGCTCGTGCGCTCGTGCGCATGAGTAAATCTCTTCTGCCTGCGGGTGTCGTCCTCGCTCTTGGAATCTCCTGCCTTCATGGCCTTCTGGATCCAATGGCCGTTCTGAGTAATTTCCGGCTGATGACCGCCTTTTCCGCCAGCTACACGCTCCTGCAGAACGCCGCTTGGCTGATGCTGGCGTGGGCTGGCTTCGACTATGTGATGGAGTGGAGAAGCTGGAACCAGCGACTCAAAATGTCCAAGCAGGAGGTCCGGCAGGAGCACAAGGAAGCCGCCGGAGATCCGCAGGTCAAGGGACGCATTCGCCAGATTCAACGCGCCATGCGGAAGCGCCGTGTGAAGGCCGATGTCTCCCGGGCCACCGTTGTCATCGTCAATCCGACGCACTTTGCGGTGGCCTTGGAGTTCAGCTTTGAGACGATGCAGCCCCCGCTTGTGTTGGCCAAGGGACGCGATCTGCATGCCCACGAAATCCGCGAGGAAGCCATGTGGGCGGGTGTGCCTATCGTAGAAAATCCGCTCCTCGCACGCTCACTCTATCGCTCGGTCAAAGTAGGACGGACGATTCCGTTTGAGCTCTACGCGGCCGTCGCTGGGATCCTTGCCTTCCTCTATCGGCAGGAAGTGGAACGCGCCGCGCAAGCATCCAGAACCCGAAAGTCTCATCAATCTGTATCGCAGCCTGCCGAAGGAACCGGCGGAGGTTCTCAATGACATCGCCAATGGACAAAGCCTCAGGCTCTTTTCGCTTTCAACAGATACTTCTTCCTATCACAGCCATCAGCATGGTCTTTGTCATGCTGGTTCCGGTCCCAAGCTTTGTGCTTGACCTGCTGCTGGCGCTTTCGATTGCCGCTTCGGTGATGGTCTTCCTCACCGCCGTGCAGGTACGCAAGGCGACGGAGTTGTCTGTCTTTCCCACACTGCTTCTTCTTCTTACCCTATTCCGTCTTTCGCTTAATCTGGCATCCAGCCGGATGATTCTTCTTCACGGCCAGAATGGGACGCATGCTGCGGGATCGGTCATCGAGGCCTTCGGGCAGTTTGTTGTTGGGGGAAATTACGTAGTCGGCTTTGTCCTGTTCCTCGCACTCACGGCAATCCAATTCCTGGTGGTCAGCCATGGCGCCGTGCGCACGGCGGAGGTCACGGCACGTTTCACGCTGGACGCTTTGCCTGGCAAGCAGATGGCTATCGACGCGGATATGAATGCTGGTCTGATTGACGAGCAGACAGCGCGGAAGCGTCGCGAAGCGATTGCACGCGAGGCGGAGTTCTATGGAGCCATGGATGGCGCGGCGCGCTTCAATCAACGGGATGCGCTTGCGACGATCTTGATCACCGCGATCAACATCATCGCGGGTCTGCTGATCGGTGTGATCCAGCAGGGCGTCGATCTTGCCGAGGCGGTAAAGACGTACACGATCCTGACCGTTGGTGACGGTCTCGTGACCATGATCCCCAGCCTGCTTGTGAGCATCGCCGGGGGCATGATCCTCACGCGCGCCTCGTCCGCAGGCTCGCTGGACGAAGAACTCGGCACACAACTCTTCGCCAAAGGCAAGACGCTCTGGATCGGCTGCGGTGTCCTTGTTGCGCTCGCGCTGGTCCCTGGACTTCCCAAGCTGGCCTTTTTCATTATGGCTGCCGGTCTTGCGTTACTGGCAAAGCGTGCCGACGCCTCGGAGATTGCGGCTTCCTTGCAGGATGACCCTGCCGTGGAGGAAGGGAAGGGTACGGCTCTACCCGGTGGCGAGAATCTGGCGAGCCTTTTGCGCATCGATGAACTCACATTGGAGATTGGATTCCAACTTATTCCGCTGGTGGATGAATCGCAGGGAGGGCAGATGCTGAATCGCGTTCGTGCACTGCGCAGGCATCTTGCGACCGAGCTCGGTTTCATCGTGCCTTCGGTCCACATCACCGACAACCTTCGTCTGAAACCACGTGAATATGTAATTTCCTTGCGGGGAACGGAGATCGCTCGCTGGCAGACTGAGCAGAACTTCCTGCTCGCCGTGAACTCGGACCCTAAGGCGCGACCGCTTGCTGGAATAGAGACGAGAGAGCCTGCCTTTGGCGTCGCGGCACGCTGGATTCAACCGGGGCTGGAAGAAGAAGCGCTCGCTTCCGGGTACTCCGTTGTGGATCAGGCGACGGTCATAGGAACTCACCTGGCCGAGATGATTCGCCGCCATGCTTACGAACTGCTGGGCCGCGCTGAGACCAAGCGTCTTCTCGATTCTCTGAACGAGTCCCATCCCAAATTGATCGAAGAGCTTGTGCCCAAGCTCATGAGTCTCGGCGAGGTTCAGAGAGTCTTGCAGCAGATCTTGCGAGAGCAGGTTTCGATCCGCGATCTGGGCACAGTGCTGGAGACCATGGTCGAGGTTGCACAACACTCGAAAGCCCTTGTTCCCATGGTAGAAAGCATCCGGCAGTCTCTCGGACGAAGACTTGTTCGCCCGTTGCTCGACGGTAATGGAAACCTGGAGGTCATGACCCTCAACCCGCAGATGGAGGCAGGCCTGGTTTCCACCTTCAGTCCGGAATCCTCGCAACTGGCCCTTGAAGACGGGGAAAATTTCTCTGCGGCGGACTTCCCGCGTCGTCTCCTTGAATCTTTGAAAAAACTAATCGGAAACTCTGAGGGTTCGGCCATTCCCGTGCTCCTTTGTCCTTCACCGGCGCGATATCACGTACGCCGGTGGTTGGAACCGCTCGTGCCACGCATCACGGTCCTCGCGCCGTCGGAGATTCCGCCTGGAATCCGCGTCAGAAGTTTGGGCGTGATCGGCTAAATGGGACGAGGGGATCTGAAGGAGGAAGTATGGCCACCGCAAATGCACTACCTACTGCTCCGCGTGAACCGGGTGATCTCGAGTTCAGGGACGACCTGGATGAACTCGCCGATCTGCCACTCTTCGTGGGCGAAGACGCCACACTCTCCATCCGGTATGGTACAGAGTCTCAGGGCGTTGGTCGATCCCTCTCGGACGTCGAACGGGACCAGCTCCTCGTCGAACACTTCCCGACAGTTCGTTACGTGGCTCGACGCATCCATGAGCGTCTCCCGCAGCATGTAGAGCTCGACGACCTTATTGCGGCGGGCATGATCGGTCTCATCGATGCGTTTTCCAAGTTTGACGATTCGAAGCGAGTTCAGTTCAAAAGTTATGCGCAGTTCAGAATCCGCGGCGCCATCCTTGACTCCCTTCGGACACTGGACTGGAGTCCGCGCGAACTGCGCCGTAAGGGCCGGGCCGTGGAGGAGGCGATCCGTACCCTCACGCAGCGATATGGCTGCGCACCCGCCGAACAGGAGATCGCCCGCGAGATGAATCTCCCTCTGAGTGAGTATCAGGGACTCTTGAACGAACTCAGGGGGCTGGAGATTGGCAACCTGCATGTAGAACGCGGGGAGGACTCGGGCGAGGAGGAACTTGCCTATATACCAGGATCCCCGGAAGACGAACCGCTCTTTCATTGTCTGAAGGGAGAGCTGAAGCAGCATCTCATGGAAGCCATCGACGACCTGCCCGAGCGCGAACGTATGGTGCTTACCCTCTATTACTACGAGGAGCTGACGATGAAAGAGGTCGGTCTGACTTTGGGCGTAGTCGAGTCGCGCGTCTCGCAGATCCACTCCTCCGCCGTGGCAAGGCTGCGCGTCTCCCTTGCAGATCTCGCGAACAAGCCGTCGTCGAAGAAAGTAAAGAGGTAAGACCGGATCCATGAGCAGTAAACCGTCTATGCCGAATCTGGGTGATCCAAACGAGCGCTACACCTTTAGCCGTGCCGGACACATCGGCCCCGAACAACTCCGTGCTCTCCACAACATGCAGGACCAGTTCGCTCGAAATCTTACACACACGCTGGGTGCGTGGCTTCGTACTTCGTTTATTGCAAACCTCGTCGTGACGGAACAGAAGCTCTTCAGCGGCTTTCTCGCCACGGTTCCCGAGGCGGCTTACGTAGCGTCGTTGCGTCTTGAACCGCTCGGCGTGCACGGCGCCTTGCAGATTGATCTCAATCTCGTGTCGCCAATCGTGGATCTTCTTCTCGGCGGAAGTGGCCGTGCAAGCGAGGTGCGCGATCTAACCGAGATTGAAGAAGCGATTCTTTTCTCTGTCTCCGAGATGATCGCCCGTGAGTTCAACGTCGCCTGGCAAGCATCCGGAATACACTTTGCCACCGAAAAGCGAGAAAGAGAAGGGCAGCTTCAGCGCCTGATGGGATCCGTTGAGAAGACCCTTTGTATGACCTACGAAGTTGTGATGCCAGAGGCGAAAGGAAATCTCGTCTTCTGTATTCCGGCAGTCGCTCTCAGCTCCATTTTGCGCAAGATGATCTCGCAGCGTGACCGACCACGTCGCCGCTCTGCAGAGTCGCGCCTCCGCGTCGAAGAGCGTATCGTCCAGTCCCGCTTCTCCGTTGCTCTTCAGTTTCCTGCTATGCGTCTCGGCGCGGACGAGATCATGGCGCTGCAGGTTGGTCAGATTGTTCGTTTGCCACTTCCGCGGAACACTACCGCAGAACTCCGTGTAGGGACAGTTACGGCCTTTAGCGCGCACCCGGTCCGTGCAGGAGAACATCGTGCAGCCCAGGTGGGAAATGGACAAGTGCCTCCCGCAAACATCATCACGCCGCACATGGCGTCCTCCGTACAGACACCACCGCCAACAAGTGAGGAGAATCTTCCATGGAACCACTAAACGAAAATGATCCAGCAGTCACTCCAGCACTCGATCTTTTGATGGACATCGAGCTTGACGCCACGCTTCAGTTCGGCGCGCGCGAGATGCAACTCAAAGAAATTCTTGCGCTCAGTCCTGGAGATGTCATCGAGCTCGATCGGAACGTCTACGATCCCGTTGACTTGGTCATCGGAGACCGCATCGTCGCGCGCGGTGAAGTGGTTGTACTGAATGGTTACTTCGCGCTGAACGTCATTGAAGTGGCCACGCCGCAACTTCGACTCGAAAGCATTCGCTGTTATCTTTAAATCCTTCTCACAAAATTCCTCTCTGTAATTACAGGTTTCTAAGGATTTCGCCCTTCGGTTTGGTCATAGAAATGCCACTTATCTCGGTATGGATAGTGGACTCTACGCTGCATACAACGGTCTGATTGCTCGGATGCAGTCGCTCGATACGGCCGCGAACAATCTCTCGAATGCGAACACGAGCGGGTTCCGTGCTCAGCGGGATTATTTCAGGGGCGTTCTCGCCGGGATGCCTCCTGGCGACCTGGAGAGTCAGGTCGGCGATGCGGTCAATTCGTTTGGCATTCTCGGTGGCAACACGCTGGACCTCTCCCAAGGGGAGATCACCGCCACCGGCAACCCGCTGGATCTGGCTCTGGATGGGAGCGGATTCTTTGCGATCCAAACGGCACATGGCATCCGCTATACGCGGGACGGCGGCTTTCTCCGAGGTGCTGACGGAACTCTGGAGACTCGAAAGGGCGATGCGGTTCTGGACGGAGCAGGGCAGAAGATCGTGGTTCCCTCGGGCGACGTTCACATCGGTAGCGACGGTACGATCTCCGTAGTCACGGCAGACAGCAGTGCCATTGCCGGCAAGTTGGGAATCTCTAACTTCAAAGACGACGATCTCTCGGCTGAGGGCACAAACCTTCTTGTCGCGCGCGAGGGAGCCACTTCCACAGCTTCGGAGGCGCGCGTGCAACAGGGAAGCCTTGAAGGGGCGAATGAAGGCACCGTGGGCGGGAGCATGAAGCTTCTTCTTCTTCAGCGTCAAGCGGAGATGATGCAGCGCGCCGTCAATCTCTTCTCGAACACTCTGGACAAGACCGCCGCCGAAGATCTCGGCAAAGTTTAACGACCCATCAACGTCCTTCTCCAGGAGTATTTATGATTCGAGCACTTTATACGGCGGCCAGTGGCATGAGCGCGCAACAGGCTAATCTCGACACCATTGCCAACAATCTTGCGAACTCTGGAACCTCGGGCTTTCGGCGGAGGCGTCTGGAGTTTGAAGATCTGGTCTATCAGAACCTCGTGACGCCGGGCTCCGCGCAGACGACACAGACGACCTCAGCGGGATTGCAGATCGGTCTCGGTACCAAGTCGGTCGCCTCTGAGGTCGTCCTGACGCAGGGAGAGTTTAATCAGACCGGAAATCAGTATGATCTTGCAATCCAGGGGCAGGGCTTTTTCCAAGTGATCCGTCCTGATGGCACGCTCGCTTATACCCGTGCGGGCAGCTTCCCGCCCAACGGTCAGGGACAGATGGCAACGGTGAACGGCGATCTGTTGACCCCCGCCATCTCGATTCCGGCAAATGCAACGAGCGTCACCATTTCGGCATACGGCGTCGTCACGGCCACGATTCCCGGATCGACCAACGGAACGCAGCTCGGAACGATTCAACTGGCAACCTTCCCGAATCCCGGTGGTCTCAACTCGCTGGGAGGCAATCTCTTTCAGCCAACGTTGGCTTCGGGAAATGCCATCACGGATCTGCCCGGCGGAAACTCCGGTATGGGGACGCTGCAGCAGTCTTATCTCGAAAACTCTAATGTCGATGTTGTCGAAGAGTTTGTCCAGATGGTCCTGGCTCAGAGAGCGTATGAAAGTAACTCCAAGGTGATCCACGTAGCAGACGACATGTACTCCCAGGTCAACGGACTGGTGCGGTGATGTCGCCCATCCTCGCTTTTCTTTTGTTTGCTGCTCTATCCGCCAACTATGCTCTGGCCTCCTCTTGCGCTGCTACACCTGTAGCTGCAGCGCGTCTTGCCGTCGGGGAGAGTTCGGAATCAGCAGAGACTTCAGCCCTTGCAACAAACTCCGTTGGATTCCGGGCTATTGGCATGCACTTGGATCCACTTCTGCACAAACTGTGGTTCCGCGTCGTAGATTGCAAGTTTCCCGAGCGGCCAGCTGTACTGGTGCCTGTCACATTGCAATCTGATATGGTCCAGTCGGTAAATCCGGTTCTTCCGCAAGAAGCAAAGGTGCGAACGCTTGCGGTCCGCGCCGGACAGACTGTGGATCTGCTCTATCAGCAGGGTCCCGCGAAGATCCATGTACGAGGTATCAGTGAAGCGAACGGATATATCGGCGATCATATCGTCCTCCGCCCGGTAGCAGCGTTTGGAGATGCACCGGACCTTCGCCTCCACGCGTCCGTCACCGCCGAGGGAGAGGGAGTTCTTCTTCCATGAAGGAGACTTCGATCTTTTCCCAGACCTTGCCGCTTTCTCGGAAGGAGCAAGGTTCTCCTCGGCCGCTCAACCGGTTAGCTTTGCGCTTCATTCTTTTCAAGATAATTCTCTTTGCTGCAGTTCTTCTTGTCCTTGCCATGCACGGGCAGACAACGACCGCGACCCATCCGGCTCACACCAATAGTCCAGCGATCTCGGCGATGGATAGTTATCTCAACCGGGTTCGTACTCAGTCCAATGTACCGCCTACAACGGGCTCGATCTGGATCGACTCTGGGCGGCTGTCTCGCATGTTCACGGATGTTCGAGCCCTGCGGCCTAACGATCTGATCTCGGTGGTCGTCTCGGAGAGCCTGGCCTCTTCCACGGACGGCGCCGTCAAAGGCAGTCGCACTTCGAGCGCGAACTCAGCGATCACCGCACTCTTTTCGAAGCTCTCCGCAGCCAGCGCGGCGCAGAACCTGATCAATCAAAACTCTGCTTCTGCACTTACGGCGCAGGGGCAAAGCGCAAATAACTCCAGCCTGAGCACGATCCTGGGTGGTCAGGTCGTGGATGTCCTTCCCAACGGAACGCTCGTGATCGAAGCGGCAAGACAGGTCGAATTTTCGCAGCAGACGCAGACGATTGTCCTTCGTGGCTTGGTCCGTCCCGAAGATATCTCGCAACAGAATCAGGTTCTTTCCACCGCGATCTCCAGCATGGAGCTGCAGGTGCGAGGACGCGGCATCGTGACCGACTATACGCACCGGCCCAATGCCCTGGTACGCCTCTTACAACGCGCTCTCATCTTTTAGTAATAAGGGTTCTCTATGCGCTTTCCGCCAAAACGCTACATCGCGGTTATGACTCTTTTGATCGGTGGACTTTCGCATGCCTCGGACCTGCCACCACAGCATTTTGCGCGGATCAAAGACATCGCTTCGGTTGAAGGTATCCGTGAAAATCAGCTCGTCGGATATGGCATTGTGGTTGGGCTTCAGAACACCGGAGATAGTCAACAGACCAGCTTTCCGGTACAGACACTTGCAGCGACGCTGCTGCGCATGGGCGTCAGCGTTCCGGCGAGTTCGATTCGTGTTCAGAACCTGGCGGCCGTCTTTGTCTCCGCTACTCTTCCCCCCTTTTCACGGCCCGGAACCCGCATAGATCTCACTGTTTCTTCCGCGGGCGACGCAAGGAGTCTTGAGGGCGGCTTACTGCTGATGACGCCGCTCTACGGCGCGGACGGACGCATTTACGCTCAGGCGCAAGGTCCGCTTCTAATCGGTGGCTACTCGGTCACCGCAAATGGCAATACTCGCCAGACGAATCATCCCACAACTGCCCGTGTTCCTCTGGGAGGGTCCGTCGAGCGAGGTGTCCCCGTCGACCTGACCAATCGCCAAAGCATCTCCCTACTCATGCATGAAGCAGATTTTCGTTCCGCAGAGGCTATGGCCGACGCCATCAATACTGCGCTCCACCGATCCGCTGCCCATGCTGCCGACAGTCGTCGCATCGATCTCACACTTGTTCCGGGAGAGGATGTCCCGACTTTGTTGGCGCGGGTAGAAGCGATTGAAGTACCGTTTTATCCGCGATCGAAGGTCGTCGTAAACGAACGTACAGGTACAGTCGTCATCGGCGGAAATGTCGTGCTTCAGCCAGCGTCCATCCTGCACGGAGGCCTGGCTGTGAACATCGTCTCGGAGAATCAGGTGTCGCAGCCCGGACCGTTCTCCAACGGCACGACCCAGGTAATACAGCAGACGCGCATTGAAGCCAAGGATAAGCCCGTGAACCGGATTGACCTGCAGCAGGGAAGTACCGTAGATGATCTTGTTCGGAGTTTACAGATGATCGGCGCTACCGCACGGGATGTGATCTCGATCCTGCAAGCGATGAAATCCGCAGGAGCCATGGAAGCGGAGCTTGAGGTTTTATGATCAACCCAACAAGTCGCCTTTTACCTGTGCAACCCTCCTCCGTGACGCCCGCCGAGCATCGCATCGTCGACGCTGCCCAGAAATTTGAATCGATCCTGCTGGGGGAGATGTTGAAGCCTCTCCGCGAAAAAAGTGAACTCGACCCAGATACAGACTCCGATGGCGCAAACGACACCCTGACCAGTTATGGCACGGAAGCCTTGGCTCAGGCGATAGTGAAAGCGGGAGGAATCGGTATCTCCAAGCAGATTGTAGACCATTTCGCACGGCGTCAGAGCGCGCAGATGGCATCAGAGAATCATTAGGCTAAAGTGATCGGAAATTCCCGCCGATAAAGTGATTGAGGAAGGATTCAACTATGTCGAACTCCAACCACATCAACATCACCTCAAGCGCGCTCCCAAGTCTTGATCAGCCGAAGAAGATCGATATCGAGAAGATGGGACTCCGGGGCACGGACCTCGCCGCAAAGACGAAGCCTGTTCCGGTAGTGGATTCCGCTTCACTGAGCGGTGTCTCCTCTACCCTTGCTGCGACACTCGCCTCGGACGATGTCCGTTCGGAAAAAGTTGCCGCGCTTCAGGCCACGATTGCAGATGGTAGCTACAACGTACCCTCTGCATCCATCGCAGACAAACTTATCGACAAAATGTCAGATAATTAGCCGCCAGAGATGAGAGATATGCACGCATTGGAAGCACTTCTCCGCGAAACAACGTCTTCCCTTGCTGGCTTCGAAGCTCGAAAGCTTGAGGCTTTAGCTCAGAGGGCTGAATCCCTTGCAGGCGATGCAGCAAGCCAGCCGACAATTCTCGATATGGAGCATCTCAGCCGCCTGCGGGACACGCTTTCGGCTCTCCTTGTGAGCACAAAACGAAGCATCCAGTTTATGCACAACCTTCGCGTAGAAAGGAAGACATGTGGGTTCTTTAATCTCAATTCTTAATATCGCGCGTGCTGCTCTCGCCAACACCCAGACAGCGATTGACGTAACCGGAACCAACATCAGCAACCAGAACACAGTTGGCTATACCCGCGAGTCTGCCATCTTTACGGAAGGCGATAGCGTCAAGGTTGGCGGCTATGAGCAGGGAACTGGCTCCAGCGTTGCGGTCGTTTCGCAGCGCGACCGCGTCCTTGAGCAGCGTCTACAGCAGCAGACGCAGGCTGACGGGCAGACCAGCGCGCGGCTGACTGCCCTCCAATCGATCGAGAGCATCTTCCAGACAACTTCGAGTTCGGCAGATGCGAGTGGTATCGGCTCCGCGCTCGATTCTTTGTTCAATTCGTTCTCTGCGCTGGAAGCGAACCCTGCCGATGGAGCCACGCGCCAGGCTGTGCTTACGGCTGCTCAAACCTTAGCATCGGCCATCCAGTCGGCATCATCTCAGCTCACTTCCCAGGCATCGGACCTTGGGCAGGAGGTCTCCGGGTCGGTGACGCAGATTAATCAGCTCACGTCGCAGATTGCCAAGTTGAACGAGAAGATCTCCTCGACGGACCCTAATAGTGATGCTGGAGCCCTCGAAGATCAACGTCAGGCTCTGATTACGCAACTCTCTGGCATCGTCGGTCTAAGTCAGATCAAAACCGAGAACAACGGTATCTCGCTGACGACTACGGATGGCACCCCTCTAGTGGGTGGCAACGTCTCTTATGACCTGACCGCTCAGAATGTCAACGGCAGCGTACATGTTTTTGGCCAGAAAAATGGTGTCTCGACGGATATCACCGACGCGCTGTCTGGCGGCACGCTTGCTGGCGATATACAAGCCCGCGATGTGGATATAGCCACTGCGCAGAAATCACTCGATACTCTCGCCTATAGCGTAGCGACTGCCGTCAACACGCAGAACGCTGCGGGTAAAGATGCCAATGGCGATGCCGGAGGGGATATTTTCGAGGTATCCGCCACAAGCAGTGGCGCAGCTGCTTCCTTGTCGGTGGCCATGACCGATACCTCGGGGATTGCAGCAGCAGGGTCCTCGGATGGCACAGGAGGAAGTACGAATGCTACCGCTCTGGCAGGTCTCGCGGGGGCTAAAAACGTGGATGGAGAGACGGCAGCTTCCTTTTTCGGCTCTTTCCTCGCACAACTCGGTACCACCGTCTCCGGAGCCACAACTGATCAGACCGTGACTTCCTCGGAGCTTGCCCAGGCCACCAATCAGCGCGACGCTCTCTCCGGCGTCTCTCTCGACGAAGAAGCCGCGAATCTCACGGAGTATCAGCGTTCCTATCAGGCGGCGGCCAAGGTCGTCTCGATCGTGGACCAGCTCTTTGCTTCGGCCATCAACCTCGGGGTCGAATCGGCAGTCAGCTAAGAAAAATCTCAAAGCGGATAAGGAACTAAATGCGCATCGATCCGACGTACACCAACAGTCTTGTCGCCTCTCTTGGTTCTATCTCTGCAGCGCAGCAAAAGATCTCGCAGGAGCTGGCAAGTGGCCTGCGACTGACTTCGCTGGGGGACGATCCTCTCGCTGCGGGACAGAACGAAAGTCTGTCGTCCGCGATCAGTCAGATGGACAGCTTTGTTCAGACTGTCTCGAACGTCTCGAACCGGATGCAGGCAGCGGACACCGCTCTCTCCAGTACCGTCACGGCTCTGAACAATGCAATCTCGTTGGCGACGCAGGGAGCAAACACCACCCTCACTTCAACCCAATTGAAATCACTTGCGGACTCCCTGAGCTCCATTCGTGACTCCGTTCTCTCGCTCGCAAACAGCAGCTATCAGGGTAACTACCTCTTTGGTGGTACGTCCACATCGTCGCAACCCTTCACTCTGGATGACTCAGCGACACCCGCCACCGTTACTTATTCGGGTAATTCCGCCGTGCAGTCCGTGACCAGCACGACGGGGCAGCAACTGCAGACGTCCGTGCCAGGCTCGCAACTCTTCGGCACAGGTACTCCCAATGACGTCTTCAGTGCATTGAATACGCTCATTGCGGACTACCAAACAGGAGTCGTTCCGTCTACCGCTGCCGCTGATCTGGCCACGCTTCACGATAGCCTCACCAACCTCAGCCAGCAGCGCAGCGTTCTCGACAGCTCTTTGTCACGTCTAACCGCAGCTGGTACCTATGCTAAGGGCCAGCAGACTGATCTGCAGGTCGCACAGAGCAATCTCGTTTCGGCTGATCCCGCATCTCTCGCAACACAACTTAGCGCAGTTACGACCCAGAGATCAGCTCTTTTGAGCACGATTGCCATCGTGGAAAAGGGAAGTCTCTTCGACTATCTCTAATCTGCAGTGCTCCCCGTATACTTGTCCTCATCGCCCCGCGAGGATTTGATTTGGACGCTGCATCCTTTCTCTGGAACGCAACACGCGGTCACAGGCTGACGCCATGGCGAAGCCCTTACTTGCTCTGGCGTATGGAAACCTATACGGGACGCCCTGCAGAATCCATTGATGTCAAGTTTTTTTTCGGAACGATCTGGGGGGAACGGATGCAGATGTTGCGTTTTCTTCGTTGGATCGGGGAACTGGAGAACCATGCCTCTAACCGAAGATAAATCCGGGCTTACCCGGCGGGAACTGCTGCGCGTCTCCATGGCGGCTGCCGTGACGGCGACCGGGGCTTCGCTGCTCGGCTGCAGAGCAGCTGCGCCCAGCATGCGTCCTGCTCTCTCCGGGATCGATGTCTCCGGCCAGCACTCTCTCCGTTTCGCGGCCTCCGGTCACGGCCTGCTTACAGGTACGGCTGTTGCCATCCAACCGCTACGTCACGATCCGCGCTATGCGCAACTCCTTCGCGAGCAGTGTTCGATTCTCGTTGCGGAAAATGCGATGAAACGGGGTGACCTCCAGCCTACTTCAGCCACATACTTCTGGGACGATGCCGACTTTCTCGTAGCCTTCGCCGAACAGCATCAGATTAAAATCCGGGGCCATAACTTCGTCTGGCACGAGTCGATCCCGAAGTGGCTTGAAGCCGGTATCAACCAGGACAACGCACGTCGTCTCATGATCGACCACATCCAAACGGTCGCCACCCGCTACGCAGGCCGCATCCATTCCTGGGATGTGGTGAATGAAGCCATCGCGCCGGAGCAGGGAAGGCCCGACGGCTTACGCATGACGCCGTGGCTCCGCTACGTCGGGGACGATTATCTGGAAATCGCCTATCGCACGGCGAGGCAAGCAGATCCGGCAGCACTTCTGACATACAACGAATACGGGCTCGACACGGAGAGTTCAAATTCAGAACAGCGGCGCGCGGCCACACTTCTTCTCCTACGGCGTCTCAAGGCGAGGAATGTGCCGATTGATGCCATGGGCATTCAGGCGCATCTCACCGCTGGCGGAGAGAACCGCTACGGTCAGGGCCTGCAGCGCTTCCTTGTGGAGTGCCGTGCCCTGAATCTCCAAGTCTTCATTACGGAACTCGATGTGAATGACCGCGCCCTCCCCGGAGATCAAGATGCGCGGGATGAGGGTGTCGCTAAGACGTACCGCGACTATCTGAGCACAGTTCTGCCGGACTCCTCCGTTCACGCGGTCCTTACCTGGGGCATCACCGACCGGGGCACATGGCTAAACGGCAAAAATGCCCGCGCCGACAAGCTTCCGCAGCGTCCGCTTCCTTTTGACGCAGACTTACGACCCAAGCCCGCCTTTGCTGTCATGCGGGACGCCTTCAATCACCGCTCAGATCGTCCCGCTCCAGCAGCGCCGGTTCAGAACTACGACCCCATTCGCCCGAGACAGCGCAGCTGACTTTAGGGGACTCAGGCCGGGGCGGACGCCGCAACCCGGCCCGTGATCTTAGGAGTAGAGTACAAAACCAAGGTTCACCTGACGGATCATCCGCGTCGTGCGGCGGTAGACTCCGATGCCTTCGCGGCTTCCGCCATCGTTCGTGTTCCCTTCGATCGTCGTGAGCTGATTGCCTTGTACCTCTTCGATGAAACCGATGTGTCCGGCCACGCCTGACGTGCGAAGCAGAAACAGCGTTCCCGGAACGATGATTGAGGGCTCCGCCTGGGCTTCTTCCGGAAGGATGCGGCGGGCGGAGGTCACATTGTTCGCGGCGGCCCAGTGGGCGAGTACGCCTGCTGTCTTAGGGCAGGGATTCGGGACATCGAGCGTTCTCGACGCCTTGTCGAAGCACCAATAAACAAAGCAGGTACACCATGCAAAATGACCCGCAGGATCGAGACCAGTGGTTTTAATGTAGATATCCACTTCCGGCCCCCGGTTTGAACCCGGCGGTACTTCCATCGTTCCGATCTCCCCGGCGGCGACTGTGAGAACTTTTTTCAGCAGTGGCGACGCTGCCTTCGTTTTTGTGAGGTTCGGAATCGTGCGATCGCCAAAGAGGACGGACCAGGTGGTCGGTCCTACTTTTCCATCGATCAGGAGTGGTATCCCGTTGCTATCCACTGACCGGGCTTGAAAGTGCTCTACGGCGGCGGCGGTTTCGGCGCCGTATTTACCGTCGACGTCCACAGGGCCGCAACCCACGGCAACCAGACGTTTTTGGATTGCAGTAATCGCTTCGCTGTTCTGGCCGCCCGCCATAATGGTGATGCCGGGGAAGGCTAATTTAGGCATGGGACGCTTCTCCTTAGAAAGAAGAGTGATGTGCGCGCCATTCTAGGCGCGGGCTCAAATAAAATCTATGGAATTCTCAGAATGAGAAATAAGATCTTCACTTTTCCGATTTGTTGAAGATTGGCCGGGATCCCGGGGTGTGATCTGAAGAAGGCTCAATTCACATTGATTCACAGGTTTGTAGTGTGCTGAAACGTTCCTTAAGAAGCCAGTACAAAATTGCTGATAACCGAACGGAATGGTATCCTCTATCAGACACTTAGAGTGGACATTGAGAGATAGAGAAGCAGGAGCAACGTAGAACCGTGTTGGCAACCGCAAAGAAATCTGACATCATTTCCAAGTTTCGTACGCATGAGTCGGACACCGGCAGCCCGGAAGTCCAGATCGCGATTCTCAGCGAACGCATTGGCGAACTTACTGAGCATTTCAAGACGCACAAAAAGGATCATGGCTCGCGTCGCGGCCTCCTCATGCTCGTCAGTAAGCGTCGTCGTCTGCTCGATTACCTGAAGAAGAATGATTCTGACCGGTATCGCGAAGTGATTGGAAAGCTCGGCATCCGCAAGTAACTGCTGCGCCATCCGCGCATACCAGTGCGCCATCCAGTGAAAGACGAAATCCTTTCCTAAATGATTCTTATGCAATGCGCGAATCCTCTCCGCCCATCAACCCATACGACGGGTGCCGGAGAGGATTTGCCGCTTTTGCACGCCTGCGCCTGTCCGCGAAAACATTCAGGACGCGCGGCCCACGACTTCCAACAATAGAAATAAAAGAGAGAGCACATCGATGAAACAGGAAGTGACCGTAGAACTTGCCGGCGGCAAGCGCATTACCTTTGAGACGGGCCGCATTGCCAAGCAGGCATCTGGCGCGGCGTTTACCTCGTCAGGAGACACCGTCATCCTCGCCACCGCTGTAGGCGCACCTGATCCGAAGGAAGGCGTTGACTTCTTTCCTCTTACCGTGGAATATCGCGAGACCGCTTACGGCGGCGGGCGCATACCCGGCGGCTTTATCAAGCGCGAAGGCCGTCCTTCCGAAAAAGAGATCCTTACCTGCCGACTGATCGATCGTCCCTGCCGGCCGCTCTTTCCGGATGCCTACCGCAACGAAACCCAGGTGATTGCTTTCGTTTATTCCGCAGACAAAGAAAACGATCCCGACGTCATTGCCATCAATGCTGCTTCGTGCGCGATCTCGCTCTCGGACCTACCCTTCCAAGGCCCCATCGGCGCCGTCCGCGTCGGCCTGATCGATGGCAACTTCATCGTCAACCCCACCTACACCGAGCGCAAGGATTCCCTGATCAACATCATCGTTGCCGGCACCAAGGACGGGATCGTCATGGTGGAGTCCGGTGCGAAGGAGATTCCGGAAGACAAGGTGATCGACGCTATCGAGTTCGGCCACGAGCAGGTGAAGCTCATCTGTGCTGGAATCGACGAGTTGGTTGCCAAGGCTGGCAAAACCAAGCGCGTTGTGAACCCCGTTGAAATCGACGAGACTTTCTACAACGACCTGAAGTCCAAGGTTTACGACCGCGTCGCCGATGCGCTCGACACCCAGAAGTACGCCAAGGTCGACAGCTACGCCAAGATCAAGGAGATCAAGGACGAGCTCAAGAAGGCGCTTCCTGAAGGCGACGCAGTCGCTGCCAAGAAGCTCAGCAAGTACTACGAGTTGCTTCGCGAAGAGATCTTCCGCAATCAGGTCACAAAGGATCGTATCCGTCCTGATCGCCGTGCCTTCGATGAGATCCGTGCGATCGATATCGAAGTCGGCATCCTCCCGCGCACGCACGGTTCCGCTCTCTTCACCCGCGGCGAGACCCAGGCACTGGTTACGGCCACGCTGGGTACCGGCGATGACGCGCAGCGTATGGAGTCATACGAGGGCGAACAGAAGAAGCGCTTCATGCTTCACTACAACTTTCCGCCGTATAGTGTTGGTGAAGTTGGACGTATGACGGGCACAAGCCGCCGCGAAGTCGGTCATGGCGCTCTCGCCTACCGCGCCATTGAAGCGGTTCTTCCGCCCGAAACTGAGTCTCCCTACACCCTTCGCGTTGTTTCGGACATCACAGAGTCCAATGGCTCTTCGTCCATGGCTTCTGTCTGCGGCGCATCGCTCGCACTCATGCAGGCCGGTATCACCCTCAAGGGTTCGGTCGCCGGTGTTGCGATGGGTCTTGTGAAGGAAGGCGATGCTTATGCTATCCTGACCGACATCGCGGGCGCGGAAGATCACTACGGCGATATGGACTTCAAGGTCGCCGGAACACGCAACGGAATTACGGCCATGCAGATGGACATCAAGATCATGGGCATCACACCCCAGATCATGCGTGAAGCGATGGAGCAGGCGCGTCATGGCCGTCTCTTCCTTCTCGACAAGATGGACGCTGTGATCGCTTCCGCAAATGAAGAGAAGTCACGCTTCGCTCCGCAGATCCGCACTCTGCAGATTCCTACGGACAAGATCCGCGACCTCATCGGACCTGGTGGAAAGATCATTCGCGGCATCGTGGAAGCAACGCAGGTAAAGATCGACGTCGACGATACCGGGCGCGTCAGCATTGCTTCCTCGGATCCCGACAGCCTCGCTCGCGCCATCCAGATGGTCTCGGATATCACTGCAGTACCCGAGATTGGAAAGACCTACCTCGGTAAGGTCGTCCGCCTGGCAGAGTTCGGTGCTTTCGTCGAGATCTTCCCTGGCACAGACGGTCTCCTCCACGTCTCCGAGATTGCTGAGCACCGCGTCAAAGAAGTGAAGGATGAGTTGCGCGAAGGCGATCAGGTTCTGGTAAAGGTCCTTGCCATTGAAGGCAATCGCATCAAGCTCTCTCGCAAGGCTGTTCTGCGTGAGCAGCGCGCGAAACTCGGCCTCCCGGAGGTTGAGCCAGCAGGTGGCGATGCTCCCCGTGGTCCAGCGCCCACCAGCGATAAGCGTAGCGACGAAGAGACCATCACCCTTGAGGGTGGGGATGACTTCGATGAAGAGGAAGAGGGCGATGAGGACTTCGACGGCGATGAGCCGACCGAAGGCGCATCGGATGCTCCTGCAGCAGGTGCGCCCCAGGGTACACGTCCCGCAGGCACGGGTGATCCAGCACGTCGTCGCCGCCGTCGCGGCGGTCGCCGTCCCGGTGCAGGTGGCGGAGCTCCTCGCCAGTAGTAATTGCAACCGAATGAAAGAAAAGAGCCAGCGTACCTACGCTGGCTCTTTTCTTTCATTCGGTGATCCGCTTACACTTGAAACCACAATGGCAGCTTCCATGTACATCGTCGTCGAGGGAGAGGATCCTGGGTTCGATATCTTCGTGAATGGCCGGGCCATCGCCCGGAACGAAGACGCGCTCGAACAATTGGCCAGCTCGCTCGCCGTCCGTCCGTTGATTGACTTCTTCTCCGCGGACGAAAATTCGATGGCGCTGCTCATCGAAGAGGGAGCAGGGAATCCCGAGCTTCTTCCGCGTCTTCCAGCGCCACAGTGGTATGCCGGCCAGGACGGTCTCAATACGGCTCAGGCACTCGTTGCCGAACTCACACGCGACCCTGCCATCCTTGGCAGCGAAACGATGCTGATTCGCGAAGAGCTCTCGCAATACGTCTCGGTTCTAAGCAAGACGGCGGAGCGCAATCTCCGCTGGCATCTTGCGGTCAGCTGGCGATAGCACACCGCAATCAGGAAGCCGGTACGCTTTTTCTCAACTGTAGCCTTCTTGCCTTGAAGAAGTTCAAGATCGGCAGTTCGATCAGCCAGTAGCATGCCAAGCCAAAACTCAGACCGATCATGGTGCCCAGCATCAATCCGGCCGCAGGGGAGAGAAGCTTTGCGAGCATCATGTGTCGGATAATCGTCAGACCGTACTCATGCACGAGATAGATCGAGTAAGAAGCGTCACCCAGCAAGAGCGACCAGCGGGGCAGCTTGTTCCCAAGGACGCCTTCCAGCGACAGGACAGAAACCAGAACAAGAAAAGACAAAATCCCCCATTGCACGACACGCAGGGTATAGAACGGCGCGGTCAATTCGAGAGTCAACGCGACTACAAACAACAAGGTGGCCATAAGCGCAGGCAGTCTTTTCTTCGAGCGCGTATACCAGAGGGCTGCTGCCATTCCCAGGCCAAAATCCAGAAACAGAGAAAGGTCCATGTGCACTGCTGGCAGAGGCACCGTAAGGCCTGCTACGCCAATCAGAACTACGAGGGGAAGCATGATCTCCATGACCCTTCCTGTCCAAAGAATGACGAAAGCTATAAGCAGATAAAACGCCATCTCGTAGGTGAGTGTCCATCCCACCGACACAATGGGCAGATATTCTCCAAAGCGGCCGCGCGTCGGTACGAAGAAATAGGAACCAACGATGTGCGAAAAGATAAGAGGCACACCAAAATACAGCATTGAGATAAGGGTGCGCGTGGTAACGAGCCAGTAAAGAGGGACGATTCTTTCCAAGCGTCTTTGGAAAAACCTGGCTGCCGCCGCGAAGCCGGATCGGCTGGAATCAATTGAAAGAGGAATGATAAATCCGCTGATGACGAAGAAGAGATCGACGCCACTGGCACCGTTCCCCCACACCTTGTGCTTCGGCGTGAATGCAGCGGTCACATCGGAAAAGTGATGGAGCACTACGAGCATCACGGCGATGCCGCGGAGAACTTGCAGAGTACGCAGCGGAGCCGGTCTGGAAGATAAACCCACAAACTCGAGTTTAGCTTGTGAGGGCGCATCGCATGGGGAAGATCAGAGCCGCACACGCCCCTTTGGCATGAGATAACTCTTCATAGAGGATGAGGCTTCCGTGGCGGAAGGCTGAAAATCGCCCTTCTGCGTTCTATGTCAACTGATAACGCCTGAAAGAGAAAGGTTTTGTGAAACGTCCATGATCATCACCGAGGATTTTGTTGAACTGATCACACCGTATGGCCCCATGCGCACACACATCCTTCGCCCCGTCGCGCCAGGAAAATATCCAGGGATCGTCTTTTACTCGGAGATCTTTCAGATCACGGGTCCTATCCGTCGCACCGCAGCTCTGATCGCAGGTCACGGATACATCGTCGCCATGCCCGAGGTGTATCACGAGTTCTGTGAGCCGGGTGAGGTTTTTGCCTACGACCAGGCGGGCTCTGATAGGGGCAATGCTCTGAAGACCACAAAGGAGCTTGCCAGCTACGACGCAGACACCCGGGCAATCCTCGACCATCTGAAACAACGCACCGACTGCACAGGTGAGCTAGGTGCGCTCGGTATCTGCATGGGAGGTCATCTGGCCTTCCGCGCTGCCTTCGAGAAAGACGTCAGAGCGACCGCGTGCTTCTACGCCACTGACATCCACAAAGGTTCCCTGGGCAAAGGCATGAAGGACGACTCCATGGCGAGAGCCAAAGAGATTGAGGGCGAACTGCTCATGATCTGGGGACGCCAGGATCCACATGTCCCGCTCGAAGGCCGACGCAAGGTGCAGACTCTGGTCGATGAGCTCAACCTTCGTTACAGCTGGGTCGAGGTGAATGGCGCTCATGCCTTCATGCGCGACGAGGGCGCACGCTACGATCCCGAGCTGGCTCTGCGTCTCTACGGAACGGTGTTGGATCTCTTTCACAGACGCCTGGGGCAGGGAGACCGCTAAAGCAAAGGGGCGCGGCGATGTTTGATCGCCGCGCCCCTTTGCTCCGTAAATTACGAATTTATTTGCTTCCATCGCCGCACCATATTCCGCGCCGCGACATCCCACTCCGGATATTGGAAGTCAAAGCCCGCACGTTCCAGCACGCCGGGCAAAACGTTGATGCTCTTCAGCACCAACCAGGACTCCGTGCCCAGGAGGGGCGCACCGAGCTTCAAGGCAAAATCGGGCGCAGGTAATCCTATCTTTATGCCTGCTGCTTTCCGAAGAATTGCCATAAACGCGGAATTTGGCAGCGGAACAGGAGAACCCATATTGACCGGTCCGGAGATGCTCTCGTCGCCGATCAAGAACTCCACAGCGCGTACGTAGTCCTTGTCGTGCATCCATGAAACGAACTGCGTCCCGGAACCCTGTGTTCCACCAAGTCCATACCGCACCAACCCAAGCAGGACATCGAAGACACCGCCCTTGTCGGGGCTAATCGCCAGAGTCGTTCGCAGGGCAATCTTCCGTACTCCTGGCACCTCAATGGCGTTGAATGCGTTCTCCCAGATCTTGACCACCTCGGCACCAAAGCGCCACGTCTCGGGAACGGGCTCGCCTTCGCCACCCAGCCACGTCGTCGCTTCCGTAAAGGCTTCCGTGGTCGAGTGCCGATAGATCCCGGCCGCGCTCGCATTGATCCAGACCCTTGGCTTTACTTGTGCAGCTTGAATGGCCGCGCCAACTACTTCGGTCGACTCAACGCGTGACGAGATGATCTCACTTCGATTCTTTGCCGTATAGCGGCAGTTGATCGTCTTTCCCGCCAGATTGATGACAGCATCCGCGCCCTCGAATTCACGAGCCCAGGGTCCCAGCGTGCGCCCGTCCCACTGCACCACACGCCACGGAGATCTCAAGGCGGCTGACCGGCTTAAGACGATGACTTCGTTTCCAATCCTTGAAAAATGGCGCGCCAGCAGGACACCCACCTGGCCATTCCCGCCTGCAAGGACGATCTTCAAGCGAGATACTCCTTCAGCCACGGATCGTCGGAGTGCGTCAGCTCGAGCGTTGTTCCGTCGAAGACAATCTTGCCTTCGTTCAGCATGAGGAACTTCGTACGCTCATCGATCCCATTGTCAGGAATCTTTTCCGCGCCACCCTTTTGCTCGTTGTAGTGGTTCGTTGCCAGGTAGAAGGCATCCTGCAAGCGATGGGTGATGATGAGGGAAGTCGTGTGCGAAACGTCGCGCCGCTTCATCACCAGCTCCATGATGGTGGTTGAAGTGATCGGATCCAGACCGCCCGTGGGCGAGTCGTAAAGAATCAGATCCGGCTCCGTAATGATGGCGCGGGCGATCGAAACACGTCTTCGCATGCCACCGGAGAGTTCGGCAGGGAATTTATCGATCGCCTTTTCCAGTTCAACAAACCGGAGCGCCTCTTCAACGCGCTTATGGGCTTCCTCGGCGGGTATCTTGTCTTCGTGCAGCAGATAGGCGACATTGTCCTCTACGGACATGGAGTCGAAGAGTGCCGATTCCTGAAAGACCATTCCGATCCTGTGTCGGAGCGCAAACATATCACGCTCTTTCATCCCGGTAATCTCATGGCCCAGTACGCGTATGGTTCCGCTGTCGGGTCGTAGCAAACCGTCACAGAGCTTCATCAGAACGCTCTTGCCGCCTCCAGCAGGCCCGAGTAGAAGCCGGGTCTCTCCCTGCTCGATAGCAAAAGAGACGTTCTTGAGGACTTCGTTACCCTCGAAGCTGATCGAAACATCTTCAAAGCTGATGGCAGGTCCTTCGTACTCGACCTTTTCCGCCTTGCTCTCCGTTTTGGCTTCCGCTGTACTCATGATCCGAAGATCCCGATCATGAGTCGCGTGAGAAGGAAGTCGATCACGATGATGCAAACCGAAGAGATGACGACAGCCTGCGTCGTGCTCTTGCCCACGCCCTGCGTTCCGCCCTTGGTGGTCATGCCGAAGTAGCAGCCCACACTGGCGATGATGAAACCGAAGAAGATAGGCTTCACCAGGCCCTGTACGACGTCGCCGTAGACAAGCGAGGCGTAGCTGGAATGGAAGTAGGCACTGCTGTTTAACCCAAGCAGGGCCACGCTGACAAGAGCACCTCCTGCAATTCCCATCGCTGCAGACAGAATGGAAAGGAACGCAAGCATGATTACGGTCGCCGCAATGCGGGGCAGAACCAGCTTACGGACGGGATCTGTACCCAGCGCCCGCATGGCATCGATCTGTTCCGTAACCCTCATCGAACCGAGTTCGCTGGCGATACCGGAGGCGTTTCGCCCGGAGACCATCAGCCCGGTCAGCACCGGTCCCAGTTCCTTGACCATCGACAGAGCGACGAGGCTACCCGTCTTGCTTACCGCTCCAAACTGCTGCAGCGCCGTTGCGCTTTGCAGAGCCAGAACGCAACCTGTAAAAAATCCCGCCAGAATCACAATAGGTAACGAACCAAAGCCGATAGAATCCATCTGTGTAAAGATTTCGTCCCAGTAGATGGGAGGGCTAAATAGGCTCTTCATCGCGCGCCCAGACAGAAGGGAGTACTCCTGCAGAGCGGCGATGGAACGCTTCGTAAAGTCCACTGGCGAAACTAGCTTCATGCAGTCTTAAATTTCTCTGTAATTTTCATCGGTGCGGTCACTCTATCAGATGCGCATTCAATCACTTCCGTTCCACTTCCCTGAGACTTCTTTTGCAATATGCTATTCCGTCCGGCCGCGCGAAAAATGAGAAAATAGAGGTATGCCTCTTTCCGGAGTCACAATGCAGGCAGTTGTTCTCTACGGCAAAGAAGACCTGCGTGTCGAATCCGTACCCCTACCCGTCCCCGAATCGGGGGAAATCGTCGTCCGCGTGGGAGCCGCCCTTACCTGTGGCACCGATCTCAAGGTATTTCGCCGTGGCTACCATGCCATGATGCTGAAGCCGCCGATCGCCTTCGGTCATGAATTGGCTGGAACCGTTCATGCGGTTGGCGCTGGCGTTGAGAGCTTCAAAATGGGTGATCGCGTCGTTGCACTGAACTCCGCCCCCTGCGATGTCTGCTATTTCTGCGAGCGGGATCAGCAGAATCTCTGCGAAGACCTCCTGTTCAACAACGGAGCCTACGCGGAATATCTTCGCATCCCTGCTCGCATTGTGGCGAAGAATACTCTTCTGGTTCCAGAGCATGTGCCGTTCGAGCATGCAGCCCTGACGGAACCTCTGGCTTGCGTGGTGCATGGTCTGGAGCAGTCGAATGCCCGTCGTGGTGACACGATGATCGTCATCGGTGCGGGTCCGATCGGTCTTATGTTTATCCATGTCGCAGCGCTTGCCGGATGTCACGTCATTGCGGTCGTTAAGCGCCAAGATCAGGCTGCCGCTGCCAGGAGTTTCGGAGCGGCAGAGACGCTGCAAATAGCCGACGGCCTGGACGTCGTCGCCGCCGCACGGGCCCTCACATCCCACGAGCGTGGCGCCGATATCGTCATCGAAGCTGTGGCCACGCCGCTTACCTGGGAGTGGGCTGTCGATATGGTGCGCAAAGGAGGTACCGTGAACTTTTTTGGTGGTCCGCCCTCCGGAACGCGTGTCGCCCTGGACACGAACCGGCTTCACTACGGTGACATCACGCTCAAGGCCACCTTCCATCACACGCCGGCCACCTGCCGGACGGCGTTCGAACTGATCACCAGCGAACGTCTGCAATCCGCCGATTTCATCACCGCTCACGCCGTTTTGGCAGACGTTCCGAATATCTTTTCCAAAATGATGGTGCGCTCTTCCCAGCCTGGGCCACCGGACATTAAAACGGCTATCTTCACCGAAGTAAAACCTGGGGCAGAGCTCCGAGGCTTGAAGTTATGATCGTCAGTACAGCTCCCGTACGCCTCCAGGGGGGCCCGCCTTCTTTTGTAGAACCGGCTGTGGCACCCACGCTTGAAGAAGCACGCGCCTGGTGCAAGTCTCTGGCGGAATCGCACTATGAGAACTTCCACGTCGCAACCTGGTTTCTGCCTGCCCGTCTTCGTGCCCACTTCTATCCCATCTACGCCTACTGCCGCGTCTCCGACGATCTCTCCGATGAGGTAGGTGATCCTCTCCTTGCGCTGCGTCTTCTGAACGAATGGGAGCAAATGCTGCTTGAGGTCTACGACGCTCCGTCCTCAGTCAAGCATCCGGTCCTGATTGCGCTGGCGGAGACCATCCGATCGTGTGGCATTCCGAGCAGGCCGTTCACGCATCTCCTCGTGAGTTTCAAGAACGACCAGACCTTTTCCCGTTACCAGACGATTCAAGATTTAGCCGACTACTCCGATAGTTCCGCGAATCCCGTCGGCCAATTGATTCTCTACTCCTCTGGCTATCGCGATGAAGAGCTCTTTGCTCTCTCGGACAAAATCTGCACCGGTCTGCAGTATGCCAACATGTGGCAGGATGTCGGCCCCGATCTCATCGGGCGCGGCCGCATCTACCTTCCGGAGGAGGAGATGCGACGCTTCGGCGTAACGCAGGAACAGCTTCACGCCGGTGAATTTACCCCGGCCTATCGTGAACTTCTCCGTTACCTGGTGGGAATGACTCGCATTCTCTTCGCAGAAGGGCAGCCGCTCGAGGATCGTGTCGATGCCGACCTCGCATCAGCGCTACGCCTCTTCCGCAAGGGGGGAGAGGCGATTCTCGATGCCATTGAAGCGATTGATTTTAATACGCTGCAACATCGGCCTATTGTCACGAAGGCCGTGAAGATGCGCCTGGTCGCTGGCGCATTTACCGGGAAGCTGGCCGCATCCTTCCGTTACAAAAAGCGGAGTGCCGCGTGATTCCACAGCTCGCCCTTGCTTACCAAGAGTGCCGCGCAATCGCGAAGCGCGAAGCAAAGAATTTCTACTACGCCTTTGTTGCTCTGCCGCGTCACAAATCCGACGCAATGTGCGCTATCTACGCCTTCATGCGTCGTGCGGACGATCTTTCGGATGACGAATCTATCTCCATTCCGGAGCGGCGCATTGCTATGCAGCAATGGTTGAATGCCTGGCGCGCAGCACGTGCAGGAGCCCCAACCACAGACTCGATTTTTCTCGCGGTCAACGATACGCAGAAACGCTTCGCCATTCCGGATGAGCTGCTGGAACAACTTGTCCGCGGAACAACCATGGACCTTGAAGAGGACATTGACGGAATCGTTCCGATTGCGGCTGCGCCTTCGGGGATCACGGCGCCGGAGCGAATCTTTCAGGCCTACGAGTCCTTCGATGATCTCTACCGCTACTGCTATCTCGTGGCATCCGTGGTGGGGCTCGTCTGCATCAAGATCTTTGGTTATACCGACCCGCGCGCCGAACGTTTTGCGGAGGAAACCGGCATCGCATTTCAACTCACAAATATTCTTCGCGATGTGCGCGAGGACGCGGAGCGCGGGCGTTTGTACCTTCCCATCGAAGACATACAGTCGGCCGGTGCAGACGTCGGTCAGCTTCTTTCCGCAACCCATACGCATCGTCCTTCGCAGCCGGTTATAGCCCTCATGCGGCTGGAGATCGAACGCGCTCGCGGATACTATCAAGCCGCCGATCAGCTCATTCCGCTTCTCGATCGCGACTCCCGCGCTGCGATGAACGTACTAGCGTCGATCTATCGTGGACTCCTGGAGCGCATCGCCAAGGAGCCCGCGAAGGTCTTCGTGGAGCGCGTCAGTGTTCCCACCTCCGTCAAGCTCACCATCCTGCTGGGAGGCATGGGCAAGTCGTTCGTGAACCGGGCATTTCCTCGATGAGCGATGTCCTTGTGATCGGCGCGGGGCTGGCTGGCCTCGCCGCGGCTGCCTCCCTTGCTTCGCAGGGCGCTGAGGCTACGGTGGTCGATCGCAAACCGTTCGTCGGTGGACGCGCTTATTCCTACGAGCATCCCGCGCTGCATGAGGTCGTCGACTGCCAGCATGTTCTCCTCGGTTGCTGTACGAACCTTCTCGCTCTCTGCGAAGACGCGGGGATCGGCGACAGGATTCGCTGGTACGACGAACTTACCTTTCTGGAAACAAACGGCAACAGCACAAAAATTCACCCTGGATCTCTGCCCGCGCCCTTTCACTCTTCTCCCGCGTTCCTTCGCGCTTCAATGCTGAGTGCTGCAGATAAAGCAGGAGTGGCGCGAGGTCTGGTGGAGTTTCTTCGTGGTTATCCTGCCGATGACCGGGAGAGCGTCGCCCAGTGGCTCAAGCGGACTCATCAGAGCGACCGCGCAATTCGTCACTTCTGGGAGCCGGTCATCGTCGGAGCTCTGAACGACAGCTTTGAAAACTGCTCCACGCGCTATGCAGGACAGGTCTTCCACGAGAGTTTTATCAAGTCAGCGGAGGGCGGCCGCCTCGGCATCCCGACACGTCCGCTCTCAGAGTTCTACGGCGAAGTCGCGCGCCACGCGGAGCAACAGGGAAGCCGCTTCCTGCTCACGCAGAGTGTAGATACGCCGCTCCAGCGCGATGGTGATCGCTGGCTCGTACATCTCGAAGATCAGACACTTTCAGCAGAGAACGTCATCGTGGCGGTGCCCTTCGAACAAGTCCAGCGTCTACTGCCAACCGAACTGGATGCCACCTCGGACCTGATCGCCAACGCGGGCCAGTTCCGCAATGCACCGATCACCACCGTTCATCTTTGGTTTGACAGCGAGATTACCGATCTGGACCACGCCGTTCTTCTGGATACAGGCATCCAGTGGATCTTTCACAAATCCCGGATCCGCAAGTGGCCTGCGTCGGCAGGAAGCTACGTAGAACTCGTCATCAGTGCATCTCACCCCCATCTCAAACGCTCGCGGGAGGACCTGCTCTCAAGTTCACTCGAGGAGCTTGCGATGTTCTTTCCCGTGGTGAAAAAAGCAGAGTTGCGTAAAAGCGGCATCCTGAAGGAGGCCCGCGCTACCTTCTCCGTCACACCCGGTCTCGATAGATTCCGACCCTCGCAGAAGACAGCACTGCCGGGTCTTTATCTCGCAGGCGACTGGACGCAAACTGGATGGCCCTCGACCATGGAAGGCGCCGTCCGCAGCGGATTTTTGGCTGCGGGAGAGGCCATGGGTTCTCGCAAACGGTTTCTCCGAAACGATCTTCCCGCACAGGGTCTTCTTATGCGCTGGTTAGCGCGCTAAGAGAGCCACTCCGGCACAGACAAAAACTGCGGCGAGCCAACGTCTTCGGTCTACATTTTCTTTCAAAAAAACTTTGGCGGCTAAGGCGGTCGTTACCGATGTGAGCGAAGCCGTCGCGGGAGCCACCAGCGAGAGGTCTGCTCCTGAGAGCGAAGACAGCAGGGAAAAGAAGCTCAGCGCCATGCAGAAGATTCCAAATATCAGGGTTGGCTTGGTTACCACCGCAAGAATTGCTCCTCCCAATCCACTCTTCGCGCGGATCGCGTCAAGATCCAGAGACCGCATAGAACGCGCGATCGATATATCGCCCGCCGTCGCTGTCACAACGACGGCCGCGATCGTCGTCCAGGTATGCAGGGTGGAATAAGGAATAACCAAATCAGGCCACCTTCTCCTCTAAGTCGATCACGTGTTCTGTCCGTGAAGGTCCGTTCGCCACGAAACCGACGCCGATCACGATCAGGCAGATTCCTAACCAGCGCATAGGAGAGATGTTCTCGTGCAACCAGAACTTTCCAATGAAAACGGTGACGACGTTTCCGAGCGCCGTCGCGGGTAGAACGAAGGTCAAATCAGCCCAGCTGAGCGCCGTCATGTAAGACGCCATAAAGCCAATGAGAACAACAATTCCCGAAAACACCCAGGGATTGCCGAGGGCATAGAATAGCGACGAAAGGTGGTGGATCGAGACAGGTCCAATGTCGTGCATGCCACGACCAAGAAGAGCATCGCCTACGGCGGCACCGAGCATGACGCAGAAGAGCAGGAGGTAACGCGAAGCGGGGAGGCGGTGAGACATCTCTCCCTATTCTATCGGTGAAGAGCCGTACTGAAAACCTGAAGAGATTGCGAGGCTACCAACGTCTGAACGATTAGAGTCATCCCAGAAGGTAGAGACCGAATGGAGGCCTATTGCGATTTCTTCATCTGTGGCATGGTTGGTTTTTAGCACTCTTCTTTTTCTGTGCGGCGCTCGTGTTCTCCAACGCGACGCATTGGGTTCTCTTCCGGATTCTGCGCAAACAGCAGAGCGAAGGAAAGCCAGAGTTTTTCGGCCTTGGGCTAAAGGCGCATCTGGGCAAGCCGGCTCGCGCCATCTTCATCATCACATGCCTTTTCATAGCTCAGCCCTTTCTGCCGGTTTCGGCCGGGATCCACGACAATGTTCGGCAAATGCTGGGCATTGCAATGGTGCTCTCCCTTGGCTGGTTCGCGACGGGCTCAGTCTATGTGGGCCAGAACTTGTTTCTGCGTCGGTACGACCTGCAGGCCGCAGATAATGTGCAGGCACGTCGCGTCCACACGCAGTTCCAACTATTTCGCCGGATGCTGATTACATTCATCATCATTGTGACGATAGGCGGCGCCCTCTATACGTTTCATGATGAACGACTTTGGCATGCTGGAACCGGACTTCTCGCGTCGGCGGGACTGGCTTCTCTCGTGCTGGCAACTGCGGCAAAGTCGACCGCTTCGAATTTCCTCGCTGGTTTGCAGATAGCCATAACGGAACCAATTCGTATCGATGACGTCGTGATTGTGCAGGGCGAGTGGGGAAAGATCGAAGAGATCAACTCCGCTTATGTCGTCGTTAAGATCTGGGACATGCGGCGTTTAGTTGTGCCGCTTACCTACTTCATTGAAAACAGCTTTCAGAACTGGACACGCCAGTCTGCGGACATTATGGGCACCGCATTTTTATATCTGGACTATACGGTGCCGGTGGAACCTCTGCGCGAGCACCTGACCAGAATCGTCTCAGAAGCGAAGCAGTGGGATGGCAAGATCTGCGGTCTACAAGTTACAGATCTGAAAGAACACACCATGGAGATCCGCTGTCTGATGAGTTCCACAAACGCAGGTGATAACTTCGACCTGCGATGCCTTGTGCGTGAAGGCATGATGGCCTTCGTTCGCGAAAATTATCCGGATGCCTTCCCGCAGATGCGCTTGATTGGAAAACCTGAGCAGAGCCCGATTGTTTAAATGATAAAGGGCGCGAGTAAAACTCGCGCCCCCTACGTTCTAACCGATTAGCTTCTAAGCGTTCATGCTGACGGATTCCTGCGCCTTCAGGGCATTCTCTTCACGCTTGGCGCGAGAAGCCTTGTTGCGCTGAGCACGCAGCTTCATGAAGGCCTTCGCTTCCACGTAGAGACGAGGAACGTCGCGGTTCACGATGGCCTTCCAAACTACGCGGAACGCGGCCTTGGGGCGGAAGTAGTACTCGTCGTAGAAGCGATGCACCATCTCCATGACGTATTCCACGGGAAGACCGGGGTACTCTATGTGTGCCATCTGGTGGCCGGTGCCGTCCTCCATGTTCTCGTTCGTGATGAAGCCGTTCTTCTTGGCGTAGTCGTAGAACTCCGTACCCGGATAAGCATGCGCAATAGAAACCTGGATGGTTTCGCAGTCGAGCGTCTTCGCGAAGTCGATGGTGTTGCGGATCGATTCCTTGGTTTCACCGGGGAGGCCAAGGATGAAGTCGGCGTGGATGATGAGGCCAAGGTCGTGGCAATCCTTGACGAAATCGCGTGCACGCTCGACGGTGGCACCCTTCTTGATGTTTTTGAGGATCTGGGGATCGCCGGACTCAAAGCCGACGATGAGCAGACGGCAGCCCGCATCTTTCATCGCCTTGAGCGTGTCGCGGTCGGTAGTAACGCGCGAAGTGGAGGACCAGGTCAGGCCGAGCGGCTTCAGCTTCTCGCAGAGTTCGATCGTGCGAGCCTTCTGAATGTTGAAGGTATCGTCATCGAAGAAGAACTCTTTCACATTAGGCCAGAGTTCCTTGGCGTGCTTCATCTCGGCGGCCACATCGTCCGTGGAGCGCTTGCGCCACGCATGGCCGGAGAGTGTCTGAGGCCAGAGGCAGAAGGTGCACTGCGCCGGGCAGCCACGCGTCGAGTAGAGCGACACGTAGGGATGCAGAAGGAACGGGACGTTGTACTTCGTCACGTCCATGTCGCGCTTGTAGATATCCGTTACCCAAGGGAGCGCATCGAGATCTTCCACCTGCGGGCGATCCGGATTGTGCTGGATCTGCCCATTCTCGCCACGATAGGAGATGCCGAGGATTTCGTTGAGCGACTTGCCGTTGGCAAACTCCACGGTCGAGAAGTCGAACTCACGGCGGCAGACGAAGTCGATCGCTTCGCACTCATTGAGAGCACGATCCGGATCCGTGGTGACCGGGGGACCGACGAAGGTGATTTTGATCGATGGATTTGCGGCCTTAATGGCGCGTGCAAGGCCGTGATCACCGCTCCAGCCAACCGTTGAGGTAAAGAGCACGAGGAACTCGTAGCTCTTCGCTATTTCAATGGTTTCTTCTGCCGAAACGTGATGCGGAGGAGCATCGAGAAGCTTGGAACCTTCGAGCATGCCGGCGGGATATGCGAGCCAGACGGGGTACCAGTAGGACTCGATCTCGCGGGTGGCTGGCCAGCGCGAAGAGGCGCCGCCATCAAAATTCTCGAACGAAGGGGGATTCAGAAACAGCGTTTTGAGTGGCATGATAATACCCTTGATTTTACCACTTTGACACTGCTTTGTATGTGACGGCAGGTATCTGCGAAGGGTCCCGAGATTCTCAGGGCTGGACCTCTGCCGAAGTCGCCGTGACGGCTCCGCCAGGATCGATAAAGACCAGCCAATACCTGTGATTGATAAAGGAAAACGCGGATTTGTAGACCAGTACGTGGTCGCAGTGGGTCGCTTGCTCTGTACCGTAGGCAGAGCAGGACGGATCCGTCTTGGAAGGGTTCCCCAGTTCCGAGCGGACGCTGGATTCCGCGGCATGTGGCGCAATGGACTGAAACTTTACCGTCAGGCGGCGATCATAGACGACGCCCACAAGACCCGCCACGACTAGAAGCACAATCACAAGGGTAACGAATGCTCGCATAACAGGTCTCCGGAACGCCGTCCGGTCAGGGCTTGACGGGCGTTATAGCCAAGGATGTTTTCAACCACGACTCCAGTTGCCCGGAAGACCGAAGTAGATTGATCTGCGCGGTTCTAAGCTGGGCATCCGCGTCAATGAAATCGAGATATTTCTGCCGCTCCTGTACAAGGGCGCTCTGTTCGTCCTTGGGCGTGATGGGTTGTCCATTCGGATTGCCTGCGGTCAACTGTGTGCGAATAATGTCCAACTGGTCCTGCGCCAGTTCGCGGTCAAGACCGACGACCTCGGCGCGGGCGGCCATCTCGGTCACACTATGCGCCGTGCGATTGCGGCCTTCGAGAAACTGGTCGCGTGCCAAGTCCGCTTCGTGCAATGCGTGCTGGGCGTCGGCCATGGTCTCGCGGGATTTCATACGCTTTCCGGCATCGAAGATGGGAATTGTGAGCTGGATCCCAAAGAGGAAGTTATTCGCCTGGTAAGCCTTGTAATACACGTCGTAGTTATTGAACTTCGCGAACCGGTTGTACTGCACTGCGAGGCCGATCTGCGGGCGATACAACTTACGAGCGTCTCCGAAGGCCTGTTGTAAGCGGGACTGCGCGTTACTGTAGGAGGCTTGTACCGAAGGTGACAGCGCACCTTCGGCAACGGTAAACGAGATATTCGAGGGTACGGTGGGGATGGACGCGGGGTCCGTTGTAATCCGTCGTGACGCAATGCCTGTGAGACGCAGTAGGTGCTGGCGTTGAATGTCGAGATCATTCTCGATTTGAATGCGGCGTAAGCGAATCTGTGCAGCGGAAAGGCGAGAACGCGTCAATTCAATGCGCGGATCGAGTCCAGCATCGAGCCGCTCCTGGGTGAGAGCTGTGAGTCGTGTCGCATAGGTGTACTGCTCATTCAAAGCAGCCAGGCGTTGGAGATCGGCGTCAACTGCAAGGTACGTAATGGCGGCATCTTCCGCAATCTGCTGGCGCACATCCTGCAGGGCAAGGTTTGCGGCGACCAGACCCTCGCGGGCAGCGCGGATGTAATTGTGTTGCGACTGATCGTAGATCAGCGATTGTGCCGTGAAGTTGTAGAGGGTAGGCGTTCCCGTGGGGAAACCGTAAGTATATCCAAGACCGGAACCAGCCGAGAGCGCGGGAATGTAAACATCTTTCGACTCCGCAAGAATGGCGTGCGCTTTGACCACATCGCTCTCCGCCATTTTGACGCGGGGAGAGTTGCGTAGAGCCAGGTCGATCGCGGAGGAGAAGGCGATCTGGCCGTAAAAGAGCCGGCTACAACCAAAGCATAAGGCTACGAGAAGAAGGCGACGGATCACTGGGCCCCCTTGCGTGCTGGCGGATAGTCGTGCGCGAGTTCGAGAGCGGCCGCGAACTCCGATTGAGCCGCGCCTTTGTTGCCTTGCGCTGCAAGGGCAAGGCCGATCAGGGTATGCACTTTGAAAGCAGGCATTCCCGCCGTCTGGTTTGAACCTGCGAGGTAGTCGCGATAAGCCTGGATAGCGGCGGGAATCTCGCGGTTCATCTTGACCAGTAAATTCGCAGCGTCGATTGAATCTGCACCATGGTGTGTGTCGCGTCGAATGGCAGAAAGAGCCGCGGCAGAGGCTTTCTCCCATTGTTTCTCACGCGCATAGAAGTTCGCCAGATCGACATAGGACTCAGGCGAGTGCTTTTGCTCGATCTCTTTTTGAAACTCGGCTTCTGCCGCGGGAGGATTGCCGTTTTTCTGCGCGATCATGCCGAGAAGCCTGTGACCGCGCGCAGGAGAGAGTTTCATCAGCTGGGCGACAAGAGCTGTAGCCTTGTCCGAACCGCCACCAACGATACCGGGTGCGGAGACATAAAATTCACCCAAGTCAGAAAGGGCATCGATGGATGTGGGATCGAGCTCGACGGCTTTTTCAAAACTGCCACGTATCTTTCCCACCAGCTTCATACCGGTAAACGCGCCGGAGTGGTTGGCCTTTGCACCATAAGCCCGGGCGAGAAGAAGCTGCGCTTGGCTGCTGGAAGGATTGGCACGTGCGACCGCCTCGCAAGTGCGGATACCCTCGTCAAACCGCTCCATCGTAACGTAAACGGTACAGAGCAGTTGCTGAGCGCGCGTGTCATTCTTCAGCACGAGCAGCTGTCTAACCGCTTCGTCCCCGTGACCGGAACGTGCGGTCGCCTGAGCCTGCTCGTAACCGCCAGAGGTGGTTGGCGGCTGTGCGATCACGAACGCAAGAAAGAGAGAGGGAAGCATCAAGGCAGATCTCCTGGCAAATGTTATTGCACGGGCTTGACGCTGAGGCCGGGCGTGAGGTCGTCAGAGTTAGTTGCGTTCAGGGCAACAGTATCGTGCTCAGACAGGCCATGAACAATTTCAACGAGTGTAAGGTTCACCGCGCCGACTTCGACTGGCGTCTTCACAAGCTGATTCTTTACGACGCGATAGACAAAGTTTTGTGTTGGCTGGGTGCGAAGGGCCTCCCGTGGAACCGTGAGAACGTGCGGCTTTTCCTGAAGCGTCACCAATGTGTTGACGTTGGTGTTGGGAAGAAGATCTTCCGCAGCATCGTCGATGGCAATGAGGCACTCGCCTACGTTCCGTGTTCCGTAGGTGATGATAGTCGACGGTGTGTGCACAATATGTCCGTGCCAGGCACGGCTCGGACGTGCATCCCAGGTTACGCGGACCTTCTGGCCTACGGCAAGTTTACCGACGTCTGGCTCATCGAAGTAAGCACGCACCTGCATCCGGTTGAGATCGGCCATCCGGAGAATCTCGTCACCGGTGTTAAGAAACTCATAAGCGCGAATCGGCAACGAATACACGATGCCGGCAAAGGGCGCACGCACGATGGCGAACGCGAGATTCTTCTCAGCGGCCATGAGACTCGCCCGGTTATCCGCGAGTTGCGCCGCGCTGCGTGTTTTATCAGAGGCCGCGAAGCGCGCTGTGCTCCGCTTCTGCACTGCATCAAGATTCGCCTGTGCGGTTGCAAGGCGGGACTGAGCCGTATTCACTTCGCTGGCGGAGGCGGCGCCTTTGGCCTGCAACTGCTGCAGTGTGGACAGATCGAGTTGCGCCTGCTGAACCTGGAGACGCGTCCGATTCAGGTCTCCAGCGATCGAAATTCGTTCTTCCTGGCTGCCGCCCTGGCTCATGTCCTGAAAGGAACCCTGGGCCCCTGCCAGACCGGCCCGCGCCGTTGCCACGCGGGCAAGAGCTGTAGAGTCGTCGAGCTGCACCATCAAAGTGCCTGCCGCGACGTGCTGTCCCTCGCGGACGAGGAGCTTTTGGACCGTGCCGGGGGAAGCGGCGTGTGCTTCAAAGGCCTGGATCGGCTCAACTTTACCATTGGTGGAGATGGTGCTGACAAGATCCTGGTAGGTGGCGACGGCCACGCGGACGGGGGTGTCCTCATGAAGGAGACGTCGAATGCCAAAGATCAGCGCCAGGATAACTGCGGCCACCCCGACAGTCCATAAAACAGTTCGCATTTTGCCTTGTGTACTCTCTGCCGTCATATCGTCTTGAATTATCAGTATATAAGACGCTCTTAGCGTCGCTTCGATGCGAAAATTTAGGGAGTTAAGCCAGCGATGGCGTCTCGGGCGAGTCGAATATCGCAAAGCTCCAGATCGATGGACGTGCCGAAGGCAGGATGGGAATTTTCGCGAGGACGAAAAGCAATGTCCACTTTGACCCCCTGGGTGATGCCGAGCTTCTCGAGACGCTCCGGCCAGGAATCGGAGCGGGACCAGCAGAGGGCGGCGAAAGCCAGACCGCCTTCTGACTGGCGAACCCGCAGCTTGGCGTGCTTTTCTTTCAGCGTCCTAATCGGATCCAGAACGGTCACTCCAAAGGCGGCAAAGATAGGCTCGGGGTTTTCGTTCCCAAAGGGCTCACACTGCCGGACGGCTGCCAGAAGCGTCGCGTCGATCTCTGAGAGATGCAGCTCCGAGTCGAGCAGGATCGTAGGAGCAAGCACCGAAGGCGTGAGTCGGGGTGCCGAGTATGCAGAAAGGCGCAGCTTGAGGTCCGGCACGATGTTAGACGGTAGAGAAAAACCGACCGCGAAGGCATGCCCACCGAATCGGGTGAAGACGGCGGATTCGTTATCGACAGCAGTAATGGCGTCCAGCAGGTGGAATCCCGCAACCGATCGGCCTGAGCCGTGTGCTTGACCATCCTCATGAGCGAGAACGAGGGCGGGGCGTCCGGTCCGCTCCACGACCCGCGAAGCCAGAATGCCAACCACGCCGCGATGCCAACCTTCGCCATCCAGTACAACAATCCCGTGGCTCTCCAGATCCGCGTCCGTCTCTCGTAGCTTCGCGATCTGCACCTCGACCTCTTCCAGGATGCGTGCTTCGGCTTCGCGTCGGTCGGTGTTGAGAGCATGAAGCTTTTCGGCGAGTGCCTGGGCTTCGGCGGGATCTCGCGTGAGAAAGAGCTGGACGACATCCGCCGCCGTGTCCATACGGCCAGCGGCGTTAATCCGCGGAGCGATACGAAACGCGATGTCACGCGCGTTGAAGCTCTTGACCGCACTCCCGTTTTCCAGCTCGAACCCGGAGAGTTGCATCAGGGCGCGCAGCCCCGCCTGGTTCGGCCGACGAAGCTGCTCCAGGCCCAAAGCGACGATGGCCCGGTTTTCTCCGTTGAGGGGGACTGAATCGGCAATCGTGGCGATCGCAAGTAACTTCAGAAACGAAGGGAGAAATTTCTCCTCTAACGCTTCTTTGGAGATTGGGTTGAAAGTAGAAATGTCCGGATCGGCGGCCACGGAGAGCAGGAGAGCATGCACGAGTTTGAATGCAACGCCCGCCCCACAAATTGCCTTGAAAGGGTAAGAGCATCCGGGCTGGTTCGGGTTGAGCACGGCGATTGCTTCGGGAATGCCCGAGTCGTCAGGCAGATGATGGTCGGTGACGATCAAGTCCATGCCCTGGGCGCGGGCTTCGTCGGCAGCGGCAAAGGCGCGGATGCCCGTATCTACAGAGATTACAAGGCGGATACCCTGCTCGGCAGCGCCTGCCAGAATACTGGTCTGCATGCCGTATCCCTCGCGAATGCGATGGGGAATATGAAAGCGCACGAGCGAAGGGCTGCCCTTGGGCGTGATGCGATCAATAGCTGTTTTCAGGAGGACGGTGGCCGTAGTGCCATCTACGTCGTAATCGCCGTAGATAAGGATGGGTTCGCGGTGCAGAACAGCTTCAAGGACGCGGTCCACCGCTTCCTGCATCCCTAGCATCAGAAACGGGTCGTGCAACTGGCTCAGCGCAGGATGGAGGAAATATCGAGCCTCTTCGGCGGAGGAGATGCCGCGACGGACCAACATCCCAGCAACAGGGAGGGGAAGCGTGCAGGAAGACGCGACCTCCGCAACGGTATCCGGATCAACCTCAGGGAGCACCCAGCGAGCGGGAAGGGCCATGCTTTTTCGTTAGTCCTCGTCGTCTTCGTCGACGACAATCCGGCCGAGTTCGCCTACGGCTTCCAGGATCTGCTGAAAGCGGTCGTACCACTCCGTTTCGGTCTCGTAAAGAAACATGACGCCCTGGTGAGCAAAACCCAGCTGCAGGTAGCCCGTCTTCCCAACGTGCTCGACAAGATACTGTGCTTCTGCGATCTCGTGCGAGTCCGGGTCGGGGAAAGACTGCTCTCGGAGCTGCTGCACGAGGATTTCGACATCGGTCTTTTCGAGCACCACTTCGCTCATCGTCAGAAACGCAGCCCCAGAGGCTTTGGCGTGTTCGACAAAGTCCTTCCATGAGTCGACGTTGTCTTCCTCAAAGACCACGGAAGGAACATCTTCCGACACGTAGGCCGAGACCCGGCGGAGTCCGTTACCGGCGATGAAAGCGACCATGTCGTCTTTGAGCGAAGCGAGGTTTTCGATGAGCATGCAGTGGATATTGTCTCAGATTTGGGTCACTCCTGCGGTAGTTAGGATGGGCAGATGCCAGCGTTCGAAAAGCACGTCTTTATCTGTATGAACGAGAGGGACGAGTCCGCCTCGCGCCCCAGTTGCCGGAACGAGGGAGCAAAGAAGCTGAAAGACGCCTTCAAGGACGCCATCAAGGATGCGGGTTTGAAGCATCAGATTAGGGCCAATGAGAGCGGTTGCCTCGACCAGTGTGAACACGGGCCGGTCGTAGTCGTCTATCCCGACGTTGTCTGGTATGGCTTTGTGAGACCGAAGGATGTGGAAGAGATTGTCCAGAGCCATCTGGTGGGCGGTATGCCGGTCAAGCGGCTCCGTCTGGCCGAGGGATGCCTGAACACACCGGAGTGTCCCCACAGGGGAAAGAAGAAGTAGCCTTTGTTGTGATAGATTTGGCGATATAACGCGATGATTTTTTCCAAAGAATATGTAGGGTACCTGGCGCGGCAGACGGTAAAAGGTCTGGAAGCGGCGAAGGTGATTCGGACGGACAAGCCTGCACGGCTGATCGAGAAGGTGCAGGAGGGTCTGATCGATGAGCTGTCTCTGGAAGACCGCATCAATGATGAAGTGCGGGTGATCCTGGGAGCCTTTCAGGACGACATGGTGAAGACCGGCGCAAGCTATCCGGAGATGTTCAAAAAGGTAAAAAACGAGCTCGCGCGCAAGTACAAGGCGGTGCTATGAGAATCTCCCGCGACAAGGCAAACAAGCTGGCCCATGTGGTAGCAGATACCCTGGCAGAGATCGACGAGTGCGATTTCCTCGAAGATCGCAATACAGTTCGACAGGAAGCGCGCCGGGTTCTCGAAAAGCTGCTGCTGGAAGAGACAAAGATCGACGCCGCAGCCCGCCTGAAGATCTCTTCCCAACAGAGAATCATCCTCGAAGGTACCCAGGAGTGGGACATTCTCTATCGCAAGTATTACAACGATGAAGTGAAGCGACTGGGCATTTAAAGCCGCACTGAGGGTGAGAAATCGTGGCTTCAGGGAACGATGGGACATCAGATGCCCCTGTGAACGCGGCGGTTCGTGAGAACCTTCTTAGATTTTACATCGGCTTAGTTTTAGTGCTGTCGGCAGTTGCGTGGCTTCCATACTTGATTCATCCGTCAGTCCAGGCCTATCCCCTTTTCCTTCGGCAGGCCCGATTCAGCGATCTCACGGATTACGTCGGCAAGATGAACCATCTCTATGAGGGAGCGGTGCCTCTGGGCAGAGGCTTTCCTGTTTTCAACTACCCCGCCCCAGCGGCGTTCGTATATAAATTCTTCCTTTCAATCAGGCATTCCGGATATGTGTCCGGTCTGGTTGTCTACAGTTTTTTCGTTGCGGAAATCGTTCTTGTTGCGCACCTGTTGGCGAAAAAGGCAAAACTCAACAGCTTGGCAGTTATCTTTCTGCTAAGTGTGCTCTTCAGCTATCCGATGATGTTTACGTTGGATCGCGGCAACATTGAAGGTGTTGCGTGGATCTGCACCTCTCTCTGTCTGATATCATTTCTGGCTCGCCGCTATAAGACTTCCGCAATCTTGCTGGGTCTTGCGTGCTGCATTAAGCCATTCCCTGTGATCTATTTCCTATTGTTCGCCGGACAGCGTAAATTCCGCGAGATCGTTCTTGGTCTTGCAGTGACAATCGTCGTCACTGTTGCTTCTCTGGCGACATTGGGACCGGGCGTCATCGGTGCTTATCGTGCTTTGCAACCGGGCTTTCGGATCTATTACGACACCTACGTCCAGAATGTCTTGTCTCCTTCTGAGACCAGGTTCGAACACAGTATGTTGGATTCGATGAAGACGATTCGTACTCATCATGCTATTCCGGAGACATTGGAAGAACGCGTCGCTGTGACGAAGCCGATCATCCTTGCGGACACTATCCTGCTCTGTCTTTTGGGAATCCTGATGTTTTTCAAGTTGATGCGGATGTCCGTAATTAATCAAATATTCGGTGTGTGCATCGGCGGAGCTTTATTCCCCCCTGTCGCAGCCGACTACAGCCTGTGTCATCTATACGTGCCTTTAGGCCTAATGGTTATTCTCCTTTGTAGCGATATTGACCTCGCCGAGGTAAAACTCACACCTCAAAAACTGATCTGCTTCATTGTTCCCCTGGCAATCCTCATGTGCCCCCTTCCTGAACTACATTCCTTGCAAGGTGTAGCTCGTTGCCTGATGCTTCTCATTCTTACTGCGGCTACGCTCTTCATTCCTCTGGGAAGATCCAATCTTGAAGAATCTGAAGCAATACTTCTCCTGAGATCGATCCGCGTCTGATCGCAGTTAGGGCTCAACGCCAGCGGTTGCTTCGATGATCGTGAGTGGCTGCTTTTTTAGATGCTTGTACATTCTTCCCAGATATTCACCAATGATTCCAAGTAACATCGCGTTAATGCTGATTCCTAAGAGGATCAGAGCGACAATCGTTGCGAAACCGGCAGGCCACTGCGATTGGTACAGTAGCTTGGCTATTGTGTAACCCAACAACGAGAGAACCGTAGCGGCAGATACCGCAAATCCAAAATAAGTAGACAGCCGCAAGGGGACCGTAGAGTGGTTGAGAATACCGTCCAGAGCGAGAGACACCAGTTTCGAGAACGGAAACTTGCTCTCGCCTAGGGTTCTGGCGGCTCTCTCATAAGGTATGCCGACTTGCTTGAATCCAAGCGTCGCAATCGTTCCTCGAAGATAAGGTTGCGTATCTTCAAAGCTTTTCAGAAGGTCGATAACGCGTCGACTGATGAGTCGAAAATCGCCAGCATCTACAGGAATTGGCTCCTCGCTCAACCAATCGATCAAGCGGTAGAAAAGAAGCCGCTGCAGGTTGATGACGAAGTTCTCCTGACGCTTGATCCTGACTCCGTAGACGACGTCCGCTCCAGCACGCCACTCTTTCAGGAACATCTCGATGAGCGCCGGAGGATCCTGAAGGTCAACATCCAATTGGATTGCTGCATCTCCCGCAGCGCGGGCATATCCCGTCATGATGGATCTTTGGTAGCCGAAGTTCCGAGAAAATCGATACACATGAACTCTCGCATCATGTTGGGCCAGGCTTTGTAAGAGGCTGAATGTCGAGTCCGTACTGTGATTGTCTGTGAACACGAATTCAAACCGGTATTGATCCTCAAAGGAAGCCAACAGGGGAGCAACCGTCTCATAGAACGGACGAATATTCAGTTCTTCGTTATAGACAGGTACGACTATTGAAACGAGTGGCAGTCCGTTCATCGAAGATCCTCTTTATGCTGCGTCGTCATTGAAATCAGTTCGCTCATGGTGTCTAACGAAGGCTTCCACCCAGGTAAGCAGCTGCCTCTCCATGGAGAGAAGATCTGTCCCTCCCATGCCGGGTGCTCGCCCCAGCCTAGCGTGAGTCTGTTCCCGGTTCTTTTGTTGTACTCCTCGACAAAATCTCGCAGCGTAAGGAACTCGTCGCCGCGTACGGCGTAAATCTCCTCCAACGCCACGGTGGTCCGTAGAAGCCCGGTGGCGTGAATAAATGCGTCAATCACATCTTCAATATGAACTAACTGGAGACGCTGCACCCCTGAAGACAAAGAAATCCGCGATCCCGCTGGAGCAGTAGTTAACCTTTGCCACAGTTTTCCTCGATCATCGTGCGGCCCAAACGTGTCGTATAAAGCGAGCGATGTCGAACGAACTCCCATGCGGCGATGGTAAAAGACCAGGATGTCCTGAAAGGCTTGTTTGGTCGCCGCGTAAAGAGTGTTTGGCTCGTATGCGCCCGACTCATTAAACTGCCAGTAGGTTCCGGTGTTTACAAAAACTGGACGGTTCGGGATCTCCGTGGAGGCATGAAGGAGACATGTCCCCAAAGTAAAGTTTCCCTGGATCATGGACAGCGCGGACTCCACGCTCCTCGGTTCCGCATAAACCGCGGCCAGATGAAAAATGGAGTCGGGTTCGACCTTCAAGACAACCTCGGCGGCGCTCTGGGCACCCGTCGATAGTTCGTGGATTTGATCAGGGAGGAGCAACGCGTCGAGTTTCTGATGGTTTTCGTTGGCCAGTGCGTGGACTTCAACACCCATCTTTACGAGGCGCGCGACGAGCGATGACCCTACGAAGCCGTTGCCGCCTGTGACAACAGCCTTCTTAATCGACGAAGCAGCGAACGCTTCCTGCTGTAGAGACATCTGGCTATTGTAAGCGTCTATTTTCTGCACCTTGGAGGTTGATCGGTCCCCAGAACCAATGCTAAGATTAGATCTCGCGCAGGTTACGGCGTCATGGTGTAACTGGTTAACACGCCGCCCTCTCAAGGCGGAGAGTTCGGGTTCGATCCCCGATGACGCTACCAAAATTATTTCGCGATAACGCCGAACTTTATTTACTCGCTCTCTATCGAGTCCTGTTCGCAACGTATTGCAAGTCTATCTCCGGCAAATTCATCAGGGCGATATACTTGATCACGTATGTTAGCTTCCTCCCCTGATTTCCCGATCCTCCCCGATGTGGCGCCTGTGCGCGCGAAAACTTTTTACATTGAGACCTTCGGCTGCCAGATGAATGCCCATGACTCCGAAAAAGTCATCGGCACCCTGGAGCACGAGGGCTATACGCGCGTCGAGGACGAAGAAGCTGCGGGTCTGATTCTGTACAACACCTGCTCGATTCGGGATAAGGCTGAGCAGAAGGTCTTTCATCGTCTGAATGAGTACAAGAAGATGCAGGGCGAGGGGAAGAAGTTCGCCGTCATCGGGTGCGTTGCTCAGCAGGAAGGAGAAAAGATCTTCGAGAAGGCACCATACGTTTCGCTCGTCTCAGGCTCCGCGTCTTACCGTAATCTGCCCGAGATGCTGGTGCGGCTGGAGGCAGGAGAGAACCGGATTACCGGTCTCGACGATCGCCAGACGGACGAGACCTTTGACACCGAATTTACCGCCCGTTCGAACCCTCACCGTGGGTACATCACCATCATCGAGGGTTGCGATAAGTTCTGTTCCTACTGCGTAGTGCCGTACACCCGCGGCAAAGAGCGCAGTCGCACCTCGGATAGCGTGTTGGCCGAGGCACGGCGCATGGCCGACATGGGCTACACAGACATCCAGCTGCTTGGGCAGAATGTGAACTCCTACCGTGATTCTTCCGGGAAACGTACTTTCGCTGAGGTGTTGGGTGAGATCGGCCAGATGACGGGCGTGCGCCGCGTCCGGTTCACTACCTCGCATCCACGGGATTTTACGCAGGACATCATCGACGTCATCGACGCCGTGCCGCAGGTCTGCGATCACGTGCATCTTCCGGTCCAGAGCGGGTCCTCTATTGTCTTGAAGGCGATGCAGAGAGAGTACACGCGTGAGTGGTATCTCGAGCGAATCGCCTGGATCAAGGCTGCGAAGCGCGAGATCAGTATGACCACTGACATTATTGTGGGATTTCCCGGTGAGACCGAAGAAGACTTCGAACAGACGGCATCCTTGCTGGACGAAGTAGGCTACGACGGCGTCTTTGCGTTTCAATACTCGCCGCGCCCCAACACCCCGGCCATTCACATGGAAGAGACGGTAGGGATGGACGTGAAAGCCGCCCGTTTGCAGCGTCTAATGGATCGCCAACGTGAACTGCAGCGGATTAGTTATGGCCGCCACCTGGGACAGGTGATGGAGGTCATGGTGGAAGGTTACAATCGGCAGCGGGGACAGGTAACGGGACGCAGTTCGCAAAATAAAACGGTGAACTTTACCGTGACGCAGCCTATTCTGCCTGCCCTCGGAAGTTATCAGACGGTTCGCATTACGCAGACGTTTCCGAATAGTCTGGTGGGCGAGGCGGTCAGTGCATGAAAACTCCTGATGAAGTCGAAGTAAAAATTCGCGGCCTCATAATGGATCCAGTGACGAACATGCCTATGGTCGTCCTGCGCGAAATTGGGGGGGAAGCCGTTCTGCCGATCTGGGTAGGAATCTTTGAAGCGAACGCCATTGCGATGGAGATCGAAAAGACTGCGACGCCACGCCCGATGACGCACGATCTGTTGCGGAATACCATCCATGCTCTGGATGCCGAGATCGTCAAAGTCGTCGTTAGCGAACTAAAGGACGATACCTTCTTTGCCGTGATCTGGCTGGATCGCAACGGAGAGACCATGACCCTGGACGCTCGGCCCAGCGACGCTCTGGCCTTGGCAATGCGCGCGGATTGCCCTGTCTACGTTGAGCGTTCCGTTTTGGATATTGTTCAGAAAAACCAGACAAATGGTCAGAACATCCAGCCTGATGAGATGCGTCGCTGGCTCGAAGGCCTGAACGATGACGATATGGGCCGCTACAAGATGTAGCAGCCCGTATCGCGCTTTATCTTTCGCAGAGCGACTCCAGAAGCGTATAGAACTCCGGAAACGAAATTGCCGCTGCTTCCGCGCCGTGAATCTCCGTCTCTCCCTCGGCCCGCAGTGCGGCGATGGAGAAAGCCATGGCAATGCGGTGGTCCAGGCCAGAGTCAATAGCTGCACCATGCAGCGTCTGACCGCCGGGGATGTCCAGACCGTCCTCGTTCTCTGTAAACTCAGCGCCCATCGCCTTCAGATTCTTTGCAACGAGAGCAATCCGGTCGGATTCCTTGACGCGCAATTCCTTGGCATCGCGGATCTTTACGCCGTCGCGTGTGTAAGGAGCAATCGCCGCGAGGACAGGAAGCTCGTCGATGAGCTGGGCCGAAAGAGCCCCCGAGATCTCGGCCCCCTTCAGTTGTGCCGAGCTGTTGATCTGCAGCGAGCCGACCAGTTCTCCATGATGCTCTTCGAGATTGAGCACCTTGACCTTCAGACCCAGACCCACAAGAACGTCGAGTAGGGCAGAGCGGGTCGGGTTCATGCCGAGATCGTCCAGGACCAGATTCGCTTCAGGGAAGAGCAGCGCGGCACAGAGGAAGAACGCCGCAGAGGACATGTCGCCGGGCACGGTAAGGTTCAGGGCATGCAGCTTCTGTCCACCTTCGATGGAGATGGCATCCGCCGACCGCGTAAGCTCTGCACCGAAGGCGCGCAGGGCATGTTCCGAGTGGTCGCGCGTACGAACCGACTCGCTAATGGTCGTGGTGCCGTTTGCTTGCAGACCGGCGAAGAGGATTGCTGTCTTCACCTGAGCGCTGGGGATCGGCGTATCGAAAGTAATCGCCTGCAAGGGGCCACCGTGGACGGTAATGGGGGCATGACCGTCAGTCAGATCGATCTTTGCCCCCATCCGGGACAGCGGTCCGCGGATACGCTCCATGGGGCGGGGCGTCAGCGAAGCATCCCCGATCAGACGGAAAGAGTGGGGATGCGAGGCGATCAGCCCGGCCAGCATACGCATGGTGGAACCGGAGTTACCGCAGTCCAAATTGCCGAGCGGCTGTTGGAACTGGCCCGCAGTCCCGGTGACAGCGATGGTTCCGTCGTCTTTCTTGACGACTGCGGCTCCGAGAGCCTCCATGCAGGCGAGTGAGCTATGCGGATCGGCTCCGGTGGAGAAGTTTGCGAGAACAGAGGTCCCCTCGGCCAGTCCTGCAAGCATAGCGTAACGGTGCGAGATGCTTTTGTCGCCGGGAAGGCGCACACTGCCGCGAAGATTCTTTGCGGGGCGGATGGTTTGAACGGAGTTGCTGGTTGCGTGAGACATTCTATCTCTATGTTAACGCGGTATAGGGAGAGCGCGTCACAGCACCTGCAGAACGACGACCGTCTCATCGTCAAAATGATCCGCGCCGGCCTGGAAACTGTCCACGGCTCGGAGAACGGTGTCCACAGTTTCCTTTGCCGTGGTGGGATTCGTCTCCTGCAGGAGAGCGCAGAGTCGGTCCGTTCCGAACATCGCATGCGTGTGATTTTCAGCGTCTACGATCCCGTCCGAGTAGAAGACGATGACGTCTCCGGGCTGTGTGGAGACGGTGAACTCTTCATAGTCGGCATTCGGGAAGAGACCGAGGGGAAAGCCCTCTGCCTGGATAGCGTGGGCTGCGCGATTCTCGCCACTTCCAGTAACAAACAGCGGCTGTACCGAACCGGCATTGGCTATCTGGAGGGTACGGTTCTCTCCGTTCCAGATGGCGAAGAGCATGGTGACGTACTGGGCATCCAGGCGGCGTTCCTGTAGCTGTTCGTTCATCGCCGCAAGCATCGCGCCAGGAGAGAGATGCTGGGCCGCCAGTGAACGTAGGATACCGCTGACCAGTGCGGCATAGAGCGCGGCGGGCGCAGCCTTTCCGCTCACGTCGCCGATGGCGATCGCAAGTCGGTTTTCACCGTAAGGGATAAAGTCGTAGACATCTCCGCCGATAGAACGAGCAGCGAGAAATTCCGCTGCAATTTCGGCATTCAGCATCGCCGGTGCAGCTGCTGGAAGCAGGCGAAGCTGCACCTGGCGAGCCATCTCCAGATCGCGCTCCATCCGTTGCTCGTCTTCGCGAATGCGCTCGTACAGGCGGGCATTCGTGATGGCAATGGCGATCTGTCCTGCGAGCGTGGTCAAGGTCCGCTGGTGGTCTTCGTTGTAGTAGTTCAGGCGTGTGTGTTCGAGATCGATCACGCCGATCACATTGCCCTTGTAGATCAGGGGAACTGCAAGCTCGCTCCGGACACCCTCGTTGGCTTCGATGTAGCGCGGATCTTTGCGCACGTCGGAGGCGAGAATCGGCGCGCGGTCCTTGGCCGCGTTTCCGATGATGCCCACGCCGAGGGGTGCGTTCCTCTCGCGCGAAACCACCTCGCCATAGCGCGTCGAAAACCGGTGGACAAACTGCTGCTGTGACTGGCTCCAGAGGAGAATCGTGAACATCTGGAAGTCCACTACACGCTTGAGGAGGGTGCCAATTCGCTCCAGGAGATCGTCGAGATCCAGAATGCTGGTCAACTCGCGAGAGATCTCGTTCAGAACCGTGAGCGTCTGAGCCTGGCGCGAGACGCGGGTATAGAGGCGCGCGTTCTCGATCGCGATCGCCATGCGCGAGGCGACGAGTTCCAGAAGACGCCGTTGATCGTCGGTGAAGTTCGAGAGGAGTTCGGATTCGATGTCGAGGACGCCAATGACCTTGTTCTTTACGATGAGAGGCACGGCCAGTTCGCTGCGAACGTCAGGATTCGCGTTCACGTAATTCGAGATCTGGGTAACGTCATCTACTCGTATGGAAACGCGGCGCTCCGCGGCTTCTCCCACGACACCTTGCCCAATCTTGATACGAACGCGCTCGACCTCGGGAGTATGCCCCACCTGAAAGCGCATCCAGAGCTCCTGCGTACGGTCGTTAAGGAGCAGAACCGCGAAGATGCGGTAATCCACGACGGCTCGTACCAGATCTGCCACGCGGTGCATTAGCGTCTGCAGATCAAGGGTAGTGTTGAGAGCGTCCGCCAGGCGATGCAGGAAGTCGGTATGGCTGGCTTCGATACGTATATTCGGAGACACGGGGGTATCGACAGCAGCGGGACGGTAGTCTCCTTCAAACTCTGGTGTGAGCTCCGCTTTAGAGGCGTCGATCTCGTCCGGCAGGGGACGGTTCGGCGTCGTGGATGAAGAGAATCTTCCCATCGAATCTAATAGCCCGCCGAGGGTGTAGGATTTGCATCCGTCTTGCCTGAGAGTTCGTGGACGATGCGCACACTCGCAGAAGCACCGATACGCGTCGCTCCGGCAGCAAGCATCGCACGCGCGTCCTCCAGGGTACGGATGCCCCCCGATGCCTTCACGCCCGCCCGTGTGCCCGCAACGCCCCGCATCAGTTGAATATCATCGGCTGTTGCCCCGCCGGTCGAGAAGCCCGTGCTGGTCTTGATGAAGTCCGCGCCTGCAGAGATCGCGATCTCCGACGCACGGAGCTTCTCTTCGAAGGTGAGGAGGCAAGTCTCAAGGATGACCTTCAGGATGGCGCCGCGATCATGGACGAGAGCAGCGATCTCTGCTATCTCGGTTTTGACGGTTTTGAAGTCTTCCGACTTAAGTGCGCCGATATTGAGCACCATATCGACATCGTGTGCGCCAAGCTTTGTCACGCGGTCAGCCTCATCCAGTTTGGAGGCCGAAAGCGATGCCCCGAGAGGGAACCCGATCACCACGCCCACTGGGACGCCCGTGCCTTTCAGGGCGGAAACTGCCACTTCTGTCCAGAAGGGATTGATCATCGCGCAGGCGAAGCCATATTCAGCCGCTTCCGCGCAAATGTTTTCTACCTGCGTTCTAGTGGCATCTGCTTTCAGCAGGGTATGGTCCAGAACGGCAGACAACGAACGGGGCGAAGAGAGTGCCTGTGCGCTGAAAGCGGATGCGTCGAAAACGATTAATGTTGCAGCCATAAAATCCTTCCACTCTTGTCCATGTTTCACTTGCGAGGTACACGTCCATCCTATCGCTGTGAAGAGGATCGATGCTATCAGGTGGCGCGCCTGGAGAAGTTAAACGCTGCTTCCAGGTCGTCCCGAAGGTGCCGGAAGAGGAGATCCCGCGTGGCATGATCGCGGGCTCGAAGCACTACAGAAGGATGTACCGTCGCCATCACGTGCTCAGCGAACGGCGTCGACAGCACCTTCCCTCGGTCACGCATCAGGCCAAAGGCGCTACCCAGGATCGATTTTGCCGCCGAAGCCCCAAGGCAGAGAACGACCTTTGGCTTGATCGCATCGAGTTCGGCCAGAAGCCAGGGGCGGCAGGCCTTGATCTCCGACATCCGTGGATTCTTGTGTAAACGATGTTTTCCGACGCGGACGAATTTGAAGTGCTTGACCGCGTTGGTCACGTATATCTGGGCAGGATCGAGCGAAATCTCCGCAAGGGCACGGTGCAAAACCTCTCCGGCTGGACCGACAAAAGGTTTTCCCTGTAGATCTTCCTGATCGCCGGGCTGCTCCCCCACCAGCATAATGGAGGCAGTCGTTCGCCCTGAACCCGGGACCACCTGTGTGGCGCATTGGTAAAGCTCGCATCCACGGCAGTGGGGCAAGGCTTCGCGAATCGCCGTGAGATTGTGTCTGGCCGGAAGGAACGGGGCTGCTGTGCCGATCACATTCTCTGACTGTGCCATCTGGTCACTCCCTCATCAAGTATAGCGAAGAGAAAGCGAATAAGGCGAATGCCGTCTAATGACCTGCGTCTTCCGGGAAGAGACGGATATCCGGCACATTACGGTATTTTTCCGCATAATCCATGCCGTAGCCGATGACGAATTGGTTTGGGATCTTGAAACAGACGTAGTCCGCTTCAATGGGAACGAGGCGGCGTTCGGGCTTGTCGAGGCAGGTCGCGATCTTGAGCGTTGCAGGTTTATGCTGAAGCATCAGTTTGCGCAGATAGCTGAGCGTGAGCCCGGTGTCCAGAATGTCTTCGACCAGGATGACATGCTTGCCTTCAATGGGAACATCAAGATCCTTGATCAGTTTGACTGCTCCCGTCGTGGTCTTTCCTTTGCCGTAGCTTGAAACAGCAACGAAGTCGAAGGTATTGTCCACTTCGATGGCGCGGGCAAGATCGGCGAGAAAGATGGCCGCTCCTTTTAAAACGCCGACCAGTACGATGCTCTGGCCCTTGTAATCCTCCGTTATCTGGCGACCGATCGCAACGACGCGTTCTGCGATCTGACCGGTTGAGAAAAGAACTTCACACTGCGAGGCGGGAACAAAGGCTGGCGAGGACATCTGCCAAGGATAAAGGAGGAGCGCGTGAGGAAATCACGCTGCTTCCAGGTTGTTAATGGAAACAGTTCTGTCCTTTGCATCCGCAGCGCATCTCTCGGCCTATGAGATTGTCCTGATCGCCCTCCGGTGACTCTTCGTCAAACGCGGTATTCTGAGAGACGACGCTATGCTTCCTTACCTTCATCTTGGATCGTTTGAACTTGGGACTTTTGGTCTCTTACTTTGGCTCGCAGCAGTAGCGGCAGCATGGGTACTGCATCGCAATTTCCAACGGAACGCCGTGACGGCGGACGCAATCTCCGTGGTGGCCCTCGTGATGCTCGCCGGCATCTTCGGAGCAAAGGCCTGGCACGAATTGCAGGACCCTGCCGCTCTGCGGGAATCGATGCGACAGATTTTCGTTCCGGGATGGCACCATCCGCTCGATGTTGCGATGTCCTTTCTGAGTTGGTTTCGGGCCGGTTTCGCATGGTTTGGCGGTCTGGTGGTAGGTGTTGCCATGCTGTTGTACCAGGGACGGGTGCTGTATGAAGGCGCGAGAACCGGCGCTCTACGGATGCTCGATCTGGCCGCCCCCGCAGCAGCCATCGGTTATGGAGTGGGACGTATCGGCTGCCTGACCTCGGGTGACGGCGACTACGGCAAGAACACGACCGTGCCGTGGGGCGTACATATTCGCAACGATGCCCTGGACCCGCCAAGGCCAAATCCGCCAGGCCTTCTGGTCCATCCGACTCCTATTTATGAGTTACTGTTTGCCCTTGCTCTTGCCGGATATCTCTGGTGGCGAGGAAAGAAGCCTCAGCCCATCGGCCTGTTGACGGGCGAGTACCTCGTTCTCAGTGGTATCGGGCGGTTTTTGGTGGAGTTTCTTCGCCGCAATCCCCCCATTTACTGGGGCATGAGCAATGCGCAAGTAGCCTCGATCGGATCGGTAGCAGTCGGTCTGATTCTGGTGGTCTGGGCCCGACGCAAGCCCGTGGTGGTCTCAACCGTAACCGTCTAAAGGTGTTTCAGAAAGGCTTTTGCCTCCGTCAACTGCGGGAAGAGGCGTTCCTCAGCCTGGAACTCCCGCGGATGCACGCAGCGGCGGCCGTTCTTCACCTTGACTGGATGCTTGAGGTGAAGCATCTCGTGATACAGCAGGTACTCAATCGCATAGCGGGGAACATCCGCGCGATCGAAGACACGGCTAATGACGATGGTGTTGTGGGCGGCGTCGTAGTGTCCGAGAAGACGACGCGCGTGGTGGCCGCTCCAGGTCAGAACGGGCTGGCCCATCAGACCGTGGAAGAACTGGTGGTTCAACTTGTCGAAGACCTCTTCCAGATCGTAGAAATGCCCTTTCGGGGGAAGAAGCCGCTTGCGTCCCCGCTGCTGCCGAATCTGCTCCGATTGCTTGCTGACTGTCTCCGACGAAACGTAACGGCGATAGCGGTCGTTGTGCGCGCGTGAGATCGGTTTCTTGTACAGCTTGGCGATCAGAATATGCGCGATTGCCTGGAGCATCGTCTCAGGGGCGGTCTCAAGAAGATCAGATAACCGCACCTGCAATTTGCCTTCACGCAGACGAATGGTTGTGTTGAGGGAAGTGAAGCGCCGGAAGCGGATATCGAACTCAGGCATGGGGGCGCGAGGACGAAGCTCCCGGTACTCCATCTGAAAGATCTTCTGAAGCGGTGACCCGTGATCAGCAGCGGTGGGCCGCAATGCAGGCTTGCGTGCAACAGGTTTACGCGTGGGACAAACAGGCAGTGGAGCAGGCGCTTCTGCCTGCTTGGTGATATTGCCGAAGAGCGTATGAAGGAAAGAAGGAAACACCACTACAGATCATTCTACGGTGGGTCAGCGCTTCTCTTCAACGGGAGGATGTTGATCCTCTTTGACCGGAGGGTGCTCCTTGAACCACGTCTTCTGCTCAGGAATCAACTCCGTACATTCTTTGCGGATATCGTCTACGGCATCGAGGGCAAGTCGACGCTCTACCTCATACGCCGGGTTCTCTTCGGGCTGCTTGAGGATAGAGGTCCAACGCTCCGCCGCGTCGAGAAGCTTTGGCAGCGATTTGCGGAGATCGCGATGGCTGCGATCGTAGTCTTCGAGGTTGTCTTCGAGCTCTATGGCGATCCCGGCGACCTGCTGGATGGCGTCATGTAAATCTTCCGTCTTGCCCGCCTGGTAGCGCTTCGAGACGAGGTCCTGGATACGCTCCATGCGACTGTCGATGATCTTCTGAAAGACGAGGACGCGCGATGAAGGGTAGTAGGCAGCTTCGCGCAGGGATTCCACTTCGGCTTCAGAGAGTCGATTCTGACGCGCCTGCGCTGCGCCGGAGAGTTCGAAGCAGCGTCCGCAAAAAATCAAAAAAAGGAAGATGAGCAGCCGCCGACGCATAGACCTCTAGTGTTCGAACATCTTCGAAAGGAGTGAATTTTGGGCGTCGTTCAGACGTTTCAAAGTAGCCTGGAGGCGGGGCTTCAGATCGCTTGGGGAAACGCGCAGCATATCTGCAAGTCGACGCCCTGTGGCGTGCAATAGCATCTCAGCTTTCTTCATGCCCTTGCTTTTGTCCGATATCTCGCTCTCGATGCGTGCGGAGCATGCTTCCACTTTCTCTAGCGTGACCGCTGCCTGATCCAGATCGCCATTCTGGACCTGTCGGCTTGCCATGAGCGTGAGCTTGTCAGCGAGTTCGGTGTAGAGATAGGGCTTCTCGCGTGGGTCGGCCTGGACGGCACGAACCTCCAGATCGGCGACCAGACGCGCGTCCGGCGTCAGATCGATGGCGGCATGGCAAGGCATGCTTGCTGCCGCGAGCACCGTCATACAGAAGAGTTGTAAGGGAAAATGGGGGATCGATTTTGCGACTGCGACCTGCATAGCGCACCTCCTGCTGAAGGTTTACTTTGCGTGTTCGAGGGCCAGAATGCGATGTTTTGCCTCCCATTCCTCGTTGGGATAACTTCCGTTTGCTGCCTTAAGAAACTGGCGGTAGAGGTCTACCGAAAGTTTCGCGTGATGTAATCTATCATGTGCAATCGCCGCTAGGAAGAGGGAAGATGCAGAGGGCGGAGCGATGCTGTTACGGATGGATAAAGCTTGAAGTGTGGTAGCGGCATCCAGGTTTGCCGAAGCGGCAAAAGCAAGATGCGCGGCCGCTCCGGCCAGTGATTCTTTTGAGGAAAAAGCGTCCGGACGGGCGACTGCTTTCTTCAAAACATCTTCCGCCTGGGCAAACTGCTTATTCCGCATGAGCCCGTCGCCATAGTCATCCAGAAGTTCCACGTCATCCGGCCCGGCCTTGAGCAGAGTCTCGTACAACGGGATCGATTTATCCGGCGCTCCTGTCTGAACGTACAGCCGCGCCAGCATGCGGGAGACATTCGGATCTTCGGGGTGAGCGGTGTGGGCCGTTTCCAGAAGGGGAAGGGCCGTTTCTGGCTTCTTCTCAGCCCCGTAGATGCTGGCGAGCTGCGTCGAGAGGGTTACGTCGCCCGGATGGGTCTCCAGAGCCTTGTTCAGCGTGGCTTCCGCATCGCTAAACCTGGACGCCCGTGCCTGCAGACGAGCGAGGCTGATGCTGGCTTCGATCTGGCCGGGGGACTCCGTCAAAACCCGCTTGTAGACGGTTTCGGCGTCCGCGCTGTCCCCGGAGGACGAAGCAATCTGCGCGGCGAGTTCGCGATCGTCTGGTGTCTCCGGGGATAATTTGAGTGCCTGCAGCAGCTCATCGCGTGCGGCATCGTTGTTTTTGCCTGCATCCAGCCGAGCCAGGGCACGGAAAGCCAACCCTTTGTTGCTGGGGTCACTTACAGGTGTGCGCTCGGAGGCAGCGAGCAGTTGTTCGCGAGCCTCCGCCATCTTGCCTTGGCGGGCCAGAAGTAGACCCAGAGCGAGGCGGGATTCGAACTGGGTCTTATCTGCGGCGATAGCGGAACGATAAGCCGCCTCAGCACCAGCCTCGTCCTTCAACGCCTCGGCGGCAAAGCCAAGGTCGTACGAGGCGCGAGCATTCTTCGGATCGCTCTTCAGGATGGTCTGCAGGAGATCGCGGGCCTTGACCGCTTCGTTCTTCTGCAGCAACTCTTCGGCATTCTGGACCTGTTTTTGCTGCTCCTCGACATCCAGGGCAGAGCGCGTTCCTGCAGGGAGCTGCATCTGCGCAAACGAGGTACCGGCAAGGACGCAAAGTGCAGCGAGGATCTTCAAACTTTGCCCTCCAGGGCGAGCGCAAGCCATTTGCCAGTGTAGGACTCCGGAATGCGTGCGATCTCTTCGGGTGTTCCGACGCCGACGACCATACCGCCTGCCGCGCCACCCTCAGGGCCCATGTCGATGACCCAGTCCGCGGACTTGATGATGTCCATGTTGTGCTCGATGACGAGAAGAGAGCCGCCGCCGTCGATGAGCTTCTTGAACGCCGTCAGCAGCTTGCCCACGTCCTCAAAGTGAAGGCCCGTGGTGGGTTCGTCGAGGATGTAAAGTACCCGGCTGGCGACCTTTGTCGGCACACCGCGCGTAGTGGAAGCAGCGCGGATCGTCGCAAGGTGCGCGGCCAGTTTGACGCGCTGCGCCTCTCCACCGGAGAGCGTCGTCGCAGACTGCCCAAGACGGACATAACCCAGGCCCACTTCGTCGAGCACCTGCAGACGGTCGACGATCTTCGGGTGCCCGGCAAAGTAGTGAAGCCCGTCCTGCACCGTCATATTCAGAACGTCGTAGATGTTCTTGTTCTTGTACTTTACTTCGAGAATGCCGGATTTGTACCGCGTGGCATTGCACTCCTCGCAGGGAAGTTCAACGTCGGCGAGGAACTGCATCTCGACCGTAACCGTACCGTCGCCTTCGCAGACATCGCAGCGGCCACCGGGAACGTTGAAGCTGAAGCTGCCCGCCGTGTAGCTCTTGCGGCGAGCATCAGGCTGCTGCGCGAAGAGTTCGCGGATGGCATCGAAGGCCTTGATATAGGTCACGGGATTCGAGCGCGGCGTACGTCCAATGGGCGACTGGTCGACCAGAACGACATCGCGAAGGAAGTGCGTCCCCGTCAGTTCGCGATACAGGTTTGCCGTGTCTCCGCCTTCGCTCTGACCCAGAGCCTGCATCAGGCCACGGTAGAGCACCTGGTGCACGATGGTGGATTTTCCCGAGCCTGAGACGCCCGTAACAGCGACGAGCATCCCGAGGGGAATCTCCATATCAACGCCGCGCAGGTTGTTCGCACGCGCGCCTTTGAGCTTCAATACCTCGCGGGACGGCTCGCGGCGATCACGCGGAATGGGAATGCTGGTTCTCCCGGAAAGATAACGTCCGGTGATGGAGTTCGGGTTATTGCTGACCTCTTCGACTGTTCCTTCGGCAAGCAGCTTGCCACCCAATTCGCCGGCTCCGGGACCGAGGTCAAGCAAACGGTCGGCAGCACGCAGGACATCGGGATCGTGCTCGACAACGAGAATCGTGTTGCCCAGGTCGCGGAGGGAATGCAGAATACGCACAAGCTTTGCCGTATCGCGCGAGTGCAGGCCGATGGATGGCTCATCCAGAACATAAAGTGCGCCGACGAGCTTCGACCCGAGCGACGACGCGAGTTGGATACGCTGCGACTCTCCGCCCGAAAGCGTGGAACTGAGGCGGTCGAGCGTCAGGTACTCCAGGCCGACCTCTTCGAGGAAGCCTGTGCGCTGGCGCACCTCTTCGAGAATCTTTCCAGCGATCTCTGCTTGCGAAGGCGAGAGCTGCAGGCTGTCAAAGAAGGCACGCGCAGCCGTGATCGTGAGCGCGCCGACCTCGCAGATATTCTTGTTCTCCAACAGGACGGCGCGAGCTTCCGCTCGGAGGCGCTGTCCCTTGCACTCAGGGCATGGAGCATAGCCGCGATACTTCGAAAGAAAGACGCGGACGTGCAGCTTGTACTTCTTGCGCTCCAGAAGGTTGAAGAAGCCGCGAATGCCGGAGAAGCCGCCTTCGCCCTCCCAGAGCATCTCCTGCTGCGCGGACGTCAGATCGAACCACGGTACATTCGTGGAAATCTTCTTCTCCTTGGCGAAGCGCTTCATCTCGGTGTGCATGGGGCGGTACTTAGGCTTCACCCATGGATCGATGGCGCCATCGTCCAGCGTTCGCGCGGTGTTGGGGATAATCAGATTAGGATCGAAGTCGATCGTATTGCCAAAACCCTGGCAGCGTGGGCACGCGCCAAAGGGATTGTTGAAGCTGAAGAGACGCGGCTCCGGTTCGCGATAGGCGCGGTGGCAGTTCGTGCACTCGAAGGCGGCGGAGAAGCGGATTCGCTCGGGTTCGGCTCCATCACGAGGTACGGTTAGAAACTGGACCTCACCCGACTCACGGTAGCCGGTCTCGATGGCGTCGACGATGCGCGAGCGCACCTCGGCGGAGACCGCAAGACGGTCAATTAGGACAAAAATGGGCTCGCTGAAGTCAAGTTCGAGTAGGCTTTCAGGAGTCGAGAACTCCACGATCTGGCCGTTCTGGAAGAGTCGGTTGTAGCCACGCTTGCGCAGCTCCGCGAGACGTTCTTTCAGCACATCGCTGATGTCCGGAACCGCCGGACCCTTGGTGCTTTTCTTCGTGGCCGCTTTCTTCTTTGCAGGCTTCGCTTCTTCCGCAGGAAGAGCGAACTCCTGCATTGGCTCGATCTTGATCTCGGCGCGCACGATGGGGAAAACAGCATAGAGCCGGGTGCCTTCGCCAAGCGCTATGACCGACGTAGCGATCTCATCCACCGTATCGCGCTTCACGATGCCGCCGCAGTGCAGGCAGGTCACAGTACCGCAGCGCGCAAAGAGAAGGCGCATGTAGTCGTAGATCTCCGTTGCGGTGGCGACGGTGGATCTAGGGTTGCGTGTCTGGTTCTTCTGTTTGATCGCAATGGCCGGGGCAAGGCCGTCCATAAAATCGACATCCGGTTTTTCAATGCGTTCGAGAAACTGACGCGCGTACGCCGAAAGCGATTCGACGTAGCGGCGCTGCCCCTCGGCGTAGACCGTGTCGAAGGCGAGCGAGCTTTTCCCTGAACCCGAGACGCCGCTGACGACTGTCATCGCGCCATGCGGAATGTCCACGTCCACACCCTTCAGGTTGTGCGTGCGCGCTCCACGGATAACGATCTTGTCGTTTGCATCTGCGATCATGCGGCCTCTGTGGTGGATGTGTGACGGGGCCAAAGGATCTCAATCATGAGCAGGGTGGCTCCAATGCAGATGCAGCTGTCCGCCACATTGAAGTCGGGCCAGTGATAGTGAACGATCGTCACTTCCAGAAAGTCGATGACATAGTGCAACCAGATACGGTCGTAGAGGTTGCCAAGAGCTCCACCAAGGATCAGAGCCAGGCCGAGAGAGGCGGGACTCCAGTCACGGCCCATCCGCCAGATCATCGTAAGAACGACAATGCTGGCGATGGCAGAGAAGACAATCAGACCCCAGCGTACGAGGACTGGCGAGGCCGCATCGCCGAACATGCTGAACGCAGCGCCCGTGTTCAGGACGTGCGTGATACGAAAGACGTGCGGAATGACGGTGATTGCCCCACCCAATGGAAGATGTGCAGCAACCCAGAGTTTCGAGATGCGATCCAGAACGATCGCGATGGCAGCGATCAGAAGCAGCCAGCCGCGGGCGTCACGCCGATTTGTGTTGTTAACGACGAGATGCATTTAAGCGTTTGCCTCCGCGGTCATGGGCTCAAAGCCCACGGCTTCCAGTGCGATGGCGCAGCGCGCGCAAACAGAAGGCCAGCGGCGATCGGAACCGACGTCGTGCGTGTACCGCCAGCAACGGTCACACTTGGTTCCGGTCGCTGGTGCAGTCGTTGCAGCAGAGGTCTCCGCTTCGCTTACTTCGACCTCTGACGTGTTGAAGAGCTCCGGCAACGCGGCAATGTGGTGCTTCACGGCGTCCGCTTGCGAAGGTTCGTAGCTGAGCTTTACCTTCGCTTCGAGCGCCTTTCCGATCTGCTTCTCTTTGCGCGCGGCTTCGAGGCTGAGAAGCGCCTTGTCGCGCAAGCTGAGGAGCGTAGACCAGTGCGCCAGGAGGTGCGAAGTATCCCCAGGAGCGAGGTCTTCCGGCATCGGAAAGAGCGCGATATGCACGCTCACTTCGCGGCCTTCAACAGGAGGCATGTGCTCCCAGACTTCGTCCGCCGTGAACGAAAGAACCGGGGCCGTAAGGCGCACAAGCGCTTCGGTGATCTTCCAGATCGCCGTCTGCGCACTGCGCCGCTCGATGGACTTCGGCGCGAGGGTGTAAAGGCGATCCTTCAAAACATCCAGATAGAACGCGCTCAGATCTGCGTTACAGAACTCGTTGATCGCGTGATAAGCGCGATGAAACTCGAAGGCATCATACGAAGCGCGCACCTTCTTCACTAGTTCCGCAGCGCGAGCCAGCATGTACTGGTCGAGCGCCTGCATCTCGTTCCATGCGACCTCATCTTCAGCCGGAACGAAGCAATCGAGATTTCCCAGAAGAAAGCGGAAGGTATTGCGTAGCTTGCGGTAGATCTCTTCGGCAAGGCGCTTCATCAGTGGAACCGAGGCGATCACATCTTCGCGGAAGTCCACAGACGCCACCCAGAGGCGGACGATGTCGCCGCCAAGCTGATCCATGACGGCCACAGGATCGACGCCGTTACCGAGCGACTTGGAGAAGGCACGCCGCTGTTCGTCCAGTGTCCATCCAGAAGTCGCGACATACTTATACGGCGCGATATCGCGAATGCCGACCGATGAAAGCAGGGAAGAGTGGAACCAGCCACGATGCTGATCGCCACCCTCCGTATAAAGATCGGCAGGGAAGCGCAGCTCCGGTTCCGTCTCCAGGACGGCATTCCAGCTCGCACCGGATTCAAACCACACATCCAGGATGTCCATCTCTTTGCGAAACTCAGTCGTCCCGCAGGTGCCGCACGCGGTTCCCGCAGGCAGAAGCTCTTCCGCCGGATAGCGATACCATGCGTCGGCGCCCTCTTTTTCAAAGAGGCTGACCACCCTGGCGTTGATCGCCTCGTCCTGCAGCGGTGCACTGCACTTCTGGCAAAGAAAGACCGCAATTGGTACACCCCAGATGCGCTGGCGAGAGATACACCAGTCCGGCCGGGTCGCGATCATGTTGCTGATGCGCTCCTGCCCCCAGGATGGATCCCAGGTCACCTTGGCGATCTCGTCGAGCGCCTTCTGGCGATACGTAGTCGGCAAGCTGTCAATGGTCGTAACCGGTGTCTCCATGCCGATAAACCACTGCTCCGTGGCGCGGTAGATCACCGGACGATGGCAGCGCCAGCAGTGCGGGTAGCTATGGTGGATGTCCTCGCGTCCCATCAGGGCGCCCCGCGCCTTCAGCAACTCGATGATCGGTTCGTTCGCCTTGTGGACGTTCAGGTTGTCATACTCCGGCAGGCCGTTGCGCAGACGTCCGGCATCGTCGACGTCGCAGGCCTGGGAGAGAGCGTACTTTTTCCCCGTCGCAAAATCGTCCGGGCCATGCGCCGGAGCCGTATGTACGGATCCTGTACCTTGCTCGATGGTGACGTACTCCGCCATGACACCAAGGATTTCGCGTTCAAGGAAAGGATGCGTAAAGGTGGCTCGTTCGAGGCGCGCACCGGTAAAGCGTGCGATCTCGACGGCATCTTCCAGGTGGCAGGCGATCTTGACCGCATTCACAAGCTCTGCGGCAACGATGTAGACGGCTCCGTCGTTATTTTGCAGAGCGACGTACTCGAGTTCAGGATGAAAAGCGATGGCCATGGATGCAGGAAGGGTCCATGGAGTGGTCGTCCAGATCAGGCCAAACACCTGCTTGCCTGCGAGGCGGCCATCGATCGCGCCGGCGTCGCTGGTCAGGGCGTAGCGCACGTAGATTGAAGGCGAGGTATGCATCTCGTACTCGACTTCAGCCTCGGCAAGAGCGGTTTTGTCGTGCATGCACCAGTACACGGGGCGGAGACCCTTGTAGACGAAGCCCTTTTCATAGAACTCATAAAAAGTCGAAAGAATCTTTGCCTCGTAAGCGTCCGTCATGGTCAGGTAGGGGCGCTCCCAACGACCCAGAACTCCCATGCGGACAAACTGCGAGCGTTGCAGATCGACGTACTTCTGCGCATATTCGCGACACAGCCTGCGGACGGTAAGGCTGTCCATCTCGAGCTTCTTGCGGCCAAGCTGCTCATCGACCTTGATCTCAATGGGAAGACCGTGGCAGTCCCATCCTGGGACGTAGGGGGCGTCATACCCCGCCATCGTTTTGGATTTGACGATAAAGTCCTTGATGCACTTGTTCAGGGCGTGGCCGAGGTGGATCTGGCCATTTGCGTACGGCGGCCCGTCATGCAGAATGTACTTCTCTGCGCCCTCACGCGACGCGCGGATCTGGCTGTACAGGTCCTGCTCCGTCCATTTAGCCAGACGCGCCGGTTCATTCAGCGGAAGGTTCGCCTTCATGCCGAAACCCGTCTTAGGCAGGTTCAACGTATCTTTCAGGAGGCGCGGCTTCTGTGCCTCACCAGACGTCTTTTGCTGCTCTTCCATCCCATCTCCCATGCTTCAAAGCCCAAGTTTCCATTGTACTTCCCATGGCGGCGGAGGTCATAGAACAAGTACCCCCTGCTTCAGGGACCCTTTTTCTTTCTTCTGCGTCTAACGTGGAGACGTCTATACGGATTTTTTGTAGAATGTTCGCTGGAGCCACCAAGTGCTTTCTGCAAGCCGCTCACCTGTACACTTCGGCATTAGACCGAAGGATCCGGAACCGATCCGGAAGGCGCGCTTAGACCTACCAGAGGCAGGGAACAGATGCTTCCCGGCACTCAAGAATGAGGCGATGGCAATACTTTGATGACTCCTCCAGAAGAAGATAAAACGAATAATCGTCATAGCGCAGAGTATGAGCCGCATCTAGGCGTCGATCCCGAACTTGAGGGCGAAAGCGTTTTTGCTTCGCTTTGGTCGAACCTGCGCGATGTCTTTTTCCCCACCAAGCTCCCTCCGCTGCAACTTGAGTCGCAACCGATCGCAGTTGTGGACCGCATGGCGGTCAAACGTGATCCGGTATCGACCGGCATCGCTGTAGTCTTCCACGCTCTGATTATTCTTCTCCTCTTCTGGGTCGGTCATCGCATCTTGACCGCACCGGTCCCTATGCCGAAGAAAGTGGCGGCTGTGGATCTTAATGCTCCCGTTCCCAAGGTGATCACCAAGCCCTCGCTTAAGGCGATGGGCGGCGGTGGGGGAGCACATGACATGGCTCCCGTCAGCAAGGGACGTCTGCCGAAGTTTGCGCAGGAGCAGATCGTTCCGCCCAGTCGTCCACCGGAGATTCCGCCCAAGCTCGCAGTGGATCCTACGCTGATCATGCAGCCCAACATGAAGATGACCAACAACAATATGCCCAACCTGGGCGATCCCCGTTCACCGAACGTGGGCGTGTCGCTGGGTAATGGCGGTCACGGCGGTATCGGTTCCGGCAACGGATCGGGCCTCGGGCCGGGTGAAGGCGGTGGTACCGGTGGCGGCGTCTTTCAGATCGGCGGCGGCATCTCCGCGCCCATTCTGGTCTTCCAGCCCGATCCTGAGTTCTCTGAAGAGGCGCGCAAGGCCAAGTTCCAGGGCGAGGTACTTGTAAACCTCGTTGTGGATGCGACCGGCCGGCCGACGCGTGTTCGGGTCATTCGGCCAGTGGGCATGGGTTTGGATGAAAAGGCGCTCGAAGCCGTTCGTCAGTACAAGTTCAAGCCAGCCCGAAAGGGAACCCAGGCGGTCGCTGTGGAACTGAACGTTGCAGTGAACTTCCAGATCTTCTAGGCGAAGAGCGGGAAAAAGACCGTCACGATACCGTGGCGGCTTTTTCTGCGTCTGCCTGTACTTCGTCGAAGGTCATATTCATAGCGCGGCTCCCGGTGCGCTGCTGCCAGTCCTCGAACATCTTGCCATAGCTTTCGGTGAAGCAAGCCTCCGCCGGAACGCCGAGCCTCTCTACCGTCTGTTCGATCCACTCTGGTTCTCCCTCGGCCTCGGCAAAGACCCCGATGGGAGTCTCGTCCAATACGACCGCGCCTCCGCCGTTGGCGTCGATAAACTCGGTGCGATATTTTTCATAGCTAAAGACAGGGCGGTATCCTAATTCGATAAAGACCGCGCCCATGGCTTCACCGTCTTTAATGGTGGTCTCCGTCTCACGACGGAACTTGTAGCGAAGAGACTTCTGTTCGGCGACGGCGTCCGTGGGTCGCTTATGCGTCAGCGTCCAAATACCTCCATACTGCCGCAGGCGCAGCACCTGCTTCTTTCCGCGAAGGGAACGCTGCTCTGTATCGAAAAGGGAGTTTCGCTCCATCGTGCGTGGCGTTTTGAGAAGAAAGCCCGAAGCCAAAACGCGTTCGTGAAAGGCGCGTGCGTTCGGCACGACGAATTTGAGCTCGATCTCCGAAACCACCATCCCGTCAGTATAGGAGGTATCCTCAACAGAAATGCCCGAACCAAGGTGCAATACGCTTCAATTGACTACTGAAAATCTGGACCACGCTGCCGAAATGCTGCGTGCCGGCGGCACTGTAGCGTTTCCCACGGAGACGGTTTATGGTCTGGGAGCTAACGCACTCGACGCAGATGCGGTGGAAAAGATCTTTGCCGCCAAGCAAAGACCCCATTGGGACCCGCTGATCGTTCACATCTCCAGCCTAGAGATGCTGGGTGCCATCGTTCCTGAAGTTCCTGAGCGCGCCGGCATGCTTATGGATGCATTCTGGCCGGGACCTCTAACGCTCCTCCTGCCGCGTAAATCGTCACTTCCTTTAGCCGTCACGGCCGGACGGGACCTCGTGGGAGTTCGAATGCCCGCGCACCCAGTGGCTCTCGATCTCATTCGCCGCGCCGGAGTTCCAATAGCCGCACCCAGCGCGAATCTCTTCGGCCACGTCAGCCCGACTTCGGCGGCGCACGTCTTGGCCGATCTGGATGGAGCCATCGACGCCATCGTCGATGGTGGCCCTACGTCTGTCGGTGTGGAATCGACAGTCCTTGATCCCAACACCTCACCTATGACCCTTTACCGTCCCGGCGCGGTCACGCTCGAGCAGATCGTCGCCATCGCGGGCCCGACGGTACGGTATCAGACTCTCGATCCTAGAGCCGGAACGAAGCCCGAAAGTCTGCCCTCACCCGGCGTCGGCATCCGGCACTACGCTCCACGGGCGCGCGTGATTCTGGTGCAGGACGAAGACGACCTTCATCACACGCTCGAAGCAAGGAAGGATGAGCGTGTAGGGGTTCTCATACCGACAGAGTGGGAGCGCCCGGCTTATCCCGTCGAAACGGTAATCTGGGGCTCCTTGGACGACACGCCTGCCCTTGCGCACGCGCTCTTCGAAGGTCTGCGAACGCTGGATGCTCGCGGTGTGGAGACCATTCTCTGTCCAATACCAAAGGAGGGAAGCGGGCCACTTGCAGAAGCGATCCGCGACCGCCTGTTGAAGGCGGCAAAGACTGCCTAACGGCGCACTCCGGCCATCTCTTCTGCGAACGCATCCAGCGACAGAGAGCGAAGAAGATTGCGGCGCATTCCGCTGCGTACCTGGTCCATGCCGCGCACCGCGCGTTCGATCCAAGCAAAATCGACCGTTCCAGCCATCGCTTCGAGTTCACTGCGAATATCTACGTTGCGCAGCCGTTCGGGAGTACCGGAGATGAGCATCAGCACATCCTCCAGCACGCTCGCCATGGCGCCCAGCATGGCAGTCGTCTTCTGCTGCCCTTCGGCGCCTGCGCGGTAGGTCTCCGTCATGCGGAAAAGGGCAGTGTGCTCGCCTTCCAGCGTCGCTCCACGCAGCATCACAAGAGCATCCGCACGCGCGGCAGAGTACGCCGCTACATCGAAGCCCAACGCCTTGCCCACAGCGCCTTGAGCCAGCCGTGCCACAAGCGATCGTTGTGCCGGTTTCCACTCCGGACGCCGCTCTGCCAGCACCATCTCCAGTTCCTCCGAAGGCACTGCGCCCAGGCGCACCAAGCCGCAGCGCGACCGTATCGTCGGGAGAAGCTCGCCGGGATTGTCGGCCAGCAGAAAGATGTGCGCGAAGTTAGGTGGCTCTTCGAGCACCTTAAGCAGAGAGTTCGCCGCTTCTTTCATGAAGGAGGAGGACGTGAAAATGAAGACCTTACGCGGAGCCTGCGAAGGCGCACGCTGCGCCCCGGCAATGACGCGTCGGACCTGTCCGAGTTTAATAAGCAACTGCGGAGGATCCGGTGGAATAATCAGCACATCGGGATGGGTCTGGATAAGAACGCGGGTCTCTTTTTTGTCCGTCTCGCGCATCTCTTCGCGGGCGGCGACGGCAGCATCGACGAGTGGCTGAAGATCCGCGGATTCTGCAATGCGCACGCAGTTGTCGCAGACACCGCAGAAACTGGCGAGCGTCTGCCCATTCGACCACATCTCGCGCGGCTGCCGCTCGCAATTCAGCGCCTGCGCCATCATGATAGCAAGGCTATATTTCCCAGCGCCTGCGGGGCCGCCAAGGATGAGCGAATGGGGAAGGCGTCCTGCGGCGATGGACGTCCGCAGATTCTGGACTGCCTCATCATTGCCTACGAAATCGGTGAAACTCCCAAGCGCGGCCACATGAACAGCATATACGGAGAGATCAAAAATGCAGGCGGAGATCGGCGAAGCGCCCGACAGTCAGAAGCTGCTGTCCTTCGGGCGCGTCCAATAGCTGTTCATGCTCAAGAACCCACGTGTTGGTATGGGGGATGAGCACCGCATTTAAGCCAGCTGCCAGAGCAGGGTTGACATCGCTTTTAGGCGAATTCCCGATCATCCACGTTGTCGCAGCTTCGCAGGCATGCCGATCTCTCAATTCGAGATAGGCGTGCACATGTTTTTCGCTCAGAACTTCGACGCCATCAAAATGATCCGCGAGACCGGAGCGGTCGAGCTTCCGCACCTGCTCTTCTTTGGCTCCCTTGGTCACGAGGAGCAGACGATGCCGGCCCGCAAGATAGGCGAGCGTCGCATCCACGTCAGGAAGAAGCTCGATGGGGCTCTCGGCGATGAGCGCCGTAAATCGATCGATCTCCGTTCGGTGTAACTTCGTTACCATCTCGCCACTCAACTCTTCGAAGCAGACCACCAGCGATTTGCGAAAACTTTCGAGACCATATCCGTGAATCCGTACACGCTCATGCTCGATGCGATTGAGATGGTTGCGCACTTCATCCGGCGTATGCGTCTTGTGATCGAGAAACTGGATGAAGGATGCAATCGCCTGATCGAAGAGATGATTGTTCTCCCAAAGCGTGTCGTCGGCATCGATCATCAGTGTCTGCCCGAGAGGCTGCAGTTTGGAGGAGGGAAGCATGTGCCTCTGATTCTAGTTGGACACTCTGCAGAGTAGAAGCCAGGAGTTGGCGTGAGCTCGACAGTGCGCGAAGTCATCAGCATCCTCGGATCCGCTTTGATCTTCCAGTACTTCTCGTCTCTCCCGGCTACTTTCTCGGATGGTGGATCGATCTTTGCGGCTTCCGCTTGCGCGCAAACTAAAGTCCCGTGGACATGAGGTCTTTCTTAGTCTTCTGGACGTCAATTCCGATCGTTCGTGCAGCCGGTTTGGATCTCAGACCTATGACGAGAAAGAATATCCAGTAGGTTCCATTGCTGAAGCCTATGTCCCTATCTCGAAGCTGCATGGCATTGAGATCATACTGTATCAATTGCGCAAGTTGTATCTTCCACTCGCTGCGGTAACGCTGGAAAATCTTCCGGAAAAAGTAGTGAAGTTTGGTCTGAATACCGCGCTGGCTCAAGGTGTGCCCGTGGTCGCCATTTCCATTGGAAACGATCAGCTCGGGGTTGCCGCTAGAATTGCGCATCACGGCGTGGGAAAGCTTATAGAAGTGGATGAGCTAATCGTAGATGGCCTCACGGAATCCATTGAGACTGTATTGAATCAAACCAAATACCAGGACAGAGCACGTGTTTTTTAGAAGGTGATCGCAGACATACGTGGTTTGGATCGCGCGGCCGACGTGATCGAACAGGTCTTTGTGAGGATCACCTCCACGAAGATCTGCAGGAAGATGCGGACAGCAGACTCAAGAGTAACTAAGCCTTTATTTATAATGCGATAAAGGAGCCTTCGTCTGGCATCAGGTTGTCAAAAACAATGACCTGGTGTCAGCATTTCATGCTTCTTGTCTCCATAAGTATCCAATCCCGAACCCTTCAGACCTTTCGGAACATCTGTTACCTATCATGTCTGCTCCGAAAATTCGTCTTCATCGTTATTTATGTGCCTTTCTCCTTTGTTTCCCTGTAGTAAGTGTTTTTGGCCAGCAAATGATCTCTTCGCCGGAACCGCAGACCGCAGTTGTCACGGGCACAGTGACGGACGCTGATGGCGCGATCATTCCTGGCGCAACCGTAACCCTGGAGGGCCCGAATTCCAGTGAACATCGTGTTGTCGCGGCAAATGAGAGTGGCTTTTTTGAATTGAAAGAGATCCATCCGGCGATCTCCTACCATGTTGCCGTCAATGCAAAAGGGTTTTCAGATTGGACCTCTCCTGCTCTTGTACTTACTCCAGGGCAGCAGCTTGATTTGCTCGGTATTAAGTTGACCGTCAGCATAGTTGAAACCAGCGTGACTGCGGTCTTTTCGGAGCAAGTCGCCATGGAGCAGGTCAAAGCAGAAGAAAAACAGCGAGTCTTTGGGGTCATCCCCAACTTCTATGTCGTCTATGATCACAACTTCGTTCCGTTGACCACGAAGTTGAAGTTTCAACTTGCTCTTCGTGCTTCTACAGATGTCGTGAGCATCGCTGGCGTGGCCTTTCTTGCTGGCGCAGATCAGGCCGCAGACAGGCCGGACTACGTTCAGGGTGCTAAAGGATATGGTCAGCGATTTGGCGCGGTTTATACGGATGCCTTCAGCAACATCATGATCGGCGGAGCCATTCTTCCATCACTTCTGCATCAGGATCCACGCTATTTCTACCAGGGAGAAGGCACAAAAAAATCACGTGCAATCCACGCGATTGCCAGCCCCTTCATCTGCAAAGGGGACGATGGCAAATATCAAATCAATTTCTCCAGCATCGGTGGAGATCTGAGTTCGGGGGCAATATCTAACCTCTATTATCCTCAGTCAAATCGTGGAGCGTCGTTGGTGTTCAGCAATGCGCTCATCAGTACAGGAGGACGCGTGATCAACGCTCTGGCGCAGGAGTTCATCCTGCCTCGCTTCACGACAAGAGGAAAGAAAGAAAACTAGACCGCTTTCACAATGAAGCGCAAAGTAGCGTCTCCCGGACGATCTTACAAGATAAGCTTGTCCGGGAGACGCTGCCATGAGCAAATCGATCTCGACAGAGCCGACGAAAAACGGGGCATGGATTCTTGCCGCTACCATCCTGGGTAGCAGCATGGCGTTCATCGATGGCACGGTCGTCAATGTAGCCCTCCCCGCAATCCAGCAGACCTTTCGCTCTACCGGCAGCGACGTGCAATGGGTGGTGGAGTCGTATGCTCTTTTGCTCGCTTCGCTGCTTCTCGCGGGTGGCGCGATGGGAGATCTCTACGGTCGAAAGAAGATCTTCATCCTTGGAGTCCTCCTCTTTGCAGCCGGATCCATCTGGTGCGGTTTAGCCGGTACCATGACGGCACTGATTCTCGCTCGAGGTGCGCAGGGAGTCGGTGCAGCCCTCCTCGTCCCCGGAAGCCTTGCCCTCATCAGCGTCTCTTTTCCCATCTCATCGCGCGGAAGGGCGATCGGCACATGGTCAGGCTTCACTGCAATGACAGCTGCCATCGGTCCAGTGCTCGGCGGGTCGCTTGTGCAATATGCCTCCTGGCGCTGGGTTTTTCTTATCAATATTCCGATTGCTATTGTGGTGATCGCGATCACCATGTTGAAAGTTCCAGAGAGCCGCAATAAGAAGATCAGACCTCATCTGGATTGGCCCGGTGCTCTCTTTGCAACCCTGGGTCTAGGCGCGATCACCTATGCTTTGATCGAATCGCCCACCATCGGAAGTTATTCCGTCGGCGCAGCTCTATTCGGGTTAGTTGCGCTTGTCGCCTTCTTCGTCACGGAAGCGCGTTCCGCCTCACCGATGGTCCGCCTTTCGCTCTTCCGTTCACGCAACTTCATCGGGGCGAATCTTCTTACGTTCTTTCTTTACAGCGCATTCGGCGGCGTACTCTTTTTCCTCCCGTTGAACCTGATGCAGGTCCAGCACTACACGCCCACGCAGGCGGGAGGCGCGCTTCTGCCTCTTATTCTTTTGATCTCTCTTCTTTCGCGATGGTCGGGCGGTCTGATCGCGCGGTACGGCGCCAGGCTTCCGCTCACGATCGGTCCACTCATCGTGGCGATCGGCTTTCTGCTCTTCATTCGACCCGGCATCGGTGGTTCCTATGCTGCAACCTTATTGCTTCCTATCATCGTTCTGGGTGTCGGCATGGCGACCTGCGTCGCACCCTTGACGACCACCGTGATGAACGCTGTGCCTGTCGCAGAGTCTGGTGTAGCCTCTGCCGTAAACAACGCCGTCTCCCGTATCGCGGGACTTCTCGCGGTTGCGGTCTTCGGTCTTGTTCTCTACGTGCCGTTCAGTCACGACCTCACGCGTCGACTATCTGTTCTTACGATCTCAGCCGCAGAGCGAAAGAATATTGAAGCTCAACGCTCAAGACTCGCTGCGATTGAAACTCATAACAGCCAGACACAGCGGGCCGTCGCTGAATCCTTCGTCTTCGGATACAGGCGTGTTTTGTGGGTCGCGGTGGCTCTGTCCATCGCAAGCTCTCTAAGCGCTGCACTTCTTCTGGAAGCAAAAGAAGCTTCCTAAAACGCGTCACCGCGGAAGCGCGTGCTGAACGCTTTCAGGAGGAGAACTCTCGTCTAGTGTACGAATACCCTGTTCTCGCAAAGTGCTTTGGACCTGTTCGATGAGGAACTGCAGAATCTTTCCACTGTCGGACGCAAGCGGTGCGTCGTGATGAGAGTCGGCAGCCATGGCGCGCTGCAGAGGAGCGGTGTCAATCATTCTATCGGGCATGCAGGCGTCAATCAGGCTTGCCAGATCGTTGAGAGCTTCAAGATTCGCCGCCTGAATCTCCTCCGCTAATGGAGAGAGCATTCCGTCTGGCGTATTCAAACGCATATGCGCGAGCGTGATCTGCATCAAAAAGAATGTTCGCAGTTCAGGCTGCCAGATATGAATCGCCGCGCGCCACTGGAGTGCCGTCTCACGGCCTGAGTTGAACTCGAAGAGCACCGCATCCGCAAGAATACGCACCTGGGAAAAAGTCTCATTGACCATATCGCGCTGGCGGCGGACTTTCTTCAGATACTCCGCGTTGGATCCCTCCGGCTTGGCTCTCATGTAATCCGCCATCAGGCGGATCGTGCGCAGAAACGTCGCCTGCATCGCCGCAGCGGCGGTGCCGGACTGGGCCTGATCGAAGAAGATCCACATGGCGAAGAGACCGAGCATGATGCCCTCGACGTTATCTCGCGCTGGAGTGAGGAGCACCGCGGGACCGAACGTTCGCAGCTGCACAAGATCGAAAGCGAACGCGATCTGCAGGCCGAGGTACGAGATGCGAGGGCTGGACGTGGCGATCCAAGCCGACAGGCCTGTGATCAAAGTGAAGAGGACGCCGAAGGAGATGATGGAATCAAACGTTGGCAGGAAGAGCGACTCCGAAAGAATGCCAAAGATCAGTCCCCCAAGGATTGCCCCCAGGAAGCGTAGAAGCTGCTTCTGACGCGAAGATCCCGCAGTACTCAACGCCGTGATCATGCAGGTGGGAATTCCGGAGGAAAGTCCCTTCCACGCAAACAGGTGATAGAGGATGTAACAGACCATAGCCGCTCCCGCACCGCGCAGTGCGAACGCAACGTGTTCCGGGTTCGTGAAAGCATCGCGCTTGAAAAGGGGAGGGGAAGGCGGCTTTTCATCGAGGATGTATTCGTTCTCAGGATCTTCCTGCTCGATGGCCTTGTTGATGAGTCCGACCGTCGACGCAAGCAGAGGAATCAGGCTGGTGGCATGTCCTTCCGCGAGATGCTCATCCGGAACGGGAGGTGCTGGAGAAGCATAGTTCGTCTCCCAGAGATGATCGATCTGGGCAGCAATGGCGGCTAGTTGCTTGAGTTCGCGATCGGTCTGCTTTTCCGGTGTGACCAGAAGCGCAGCCGTAAGATCGATGAGGCGTCCGGTTAAGCCAATAAAAACAGCCTGCCGGGCGTAGTATTCCCACCCGGACTGCATGCGCAGAAGGTTGCGTCGAAGCAGCCCCGTACCGATGTCAGAGAACTGCCGAACCTGAGCCGTTGCTTCGGGGTTGGGATTCGCCGCCGTACTCAGCACGCCGGAGACCGCTTTGAGCCGTCCGGTCAGCCCGTCTTCCAGAGGCGATGTGCGATGAAAGGCGGCAAAGATCAGTTCGATGGTGATGGTGATTGCGACCGCGACGACCACGGCGAGCGCCGAGTACAAAGTAAGGCTGAGTTGGCGGTCTATGCTTGCCGGCAGATCCCAGAGCGGAATCGCGGACGTCATCAGAAAGCCGAAGCCCGTGGCAATGCGATATTGCGATGCGGCACTGATAAAGAAAAACGTGAGCAGAAGGCAAGCGCCGATCCACAGAAAGTGCAGGAAGGGTGAGCCGGTAAAAAGAAAAATGCCTAGCAGAATGATGCCGAGAGCCGCACCGATGGCGCCAATCAAACCAATCGAAGTCTCAAAGGTTTCGTCTGTGGTCTCGCGCGAAATGAGCAACGTGTAGTACACGCCCAGCGCCGCATTTGGAATGCGGAAGACCATGACCCAAACCATCATGAGGACCGCAGCCAGCGTCATGCGAACAATCAGCCAGTTGCGTCCGGGGTACGGCTTCAGTTCCTGCTTGAGATAGTTCCAGCCCGATTCAATTGACAAGTTGAGCTCGGAACCCTGGCTTGGCATCGGCTAACCTTTCCGATGCAGGATGACCGTGGAGGATTCGCCGATGCGCAGGCGATCTGTCGGGGGATCGAGGATACGAATGCGTACAGGATAGCGGGAGGCAAGATGAACCCAGTTGAGCGTACGCTGCGCATCGGGCAGGCCTTCGGTGATACGACCCACCGTGTCCGCGTCGGGAATGACGCCGTAGCCTATGCTCTCAACGAAGCCGCGCAGTCGCTCTGAGGGATGAGACATCGTGTAAACCTCCACACTCATGCCTGGCTGAATCCGCTGCAACTGCGTCTCGCGGAAGTTGGCGATCACCCACCACACACGCGTATCGATCAGCGTAAATACTTGTTGGCCAACGTGCGCGAACGCGCCTTCAGAGATGCGCAGATTCGTAACCCTGGCTTCGAAAGGAGCGTAGACGCTTGTGTGGTCCAGGTCGTACTGCGCCTTTCGCACGGCAGAGGCGCGAGACTCCCGCTGCGAGGTAAGAGGTGCAAGGATGTCCACCGCGGCCTGCGATTGACTGTACTGCGCACCACTCTGTGTCACTCCTGCCACCGCGCCTCTCTGCTGCGCCCGTGCCGCATCAAGACTAGCCCGCGCAGACGCAAGCTGCGCCTGCGCCAACAAGACAGACTGTTCACGTGCGCTCGAGAGGGTTCGCGCCTGATCCACTTGATCCGGGGTGATATAACGTTTCGCCAGCAATGGCTCGAGCCGAGCAAGATTACTCTTCGCGTACTCCGCTTCCTGCTTACTGCGTTCGATCTCTGCCTGCGCCTGGATTACCTGTGCCTCAGCCTGTTGCACGTCCGCAACCGAGCGCTGCGAAGCAGCTTCTGAAGTCGCAATGTTTGCCTGAGCAGCGCGCGCGGCCGACTCCTGCGATGTGATGTGGCGGCTCTCGTTCGCGATCTGTCCGCCAAGAGCCTCCTGCTGCGAAAGAGCATTCTGTAACGCGTAGAGGTACGGGTCTGCGTCGATTTTGAAGAGCAGATCGCCGGTATGAACAAACTGGTTATCCTTCACATGCAACGCAGTGATCGGACCTTCGACTACTGGTGCCATGCCGATGAAGTTTGCGAAAACCTCTGCATCGTCGGTACGAGGATCAACGGTCGTCAGATAGACCGTGACACCGATGCACACGATGGCCAGTACGACGATGATGGCGCTGAGTATTTTACCGAGAGTGGTTTGCTGTTTTACTTGAGGCGTATCCATGGTCTATCTCACCCCAAAGAGAACGAGCCAAACTGAGAGACAAAGGAAGAGTGCGAGGCAGGGATAGATCAGTACCAGCGGCTTAAGTTGATACTCCCAGTCGAAGCGTCGCAGGATCTGCCGCACGATCAGGGTAAGAAAAGAAGCCAGTGCGATGCAGAAGGCCCATGCAGGGAAGTAGGAGCCGAGAATATCCATCGATGGATTGCGCGCGCAGCCTGAGATCGCAGGCAACGCAAGCAACACCATCAGATACGGTCGAAAGAAGCGGTGCATGGAATGGATCACGGTTTGGGGACCTCTCGTGTGCGCAGGAGTTCACCTGTGCGATAGCTGACCTGCGCCAGGCTATCCAGCACGGCAACCCTGGAGGAAACATCTTCAAAGCGAGCCGCGGCAAGTTGACGTTGCGCGGCAAGGACATCGACGATGTTGCGTACACCGTATTTGTAGGATTCTAAAGATTGATCGTAGGAGTCCTGCGAAGCACGCAGCAGGGCGGTGGCCGCCTCACGCTGGCGAAACGCCGTGTCGGCATCCACAAAGGCTTGCCAGACTTCAGACTCAATACGATCCCGCAAGCCGCGCAGAGTCTCCTCTTCGCGTTTCTGCGCTGCTTCGGCCTCGCGCACCTGAGAGCGGCGGCGGTTTCCATCGAAGACATTCCAGTTGAGCGTCAACTCGGCGTCATACACACGCCCGGTCGCGTAAGCACCCGGCTGAGCGGATTGCAGACCCCATGCACGAAGTTCGCCGAGGCTTCCGCTGAAATTCACCGTCGGATAGTAACGGCTGCGCGCTTCACGCACGCCTGATTTTGCCGCGTCGATAGAAGAAAACTGCCGCAGAAGGTCCGGTCGTTCTTTGAGTGCAACTTCGATCAACTCGTGGCCGTCGGCGGACAGCGTCGTCGGGATCGTCAGTTCGTCGATGCTCTGGACATCGAACGTTGTATCCGCAGGCGCGGTGACGAGAGTCGCAAGATATCCAGTCGCTTTGCGCTCGTTGCCGATACGCAGCTGCAACTCATAGTTCGCCTGGGCTGCCGTGCTCTTGGCTTCGGAGAGGTCCGGCAGAGTAGCCAATCCGTTGTCGAAGCGGGCCTGCGTTGCGTCCGAAACCGACTGCGCGGAAGTCAGGTTCGACTCCGCGGCAACGCGCTCGCCCTTGGCATCAAGCAGCAGGTAGTACGCATGCATCACCTTAAATAGGAGCTGGCGATGCGCGTCGTTGAAGGAAAAAGATGCCGCACGAAGAAGATTACGTTGCTGCGCGACCTGATCGACCCGTCCGTTAGCGTCGAAGAGCGTGTAGTTCAACTTGGCCGCAACTTCGCCGATGCCAAGCTGTTGAATCACAAATGTGTTGTAAAGAAGGACCCCATTGCGATTGGTCAATGCGGTAAAGCCAACATCCAAAGCCGGGTAAAGCGCACTCTGCGCAATGTGCAGCGCTGCCATGCGTTGGCGGGCAGTCTGCCACGCCTCCCGTGTCTCAGGATTATGCGCTTCGGCAAAATCAATCAGTTCCGGGAGGGTGTATTTCTTTTCCCGGCCGAGTGTCAGTTCCTCGCGCTTACTCTGTTCGGCCTGACGAGAGATGTTTGCCTCGGCACCTGTGAACCACGGGCGCTCCGGTCGATCCGGAAGATCCTGCGCAAACATTGTCCCTGCGAAACCTAAGGCGCCAAACCACCAGACGCATGATCGCAATCCACCTTTGTTTAAACACACAGGCGACAAACGCATCCGGTTTCTAAAGATAGGGCTCAAGAGCTTCAGGATAAACGACACCCGAAGAAGCCGTTTATCCGAAGAATCTTGCTTCAACCATTTCGCTTCAGAGGTTCCTTCTCAGGCACCCCATAGGTCCAGAAATCCTTTGCGCTTCATTTCTGCGAGAAACGAGGCGTGATTCTTGTAGACAATCCCCAACATTCCCGCTGCCTCCGCCGCCCGAATATTCTCTTCGCGGTCATCGACAAACAGGATCTGGGCCGCTGGAACGCCCAACCCTTTCACCGCAACGGCGTAAATTTCAGGTTCGGGCTTGCGCATCTTCAGCTGATGGGACCACACGGCGTGGGTAAACTCCGCTATCCAAGCCAGCTTGCCACGTATGCCGTGCTCCATCGCATCGCCGATGTTCGACAGGATGCCCGTCTTGACGCCGGCCTTTTGCAGCCTCTCAGCCCACGCGACCATCGGCTCGTTCATGTCGGTCCAGAGCTCTGTATCCAGATGCTTCAGCTTCACCAGCTGGGCATCCGCGAGCTCTCGACCGGCAACAGCGTTCCAATACTCTGTTCCATTGAGCGTCCCGCGATCGTACTCGTCCCGAACCCGCCAATAACCAGCAAGAAACTGAGCCTCGTCCATCGCCAACTCTCGCTTCATCGCATCCCACACCGTAACGTTGGCTGGCCCACTCAGCACCAGGCCAAAATCAAAGAGAACTGCCTTCACCTGATCATGCATGCAGACATCCTAAACGCGCGGAGCCAAACATCTAGACTCAAACCATGTTTTCCCGGCGCTCCACCTTCGATTTGACCGAGTCTGACTTCGCCGTCGCCCTTCGCGAAGCGCGGCATGGCGGGGAACTCCTCGACCTCACGACCTCCAATCCCACCGCCGTAGGCCTTGCCCCGGAAAACCTCCAGCTTGACTTCAACGCTGCCGAGTACCATCCGGACCCGCTTGGAATCCCGTCGGCACGGGAAGAGGTCGCGGGCTACTACCTCGATCATCGCCAAGAAGTTCCCATCGCAAATATCACTCTCACCGCCAGCACCTCGGAGTCCTACAGCTTCCTCTTCCGTCTTCTCTGCGACCCGGCCGACGAACTTCTCATCCCGACCCCCAGCTACCCGCTCTTCGACTTCCTCGCCACTCTCGACCACGTCCACCTGAAGCCCTATCCGCTTCTCTACGACCACGGCTGGCAGATCGATCTTCATGCGCTTGAAGCTGCCATCACCCCGCGCACACGGGCCATTCTCCTCGTCCACCCGAACAACCCCACCGGTCATTTCACCAGTTCAGGCGAGCGCGAAGCGCTCTATCGCCTCGCGGCGAAACACAACCTCGCTCTCATCGTGGATGAAGTTTTTCTGGACTACCCTCTTTCCGGGACAACCGACACCTTTGCCGTCCCGGATAGTCCTGCCCTGACCTTCACCCTCTCAGGCCTCAGCAAAGTCTGCGCGCTGCCGCAGATGAAGGTCGCATGGATCGTAACCACCGGTCCCGAGGCGGTTCGCAACGAAGCCCAGCAGCGTCTGGAGATCATCGCCGACACCTTTCTATCCGTCGCCACGCCGCCGCAGCTCGCGTTACCCGGATGGCTCTCCCATCGCCGGGCGACGCAACAGGCGATCCATCAGCGCACCGGGATGAATCTGGAGAGGCTCGACGAACTTCTTGAGGGCACGCACACTACCCGCTTGAAAGTCGAAGCGGGATGGGCCGCCATTCTCCGTATCCCGGCCCTGGAACCGGATGCGGAACTGGCCACGCGCCTGGTAAAAAAACACTGGGTCGCCATCCACCCCGGCAGCTTTTACGGCCTTCCACACCAGGGTTATCTGGTAGTTTCTCTGCTGCCCCGGATGGAGATATTTCATCAGGGCGTTAACCAACTTCTAAACGGAATCAAACCTATTAACGCCATGTAAAGTCATACCTTAAGAATCGACCGTAAGTTATAGACCTACAAGCCATGGATTACTTTTCAGCTCGTCTCCGATGTTGGTAAGAGCACCATGACCAGGCACCACGCACGTCTCGTCCGGCAGTCCCATCAGCCGTTCCCGAAGACTGGTCAAAATCTTCCGAGCATCTCCACCCGGCAGATCCGTGCGTCCGATTCCGCCCTTGAAGAGCGTGTCTCCTGCAAGAAGCAATCCATCCTTGGGGAAGTACAGGCAGATCGAACCTTCCGTGTGACCGGGAGTATGCATCACCTCGCCTGTCACACCTCCGACTGAGACCTTCATCCCCTCCTCGGCGCTCGCGTCGGGCGGAGCGACCTCGGGTACAGCCACACCCATCCACCCCGCCTGCTCCTCCATGATCTCCACCAGCGGCAGATCGAGTTGGTTGTAGAAGACAGGAGCACCGGTCATCTGGCTCAGCCTTCGCGCCCCGGCAATGTGGTCGAGATGCGCGTGCGTCACCACGATCTGTGTGCAGCGAAGCTTCTTAGCCTCCAGCACTGCCCGAATCTTGACTAAGTCGCCCCCCGGATCCACCACCATCGCTTCGCCTGTCGCCTCGTCGCCCACGATCGAGCAGTTGCACTGCAGCGGGCCAACCGGAAATACCTCATGAATCATCATGTCCTCCAGGACTGCAAAAGCAAAAGCGCAAGCCCAAAGGCCTGCGCTTGAATCAGGATCTCGAAGAGGGAACTACTTCTTCGCCGGGACTTTCTGCGTCGTCTTCTCGCCGCTCAGAACGCTATGGTCGCTCGTCTTCGCAAGCAGCACCGTTAGACCGATGGACGTGACCATGAAGAGCACAGCGCTCCAGGTGGTGAGCTTCGTCAAAAGATTGGCCGCGCCGCGCGGTCCAAAAGCCGTCTGTGATCCCTGTCCACCAAAAGCACCCGCCAGATCGGCACTCTTACCCTGCTGCAGCAAAACCACGCCGATCAGGAACAGGCAAACCACCACATGGACGACAACCAGTGCATACAGACCGAAGATCATTTTTTCTTTCACGCGCACACACCCTGCTGGCGGTGCGCTCTTCACAGAATTTGTTGGAAGGATGATGCGGAGGAGGGAAGTTGAACCCCTGTGCCTTTCGGCGGTAGCACCTCAGTCCAGATACGAGTGTACCACTGGATCTGGCACTCCAAAGGCCCTATCTCGCGGCCGGGGCGTCACTAGTCCTTCCATGATTGCCTTGCGGTTTCGGCAGGAATCGTGAGGACGGGAGACGCAGCGTTCGCCAGAAGTCGATACGCGAGACTGGTATGCAAATGGCGCTGGATGAACGAGGCTGGCTGAACTCCGAGCACGATTAAATTGCCAGGTTCCGACACTTTTGCCATCAGCTCCGCTTCGGGCAGGATTCTTGAAAGTTGAAAGTCTGGGTCAAACCACTCCATGGGCAGATCAGGATCTGTAAAGCGCAGCATATCGCAATACTGAGCAGCCGTATTCTCCAGTCGCCCGGGATCTTTTAAAGCAACCTTCGACACGAGTTGATAGATCTCCGTCGTAGTTTGGAAGACCTCTTCCAGCGAATACGCAAATGTAGCCGCAGCCGTAGAAGCGACGCTGAAATCGGAGATATAGAGGATTTTATGAAAACCTGTTTCCTGCTCGGAGTGTTCTGGAACGCGAGGACCGACGGTCAGGGTTGGACGGTGAGAACCCAGCATGAGGGCTTCGGTGTTGGAGCCAAGCAGAAGGTGGTCAAATCCGCGGTGCATACCCTCCGTGCCGATAACGAGCAGACTCACTTCCAGTTCGTGGAGAGCCCTAATGATGACGGACGGCACAAGACCTTCCACAATGATCTGCTCCGTGGGGACGTCGAGCGGTCCTGCCTCAACGGTGAATTCTTTCAAACAGTCCATAGCCTTTTTCCGTCCAACACAAGGAACATGCTCAAGTACCTCCACGGTATGGGAGTGGGGACCAAATTCGAAGGCGTTCAACACTGTAAGCCTGCCGTCAAACTGGCGGACAAGCCCTGCGGCGTACCGCAGCGCCAGCTTCGAATTCTGATGGAAATCCGTTGCCAGCAGAACATTGCGGAACTGTTTCACGAGCCATTCTTTACGGTCGTTCATCACTTGCTCCTTCCTCCATCGAGTTCGACGCCGTGAGACCAGTGGTTACATGACAGCTGGCGAGAGTTTGGAAGGAGATAAGAATCGCACCGGAGAGTTGAAGGCGATCCAGCGCTCCTGCGGAAACGTGTGCGCCCGAATCAATGTGTTACGCCTTCACAGAAGAAACTGCAATGGAAAAAGCCAGCTGTGAGCTGGCTTTCGTAAGGTTTCTGCAGTTTAGAGTTTAGATTGGTGCGGAGGAGGGGACTTGAACCCCTATGCCTTGCGGCGCTAGCACCTCAAGCTAGTGCGTCTGCCAATTTCGCCACCTCCGCATGTCTGCATCGCACACTGTGCTTTGCAGGGTGACATCAAAACCTTCAATCCGTAGAGAAGTATAGCATTACCAACGCCATCTTCTTTAGCCGCAATCCACAGCCTTTTCTAATCTTGTAAACGCTGCAACACCGCAGACCTTACCGCAGTCTCCACCTCATCTAACGTTCCATCTCCGATCGCGACTACACGCTGTTTTTCGCGCTCTTGGATCGCGGTGTAAGCGGCGTGAATTCTGCCGTAAAAACCATCGTTTTCTGCCTCGAAACGGTTCTCATCCATGCCAACCGCGGCGAGGTGCCGGTCGTTTCGGCGGCGCGCGCGTTTCAGAGACGCCTGCAAATCAGGAAGTAACAAAATTGTGAGCGCCGGCCACAGGTCCCCGCAGACGGCATGGTGCATCTCCAGCACCTTGTCCGTACCTAGACCGCGTCCGAACCCCTGGTAAGCCTCAGTGGAGTCTGTCCATCGATCGCAGAGAACAATCTTGCCCGCTTCCAGGGCAGGGAGGATCACCTCGGCAATCGCCTGTGCCCGATCAGCAAACATCAGCGCCATCTCCGTCATCGGAGCGATCCTGCCCACGGCGGCCTCGGTTCTGGAATCGAGCACCACGGAACGAATGCGGTCTCCCAGCGCCGTTCCGCCCGGCTGCCTCAGGCTCACCACGTCCCGCCCTTGTCCTGCAAGGAAGGTTGCAAGCCTGCGAAGCTGCGTGGTCTTTCCGCTGCCGTCAAGGCCCTCAAAGGTAATAAAAAATCCCGCCATCCCGCTCAATCCTTAGGGCCGCACACTGGTTTTGAACTGGGCCTTGCCCGCATCCTTGAATACGACCTGAAGCTGCCCCTGCTGGCCCTCCAGCATCTCGGGACCGGTCTGCGCGTGGTCCTTATGTGCGGCATCCACCCAACTCAGTTTTACGGGACCGCTCCCCAATAACTTGAAGCGATAGTAAAACGAAGCGCCGGGAAGCAACTGCTGCGTTCCAAAGCTGGCACTCGGGTACTCCACCGTCACCAGTTGAAGCGTCTCGCCGCTGCGGTTCTCCAGCGTCGCCTCAATATACTTGGATCTGCACCCCACAAAACTTAGCGCGGCTACCAACATCAAACAAACTGACAACACTCTTTGCATGAGAAACAGCCTACCGCATCGTGTTCCAGAAAGTGTTTACTCCCTACTGCCCGGAGCCGCCACCAGGCGGTCCAAGACTCTGGATGTCAGTACCACGCCGGTTCGCTGATCGTGAAGACTTATCGGAAACGCCAGAACGCTCCAGGTTGAAGCCAACTCCGTCTCGCGGGGAACGGCCAACAAACCGCGTCGCGTCCGGTCGATGTAAGTTTCTCTCGTGGTCGCAACGGCATGGAGAACATCCCTCCAATCGCGCATGGAAGGAAACTCCTGAAAGAGGTTCCTCTCGAAGAACCATTCTTTCGGCTGTCCCAGGTACTCCGCAGCAGCTTCATTGACATACTGCCAGTTTCCGTCTCCGTCGACGATCTGCACCAGAACATCCGCCCCAATCGCCATGGCGATACGTGAATAAAAGAACTCGCGCGCATCCACCACCACTGGTTCACCGCGCCGCTTCGCCTCCAGCCCACGGAGGGCGCTCAAAAGGTCCTCGACACTGCTGTATCCCTTCAAGAGGTGCATGTCTTCCACACCACCAAAACGCCGCTCCAGCGTGGCGGAAAGAATGATAATGGGCACCTCCGGACGCTTCTGTCGCAACTTTGCCGCCACCTCGGTTCCGAACTTCCCATGCCCCAGGTGGTAGTCCAGAACGGCGACGTCAATATTGTCCAGCTCCGCGTTTGCCTCCTCGATGGTCCCGGCCATCACGCAGTCATATCCGTGCTGGCGGAGGATCGCCGCCCGCAAAAAAACATTCGCGGGGTCATCGTCCAGCAGTAAAACCCGCACTGCAGCCGACTTCGGGGACGCAGGCATCTCCATCAAGTTTTCGCGCGTTTCATCAGCCATTTCTTTTTCAGATGCCGGACGAGAGGAGGTGGTCACCTGAGCCGCCCATTCGCCGCAGATATCTTAGAAGGCGGCAGCCCCGTGCCTCCTGAATAGGCTAAATCCCTGAACAAAGAAACTGAACCTGACCAGTCGCGCCATATCGGACGGCCAAACGAATAAAGGCCAGGGCTGACGCCAGCCCTGGCCATAGTGGACGAAGGAGTCGCCTACTGAACAGCAGAGCCGATCATGATAGGGAAGGTCTCCGACGGAGGGCCGAACGGTAGCAGATTGAAGTGTTGTGGATCGACCACATAGCCCACGAACGAGATCTGCGTAGCCGTTCCTCCAGGCTGGGTCAAATTGAAGTTGATGAGAAAACGGCCCGTTTGCTCCGGTGCCGTTAAGGTCGCCTGTACGGCCGTAGGTGGTATTTCGGTCGAAGTATTGTGACCCGCATCGCCAACGAAGAAGGTGACGATGCCTTGCGCCAGCCCTTGGCTGATATCCAGATTTCCGGCTACTGCAACCGCGTTGGGAGTCCCGCTTGTCTCCAGAGTCTCACCTGTAAGCGAGAAGTTATAGCTGCCCGTAGGGTCACCCACAACAGTCTGTCTTACCAATGTGCCGCTGGAACCAGCTTTGCCATCCGATTCCAGCAGAGTGGCATTCTTTACTTTGCCCTCTTCCTGCGAAACAAAGAGTAAGAAGGTCTCCGTATTGCTCGGCGTTATATTCAATGTGACTGTTCCGGTACCGTCAGCGTTGAGCATGTATGAACCTGTGACAGGACCTGGGCCAGATGTCTCAGCGCTGTTGAAATCCAGCACGCCGGAGGAGATATGACCACGCCCGTCAGCAAGAATACTTCCTAGGGCTGTTGTTTCGCGCGACGGAGAGGTCCCTCCAACAGAAGCCCCTCGTAAAGAGATTACATACTGCCCTTTTAAGGCTGAGGCCTCGGCACCGCCGCTCTTCGATGCGGCGGAGGTGGGGTTAGAGACGACCGATGGATCAGGACGGTGGAGATTGAATGGAAGCTTCTGAGCGGTGAGAGTTGGGCCTCCCGCAGCGAGCAGGACTGCGAGCGTAAGATATCTTGGGGAAATGGTATGCATCTCGGAAACACTCCTCATGATGGTACTGTTAGCGAACTCAGTCGGCGCGTGGCCAATCCGCACGCCGGCCTCGGCCATAACTATCGTGCGTGTAGACACCACATCCACTGCATGTTGAGTGGACTAACTCTGGAATCTGCAGGGAAAAACACGCGGTAGGATAAATTATTCCCGGAATAGATTGCTGAATCTTCTTGCTGGATGAGATAGCGGCGAAATCAGTTACTTCTCGCAGGTGTCCCTTATAAAAGCAGACTCGCGGCTGTGAGAGATGTTACTCAATACAAGCAGAATCTCTGACCTAATTTACGATCTTAGTCTCTGACCTAATTTACGATCTTAGTCACCGGGCATTTTGCGATCTATCCAAACGGATGTTTAATTGAGTCCAACATAAGAGCACAAACCGCCTCGTGTATTTACCTTGGATCGATCCAACGCGCCGCGGTATCGCCATAGCCCTGGATAGACCCGAACTGATCCTTTTAGGTTCGAAGGCTGAGGTTTTGTCCTAAAGTGCGCTCCTGAAATCTCGGAGTCTTAAGACGTTCAAACAGTTTCTTCAAACCTATTGAACTTTGGGGAGGGAGATGACGTAGTGATCTGAGGAAGCCTCACAGACCGTCGGAGGACATCTCATGCAGGACATCCGCGCCGCCATGCGCCAGCTCTTGAAGTCGCCCGGCTTTTCCATCACAGTCATTCTCACCATGGCTCTTGGAATCGGAGCCAATACTGCGATCTTCACGCTGGTGCACTCTGTCCTCTTGAAATCGCTGCCTGTAGCCGATCCAAAGACGCTTTACCGGGTGGGCGACCTCGACGACTGCTGCGTAAATGGCGGATTCGTCAACGACAACGGCGACTTCGACATCTTCTCGTATGACCTATACAAGCATTTTCAAGAGACCACGCCGGAGTTTGAAGAGCTTGCGGCCATGCAGTCCGGCGGCAACAGCATGAATACGCGGTGGGGCACAGAGGTCGCCAAATCGGAGCGCACGCAGTATGTTTCCGGCAACTTCTTCAAAACATTCGGTATTGGGCCATTTGCGGGGCGCGTATTCACCAGCGCCGACGACCACACGGGGGCGGCTCCCACCGCAGTGATGAGCTACCAGGCCTGGCAGGCGGACTATGGCGGCAATCCGAAACTGATCGGAGCCTCACTTTATCTTCAGGGCCAACCGGTCACGCTCGTCGGCATCGCTCCGCCCGGCTTCTTCGGCGATAGGATTCGAAGCAGCCCTCCCGCGCTTTGGATCCCGCTGTCCGCCGAACCAGCCATCGAAGGGAAGAACAGCATCCTCCGGGTCCCTGACAGCAACTGGCTCTATGTTCTGGGACGCACCAAGCCTGGTTTGGCCGTCGCTCCGTTGCAGGAAAAGATGTCGAACACACTGCGGCAGTGGTTGGGAAAGCAGCCCGGATATCTGAGACAGGGTGGCGCGACGCTGATTCCACGGCAGCATGTCGTGCTTGTTCCCGGCGGATCCGGGATCCAAAACATGCAGCAGGAGCAGGGAAAGGGCCTTTATCTGCTCATGACCATCTCGGGTCTTGTGCTGCTCGTTGCCTGTGCCAACGTTGCCAATCTTCTGCTGGCACGCGGCATGACACGTGCCGCGGAGACTTCGATTCGCATGGCGCTTGGTGCCGCGCGGAGCAGGTTGATCCGGCAGATGTTGACCGAGAGCGTCCTTCTAGGGTGCATTGGCGGTCTGGCCGGACTGGCCGTCGCTTATGCAGGAACACGGATGATCCTTGCCCTGGCCTTTCCCGAGTCACAAAGCCTTCCGATTGCGGCCACCCCTTCCATCCCCGTGCTGGCATTTACCTTTCTGCTCTCTCTGTTGACGGGCGTCGTCTTTGGCATCGTCCCTGCGTGGATCACCTCCCACTCCGATCCTGCGGAGGCTCTGCGCGGAGCGAACCGTTCCACACGGGACCGCGCATCGTTGCCCCAGAAGTCGCTTATCGTCTTCCAGGCGGCACTCTCGCTGGTACTTCTGGTGGGCGCGGGCCTGATGACCAAGAGCCTGCGCAATATGGAGCACCAGAACTTTGGCATCCAGACAGCGAACCGGTACGTGGTGCATCTTTCCCCGGCGGGCGCAGGCTATACGCCGGAGAAGCTGAATCCCTTGTATGAAGAGTTGGAACGGCAACTTGGAGCTCTTCCCGGCGTGCAGAGTGTAGGTTTGGCTCTGTACAGCACACTCGAAGGAAACAACTGGGGCGAAGGCATCTTTGTAGATGGACGTCCTGCGCCGGGGCCGAACGACCACAACGGATCGTCATGGGACAGGGTGAGCCCAAAGTTCTTTGATACCGTCGGTCAGCCGATTGTTCGTGGACGCGGATTTACGGACGGCGATACGGCAACATCGCAAAAGGTAGCCGTCGTCAATCAGGCTTTCGTAAAGAAGTTCTTTCCGAAGGAAGACCCCATTGGCCGGCACTTCGGAGTCTTCGACCAGAAGTACTCCAAAACCTTCGAGATCGTCGGGATCGTCGCGGATGCGAAGTACAACAATCCCCGCAGCGAAGTGCGCACGATGTACTTTCGCCCACTAACGCAGGAGATGACGGGACTGACAACCGCGAACGAGATCATGGCGGAGGGCAGATCCCTCTACATCAACTCGGCTACGCTGCACTTTCATACGCCACCGCAGAACGTCGATGCGATGGTGCGCCGTGTGCTGGCCAATATCAACCCCAATCTCACCGTCGAGAATCTTCAGCCGCTGGATGCGCAGGTAGCAGATAACTTTACACAGGAGCGGCTCATCGCACGCCTGACCACTGCCTTCGGCTTGCTCGCATTAGTGCTGGCATCCGTCGGTCTCTACGGCATTACCTCGTATCAGGTGGCCCGCAGGACAAGCGAGATCGGCTTGCGCATGGCGCTCGGTGCGAACCGCTCGAATGTTGTCCGGATGGTCTTGCGAGAGGCTATCTTTCAGGCAGGTCTTGGCCTCATCATCGGAATCCCGATCGCGATCCTGGGAGCGCGAGCTCTGGCTGACCAACTCTATCAGGTACGTTCCTACGATCCCGTGAGTATGAGCATCGCCGTTGTCGTCCTGACAGCGTCTGCCTCGCTGGCTGGTTTTATCCCCGCTCGACGTGCCGCAAGGGTTGAACCGATGGTGGCCCTGCGTACCGAATAAAACAACTGTTTCACAGCAGCAAACCGGATGCGAGACGATGACGAAGCGTTGACAATCGCGTGATAAGTTGCCGCTTGCAAACTCGTATGTTTTAGCTGTCGTGCACTTTGGCAGAGCCTACGAGGAGAGTGTCAATGTCCCGGTTCAAGAACTTACCCGTTCCCTAAAGAGCGTATTCGCCTTTAGAACGAGTTCTAGTTGACTGCGCTGCCCGTGAATCTCATCCTCCGGACACAAGCGGAAGACTGCCCAATCAAAGGAAAACGCTTTCCCTGAATCTATAGGAGGTTCACGTGATTCCTGTCTCGAAACTCTTCGGGATCTGTTCTGGTCTGCTTCTGTGCCAGGTATTGATGTCCTGCAGCGGAAGCAGTGCACCCGTTGCCCCACCTCCGACTTCGCCCACGCCACCTTCTACGCCAATGACCATCGCTCCGGATGTAACAAACTATCACTTCGATCTTTCGCGGGACGGCCTGAACGCGCAGGAAACCATTCTGACTCAGGCCAATGTAAATTCCACTACCTTCGGCAAAATTGGCAACGACCCCGTCGACGGTAAAGTGGATGCCGAGCCTCTCTTTCTGGCCAACCTGACCGCTGGCGGACAGATGCGTAATGTCCTTTATGTTGCCACCGAGCACGGCAGTGTCTATGCCTTCGATGCCGACACCAACGCGCAGATATGGAAGACTTCTGTCATCCCTACCGGCGAAACCACCAGTGACGACCATGGTTGCTCGCAGATCACGAGCGAGATCGGCATCACATCGACTCCGACGATCGACCGCAAGCTAGGTACGAACGGCACGATCTTCGTCGTCGGTATGAGCAAAGACGCAGCAGGGAAATACCACCAACGGCTTCATGCGCTCGACATCACTACGGGAACAGAGGTCACGGGCAGCCCCTCCGAAATCGTAGCGAGCTTCCCCGGTTCAGGCGATAACTCGCAGAACGGGACTGTGGTCTTCGATCCGTCTCAATATGCGGAACGCGCTGCGCTCACGATCGTCAACGGCAACGTCTACATGGGCTTTACATCGCATTGTGATGTAGGCCTGTATACGGGTTGGCTCATGGCCTACAGCGAGACGAGCCTTCAGCAGACACAGGTTCTCAACGTCACCCCGAACGGACACCAGGGATCTATCTGGATGAGCGGTAACGGCGTTGCTGTGGACAGCAGCAACAACATGTATCTGTTCGATGCCAATGGGACCTTCGACACGACGATGGATGCAAACGGCATGCCGAGCAAAGGCGATTTCGGCAATGCCATGCTCAAGCTCACAGGCAATGGCCAACTCGCCGTGACCGATTACTTTGAGACCTTCAATACAACAACTGAATCCACCAATGATGTCGACTTAGGGTCGGGCGGTCCGCTTCTGCTGCCTGATATGACCGATGCGAATGGTAAAGTGCGCCATCTCATTGTGGGTGCAGGCAAGGACAAAAACATCTTCCTGGCCGACCGCGACAATCTCGGGAAGTACAACCCGGCCGCAAGCCCCATGGACAGCAATGTCTATCAGAAGGTTGTGGGTCAACTCGCAGGACTCAACTACACGACACCTGCCTACTTCAACAATGTCGTCTACTTCGCATCCGACCGAGATACTCTCAAAGCCTTCCCGCTGACGAATGCACGTCTGGCGACCACACCTTCCAGCGTATCCACGGCAACCTTCGCCCATCCCGGTTCGACGCCTGCGGTCTCGGCCAACGGTACCCAAAATGGAATCGTATGGGCGGTCGAATCGGGATTGACCTCTCCGGGTGTCCTTCATGCCTACGATCCAACGAACCTTCAGCATGAGTTCTACAACAGCAACCAGGCCACCAATGGCCGAGACGCCTTTGGCAATGGAAACAAGTTTATTACACCGCTTGTTGTCAATGGCAAGGTTTACATCGGCACTCAGAACAGCGTGGCGATCTTCGGGCTTCTCTCGCACTAACCAATCTCAGCTTGGCCGAGTAGTTTGATTTTTAGATTCGTGTTAAAGGCGCTGCCATGAGCAGCGCCTTTTTTTGTCTGAATGAGAAAACACTCCGGAATCTTAGGCCGAGTGTTCTTCGAAATTTCAACTGTCTGTAACATTCGACGGCATTGCCGCGGCTACTCTTGAGTCGTCCCCGCGTGAATAGAAGTACCTCCAATCATGCTGGGATACTTACGGCACGTTGCAGCCAGTCAATGCAGCAGGGCTCTCCAGATAAATCGGGATTAGATCATCCCTCTGGTTGCAATAGATACCTAACAACACGAAACAAAAAGATTGCCTCAAGTGGAGAAACAGTGAGCAAAAGATTCATTTCCGCCATCGTCGCGATGGGTATGCTCTGCGGAGCAAACATCCACGCACAGCAAGATCACGCAGCAGAACAAATTGGGCCCAGTTCACAGGTTGCTCAGGGTACGCCCGATCCTCAGGCGATCCCTAAGCCAGCCGCCAAAGACGAGGTCACGGTGACAGCGTCCGGCGAGATTCGCAGCGAACAATCGCTCGGCTCCACGGCACTGCTTGAGGCCGCGCCGGGAACCAGCCCAATTGCTGTGCTTGCACGCCTGCCAAGCGTGAGCGTGACCTCTGCCGATCCGTATGGCGCCTATGAGTGGGCCCTCCGCATCTCTGTGCGCGGATTCAACCAGAACCAGTTAGGCTTCACGCTCGACGATGTGCCACTTGGAGATATGTCCTACGGCAATTTGAACGGTCTTCATATCAGCCGTGCCATCATGGACGAAAACATGGGACGCGTCACCCTTTCTCAGGGGACGGGCTCCCTGGACACGGCCTCGACCAGCAACCTCGGCGGTGCAATCCAGTTCTTCTCGACCGATCCGCTGGATCAGACGCACGTTGCCGCACAGCAGACCTTCGGCAGTTTCCGCGGGCATCGCACCTTTGCGCGTTATGACAGCGGTCTCCTGCGCACCCATACCAAGTTCTATGTGGATGGCGTCTATCAACTCTCCGATAAGTGGAAGGGTGCGGGGCAGATCAATCAAAAATACTTCCAGTTAAATACCAAACTGATGCAGTTCATCGGCAACAAAGGAGTCTTCACCTTTTACGCCGACTACTCCGATCGTCGAGAAGTGGACTATCAGGATCTCAACAAGATATGGGTGCAGAAGCTGGGCTACAACTGGGATAACTACGGCGACTGGGATAAGTCGATCCAGGCGGCAAATGCGTGTAATGGTGCAGGGAATTTCCCTTCGCCGGTCAATGCACTGGCGTCGAACGAAGATCCGTGTGATGCCGGATACTATGGCGGCGGCGGTCTGCGTAAGGATTTCCTGACCTACATTAATTACAAGATGGCTTTGACAAGCAGGCTCACCTGGAAGACGACGGCCTATGGACATCACAACGACGGTCGTGGCCTATGGTTCACGCCATATCAGCCGACCTTGATCTCGCCCACGGTCTCCGTATCTCCGATTTCACTCCGCACGACAGAGTATGGAATCCAGCGAGGCGGCTTTCTGAGTGCGCTTTCTTATGAGAGTGGTCGTCATACGTTGGAGGGTGGCGTCTGGTTTGAGAAGGAGAGTTTCGATATCTCACGCCGCTTCTATGCGACCAGCCTGTCAGGGCCACAGCACTCGCTCTACGCTTTCCCATCGAATCCCTTTGCGACCCAGTGGGCTTATAACTTTCCCACCACCGTGTATCAGATCCACTTACAGGATCTTTATAAGATCACGCCTTCTGTTAGCGTTTCGGCAGGATTCAAAACCTCTGAGACCAATGCAACAGGCAATCTGACGGCCTTCAACACCGGCATCTCTCTGGCGAAAGGCCAAGTCGTTCCCGCTTCAACCTATGCGCAGGGAAGTCTTCAATCCGGCAAAGCCTTTCTGCCGCAGTTCGGTGTGAACTGGAAGTTGAACAAGAGCAATGAAATCTTTGCCGATGTCGCCGAGAACGTGCGTGCTTACCAGATGGGCGGCAATGGGATTGCCACGTCTCCCTGGGGAACTTCACAAGCTGGTTTCGACGCATTGAAGAATACGTTGAAGCCCGAGAGCTCCTGGAGCGAAGAGTTAGGTTATCGCTACACGGATAACCGGGTGACAGCCCAGGCCAACTACTTTCACGTGAACTTCAGCAACCGCCTCCTGGCCATTCAACAGGGTCCTGCGATTGCTGGTGGAGCGTCGTTGCTTTCGAACGTAGGAGGTGTGACCACCAACGGCGTGGATGCAGCGGCTTCAGTTCGTATCGGCTCCGACTGGACGTTTTACAACGCCGTCACGCTGAACAAATCCACCTACAATTCCGATGTGGCGACGGCCTCCGGCCCAATCTTCACGGGTGGCAAGGTCGCGGTCGACGCGCCTCAGTTCCTCTACAAAGATGAACTCTCCTATCACCGGAAGGGTTTCGATGCGCACATCGGTGCGGACTTTATGTCGAAACGCTACTTCACCTACACCAACGACAGCAGTGTTGACGGTCGATTTCTCTCGGACTTCGGCACCAGCTATCACATCGACGAGGCCGGCCTATTCAGCGAAGTCAAGCTGCAGTTCAATATCTATAACCTCGCCAATGCAAAGTACTACTCCTCCATCGGAACGAATGGTTTTATCGCCAGCGATCCTTCGCAGGTGGCGAACAACACACTTCAGGTAGGTTCTCCACGAGCGCTTACCGGCACCTTCTCAGTAAAGTTCTAGCTCTCGAATCAAAGCGGACGTAGGCTCATTCGAAATTACCGTTCGAATGGGCCTGCTTTTTCTACGAAGTGCGACATAGGTTCTCCTGAGACAATTACCTACGGAGAACCTATGACGGCGGATCAGAAGAAAGACACGAAGCAACGCTGCAGATGGGCCGAAAGTGACCCATTGATGCGGGAGTATCACGACCAGGAGTGGGGCGTACCGGAGTACGACAGTCGCGTGCTCTGGGAGTTACTGATGCTCGAAGGCTTTCAGGCTGGCCTTTCATGGCTGGTCGTACTCCGGAAGCGCGACGCGTTTCAAGCCTCATTCCGCCGGTTTGATCCCGCCAAGGTGGCCCGTTTTACCGAAGACGACATCCAGAGACTTCTGGATGAACCACGCATTATCCGTTCACGCGCCAAGATCGAGGCGACGATTAAGGGCGCTCAGATCTTCATGGAGATGAAAAAGTCCGGAGAAGATTTCGCTTCCTTCCTCTGGGGTATCGCAGGAAACAAGCCGATACAGAACAGCGGTCCGGTGCCTGCCGAGACTGAGATCTCAGCGGAGATGTCAAAGCAACTTAAGAAGCGTGGATTCAAGTTCGTTGGCCCCGTCATCGTCTATGCCTTTATGCAGGCTGCGGGCATGGTGAACGATCATAGCGAATCCTGCTTTCGCCGGAAGGCTGTTATCCGCCTCAAACACGGCACGCTTTTAAAACCGGGCAAGCAGTAGCCACGCTCAAAGACCGTTTTCTACCATCACGACAAGCCGTTCTGCCAGAATCTGAATATGCTTGGCAGGCACAGCGCTGAGCGGTCCTTCGATCACAAGAAACGCGAAGCCATGCACGGCAGACCACGCAAGATACTCTGCGCCCAGCCTGCGTTCTACGGGGAGAACATTCGCCTCGACCATCATGTCCAGCGCGGAGCTCAGTAACTGAAAGGGGTTAAGTCCGCTTCGTCCGGCCTTGGCGGAATCTAGATCGCCCTCCACTTTCGCTGGAAAAGAGAAGGCTGTGCGAAAGAGCCCTCTTTCGGCCAAAGCAAACTTGATGTAGCCCGTTCCAACGGCACGCAAAGTGGAGCGGGCAACCTCTGCCGGATTTTTTCTTCGTTTAACGGTACCGATCTCCTCTTCAATCGTGACGGCCAGAGAGGATAAGGCAGCCGCGCGGACAGCCCGCAGAAGATCTTCGTGGTTTGCGAAGTGACGATAGGCTGCATTCGGGGCGACACCTGCGCGTCGCGTGGCTTCTCTGAGCACGATCGCCCGCGGTCCCCCTTTACGGGCTAATTCAACTGCCGCTTCGAGCAACACTCGTCGTAAATCTCCGTGACGAAACGTATCTCTTTGTGGGACCTTGCCTGCATTTGTTTTTTTATTCACGGTTGTGGACAGTGTACATTTCCTTTGGTATGGTTCTGTGGACGCTGTACACATGTGCAGGCAGAAATAATAGATGGCGTCTCAAAAATCTTGCTCCGCATGAAAGGTTCAATCGATGGATGCTCTGAAAAACACTGCTCGCATCACACCTTTTCTATGGTTCGATAACAATGCGGAGGAGGCAGTGGAGTTCTACCTCTCCGTCTTCAAGAACTCCCGTCGGCTCAGCGTCCTGAAGAATCCTGGGGGTGGTCCCGCTCCCGCCGGAACCGTGCTTACCATCTCGTTTGAACTGGACGGTCAGGCCTTCACGGCACTCAACGGCGGTCCGCACTTTAGATTCACTGAGGCTATTTCGTTCGTTGTCCGCTGTGACTCACAGCGGGAGATCGATGAGTACTGGTCGAAGCTCTCCTCTGGGGGAAGCGAAGTACAGTGTGGGTGGCTCAAGGATAAGTTCGGCCTTTCCTGGCAGATCGTTCCGGCAGCTTTACCCGATCTCATCAAGAACCCGAAGGCCATGGAAGCCATGATGAAGATGACGAAGCTAAACATTGGCGAGCTGGAACGCGCAGCACAGTAACGACAGTAACGCGAACGGAGGGACAGGGTATGAGCAAGGTCAGGCTTCTTGTCGGCACGCGCAAAGGCGCGTTCGTTCTCACAGCAGACGGCACGCGAAAGAACTGGTCCGTCTCCGGACCGCACTTTGCTGGCTGGGAGGTCTACCACCTCAAAGGTTCGCCGGTCGATCCGAACCGTATCTATGCCTCACAGACCTCGGGCTGGTTCGGCCAGGTCGTGCAAAGGTCGGATGACGGTGGCCTTACCTGGAATGCGGTGGGTAACAAGTTTGTCTACGATGGTGTCGCCGGAACGCACCAATGGTACGACGGTACACCGCACCCGTGGGAGTTCAAGCGCGTCTGGCACCTGGAGCCATCGCTTACCTGCGCGGACACACTCTACGCCGGGGCAGAGGACGCCGCACTGTTTCACTCCAGCGACGGCGGCAACACATGGAGCGAGTTTGCCGGTCTGCGCAATCATGGCACCGGTCCTGCATGGCAACCGGGCGCGGGCGGTATGTGTCTCCATACCATCCTCATCGATCCCGCAAATCCGCAGCGCGTCTACATCGCCATCTCCGCCGCAGGCGCATTCCGCACGGACGACGGAGGACAGACCTGGAAGCCGATTAACCGCGGCCTGCGGTCGCAGTACATCCCCGATCCCAACGCCGAGGTGGGCCACTGCGTCCATCACATCGCCATGCACCCCTCCCGCCCCGATACACTCTTCATGCAGAAGCACTGGGACGTGATGCGCTCGGACGATGCGGGTGACTCCTGGCGCGAGATCAGCGGCAACCTGCCCACCGACTTCGGCTTCGTCATCGACGTCCACGCGCATGAGCCAGAAACCCTCTACGTCGTTCCGATCAAGAGCGACTCCGAACACTTTCCCATCGACGGAAAGCTGCAGGTCCACCGCAGCCGCAGCGGGGGCAACGAATGGGAGCCACTCACCCGAGGACTTCCTCAGAGCAACTGTTACGTGAACGTTCTGCGCGATGCCATGGCCGTCGATACGCTGGACTCCTGCGGCATCTACTTTGGAACGACCGGTGGACAGGTCTACGCCTCATCCGACTCCGGCGACAACTGGAATGCCATCGTGCATGACCTGCCTGCGGTTCTCTCCATCGAGGTTCAGACCCTCCCATGAAATCCGTCGTTCACGTCGAACTTCCGGCAAATCTCTGCCTTCTTGCACGAGTAAGCCATCTCGTAGAAGTCTCCATCGAAGGCCCCGTCACGCAACGAGCCATCCTCGACGCGCTCGAAGCGGACCATCCCATGCTGCAAGGAACCATGCGGGACCACACCAGCAAGCTGCGCCGCCCTTTCATCCGTTTCTTCGCATGCGATCAAGATCTCTCCCACCTGTCCCCGGATGAGCAGCTTCCCGAAGCAGTGGCCAAAGGCACCGAGCCGTTTCTTGTCGTCGGGGCCATAGCCGGCGGCTGATTCGAAATTATTTCTCGTTCACTGGGAAATCTCGTCTCCGCCAGGTGCATACTCTGGCAACGGAGCTTCCTGAATGAGTGCGATGCAAGTAAGAGCGGTGGAGAGATTTCATAGCGGTCTGAAGCGAGATCGAGCAAGGTGAGCCGACGCCTCCTACGAGTCTCCTTCAACACCTTTCCCGCAATCGAGACGGGAAATGAGATCTGTGTTCCGGACGCAACGAAGACACACTCCAGCGATGGCTCCTCGCTTTTGCCCCAGTTGCTTCAAGTGTTTCGCTCGGACGAAGAACTTGCCGAGCAACTGCAAAGGGGGAATGCGGACGCTTTGACACTCCTATTCACCCGGCACAGCCACCTTATTTTCGGTATCTGCCGACCCATTCTGCGCAATGACTCAGAAGCCGAAGATGCCACGCAGCAAGTTTTTCTTGATGTCTTTCGATCGATTCATCAGTTCGATTCGGAAAAGAGAGCGTTCAAAACTTGGCTCATGATGTTCGCATACCATCGCACGTTGAATCATCGACGCGCTTTGATCGCTGCTCGTTTTTTTGATACAGACCCACTGGACGACCTTAGACCGGAGTTGTACCGACCGGGGCGGACTTATGAAGGACCGGAGGGCCGCGTCCTTGTTCAGCAGATCCTCAGCGGCCTACAGTCGCGCCAACGTCGCACCATAGAGCTCACTTACTACGAAGGCCTTACCGCAGATGAAATCTCGGTGCGTACAGGCGAGACGGTTCGGGTCGTACGGCACAATCTTTACCGCGGTATGAAACAGCTTCGAAATACTCTTTGCGGTCCAACCGTTACGCAAGAGGCCGACCGATGATGCAACACGAAGATTATGAAATTCTCTGCGCTTTAGCAGCGACGGGACAGATCTCAAGACCAGAACTAGAAGATCTCAGGCGCCATTGCGACACATGCCCGACGTGTGGCGATCGGCTCTTTGAATGGATCGAAGTTCATGAGGAACTTCTACTGAACACAGAGCCACAACTTAAAAATTTGCGGGTACCCTCCGGCATGCAGGACCGTTTCATCACACGCGCAGCGAGCGAGGGTTTGCCACTGACAAAGATTTCACCCGTGCTTCTCAAGCAAAGCCCATTGTTTGGAGCTTCGGTTGCCGCCATGACAGTTTTGCTGTTCATGTTTGCTCTTCATGTATTCGTTCCGGCAGAGAAGAGTGGCGTAGGCTCGGTGGCCCAAACGGCTTCAGTAACCCATGAAAACTCAAAGCTACGTGCCATCGAAAGTTCGCAGGGAGTAACTGCAAAAAAAACTCGCCCTTTTTCTCCAAGGAGGCACCCTCTCAGGATGGTTCATTCGGTTGAATCAACTTTCGACGGCGCCGTAAATCCTGTGGAGGCTCTCACGGCAAACAACCGCTTTCACTTCTATCTGCCATCCTCAATCCACCAAAGCCCCACCTATATCGAAGGTATTTTGAAAAAGCCTAGCGCCGCTTCTTTGCTGGCATCCTTATCCAGCAGACGAATTCAATCCTATGATGAGGGAGATTTTCTTTCGCTCCATCCACCGCCGGTACATACTCTTAGGTTTAGTTCTTCGGTTCCGCCTGAGAACAAATTATTCCGCTACAACCCGTTCAGTATTGCTTCGCTTCAGTCTCCGCAGCTTCCTGGTCCTACAGAAAGCACGCCTTTTGGCTTCAGACCCGGCATCCGACCTCTTCAATTTCAAAAATCCACAGAACAATAACCAGAGGAAAATCTCATCAGGAGGTCGCTATGAAGCGGTCAAGGATTACCACGCCCAAAGTAGTCATGATCATGTCCGTAACTTTGGTCTCGACTGGATTTGTTTCTGCGCAGACGCACACCAGCGCTCCACCAACACCAAACGTCGTCACGCTCGCCTTCAATGCCGCCATCCTACAGACGAAAGAAGCTCAGCGTGACCTGGGCGCTCTCCAGATAAAGTTTGCACCTCGCCAGACGCAACTCCAGAAGCTCAACAACGAGATAGAGGAACTACGCCGCCAGGTCAACAACACCTCCGCCCCACTGAACGATGCCGAGAGAAACTCGAAAGAGCAAGCGATAAACTCCAAGGTGCGACTCCTGGAGCGGGAAGCCGAAGACTTCAAGAGCGAATCTGAGACAGCTTCGCAACAGGCGTTTCAGCGGGTTGCGCAGAAAATGTACACCTTCGTTCAGAGGTATGCGCAGCAACACGCTTACTCTCTCATCCTCGAGCGCGGCTCGAACGCAACCCCAGTGGTCTGGTACGCAGCCAACAACATAGACATCACGGATGAAGTGATCAAGGCCTACGACCTCAATTCAGGAGATGGCCTGCCAGAAACACCGCGAAATACGTACGGTTCACAACACCCCAACCCATCAACAGTCTCGCCGTAGAAAGTCGATCGTCATTAATTGCTGGCTGTTTAGACGTCCTCAAAACAAATTCCAGCTTCCTCGGTTTTTTTCCTTGTAGCTTTTCTCCGATGCGCATAGTCTTGCGCGATCCACGCTCGACCTTACAAATGCCTCATGTCGATGCTGGTTTTTCGACACAAGGATCATGGTGAAGTCCCGCAAGAATTCGTTCCTGGACCATTCTCTTTGGGCTCAAAAATCTTGATTGGAGTCTCCTATGCGCAGAGCAATGTTGTGCTTCCAGTTATTTTTTCTGTTTCTTGTCCTCTCGTTCTTTCCTGAGCAGCTTTCCGGGCAGGGAACACAGACAGCGCCGTCGCCCCTATGGAGCGCAAACCAGCCTGTGGACTGGTGGTTTGCCTTCAAGTTCAACACTGCTACCTTTCCTCGTCCCCACACCACGCCGCCGACCTGTATCTTCGGCGGCACACCGGGGGGTAGGAGGCAGTACACCAGGATCGGCCAAAGCTACGTCGCGGCAAGTAGTGAACACGCGGCTTTGACCAAGGGTGACGGATACCTCGGCGATGGCCCGGCTGATCCGCTGGGAGCGACATTCGACGAGGTCTACAACGGCGATCTGTCCTACCTTGTCTGGAACGACCAGTTCTATCGCAGCCCCGTGCTTGCGTGCGAAGGTTCGACCGGCATGGCTTGCGGGGCGAAGTGGGGCCACTCCAAAGGCATGCTTGCCTGGAATGAAGACGGTGACGGATTCGTCCTGCAGGTCACGACTCCCTCCTGGCCGGGCGCGGGCGGCAGCACACACCCCCGGGTGGGGGATGGCAACTCGCTGGGCTGCGTGAATGACAACAACGTCGATCTCAGCCAGGATTTCTTCGCGCTCAAGTTGACGAAAGACGACCTGCTCAAAGTGCTCGCCGCACTACAGACCGAAGGCGCTGTTACCGACCCGAACAATCCTCAGATTGCCAGGATCGGCGGACCGCAGGAGGTGCGGGATGCCGCTGCGAAGCTTGGCAGCCCCAACAAGGCCTCCACTTTCACGCAGGCAACGCTCTCCTCGGGAGTCCAGATCATCGCGAAGGCGGGTGGTCTTTCCGCGCCTCCATGGCAGTTTGTATCGGCCGTTCTCGGCAAAGTGCCGTTGCGCGTCGCTACCTTTTGGATGGGTGCGAAGATCTACTCCAAACCAGGACGTACCAAGCCCGACTGCTGGCCTACGGCGATTAAGTCTCTCAGCCCGGGAGCCGTGCAGGTGGTAACGACTGGCATCTGGGAGGGCACGACGATCGGACTCAGCGGCACTTCGCAGAGAAACGCCTCTGGGAAAACGCTCGGTGCGAACCACGCCAAGATAGGTGTTTCCACAGGTAGTGGCAGCCCGCTCACCATCTTTTCCGATATGAATCAAGACGGAGCTATCTCTCCTGTAGGCAAACTTACGTGCTTGAGTTCACAGAACGCCCGTGGAGGCCTGTTCTTCGTCGTAGAGAACAAAGAACTGCACAAGAGCGTCACCGCGCTGCTTACAGGAAAGATCGCACCTTCAAAAGCCCCTCCTGCGACACATAAATAGAATCCGCTTTTTTGCTATTGCGCTGCATTTTAGAAGCGCCCAAGAACAATCCTCACGGCCATAGGGCCGCGACGTGCAGAAGCTGGCGGCGCCGGGTCTCCGGATGCAGCCTGTTCTCCGCCAGCATTCGTGCGAGCGCTCGGATCAGGGAAACGGATCCCACGGTCGGTTTCATCTCCGTTGAGAATCCGCGTCATATGCCAGACTTCGGCAGCCCCAGCCGTCGCTCCGGGCGTGTAGTAGCCCTCTTCGGCAGTCAGAATCTGCATACGGATCCCGGTGAGCAAGCCAGGACGGTGAAAGAAGACGGCGCCACCGATCCCGGTTAGAAGGAACTCATCCTGTCCCATCTGAGCGACCATCACGCGTCCCTCTTTGTTCGAGTTGCCCGGCGCAGCTTCGCCGTCCTTTTGGGGAAAGCCAAAGCGAACCTCCGTCACCCACGCACCCGCAGCATCGGCGGCCCGCGTGGCTGCCGTACCCGTCTGCTCCGGAGGCACCATCGCATTCGCCAGACGCACCTGGCCAATCAATGCACTCTCAGCATTCGAACTCGTTGCGCGTTTCGAAGCGCCTTCGTCGGCTGCGAAGAGCTTTTCCTGATCCACTCCGCCAGCACCTTCAATGAAGGTCATGACCTTGCCCTCATAGTTCAGCTTCGCGATGGTCCGCTGCATCGGCCCAAGTAGCGCAAAGTTCTCCGCATGGGCACGAGGAACGGAGCCATTTTGGAGGAAACCCGTCCAATCGACGCCAAAAGGAGAGAACCCTATCGCCCCCTGTCCCAGCGCGGCGAAGAAGAAGGGAGCGTAGTTATTGCCTTGCCCGATCTCCGGAATCCAAAGTGGGTTGTCAGGTCGCGAGTATGTGTTGAAGATATCGAAAACGAAGTCCACGTTGTTCGCATAGATGTCCGGACCGATCATATCGATCGACGGCGCCGCTGCCTTCCAGAGCGAGAGCATTCCCTGGTTCGGTCCGCCCGACGGATAGCCGATGCCTGCCGTGGGAATGTGCCGTTCTGGAAGCTCACCGGGCGGATAAGCAAGCCACACGTTGCAGTAGAAGGGAATGTTCAACTCCCGTTTCCCTGCCTCCGCAACCGCGTTGACGTACCGCGCCTGATGCCAGGCCTGGAAGGCTTCGTCGGCGTTGCCGGGAAATACCTCCGACCACGTGCCTGCTTTTTTGCCCAAAGCCTTCACCAGCTCTGTCGGCACCTGGCCGGCAAACTCCCGGTTCGATGACGGGGAAAAATCTCGCGCCGCACCGATTCCACCAGACTCGTTCTCAACCTGGATCATGAGGACGGTATGCTCGGCTCCGTCTTTCTCCGCGACGTGGTGCATCAGAGCGGCGAAGGCCTTACGATCCGCTTCCATGTTTGCTGGCGCATTGGCAGAGAGATCGTCAATCGGCATGCCTGCAAGGTTCATCATGCGAGGAAAATGCACAGGGTCGCGCTTGACCCACTGCGGGACGTAATGATCGTTTCCGTTCTTCCACGTGCCGAACCAGAGAAGCACCAGGTGCAGATGATGCTCGCGTGCGCCATCGATAAGGGCGTCGACGTTCGTCCAGTCGAAGTGTCCGGGCTGCGGTTCGATCTGCTCCCAGTAGACAGGAGCCTCACCCGTGTTGACGTGCATGGCTTCGAGTGCGGGCCAGACCTTCGGAAGCATCTCCGGCCACGCACTGGAGTTACCGATCTGCGCTCCAAGAACGAGGTAGGGCGATCCGTCGACCAGCAAAGCATGGCGTCCATTTTCCGTGACAAGCTTCGGAGCAGAGTTCTGTGCGGAGGCAAGCACGCAGGACGCGCCGAAGGAAAGAACAGCGGCGAGCCGGACGACAGAGTGAAGCAGAGGCATTGCGGATTCTCCTGGTGCAAAGCGTGGCAGACAGCCAACTGCATTATGCACACTCAAGGTCCAGACCCGCTACTTTGGCATTCTCATGTCTTTCCAGGAAGTATCTGGTGGACGCCATGAAAGGTGGCGGATTTAGTAGCCGAAGACGCTTGCGCAGCGACAGGCGCTCAGGCTTCCCAGATTCCTACCGATTGCCCAACTCCTTGATTGCCGTGCGCAATTCCTTCACGACCTCCGGCAACTTGTTCACCATCACGACCTGCCGCAGCCACTGCTTGTTCTCGACTGCGGGATAACCACTTACGACGCTCCCTGCGGCCACATCGTTCGGAATCCCTGTCTGCGCCGTCGCAATTGCACCATCACCCACGGTCAGATGTCCGGCAACGCCAACCTGGCCGGCGAGGATGACGTCCTTTCCGATCACAGTAGACCCCGCAAGCCCCACCTGTGCGCAGAGCAGCGTCCGCTCGCCTACGGTCGATCCGTGTCCCACCTGCACCAGGTTGTCGATCTTCGCACCGTCGCTGACAA
>Ga0247762_1000008_pt1 | contig 187552 bp, 157 predicted proteins | sample UWRJL081202R4_FD_181016 | JGI IMG/M metagenome (GOLD analysis project Ga0247762, IMG submission 181016) | Plant litter microbial communities from Arlington Agricultural Research Station in Wisconsin, United States - UWRJ-L081-202R-4 | ecosystem: Environmental > Terrestrial > Plant litter >...
TGTGAGTCAGCAGCAGCTTCTCGTGAAAGGTCACCTCCGGTTTGCGCACCGGCTGATACGGCGATCCCGGGACCGACGCCACCACCTCCGCCGAGAGCCCCGTCAGATCGCACCACTTCTCCTCATCCGCAGGGGAGAAGACCAGTGGAACAAGAGCCGGTCGTGTCTCCACGATCTCCATGCCAAAGGCGCGCGCGATGTCATACCCGATACCAGTCGCGCCCATTTTAGGAATCGACAGGCCGCCCGTCGCCACGATCACGCTCTTCGCCGAGATCGCTCCGTCGTGCGTCGTCACGGTGAAGCCCTCATCATTCCGCTCGACGCCACGGACGCCCGTCTTCAGCTTCATCTCAACCCCGGCCTCGGTTGCCTCGGCCAGCAGCATCGTCACAATATCCTGCGCCACGCGGTCGCAGAAGAGCTGCCCCAGCGTCTTCTCGTGGTATGGAATGCCGTGCTTCTCCACCAGCGCGATGAACTCCTGCGGCGTGTAGCGCGAGAGCGCAGACTTCGCAAAATGCGGATTCTCGGAGAGGAAGTTCGCCGGGGTCGTATGCAGATTCGTAAAGTTGCACCGTCCGCCGCCGGAGATCAGGATCTTCTTGCCCGCGCGTTCGGCGTGATCTACCAGAACTACGCTCTTTCCGCGCTTTCCCGCCTCGATCGCGGCCATCAGGCCAGCGGCGCCAGCGCCCAGTACCGCTACGTTGTACTGTTTGGTGCTCTGTGAATATTCATCTGCCATAGACCCTTATTCTATGGGGATGGCCACACGCAGCCTCACCACCGAAGCCGGGTACGTCAACTCCAAACGCCAGAAGGTCCTCCGCCGCGTCGCCTGGATGGACGCTGGGCGCGACGGGCAGTACGTCTACCATCTGCAATGCCAACGCCCCAGCTGCCTCTTCGAGTACGGCTCGGACGGCATCTCCATCCACCAACGCAAATGCCCCCGCTGCGATGACGGCAAAGACGGCCTCCCCGTTCCTCCGCACACGGTAGGACTCTTTGGATAGAGTTGGAACGGACAAAACGGTGGGAGTCTTCGCTTGTTTCCGCAATGGTTAGGCTGCGTTCTTCCTTTAGGGTGGGCGAACAATGCTCTCGGAATAAAAGAAACAACTTATGTGTTTTAGTTTCGTAGCAATTTTATAAACCACATGAGAGATACCGATGAGACCCCACTTTCTTTTACCGATCTCCTTCCTTCTGCTCTCGCTGCCTTTGACCTCTTCAGAGGCGCAGACCGGAAATCAGGCTGCCCATCTTCCACCCGCGGTGACGACGTCTGACCCCAATTTATTTCAGATCTCTACCCTTGGGGCGCTTACGGTCGGTGTCTTCGACGGCGCATATCCCATTGGATTGCTGCGAGCGCAGGGGGACTTCGGTGTCGGCACATTCGATGGCATCGATGGCGAGTTGGTCGTGCTGGATGGCCATTTTTACCACGCACGCTCTAACGGGAGCGTCCAGGAGTCAAAGGACTCTGAACTCACGTCCTTTGCCGCCGTTGTCCATTTCGTACCCGAGCGAAGATACTCGGTCAGCAATATGACCATGTCGGAACTGAATACGTATATTGCTTCGTTGATTCCTAGTGACAATTACTTTTACGCCATTAAGATTCACGGACTGTTCAGTTCGGTGACCGCCCGAGCTATCCCCAAGCTTTCAAAGCCCTTCCCCACCCTTGCACAAGCTACGGAGGAAGAAGTGATCTTCACCAGGCGGGGCGTCCAGGGAACAGCCGTTGTTCTCAGGAGCCCAGCCTATGTATCGGAACTGAACGTTGCAGGCGATCATTTTCACTTTATCTCTGACGACACACAGTTTGGTGGTCATGCCCTCGATCTGACCGCCGAAAAAGTAACCTTGGAAGTTCAGCAGATCCGCCGCAACACACTCTTGTTGCCCACCACAGACGCATTCAAGACGGCGACCCTGCCTGTTCCAAGCAACTAAAGACAGACCGAACGCGTTCTTTCACCCAGGCCAAGAGAACGCTCCGCTCAACTTTTTACCTATGCTGTGAGCGATCCGACCACTGGAGAGCAGGTGAAGAGCCTGCTCTCCAGATATTTCCGACTTTACAGAGCGATCTATTTTGCCGGTGCGGGAGGGTCCCGCTTCAGGGAGCCCGCTTCTGCCTGGGTGGGCATGTTTTTGCCATGCCGCAGGTTGTAGTCGTGTTTTAGCATCCATTTTTTATAGTTACCCACCGGGATGGAGACCCAGCCCTCCGCTGCTCCGCCTGACGTAGGCAAAGTCTTTGACATCGGTCTTCAGGTTGCAGGTAAAGAAGGATCCGGTTTTACCGAAGACGGACGACAGAACGACACCTTTAGGCTCGCCACCTTCGAAGATATCTCCACGGCCTTTGCCTTTCGCTTCCTCAGGCGGAACGATGCTGATAGAAGGTGGTCTGATTCAGACCATAGATTATGAGAGCCGAGCGGGTAATCGCTGGGATTTTTGCTTTCGGCAGGGAGGGAAGGGGTGATTAATTTTCTGGAACAGGATGGCAACACTCCACGATGAATCCTTTTGTAACCCAGGATCGTCTATCTAAATGTGGTATTCTGTGTCAACTTGGGGAATTGCGCCTTGATGGTTTCGACTATTTAGTGTTGAAACCTGCCGCCGCGATCCAAGAATCGCACATTGGTTCCCCAATTCAATGACAAAGTACCACCCCCGGGAGAAGTGTACCCGCGCCAGTCACTTTTGCGCCCGCACTCAGGGATTCCCGAAATATTTTTAAGAAATGTGAGGCCAGCACGTGGCTGAAGAGATTGAGAAGTACGAAGAAGACGTAGACCGCATCGTCGAGACCGGCAAGGAAAAGGGCTACCTTACCTACGGCGAAGTCAACGACCTTCTGCCCGGGGATATCACAACGCCGGATGACCTCGATGACCTGTTGACGACGATCAACACACAGGGAATCGATGTCCTTGGCGGAGAAGACAAGTTCGACGTTCGCGACAAGTACGAAGAGCAGGAAGAGTCCGACGACGTAGAACTCGATCTGACACCCGGTCAGCTGGAAAAGACCAATGATCCCGTCCGCATGTACCTGCGCGAGATGGGAACCGTTCCCCTGCTCACACGCGAAGGGGAAGTAGAGATTGCCAAGCGCATTGAGCGCGGCCAGCTCCGTGTTATGAAGGCGATTTCTCGCTCGTCGATCGTCATCCGCGAGATCATGGGCCTCGGCGAAGATTTGAAGCGCGGCGTCCGGAATGTGAAGGAAGTCGTTACCTTCGACGAAGAAGAGTTGACCGAAGAGGTGCTTGCAGCCCGCGTCAAGCAGACCGTAAAGCGGATCGACCTTCTCGTGACGCACTATAAGAAGGCCGAGAGCCTGCAGGATCGCATCACCAACCCCGTCGGTAAGGATGCCAAGGCGAAGGCGAAGGATCTCCGCAAGCACCGCTGGATGGCCGGACGCGAACTGGTCAAGGTCACGCGCATCGTTCGCGAGCTCAAGTACACGAACGGCGAGAAGAAGCGCCTTCTGGACAAGGTCAACAAGACCGTCGACGCGATGCGTACGCTCGAACGCCAGATCAGGCAGCTCGATGCCAAGTTCGAAGCTTCGAAGTCCGAAGAGCTGAAGAAGGAGTACAAGCGTCAGCAGAAGAACTGCAGGGTCGATCTTGATCGCCTGGAAGTCGATGCCGGTCTGACCGTGGAAGATCTCAAGCGTACGCAGCGGGAGATGATCCAGGGCGACATGGATGCGGAGAAGGCCAAGCGCGAGCTGATCGAAGCCAACCTCCGTCTCGTCGTCTCCATCGCGAAGAAGTACACCAACCGCGGTTTGCAGTTCCTCGACCTGATTCAGGAAGGAAACATCGGCCTGATGAAGGCCGTGGACAAGTTCGAGTATCGCCGTGGCTACAAGTTTTCGACCTACGCCACATGGTGGATTCGCCAGGCGATCACGCGCGCCATCGCCGATCAGGCACGCACCATCCGTATCCCGGTGCACATGATCGAAACGATCAATAAGCTCATCCGAACCTCGCGTCAGCTGGTGCAGGAGCTTGGCCGCGAAGCCTCCTCGGAAGAGATTGCGAAGCGCATGGATATCCCCGTCGCGAAGGTCCGAAAGGTCCTCAAGATCGCGCAGGAGCCCATCTCGCTCGAAACTCCAATCGGTGAAGAGGAAGATTCGCATCTCGGCGACTTCATCGAAGATCGCATGGCCGTCAGCCCCTCCGACGCCGTGATCTCCGTGAACCTGAAGGAGTACACCTCGCAGGTGCTGCGCACACTCACACCGCGTGAAGAGCGCGTCATCAAGATGCGCTTCGGTCTGGAAGACGGCAGCGAGCACACTCTGGAAGAGGTTGGACAGAGCTTCCAGGTCACGCGTGAGCGCATCCGCCAGATAGAGGCGAAAGCTCTCCGCAAGCTGCGTCACCCCAGCCGTTCGCGCAAGTTGAAGGCGTTCGTCGACGGTGTCCGCGAAATCTAATGGCCCGCAGCAAACAGAACCAAGAGAAGAGCTCCGGCATCATGCCGGGGCTCTTCTCCTTTGCGGAAGAAGAACCCGCAGCACGCGAGCCCGATCATCGGCTCGCGGACCTGGACGCACGCCTGCGCGCGATGTACGGTCCGCCGACGCCACGCGTCGTCTGGGATCCACTCACGCAACTCATCTATTCCCTTCTTTCTGCGCGCACGAAGACGCCGGAGAGCCACACCGTCCTCCGCAACCTGCGTGACCGCTACGACGGCTGGCCGCGCGAAGACGGCACGGTCTGCTGGGATAAGCTACGCGACGCACCCATCGCCGAGATCGAAGAGGCCATCTCACTCGCTACCTTTCCGGACAGGAAAGCGCCGCAGTTGAAAGAGACTTTGGAAGAGATCACATGCCGCGTAGGCAAGCTCTCGCTCGACTCTCTGGCAACCTATAAAACGGAAAAAATCCGTGCCTGGCTGGAAAAGTTTCCCGGCGTAGGTGTGAAGACCTCCGGCGCCGTTGTGAACTTCTCCTGGCTCCGCCGCAAGGCTATCTGTATTGACGGCCATCACCAACGCATCACCATCCGCCTCGACCTCGCCCCCAAAGGCGCGGACGCACGCGCGGTCGAAGCAGAACTGATGGCCATCGCCCCGGAGGGGTGGACGGCAGAGCAGATGGACGAACACCACTCGCTCGTGAAGCTTCACGGACAGGAACGCTGCACCTTTCGTGAGCCGCGGTGTAGCCGTTGCGCTCTACGCGAAGTCTGTCCGACCGGCGGTGGAGTGCGACACCTTGGTGAACCCCAGTAGCGCAAACAAGAAAAGAGGCCGCGCCGAAGCGCGACCTCTTTTCTCCAACCTTGATCTACTTCTTCGGTTCGGCTTCCGTTGTCCACTCTTCTACCGGCGCCAGCTTAAGATCCTTCAGCCCAGGCTCGATCGCGGCCTTGTCTCCCACCGTGACGATCACGGTCTCCTCAGGCCGCACATACTTCGTTGCAGCCTCGACCGCCTGGGCCGAGGTGACCGCCTCAAACTGTGCGGGCAGCTTTCCAAAGTAGTCCAGAGGCAGGTTGTAGATCCAGAGCTGCGCCATAGCCGAAGCCAGCGCAGCATTGGTCTGGAACTGCCCTGGCAACGAGTAGATCGCGCTGTCCTTCGACCTCTTCAGTTCGTCAGCCGTGAGCGGTGTGGTGTGAATTTTATTCAGCTCGCCGATCAATTCCTTCACCGCAGGAACGGTCACGTCGCTACGAATGTCGCTGCTGGCGACGAAGTATCCCGTCGTGCGACGGAAGGCGAACTGCGTAAAGGCACCGTAGGTGTAGCCGTGATCTTCGCGCAGATTCAGGTTGAGGCGCGAAGAGAACGATCCGCCCAGCGAGGTATTCATCACCTGAATTGCAGGGTAGTCCGGCGTCGCGCGCGAAGGCCCGCGTTGCATGACGATCACAGCGGTCTGCGGGCTTCCCGGCTTGTCCACCACGAGGATGCGGTGGCTCAGAGGATTTCCGATCGCGGCCACTGCCGGCACTGTGGGTGCAGCGGAGTTCCATGTGCCGAAATACTTGTTCGCCATCGCCCGGGCCTGCGGAACGGTAATGTCTCCCGCAAAAACCAGCACGCCGTTCTTCGGCCCGTAATGGCTGTTGTAGAAACCCGCCAGGTCCTCACGCGTTGTGGCTACTGTGGAATCCGCAGTTCCACTGGCTGGATAGCCATACGGCGAATCCGCTCCATAGAGTGCGCGCAGTCCAACCTTCGAGGCGACCGCTCCCGGCTCTTCGCCGCTCTGCAGAATCGAGGTCTTCCGGCGTGCGCGAACACGCTCGATCTCCTTTGCATCGAAGGCGGGATGCTGCGCCACGTCAGCGAAGAGTTCCATCGCCTGCGTGGAGGTGTTCGTCAGCGTGGACAGGCTGATCTCGCCAGTCTCCGTCGCGGCAGTCGCGCCCAGCGCGGCCCCGAGATCAGCGGACAGGTTGGCAATCTGTGTCGAGGTCCGCGTCGTCGTACCCTCACTCAGGATGGACGCCGTGAAACCTGCGAGCCCGGGCTTCGCCACAGGATTCTGTGCGCTGCCCGCATTCGCCACCAGAGCTACGGAGATCAGCGGAACCTTATGACGCTCTGTCACAAGAACCTTCAGGCCATTCGGCAGGGTGAACGTCACGGGGACAGGCAGGTTCACCTTGGGCGTGGGACCAGCCGCTGGAGGATTGTCGCGGAACTTCTGCGATGCGTAGAACTCCGGCGTGTACTCCTTCTCGAACTTGAAGTCCTTGTCCGTATCCGCTGGGCTCTGCGGGACATCCTGCAGCTTCTTCTCTCCCGCAATGATGGTGACGACGGCGCGCTTGTTCGGTACAAGATACTGCTTCGCAGCCTCCATGACAGAGGCCTTCGTGGCGGTCTCATAGCGCGCCAGATCTTTGGGCAGGTAGCCGGGATCGCCCTTGGCCTGGTTGTACTGCTGAAGTATTTCGGCGACGGACTGCACGTCTTCCAGGGGACGGATCAGGCTGGCTTCGGACTCGGTGCGCGCGCGCGATAACTCTTCGTCCGTAGGTCCGTTGGCGATGAAGTCCGCAAAGACCTTGTCCGCAGCCGCCCGCAACTGCTCAGGCTTTACACCGGGACGCGCGATCAGTTGGCAACCAAAGACAGAGGTCAGGTGCATCGACTGCTGGAAGCAGTTTGCCGCCTGCGCGATCTGTTGCTTGTAAACAAGCTCCTGGTACATGCGGGAAGACTTGCCGCCGCCCACAATGGCGGAGATCAGATCCATCTCCGCGTCTCCAGGAGCGAGCGAAGCAGGTGTGATCCATCCCACTAAAAGTGCCGGAAGCTGTACGCGATCGGTCAGTGTAACGTCGCGCTCCGTTGTGATCTCCGGTGTCACCGCCGATGCGGGAGCAGGCTCTGCACCACGCTGCAGTGGACCAAAGTACTTCTCGATCATCGCCTTCGCTTCGGACTTTTTGAAGTCGCCCACCAACGTCAGCGTTGCATTATTCGGCGCATAGTACTGCTTGAAGAAGTCGCGAATGTCGCCGATGCGTGCAGCTTCAATGTCCGCATGCGATCCCATCACGACGCCGTAGTAGGGATGCTCCTTCGGCAGAAGTGCGTGGAAGAGTGTCTCGAACCCCATGCCATACGGAACACTCTCCGTGCGCTGGCGGCGCTCATTGCGCACAACATCGCGCTGAATGCCCAGCTTCTCCCGATCGACGGTATCGAGCAGAAAGCCCATGCGATCGCTCTCCAGCCATAGGCCCAGCGCAAGCTGGTTGGAGGGAACGGTTTCGAAGTAGTTCGTGCGGTCGAAGGAGGTAGAACCATTCACCTCGCCCGCTCCAGCACCCTGCAGAAGGCGATCGGCGACGCGGTTCGGCACGTGGCCGGAACCGGCAAACATCATGTGTTCGAAGAGATGCGCAAACCCGGTACGACCCGCACGCTCATTCGCTGCTCCTACGTGGAACCAGACATCCACGGAAACCACCGGAAGCGTGTGGTCTTCAGAGAGGATAACCTCAAGCCCATTAGTAAGCGTGTACTTCTCAAAAGGGATATTCGGCGCGACCAGCTTGGGTGCTGGCGCCTGGGCCACGGAGAGCATCGATACGGAAAAGCCGATCGAAAGTGCAAGAACAAGTGCGCGGCGGCGGAACTTCATGGACAGGGACTCTTTTCTGTGGGGACGGTCTTCACAATTCTTAAAGGTGGGAAGTATCAGAAGTATGACGTTGCAGGCATGATTCCAGAGCCTTCATCCAGTGAAGGCAGAATATCAAACGCCTTCCGTAAAAGAGCGATTAAACGAATACGCCCCGCATACTGAGCATGCGGGGCGTCGAGAAACGAGGAAAGCCTTAAGCTGCTGCTGCCGGAACAAAACCATCGCAACCGCTGATCGGCGTCACCTTCAGATGAAGGGGCGCATGCTTCGGATGACCGCACTCGTCCAGAATTGTCGTTTCAGCCTGCTTGCTGCTCATGATGCTCACAAGCACATCAGTTTTGGCATGGTTTTCGCCAAAATGGCCACAGAGTCCACATTGTCCGTCCTGAACTGATTGCATATTGAACCTCCTGATCCCGCTCTAATAGATTGAAAAATCCTAAGGCGCGTTGCCCGCACAACAGCCTGAATCAAACTTACTAACTACTTTATTTTCTGTAAATTGCGACTGACTTAGGCCGCAATATCTACGACCAAAAGCGTCCGCGAATCGTACCTTCGCTAAGTCGAAGATATGCTTGGGAGATGAGTGCAAAGCGTGATCAGCCGGAGTTGGCTGCACCTCAATTAGGCCACGAAGAAATTCTTCTTTTCCGGCGCAAGCTCTCTGCCTGGTACCGCCGCCACGCCCGCGTCCTTCCGTGGCGTACCAAGGTAGAGCCCTACAGCACATGGCTGAGCGAGATTATGCTGCAGCAGACGCGCGTCAATGCTGTGGTTGATCACTTCCACCGTTTTCTTGAAAACTTCCCCACCATGTTCGCCCTCGCTCTTGCCGATGAGGATGCTGTTCTCGCCGCATGGAGCGGCCTTGGCTACTACCGCCGCGCGCGCATGCTGCATCGCGCCGCCAAGTTCGTTGTGGAAGAGCACGAAGGAGAGCTTCCCAGCACGGCAGCAGAGCTACGCCGCCTTCCCGGCATCGGCGAGTACACCTCGTCGGCGATCGCCAGCATCGCCTTCGGCCAATGCATCGCCGTGGTCGATGGCAACGTGGAACGTGTCCTCCTCCGTATCGCCGGTCGTCCCGAGGACAGATCCGCCTCAGGCCGCACGCTCATCACGCAGCAGGCACAGGCGCTGGTCCCCGCACGCAAACCTGGCGACCACAACCAGGCCATGATGGAACTCGGAGCAACCGTCTGCCTTCCACGCGGTCCCCTTTGCGTCGTCTGCCCTGTCTATGAACTCTGCAGAACACGAGGCGAACACGTCACTGCGCCGCGCAAGAAACTGCTCAGCCGCCTTATCCGCTACGGTCTCGTACAGCGCACGCGCAGGGGCGAGCCACAGGTCCTCCTATACCGTCGCGCAAAGACCGAGAGCCTGATGCCGAATATGTACGAACTCGCTCCGATCGAAGATGCTCCTGTGGGCGAAGAACCTGCGCTGCGTCTCCGCCACAGCATCACCAGCACCAATTACTACGTTGAAGTCTTCACCTTCCGGTCCGAGACCTTCTCCGGCGACGGTCTAACATGGATGAGTACCAGCGCTCTGCACCGTCTACCGCTTACCGGTCTCGCCCGCAAGATCCTGGAGCGCACCAACGTTATGCCACCAGCCCTTAGGCTTTTAGAGAAAGAAACTAAATGAAGACTCTCGCCCTTCTCACCGCACTGGCAATGCCTCTCGCCGCCGCAGCGCAGATGGTTCCACCCGCGGTCAAAGCCGCCGAGCAATCCATCGACGCAGAGAAGATCCGTGCCCACGTGCGCTTTCTCGCAGACGATCTGCTCGAAGGCCGGGGCCCTGGCCTGCGCGGCTCCGAGATCGCGGCGCAGTACATCGCGACGCAGTTCGTCCTCGATGGCCTGGAGCCAGCGGGCGACAACGGAACGTACCTGCAGCAGGTGAAGTTCGTCGGCGTGAAAGCCGACCCCGCCCACACCAGCTACACGTTGGAGCCAGCGAAGGGAAAGGCGATCAAGCTGACCTTCGCCGAGGATTACACCGCCTCCAATCAGCAGCACAACCCCACGGCGGACTTCGACGCTCCCATCGTCTGGGTTGGCTACGGCGCGCGCGCGCCCGAGTTCCAGTGGGACGACTATGCGGGCCTCGACGTCAAAGGCAAGATCATCCTCTGCATCGTGGGCGATCCGCCTTCAGACGATCCAAAGTTCTTCGGTGGCAAAGCCATGACCTACTACGGCCGCTGGACGTACAAGTTTGAAGAGGCCGCGCGCATGGGAGCGGTCGGCGCGCTCATTATTCATCGCACAGACCTCGCAAGCTACGGTTGGGATGTCGTCAGGAACTCCAACACCGGCGAGAAAACCTATCTCGCCGAAGACGAGAATCCAAAGCTGGCAGGAGCTTCGTGGATCCAGCTTGAAGTTGCGCGCAAGATCTTTGCCGCCAGCGGCATGACGCTCGAAGACGCCTTCGCCGCCGCAGGCAAACGCGGCTTCAAGGGGATGGAACTTCCTATCAAGCTCAAAGGACACGTTGAAAGCTCGATCCGTCCCTTCGTCTCGCCCAACGTGGTGGCGAAGCTTCCCGGCACCAACGCTTCCGGAAAGGACCAGGCCGTCCTCTACTCCGCGCACTACGATCATCTCGGCTTCAAGCCGGGCATGGCGGGCGACAACATCTACAACGGGGCGGCAGACAACGGCACCGGTGTCGGCCTTCTGCTGGAGCTCGCGCGTGCGTGGTCGACTCTCAAGGTCAAGCCAGCACACTCCGTATACTTTGCCTCGGTCACAGCGGAGGAGCAGGGCCTTCTCGGCTCTGAGTATCTAGGCCAGCATCCACCCATCCCAGCGGCGCAGATCGCGCTCGACATCAACTTCGACATGATTCTGCCCGTCGGCATCCCCGAAGAGGTCAACGTCAATGGAGCGCAGCGTACCACCTTCTATCCGACGGTTCAGGCGACCGCAAAGCGGTTCGGCCTCGCGATCGTTCCCGATCCACGCCCGGAGGCCGGCAGCTACTATCGCTCCGACCATTTCTCGCTCTCGCGCGAAGGCATCCCTGCTTTCTCCGTAGACACCGGAGCGAAGTACGAGGGCCACGATCTCGCCTGGGGTACCGCGCAGGAGCACGACTACAACGAGAACCGTTACCACAACTTCTCCGACAACTACACACCGGAGATGGACTTCCGTGGCAACGCCAAGTTTGCCCGCTTCGGTATGGAGCTCGGCTGGCTCGCTGTCTCCGCTCCGCACACCATCGAGTGGAATCACGGCGAAGAGTTCGAGGCCGCCCGCAAAAAGAGCGAGCGCTGATTTCCCTACCTGGGTGCCAACCGGTCCACGGCGCATCCAATCAACCGCAGCACACTTCAAGGAGATACGAACATGGCGACAGAACGTAGCAGCAGCGCAGTATGGCAGGGCGGCCTCAAAGACGGCAAAGGCACCATCAGCACACAGAGCGGCGTGTTGAAGGATCAGAGTTACACCTTCGTCTCACGCTTTGAAAACGGTAAGGGCACCAACCCCGAAGAACTAATCGCCGCCGCGCATGCGGGCTGTTTCTCCATGGCCCTCTCCGCCGAGCTGGAGAAAAACGGCACCAAGGGAGAAGAAGTAGCCACGACGGCCAAGGTCGTCCTGGAGTTCGTAAACGGCGCACCCACCGTCACCAAGATCCACCTCACCACCACCGCAAAGGTCCCCGGCCTCGACAAGGCGAAGTTCGACGAGATCTCAAAGGGCGCAAAGGAAAACTGCCCCATCTCGCGCCTGCTCGCAGCCGCCGAGATCACCCTCGACGCGACCCTCGCGTAAACATTTCTGCAACGCAGAAAACGGGGATCCAACACACCTTTGTCATCCCGTAGCGAAGCGAAGGGATCCGCTTTAAAACAACAGAGGCCCGGCAACATTGCCGGGCCTCTGTTGTTTTAATCCGATTCGAATCGATCTTTTCGTTGTCCGGACCTGCGCCATGCGTGTATCGCATAGGAGGCATACGCTAACTGGACCAAACCCACCACTACATAGATAAGAACAAGGTTCCTATGTCCCAAGGGTGTATCGATGGCGGGATCGAAGGGGACGATCCATGCGGAGATAAAGAGACTAGACATGTTGTGCCTGCTCTGTCGACGACATCGGATTTGGTGCAAGAGCTTCATCATAAGATCGCTGTTGCACTCGCAGCTCCGCAGCATATCGAATGCTGACGATGAAACCTCCCCATACGACCCAGGCAACGACATTCCAGAGAGTTGGGACGAGGATAGCGTGAGCTACACCCGACCCCTCTCCTCCGCCGAAGACCGGAGCGGGATGTTGGGTCCTCCACCAGGTCGTGGACATATAAACGATTGGGATATCAACAAAACCGAAGATAGCTAAGACAGCGCAAAGAGTCGCGCGACTGGAGCCGCCCATGGTTCTTCGCAAAATCAAATAGGCGACATAAATTAAGGTCAGCATGAGTGTGGTCGTCAGCCGCGCATCCCAGGTCCACCATATTCCCCATGCTTCGCGGCCCCAAAGTGATCCCGTAATCATTCCGAGAGTGCAATACAGCACTCCCATCTCGGCAGTCGCTAGTGCAAGAGAATCGGCTTTGAAGGCTGTTCTGGGCTTCTTCTTACGAAGATACAAATAGGCCACTGAGGCAGCTAGGTTGAGGGGCAAAAAGATGCCCGCGCCTATCCAGTTGGGAAAGTGATAATAGAAAGCCCGGATCATGTTGCCTTGCTGTGCGTCCGGTGGCGACGCCCACAGGGCATGAAACAATCCATAGGCGATGAGACCTACAGATCCCGCAAACCAGATCCAGCGAATGATGATTCCTCGGCGAGTCATTGTGCCTCAGGATTTTTTCCGTTGCTCCGTCAGAATATCAGTCATGCAGGCTCAGAAAGGTGGCTTCGCTCCCCACTCAACAAGAGAGGCCCGGCAACATTGCCGGGCCTCTCTTGCTTTGCCTTTGAAACCATCATCCTAATGTACCGGAGCATCCTTAGCCATCTTCGCTGGCTTACCCACAATCCACACCAGCGGCACCACGGCCAGGCAGAAGACCATCAGCACGCTCATGATGTCGAGGTACGCCAGCATGGACGCCTGTGAATGCACCTGGTTGTAGATATTTCCCTGCGCGGCTGCGATCGTGTCGCTGGAGCTTCCGCTTCCTGTGTGTCCCTGCAAGAAGCTCGACAGGGAATGGATACGCTCCTGGAACGCGGGATCTCCGTTGGTCAGGTTCCGTCCTAGAACAGACTGGTGCGCCTGCGAACGCCGCGCCAACATCGTCGCGACGAACGAGGTACCCACGGAGCCGCCCACGTTACGCGCCAGGTTCGACAGCCCCGAGACGTCGTTATTCTGCGCCTGTGGCACCCCGTTATAACTGATCGTATTGATCGGGATAAAGAGGAACGCCAGCGAAGCCGCCTGGTAGATACGCAGCCACATGATGTCCTTGAAGCTCGACTGCAGACTCAACGAGTGCATACGGTAGAGCGACCAGGAGAGCAGAAGGAATCCAAAGGTGATCATGTACCGCGGATCGACGCGCGAGATCATGAAGCCCACCACGGGCATCATCAGCATGATCGTGAACCCGCCCGGGGACAGCACGAATCCAGCCAGCTCCGCCGTATAACCCAGCAGCGTCTGCACATACTGCGGGATCAGAACGGTCGAGGAGTAGAGCGAGAAACCAAGTACAAAGAGCAAAACGAATGCGACGGCAAAGGACTTCCGCTTGAAGAGCGTCAGGTTCAGAATGGGTCGCTCGCCTATGCGCAGCTGTCGCAGCTCCCAATAGATGAGTGTGATCAGCGAGATCACGCAGAGACCGATGAAGAACGTGATGATGTGCGATCCAAACCAGTCATCTTCCTGTCCCTTATCGAGCACAAACTCCAGGGATCCAAAGCCGAGACCGAGCAGAGCGAAACCGAAGTAGTCTAGGTTGATGCCGTTCTTCTTGGAGAGCGCCACTTCTTTCTTAATATGAGGCGGGTCTTCCACCATCTTGTTCGTCAGGTAGAGCGACAGCAGAGCCACTGGGACATTAATAAAGAAGATCCATCGCCATGTGTAGTTGTCGGTAATCCAACCACCCAGCGTGGGCCCGATGGCTGGTGCGGCTACGACAGCCAAACCATACAAAGCAAAGGCCTGCCCTCGCTGATGCGGAGGGAAGGTATCGGCCAGAATTGCCTGTTCGCTCGGCCCCAGGCCACCACCGCCCGCGCCCTGCAGGATGCGAAAGAAGACCAGCATCGCCAGCGAAGGAGCCAGACCGCAGAGCATCGAGCTGACACCAAACATGACCACGCACATCATGTAAAACTTTTTCCGTCCGATGAAGGTCGTAAAGTACGCCGAAGCCGGGAGGATCACGGCATTCGCCACCAGGTACGACGTAATCACCCACGTCGCTTCATCCGAGCTGGCCCCCAGGCCACCCGCGATGTGCGGCAGCGCCACGTTCGCGATGGACGTATCTAGAACCTCCATAAACGTCGCCAACGTAACGGTCAACGCGATCAGCCAGGGATTCCCCCGGGGCCGCCACGGCTTTTCTGCGATCACCTCTTGCGGGTGTCCTGTCTCTGCAACTGCCGTCTGCGCCAATTGAACCTGCCGGATTTATATGAAAATCTCATACTTCGATTCTTCCCGCAGAACACGGGATGCACTTTATCCCAGCCGAGTGAACAACCCACACTATTCGTGCCCATTCTTGTGGCTTTTTGCAAAAGGGTGGGTCGCGGAGCTCGCAAACAGATTCAGAGGAAATAAAAGCAGATCCCTCCGCGCTGCTACGGGATGACAGATATCTGAGGTCTCGTAACGTCGTATGCTGTCTCTAACTTATGCAAACAACACAAAAGCGCATCTGCGTCGATATGGACGAGGTCATGGCAGACACTGTCGCCGAACACCTCTTCCGCTACAACCGCGATCACGGCGGCAACCTCACGAAGGCCGACATGCAGGGCAAGTGGCTCTGGCAGGTCGTCCCGGTCGATCATCACAACAAGCTGGAAGAGTACCTTCGCTCGGAGGATTTCTTCGAGAGCCTTCCCGTCATGCCGGATGCGCAGCGCGTCCTGCAGCGCCTGCAGCAGCACTATGAGATCTTCATCGCCTCGGCGGCGATGGAGGTACCTACGTCCTTCGCAGCGAAGTTCCGCTGGATGCAGCGTCACTTCTCCTTTATTCCACCCTCCCACATCGTCTTCTGCGGTGATAAGACCATCCTGAACGCAGACTTTCTAATCGACGACAATATTCGCCAGTTTCGTGGATTCCGCGGCGAAGGGATACTCTTCGACGCTCCGCATAACGCACTCCTCACCTCCCATCGCCGCGTGACTTCATGGCTTGAGGTGGAGAAGCTTTTTCTCGACGATGTGGGCCTTACCTAATACCTAGCTTGCGCGCGGTATTTCGGTGGCTGGCCCTCCCTCAGCACGCAGTTTGATGTTGCGTATGGGGAGATGCTGGAGAGGTGCTGAAGCCATGGTGACAATCAGCGCCGACGCGGAGTTCACGCCCACGCAACCGTAGCTATGCGGCACATTCGAATCAAAGTACACCGCATCGCCCTGTTCCATCTGATAGCTCTCCACGCCATGCTGAATCGCCATCGTGCCTTTCAGCAGGTAAAGAAACTCGCATCCTGGATGTTGATGCGCTTTACCGCCGTGCTTGCCTGGCAGGAACTCTGCAAAATACGGATCCAGTGCCCGATCCGGCACCATGTAGCCCAGACTCTCGAAGTAATACGCTGGCTGATCCGCACCAGTCTGTGGCAGACGTACCCGTTCCTTCCCCCGGTGGATGCGAAAGAGAGTCCGAGGTTCAGGTTCGAAGAAGTAGTTCAGATCTTTCGAAAATACCATTGCAATCCGTGCAAGGTTTCTCAGTGTCGGCACGACGCGCCCGGTCTCCAGCTGCGACAGAAAGCTCGCAGAAAGACCCGTGTGTCGACCAAGTTCTACCAGGCCCATGGATTTCTTTAGGCGGAGTGCCTTGATACGTTCGCCAATTCGTTTCTCGGTTATGAACGCTTCGGCATCCTCACTTTCGATCTGAATGCCAGTCGTATCGGGGAGTGCGTGTGTTGCCATGGGGCGCCTCTTTCTGCTCAATCTGCTCAAGTGCGATATCGAACGCTAGCGCAATGCCTGACATTGAACACTATGTTCACGCCAGTTGGTATCAATACTTTTGTCGACGACCGTTAAATATTCCCGTTCATATCAACTTTAAGTGAAGTACATCTATTAACTTCATAGGGAATACGTTTCATACCCAATTTTTGGATTGCATGAACATTTTTGAAACCCGGACTCCTGTTTTGGGACTTCGTACCTCAGGTGTAGCCTTACGTTATTGTGAGCACCCTGAGATATCTCCCGGCCGAAATCGTCTTTATGACGATGGGTATGGTTCTGACCGGCTGTGCCAGCCCCGGTCCTCCCAAAGCACCATCGTTGAACCTTCCCAGGCCTGCCGCAGATCTCACCGCTCAGCGCCATGGATCGACCGTCCGGCTGGAATGGACCACGCCGGAGCGTAACACCGATGGTCTTCTTCTGGCCCCGCCATCTTCCAGAAAGAAGTATCTCGCTCCAACGGCTGAGATCTGCCGCTCTGAAACTCTGAATGGCCCTGCGTGTACCATCACAGGACGCATCACGGCTCATCCCGGCGCCGCGGAGGGCTTCGACGACAGATTACCCTCCGAGTTGCAGGCTGGCCCCGCAAGGATCATTCAATACCGCGTGAGTCTGCTGAACGCCGCCGGTCACAGCGCTGCCGCCGCCACCGTCCTCGTTCCCGCCGGGCAGGCCCCACCGCCGACCGCTGGCCTCCGCGTTCGTGCGGTCCGACAGGGAGCAGAACTTACCTGGAATCAGGTCCCGGACTCATCCTCAGGCGATACCGTGCATATTTTGCGCAGCGAAGCGGACGCCCCGGTGACCGCAAAGAAACCCAGAAAGATGTCCCGGCTTGCTAAAGGCCCCTCTTCTTCTTCAAACCAGCCTGAGCCCTCGCAGCTACGCCTTCCCGCCAGCCCCGATCCCGGCGGAGCCGTCGATCCGACGATCACCAGTGGCGACAGATATGTCTACACCATCTCCCGAGAACGCTCCGTAACGCTTGCAGGCCACGTCTATACCGTCTCCAGCGATCTCTCCACGGTCACCACTTTGGCGCTGACTGACACCTTTGCTCCCCGTGCCCCAGCGGGTCTGGACTCCGTCGCCACGCCAAAATCGGACGAAAGCAAGGCCTCCATTGACCTCTCCTGGGAGCCGAATCCTGAGACCGACCTGGCCGGATACCTCGTCTACCGCCGGGATTCTGTCTCTGGTGTCACCACAAAGCTGACGCCAGAGATACATCCAGGCACCGCCTTCCACGATGAAACTATCCTCACGGGCCATAAGTATATTTATTGGGTTACTGCCGTCGACCGGTCCAAAAACGAAAGCCCCCGGAGTTCTTCCACAGAAGAAACGATCCCATAGAGGGTCGCGGGGCATCTCACCATTGCGCGTAAAATTAAGACAACCTGTTGTGCGAGGAGATTTCTGATGGCAACACTTCTGGACCAGCTCAAGCAATTCACCACCGTTGTGGCGGACACCGGCGACATGCAGTCTATGGAAAAGTTCAAACCGACAGACGCTACGACCAATCCATCGCTCATCACCGCAGCTGCGGGCATGCCTGCCTACTCGCAGATCGTCGATGACGTTCTCAAGACCGCGAAAAAGAACGCAGGCGAGAAGGCAGACGATAAAAAAGTCGCAGCAGAAGCCTTCAAGATGCTAGCCGTCGCCTTCGGTCGCAAGATCCTGGAGATCGTTCCCGGACGCGTGTCGACCGAAGTTGATGCCCGCCTGAGCTATGACAAGGAAAAGACTCTGGCCGAGGCCCACGCCATCATCAAGCAGTACGCCGACGCTGGCGTCAGCAAAGATCGCATCCTGATCAAGATCGCTTCCACATGGGAAGGCATCCAGGCTGCGGAGGAGTTGGAGAAGGAAGGCATTCACTGCAACCTGACACTCCTCTTCGGTCTGCACCAGGCCATCGCCTGCGCTGAAGCCAAGGTCACTCTTGTCTCGCCCTTCGTCGGTCGCATCCTCGACTGGTACAAGAAGGACACCGGCAAGGAGTATGCGCCGACTGAAGACCCCGGCGTTAAGTCCGTCACCAAGATCTACAACTACTACAAGAAGTTCGGCTACAAGACCCAGGTGATGGGAGCCAGCTTCCGCAACATCGGCGAGATCGAACAGCTCGCCGGCTGCGATCTTCTGACCATCGCTCCGAAGCTTCTCGCGGAGCTCGACTCCAAAGAAGGCACTCTCGAAAAGAAGCTCGACGCCGAGAAATCCAAAACTCTCTCCATCGAAAAGATCACGATGGACAAGGCCACCTTCGAGAAGATGCACGCCGAGGACCGCATGGCCCACGACAAGCTGAAGGAAGGCATCGAAGGCTTCTCCAAGGCCCTCGAAGAGCTCGAAACCCTTCTCGCCAAGCGCGTCGCCGAGCTGGCAAAATCCGAGCCCGTCAACGCATAACATTTTTGGCAATCAGGAAAGGCGGCCACGATTCAACGTGGTCGCCTTTTTGCGTATCCCAATATGGTCTTGCTCCATTGCGGGAATAGAGAAAAGCATCGCATCCGCAGGTGCCTCCCAGTAAATTGGGGCTGGAGCATCTATGCGTCTTATAGCCACCACCCTCCTGCTTGCCCTTCCGGCCCTGTCTCAGCAGCAACCGTCCTCCGCTCCAAATGCTCCGTACTCACTGCGCGCCAATGCACGCATCGTCGTTCTCGATGTTGTTGTCGTCGATCGCAAAGGCCAGCCCGTCACCAATCTGCAGAAGGACGACTTCCAGGTCTACGAAGAGAAGCAGCCGCAGACTGTATCATCCTTCGAGTCGCCCGCTGTACACCCTATACCTCCCTCCGCCACGATCAATTCCACCGCCGATCTTGACCGCCTGGCACCGCAGTCGCCCGTCAACATCATTGTGCTGGATGAGCTCAACTCACGCTTTGAAGACGAAGCCTTCACGCGCTACTCCCTCCAGAAATACCTCAGCCGCCAGCCCGACAAGCTGAACGCGCCCACCACCCTGATTGCGGTAAGCCTGCACAAGTTCAATGTGCTGGTCGACTACACGCAGGACAAGAACGCCATCCTGAATGCGCTCCAACATCACACAGCCGCCAATCCTTGGCAGGTTGGTTCGCGCTCGTGGGCGGGCGAGCAGTTTTCCAGCGCCTTCTCCGCGCTGATGCAGGTCTCCCAGGCGACTGCAGGTCATCCCGGCCACAAGAACATGATCTGGATCGGGCGCGGCTTTCCCACGCTTCGCCTGGACAAAATCCCTGCCGAAGATCAGGACCGTTTGAAAACCGCCATCGACAACTGCGTGAACATGCTGCGCGACTCGCGCGTCACCCTCTACACGGTAGACCCCCGCGGCGTCTCTACCGATACCGCCACCGACGAAGATGGCGTGGACGTAGAGGATCCCTTCGGCGGCAATGTCCAGTTCAACGCCGCTGCCGCCGCCACAGGAGGCAAAGCCTTCTTCGGTCGTAACGATGTGGACGTGGAGATTGGCACCAGCATCCGCGACGGCGCCAGCTTCTACACGCTCGCCTACAAACCTTCCAACGCAGACGAGGCGCGCAGGCCCTTCCGTGGCATCCGTGTCCGCATGAAGGACCCTGACCTCCATGCCATTACGCGCGAAGGCTACTACCTTTCCAAAGCGCCGGAGGCTCCCACCAGAAAGGTCGCCGCCGCCAACACGCAGCGCATGCTCGTCGACCTCTCTTCCGCAATCGGAACGACGCTTGTCTATGACGGTGTGCCGATTCGTATCGACCGCGACCCTACGGAACCGAACGTGATGCATGCGCGTTTTCTTCCGGATAACACCGACTGGACGGACAACTGCCCCGAGGAAAAGCGAAGCTTGAAGTTCCAGGTGGTAACCGTCGTCTTCGACAAGAAGAACAAAGCCTACGGGCAAGAGGGAAAAGGGATTGTCGCGTCGGCACTGCCGATCGCGCAGAATCCAACGCCGGCCAGCATCGACTATCACTTTTCCCTGCCTGTGGCTCCAAACGCCACGCGACTGCGTGTCATCATACGCATCGACTCTTCGGGCAAGATCGGAGCCACCAACTTCGATCTTGCCGGAAAGTAGCCCTTACAGGATGTAGCGGCTGAGGTCCTGGTTCTTCACAATGCTTGCGACCTGCTGCTTCACGTACTCAGGATCGACGACGATCACCTTCTCCACGCCGTGCTCCGTGTGCCGCTCGATCACCGGCAGAGGCTTGCCCGGCTCGGCATTGATCAGCCTCATCTGCGGCGAGGGCTGAATCGATGCAGGCTCTACCTGTCCGACCACGCCTTCGGCGTTGGTCTTCGAGGAGCGCAGAATATCCGGTGCCTGGAAGCTGATCTCATCCAAAACGCGCTCCATGATCGTATGCAGACGACGTGCGCCGATGTTCTCCGTCTGTTCGTTTACGTTGAAGGCAAAGCTCGCCATCTCGGAGAGAGCTTCCGGGGTAAACTCCAGCTTCAGACCCTCCGTACCCATGAGCGCAATCGACTGCTTGACGAGAGAAGATTTGGGTTCTGTAAGGATGCGCACAAAATCCTCCACCGTGAGCGAGTGCAGCTCGACGCGGATCGGGAAGCGGCCTTGCAACTCCGGGATCAGATCGCTCGGCTTCGAGACGTGAAACGCACCCGCCGCGATGAACAGAATGTGGTCGGTCGAGATCATGCCGTACTTCGTGTTAACGGTCGTGCCTTCCACGATGGGCAGAATGTCGCGCTGTACGCCTTCGCGAGAGATGTCGGGGCCGTGGCCGCCTTCGCGTCCGGCGATTTTGTCGATCTCATCCAGAAAGACGATGCCGGAGTCTTCCACGCGATCGATGGCAACGCGCGTCACCTGGTCCATGTCGATCAGGCGCGACTCTTCTTCGCTGATGAGGTATTCAAAGGCCTCTGCGACCTTCATCTTGCGCTTGCGGCTGCGCGGTCCAAAGAGGCCAGGCAACATGTCCTTAAGATTCATGCCGCCGTTCGGTCCCATAGCATCGCTCTCGTCGCCACCCTGAACGCCTACGACTTCGAAGTTGGGCTGATTGCGATCGCGGACATCGATCTCCACGATGCGCTCGTCCAGCTTGCCTTCGCGGAACTGCATGCGCAGCTTCTCGCGCGTGCGGCCGCCGGGTGTCTCTTCCCTGGCCTTCTCCGTACCTTCGGTCTCAAGAACAACAGGCTCCGCCGGAGCGCCCTCAGGAGTAGACGGCGCGGGACCAGCCGAAGGAGAGGGCGGAAGAAGCAGATCGAGCAAACGCTCCTCCGCGTTCATCTCGGCCTTGTCCTCAACCTCTTCCATCTTCTCTTCGCGCACCATGTCGATGGCGATCTCGGCAAGGTCGCGAATGATCGACTCCACATCGCGCCCGACGTAGCCTACCTCGGTAAACTTGCTGGCTTCCACTTTTAGAAAGGGGGAGTTCGTCAGCTTCGCCAGACGGCGCGCGATCTCCGTTTTACCCACGCCCGTGGGCCCGATCATGATGATGTTCTTCGGCATGATGTCGTCGGCGATCTCGGGCGAGAGCTTCTGCCGGCGCTGGCGGTTGCGCAGGGCAATGGCGACGGCACGCTTCGCGGCCTGCTGGCCAACGACGTATTTGTCCAACTCAGCAACGATCTCGCGCGGAGTCATCTCTTCAAACGTCTGTGCCTGATCTTCCGCCGCGGCGGGGAGAATGATGGCCATGCTGTAAATCCTTCTTGGCTAAGCGCCGAGCTCTTCGATGGTGACGCTGTCGTTCGTATAGATGCAGATTTCTCCGGCGATCTTCATGCTCTTTTCGGCGATCTGGCGCGCTGTAAGCTCCGTGTTCTCCATCAGAGCGTACGCCGCAGCCTGCGCGAAGCTGCCGCCCGAACCAATGGTGGCGACGACACCGCTACCGCCTGCAATGGCGTCCGGCTCAATCACATCGCCGTTCCCGCTGAGCAGGTACACCTGGTTCACGTCCGCCACAATCAGCAAAGCTTCAAGCTGACGCAGCATCTTGTCCGTGCGCCAGTCCTTGGCAAGCTCCACCGCCGCGCGGGAGAGGTTTCCGGCGAACTGTTCGAGCTTCGATTCGAACCGGGCAAAGAGCGAAAAGGCATCCGCCGTGGAACCCGCAAACCCGGCCAGCACCTTGTCCTGGTAGAGGCGGCGAATCTTCTTCGCGCCATGCTTCATGACGGCAGAACCGAGCGTGACCTGTCCGTCGGCGGCCATGACAACGTGGCCATTGCGGCGAACGCAGATGACGGTGGTAGAACGGATCCGGCGTCCTTCGCCGAGATCATAGGGGTGAGACGAAAGAGGCTTGGAAACGAGGGGCGTTTCCTGTGTGTTTGTGCGATTTGATATCGAAATGGTATGTTTTTCGGTCATTTTATGAGCAGTTAAAACTATACGCCCGCGGGGTGAGGTACGATGCCCTAAGAATGGTGCATCTGCAATTGCATCTCCACTTCCCGTCCTGGCGAGAAAACCTGCATCCCGTATGGCGCGTGCTGATACAGCATCGAATCGAAGCCAGCGCCGTGGCCGGAGTTACACTCCTCCTGCTCGGCACAGGCCTCTATCTTCGTTTCCGTAAAAAGCCTACGCCGGATGAGATCGAGCGCCGTCGCCGTCTGCGTCTGGTGCAGGTAGGCCGTGTCGTCGATGGCACCCTTGTAGAGACCGGCGAACCGACTGAGGGCGTGGTGATGTTTACCTATCGCGTGGGCGGGGTCCAGTACACCTGCGCGCAGAACCTGAGCTCCGTTCCGAACACCGCTGGTAGCTACCGCATCGATCTGCCAGTGCAGGTTCGCTACGATCCGCGCAACCCGTTCAATTCCATCGTGGCGGCGGAGACCTGGAGCGGCCTCCGCCTCACCTAGAAGCGGATGGAAGCTGTACCTGAGAGCTCCCGAGCCTTAGGCATCCCAAAATTACTTAGAACGCTCGGCACGAAATCGGCTGTCGAGATCGATGTTCTGTTTGCATCCGGACTATCTGGACTGTAGATCAACAAACTACCCTGCGGTATATGCTGCGCAGTGCAATTGACGCCATCTTCATGGGCCATCATGCTCAGACCAGCCTCATGGAAACTCTTCTCGGCGCCACGGTAAGACATGGTCAGAGGGCCGTCATAGTTGTCGAACTGAACAAAGAGATGAAGGTATCCCTCACGCAGCTCGAAGCAGGCTCTCTTGTCGGGACGCTTGGAGAAGACCATCGCCTCTGTACCGATCTTCACATCCTCCAACCTGCGCCGCAGGTCGATCACGTCCAGATTCTTCAACTGAAGCGAGATGCAAGGCACCATAGCCGGGGTAATCTCAAAGCCTTCCTCTGGTACCCCGATCACAGACATAAACTTCTTCACATCTGTAATGGTCAGGAATTCGTAGGTCTTCTGATACGCGATCGCTGCCTGGCCCATACTGCTCGCGACGACGAGGCTGAACTCAGGATTCTGCTCCGTAAAGCGCACAATCTTGCGGAGCATCAGCTCCAGCTTTTCCAGCGCAAAAGGGATCTCTTCGTTGTACGAAGAAACCCACTCCGAATCGAGTTCGCCAGCCTTGTAATCGCCGGGGAGGAGTGCTGCCCAATAGCGGTGCATGGCCGCAGCCACGTGATTTGTATAGAAGGTCGAAAAGTCAGGACGAGTTTCCGCAAGCTGTTTCAGGAACAGGTCACACATGATCAACGGCTGCATGGCGCGCCGGCGAATTCTCTTCTGCTTGTTAACCACTTCACTCACAATCTGCGAGGAGAGTTCGAAGACCGTATCCGGGCGCAAGCCCCCGCGAATCGTGGCATCGAGGAACCCGAAGCTGCCCTTCCAGGGAATGCCTCGCGACACGTTCCGAGCCGATTTGCGCGTCAATTCCAGATTAAAACGGTGGAAGTTCAACAAAGTCTCGGGATAAGCAGAAGCATCTCCCGCAAAGTAATCGGGCAGGTAGAACGCGTACTCCCGCAGACTCTCCTGCGTGATGGCGGTATTAAGAGAACCAAATACACCTACACTCGCTCCGGCCTGCCGCAACCGTTTCCAGATCGGTGGAAAGCGATCATCAATCTCCTGATCCGCAACCTGGCCCAGATGGAGAATGCCATGCTGTTCGTCATTGACCCCGCGATGAAATGTCGGCCAGCTGATCCACGGATCTAACGCGATATTGTCTTCAGTGAAAGTCTCGTACTGTCGGCTCTTCGAGAGGAACTTCGCAAGAAAGGAGTGGGGCCGGCTTGAGACATAGTTGTCCAGAATGCGAAATGGCACCTCATTGAGTTCGAAAAGAATGATCTTCTTCACCAACAACTCCTTTATCTGCGCTGTTCTCTGTATATAGACGGATTTCCGGCGATCAGAGGTAATCTTATCGCAAAGCCCTGCAGCCACCCTGCGACGACTGAATGAAATCAAATACTTTCGTTCTGATTGCGGCTAGTTCGATTTACTACTCTTCGAACTTCTTCTCTTCCATTGCGGCTGGTGAATCCGCTGAATCATCGATCTGCGCCGGTGCGAAGGCGTGCGGCGCCGTTGGCCCCTGACCGAGCTTCTCACCCGCGCCGGACATCGTCTGTCCGGTGAGAGCGGAGGTAACGGCGGTGTCCATCATCAGCTCCGCAAAGCGATGCGTCGCCTTGTCGAGCACGTCGATGCCGCGGCGGATGAGCTTGTAGTCTCCACCCTTAATTGAGGCATCCAGCTCGCCACTGGCAGCGTGGATCTTCTCGATCTCGTCGGAGGTGAGCATCTGCCACGCGGCGTGAGACTGGCCCTTCTTTACGGCTTCCAGGATCGTCTGCGCCTCGTTGGTGGCTTCGATCTGCTGGCGCGCAGCGATATCCTCTTCCGCGTTGTCGAAGCTGGAGAGGATCATGTCTTCCACCTGCTCGTCGGTGAGACCATAGCTCGGCTTTACCTCTACCTCGGCCTCCTGGCCGCTGCGCTGCTCGCGTGCGGAGACGTGCAGGATGCCATTCGCGTCAATGAGGAACTTCACCTCTATACGCGGCAGTCCCGCAGTCATGGGAGGAATGTTCTTCAGATCAAAACGCGCCAGGGAGCGGCAGTCCTTCGCCAGTTCGCGCTCGCCCTGCACGACGTGGATGGCGACGTTCGTCTGTCCGTCCACCCCGGTGGTGAAATGCTCCGTCGCCGAAGCTGGAATGGTGGAGTTGCGCTGGATGATCTTGGCCACCACGCCACCAAGGGCTTCGATCCCGAGCGAGAGCGGCGTGACGTCGAGCAGCAGCATCTCGCTGGTCGCTGCAGAGCCGCCGGAGAGAATATCCGCCTGCACCGCCGCGCCCAAGGCGACGACCTCGTCCGGGTTAAGATCAGTGTGTGCGGATTTACCGCGTGCCGAAAGCTGGAAGAGATCGTCCACGAGCTTGCGTATGGCAGGGATGCGCGTGCTTCCACCGACGAGAACGACTTCGTCGATCTGTGCTGCTTCCAGGCCGGCGTCCTTAAGGGCGAGCTTCGCAGGCTGCTCGGTGCGGGCGATCACCTGCGAGATCAGGCCTTCGAACTGGGCGCGTGTGATCTCGCGGCGATAGGCCTTTCCATCGGCGAGCGTCACATCCAGCTTCGCGCTTTCGCCGAAGGAGAGAGCGATCTTGGCTTCGATGACGGCCTTGCGCACGGCCTGCACGGTCGCGGGATTCTTTACGGCGTCGGGATCGATCTCGTTGGCGATCTCGTCGAGCGCGATGTGGATGAGGAGATTGTCGATATCGTCACCGCCGAGGTGCGTGTCGCCGTTGGTGGCGATCACCTCAAAGATGCCCTCGTGCAGCTTGAGGATGGAGACGTCGAAGGTGCCTCCGCCGAAGTCGTAGACGGCGATGGTGCTGGAGGCGGTCTTGTCGAGACCGTACGCCAGTGCTGCGGCGGTGGGCTCGTTGACGAGGCGCAGAACTTCCAGACCAGCGATGCGGCCCGCGTCCTTCGTTGCCTGACGCTGTGCGTCGTTGAAGTACGCGGGCACGGTGATGACTGCCTTCGTGACCGCAGCGCCGAAGTAGCGCTCGGCGTTGCGGCGAAGCTGCTGCAGCACCAGTGCCGAGATCTCCGGGGGCGTAAACTGCTTTCCACCCACCTGCAGGCGAAGAACCTCTCCGTCCTTCTGATCCGCCGCGAGGTGGAAGGGGAAGAGTTTCAGCTCTTCCCGCACGTCGTCGATGCCACGCCCCATCAGGCGCTTGGCGGAGTAGACAGCGTTCCCCGGCGTGTCGCGCAGCGTGCTGCTGGCGGCGTTGCCGATCAGGATCGTTTCACCATGAATCGCCACGACCGATGGAACGAGGTTGACGCCATCTTCACCGGGAATGACGGCGGGGATGCCGTTCTGCATAAACGCTACGAGGGAGTTCGTGGTGCCGAGGTCGATGCCTACGATGCGGTCGCGTGAGGAGGTGCTGTTCTGGTCTGCCATATCACTCTCTATTGTCCCTCACTTTGGATGACAGCCGGTAAAAGGCCGATTCCGCAGGTCAGGACAGCACCTTGCGGCTGTCGCGTCTTTGCGTGCCGACAGGGGAAGCATAGACCCATGAGCCCTCGTTTCACATAAGAATGGAATGAGGAACAGCTTGTGGTTCATAATGGCCTCCGTCGCGGAACCTACGCGCGGAGGCTGTTTCTATGACGATGAAGTCGCAGTTGATTCCAGCATTGCAGTATCGCGATTGCATCCGGATGATCGATTGGCTATGCGATGCCTTTGGATTTGCAAAGCAGGCGGTGTATCCGAATCCGGACGGCACTGTGGCGCACGCGCAACTCACGTTGGGTGACGGCATGATTATGCTCGGTTCCTATCCAAACAAAGGCCCGATGCGATCTCTCTTCGCCATGCCCGACGAGATCGGCGGTCGCGAGACCCAATCCTGTTGTGTGATTACAGAGGACTGCGACGCGGTCTACGCCACCGCCAAGGCAGCGGGAGCAAAGATCATTCTGGATCTGAAGGAGCAAGACTATGGAGGGAAAGCCTTCTCCTGCGCGGACCCGGAGGGGCATATCTGGCATGTTGGGAGCTACAACCCCTGGGCCTAGACCAGACAGCAGATCCCTATACTTCGCTACGGGATGACAAAAGTCTTTGCAGGATAAGAGGTCTAATCCAGCGCAGCATTCACATCGCGAACCAGATTCCGCAGATAACTCCGGCGATTCAGCGTAGCCACCATCTCATCCTTCGTGGCGGCCTTCGCGCCATCGTCGCCGGAGTCCACAGCCGCATCCCAACTCTGCCAAAGCGCTTCCAGTTCTCTGCCGGATGCCGCGAGCATTGCGGTAAAGTTTGTCTTCGCCGCTTCGAGATCCTTGCGTAGCTGCGGATCGTCGTCGCCGCCCGCCTTCGCCATCTTCATCTCTTCCAGCTGCATATTCAGCTCAAAAGCCTCTTCCAGGAGGTCGGGCGGAACGATCTGCTTCTTCGCCGTACCGGAGGCCTTTGCCGCCTCGGTCGCGCGGACGGACTGCTCTTCCAGTTCAACCCCTTCGAGTTCCAGCAGGTACTCCGTGCGGCGAATGGGGTCCTTCAGCGCGCGGTAGGCGTCATTGAGCAGCGAGGAATGCTCGGTCGCGGCGGCCTGCTCCTCCGGGGATTTCGAGGCGAAACGGTCGGGGTGGAAGCGGCGCGAGAGGACGTAGAACTCCTTCTCCAGCGCGTCGGCATCGAGGTTGAGCTTTGGAGGGAGCGAGAAGATTTCGAAATAAGTCATGGTATCGATACTTTACAGAGATCCGGAGGGCCGGTCTTTGCGCGGAGATTTCCCCTTATTCCAACCGAACAATTTGCAGGACAGGACCCAATTTTGACGGGAAGTACAAACACGCGAAAGTTGCATATCGCCCCTCCCCGGTCGGGAGTAGGATCAGGAAACATTGCAAGACCTCACGGTTTCCTACTCTTACGGGCTTGTTACTATTTCGGTCATGCTGGCCATCCTGGCATCCTACGCCGCGTTCGGAATCTCTGACACAATGCGCCGTGTTCCGAGGCGACTGGACCAGTTGAAGTGGCTGGCGGGCGGAGCGTCGGCCCTGGGCGTCGGCATCTGGTCCATGCACTACATAGGCATGCTGGCGGCAAAGCTGCCGGTTCCGGTCTTCTATTACGTTCCGACCGTAATCTGGTCGCTTGTGCTGGCCGTGGGTGCATCCGCGGTTGCACTGCTCGTATCGAGTCAGGAGTCTCCCCGCTGGAGACACCTCATCGGAGGCGGTCTGCTGATGGGCGGCGGTATCGCCAGCATGCACTACACGGGCATGGCCGCGATGCGCACAAGCGCGATGCATCACTACTCCCCCGGCATCGTAGCGTTGTCGATCACACTGGCTGTTCTACTCTCAACGGCGGCACTGTGGATGATCTCCTTGGTCCTGAAAAACGAGGTTGGTGGAGGCCAATACCGCCTGATGGCTGGCGTACTGATGGGGCTGGGCATCGCGTCAATGCACTACGTGTCGATGGCGGGCGTACGCTTCCATGCGGACGTCATGACGTTCTCGCCGCGCTACACCATCAAGGTTTCGTACTTGAGCCAGACCGGCGTAGCCGTAACCGCACTCCTCATCCTTCTGAAAGCGTTCGTCTCCATCGCGACAGACAAACGAATGTATCGCAACCTCCAGGTCGCGCACGATCAACTGGCGACCTCGCAAGAGGCACTTCTGCAGAGCCAGAAAGAGCTTCGCGAAGTCAATACCCTATTGTGCGAACTGTCGATCCGCGACGGTCTCACCGGTCTCTATAACCGGCGGCATTTTGATAGTTATCTGGACCTGGAGTGGCGACGTGTCCCGCGTGTGAACAAACCGATCGCTCTGCTCTTATTGGACGTCGACCATTTCAAACAGGTCAACGACGACTACGGGCATCAGTACGGCGACGACTGCTTGCGCGATATCGCCCGCGTACTGGAAGCGGAGCCACGCCGCGCTGGCGATCTGGCGGCACGCTTCGGTGGCGAAGAGTTCGCCGTCCTCCTGCCTGCCTGCGGGCTGGAAGGCGCGATAGAGGTAGCGGAGAGAATCCGCGTGGCCGTGTTGCAGGCCAGCCTTGACCAGCCGCCAGGCTTGGAAAGGCGGTTGACCGTTAGTATTGGCGTGACCACCCATCTACCCGACACGGAGGACTCCCCCGCAGACATGATCCGGCGGGCCGATCAGGCCATGTACCAGGCCAAGGCCGCAGGGCGGAATTGCGTCAAGGGAATCGCGGGAACAATATCCACGGTCCACACGATCTAGCGCTTCTGAAAATTTCTTAGAGCTTCTCTGCTGAATCCAGATATTGTGGGATGCACCAATAGCGCAGCCGCCACACGCTACCGAATTTCAGTCGCAAAATGCTTTGCTTGCCGAAGAAGAGGAGGGGCTTTATTATGCCGAAAAACTGGAACCACAGCCGCAGGACTTCGTGCTGTGGGGATTGATGAAGTTGAAGCCTTGGCGCATGAGCGTCTCTTCAAAATCGAGGATCATTCCGGAGAGATAGAGGAAGGATTTCGGATCGACGAAGATGCGAACACGCTCAGACTCCTGCTCGAAGGTCCAGACACGGTCGCGCTCGCGGGGCTGCGAGTCAAAGCGAATATTGTACGACAGACCGGAGCATCCCCCACCCGTGATACCGAGACGAAGGCCTCCCTGTTCGGGCGAGACATTCTCTTTCTTCATCGCGTTGCGGATGCGCTTGAGCGCCTTCTCCGTAACCTCGATGCTGGCGGCCTTGGCACTGGCCTCCGGCGCAGAGATCGCAGGCACAATCGGGCTCGACAGCTTCCCTGCTTCGGCGGCTGGAGCGGACATCGCGGTGCTGGTAGTGGTGCTGATTCCAACAGTGGACATACTCTATTTAGTTTAGATGAGTGGAAGCCCAGAAGGGTGCGGTTTCTCCGGATTCCCCAGGGGTGGGCTTAGAGGTTGTTTTTGGTGCCAGGGAATGTCTGCGCTGGCTTCGAGGGCCAGAGGAGCCAGAGGCAGAAGACAGTGCCACGGCTTTCCACGCTCCGTGAGCGGAGAAGACCGCGATGCTTGTGCGCAATCCGACGCGAGATCCAGAGGCCAAGCCCGGTGCCGTTGATTCCCTTGGTCGTGTAAAAAGCCCCGAAGACGTGGGCCTGAACCTCCACAGACATGCCGAAGCCCCTCTCTGCCACGGTAATCCAGGAGCGCATCCGCGATGAGACAGAACCAGATCGCCTCATGACGACGCGGCCCGGACTGGGGCACAAGCTGTGGGTTGTCCCGCACTGGCTTCCGTTCACCTTCAGCGCAGATACACAAAAGCCCCACCTCCGCAGACGCGGAGGTGGGGCCTTGAGGGAGTTGCTTAGTTGACTGCTGCGCCGACGAGGACGGCTTCGCTCTCAGGCTGGCCGTTCTTCTTCTTCCAGTCGCCGATGGCGGCACGGATCGCGTCTTCCGCGAGAACCGAGCAATGGATCTTTACCGGGGGAAGCGCGAGTTCCTTCACAATATCCGTGTTGGAGATCGCGAGTGCCTCGGCAACCGTCTTGCCCTTGACCCACTCCGTCGCGAGCGACGAGCTGGCGATGGCGGAACCGCAGCCGAAGGTTTTGAACTTTGCGTCTTCAATGATCTGTGTGGTGGGGTTCACCTTGATCTGGAGGCGCATGACGTCGCCGCACTCCGGAGCTCCGACGAGGCCGGTGCCGACTTCGGTGGACGCCTTGTCGAGGGTGCCGACGTTGCGGGGATTCTCGTAGTGATCGACTACTTTATCGCTGTATGCCATGATTCCTGTCCTCCCTTTCGGGTGTGTGCTTAGTTTAGATGCTTGCCGGTCTGCTTGGGAACTAACCGGCAGATTTGGTTTGAATCATCCTGAAACGATGGAGCCTGTCGCGTTTTCGCTGTTCACGATCTGAATAATGCCAAAGCCGGTACGCTGCCAAGCTCCCAACTTCAAACACAACGAAATCAATTGCGAAACCGACGACTAACCCAACCGCTTTGAAAACCAACTCAGGCATGACTAGTCCTTAGTGAGCAGCCCACTCGATCTTGGTAAGGTCGATGCCTTCCTTCACCATTTCGTAGAGAGGGCTGAGTTCGCGGAGCTTCAAAACGACATCGATGAGCTTGTCGGCGACATAATCTACCTCTGCCTTGGTGTTGAAGCGGCCGAGCCCAAAACGGATCGAAGAGTGAGCCACGTCGTCGCCAAGTCCAAGAGCCTTGAGGACATAGCTCGGTTCCAGAGTAGCCGAGGTGCAGGCCGAACCCGATGAAACCGCGATCTCGTTGATACCCATCAGAAGCGACTCCCCTTCCACATAGACAAAGCTCATGTTGAGGTTGCCGGGGAGATGATGCTCCATGTTGCCGTTGACGTGGACGTAATCCAGGGCCTTTTCGAACTTGGCACGAAGGTAATCGCGAAGCTCGGTGAGGCGCTCGATCTCTTCCTTCATCTCCTTGCCCGCAATCTCACAGGCTTCGCCCAGACCGACGATGCCGGGGACGTTCAGCGTGCCCGAACGCATGCCGCGCTCGTGTCCGCCACCGTCGATCTGCGAAGAGATCTGCACGCGAGGGTTGCGGCGACGAACGTACAGTGCGCCCACGCCCTTGGGGCCGTAGATTTTGTGACCGGAGAGCGAGAGAACGTCGATGTTCATGGCCTGCACATCTACAGGGATCTTGCCGACGGCCTGCACAGCGTCCGTGTGGAAGAGAACACCCTTCTCGTGGCAAAGCTTGCCGATCTCGGCGATAGGCTGAACGACGCCGATCTCGTTGTTGGCAAACATGATCGAGACCAGAATGGTCTTGTCGTCGATTGCGCGGCGGAGGTCTTCGATGTCGATCAGGCCATCAGCCTGCACCGGCAGATACGTCACGCGGTAGCCGTATTTTTCCAGGCGCTTACAGGTGTCGAGCGTAGCCTTATGTTCCGTCACCTGGGTAATGATGTGGTTGCCCTTTTCCTTGTACATCTCGGCAATGCCCTTGATGGCAAGGTTGTTGGACTCGGTCGCGCCGGAGGTGAAGATGATCTCCTTGGCGGTTGCGTTGATCAGCTTCGCGATCTGCTCGCGCGCTTTATCGACGCCCTGCTCTGCCTCCCAACCGAAGGAGTGGTTACGGCTGGCGGCGTTACCGAAGATCTTGGTCATGTAGGGCATCATGGCCTCCAGCACGCGCGGATCGAGTGGCGTGGTGGCATGGTTATCCATGTAAATCGGAAGCGTGACGCCTGTAGGAACCGAAGTAGTGGTGCTCATCTGTATTTCTCCTGAAATCTTTTGTTAGAGGCCGATGGAAACGAGTCCGCCGGCGACGGCCGCGTGCGCATCATGGTGCGCTTCGGCAGGGTCTACGAGGTCAGAGATCCGGATACCGCTGAGCAGGTCTTTGATGCTGTCATTTACCTTGCGCAAGGGTTCTTTGATGGTGCAATGACCCGCAAGGTCGCAGGTTCCGTGGATCGTAATGCAACTTGTAATAAAGAGGGGCCCGTCAATCGCGCGAATCACCTCAAAAGCCGTGATCTCCGCCGCGGAGCGCGCAAGAGAGTAGCCGCCATTCGTTCCCGCATGCGAGACCAGAAGACCGGCGCGCGCCAGGGTCTGCAGGATCTTGGCCAGAAGCTGCGGCGGAATATGATATGCCTCCGCAATATCCTTTGCGGACTGGGCGTGGGCCGGTACAGACTCCGGATGCTCGGCAGCAGCAACAGCCTGCTCGGCGAGGTATTTGAGGGCCATCAGGCCATAATCGGCTTTTTTTGTGAGCCTAAGCATAGTTTGAGGTCCGGATGGAACTCGGACTCTTTAACTGTATGCCTCTATTCCCTGCCATGCAATCTTCTTTGATAACTATTATCCAAGTGTGCACCTGCCCTTGTGCACCTCTCATGCCAGAACGGAACTGCTCCGTTCGCTGATCCGCCGAGTGACTATCCAGGCATACTGCGCCGCAGATAAGGGAGCGAGCCACGCGATGGAGACCGCGAGGACGTAGTCCACCTGGTGGGGCAGAATATGCGGCCAGACCTGTTCGCATAGAACAATCAAGACAGTAATGATCTGGGCGAAGGTATTGAGCTTGCCCAGCAGACTGGGGCGAAAGTCGCGCAACGTATTCGTAGCGTAAAGCAGGGTGGAAATAAGCAGAATGCCAAAATCGCGCGAAAACACGAGCACCGTCACGTAACGCGGCACCAGAGCCATATGGGTGATGGTCAGGAAAAGGGTAGAGAGCAGGAGCTTGTCCGCGATGGGATCGAGATACTGCCCGAGCCGCGTGCTCTGCCCCAGCCAGCGCGCAATCCGTCCATCCAGCGCGTCCGAGATTCCCGCGGCAACGAAGAGCGCGAGCGCAACACCATATTTATGGTCAAGAATCTCGATCACCGTAAACGGAATGATGAAGAGCCGCATCAGCGTAAGCAGATTGGGCGCGGCGCGAAGCTGTTGCAGAAAAGACATTCAGAGGCGTGTTGGGTGGTCATGCCCATGCTAAATCAGAGGGATGCGCGACAGACGAAACAAGCATCACGTTTGCCGCAAAGGCCCGCGGGAAGTACACTAAAAAGGTTGAACGCAGGTGCCTGCTCCCTCGGTGAGCGGGCCGCCGCAAGAAAACAGCGCAGGCGCGTAGCTCAGTTGGTTAGAGCGCTACCTTGACACGGTAGAGGTCTCCGGTTCGAATCCGGACGTGCCTACCATATCTATCAATGGCTTCGAGGCCTAGTCCTCCACATCTGGGAACAAATCAAGGAACTCTAAGGAACATAGGCGGAGACTGTTGTCTCTCCGCCCATATCAGTCATCCCTGCAATAGCTTTCGAGAGTGCGTTGTGCGCTGCTCTCTTGTCTTCCGTGACTGCTTGCGCATACAGGCCAAGAGTTATTGAGGGGGAAGCATGACGCATAAGTTCCTGCGTTGTCTTGACGCTGGCTCCTGCTGAAAGCAGCAACGTCGCAGTCGTACGTCGAAACGTGTGCCAGCCTATTTTCTTGCTGATACCGAGTCTCTGAGCTGCTGGAACGATATGCCGTCGAAGGATCATCCCCGGCCAGTACGGTTGTTTACCGAGCGAAGCAGGACTAGCGAAAACCCAGTCCGACTCCCCCGCAAAATGGGTTGTCCGTTTCCATGCGCCTAAAGCATGAGCAAGTTCTGGTGACAAAGGAATCGACGTCCTGGACGTAACCGTCTTTGGTGCACCTTCTACTTGATCAACCAAGCTGCAAGCGATTCGAATGATGCGGCTTGGAAAATCAACGTCCTTCCACCTCAAACCAAAAAGCTCACCACGCCGCAAACCTGTTAGGGCAGCGACCGAAACCATCGTCCGTGCTGGTTCAGCGAGACCGTCAATCAAAGTCCGCAGCTCAGCTTCGGTCAATATGTCAGGCTCTACGACACGCTTAGAACCTTGCCGCACCAGTTCAATAGGGTTAGAGAAAACCCACTCGTAGCGCATGCCGTGCCGAAACAGAGTCGAAAAAATATTCCGAGTCTTGGCTTTGCTTGATGGGGCTCCAGGCCGACTACCGAGCCATCTCTCAATTGCTACCGTTCGCACATCCTGCAAACGGTATTTGCCCCACACTGGAAGGATGATCTTTTCCAGATGATAACGATAGACCTTGCGGGTTAGGGCAGTTTTGTTAGCCTTTTCCGCTAGTTCTGTTTCAAGATAATGTGTGATCAGTTCGGCCACCGTATGGCTGTGTGGAGCTGTTTGAACTATCGCATTGATGTCTAGCCGTAAGCCCTCCACGAGCTTCTGTGCAGCGGCCTTGCTCCGGAGATCGGCGACTGTTCCAACGATTCTCTTTCGATTGATGCGTTGACCGCTGCTGCCGTTCTCCCGCCAACGATAGACCCAAACATCCGATCCGTTCTGACGCTTTTCTCTTGTCAAAGATCCTTGCTGATAGCGCGCTCTTGTGTGATTCATGCTGCCTCACTTTCTTTGGTTGAGGCGGCACGAACGGCAGATACAGTGTAAAGCTTCGCTCCAGACCGGAGCCAATCAGCGATTTCGGCAGGGATGAAGACGATCTTGCGGGCACCAAGTCGACGATGCGGGATGCGGCCTTCTCGAGCCCATCGCAACAGGGTTACGGGATGAATACGTAAAAGAGCAGCTATTTCAGGAGCAGTTTGCAGCCCCTCAAGTTGTGAATTGCTGGCGTTGTTCTGACCGGATGTTTCGTTCATGAGTGATATCGATCCAAGTGAAGTGGAGGGGTTTTCGCCTGGCGATGGTGATTTAGGTGACGCTAGTGACTCTAGCGGTATAAGCGAAAGCTAAGCAGCTAACACGTACTGCTCTTTGCGTCTGCATCGCTTCCGTCAGGGCACGCTATTGAGATTTCGAAACGCTTACATTGCTGCTCAAAAACGACGGCGTTAAAGTAGAAGTGGGCTCCATCGTTCCTTCTTTTCGTTTCGAACCGCAATCCCCGCAGCAAGTCGGCCACCCGTTTTGGCGCGAAGTGACGATCTGGCAGGTCCCGCCTCGCAGCGATCGCAAGAGCATTTGTCCGGATTCTCGCGACTGGAATTGCCTCTTGATCTTTTGGTCGGCATGCGAGGATGCTTTCCAGAACGATCCTCGATGGCTCTTCATGCCGCAGTTCCATCGTGTGGCACTTGAACCATTGCAGTAGTTCTCGTCGAAAATCAGGATCTGGAGAGCAGCTATAGAGAGGAAGGCATATTTCCCGTGCTCTTGCCTCCAAACACGACAGTTCATCCTCCAAAGATGGAAGAGAACGGGCGTTATCGATGCGCCATTGAAGGAGTTTCTTTCGGATGACAGCAGCGTCGGCCATAAAGCTCGGGGGCAGACGGGTGGGAATATGAGGCGCGAGCGGCTTCTGTACTGTATGGATTGTGACGCACCTTGTCTCCGTCGCCCGATCTGGAAAGTCCTCTCGATTTGCAAGCGCTTTAGGACCTCCAACTCGATATGGCCTTGCCTTCCAATCATCGCCGTGCGGACTAGAGATCGTTATGGTTCCGTTTTTCTTGTACCCAGCGTTGAGAAGCTGTATGAGGTCAGAACGGAGATCTCCCTCGTAATCTGCTTCGTCAATAAGCATGGTGCCTCTTACGCGATCGCTTGTCCGAAACAACGCCGATTTAGAAGGTCCGACGCCGAGATCGGTCGCACGGTAGCAGAGCAGTTGCAACATAGCTAGACAGCGCGTTTTTCCAGTCCCAGGTTCTCCTTTGAAGCGAAGATAAGGGACAGCGTCCCATGCATCGTATGCATAAGTCATCAGCGTCCAGTTCGCCATAAGCTTCAGCTGAAACTGTTCCAAATCCACTGATCTTCGTAAGTATTTGTAGAGTTCCTCGATGAGGAGAGCGGGCGTTCCGTAATCCGCGACTCCTGACGCTAAAGTGACGGTGCCACCTGAAATCACATCCACGTCGCCCGTCGGGGGACTAAAGACTTCTCCGCGATCAGTGAATGAGTTAGCTTCGGAAGTCGGCCCGTCGGGCGGAGCCACTAAGAAGGAGAGTGAGGGACGTTTCGTTTCATCGTATATCGCCTCCACTAGAGTTCCATCGCTTAATAGCAGACCGTAACTTGTGAGGTTTTTGCGACCGTAGAGCGTCGACTTACTTTCTGAATTGGTGACTGTTACTTTATCCAAGTTGCGAATCTCCTTTAATTGAGCAGATGGGACAAATAAGTTCGACACGGTCTCGAAGGTCTGGCTCGCGGCATAGCCTTCGATGCAAGGTGACAGGGTTGGTCTTGTACTTAATCCTGAGTGGATCGTCGAATGCAACGAAGCGCAGCTTTAGTGCAGAGTCGGGAGAGTGCGGACATCCGCAGCGAGAACATGCGTCTCCAAGGATTTTTCGTGCCTTTCGCTGATAGTCAAGTCTCCTCGACCGTAGGTATAGATAAAAAGAGCGCAGCTCTTCCTTCGTATGAAGTTTTGCCATTTGGCAATCTCCTTTGTAATTTGGGATGTGAGGGATTTAGTGTTAGCAAAAAACAACTGACCGTCGATTGGGTCGTCTGGATATTAGTATCCTGAAAGATGATTTTGAGCAGGTTATCTAGCAATAACCTATATAACTTATAGACATTTAACGCAGTCAAGTAGGCACATTCAACCAATTCCTAAAAGAATGAACGACCTATAGATGATTCAAGTCTGAAATCTCCAAAGTCAGTGTCCCGTGAAGGGACCCATGTAGACAAATCGAACGGCGGGGGGAAAGCCGTAACCTGCGCTGGAAAGGTTTCTTTCTTCGAGTGAATAAAGTGTTCAGCCTAAGTGTTGCGTACAAAGGAATATGCAGTCCCTGCCTGCACGGAGATTTGAAAAATGATCGATCAGGGACCGCTGCACCATTTAGCAACACAGACTAGCGCTGAGCGAGTGCGAGTTCGGTCGACCTGAGAAGCTCTGAAGGTCGTACTTTGAGAACTTGAGCTAAAGCGAAAATTGTCCGAAGTGAAGGGCTCTTCTCTCCGCGCTCTAGTTGGCCAATGTACGTACGGTGATATCCGCCCTCGGCGGCCAAAGTCTCCTGAGAGATCGAGGCTTGCTCTCGGACCAAGCGAAGCGAGGCACCAAATGCCTCCTCCGGGCTTCTAATTGCCCGGGCCTCTCCCCGTTTTGGCTTTGGTGCCATAACGGAAGGATCTAGGCATTGAATACTATAGTGCGACCGACTATAGTATCCATCGACAAGAGGAGAAGCCCATTGCGTTACCCTTGGACCGACTCGGATGTGCCCACTGAATGGTTCCGTGAAGGGGTGCCACCGGCTACAAGTCTTGTAGAGGCACACTACCGGGCTCACTCACGTCGCGCCGAGTATTGGCAAGCTCATCCCAGAGAGCGATTTGCGCGGTTGCTGTTCGGCGTCTGCTTTATCCTCGGAGGCCTCGCAACTATATGGTTGCTCTTCACGGACTCGAAGGCTTTTCCTGAGGTGTGGCGGTCGATAGAGGGCGCAGAGAACGCCAGCATATGGTCTTACGCCGGTGACATCATTCTTTACCTTCTCTCCTACACATTCATCTTTGGTGTGTTTGCGTGGATTTTTGCAAATGTCTATGGAAGCGAAGCGCCTTTGCATATCTGGCTTGCGCTCTGGAGTTTATCCGGGACTATCGTTTTCGCATCGGCATTCGTACGCGCCCTCTTCTTCTTCCAGACCATCCTTTTTTCGTCAGGCCATTTTGAGCAACTCCTCATCGTTGCGTGGATATTCGGTTTGATCCGATTCCTTGCAGTAGAGTTTCCGCTTCGGCCAGCGCGGAGGCGTTGATTCCTAGTTGCTATCTAAGCCGTGAGAGTGGGCTTCTCTAGATAGGTGTAGAGCGTTTCGCGACTGATCTTGAACTCACGGGCGAGCATCGCGCGTTTCTCTCCATTCGCTGCCCTGCGCTTCAGATCAATTACCATTGCCTCGTTGAGTTTAGGCCTCCGGCCCTTGTAGACACCTGCCTTCTTCGCCGCTGCAATACCCTCCCTTTGACGCTCTCGGATCAGGGAGCGTTCAAACTCCGCGAATGCGCCCATAACGCTCAACAAGAGATTGCTCATCGGCGAGTCTTCTCCGGTAAAGAGCAAGCCTTCCTTCACGAAGGACACATGCACCCCACGCTCCGTGAGCCCTAAAACGATCTTTCGTAGATCGTCCAGATTGCGTGCGAGACGGTCCATGCTGTGGACGAAAAGCGTATCCCCATCCCGTAGGTATTCAAGGGCGGCGGAAAGCTGAGGCCGGTTCATGTCTTTACCGCTCAGTTTGTCAGTGAAAGTTCTGTCCAGGCCTAACCCCTCCAGCTGCCGTGCCTCGTTTTGCTCCGCGCTCGAAACGCGAACATAGCCAATGTCCTTGCCTCTATGTGTCTTCGTCACCTGCGTCACCTCCGTCATAAAGTGTCAAGTTGAACTCTATGAGACCTCTCTGAATATGTCAAGAAATATTCACATGTGCTTTAACCTGACAGTTCTTGGCGAGCAATCTGTCAGTGTAAATCTGTCTAGTTGGGGTATACCCCATCACGACATCGCACGTGCCGTTGTGCTTCTTCAACGCCAAGCAAGCGTCTTCCGGGCCGCGAGTGACAGCTTTATCCTTCCGCGAGGCTATGTGGCAGGTCGAATCATGCCTAGCATGTTGTTCGCTACACTCAGGACAAAGACACTTCCCACACACAAGAGAAAAACGAACGCCATATGAAACTCGAAAAAATATTCAATCCTTCTTCAACCGAACACGGCATGGACCTGTTCTCCAAAGCCGCAGTTTCCGCCGTTGAAGCTCTCTTAGTGGAGAAAAACGGAAAAACCTACGTTCGTTGCCAGGTGCGGCGCACAGAGATACTCGCTAAGCCAGAGGAGATTGTTCGCCAGTTTTGGATCTATCGGCTGGTGCAACACTATAAATTTCCTCTCCAGCGCCTCACGGTGGAATATCCGATCACCTTCGGGCGGGACACATCCAAGCGAGCAGACATAGTGGTCTTCGATAAGGACCGGCCAACGGTACCTCACATCATCATAGAGGTCAAAAAGTCAAAGCAAAAAGACGGTAAGGATCAGCTTAAATCGTATGCACATGCAACCGGAGCCCCGCTGACGCTTTGGTCAAACGGTGAACAGGTTGTAGCGTGGCATCGTAAAACTCCGAACTACTTCGTTGAGATACCAGACCTCCCTGCAAACGGTCAAACCATCGAAGAAATCGTAAATGAGCCTTGGAACATTGAGACTCTCCTTGGATTTGAGAAGAACCGAGAAGTAGAGGGACTGGCCGCGAGAAGCCTCAAACAACTCATTTTGGATATGCAGGATGAAGTGCTGGCAAACGCGGGCGTGGATGTGTTTGAGGAGGTTTTCAAGCTCATTTTCACAAAGCTGTTCGACGAAATGTCCGTATATCAGAGCCACTACAAGCACCTAAGATTCAGAAACACCAACACTGCATCAGAACTTAAGGCTCGGATTGCTGATCTTTTCACAGATGCTAGGAAAAAATGGGGTGGCGTCTTTTCTGAAGACGACCGCATTAAGCTGACACCTGACCATTTGCAGGTTTGCGTTGGCTCTCTTGAGCAATACAAATTGTTCAACTCGAATCTCGACATTATCGATGATGCCTTCGAATACCTAATAAATCAGACGGCAAAGGGGGACAAGGGGCAGTACTTTACTCCTCGGTGGGTTATCGATATGTGCGTGCAGATGATGAATCCGGTAGAGTCCGAGACCATCATCGACACTGCGGCAGGCAGCGCCGGTTTTACGATGCATACTATTTTTAAGGTTTGGCACGACATTCTCTTGGATGAGGGCGTTGCAACGTCGCATCTGTTCACGATGAAAAAGAAACCTCAACGCTGTTATGAGTACGTCCAGGAGAAGGTGTTCGCCATCGACTTTGATGAGAAGTCCGTGCGCGTGGCCCGATGTCTAAACCTCATTGCAGGTGACGGCGAAACAAACGTGCTGCACCTAAACACGTTAGATTATCGCAAGTGGGACGACACGCTAAAGGACGAGCTATGGCAAGAAACATACTTCCAGGGTTGGAAGAAACTGAAAAAGCTGCTCGTTGACAAGAAAGACTACCGTGAATTTAAGTTTGATGTTCTCATGGCCAACCCGCCTTTTGCAGGTGATATCAAGCAGACAGATCTCCTTTCACCCTATGAACTGGCGCATAAGGAAAACGGCAAGGCGGAGAGCACCGTGGGCCGCGATCTTCTGTTCATTGAGCGCAACCTAGACTTCCTTAAGCCCGGAGGGCGGATGGCTGTGGTTCTTCCGCAGGGGAGATTCAACAACGCTACAGACAAGAGGCTTAGAAACTTCATTATGGAGCGGTGTCGTCTACTCGCAGTCGTAGGCTTGGAGGGAAACACTTTCAAGCCACATACAGGCACCAAAACAAGTGTCTTATTTGTACAGAAATGGAATGACGATCCAACTGCCGGTGATGTCTGCGAGAAGCGTGACGATTACAACATCTTCTTCGCTACCCAACGCCTTCCCGCAAAGGACTCTCGCGGAGAAAAGATCATCGCCACAGGAAGAGATGGTAAGCCTCTCCGAGACAGACACGGTCATTGGGTTATACAACATGACCTCTTCAACCATGAAGGACTGACTCAAGACGGAATAGCAGAAGCATTCCAGGAATTTGCCAAAAAGGAAAAGCTCAGTTTTTTTCGCTAGGCCCCTTTAGTAAAGCGCGATATATGCGCATATTGAAGGGGCTAGAGGCAACGGAGCAAACCCTCGCCGAAGCGCGTTCCATTCCTGATTTCCGTATCGATGCCGAGTTTTTCGAGAAGTTGCCACCAGAATCACCTCACTTGAAGTGGTCAACCATCGGAGCCCACCTGATCTCATCACAATACGGCCTCTCTATGGAGATGAACGATGAGGGCGATGGATATCCGATTTATCGAATGAATGAAATCGATCAAATGTTGTGCGTCGAAGATCTCGCTAAGTGTGCTCCCATATCCGAGACCAAAGCTCAGGAGTTCTTCCTTAACCCACGTGACGTCCTTTTCAATCGCACGAACTCACAGCTTTTAGTAGGACGAACCGGTCTATTCCTCCCTTTCGAGGACAGCCCACGCATATTCGCTTCGTACTTGGTCCGGTTCGTAACAAATAAGGAGACACTGCTGCCGGAGTACCTTGTTGCGTTCTTGAACTCAAAGCGTGGCAGGACTGACATCAAGCGTCGCGCACGCATTTCTATCAATCAATCTAACGTGAATCCGGAGGAAGTGAAGGCTACACGGATCCCTCTTTTAGAAATGAAGATTCAACGACGTGTGGCCATGTTATTTCAGGTTGCTCACAGACGGATTGTTGAAGCAAGAAAAATCCTAGGAGATGCAGAGCACTTGCTTCTAGCTGAGCTGGGACTACTGAAATGGAAGCAAAATGATTCACTCACTTATCAGCGCTCCGCCGTCGAGGTGTGCAACGGAGAACGCTTTGACGCGGAGTTCTATGCCCCCATGTGCAAACGCTTCTCACTCGATTGCGATCGCAGCACACAACAATCGGGAACGTCGCGCAGCTCCGCAAGAGCTATTTTCAGCCGAACGTAAACGAGATATTCAACTACATCGAAATTGGAGACGTGTCTCAGGACGGCGAAGCCAGGGCGTTTCCTGTGGAAGGTCTAAATGCGCCGAGTCGAGCAACATGGCTTGTTCACCCTGGAGATGTGATTACTTCTACAGTCCGACCCATCCGCAGGCTTAGCGCTCTAATTCAGCCAGAACAGAGCGACTATGTGTGTTCGTCAGGCTTTGCGGTTCTTGAACCAACGACGATCCCACCTGAGCTCTTGCTACTGTACTTACGCCTTCCAATTATTTGTGAACTGATGGATCTACACACCACCGCCTCGATGTATCCGGCAATATCTGTGACGAGCATTCTTGCGCTCCCCTTCTTGAGTCCATCCAAGGGGGGCATACAAAAAATAGTCACTCTGGTTCGGAAAGCGGGATCTCTCCGTCGATCTGCACACGCATTGTTGGGCGACGTGGGCGCAGCAGTTGAGCTCGCAATGGAGGAAGATGAGCATTTGGCCTTACGCCAGCTACAGGGGATCAGCGTATGACAGGCCTAAGAGACAACTTGAGAAGATGGCGAGACGCTGCGGAATCTATTGGTTCAGCTAATTCGTCAGAGCGTGAACTTCATTTAGCGCATGGATTAGCAACACATTTGGAGATCTGACGAGTAGTGAACTGCTCTCACGTCAAGGCTCGAAACAAAGTAGTGGTAAATCAGATCGTCTCGATGCTTTCTAAAAGCTTAGACAGGCTCAAGATAGTCTGGGTGGGTTTATTCGATCTCTAAGCGGGCAAGCGGATGTGTACAACCTCTTGTTCTCGCACGCTGATCGTTTCGTCAAATGCTCCCCTTACCAGTGGCAACTCTTCACAATAGCGCCGATGTGACGTGTTGTAAAAGCTGCGAAGGATGAAGTCAAGAAACGAAGATGGTGTTAGTGGCCCCGACACGGGAATGCGGCAGTTCGCATATTGTCCCAGTGTCAGGTGAGAGTAAGGATGGTGAACATCATCATAGACGGTCTGATTGCTGTCGAAATCGAAACGAATGGGGAACGGCACGATGTTCTTGAGAATGATCTCGGCATACAGCTCCTCCAGTTCATACACTTCCGGGCTGTTCTGGAATTCGGTCAGGTCTGGAGAAGGGAAGAATGCTAGTCGATGGGAAATCAGCCTTTCACCTCTGAACCTATATGAAAGCTGTAAAAGAGCTCCATCCACCATGCGCATGTTAAAAGCGCTTTCTGCCAACAGTGAATTGTAAAGCTCGCGATAGGGCGTATTGCGAAGCGCCAACGACATGTGTTCTTTTCCGGGAAAGCTCACCTCGGTGAAACCGCCAATATGGTTAAAACTGGGATAGTTCTGTCCGTTGCAAAGACTCAGCTCAATGCATTTTGAAGTGAGACAGGTTATGCTGTGGACGATCTGATTCGGAGTGAAACTCATTTAGGCACCCCAGCGAAGAAAGACCTGAGCTGAGCGACTTGTTCCGGAGGCAGATCCTGCAAAAACACATTCCCAGAATTTACATCCGCAAGTAATGCAGCAAGATTATCGTTGCTGCTCTTAACGCGGTTGCGTTCCTCCTTGGTCATGTCTCGATTGACGATATTAAGGTGAGCGCGTTCGCTTGTCGTTGGATACCGGAAGCGCAAAGTGAAGTCAGCGTTTCGCACACGCTCGAATTCGGCTACCAATGTAGCCATCTGCGGTCCTACCCCAAGAACCCGGACCCAAGCTTTGCTGCGTGTTATTGCGGTAAAAAGACGATTTCTCATCCGTGCGAGACTGCCGAAGCTTGAGACGCAATCCTGAGCGTTGATGATGTAAACCATCCCTGCTTCATTACCCTTCGCGCGAAAAATACCTGTAAAGGCAACGGATTTTCCGTCATCGTCAAAGAATGTGTCGGGAGACGTGTCGACCCCTGTCAAGTGGCTGTTAATTCCTGCGTTGAAAAGAAGAGTTCGTGGTAATCCAACCGCCGACCTGGTGGTGAGTGGATCAGGGTTGATAACAACGATATCGTCAGGGCTCAATTCCTCAGCCTGAATATTCGTCTGAATAGCCCGGGCGAGCCAAGCTGCTTGCTCTTCTGCCGTCGCGAACTGGACGAACTGGATGAGGTCGTCTGTCGGCGAGTGGCTTTCGAGGAACAGGGGGCTGCTGCTGGTGGTCCTCGCAAGGGTCACCTCAGTTCCTTCCTGAAGATGGCCTTCGGTTACCTTGTAGCCTACCTCCTCCCACAGCGACGGTTGATCAAACATCTGGATTAAGCCAGTGGTTGTAGAAGATAATGTTGGCTCTCTATAGATGCCAAATCCGAGGGCATGGGCCGTCGCCAACAAAGGCCTTGAGTTTCGGTAGCAAACCTGGAGGATTATGTCCTGCTTCGGTTTTCCTGGGTCGGAAGTAGTGAAGCGTACCAGTGGAGTACCGTCGGACTTATTGCCGAAAATCTCCTCCGGTGAGGGCAGCGATCTATCGTTCAGATTTTGAAGCTCGTCATACGCATAAACGAGTCGCTTTTGCGACGAAAGTAGTGAGTAGCAGATCTGTAAGAACACCGGTGAGAAGTCCTGAGCCTCATCTACCAGTACGACATCATAAATTTGTGGGATGTTCGCTGCGGACCGCAAGGCCTGTTCACATGCACCTTCAAACTCTCGACCCGAGCCGAACGTTGACTTAGCGGCGGCAAAATCAAAGAACTGCGTCCCTGTCTCTCTACAGAAAGTGTAATAGACACCATTCCGTTCAGGGCTACCGGGCGCACCCCAAGCCTGCAAAATCTGAAGGTTGTTCCAGTCGGGTTCTTCGCTCGTTTGTTCTATGTAAAACGTATTGATTAGACGGCGCAGCTGTCCCTTGAGCGAACGAGTGTTGAATGTGACGGCGATCTTCCAATCAGGATGCTGCGCATGAAGATAGGCAGCCTTCAGAGCAAGTATGATCGTTTTTCCCGATCCGGCTAGCCCTCTGATTCGTTGTACGCCTTCGACGGTTTCTATCACCGCTTGCCCTTGAATACTGTCCAGGTTCGCTATCGAGTCCTCCAAATATTTGAGGCGCGCACCTCGGGAGCCTGCTACTACCGGCGAACGCCTCTTTTTACTCTTCCGTATCGTTGAAATTGACTGAACTACTTCGACTGCTGCGTTGTAGGCACCTGTCGATGTAATCGGTAGTCTTGCTATCCAAGCCGGAAGCGATTCCTCGTTCAGAACCTGGTAAGCGGGGTCTGTTGGAGTGAACTGCGATAAAGCAGGCGCAAATGTGACGACGTTCAAATCGATAGCTAGGCGACGGCCTTGCATCAGAGAACGGTGGGTCTTCAATTTCGATTCAAGCTTGTTTGCACTATCGTCTTGCGCGTCTTGGAAATTTGAAATATCACGGTTTTCGATCAGGTTGAAGATCGTAATGCCGCTCTTTGGATCAAGCCACAATGCATCAATAGGATATGCACCCTCCACCGTACCAATGATTGGATACCCGATGTATAGAAAGCCTTCTAACTCTGATCTTGAAGCGAAGAATGCGGCAAGGCGTTCGCTAGCAACCGGCTTTAAGGTGGTACCGCGGATTATTGTGGTCATCAAAGTCTCGCTAGAATCCGGTCGATCAGGTGAAGATCAATAAGAAAACGTTTAGGTGATGCTCAGTGATTTTACGCGGCTGGCGCATTGCAGCGCCCTACGCTCACTGCCTTCGAATATCACGAGAGAACAGTTTACTGTCTTCGTTACTTCGCTTGCACTTCGAGCAGTTCACTCATCGAGTTTTCCATTTTGGCGGGCGGGACTGTACCCGGAATTTCCAGGTGGCTTCTTTTGGCCCGGTACAAGAATGCGGACCCCCGGAATCACGTTGCAGGGGTTGCAGGGTGGGGTTGAGCTCGTCCATCGCTCCACGCCCATTCTCTCGTCTCAGGTCCAGCTCGCCCAAAAGAGCCGGTCGCCGGACTGCTCGGTGTCTGCTCCGTAACTATCACGCCGCCGCTTCGAAGAGCGGAACCCTAGCCAGACGAGCCGAGAGACACAAGCATCTGGAAACGCTGAGCAGCCTCGTGAACTTTCTTCCTCGAGACGATCGCTGGCTTGCCGTTCGTGCCGCGTGGGTACGATAGCCAGCGTGGGTACAACTGAGGGTGCAATGTGGGAACAGTAGCGATTGTGTAGGCTTGTTTTCCAACACTTTGGATTGCTTCGGCTTTTACTATGTTGTTGAAAATAATAGAAAAGCGAAGTTTGACACGGTAGAGGTCTCCGGTTCGAATCCGGACGTGCCTACCATCTTCAAACCGTAAGGAACAAAGAGCTAAACGGAACCGGCAATCAAATCGATTGCGTTTACACATTACCCCGTTTCCAATCCCGGATCTCTGAGCGACACGCATCCGTCACGGCTGCCAACGAGCACAGCCGTCCGAAGCGGGTACTGAGTTGAGATTCAGCAGTAGACGACTCACCTCACCAGCGACAAGACCTTTTGATCCCTTCACTGTCTTCGCGCCTTGGCAAACGGCCGATTTGGATGCAGCTTCTCGTATAGCTCATGCCGTATCGCATGGGTGAAGAGTGCGCTCTCGCACTGCCAGAAGGGTACGCTGAATCGCAAGGCAGTAGCGGCCACACCCATCCAACCTGGCTGGAAGGCTGCGACCGCGTGCCACAAAGCTAAGGGCTAAAAGTCAGTCGATACCAACATAGACTCCCACTCGTTTGTCTCTGCAGTATCGCGAGCGATACTATCGTGCATTCTCTGCACTGCATCGCTGCCTATCAGTAGATGCATCGGCTGCTTCTCCCCTGCCGCCAACTGCAGGATGCAGTCTTAGCAGTATCGAGTCCTAAACCGCAGCTGCTTCCTGTAATAAACCAAACTTTGCTCATTCCCCATCTCCTCTTGAACCTATTGCAAGAAGATAGGCTGCCAAATAGAGCAACAGGTAGCTCGATCCGAGCGACACCTTGCCTGATCCGCTCAAGTTTACTGAATCAGGCCTGGACTCGAAGTAGTCTGAAAGAGAGCCAGAAAAATATTGGGATGCGGAATGGGATTCAACAGCAATAATGATGCGAAGGAGAATCATTATATCGATTCCCCCGCGGCTTAACAGCACCGATCGAGTTCCGTAGGCTTCTGGACTCTTGCGCTTCTCACCACTGACTCATTCGCGAGTACTCGGTGGGCCACCTTTATGCGACACCGGGCGAACTGAAGTCTCGCTCGCTGCAACTCGAATCGTCGATCGGAGACGGATATCCTCGCTCGATGAGCCAACCACGAGATCATAAGTTCCCGGCTCTATGACGAAATTTTTGGAATGCACATCGTAGAACCCAAGCCTGGCCACAGGAATCGAGAGCGTCACCTTTTGCGTCTGCCCAGCTTGTAGCGTTATGCGCTTGAATGCGCGCAGAGACTTGATCGGCTGTACCACCGAACTCTTCTCCTGATGCGTATAGAGCTGGGCCACATCCGATCCTGCACGGTCTCCGGCGTTAGTTACATCGAATGAAACTTCGATGGTGCCTTTTGCGCTCAATGCCTTTGAAGCAAGTGCCAGATGACTGTACTCAAAACGGGTGTAGCTGAGACCGTGTCCGAAGGGATAGAGCGGTACGCCCTTGAAGTACAAATAGGTATATCCCTTGGACACATCGTATTCATTCTGGGGCGGCACGCCGTCAAGGCTCGCATAGGTCGTGTAGGGAAGATGCCCTCCTGGATTATCGTCACCAAAGAGTGCGCGCGCGATTGCGGTACCGCCCGCTTCTCCTGGATACCAGGCAGAAAGAATGGCAGGCAGATGATCCTGCGCCCACGTCACGGCCAGAGGGCCTGCGCTCATCAGAACCAGCGCCGTCTGCGGATTCGCAGCAGCCACTGCCTCGAGCAGTTGTTCCTGTGCTCCGGGCAGGTTGAGATCGCGACGGTCCTTGCCCTCGGCTTCTACTTGAAGGTTGGTGCCCAGGCAGAGGATGACGACATCCGACTTCTTTGCTAACTCAACTGCCTTCGCAATCATGGCAGGATCGGCAACGTCGATAAAGCCTGCACCCTTTTCGTAGCGAACATCCACTTTCTTGCCGAGTAGATTGCGAAGTCCCTGCACGACTCCTTCTTTACGGGCAGGCTTTCCGTAGTAGTTCCCGGTCTCATAGTCCATATCGCCGGCTGGGCCGATGACGGCGACGGAATGCACGGCCTCTCGCTTCAGGGGCAGGAAGTTTCTCTTATTGCTCAGAAGCGTGATGGATTCCTGCGCTACCTTCAGGCTAAGTGCCAGGTGATCGGAAGATCGTACCGTGGACATCGAGAGCCTGCTGTAGGGGCTGTTCTCTGTAGGGTCGAAGGCTCCCAGACGAAAGCCCACGCGCAACACATTCCGCAGAGCGCCATCGACATCCTTCATCGAGAGCAGTCCGCGTTTCACGGCCAGGGGAATATTGACTTCGAACTCCGTATCATCCGAATCATTGCCTGCCTTGATTGCCATCGCGGCGGCTTCGACCGGATCTTCGGCCGCGCGCTGTCCCGTCTCGCGCTCACGCCCCGCGCGGCTTCCAGTCAGCAGGGCCACGGCGCCGAGGTCATCGGTGACAAAGCCATCGAATCCCCATTTGCCACGGAGAATATCCGTCAACAGATAGTGATTGATCGCATCGGGCGTTCCATTGATCGCGTTGTAGGAAGACATCACGGACTGCGCGTGAGCTTCCATGATGGCGTCTTTCCAGTGTGGCAGCCAGTACTCCATCAGGTTGCGCTCATCGACATCGGCGGAAAGATGCTGACGTCCGGTCTCCACGTTATTCACAGCGAAGTGCTTCACCGTGGCGGCGACTTTCAAGTGATTGATATCTTCGCCTTGCAGACCCTTGACGTATGCCACCGCCATGCGGCCTGTGAGATACGGGTCTTCACTGAAGACTTCCTGGATGCGTCCCCAGCGTGGATCGCGGCTGATGTTGATGACAGGCGAGCGGTATACGAGGCCGTGCTTCGAGCGCGGTCCTTCCGCCTTAGCGTTATAAAGGGCACGCGCCTCGTCGGACATCGCGTCCGCAACCGCGTGAATGAGTTCAGGATCCCACGTCGCACCCATGGCGATGGCTGCGGGGAAGAGCGTCGTCGGTTCTTTTGACCAGACGCCGTGCAGCGTCTGATTCCAGCCACCCCACATCGGAATGCCGAGGCGAGGAACACCCTGGTTCAGATGATTAAGCTGCGCCGCTTTCTCTTCCAGCGTCAGCCGCCCCAGCAGATCCGTGATGCGTTGCTCGATTGGCTTCGTTGTGTCCAGATATCCTGGCCCGCTTGCGCTTTGCGCGAAGACGGACGTGGAGATTGAGAGAAGAATAATTCCGAGTCGCCGTTTGGTCATCTTTAACTCTCCTGGGACGCTTTTAGCCTTGAACAGATACGCCGTCGATGGTCCGCCACATGGCCGTTGAAGGGGACTTGTCACGGAGCGCCGCCGGAAGGCGATCTTCCCGGACTGCGTCATAGCAGTGCAGCGCGCCGAAGCGCAGCAGGGATCGCGGAATGCCGACAGCGGTGAAACCTGGATGCGAGGTAGAAGGAAACGGTCCACCATGATTCATCGCGGGCGAGAGCGCAACGCCAGTCGGCATCTTGTCGTTCAGCAGGCGGCCAACCCGAGGACGCAGAGCATCAGCCACAGCACCATAGATCACATCGTCTGCGCCGTTCGCGCTGGAGTAGATACTGCCCGTAAGGTTGCCTTCCAGTGAATCCAGAACTCGTGTGAGTTCCGCGACATCGTCTGCGGTCACAAGCAGCGTTGCGTTGCCGAAAGCCTCACGCTGAAGCTTTTCTTTTGACAACAAAAAGTTCTTGCCGGACACACGCAGTAGTGTGTTCTTGTAGCGCCAGCCATCGCCTTCAAGCGGTTCGGCACCGGTAACGACCCGTGCGCCGGCATCCACAAGCCACTTCACACTTTCATGCAATCCCTTCAAGCCCTGCTCCGAAAGGATCGTTCCGGACGGTCGCGTCGAGAGCGTATCGGCTAGGCGGAGCGCGAAGAACTCGGTAGCGTCACTCGCTACCGTCAGAATAAGATTCGGACTCGTACAAAATTGACCAGCAGCAGCGAGGCAGCTGTCGGCAAGTTCTCCTGCCAAAGCCTCGCCGCGCTCTGTCACAACACCCGGCAGCAAAACTACAGGGTTCAGACTCGACATCTCGAGATACATCAGCTTGCCAGCACGCTCGGCGGCCGACTTCAAGCTCATGCCAGCGCCACGGCTTCCTGTAAAGCTGCTGGCCGCCACACGCGGGTCACTGACCAGTCGCAAGCCATCTTCATTGGCAATGTTATAGAGCATCTGCACCGTTGCAGCAGGGAGTCCGCTGGTACGCAGCGCCTTCTCTGCGCAGAGCGCCAGCAAGCGAGACGTGCCAGGATGCAAAGGATGCGCCTTGGCAATAACGGGGCAGCCTGTTGCAATGGCCGCAGCGAAATCGCCACCGGAGACGCCGTTGAAAGCGAACGGAAAATTATTCGGACCAAAGACAAGGACGGGACCTATCGGCGCAAAGTGCGAGCGGATATTGTTCTTGGTATCGATGACCACCTGCTGCCATGAACCTTCACGGGCAGCGGCAGCAGCCTGGCGAAGTTGCGTTGTCGTTCGTGGCAACTCAACGCTCTGCAGGCGAGGCGAAACAGGCAATCCCGTTTCCGCATTGGCCATGGCGATAAGCTCGTCCGCCTGCATTTCGATCTCGGATGCATATGCTTCGAGAAAGACAGAGAGTTGTTCCCTGCTGGCCTTACGTAGCGCACTGGCAGCGTCAACTGCGGCATCCAGGGCGGCATCGCAATCCGCCCACGTGCTGATTGGATAAGCATTCGCTAGATCCGCGCCAGTGGCCGGATTCTTCGCGACAAAAGTGGTTGATGCCTTGGCGTCACGCCAGGTTCCACCGATCCATACTTGTTGGGTCATCACAAAGCTTCCTATCCTTATTAGTTAGTTGCGACTGGTCAGTTGCACGGAGAATTCCGCACGAGTTCCACCACGGAGGACATATCCTTTTCGCCCAATCCAGACTCAGCGGCTCTCTCGAACAATGCCCGTGCATTGGTTGCGGTGGTCAGATCAATACCAGTTTCGGCAGCGGCGTCGCAGGCATACTGCAGATCTTTGGACATCAACTTCAGCGCAAAGTTGACTGTGTAGTCGGAGTTCGCCATGCGTGTGGAGAGGCTCCCCAGGAGCGGACTGCCGGGTGCTCCACCTTTGAGAATCGCGATCGACTTCTCACGATCCAGTCCACTACGCTCCAGCCATGCAAGACCCTCAGCCAAAGATGCGGCCTGTACACCGCAGAGAAAGTTATTAATCAACTTCAGCTTTGCGCCGGAACCGAGAGGACCAAGGTGCTGCACTTCTTTACCCATGGACAACAACAGCGGTGTGACGGTCGCCAACGCTTCAGCGCTGCCGCCAGCGAGAAAGTTGAGCTGACCGCCCTCCGCGTGAATGCGGCTGCCGGTGACGGGTGCGTCGACAAGCTCGGCGCCAGCGCTTTTTGCTAGTCCTGCCAACTCCGCTATCCACACAGGGCTTACCGTACTGCACTCAATCAGCAGGACCCCATCAGTAATGCTCTTAAGGGCACCGCTGCTGCCAACCCACGCCTCGCGGCATGCCTCATCGTCAGCGAGCATGGAGATCACTACTTGCGCGCCCTTCGCCGCCTCGGCCGGGGTGTCGCAAACGCGCGCGCCCAGCGCCGCAAGCGGTTCCGCCTTCGCCCGCGTACGGTTATAGACAGCCAGTGGATACCCTGCCTTCAACAAATTCGCTGCCATGCCCGCGCCCATCGTGCCAAGCCCGAGCAGTGCCACTGTTTCTTTTTCCATGACCAACCTCTTTATCCAATCACCTTGAAGCGTTTGAGGGATTCTTCGTTGATCGTCAACCCGAGACCGGGAGTCTTCTCGTCGAGGTCGATGTAGCCATTCGTGGGTACAGGTTCGCCATCGAAGATGTACCAGAAGAGTTCATTCCCCACTTCAACATCCACCTTCGGAAAGAACTCTGCGATCGGTGAGTTCAGACTCGCCATCACCACATGATAGTTGTGCATCTGTCCCGCATGCGGAACGACAGGCACCTGGAAAGACTCCGCGAGAGCCGTGATCTTGCGCGCCTGGCTGATCCCACCTACACGATTGGTGTCGAACTGAATATAGTCCACCGCATCGGCTTCCAGAAGCTCACGGAAACCAAAGACCGTGAACTCATGTTCACCACCGGCAATGGGAATGCGGCCGTAGCTCTTCAACGTTTTGTAACCACGTGTGTCATCTGGAATCACAGGCTCTTCAAGCCAGCGTAATTGAAACGGTTCGAGCAACGGTAGCATGCGCTTCGCATAATCCAGCGTCCACCCCATGTAAGCATCGGTCATCAGATCAATGTCGTACCCGATCACTTCCCTCACTGTCTTGATCAGCTCGATGTTCTTCTGCATCCCGGCAGCACCATCGATCGGCCCCCAACCGAATCGAAGCTTCATCGCCTGGTAACCCTCGCTCTTATACTTCTGCGCTTCGGAACGAAGCTCATCCAGCGGCATGGAGTAGAGCCGGCTTGCGTAGACCGGGATGCGCTCCTTGGTTCTGCCACCGAGTAGGCGATAGACCGGCTGTTTGGCGTCCTTCCCCAGAAGATCCCACAGCGCAATGTCTACCGCGGAGATCGCCGTCATGGCGACACCCTTGCGGCCGAACGCCATCGTACGGCGATACATCTGCTGCCAGAGATACTCCGTGTCCCACGGGTCGGCACCAATGAGCAAAGGCTGGAAGTAAGTGTCAATAAGTGTCTTCGTCACCAGCGGAGAAAGTGCGGCATTGCCGATCCCCACCAGGCCATTATCCGTAAATATCTCGACGACGACCCATCCATGAAATGCGAAATTTCCCATCGACGCATTGCCGAAGGTCAGCAAATCCATCGGATTTGTGCAGAAGTGTGGCGGCAGCGGAACGGTTTTCCCTTCCCATTGAACAACACGTGTACGCACTTCAGTAATTTTCATGAGAGGGTCTCTATCTCCATTAATTCCCGGATTTTAAGTGGATGAATTTTGCCACCGAAAGTGACGATGGCAAGGAAGCCGATCAGATGAAACGTTCCCACCAGCACAAACAACGTCGGATATCCAAAACCGTGCCCGAGAAGATATCCGGCGACAACGCCAAAGATGGCACCGCCGATTGCTCCGCCAAAGCCTACGAGACCGGACACGGTTCCAACAGCCGAGAGCGGATAGACATCTGCAGGAATGGTCATGATCAATCCAGACCACGACTGCTGACAGAAGAAAGCAATACTGAAGAGCAGGATCGATGCCTGAACGGGCACATAAGGCACAAGCATCACCACCGGCATGAACAACGCGCTCATCCCAAGCACGCTCTTGCGTGCGCGATCGAGAGAGTGGCCGTTGCGCAGGAGACGGCTGGAGAGCCATCCTCCGAGGAAGCTTCCAACGCCTGACGCCGCGTAGGGGATCCATGCGTAGTAGCTGACGTGCTTGATGTCGAATCCACGCGCGTCGTAGAGATACTTCGGCAGCCAGAAGAGCAGGAAGTACCAGGCCGAATCACTCATGAACTTTGCAAAAACCAGCGTTTGCACATTGCGCAACCCAATGATGTCTTTGAAGCTCAGTTGCTGCGCGAGAAGACGTCCGTCTACCGTATTTGAAGAAAGAGTACTTGTGTTATCCCGGTACGAAATCCACCACCACACGACCCACGCAAGACCCACGCCACCAGCGGCGAAGAAGACCGAGCGCCATCCGCTCTGCAGCAGGATGAAGCCGATCAGCGGTGGCGCCAGCACCGACCCGACAGCCGTGCCCGCGTTGATAATACCCATCGCCGTCGAACGGTCCTCGGGCGCGACCCACTCCGACACAACACGTACTGCTGCGGGAAACGCGCCACCTTCTCCCATGCCCAACAGAAAACGTGCGCCCAGCAGCAGCATGAACCCGGAAGCGAAGCCATGCAGGGCGCACGCCAGGGACCACCAGATCATGATCAGCAAAAAGCCGCGCCTTGTTCCGAGTCTGTCCAGCAGCCGGCCTCCCAGTGCGTACAGCGCTGCGTAGGCCAACAGAAACGCTGTCTGCAGGTAGGAGAACTCCTGGTTCGAGATAGGAATCGTGCGCTGGATCGACGAGATGGCCACCGGCAGCGTTTGCCGATCAAAGTAGCTGATCGCAATCGCTGCCGTGACAAGCACGACGAAGTACCAGCGCAGATCCGCCGGACTGTCCGCCGTTCTGTAGATCTTGCGTGCGGCGACGGTCATTGGGCCCTTACCAATTCAGACGAATCAGCGAAACACTTTGACGAGGCATCTCTGTCTTGACCTCGAGCTGTCCATTCACGACGTCCGCCCACTCAGGTGAATCGAGCAACTCCAGGCCTGCTGCCGCCTGCAACGCTGCATATTGCTTCGTCGTCGGATGCTGCGGAGAGCCCATCGCCTTCCAGACGGTATACGAGTTGCTGTGTGTGTCATCCAGACGGTAGTGATGCAGCAGAACGCGATGCACGCCTGCGGGCAGGCCATTGATCGTCACCGAGGTCGGCACATCAGGCGCTGCCCCATCCACATCGTGGTAGTTCCACAGGAGCACAGCACCTTCATTTGCGGATTTCGTAGCAAACGCATCTACATCGGAAGATGCGCGAACACCGGTGGCCACAAGGGTATCAAGCGGCACCTGGCCCGTGCTGGATGTAGCGACACGCGTCCCGTTCATCAGTGCAAACATGCGAAAGACGTTCAGCACAGGCTTATCTATGCCATTGGTGGCCAGAGAACGGAAACCTTCGAAGTAATCTCGATCCTCGAACTCAAAGGACCAGCTCAACATGGAAAGTAAGTTGACGGCGTGACGATCCTGTAACTCAAACAGTCCCTTGAACGCCGCTGCCGTGTACGCCGGATACAACGTGCCGTTGCGGTAGTTGTTCGCTGGATTCACCTTCGAAGAGCAAGCTGCGCAGCCTTCAGGATCTGCTTCGCTAATGATGATTGGAAGGTTCTTGAACTTTGAAAACTTCGCGATGGTTGCAAAGCCATGATCTGCATCCATCAACTCACGGTTGATGCCCATGGTGACCTTGCCGCCTTCGATCTTCGGTCTGCCCTTCGCATGGAAAGATATGAAGTCCATCGGCACGGTCTTGCCGTTGGCCGCACTTTTGCCGGAGTTCACATGCTCCAAAAAGTTTGTCAGGAAAAGGTCGGCCTTGGGGTTTCCAGGACTGGTCGTCGCCGGTCCACCCACCTTGGCTTCTGGTAACGCCGCGCGAACACCTGCTACAGCGTAGTCGTAAAGCTTCCAATATGCTTCCGGTGTTGTGTGCCAGTAATCGATATCGGGCTCGTTCCACACTTCGAAGTACCATGTCTGCACCGCCGCCTTGCCATAACGTTCGACAAGATGGGCCGTGACCACGCGAGCAAGTTCGCCCCACTTGGCATAATCCTTTGGAGGGTTATTTGACTTACCCGAGACCGCGCTCTGCGGATAATGCACCTGGTAAGGAACCTTGCGATCGGGAAGATCGGCCGCAAGAGCTTCCGGCATGAAACCTAGCTCCACCATGGGACGCACACCCGCAGCCTTGTACTCGTCGAAGATGCCGTCCAGAATCTTGAAGTCGTAGACTGGTTTGCCATTCGCATCTTCCGTATAGACGTTCGTCGAACTGAACTTCAACTCGGCTTTACCATCTCCCGATGTCAGCAGGTGGTGCGCGCGGATATAGACGGGCACGGGACTAAGGTCGTGCAGCTCTTTCAGCAGAAGCTTGCCGTCGCGCATCGTCGTGTAGTTCGCTTCGTCATAACCAAACCAGCTATAAATCGGCTTATACGCCCCGACGGATTTTGCCATGTCGACATGAATGGTCACCGGGGTCTGCGTCGAAGCCGGTGCCTTTTCAGGCACCGTCCCCTGCGCATAGACTGCGAGCGCCTGCAGTGTCACGCTCCCTGCGATCAAAGCTCGCGTCGTCCAACCTGATACATGCGTCATCGTGCCTTCCTTTCGATCGGTTAGAAGTTATATTTCAGCGCGAACTGGATGTCGCGGGAGGGTACGGAGGTGCTGGTAATAGCACCACCCGCCGCAGCATCGACCGTTGCATTCGGCGCATTAAAGCTGGTCGTGTTGGATAGGTTGAAGAACTCAGCCCGGAACGAGAGTGTGGTCTCGCCCGGCAAAGTGAAGTTCTTGAACAGCGAGGCATCGAACTGGCGATAGAGGTCGCTGCGTAGTGTGTTCGCGCGCACGTTGCCATATGTCAGCGCGGGTGCAGTGATGTAACGCGACTTGTCGAACCAGTTCGTAACACTCTGCACGAACGCCGGATTCCCGCCAGCGGGGTTGAGTATGGGACGCTGGTTGCCGACGCCGGTATTGGCGCGATCGCTCCCAATCACCGGGGTATACGGCACACCGCTGCGAACCACGACAATACTCTGCAAGTTCCAGCCTCCGATAAAACCGTTGAGGAATCGGTTTGTCTTAGCCGCGAATTGGCGTCCACGCCCAAACGGCAGAGCATAGGTCTCGCTGAACGCGACGTTGTGCGTCACGTCGTAAGGTGAAAGCGCATACTCGTAACCCGAGTTTCCGCCAAGCGAGGGAGACTGGTTGAACTGCATGAACTTCGAGTAGGTATACGCCACCAGCGCCGTGAGGCCGTGGCTTTGGCGGTGATCAAGCTTCATCTGCAGCGAGTTGTAATTGGTCGAAGTGTCCTGCGTGTTGAAGACGATCGAACCAAAGGGCTGATAGGGTCGCCGTGCCTGGATAGCGCCCGCAGCTGGTGTTGGATCGTTGAAGTCGTTCGTGCCATTTAAGTGGACACCGTGGTTGCCCACGTAGCCAATCTCAAAGACATCCTTCTCGGTCAACTGTCGCTGAATGTTCAAGCTGTAGTGCTCGTTGTAGCCCATCTTCAGATTGATCCTGCTCGGGTTGAGCGTTGGATTCGCCTGAGCTGAACCCAGTGCCGTTCCCAGGAAGAAGTTGGCCAGCGTGCGCGTCGGCAGTACATTCGCCGTCTGATTCACTGTCTCTGCGAGACGGAAGGGTAACGTATTCAGGTTCACGCGACCGCTCGTCCCCTCCGGTTCGTAAAACATACCGAAGCCAGCACGGATAACAGTCTTCGAATCAAGGCCCAGCGAAACGCCGATGCGCGGCGCGAACTGCTTCTTGTCCGTGTAGGTGATGTTCTCAGGAAGCCCTGCCTGCGAGCTCGTCTGGATGTATTGTCCGAAGAACGAATAGGCCGCCGGGGCAGCAAACTGCGCACTGAGATCCGGTGTCGCGCCGGTGCCGGAGACAATGATCGGCTTCGCGCGCGTCGGATCGAACGTTCCGATCTGCCCCCTGTAACCGGCAAGCCACGGAGAGTACTCATAGCGCAAACCGAGATTCAAGGTAAGCCTGCTGCTCACACGGATGTCATCCTGTACGAAAAACTGTTTGTAGGTTTGCTGACCGCCGAAGTTGTCAGCCGGGTAGGCACGTGCAACCGCGCTTGGATAACCCAGGAGAAAATCCGCATAGGCATCCCCTGTTGCGCTTCCATTGCCGGTTGCATTGCCGTTAAAGGTGAACTGGCCCGCATAGGTCTGGCTATCATAGCCCAGCCATTGGTAGTACCGGATAAGAGTACCGAATTTGATCGACTGGCGGCCCTTCAGAATCGTAAAGTTTTCGGTACCTTCTACCGCTTTACGATCCTGCGATTTGGGACGCTGATCGAAAGCTGAACCCTGGATGGAGGAATAGCCGCTCCATGCATAATCCGGGAACGAGCCGCCAGCTCCGGGGCGAAGTTGAGCACTGAAGCCCGTCACGCCGAACTGCGCGTTGAAGTCCGTGCCCTGGAGGAATCCCTGCAGACGGACATGACTGGGAAGATAGTGTACACGTGCTTCATTCACCATGTTCGATCCAACATTGGTGATGACGCCCAAAGCAATATCCTGCCCAATGGAGGTCAGGTTGGCTGATCCGAGCGAGGGCGATGCGTTCGGGTCCACTTCGCGATTCTTTACATAAATCCACCGCGCAAAGAGACGATTGTGCGCGTTGATCTGGTGATCGACTCGCACAGTGTATTGATTGAAGTCGATTGCCTGCGAAGGAGCGTAGGCAAAAGTTCCACTGTTCGTATTTTGTTGCGGGATGAAAGCAAGAATAGCCGCCGCCTGGCTTGCGATTCGTCCCTGTGGAATGGTGTTGTTTGGAAAGGGAGTGCGATTGGCCGCCACTGGTGAGGACAGCGGATCGTAGATCACCTTTGTGCCGAAGTTGCCTGACCGCTGGGCACCACTTGGCACGATGCTATTGAACACAAGGCCCTGGCGAAGCCGCTGACCTTCGTAGTTCACGAAGAAAAAACTACGGTCTCTACCACTGTAGATGTGCGGAATTGTAATGGGTCCACCAAGGTCCGCGCCAAACTGGTTGCGTTTTAGAATCTGGCGCGTCGGCGAAAAGTAGTTCCGCGCATCCAGTTTGTCGTTGCGGATGAACTCGAAGATTACGCCATGGTAGCGGTTTGTTCCGCTCTTAACCGTTGCATTGAAGAAAGCTCCACCACGGTTGTATTCGGAGGAGTACGGACTCTGCTGAATGGAGAACTCCTGCAGCGCATCGATCGAGGTTTGAATGAAGGTGCCACCCTGGTGCTGCTCGCTGACGTCGACGCCGTCGAGAAGAAAGGAAGTGGCGCTTCCACGAATGCCGCTGATCGTATTTCCGTTTACCACCTCAGGACGAATCGCAAGCGAGTTCCCTGTCGGCGCCAACAGGGCCGCACCTGGCGTCAACTCCGCCAGGCGAAAGAAACCGCGACCATTCAAAGGAAGGTCCGTGAGCTGCTTGTTGGTGATGACCTGTCCAACCGTTGCGGAATCGGTCGTCAACAGGGGAGCCAGGGTCGTTACTTCAACCGTCGTCGCTGACGATCCAATCACCAGCTTCATATCCTCCCGGACAATCTGTCCGACCTGAACCTCGACACTTCTGAGCACGGCCGTTTCAAACCCCTGAGCAGAGACGCTGACCTTGTAGGTTCCAGTCGCGACAGGCGTAATGACAAAGTTTCCACCCGCGTCTGTCTTGGCGTTCTGAACAATATTTGTTGCCAGATTGGTCACCGTCACAGCAGCATTTGGAATACTCGCGTCTTGCGGGTCTGCAATACGCCCCACGAAACGGCCCTGCTCTACCTGTGCCCTCGCATGGCCCGCAAACAACGCCATGACCATTGCGAGTTGGCACATCATTCCTGCTTTCCTGAACCGAATCGTCTTCATGGCTCTCCTTTTCGGAATCGGACACAGGCAACCCAGAAAATGCCGTGTCTGAAGCGCGACAAAGGTAGTACCTTTATTTGCTCAGTGTCAATTATTTCTGAAAGCTTTTTAGCAGGGTTTCATCGTTATGTCGGTTTATGAACAAAAACGAGAGAATTTTCCACGAAAGCCTCACGACGAAGGGAAAGGCGTATCGGTAGGACCGATGCGGGAGACAATATGCTTCACTTAATTGACTTCTGCAGACTTTCTGCGAGGATGTTGGCATGACCACTCGAAAAACCGTGCAGCCCCAACCCGCTGAGCACGTGTTGAACGGCAAGGAAGATGTTACCCATCTCCTTATCCTGCGTTTCCAGCAGATGCTGAGCGATGGCGTACTCGCCCCTGGAACAAAACTTCCCCCGGAGCGCGAACTAGCGGCCCACTTCAAGGTGGCGCGCTCGTCTCTACGCCAGGCTCTTAAGGTTCTGGAGATCATGGGCGTCATTACCCAAAAGGTTGGAGATGGAAGCTACCTTAACCGGGACGCGTCCTCTGTTCTGGCCGTCCCCATGGAGTTCCTGTTCCTGCTGGACGATACTTCCGTGCAGGAACTCACCGAGCTCCGCTTTATGATCGAGCCCGCGCTGGCCGCAAAGGCAGCCGAGAGAGCAAATGCTGCGGATATCACCCTTCTGCGGCAATCCATCACGGATCTGGAAAACAGTAAGCGTGATCGAGTAAAGCTGGTTGCATCCGATCTCCTTTTTCATCGGGCTATCTTTCAGGCTTCGGGCAACCGCCTTACCGGTCGACTCTTTCACACGATTCATCGAGCCATGCTCAACATGATGATCGTCACGTCACAGATGGTCGACCTTGAACATACCGTGGCATTTCACAAACCAATTCTTGCAGCGATAGAGGATCGCGATGCCAAACTCGCTGCCAGGTTGATGACAGACCACCTGAACGATGCAGCCGACCTCCTCGCGCACGGATGGGAGCAGGAGAAGGCTCAAGTACTTCGCGACCACATGTCGAACCGACCGGCACCACTCCAAAAGGGTTCGCGCCGTCCAACAGAAGATCGCATCCACAACCTGAAACGAGGATCAGCGCAGACGCAAAAAGTGGCCGCTATCTCTCGCAAGCGAATCATCTCCCGGCCATAGCTTGCAACTCATGCTAGATGTACCCGCAGCGCAGCCACTATCCACGCAGATGAGGTAGTACCAAAAGCAAGCGGTCGATCGAACCGTTCTCAATCGCAATCTGCCACGCTCGGTCTCACGATCAACGAGCAGACCTCCCGAGAGAGCCATAATCGGTTGACTTTTGCCACGGTAGCGTCATAGTATGAGCGCGACTCAGGCAGGCCCGGCCATGGAGCGGTGCGGACAACTGCTCAAAAGGTACGACCTTACAAGCAAAGTAGCTCCGCGCGAGGTTAAGCCGTTTGTGAATAAAAGAGATTTTTTGAAAAGCTCGGCTTCCGTTGTAGCAGGTTCGATGCTTTCGCGACTCAGCGTCGCGCAGAAGCCGGGTTCGTCGGCATCAGTCGCTCGTACCAACTGGGCTGGTAACTATACCTACAGAGCCGCGCGTCTGGATGAACCTGCCAGCGCACAGGACGTTCAAAACCTTGTCCTTTCCGTCGCACATACCAAGGCTCTCGGGGCGCGGCACTCGTTCAACGACATCGCCGACTCTTCAGGCGATCAGATCTCTCTAAAGCATCTCGACTCCATGAGCCTCGACAAAGAGGCCCGTACCGTCACAGTAGGTGCAGGAGTCACCTACGGAAAGCTCGCCCCCTGGCTCGACGCTCAGGGCTTCGCCGTACATAATCTCGCGTCCCTGCCACATGTTTCTGTTGTCGGTGCCTGCGCCACTGGCACCCACGGGTCGGGCATTCGCAATGGAAATCTATCGACTGCCGTTAACGCGATCGAGTTCATTGACGGCAAGGGGCAGAGGAACACTCTCGCGCGCGCCGACAAGGCAAACGGCTTTCAGGGCGCGATCGTCTCGCTCGGGGCCCTTGGAGTCATCACTCGAATCACGCTCGATGTTATTCCCACGTTCCAGATATCGCAGGTTGTGTATGAGAACCTCTCCTTCGATCAGCTGGAGCACAATCTCGACGCCATCTTCTCCTCCGGTTATAGCGTCAGTCTTTTCACAGATTGGCGAAAACATCGCGCAACTCAGGTTTGGCTGAAGCAAAACGTCTATGGGAGCGGAACACCTCACCTGCCCGAACTCTTCTACGGTGCCACGCTGCAGAAGGTAAAGCTTCATCCGCTTGCGGGACATTCCCCGGAGAACTGTACCGACCAACTCGGGGTTCCCGGCCCGTGGTTCGAGCGGCTCCCGCACTTCAAGATGAACTTCACTCCCTCCAGCGGTGCAGAGGTTCAGTCGGAGTTCTTCGTGTCGCGAACGCACGCCTACCGGGCCATCCTTGCGGTCGAAGAGTTGCGGGAGCGGATTACTCCGCACCTTTTCGTAAGCGAACTTCGCACGATCGCCGCCGATGAACTCTGGCTTAGCCCTGCATATCAACGAGACAGCATGGCGATCCACTTTACCTGGAAGCCACAGATGTCTGCCGTGCTCGATGTTCTTCCTCTGATTGAACAAAAACTGTCACCCTTCGACGCGCGGCCACACTGGGCAAAGGTTTTTACGACATCCCGCCAGCGACTCGGCGAACTCTATCCGCGCCTTCCTGATTTCCGAAAGCTTGCCGCGAAGTACGATCCCGCAGGCAAGTTCAAAAACTCTTATCTGCAACGGTCTATCGAAGCCTGATCTCTTACACACGCCTACACCGATGGAGTCCCATGACCGATCGTTCTTCGAGCACTTACCGCGGCGTCTTTCCCGTGGCACCCACTATCTTCGACGATCAAGGACGCCTCGACCTTGAAGGTCAAAACCGATGTATAGACTTCATGATGGACGCTGGCTCGGACGGCATCTGCATCCTCGCGAACTTCTCTGAGCAGTTCGCGCTCTCGGACGAAGAGCGCGACATCCTTACCGTTTCGATCCTCAAGCATATTGCCGGACGTGTCCCGGTCATCGTAACGACCACGCACTTCAGTACGGATGTCTGCGCCGCCCGCAGCCGTCGTGCGAGCGACCTCGGAGCTGTGATGGTCATGGTCATGCCGCCGTATCACGGGGCTACCATTCGGGTCTCTCAGGCGGGCATCCAGGCATTTTTTCAGCAGCTTTCGGATGCCATCTCCATCCCCATCATGATTCAGGATGCCCCTGTCAGCGGTACCCCGCTTCCCGCCCCCTTTCTGGCGCAGATGGCGCGCGACATCGAAAACATCTCTTACTTCAAAATTGAAACGCCGCAAGCCGCCTCTAAGCTGCGAGAACTGATCGCTCTCGGTGGAGCGGCGGTGAAAGGTCCGTGGGATGGGGAAGAGGCAATCACTCTGCTTCCCGATCTCGACGCAGGAGCTACTGGTGCGATGACGGGCGCTGGCTATCCCGACCTGATCAAGCCCATCGTCGACGGATACCTCGCGGGCCAACGAGCTTCCGCAATGGCACACTATGCACGCTGCCTTCCTCTCATCAACTTCGAAAACCGACAGTGTGGCTTGCTCGCCGCGAAAATTTTGATGAAGGAAGGCGGCATCATCGGTTCGGATCTTGGCAGGCACCCACTTGCGCCTGTGCATCCAGCCACCCGCGCAGGTCTTATAGAGATCGCTGCGGATCTGAACGCGATGGTGTTGTCCTGGGCCAAATAAATCGGACACTCCCAAGCTCCGGAGGAACCCTCGAAGCCATCGGTCTACCGAAGGACGAGTTTAATCCATGGGGCGTTCATTTATTACCTCCGAGAGATTAAGTTGTTGGAAAGACCGCGTGCATCAGAAGAGCTCCCGCCATACTGGCAGCAAGTGCAACAGGCATGGCGATCGCCCCAACCTTCAGAAAGTCCAGGGCGCTGACCTCGAGCCCTTCTTTCCGCAACGCCAGTAGCCAAAGAATAGTCGCGAGCGAGCCTGTAACAGACAGATTGGGCCCAAGGTCCACTCCGATCAGAACGGCGTTCGCCATAAGGCCATGCGTGTGCATCGCCGTGAGTGTTCCTCCAGCAATCAAACCCAGGGGCAGATTGTTCAGAAGATTGTTGCCAACCGCAACAGTGAACGCCGTAACGACCGAGGCGACATAAGGGCCAAGCGCTTCCGCGCGATGCAGGGCCGCTTCCGTCACTCGGAGCGCACCGATGCTTTCCATTGCGTCCACAATCACAAAGAGAGCAGCCACCAGCCCCAGCGTGGACCAACTAATCTCTTTCGCGAGCGGTAGCGGATTGCATCTGTTCCGCGCGCAGACAGCAACGGTCACACAGAGCGCAACGATGCAGGTGGGCAGACCAAGGTCCTTGTTGAGCGAAGATACGACCAACAGAACGATCACCACCAATCCGAGTCCATACAGGACCATCTTCCCGCCTGGCTTGAGCTCCACCGACTCGTTGGTCTCCGGCAACTCTAAACAGAGGTCCTTGCGGAAGTACCACCGCAGAACGAGGAAGGTGGCTCCTATCGAAAGGATCGAGGGCAGCAGAAAGGACGCGAGCCAGCGCCCAAGTGGTGGCATGCCCTCGTGAAACACGACAAGATTGGCAGGGTTAGAGATCGGCAGAACGAAGGACGCGGCATTCGCGATCATCGCGCAGGCAAAGAGAAAGGGCAACGGCTGCGCCTTCGACTTCCGCACGGCTGCCAGGACGGCGGGCGTCAGTACAACCGCCGTCGCGTCGTTCGACATACAGATCGTGACGATCGTTCCGACTCCGTAAATGATCGCAAACAGTCTTCCCGGGGATCCCTTCGCGGCCTTGATCGAGGTCGCAGCAACCCAATCAAAGACGCCGTTATCCCACGCAAGCGCTGAGAGCAGCATCATGCCGATCAAAAAGAAATAAACGTCACTCCCTTTTGCGATGGCTCTGCCCGCCAGCCGAAGCGGGATAAGGCGCAAGAGCACCAACAGAGCGGCGCCAGCACCAACCCAATAAACCTCCGGAAAGTTTCTGGGTCGAATCAGCATCAGCAAGATACTGAGCGCTGAGATTACAAGGATGAGAACGATAGTCAGAGGTTGGGACACGCTCACCAATTCTTTCCGTCTTTGTTGGATTTCGCCGAGCACTCTTCGAGCGAGCGATGCGCTCTGCTGAGGCGTGGAGTACCTCACGAATGCCCCCTACCCCGGAACAGAAACCTTCAATCGCCGTACTTTGAAGTAACTGTTCATCGGCTGCTCCACAAAACGATAACAAAATGTGCCGACGGTCAGACTGAGCAGAAGCATCGCTCCAATCGTGCTTCCTATGCCAGGAAAGCTCGAATGCATGACTAGAATTTTTGCAGGCTTCATCATGTGCCAGTGGATGAGATAGATGGAATAGGATGCATCGCCCAGGTAGACAAGCCACAGCGGCAGCTTCGCCCCCAATGTCGTCTCCAGGGAAAGCGCGGATGCGACAAGCATCGCCGCGACAAACGAATTTTGTAGCGCAAAATACACGGGCCCCACCATCAAGTAGACCATCGACGCGCACAGGCTGAAAGTCGCGAACGGTACGGACATCCGCCTGCCCGAACGAAAGAGACCCCAAAGAAGCAGACCCAGTAAGAACTCCACAAACATATAGGACCGGCTAAAGAGTCCTGCCAGCCGAACCGGCAGGAACTGCGGAAACGGCGCAAGCAAAAGCAGGAAGAGAGCCAACAGGAAAAAGGGCCTGCGGCGATTGATCCAGAGTGCAAGGGCTGCCATCGCATAGAAACCCATTTCCAGAGAGAGTGTCCAGCCGACAGGCAACAGGGGAGCCACATTTCCCTCCTGGTCCCAACTGGGCAGAAATAAATAGGAAGCCGCGATATGAAACGGGCTTCCAATCGTCTTCGCAACCGAATATGCGGGCTGCATCAGAAACAGCAGAACCTTGATCGTGGTGAAAAGCCAATAGAGCGGTACGACGCGTTCGAGCCTGCGAGCAAGGAACTCGAACCCTGTGCGGAGCGTGCCGTCTTCGCGATACATCGAAGAAGGAATAATGAATCCCGACAGGACGAAGAAGATGTCCACGCCTGCAGAACCCTGCGTCCAATAATGGGTACTGGAAGGTTTTTGAAGCTGCTCGTACCAAAGCCAGCAGCTATGATGCAGTACAACCATCACAGCAGCCAGGGCTCTCATGGCCTGGAGCGAAAAAAATGTCTGCTTCTTCACGCGAACGTCCTCGCGCCCGCATGAATCAACATCCGCTCTGAGATTTTCCGTATGGCCTTCACGGGCCAATGCTACCGTACTCGCCTTCCACCGCGAAGTGACCTTCACAAATCAAGGTCACTTCGCGGATGCACCTAGCAGCGAACGATCTTCTCCGAAACAATCCCGCGCGTCGCGTTGCGGGTATCCACAACCAGCCTGGACTCTTCCACGATGCGTTCATAGTCATACACTGAATGATCAGTAGCAATCAGAACACAGTCGTAGATCGAAAGGTCGTCCAACGGAACCGACGTCAGGTGCAGGTCATACTTGCGACCGTGGCCGACCTCGGGGAAGAAAGGATCGTTATAGCTGACCTCTACTTCAAGCGCCTGCAGCAGCTCAATGATCGTCAACGAGGGCGACTCGCGCAGATCGTCCACATCCCGCTTATACGCGATACCCAGAACCAGAACCTTCGCACCCTTGGTCGCGATGCCGCGGAAGTTCAGAGCACCCGCCACCTCTCGCACCACGAAGGTCGGCATCTGCTCATTGATCTCGCCCGCAAGCTGGATAAAGCGCGTCGGAAAGCCATACTCCTTCGCCTTCCACGTCAGATAGAAAGGATCGACCGGGATGCAGTGGCCGCCGATACCAGGGCCAGGATAGAACGCCTGGAAGCCGAAGGGCTTCGTGGCTGCTGCGTTGATGACCTCCCATACGTCGATGCCCATACGCATACAGAGCTGCTTCATCTCGTTGACCATCGCAATATTCACTGCGCGGTAGATATTCTCCAGCAGCTTGGTCATCTCCGCTGCCGCAGGCGAACTGACTGCGACCGTCTGCGTAAAGATCGATTGATACAGAGCCTCCGCAGCAGCCGTGGCGCGGACATCGCATCCACCGATCACCTTTGGAACCTCGCGGCGCGGCGTCTCCATGTTGCCTGGATCTTCACGCTCAGGCGAGAACGCCACCATGATTCCGTTAAGCTCCTCTTCGATATCCGTGCCCCGCAGAACACGTCGCCCCGCCTTCTCGATGGTCGTCACGACAATCTCTTCCGTCGTTCCCGGGTACGTCGTGCTCTCCAGCACAACCAACTGTCCGTCGCGAAGATGTGGCGCAATGGCGTTGATCGTGTCCTGTACGTAACTAAGATCGGGAACGTGATGCTCCGTGAGCGGCGTCGGAACGCAGATCAGAATCGCGTCCATCTCGGCGATCGCAGCGAAGTCATCCGTTGCCGTGAAACCGTGCGCGCGCGCGGAGGCGACATGCTCCGGCTCGATCCGCCAGATATAACTGTTGCCCGCATTCAGTGTGTCGACCTTGCTGCGATCGATATCGAAACCGGTGACGCGAAACTTCTCCGCGCTGAAGAGCAGTGTAAGTGGCAGCCCAACGTATCCGAGGCCCACGATCCCGACCCGTGCCCCGCGCGAGGCGATGCGATCGGTAAAACTCTGTAGCGTACTTAGCTGTATTGTTTCTGATACCACTCGACGGTCCTCCGCAGTCCCTCTTCAAAATCGACAGTAACTCCGTAACCGAAGGCACTGCGTGCGGCCTCGATGCTTGCGAGCGAATCTCTCACGTCCCCAGCCCGTTCAGGGCCGTATTCCGGTTTGGTCCCACTCTTCAACAGACGCGCCATAAGCGCATAGGTTGCGTTTAAAGTGTGGCGCTCTCCACAGGCGATGTTGAAAACCCCTCCGGCGATGTCGTCTTTTGGCGCTTCCGCCGCCAGCAGGTTGGCGTGCACCACGTTGGCGACATAGGTGAAGTCCCTTCCCTGTTCCCCATCGCCGTTAATGCGTGGCGTCCCACCTTCCAGCAACGTCGTGATCCACTTCGCCATCACACCGGAGTAGGGCGAGTCCGCCGCCTGCCTCGGACCAAAGATATTGAAGTAGCGTAGACAGACCGTCTCCATGCCGTAGACGCGGAAGTAGCTCTGTAGATAAAGCTCCGCCGTGAGCTTTTGCACGGCATAAGGCGAAATGGGCTCCGGCCGCATCGTCTCGACACGCGGAAACCCGGGCTGATCCCCATACGCGGAAGAAGATGCTGCATAGACAACGCGGCGAACACCCGCGGCACGCGCAGCTTCCAGAAGATTAAACGTGCCTTCGATGTTGGCAACGTGCGAGGTGCGCGGATCCTGCACCGATCGCGGAACGCTGGGCAGAGCCGCCTCATGGAAGATCGTGTCCACGCCCGCAACGGCCTGCCGAAGACCTTCGCTGTCGTTGAGATCGATCTGGTAAAAATCGATCTCCTTCCAGCTTGCGTCGAGGTTCGAGCGCTGACCCGTGACGAGGTTATCGAGCGCACGAACTTCAAGATTGCCGCGCTGCACCAACGCGTCGACGAGATGAGAACCGATGAAGCCCGCGGCTCCGGTAACAAGAACTTTTTGCATATCACTCAATTAGATAACGCCAGCCAGAATCAGGTTTCATTTTGAGGATTGGAAGGGATCCGCCTTCGTGCCCCATTCTTCGACGATAAAGCTGTCGCTCCGGTCGAAATGACGCACGACCTCACCCGACCCACACATTACACAACCGTCATTCGACCGAGACCGCCCACACCACCTCCGTCATTTCGACCGAGCGCGAAGCGGGAGCGGAAAAATCTGCTTTTGTTATGCGCCAAAGGCGCATCCAATCGCGCTCCGCGCGATCCCAACAGATCTCTCCGTTTCACTACGGGATGACAAAGCAAGAAAACCGGGTGCCCCATGTCCCTCTCTTGGGACATGTGCCTGCGCGAAGCGCATGCACCACAAAATTACAAAAGCCCAGCCCGAGCCCCATGCTCCGTGATCGCCGCATTGATCTCCAACGCCAGCGCAAGCGCATGGCGCGCCTGCAAGCCCGTCACACGCGGAGCCTCTCGCGTCTCAACCGCATGCAGAAAAGCCTCAAGCTCCAGCTTCAACGGCTCACCCAGCTCCGTAGGTAGCTTGTTGAGCGAAAGCCCCGGCGTAGGATGCTGCAGATCTGACTTCTGCTGATGTGCAGCAAAGACCGCCTCAAGCTGCGCAGGCGTGAGCGAAGCCGCAGCCGTCACATCGATCAGAAAGAGATCCTGCCGCGCAAAGTCCAGCGAAAGATACTGGTGCGGCTGAAAGAAACGCAGCTTACGCACACGTTCCGTCGAGACACGCGAAGCCGTGAAGTTCGCAACGCAGCCGTTCTCAAACTCCAGCCGAACATTAGCGATATCGGTCTTGCGCGAAAGAACAGGCAGACCCACAGCGCGAACCTCGCGCACCGGAGAAGGCACCAGCGACAGCACCACATCCAGATCGTGGATCATCAGGTCGAGTACAACATCGACATCGAGCGAGCGTGGCGTAAAGATGCTCAACCGGTGCGCCTCAAAGAACATCGGCCGATGCAGATGCGAAAGCGCCGCCGTCACCGCAGGATTGAAGCGCTCCAGGTGCCCCACCTGCAGAACGCGGCCGTTCTTCTCCGCCAGCGCAATCAAGGCATCCGCCTCAGCCAGCGTGGAAGCAATGGGCTTCTCGATCAGCGTGTCGATGCCCGCAGAGAGCAGCTTCTCCGCCACCTCCGCATGATGCACCGTCGGAACGCAGACGCTTGTCGCATCGAGCTTCAGGCCACTGGCGAGAAGCTCTTCCACCGTCGCAAAGGCCGGAATGTTGTACTCGGCGGAGAGCCGTGCACGGACAGACTCCTCCGCGTCCACACAAGCGGCGAGGTCTGCCTGCGGCAGATCGCGATAGACGCGAAGGTGGTTGCGACCGAAGGAGCCAACGCCAACAACAGCGACGGAAATGGACACGCTTCTACTTGGCTTCTACAGCCTGCTTGCAGCGGGCGTAGAGTTCGAGGAGATGAGCGACCTGATCTTCGGGCTTGGCAGACGAGGGCGCGGCGAATCCGGTCGAAGAGCTGGAGGCGCGTGTGACGTTTGCAGTGGAGGCGATGAACTTCAGAAGGTCAAGCGCGATATCTTCTGTGCGGCGCGCGGTGATGATGGGTTCCATAAGTTCGATGGTAGCAAAGCTCCCTCTTTGTCATCCCGTAGCGAAGTGAAGGAATATGAAGGGGTGCCCCATGTCCCGCTCTTGGGACATGGGTATATGCGCCAAACGCCAGGTGCCCCATACATCGCGCTCTTTGCGATGTGTGGGCATGCGCAAAGCGCATCGTTCGCTCGAAGAGCGACCCTTAAAGCTCCGCCAGCACAAAACAAACCCGCCCCACAATGTAATCCGCAGGCGTCTCAGTCTGTAGCAGACGCACCAGCTGCACAGGAAAATCCCGCACATACGGCCGCAGAACCAGGCGAGACTCCTCCAGCGCCAGATACCGCAGCGAAAGCGACGACCCATGCCGCACCGCAAACACCGACGGCTGATGCGCGCTGTAGGGCGCAACGGAGTTGTAATGGCGATCAAGGATCACCACAGACCCCGAAGGCAACACAGGATCCATCGGCGCGGCCTGCTGCGCGTCAATTCTAAGAGCCACAAAGCGCTGCCACTGCCCGCGATGCGGTGCCATACGCGGCCTGTTTCCATGCAGCCGCGCCGCGGAGACATACACCGTCTCCTGCGTGGTGGCGGGCGCAATGCGCGGATCGCCCATCGCCGCCGCAGCAGAGACCACGGGAACCGACTCAAGAGGATCGGCCTGGTCCGGCGGAAGCGTCGCCGCCGCCGCCAGATCCATCGGAAGAATCTGCTCCACCGTCAGCCCCTGCGACTCCAGCACGCGGTCTAGACCGTCCAGCGAAAGCGCCCGCTTTTTGTTAAGAAAATTGGAGATATGGGCCTGCTGAAAGCCCGCCATTCGGGCAAGCACAGACCCCGTCAGTCGACCGGCGGCGATGCGGCGTTCGAGCTCCGCGCGGAGGAGTTCATGAAGGCTTTGAAAGTTCATATCTGGAAGCTCCATAGCATTACGCAAGACGAATATAAAGCGAATATATATCTCGCTGCAACGATATCTTGAGGCTTTTATTGATTTATAAGACTTTATTACTTTGCTCATCATGAGGAAATCTTTAAGTTGACACGCTATTTGTCTCTAGTTATAACCGTGAAACTTCATCAAAACCGATGACCGCAATCGCACAGGCGATTGCCAAGGCAGTCGGCTCGGTCGCGCGCATCACCGCGCCTTTTCCCAAGACTGAGACCCTGCCGCAACACGAATGTAGGCCCGAAGGAAGGGTGAACACGAGCCAGAAGAGCTCCGCCCCCCTTCTGCAGGCTGAAACCGAACAACCCGGAGAGCCACTCCGACCGCTGATCAAGAAGGCTCGCCGGGGGACCGAAACTGGAGAAAGACGATGAATCACTTGCGCTTGGACTTGAAAGTATGTGAAGGGTGCGGAGGTCTTTGGATCCGCGCCGGTGTAGCCCAGGGGGTGTACTGCTGGCGGTGTGCGGTGTGCCTTGCGGAGTTCCCTCCGCCAGGACGCCGCAACAAGCGAAGCTGCCGTCAACGCAGATCGACCTCGGGATCTGGGCCAGAAGTGGGAGCAGGCACAGGGCCGCGTGTCTTGGCCCGGAGAGAAGGTGTGCGATGAGTACAGCCGTGATTCTGCCCATGGTCTGGGCGACGGCACAGGCGCAGAAGCCCGTGCGAACTGATATGCCCAGAAAAGTGCGCGCGCAGGCGACGCCCGAGATGGCGTTCTACCGCAAGTACACGGAGGGCATGCTGCGGCGGTACATGAAGCTGTCCATGGAGTCAGGCCGCGTCCCGTCCATGCTGGGACGGGAGATGTTTCGCGGCAAGGTGACAAACTACCGCGTGAACAGCTTCGAAGACGTCGTCATCTTTGTAACGGATGTGGAGCGTGCCATGGCCGAACTGGATAAGACGGCTCAGACACTCCTGAAACGGATCGCCATTCAGGAGTACACCCACGGTGAAGTCGCGAGCATGCTGGGGATGAGCATCCGCTCCGTCAGCCGTCGCTACAACGAGTCCGCCGATGAACTCACCACAATCTTCCTGCGCAAAGGTTTGCTGATTCCGCTTGTGGAAAGCTACGCATAAAAAACTCTGTCAAGGGGGTGCTTGTGGCACATCGGCATCAAGCACCTCATTGCAGAGCAGATAGAGGCGCTCCAAAGTTGGCCGAGTTACCCCACCCGGATTGCTATTCTAGAAAGGTAGACAAAACAATCTGAACCGCAAGAGGGGGAACGCCAAAAGCGTTCCCCCTCTTCGCGTTATCGGTATGAATCCATAGAAACAAATCGGGTGCCCCATGTCCCGCTCTTGGGACATGGGTTAGCGAGAACCGGGTGCCCCATACATCGCAGCTTTATCGCGATGCGTGGGTAATGCGCGAAGCGCATCCAAGAGGCAAACGATGCAGGCAATCGAACCAGAAGTACCATCAACAGACAAAGATCCGCCCCCAACAGAATCCAGAATCCAACAAGCAGAACTTCTTCTCAAGATCCGAAGCAAATCCGGAACACTCGTCCCACTCACAGCCAACACCGCACAGTGGCACTACGAGCTACAACGCGGCGAAAAAAATATCGTCCTCAAAGCCAGGCAGATGGGCATGAGCACATGGATCGCCGGGCAGTTCTTCCTGAAGACGATCCAGACGCCGGGCACCATGACCGTCCTCGTCGCCCACACACGGGAAGCAACGGAGCAGATGTTCCGCATCGTGCAACGCATGTGGGAGAACCTTCCCGACAACTGGCGCGAGGGCAAAGCAAAACGCTCGCGCGCCAACGTCGGACAGATGGTCTTTCCCGCCCTCGACTCCGAGTTCCGCGTCGTCAGCGCGGGCGAACAGAACGCTGGCCGCAGTATGAGCATCCAGAACCTGCACTGCTCCGAACTCTCGCGCTGGCCGGGCGACGCAGCCGCCACGCTCGCAGGACTCAAAGCCGCGCTCGCTCCGGGTGGAGAGATGGTACTGGAGTCCACTCCCAACGGAGCCTACGGCAGTTTCTACCAGGAGTGGATGGAGGCCGAAGCCCAGGGCATGGTGCGCCACTTCCTCCCCTGGTGGATGGAGCCGACCTATCTCGGCCCATCTGTGGAAGCAAACGAGTGGACGGAAGAAGAACGCGCTCTGGTCGCTCGCGAAGGCCTGCGTCCGCAGCAGATCGGCTATCGCCGCGAGTTGCAGAGAACCTATCGCGGCATGGCCCGGCAGGAGTTCGCGGAAGACGCCGTAAGCTGCTTTCGCGCCAGCGGTGAGTGCTTCTTCGAACTGGACGCCGTGGAAGCACGTCTGACGGAGCTGACACCTCCACTCACCACCCGTCGCGGCGGAAGTCTCCTGACGTGGATGCCTGCGGTGCAAGGACGGCGCTACCTCGTCGCAGCCGACCCCGCAGGCGGGGGAAACGAAGGCGACTTCGCCGCCGTGCAGGTCCTCGATGTGGACCTGGGCATCCAGTGCGCCGAGCTGCGCCAACGACTGAATCCGCGCGAACTCGCCGAGGCCGTCATCGATCTGGCGCACGAGTACAACCAGGCCCTCATCGTGGTGGAGAGAAACAACCACGGCGCAGGCGTCCTTGCCTATCTGGAGAAGCGCGGCGTAGCGGTTTATGAAGAAGAAGGACAGGCAGGTTGGCTGACCCACTCCGTGACGCGTCCGAGGATGCTGGCGAAGTTGAGTGTCCTGCTCAACGAGCAGCCCTGGCTCTTCAAGAGCGAACGCCTTCTCACAGAGTGCCGAAGCTTCGTACGCGGCCTGGGCGGACGCCCCGAAGCCGCAACCGGGGCGCACGACGACTGCGTAATGTCGATGGCCATGGCCCTGATGGTAAGAGAGGAAATTGCGAGTCGGTAAAAACCGGGGTGCCCCATACATCGCAGCTTCATCGCGATGTGTGGGTTATGCGCGCAGCGCACCGTTCCTCGACTTGTTATGCTCTCCGAGAGGATCGAAAGACGTGGCAGTCCTGGCAGTACAGGCAATTCGCAGAATGCGCGGTGGAGCACAGAGCCAGCTCATGCTCGGAGCGGACGGCAAGCTCTGGGTGGTGAAGTTTCAGAACAACCCGCAGCACCTGCGTGTCCTCGCAAATGAACTCATCGCGACCCGCCTCGCCGAAGCAGTCGGTCTCACCGTACCCGCAACCGACGTCGTCGAAGTCACCGAGTGGCTCATCGCGAACTCGCCCGAGATGGTCGTGGACCTCGCTCGCGGTGCGCGGGAGCGATGCTCCTCCGGCCTGCAGTTCGGTTCGCAGTTTGTCGGCGGCGGCCCAGGCCGCGTGCTGGACTACCTTCCAGAGGAACAACTATGCGAGGTGCGCAACGTAGCCGAGTTTGCCGGAATGCTTTTGATCGACAAGTGGACAGGCAACGCCAACGGTCGACAGGCCGTCTTCTCGCGCAAGGTGCGCGAGCGGAAGTACAAGGCCACGTTCATCGATCAGGGATACTGCTTCCACGCCGGAGAATGGAAGTTCGCCGACTCTCCCCTGCGCGGCATCTACAGCCGCAATGCGGTCTACACCGGCGTGACCGGTTGGGAGAGCTTCGATCCCTGGCTGACACGCGTAGAGCAGATGGCCGAGGAGACGCTCTGGTCCATCGCGGAGGTCGTACCTCCTCTGTGGTACGGCGGCAACACCGCAGATCTGGAACGACTCATGCAGCAGATGCTCACGCGACGGTCGCGTGTGAGAGATCTGGTGCTCTCGTTCCGTGACTCGGACCGTGCCCCATTCCCGAATTGGGGACGGAAGGTAATGGTGCCTGTAGCAATGGATGTGTCGAATCTTGTGATGTGAGTTTTCCTTTAAAAGAAGTGGAACGAAATTGAGGAGAGTCTGTTGGCAGACCGTTTAGAGTGCGAGTTCTTTCTGATCCGTTATGTACCGGACACGGTGAAGAACGAGTTTGTAAACATCGGCGTCCTTCTGCGCGAGGCCGGGCATGCCGAGAGTGCGAAGGTGCGCTTCACGCGCGACTGGAGCCGCGTACGCTGCATCGATCCCGATGCCGACACGGCAATGCTCGACGCGATGGAAGCCGAGATCTCCGAACGTCTAAAGCTCGGAACAAACGACTTCAAACCAGTGCTGCAGACCATGGAAGACACGCTCTCGAACTCGCTGCAGATCACTGAGGCGCGCGGCTGCCTGGCAGAAAGCCTCTCCGCCGAGATGGAACAACTCATGCGCCTCTATGTGGAGTCGGTGCGCGAGAAGGTCGCTCGACCAAGAACCGGGCGCGCGGCCATCGCCACAACCATGCGCGCGGAGTTCGAACGCGCAGCCGTTTGGGACCTGATGCGAAAAAGAATCTCCGCATCGCAATACACACGCGCAGGCGATCCACTGAAGATCGACTGTGGCTACCGCCCGAACGGCATCATCCGCATGTTCCAGGCGATCTCCCTCGCGGGAGATCTGGAGGCGGCAAAGGTACTTGCCTTCTCCTCCACCGGCCTGCGCGAAGGCGTGCAGCGACTGGAGGGCGCGTCGCTGGAACTGACTGCGATCGTGGAACCTCTGCGCGAGATGGAGGACGAAACCGCCGCAGTGGAACGCTACCGCTTCGGCGTGGAAACCATGGAACGCGAATCCATCCGCGTCCTAACCGTAAACGACCTGGAACGTGTAGCCCAAACCGCACGCCGCGAACTCCGCCTCTGAACCCATAACCGGGTGCCGGGTGCCCCATGTCCCGCTTTTGGGACATGGGTTCTGCACAAAGCCGGGTGCCCCATACATCGCAGCTTCATCGCGATGTGTGGGTAATGCGCGAAGCGCATCCATAGAAATCTGTTTGCAACCACAAAGTTAAAAACAGTGAAGTCGAAGAAGAGGTGCAGCCACCAGCTGCACCTCTTTTCTCTGCAAGAAAGGACAAACCGTGGCAGGAGTAAAAGAACGATTACAAGGAGCATGGAAGGGCCTGCAGGGCACGAGCGAGCGCAAAACCAAACCCCTCCCCGCCCTCCTCACGCCCTACCGCCGAATCCCCATCCAGGGACAAAGCGTCTCACCCAAACCCACAGCCGCCAACCTGCGAAGATTCGCGGAGACACCCGTAGCACGGCGCGCGATCAACATCGTGAAAGACCGCATCGCCAGCATGGATTGGCAGATCCGTCTGAAGCGGGACGCAACCAACGGGACCATCACCACCGAAGATCTGCGTCTGCTGCGCAAGACGCTGGCCGCCCCGAATCCAGGAGACTCCTTCCGCACCCTGATCGAGCAGGTGCTCGAAGACGTCATCGTCGGCGGCTTCGGTGCCATGGAGATGGAAGTCACCGGCGACGCCGACTCCCCCTTTCGCCTCTGGCCCGTCGACGGCGCGACCGTGCAGGTAAACGCCGAATGGGATGGCAACGCCGAGACGCCACGCTACGCCCAGGTCAACACGCACGCAGGTCGAGAGAAATCCATTCCTCTGCTCGACCGCGAGTTGATGTATGTTCGCCTGAATCCGCGTACGCATACGCCCTTCGGCCTCGGTCGTCTTGAGGTCGCCTTCGAATCCATCCGCGCCTTCCTCGATGCATCTCGCTATGCCAGTCGTCTCGCAGGCAACGGTGTGCAGCAGTTCGCCCTTTGGATGGAAGAGACCACGCCCGCCCAGCACGAACGCATGGTGCGCTGGTGGCAGGATGAGATCGAAGGCACCGGCCAGGTGCCCATCCTCAGCAGCGAGAAGAAGCCCGAGGTCCTGCGCTTCGCCGGAGGCACCGACGCCGACCTGCATCTCGGCTGGCAGGAGTTTCTTCTGCGCATGATCGCGAATGCCTTCGATCTGCCGGCGATGTTGCTTGGTCTGGAAAACGATGTGAACCAATCCACGGCAGGTGAGATGGCGGACGATGCCTTCGAAGGCGCCATCAAGCCCGTCGCCAGGCTGCTCGCGGAACATCTCACACGCGATCTCTTCGGAAAGCGCCTCGGTATGTGGGACGTGGAGTTTATCTTCAACGATCTTCTGAGCCGCGACGAAACCACAGAGACCTCCGTGCAACTCGATCTGCTGAAGGCAGGCGTGATCACCGTCGAGGAAGTCCGCGCCATGCGTGGGCTGTAAACACAGCGAGTCTTGCGAAAGAGGTGAAGCATGCGGTTGCAGGCGATGGCGGTAGAGTTCCCCGTTGTGCAGGGGCATCCGAATCGAAGAGCGTTTGAGGGCGTGTTGACGCTCGTAGATATTGCAAGCGACAAGTCGCCCACAGGAGCGCGAGGGCACAGGGTTGTGTTAACGCGAGCCGCAGCAGAGGCGGCTCTGCCCTCTCTGCTGGGCATGGCGGTCGACTTCAAAACAGGTTGGGATGGGCATGATGCGCAGCGCAAGTGCGGCATCATTACGTCGGCCCATGTAGTAAACAACGAACTGCGCGTGAGCGGATATCTCTTCGCCCGCGACTTTCCCGAGATGGAGCGCGAGATGATCGCGCACGGAAACGAAGTCCTCGGCATGAGTTATGAACTGGCCGATGCGCACGTAGAAGATATGCGCGCATCGGTATGGAAGCTGACCAAGGCGACCTTTACCGGCGCCGCGATTCTGCTGCGCGAAAAAGCAGCGTACCGCTCCACGCGGTTTCGTCTAACGGCACCAATGAAGAAAGAAGGCCGCATGAGAGCGGCTGGAGGAGGACAACGATGGATGTAATCGAGAAGAACGACCTGGCCCTTGTAGCAACAGTCGAAGAAGCAACAGGTGAAGAGACGCGCGAAGCCCTGGAACTGAGACTCGAAGCAGCCGAAGCGGAGATTCGCGCCTTGAAAGCTTCTGCAGAGACAGGACGGAAGACCGTCACCACGCAGACAATGCCGAAGCCCGGCGTGCTCCCAGAAACGCTCAACGCCAGCGCACTGGATCTCGCTCTCACAAGCCTGAGCCCGGAACAACGCATCGCCGTAAAGAGCGAGATGCTGCGTTCAGGCCTCCTGCGCTAACCAAAACACGGGTGACGGGTGCTCCATTCATCGCAGCTTCATCGCGATGAGTGGGTAATGGGCGAAGCGCATTCGCTTTCGTCGACACACCACCAACCTCATCCCACCACTTTGTCATCCCGCAGCGAAGCGGAGGGATCTGCTTTTCTAAACCCTGCAGGAAAACCAACCAGCGCAGCGCAAGCTGCGCCCTTTATTTTAAGGAGAGAAAAAATGACAGCACAGTTCCAGGACATCCACGCCGCCGCAGACTTCATCGGACCCGGCGCCATCGAAGTCCCCCACTACCAGACCGAGATCACGGACATCGTCCGCCGCCGCGGCGTCTTCGGTCAGCGCATCAAGCAGGTCCCGGCCACTGGTCATCCCTCGCGCTTCTTCGAGCAGACCGGCGTACCCTCTCCGACGCCTGCCACAGGCTTCGTCGACCCGCGCAACATCGTCGCTGCGGTAGTCACACCGACGCGCGTCGAACGAAGCGTCCCGCTCAAGGCCCTCGTCGCGCAGTTGAACTACAACCTCTTCGACATGGAGCTCGGTCAACAGCAGAGCCAGTTCGCCTATCTGCAGGCGAAGGACCTCGCGGATACCGTCGAAGGCGTGATGCGTGCGCATGACGTCGCGCTTTGGACCGGCAACGACACCAGTCTGACCACACCCACCACCGCGCAGTACTTCGGAACGGCGGCACAGATCGCGGCTGGCGGAAACACCACCACGGTGGCCGCATCAGCGAGCATCGTAGACGCCTTCAAATCGACCATCGCACAGATGGTCGCGAACTCCAGCTTCGCCGTACGTCCGACGGCCATCTACGCGAACCCTGTTCTGCTCGACCTCATCGATCGCGAGATGAAGTCCGAGTTCAACGTCGTTCTCAACACGACGCAGATCGCTGGTGGAGTCAGCGTGAAGACGCTGAGCACGCAGGCGGGCGAGATCCCTCTCATCCCCGAGTGGACGCTGAGCTACACCGGAACACCCGGCTCCGGCACCGCCGTTCTGCCTGCTTACATCGTGACCGAAGACATGATCGAGTACCACTGGCTGACCGACCCGAACCCGCGCGTCTTCCAGCTCGGAACGCCTGGTTCGCTCGCCTCGCAGCATGTCGTCGTGAAGTTCGGCGGCGTTGTGGTGAAGGGCGCGAACTACGCGCACTACCAGGTGCTGGTAGACCGCTAGTCCTGCGCTGACGGCGGACAACATGCGTCGCGTGTGGATGCTTGTCGGGTGCCTCATTCTTTCCCCAGCTTCATCGGGGAAAGAATGGGGCCATCCCAAAGCGACATTCATCATCCTGGACAAAGCAGCCTCGTCCTCTCGGCCGGAGCGACGGCTCTATCGTCGCGTAGCGGAGAGATCTGCTTCTTGCCCGCCTCCACTTTGTCATTCCGCAGCGTGCGGAGGAATCTGTTTTTTTGCCAAGTCAGTCTCTTTGGAGTTGAAGATGAACTATTTACAAACAACGGAGTACGCCCAGTTCGGTCTGGATGCGGACACCACCAGCGATCTGGTAGCGGCGGCTTCGGCGATGATCGATGGCTTCTGCCGTCGACCTGGACTCGCCGTGCGGCAGTACACAGAGCGCCTGAGCTTTGCGCGTGGAGGCACGAGTGTATGGCTGAGCTATCTGCCGATCGTTGCGCTTACACAGATCCGCGCACGCTTGAATCTGCGCAGGCAGAGCCGTTTTGCTGGAAGCTGGCTGCAGGACGAGGCCCTCGCCTTCGCACTGCCCGGCACGTGGAGCGATGTGGACATCACCAGCGTCGACGTCTCCGCAACCGGCGAGCTTTCCATCGCACCGCATCTCTTCGGTCTTGTCTATGACGAAGCGGAGATCACCTACACCGCCGGTTGGAGCGCAATTCCGGATGCGCTCAAGGTGGCGTGTGCGCAGGTCGTACGCAACGCGCAGGCCACTCCCGGCTTGAACGTGAAGGGTACGAAGGTCGATGCCATGCAGATGGAGTACTTCTCCGGTGCCTTGGTCGATGACGAAACGAAACGCCTGCTAAAGCCCTTCGTGGCGATGAGGCTGGGATGAGACAGAATGGCGGCGCTGCGATGCGGCGCGTTGGTCTGTCTATGGTGCGTGCTCTGGGACAAGGTGCGGTCACACTCAAAATCCCTGTCGCTGTTGCCTCTGGAGACGATGCAGTGCAACTCGGCCTATCCGCTCCGCAGTTCACCGATGTCTCCATTGCAGAAGCAATCGTGCGCGAAGAAACGGTAGAGATGCCTTCGGACGCAGTCTACTCTGCGTTGCAGTTGAGCGACGTAGACGCAGTGGTGAAGGCGCTCAGAGAAGCGGGAGGCATCACCGTCGGCGAAGACTCTTTTGCGATCGTCGGTGTCGATGTCGTAAGTTTCTTCGGCGAAGCATGCCTCTACCGCCTGCGCGTGTGCGCCTAGCCCACACATACGCAAAAAGCCGCGCATGTATGGGGCACCCCGATCTTACAGAACACCAAACTCTGGGTGCCCCGCACATCGCGCTTTTGCGCGATGTGCGGGAGGGATGTTCTAGGAGAACCAGGAACAAAGGAGACAAGATGCAAAACGCAAAAGACACGTTCTACCTCGCATTGCGAGATCGGCTCGCCACGAGAAATCCTGCGCGAACGTGCATCGTCCGCGGGCAAACACGGCCCGCAGTACTGGTAGAAGAAAACGAGCTGTCAATAGTGGAGATCCCCGAGGGCGTCTACCGCCTGCGTTGGACGAAGCGCAGCACCGACCCGCAACAACCGATGCCTCTCGACATAGCACTCTGCGAGATCCGGTACAGAACAGCGCCGTATGAGCTTGACCGTGGTCGAGAGATCGATGCAATGGATCTCGATCTCGACGCGATCCTGCAACCACGTTCCATCGCGAAGCGAAGCTTCTCTACGACCGGGGTCGTGACGTTGGAGACGAACATCTTCTGGCAGGAGACCGAAGCGCGCACCACCACGAAAGACGGGGACCGTCTCGCGGTCGTGGCCGTCTCCGCATATCGCGAGGAAGGTGATCTGTGAGTAACGCAGCCGCAATCCCTGGCACCGCTCCCGCAAGCGAGCGCGTGCGCGCCTTTTATGCACCCGTGCAACGAGACAACGGAACTCCCACACCCTTCGATCCCGCAACGCAGGGACGCTTCTCTGTCGATGCGCCACCCACAGGTTGGATCGATCTGGGATGGGTACATGACTTCAAACGCGTAAGCGAAACGAAGGTGGAAACCCTGCAGAGCGGAGCGCCTCTGCTGGTGCGCGGTCAGACACGAAAGCAGGCAGGCGCGGAGGTCTCCCTCAGCTTCGACACATGGGGCAAGCTGCAGATGGGCATCAGCGGCGGAGCGCAGGCGATGAACCTTCTCCCCGCAGCCAATGCTGTCTCCCTAAGCAGTGGCTGCACCGCGACCTCACTCGTAGTCGCAGACGCGAGTGGATTCGCAACCGGCGATCTCGTGGCCGTCGATGCGGACTATGCAGGTCAGACGGGCTACGTGGGAGCAGGTGTCAGCGGAGCCTTTGTGAAATCCTCAGACGCGGTCGCGAACGATCCGCAGTACCTACGCCGCATCACTTACAACGTTGGCCGCGTCGTCAGTATCTCTGCGAACACGCTTACGCTGGCCGCGCCTCTGCTTGCAGGTGTGCCCGACACGACCATGAAAGCAACAAAGATCGTTGGCTTTCTCGACCGCGAAGGAGGCAGCTTCTTCCACGAGTGGTCCGCACTCTTCGTCGTCGATGGCGTGCAGGGCGACCGCGTGCTCTATCACTATCCGCGCTTGCAGATCGCAGAGGGCGCGGCGGAAGAAGCCATTCCACTCACTAGTCCCTTGACGATGTGGCGTCTGGCAGCGCGGTTCCGCGCGTTGCCCGTAGTGGATGCAAACGATGGCGAGCAGGCGCTTTGTTTCCGGAGCTATCTTCCGGCAGCGATGCGGCAGACGTAAGGGAGGAAACGATGCGATTGCTGATCGACAATCTGGATGGACAAGGCGCAGTAGAGTACAGCGCATGCCTTTCGCCCACGGGTCCGCTGACGATTCAGCGCACGCTCAATGCGATCACACGGTGTACAGGCACGCTCTGCCTCGCGCCGCTGGGTATGGCGGTGCTTGTGCGGCGCGCGCGTGTCTTTATAACTACTGATGGTGGAGACACGCTCTTCACCGGATACCTCGTAAGCGAACCCGTTCCCGACTTCGACGAAGTCTCCACCCGAGCCGATGCCTCTGCATTTCGCTTTGAAGCGCTGAGCGATGAATGGCTGCTTGACCTTCAGCCCGTAACGCAGAGCGGTGCAGTGCTGAGCTCCACCGTGGGCGATGTGGCGCGCACGCTGGCCCAGCGCAGCGGATCGAGCGTCATCGATACCACCTCTGCTACGCTGACGACCGCATTGGGTGTCTTTCACCCGGATCAAGGAGACACGGTTTCCGCCAACCTGGGCACCGCAGCAGCGGGCGGATACGGTACGTATCGCATTCTCGGTGGAGCCCTGGGGCTGGCGCAGGCTGGAACGAACACAATTGATTTCACACAGAGCAATGGAACGCTGGCACTGCGCGATCTCCAGTTTGCGCAAGGCCGCGAACTGGTTAACGACGTGACGGTTGCGGGCGATATGGAAGGCACCGCATACATCACGGAGGTCTTCAACGGCGATGGAACGACGCAGACGTTCCAGCTCGCGGGGACACCCTTTGCTCTGCCCGACGCCATGATCGTGAGCGACACGTTCTCTGCTACAAACTTCGACACAACGGTGTGGAAGGGCACCGACCCAGGATCGTTTCTGAGCCTGACGGGAGCGGGCCTGACGATGAGCGGAGGCAACGGCCAAGACGGACAGACCGTGCTTGCCCTGCTCGACTCCGTTGAGATGTCAGGCACGCTGGTGGCAGAGGCAGATACCACTCTGCTCAATGCAGGAAGCGATGGTGTGCTCTGCGGATTCTACAGCGGCCAGACCATTCTGCAGGACTGCATTGCAGGCGTGCGAATACGGCAGAGTAGCGGACAGACGATCGCCATCGCTCTCATCAACGGTGCCGAGAGCGGAACGGCGATACCCATTCCACCCGGCCATGCATACACCTTCCGCGTGCGTCTGCACTGCAACGAGACGCAGCGCGTAAAGCAGACCTACTACGCGCGCGTGGCGGGCATCGTGACGCAGTTCGGCGGAGGACTTGTGGATGGCGGTCTGAGCATCGTCATCGAAGCGCGCGATCAGGGACTCGCTTCGAGTACGGCGGCGAGCATCCTGTTCGATGGCTCGATCTCCGCTTCGCCCGCGGTCTGCACCTTCGCAGCGGTGGACGCGGTGCAGATGTTTGGTTCTGTCGGAGCGGTCTCCGTCCAACGAACCGGCTCGTCGTGGGTCGTGAGTCGACACACCGATGGAAGCGAAACGACGAGACTGCTCGGTGCTGTGGGCGAAGGTCTGGATGCGTCGCTCTCTGCTGACGGGTCGATGACGTTTTATCCGGGAAGGATTCCCGCAGCGGGCGAGCAGGTGTTGGTGAAGTATCGCCGGGGCGCTCGTGCCATCGCGCGTTTGCAGGACGCCGCGAGCGTGGGCGCGGAAGCCGCAACGGGATTGCCTGGTGTTGCACAGTGGGTAGGACAGGTGAAGACGCCGGTTGCGCGCGGCAGTGTGGATTGCGAGAGCGCCGCAGCGGCGTTGCTTGCCGTCTCCAGCGATCGCATCGCCGCCATGCAGGGCAAGTGCTCCGTCGACGACGCACAGACGGTGGCGGATCTCTGGCCAGGAGATCTGCTCAAGGTCTACTCGGGCTCGGGCACCTGCGACGTGATGGTCCGTGCTGTCACGTTGACCGATGGCAACGCAGCGCCGGAGTCGATTGGCTATGCGATGGAGTTCGCGAACGACTGGGCGAAGAGCCTTTCGATGACGACCTCAAATACTCTTCCCGCAGATACGGAGGTGCCGCGCCTGCCCTCGCTCGGAGCCGCCTCCGTGCTGGCGAACCTGCCTGACCTGAAACTGGTGAGCGCTTCCGCGACGGTGTTGCAGATCGACTCCGGTCTTGCTCCACCGGCGGGCGGTGGCTTCGAGGTGCGGCGAAGGGACGCGGGCTTTGGTCTCTCCACCGGCGATGACCTCGTGCTGCGAAGCCCGGTCCGGAGTTTCCAGATTCCGCGCCTGGGGGCGAGGGAGCAGTTTTTTATTCGGATGTATGACGGTTCGACACCGCCGCTCTACTCGCGCTTCTCCAGCGCCGTCTACGCGGATCTACCGGTGGGATGAGGAGGAAGTATGACTGATTTTGAAGGACAGGTCTTAGCGGACCTGAGTGCATTGAAGAGCCAGATGAACTCTCTGCTGGGTGTAGGGCAACCGGGACGTCTGCACCTGTTGGAAGAACGTGTGGAACGGCACGAGCGAACGGTGCAGCGGTTGAAGGGAATGGGCGGAATGCTAAGCATCCTGCTGACGATGTTTCACGTAGCCATTGATTTTCTGCGCCGCTAGACACGGCGCGGAGGGAAAGAGGAAGAGATGAATTTTCTTAAACTGTTTTTGCGTGGGCTGGCGCTGCTGCCCAGCCTGATCCAGGGCATCGAAGCAATCTTCGGAGCAAAGACCGGACCGCAGAAGAAAGACGCGGCGCTATCGATTGCGAGTTCGGCGATCAACGTGGTGGATGCCGTGGCCTCGAAGACGATTGTGGACAGCGACAAGTTCACGAAGGGCCTGGGGATGGTGATCGATGGAGTCGTGGGGTGTTTGAACGCGAGTCTGTGGGCTAAGTCGTAAAAGCTAAAAAGCAGATCTCTCCGCTTCGGTCGAGATGACGGACATTACTATGTCGAGATAACGGACTGCGCGGACGGGGGCTAGTCGCAGCACTTCTGCGCAATCCAACCCCGTCATTCGACGGCTGAAGCGAAGCACACACCCCCGTCATTTCGACCGACCGGAGCAAAGCGAAGGGAGCGGAGAAATCTGCTTCTGCCATGTGCCAAAGGCACATCCGATCGCAAAGCGCGATGACAAAAGCAGATCCCTCCGCTCTGCTACGCGATGACAAAGAGAGCACTTAGCATGGACAGATCCACTCCCACTTATAATCGTTGTCTATGCAAGCGAAGCCGTTGATCGGTGTGGTGATGGGAAGCAGCAGTGATTACGCCGTGATGCGCGAGGCTGTGGCTTTATTGGAAGAGTTCGGTGTGCCGCATGAAGCCAAGGTGGTTTCGGCACACCGCACTCCGGACCTCTTGTTTGAATATGCAACATCGGCGCGGAGTCGCGGTTTGAAGGCGATCATCGCCGGCGCGGGCGGCGCGGCGCATCTGCCGGGCATGCTGGCGGCGAAGACGATTGTTCCTGTGCTGGGTGTGCCGGTTCCGGCCACGGCGCTGCAAGGTATGGACGCCCTGCTTTCGATCGTGCAGATGCCGAAGGGTGTTCCCGTCGGCACCATGGCAATCGGCCGCTCCGGCGCTGCGAACGCCGCCCTGCTTGTGATTGCGATGCTGGCGGTGGAAGATGCTGCGCTTGGAGACAGGCTGCAGGCGTGGCGCGATGCGCGCATGGAGCAGGTAATGGCAGAGACCCTGCCACCGGAGTCGGCAGAGTGAGCGCGATTCTTCCTGGCGCTACGATTGGAATCCTGGGCGGTGGTCAGCTTGGCCGGATGATGGCCATGGCTGCACGCGCGATGGGGTACAAGGTCCACGTGCTCGATCCCGACCCCGCGTGTCCTGCGCGATATGTTGTGGACGAACTGATCGAGGCAGGATGGAAGGACACATGGGCCGCTGCGAACCTGGCGCGCGAGTGCTCCGTCGTCACACTCGAAATCGAACAGGTGCTCATCGCCAGCATGGACGCCGCAGCGAAGTCCGCACCGGTACGTCCGGGATCGGCGATGCTGGCCATTATTCAGGACAGAACGGAACAAAAAGACTGGCTGCTGCGGAATGGATTTCCCTTAGGCCGTTACCGCGTCTGCCGCACGATTGAGCAACTGCGTGACGCCGTCCAGGCCTTGGGCGGCAAGTGTTTCGTGAAGAGCGCGATGGGCGGGTACGACGGTCGCGGCCAGGCGAAGATCGGTTTCGTCGAAGGCGCGAACGTGGAAGACGAGATCACCGAGGCATGGGACGATCTGCGCGGCGAGCCTTGTGTTGCCGAGCAGGCGCTGGCGCTGAAGCAGGAGATCTCCGTCATGGTCGCGCGTTCCCCGCGCGGTGAAGTCACGGTGTTTCCCGCTGCGGAGAACCATCACGAACACCAGATCCTGGAGTGGAGCGTGATCCCGGCAGGTGTTCCGGCAGAGACCGAAGCTCGCGCGCGCAAGATCGCAGGCGAGATCGCCGATGCCTTCAACCTGGAAGGCCTTCTGGCCGTCGAGATCTTCCTGACCGAAGAGGGTGAGTTGCTGGTGAACGAACTCGCGCCGCGACCGCACAACAGCTACCACGGCAGCGAGCGCGCCTGCGTGACAGGCCAGTTCGAGCAGGCGATCCGCGCTGCCTGCGATCTACCGCTAGGCGATGTCTCGCTGGTACAGCCGACCGCGATTGCGAATCTGCTCGGCGAGGTATGGCTGGATGAGAGCGGCGAGCCGCGCGAACCGAAGTTCGACGAGGCTCTGGCAGTTCCCGGGGTGCGGCTGCATCTCTATGAAAAGCTGACGCCACGTAGAGGCCGGAAGATGGGGCATTTGAGTGCCGTGGGGGCTAGCGCGAGTGAGGCTTTGGAGAGAGTTTTAGAGGCGAAGGGGCGGCTTTAGCTGATCTGCCACTGCTCTTTGTCATCCCGTAGCTACGCGGAGGGATCTGCTTATTTCCTAGAGATCCAATTCTTACACTTTCATTACCGTAGGCTCCTTAAAGTCTTGGCATAAAGCGTTAGCGCGCTTAAGATGGAGGTACCGCTTGACGGTGTCCCATTACTCAGGGACACCGCCGAGGTACCGGTAAGGAAGCGTGGCACCACTCACCACCTTCTTTCTGTTGGCATAGCCTTCGACCCGTCAAAGTTCCCGGCTATCCCCAACATCGATGTCTAAGAGGTCGCTTTTGCGGCCTCTTTTTCGTGCATTCTTTCTTTTTTTAGTCGACTCCGTTTAATGGGTGGGTGTCCGAGATGTCCTGCTGGTATAGAGAACGTCAGCCAGTTGCTGGTCGTCGACCACTGTGCATCGAACGTCCTGGATTCGGTCCAGTCATAACCAATATGATTTAGGAAGCTTATACATGAGAATCCTGCACCACTTGCACCTGTCGTACTCAAGCGGAGGTCGTAATTACCTGTTCCTCTATCAGCGACACCTCGAAGTGCGACTTCATTCGTTTCCGAGTTGAATAGTATTTCGACGAATTGTATATGCTTGGCTGTGAATAAGTTAGCAGCCTTTTTTGTCATATGCAGACGGCCAGATGCAGAAATGCTTACGGAGATGCGGTCTGACTGTAGCCTTGCACCTGTAAACACTTCCCACGCCATGACTTCACCTCGTTGCACCAATAGTACCGATGATGCAATTGGAGCACAAGTGCTAAATCTAGCTTAAGTTACCAAGCACTGAGCACCCTTATCAAAGTCTTGCGGGGTCCATTAGTCAAATATCGCGACCGGCAGGGATGAGCTTTATTTTCCTAAAAATCTACCTCCCGCGATGAACTGCGAAAGAATGGGGCACGAATCATTAAACAAATGACGGCCAGGTCCCTGAGGACCTGGCCGCCTTTTTTAGTTAAGCCGCGCGAAGCGATTCGCCGTCCGCGCAGGACCTAGCCGATATCTTCCGACCAGTTTTCGAGCACGTTCTTGAAGTCCGTCATGAACTTGCCTGCGTCGGAGCCGTCGATGATGCGGTGATCGAAGCCCAGCGTGAAGCGCTGGATGTAGCGGATGGCGATCACGTCTCCGCCGTCCTGGTCCTGGATCACGAGCGGCTCTTTGTTAAGACCGCCGATGCCGAGGATCGCCGACTGCGGCTGCGCGATGATGGGCGTTCCGAACTGCTCGCCGAAGATGCCGGAGTTGGTCAGCGTGAAGGTGCCGCCTGCAACGTCATCCGGAGCGAGCTTCTTGATGCGGGCTCGGTTGGCGAGATCGACGATGCCGCGTGCGATGCCGAGGAAGTTCTTCTCCTCGGTCTGCTTGAGGACGGGAACGATGAGGCCCCAGTCCAGGGCGACGGCGATACCGATGTTGATGTTCTTGTTGTAGCGGATCGCGTTGCCGCCCTCGATCGCCGAGTTGACGATGGGGTGCTTCGAGAGAGCGACGACTGCGGCGCGTGTGATGAAGGGCATGTACGTGAGCTTGACGCCGTTGCGCTGCTCGTACTTGTTCTTCTCCTTGTCGCGGATCCGTGCGATGCGCGTCATGTCCACCTTGAAGACGGTGTGGACGTGCGCGTTCGTGCGCTTCGACTCGACCATCCGCTGCGCAATGATGGTGCGCATCTTGGTCATGGGAACGAGCTCGCCCGGCTGCGGCTGTGCGGCTGCAGGTGCGGCAGGCTTCGCCGGAGCGGCGGCGGCTGGCGCGGCAGGAGCAGCGGCTACTGGTGCAGCAGCGGGCTTTGCAGCTGCCGCAGGGTTCTGCAGGTGACCGAGGATGTCGGTCTTGGTGATGCGGCCCGCGGAGCCGGTGCCCGGGACCTGCTGCAGATCGACGGCGTTCTCCTTGGCGATCTTGCGAACGAGCGGCGAGGAGCGCGGCGTTTCGCCAACGCTTGCCGAAGCCGCAGGCGCGGCGGGCTTGGCATCTCCAGGAGCAGCCGGTGCCTGCGTGGGCGCCGCTGCTGCGGGCTTGGCGGAAGTGGATCCAGCCGCACCACCGATGATGGCGACGACGGTGTTGATCGCGACGGTGGTGCCCTCTGCGGCCTTGATCTCGGTAAGGGTTCCGGCGACGGGCGAAGGAATCTCAGCGTCCACCTTATCCGTGGAAATCTCGAAGATCGGCTCGTCACGCTGGATGGTGTCGCCAACCTTCTTGAGCCACTTCGTAATGGTGCCTTCCGTGATGGATTCGCCCATCTGCGGCATGACGACTTCGGTGGATCCGCCGGCCTGCGCAGGCGCCGGTGCCGGAGTGGAGGCGCCATCGGCCTGCGGTGCGGCGGCTGGCGCGGAGGTTGCGCCGGCTGCTCCGCCGATGACGGCGACGATGCTGTTCACGGCAACGGTCTGTCCTTCGGTGGCCTTGATCTCCACGAGCGTTCCGGAGATCGGCGAAGGAATCTCGGCATCGACCTTGTCCGTCGAAATCTCGAAGAGAGGCTCGTCGCGCTGGACGGTGTCGCCGATCTTCTTGAGCCACTTGGTGATCGTGCCTTCGGTAATGGACTCGCCCATCTGCGGCATGGGAACGTCGGTGTTCGCGGCGGCTGCGGGAGCGGCGGCAGGTGCAGCGGGGGGAGGAACTGCGTCCTTCTGCGCATCTGCCGGGGGAGCGGCGGGAACGGGGACGCCCGGTGTGGCACTTGCGGCTGGGGCAGCGGGAGCTTCAGAAGATCCTTCCTCCGCCATCACGGCGACGACGGTGTTGACCTCTACCGTTGCGCCCTCCTGCACCTTGATCTCAAGGAGCTTACCCGCGACGGGCGATGGAATCTCGGCGTCGACCTTATCCGTGGAGATCTCAAAGATGGGTTCATCGCGCGCGACGGTGTCGCCGACCTGCTTGAGCCACTTGGTGAGTGTGCCTTCGGTGATGGACTCGCCCATCTGGGGCATGACGACATTGGTAGGCATGAAGGGATCCTTTTCCTTTTAGGGGCGCAAAAGAACACGCGTTCGCACTCAAGATTATAGAGTGCATGCGACAGAGCTGGAATGGCTGCGCGGTTATCGGAGAGCGGCTTAGGCCGTTTGGCCCAGAAGCTGGTCGAGCGTCTCCACCTGCAGGATCTGGCGGTTAAAGACGTGGCCAAAGCGGCTGGCGATGGAGTTGGACGCATTTGCCAAAGTAGGCCGGAGGGGAAACTCCTCCGTGACCTCAAGCTCCAGGCTGGTGACCTGGCGATCCGTGATGCCGCAGGGGACGATCCACTCGAAGTCGCGAAGATCGGTGGTGACGTTGAGCGCGAAGCCGTGCGAGGTGACGGCCTGCGAGACGTGGATGCCAATAGCGGCGATCTTCTTCTCCTGGATCGACGGCCCCGCCATCGTCCAGACGCCGGTGCGCTTGCAGATGCGCTGCGCGAGGACGCCGAAGTCGGAGCAGGTGCGAATGAGCGCCTCTTCCATGAGGCGAACGAAGTCGACAGGGCCGAGGTGCGGACCCTTCTTGCCGGGAAGGTCTTCCCCACGGAGATCGAAGATGGGATAACCAACGAGCTGTCCAGGGCCGTGATACGTGACGTCGCCGCCGCGATTGATCTCGTGAATCTCGGCGCCCTTCGCCGCGAGGAGTTCGTCGCTGGCGAGGATGTTGGCGCGTGTCGAATTTCGCCCGAGCGTTAGGACGGGGGGATGTTCGAGGAGAAGGAGGGTGTCGCCGATCTGCTGCTGCTTGCGCAGGGCCACGACCTCGTTCATGACACGGATGCCTTCGGTGTACCGGACCCGGCCGAGTTGGAGGAGGTTGAGGAGCATGAGTGCTGTTTTAAGAGTAGCTTGTTCTGCCAATAGTGGTCACTGTCGAGAAGGCGCTTTGTCGAGACCTAATAGTCGAATTTGCCTCAAGCCGCTTCCGGAAAGTCTTGCCCTATGGACCGACGGTGTCGGCAGAAGTGTCATGATTCTGTGGCAGCTTAGACATATACAAATTGCTTCCGCTGCATCCGTACGACGAGTGCAAGCCAGAGATCGGAATCCAACGAATCCACTACGGTGACAACACGATCCTGATATCGCATCGTCAACTTCAACCTATGCCCTTCTCTGTGGTGGGTTGTGATCCACTCCTGCACGCGCTGAACACTAAACCATTGACGCTGCACACGCATGCCGCAGAATGCGGTAGTCAATTCCGATGACATGCCTCTCAAAGGTCACTTCTTTTCTTGGCAAGTTGTTTATATAGGACACGAAGAGCAAGTGCCGTTACAACGAGAAGGACGTTGTACGCAATACAGTACAGAAATGAAAAGCTGGATTCTGAGCGCGCAAGCCAGAGATAGAAACAGACGCCTCCAAACCAGAGGCCGGTGCTTGCAGTGATAGTGGCGACGGCAACTTTCCAGGTGGTATTCGGCGGTGGAACGTGAAGACGCAACTCAGTTTCCGTCTCATCGATTTGATAATCCCGCGCCACTCGGCCATTCAAACAGAACGGCTCCCTTTAGGGTAGTCCCTATACTATGTCCCCTGAAGTGGGCTGGATTCTGTTGAAACTTATATTCCTCAAAACGGTCCTCCCGAATAACTCCGCTACATCCGAGGACTGAATGGGTGCGCCGGACCGGAGAAGTAGCGAGATATTAGCGATCTGCGCGACTCGCTGCCACGGCTCCCCAGATCATCGCGATCGGGCGAAGCACAGTGAGGACCCCAGCCGAAGGTGACGATCCCCAGCGCCACGTAGAGAACAAGCATGATCAGAGCTCCAGGCACCGTGCTGGACAACATGCCAACAACTTGCACAGTGAACTAGGAAGGGGGAAGTGCGCTACAGTTAAGTTGTGAGTCCGAGTCGCCATCTCCGTCAGGTGTTTTCACTTTTCCTGGCATGCCTCTGGATCACGAGCGCATCTTTTGCTGAACATCCCTCTGCAGAGTTTCCGCTATGTCAGCCGGAACAATCTCGCTGCTGCCCGCTGCCTGTAAACAATACAGGCCGTTCTTGTCCAGCGTGCCAGGTCTCGGTCACAGTCGCTGAAAAAGAAGAGAGCAAATCAGAAAAGGTTAATTTTGCACTGCTTCCTAACCGGGTTTATGGTTTTCGTCCATATCCGCTAGTCCGCGTGTCAAAGCGCGAGCTTACTCCGGGATTGCGTTATCACCCGACAGTTTTTCAACTCAAAGACGATCTGCGAATTTAGGGAGCTTGTTCCCTAGGCTCATTCGCACGGCACGTTCTTATAAATGATCGTGTCGTCCTTTCAAAGAAAACCCTCAAAGGAGATTGTTTATGAAGATCAAAGTCCTGTCGTTGGCATTTGCAGCAGTAATGTTCCTGTCTCTATCGGCCTCAGCCGCAACTGCGTTCACCTGCTGCGGACAAACTGACTGCTGCGACAGCAGTTGCTGTATGTAAGAAGTGTTGGACGAAAAGGCCGCCTTTGGGCGGCCTTTTATAGCGAAATTTCGAGCTCTGCGTCAGGCGTGCAGCGCAGAGGCTTGCGTAAGGAACGAGTAGGGTTTCGGCAGCTGTTCCTAAGCCTAACGGTTCGCCCGATCCGCTGCCACGGCTCCCCAGATCATCGCGATCGGGTGAAGCACCGTAAGCGCCCAGCCCAGGGTCACGATCCCCAGAGCCACATAGAGGACTAGCATGACGAGGGCTCCGGGCACCGTGCTGTACAGCATGCCAAACGGTCCAAAAAAGAAGGTCAGCACCAACGAGAGAAGCACGCTCTTTCTGTTTGCCATGTCTTTTAGGATGCATTCCATTCGAGAATGGCTTTCATTGAGGTCGTCCAAGTTATTGGCCCCGGTGAGGGGATCGACCCAGCGGAGACCGGGGAAACGCGCGAGGTCACGGTTCGCGCTATAGAGCGTAGCGCCGTTTTCGATCGCCAGAGCCGCGAGATGCGAGCCCGCCACCAGAGAAGAACGAGCCTGACCGTTGACGAGTGTGCATCGGAGATGTTCCCTTTTGGAACGTCGAAGCTATCAAGGCGGGTACCTCATATTGAGCCGTGCCAGCGGCTGAGCAATAATCCGGTCAGCCGCGCGGTTCCTGCGTTTGGAAGCCACGCACTACGCAGAACGAAGCAGGAGAGCTTTACCGTGAAGGGTCTGTTGAAGAAGAGAGGGCGCTGCACGTCTCTGCTGGGAGTAGTGCCATTCGGTTTGTCTGTTCTGGCAGGCTGTGGGAGTGGGGCCCACTCGACGGTCAGCACGCCGGTTGCGGTATCGGGGGCCATCACTCCAACGGTGACCGTGACTGCGTCGCCCGCCGGGGGCATCAGCCTGGCGCAGACCTTGAGTGTCTCGGTTGCGGTGACGTCAGGCTCAGCTACGCCGCAAGGTTCGGTCGTTTTGAGCAGCGGAAATTACGCCTCCTTTCCTACAAGCATCAGCGCCGGACAGGCGGTGATCCATGTACCGGCCGGGCTTCTCGCGGTTGGAACGGATACGTTGACGGCCAGTTTCACGCCTTCGGACGCTTCCTCCTACAACAGCGCGTCAGGCACTGCGGATGTGTCGGTGACGGATGCGAGCGCGGCCACACAGATTGTGGCAGCATCGAGCGTTACGTACTCGACGGGTGGCTTTGGCAGTCCGTTTCGAGCGTTGCCGCTGGCCTCCGGGAATGTGTTGGTGTCCGTCACGGCTGCGACTTCGGGCATGTTGGTCTTTGTGCCTGCCGCCGGCGGTGGTCTGAAGCTTTCGTGCTTCAACTATGTGCGTCCGTCCTTCGTGCAGGATGGGGCTTCGGACCTCGGGATGAATCTGACGCCGAATGGAGCCGGTATAGCCGCGACGCTGGGTGTCGATGGAGCGATCTTCTACGATCTGAGCACTCTGCAAACGTGCACTTCTACAGGGCTGCAGGTGAGCCAGGGGACGGACGCATCGCATCAGGGCAGCTTCGACGTTGTGGTGACTCCGGATGGGAAGTATGCGTTTGTCGCCAACGAGTTTGGGGTCGCGGCGGGAGCGACGACGGAGGGAAACATTGGCGTGGTCGCGCTGCAGTACGACCCGACCGGCATGGTCACGACGGGAACTCTTCTGGGACAGATCTCAACGGGCGGACAGGGGATTGCGGGTGTCACGATCTCACCGGACGGAAGCCGACTGTATGTCACGAGCGAGGTCGCAGGCGCTTCCAGCAAAGCGGCCGGGGCCAGCAATCCGGTGCTCAGGAAGACCAACTGCACGGAGCAGGCGGGAGTTGCGGCGCACGCCAATGGGCTACTAACAGTGATCGACGTCGCCGTGGCCGAGGCCAGTCACTCTCCGTCAGCGATTGTCGCCACGGTGAACGCGGGATGCACACCGGTGCGCGCAGTTGAAACTACGAACGGGTCCACGCTATGGGTGTCTGCACGCGGAGATAACCGTGTGCTGGCGTTCAGCACAGGAATGTTGGAAGCGAACCCGGACGATGCATTACTGGGGTATGCGGATACCGGCGGGACGGAGCCGGTTGGGTTGCGGCTATTCGACAGCGAAAAGCTCATGGCGGTAGCGAACTCGAACAGGTTCGAGACCGGCACGGCGAATGCAACGATTCTTTCGATTGCGGTTCCGGCCAAAGCCAGTGTGGTGCAGACGATCCCCACGGGTCTGTTTCCGCGTGAGATTACGGTCGGAAGCGACGATCGAACGCTTTACCTTACGAACTACAACTCGGGATCGCTTCAGGTCATCACGACGAGTGTCCAATAGTCTCCAGGCGACCGCTAGATTGCAGTAGATGAGCATGAAATCCGTTCTCTACGAGCATCGCCGGGGAAATCTACGTCCAAGCGGACCGTCCATACCTAGTATTCTGATAGAGCAGCCATGGCATATCCCACAAATAACCTCCGCATCAAATCCAGCAGAATTGTTCTTCCTCCGATCTTTCTTGAGGAAGAGATGTCTGTCACTGACAACGCTTCGCGCACGGTCTTTGAGGCGCGCCGCCAGATCGTGGACATCCTCGACGGAACGGACGATCGCCTGGTGGTCGTGGTGGGTCCCTGCTCGATCCACGATCCGGTCGCGGCCAGGGAGTATGCGGGCTTGCTGAAAGAAGCGATCGCGGAGCTCTCCGACGAGCTCATGATCGTGATGCGAGTTTACTTTGAGAAGCCGCGCACGACGCTGGGCTGGAAGGGGCTCATTAACGACCCGTACTTCGACGAATCGTTCCGCATCAGCGACGGCCTGAGCATTGCGCGACGTCTGCTTCTCGACCTGGCAGAGATGGGCGTTCCTGCGGGCACGGAGTTTCTCGACATGATTTCGCCGCAGTATGTCTCCGACCTCGTGAGCTGGGGGGCCATTGGCGCGCGCACGACCGAGAGCCAGGTGCATCGCCAGCTTGCATCGGGACTTTCATGCCCCGTTGGCTTCAAGAACGGCACCTCCGGCAACGTTCAGATTGCGATTGACGCGATCCTCTCCGCGAATCATCCGCATACATTTCTTGGCACCTCTGAAACGGGGCAGGCGGCGATTCTTCTAACCTCTGGCAATCCGGATTGCCACGTGATTCTGCGCGGTGGCCGCGCGACCACGAACTACGACGCCGCATCGGTCGCTTCGACCGCGGAGCAGATGGAGAAGGCAGGAGCCAAGCCGCGCATCATGATCGACTGCAGCCATGCGAACAGTGGCAAGGACTATCGCAGGCAGGGTACTGTGTGCCGTTCTGTAGCAGAGCAGGTCGCCACCAGCGAGCCGTCTCACATCATGGGCGCGATGATCGAAAGCAACCTGGTTGCCGGAGCGCAGTCGCTTGTCCACGGCAAGGCCCTCGTCTACGGGCAGAGCATCACCGACGCGTGTATCGACTGGGCCGAGACACAGACGCTTCTGCGTGAACTGGCCGGGGCTGTACAGAAGCGGCGAGCCAGTCTTCGTACCGCGCAGCTCTAGTTTCCGCACTGTTTTACCTGCACTCCATTTGGGCAGGATAAAAAATAAAAAAAGGCGACATATTTCGTGTCGCCCTTTTCCGCGTTTGGTCGTGGCTCAGGAGTTACAGACTGACGACGATCTTACCTACTTGAGCGTTCGACTCCATATAGCGGTGAGCTGCGACGATGTCAGCAAAAGGGAAGGTCTTATTGATGATCGGTTTAAAGGCTCCTGAAGCGAGATGGTCGAAGATATATTGTTTCGCTTCGGCAAACACCGGTTCAGTCGTCAACTCAAAGAGTGTGAAGGCCCGTATGGTGAGGCACCTGGCGAGTGCTGTAAAAAGCGGGTAGGGAGTAGGTTCGGAAGCCAAGGCACCGTATTCGAAGATGATGCCCCTGGAAGCTGTCGCAGCAGCCAGCGATTCGAGGATCTGGCCACCGATAGGATCGAAGACCACACGCGCACCTTTGCCCGAGGTGATCTCGTTCACACGAGCCACTAGGTCTTCCTCGTCGCTGACGATCACATGATCCGCTCCCAGTTTGAGGAGTTCGGCCTTCTTTGCCGCCGTGCGGGTCACAGCGATGCTGATGGCGCCCTCAACCTTGACGATCTCAATCGCGGCTATGCCCACGCTGCTGCTGGCCGCAGTGATGACGACAAAGTCTCCTTTGGCGACATGACCGAGCCAGACGAGTGGTCCATATGCGGTCAGATATTGCATCCAGATGGATGCACCCTCTTCGTACGAGAGAAATGCGGGATACTCGGCGACTCCCTGGAGTGGAACAACCGCCACCTCGCCGTAGACACCGTGATCGTTCAGTTTGAAAGTTCCGGGGACCGTGCTTACTGTTTTGCCGATCCAACTGGTATCGACCCCTGAACCTACGGCTTCGATGATGCCGGCGGCCTCATATCCGTTTTTTGCCGGAAAGACTGGCGTCTCCAGGTATTGGCCGTTACGGAACATGACCTCGGCCCGATTGAGGCCCAGAGCTCTAACGCGAAGAAGAACCTCGCCTGGAGCTGGCGAAGGAGTTGGGAGTTCATCGAACTGGAGAACTTCGGCTGGGCCGGTTTTATGGAAGCGAACAATCTTTACGGTGTTGGACATGCATACTCCTGAATGACTCTAGCCCTTAGACGATCATCATTCGGCCCAGGACGCGGTTCTGGCGTCTCCCTGCGGCCACCCAAGGCCGACTCAGCAGCAAAGTTTTAGGTTGATGCAAATACAAGAAGGTGAGGCCCAAGGCCTCACCTTCTCTTCGATCCTTTGTGCTTTCGGTTATTTCTTAAGAGGCTCCGGCGTTGGGATGCGAGGCAGCATCTCCGCGCGTGTCGCCGCGTTGTAGGTAAACCATGCTTCGATCATGGACCCCTGCATGACGTCGTCTTTCTGCACGCGGTCATAAAGATCCGCGTTGGAGTGATGCGTGCGTGTGCCGTACTCCAATGGATCCTGCTGGAAGCCGATACCGTTCAGGCCGATCCACGAGAAGGCCGTCGAGTCCGTGCCACCGGGGGACGGTGTAGGTCTGAACTCCGTACCCAGAACCGCAACGATGTGCTGATCCTTGATCGGCTCGATCCACGACTTGAAGATGACACCGATCTGCGGACTTCCACCCGCGGATACGCCACGGAACCTGCCCGAGCCGCTATCGTCGTTGAAGTACACATCCAGCTTGTCGTACTCGGGAGTCTTCTTCATGGTGTCGCGCGGAGCGAAGTGCTGCTGCACGTACGCCGTGGAACCGTAGACACCTTCCTCTTCTCCACCCCAAAGGGCAACGCGGACGGTGCGCGCCATGGGCCTCTTGAGCGTAGCGAGAATGCGCACGGCCTCCATCGCCACCGAAGAGCCGGTGCCGTTATCGGTTGCGCCTGTGCCGCCCTGCCAGCTATCGAAGTGACCGCCGAGCATCACGACTTCATCCTTCTTGGTGGTGCCGGGGATCTCGCCGATGACGTTGAAGGCATCCTGATCTTCCTTCTGATACTCCACCTGCACATCGAAAGTAAGCTTCGGCGTGATGTTGTGCTGGAGTAGGCGAACGACGCGGTTGTACTGCTCGGCACCGATGGCGACCATCGGCGGCGGAATGGGATCTTTCGGATTCTCCGATCCACCGTACGTGGAGAAGATCGTGCCGCCGTCGCCGTTGTAACCGGGCGTGAGAACCACGGCCGGAGCTTCTTCTTTCAGGAAGGTATTGAGTTCGTTGCGCAGAGCCTTGTTGCCTGAGAGAGCCTGCGATGTCGGCGTGAACTCCCACGTGCCTTCTCCGGGTCTGCCGCGTCCGCTGGGGTCGCGATTGGCCTCAGGCGAACCGGGAGCGGCGACGGGACGGCGATATCCTTCTCCTCCACGCGCACTGCGCGCCAGAATCTCCTCATCCGTCGGCGAAGGCTGCGCATCTGCCTTCGTGTGCAGGGTGAGCGGAGCCGGGTCAAAGATCAGCACAATCTTGCCCTTCAGTTTCCCGTGGTATTTTGCAAAGTCTTCTTTCGAGTGAATCGGCGCCCACATCGCGTCTGCCGTGATGGGGCCGTTGGTCCCAGGCGTCCATGCCAGCGGGAAACCGGTCAGCGCGGCGTATGCGGGAGCCTCCATCGCGCCATAGTATTTCTTGATCTGCCATCCGTAGCCGAAGGGCCACTTTTCGAGGTGGACGTTCTCCATGCCCCACTCTTTCATCTGCTTCATCGCCCACTCGGCAGCTGCGCGGTGATTGCGGCTGTTGTTGACGCGCGGGCCATAGACCTCGGAGAGATAGAAGAGGTTCTCCATGACCTGCGAGTGCTGAAAAGCCTCGGTCTTGATCTGTGCCAGGACATCCAGATCGACTTTGTCTCCGGCGGTTTCCTGCGCAGTTGCGGAAGAGAGAAAGAGCAGAGCGGCGACCATGACGGCAGCCTGCTTGAAGCGGAGCAGAGGCATGAGGGGTTCTCGCTTTCAAAAAGAAATGGTTAAGAGAACAAGAAAAAGCTGATAAGAAGCTGCAGAGACAGCCTTGGCAGAATCTGCACGGCTTCCTACCGTCAGTACATTGGATTTTTTTTGTAATGGCTCAAAACTATCGGATTCGCCTGCACGACGCAATGTAAGCCCGCGAAGTCCACTTTTTGCGGAGATCTCCGGGCTGGAATAATCAGCTGCCTGAAGTGTCCTTGAAGAATGGGAAAATTTCCGGCAGCAACTCTGGAGCCTGCAGCAGGCCAGACGTCGCATAGCCTCAAAAATCGGCATCTCCAGCTGATGGCGCTTGGTGGTGCCATTGGAGCGGGGTTCTTTCTGGGGTCGGGAGCCGCTATCGGCCAGGCCGGACCTCCGCTTCTCATCGCCTATCTCATCGCGGGCACAATGATTTATTTCGTCATGCGCGCGCTCGGCGAGTTGACACTCGCCTATCCCTCACGCGGCTCCTTTGCCGCCTACACCTCCCTCTTCATTGGCCCGCTCGCCGGGTTTGTCACCGGCTGGATGTACTGGCTGGTCTTTCTCCTGGTGGGGATCGTGGAGATCACGGGGATTGGAGTTCTTGTACATCGCGCGTATCCCGGGACTCCACAGTGGATTCCGGCCCTGTGCGCGACAGTGGTGCTCTACGCCATCAACATGTGCACCGTGAAGTCCTTCGGCGAATCGGAGTACTGGCTGTCCATGATTAAGGTCGTCACGATTATCGCTGTGCTTCTGTCAGGTGTGGCGGTTCTGGTCTTCAAGATCGGCGATGCCGGTGCACACGCCCACGTTGCGAATCTCTGGAAGTATGGTGGCCTTCTGCCCAGGGGCTTCTCCGGTCTACTCGCCGCATTACCCGTCGTCATCTTTTCGTTCGGTGGAACGGAGGTCATTGGGCTTGCGGCTGCAGAGACGGACAAACCCGAGCACGCTCTGCCGCGAGCGATCAACGGCGTCTTCTTTCGCATCGTCCTGTTTTATGTCGGCTCAATCGCGATTGTCATGATGCTGCACCCATGGAATAGTCTCGATCCGAAGGAGAGCCCTTTTGTCTCCGTACTCCAGCAGACAGGCTTTGCCTGGGCTGCGGGGACAGTAACCTTCGTGGCCATCAGCGCCTTCTTTTCATCGAGCAATACGTTTCTGTATGGAAGCAGCCGCCTGCTTCATGCCCTGGCTTCATCAGGAGACGCTCCAGCACGCTTTCAAGCCTTGAATAGCCGAAAGATTCCGTACCTCGCCGTGACGCTCTCCGGCGCTGTGCTCATGGTGGGAGTTCTTTTGAACTACCTGATGCCGGAAAAGGTCTTTGACTATCTTCTTTCGGCGTCTATGTGGATCGGACTCTGGGTCTGGACCGCAATCATGCTCTGCCACCTGGTGTACTGCAAGACGCTCTCAAAAGGCTCGCTCTCACGCGGGGAGTTTCAGTTGCCGTTTGCTCCCTACACAAACTGGGCGATTCTTTTGTTGATAGGTCTGGTTGCCGTGCTCGTCGCATCGAATGGCCAGACAAGAATTACTTTCTACGTCCTTATGGTGTGGCTGGGCATTCTGGTTGCAGCTTACTTCGCAAAAGGTCGTACGCGGCCCATCGGTTTATGACAAATCAAATAGCTACTCAAGACGATTTATCGCCTCCACTCTTTTCTCGCATGGCCACAATAGAAGATCTCGATTCATTGGTCTCTTTTATTAATGGATCTTTTCTCGATGAGAACCCCCATTTGATCAGGGGCCGGAGCGACACAGAAGAGATCGCACATCTTTTGGAGATCGGTCACTTTCTCCTCATCGAAGAGGAAGGACAGATAGCTGGCTCGATTTATGCGGAAATTCGAGGAGACGGTAGGGGCTACCTTGGCCTGCTGGCGGTAAGTCCGGAGAGACGCAGGAGCGGCATGGGCAGACGGCTCATTCGCGCGGGAGAACAATTTTGCAGGGAACAGGGCTGCCGACTCATTGAGGGGAATGTAGTGAATCTGCGTCCGGATCTCCTCGAACGCTATCAGCGTTATGGTTTTCGAGTCGTGGGCGAGGTTCCGGGTGTTCTTCGAGACCGAGTGGATAGAGACTACAACCTTATCCTGCTAGAAAAAGACCTGTAGCTTAGTCCCCGCTCTGCCAGCGCCGTCTTTTACTTCTGCGCGATACGCCACGGCGAAATCTCCTTCCAGGTAAGAAGTTCCTTGGTCGCCCAATCCGTTGACTTGTCCTTATGACAACTCGTGCAGCTGTTTGGGATCTTGTACTTATCCGTCATCGCTGGAGAGATGAATTTGAAAGTATGTGAGCGAACGAAGGCTCCCGGCACTCCCTGTGCTTCGATCTTGGGCATATGGCAGGCGATGCACTGACTGCCGGGGCTCCCAGCTTTGTGATGAGTATGCTCTTCAAGACTGGCCACGTGGGGACCATTCGGTGAGTTCGCGGCGTGGCAGTCAAGACAGATCTTGTCTGCGGGCTTACGCAACTGCGCGTAGTTGCCGGTTCCATGAACGTCATGGCATGCGGCGCAGGTGACACCCTTTTCATACATCACGCTCTGGATAAAATCATTGCCCTGCATCCGGTTCTTGTGCGCTGTGCCGTCGGCAAAGTGCAGAAAATCTGTCTGTCCGAGCGTGATGTCTTCAAGGTTCCAGTAGTCCTGTAGATTCTTGCCCACGTGGTAACCCACAGGCCAGTCGTATGCCTTGCCCTCGATCAGCTTCGTCTTCGGCTGCCCCTGCGAGTGACACTGAATACAGGTGTCGTTCGAAGCGACAGAATCCATCTGCGAAGGATTCTGAATATTCAAGCGCGTCGGATGAGCAACGTGTTCACTTCCCGGTCCATGGCAACGTTCACATCCCACGTTCCATTCCGTAACCTGCTTGGTGTGAATGTCATAGTTCACCGAGTGGCATCCGTCGCAGGTCGGCCCGGTCGGTCGCTGCAGATTATCCGAGGGATAGAAGGCCGTCCACCAGTCCGCCCCCGTATCGGGAACGTGGTACTTCATCCATTTTTTGTTCCCGATATCCCATTGCGCCGACAGCGGGTAATAGTCGTCTCCAATCTTGGTGAAGTAGCGCTGCTTCCAGATGCTGCCATAGACGAGTGCGACCTGATCCGCTGTGAACTTGGCCACGTTGTTCGTCTTCAGATCTGGAAGGATGGCGTCGGGATATTCTTTAGGATCGCGAACCACATTCGCCATCGGCGTTTTCTTCCACCGTTCGTAAATGTCCGCATGGCAGCTCTGACAGGATTGAGAACCAACATAGTGGGCATTCTCAGTGGCAGCTTGCAGCCTCTTCGCATTACTACCTGAAGTGGCGCGCATGCTGCGAAGATAGGAAACCAGCGCCCAGCTATCTTCCTTTGCCGGAGAGCGCAGGCCCGGCATGGCAGGCATTCCCGTTAGTTGAACACCGTTTTCAATGATGTAGTGGATCTGTCCGTCAGAGAGATCTTGAGTCGCAACAGCCCGCAGGTCCGGTACGCGCGGATAGGTGTTCTGGCCGATCGATGTAGCACCGCTTCCATCCACTCCATGACAGACAGCGCAGCGGGTCAGGAACAGCTCGCGGCCCTGCTGCTTCGCAAGAGCATCACTGGGATATGGATTTACCAGATGGGCTTCGGCACGCGGGATGGCAAAGTTGCGCACTCTGCGCGCGAGTGCGGCTTCGATATGCGAAGGCTTATCCGTCGCCCCGAAGCCGCGCATCTTGATGGTGATGGTCGCGGCCAAAACGATCACCGCGATACTCAGTAAAACCCAGCCGGTCTTATTCAACATTCTCATGATCGAAGTCCCCCTCAGGAAATCGCTCTGTACAGACTTCTACCAAATCCATGTCACGCTGGAGTCATCGTCATCGCTCAAGCCCTGCTTCGCCCGACCCTGCAAGATCCGGTCGATCGTTTGCCCATCGTCGCGCGCAAACTTTCGATTCTCCATGTGGGCATCATGGATCGCCTCGGCGATCATCAGGACCTTCATGTACATAATCAAAAAGAGTTGCAAAATGTTGCGAAGGTGCGACCGTTACTACATGGCCAAAGCCCGTCGGGCCATACAGATCGAATGCGATGGTCCTGGGCTTATCCTCTGCCTTGTCGGCGAACTCAAACTTCGGCTTTTCGTCGATAAAATCGCGCGATCAACCACGCTGAGAATACGCGATGTACTCCCGGTCCGCTTCGCCTTTATGATCATGAGATGGGACGCGCCGCATCAGTCCGGATTCGCATCGCTGCAGGGATTCTGTGCATGGTGCTGGCGTGGCTCTCCGTCAGTTCTCCGCACTGCGACCTCTGCGATGGGTTTCATACGACGACGCTCTCTTCTTCGTCGCAACCCTCGGTAAGACACTCCGCGCTGCCTGAACCGGATACCTGCAACGGGATCTGCGCCTGCTGCGGATTTCATTGGCTTCCCGATAGCCGTCCGATCTCCACCTCGCTCGTGGTGGAGAGAGACGCGTCCCGGTTAACGCCGCTGCCGCTTCCACGGACGCCTCGTTCGCCCTTCCTCCGTCCTCCGCGCATCTCTCGCTCGTAGCGAGTATTGCCTGTCTCTGGCAGGACAACCTTACAGCGAACCCAGGAGAGATCTATGCGTACCCATGTTTATGCGCTCGCGCTTGCGTGCGTGTTTTTGCCATTGACTCTGCGTGCCCATGGCCAGACCGGAGCGACGGACGACTCTTATAAGCCGAAGGGAGCCTCGGAAGAGAAGGATTCGGTGGCCATCCTTGAGATCGGTGCATCGACAAGCTGGAACTTTACTGGAGGTGCGGCGTCCTTTGCGCCAAACTTCGCAGTGGAGACGACATCGGTCGAGCATTGGCTTGAACTGGAGGCAGGCGTCACGCCCTTCTTCACCCGCAACTCGACGGAGTGGGACACGGATCTGCTCTTCAAAAAACCATGGACCATCTCGCCCAAAGCGGAGTTCATGTTTGGCGTCGGCCCACAGTGGGTTCATGTGAAGCAGAACGGTAGAACGACGAACTCGGTATCAGGCGAGGTGGCCGGAGACTTCATGTTCTGGCCAGCCCACAGGCATCGCTTCGGCTGGTTCCTCGAACCCGCGTACGACTACAGCTTTGCGCGCGGTCATCAGCAATCGGTTGGAATGAGCGCGGGTCTACTGATCGCTATTCACTGACGCACCACGCACGACCGGACAAAACATGAAGGGGGCGGGAGCGCGTTCTCGCCCCCTTCATCGTGCCGAGAAGCTGTACTTCTAACTGGAAATGACTTGGCCGGGTCGTTATCATCCCGGTAAAGCGTTCAAGCATGCTCTTCAACCGGAGAGAATTATGATTCGACTGGCTTCACCGTCCCTTCGTTTCGTCCTGGCCTCCACGTTCGCATTTCTCGCTGCGGTACCTGCTCACGCACAATCGAACGCCGACGACAGTACTTTCATCAAGCTTCAACATGACTGGGCCGAGGCTCGCAAGAACGCTGATCTAGCCTTCCTGGAGAACTTTTACGCGAAGGAGTTTACCGTCGGCACGATGGATGGTGGCGAGTCCTCACGAGCGAAAGACCTGTCCATGTTCTCTTCCGGCGATCTCAAGCCAAGCGTCATCACAGACGAGGAGATGCAGGTCCACATCTACGGCCAGGCCGCTCTGGTGACCGGCGTGGAGCACCTCGAAGGCAGTTACAAAGGGCACACTGGAAAGTTTGACCTGCGGTTTGCCAACACCTTCGTCTACCGCGATGGACACTGGCAACTCGTACGCCATCAGGCCACGCAGATCGTCACGAGGTAGAAGACGATTTCATTCGATAAGTGCAGCCCAAAAGCGATACGCAATGGCGATTCACGGACGTCTGGTCGCTGGGTGCTAGCAGCACGGTTAGCGACGATTGTCGAGCCAGAAGTTGATAGGCTCCGCCGCTCTGCTCCCATGGACAGTAATGGAACCGTTTGCTCTGAGCGGTTCAGCAATGTCATTGCGTCGTGAGCAATGAGTTAGCAGCGGCAGAAATACTTAGCGGCTCTCCTGAACTTGCCGAACCTCTAGCATGTTCCATCATTCGTTCGCAAAGAGCTTTCATACTGGCAGAATGCAAATTCTCGTTCCATCCTTCAAGTACTACATACGCGATGAAGAGAGTGTTCTTTTCCATGTCACCGCTGTAATTTGCATGCTTTTTGCGAACCTTATCTTTGCACTTGCCCCATTGCTCTTGGCCAATTTCATCCCTTACTGTGTCACCTATCTTTGTTGGCCACACTGTAAGAACAGGATTACTGTAGACGCTTTCTGGAAACGGAACGGGGTCGATTGTGCCCATTAACTTCATAAGCGTGGTGTTCTCCTGCTTGTGCTGTTGTCTTTTCCCGGTTTGCTTCTCTGGTGTATCAGCCTTAGTGTCACCGTCCGCATCGAAGACGACGAAACAAGGTAAGGTCAAAGAATTGCAAATAGCAACCGCCTGGATGAGATGGCTCTTGCCTTGACACTGAACTAGATGTCCTCCAAGAGATCTGAACTCGTCCATATAGCCCAGCAATTCCATGTACGCTGTGATGAAGGCGATGTCTTCTAGACCTTCGACCAAAACGGGCACTTGAGCGAAAAATAGCTCATTCATTTGCCCCTGCATTTCTTGCTCGATCTTCGCCTCCATACCCCCAACCCGAATCGGCGGTTTGCCATCGGCTGCAGAAACGATCTGAGCGACCTGATCGAAGCTGCTTTGCTTTACGACTGCAGCTCCGGTCCCGCCTTTCTGCACGGCACGGATGGCTTCGAATCCTCTTCCAGAAACGAAATAAGGGCTGTGAGTGCAGACGCAAACTTGCGCATGATCCTTACTCAGGCGTTCAAGGACACTAGCCATGTAACGCGCTTGAGGCGGATGCTGATATAGCTCCGGTTCTTCACATCCCAGTATCAACAGAGGCCCAGTAGTGGAATGCTCAGCCAGTTCTTCGAGTAGAGCAAAGATGAACGAGCGCTGAAGGCCATGACCGAATCTTGCAAGATCGCCGGTGAATGCACCTTCTTGAGCCTTCATTTCAGCGACAGGGGGCGTAATTGATACCACATTACTTGCCTGCGCCCACGAGAGATTGACCGAAGCGTTGGGGTGAGCCCAACGTTGAAATCGCTCGTTCAGAGATTCTGATACTTGTTCAAGCGGCTCTCTATGCTCGTTGAGAAGCGCGGTGTATTTTGTTGAAGCCTCAGTTTTGATCTCGCTTATGCGGCCATTCAATTGCAGTTGAGAGTACACTCGGCGCTGCAACAAACGTGCCAACGCTGATGTTTTCGATTGCTCCTGCTCGGCTGTTGCGTCCTTCACTGCTGGAATGTAAACCCATTGCAGATATTTTTCGAGGCGGTTCACTCCACGTGAAACGCCGTAAAACTGGTCTTCGCTCGGGATTTCAATACATGCTTGAGGATGTGCTGCTTCATAGGCATGTAAAGCCGACTCCATTCGAGGCTTTGTTTTTTCATCCGGTAAGCCCGTGTGTTTTTCTTTCAGATCCTGATATGTCTTTTTCAGTACATCGACCTTTTCGCCCATTTTTTCTTGGTCAAAGTAAGCCTTGAAAGCTTCCATACCGGAGCGATTTCCAAACTGCTTCACTTCGGCAACCCCAGCCTGCCATTGGGCTACTGCCGAGATGCTGAGTTCCCCGCTGCGGTAATATGCGGCGAAATCTTTCTGTGCTTCGTCTTCCAAGTCAACAAATGTTGCCGTGATGCGGACTGGTTTTGTTGTATCGCTACCATGAAAATCCTCTTCGCAAAGACGAAGCAGATCAGTCGCCGCGTCAACGGTTTCTCGAAAAAAGATATTGAGCGCGGTCAGTATCGTTGATTTACCGGCGCCATTGCGGCCCACGAAACAGGTGTAGTCATCAAAACTAATGGTTTCGTTCTCAAAAGAACGGAAGTTTTCTATACGCAGTTTGCGAAGCTTCATAGGGATCAGTTGGCAGTTCCAGAATTATGCTTTGGTCTCCGCTCCGTTGCAACGAAATTATTTATTACAACGAAAACGGCGCGGAGGTCATCGACCCTCCGCGCCGTTTTTTATCAAATAAAACTACGCGTTCAAAGCCATGCCATACACAGCGCTGAAGCCGTCCAGCAGGCTTTCGCTCAGCGTGGGGTGGGCGTGGATGACGGTCATCATCTCTTCAACGGTCATCTCGGCGTCCATGGCGACGACGGCTTCTGCGATGAGCTCCGTGGCAGAGGGGCCGATGATGTGGACGCCCAGGATCTCGCCGTACTTCGCATCGGCGACCACTTTGACAAAGCCGTCATGCGCGTCGAGGATCGTGGCCTTGGAGTTTCCGGCGAGCGGGAACTTGCCCACCTTCACGTCGTAGCCCTTCTCCTTCGCAACCGCTTCCGTCATGCCGACGGAGCCGACCTGCGGTTCGGAGTACGTTGCGCCCGGAACGCGATAACGCGTCACCGGCTTGGCATACTTGCCCGCGATGCGCGCAGCGGCGACGGCTCCGCACATGGAGCCGGAGTGCGCAAGCTGCGGCAGGCCGGCGACGATATCGCCAATGGCGTAGATGCCGGGCTCCTCCGTCTCCATCCACTCGTTGGTGTGGATGAAGCCGCGGTCGAGCTTGATCTTCGTCTTGTCGATACCGACGTCGTAGGTGCGCGGCGCGCGGCCAACGGCGACGAGGACCCTGTCGGCTTCCTTGATCTCGCCGGTGCCGTCGGATTTGGTGAAGTGCACCTTCACGCCGGTCTTGGTCTCTTCAATCTTGTCGACCTTGGCCGAGACGTGGACTTCGATGCCGCGCTTCTTGTACTGGCGCAGGAACTCCTTCGAGATTTCGGCGTCCTCGGCGGGAACGACGCGGTCCAGCATTTCGACGATGGTGACTTCGGCGTTGAAGCTCTTCATGATCGAAGCGAACTCGACGCCGACCGCACCGGAGCCGATGCAGACGATCGACTTCGGCAGGTCCTTCATGGAGAGGATCTCGATATTCGTGAGGATCTTATCGCTGGCCTTATAGCCAGGGATCATGCGTGCGTCGGAGCCGGAGGCGAGGATGAGCTTCTTGCCCTTCACCAGCTCCTTCTTGCCTGCGTTGTCCACGTCCACTGTGTGCACGCCGTCCTTCGCAGGTCCGGTCAGGCGGCCGTAGCCACGGATGACGGTGATCTTGTTCTTCTTCATCAGGTAGTTCAGGCCGCCAACATGTTTGTCGATGATGCCCTGTTTGCGTGTGAGAACCTGGCCCCAGTTGACGGTACCTTTGTCGATGCCATCAATGCCGTACTTTGCGCCGTCGTTGGCATGGTCGAAGACCTCGGCCGAGAAGAGAAGCGCCTTTGTCGGGACGCAGCCTACGTGGAGGCACGTGCCACCCAGCTTGTCGCTGGTTTCGATGAGCGCGGTCTTCAGCCCATACTGCGAAGCGCGAATTGCGCAGGAATATCCCGCCGGTCCACCGCCGATAACGACGAGGTCATAGATCGTGTCTGCCACTGAAAACTCCCTCTTCCACCAATGAATACTGATGTTTGAATGTGCAAAACGATTCTACGACGGTGGGTGGGCGGCTGGCTGAGGGCGTTCGGTTACCGATTTGGGCGAGCGGCAAGAATTTCCGTAAGAAAATCACGAATCTCCCTGGCGCGGCGTCATACTGAGTACCTGTATGGCGACGGCAACCCACATTCCGGTGAGCGAGTATCTGGCGACGAGCTATCGGCCCGATCGCGACTACATCGACGGCGAAGTGAGGGAACGGAACTTGGGCGAACGTCCGCATGCGGTATTACAGGGGATTCTTTTTGCCCTCTTTCACACAAACCGAAAGGCGTGGGGAGTGACGCCACTGCTGGAACAGCGTGTCCAGGTGAAGAAGGAGCGGTATCGGGTTCCCGACCTGTGCGTGCTCGCGAAGAGCGATCCGATCACGCCCATTGTGATGACGGCGCCAATGATCTGCATTGAGATTCTTTCGCCCGACGACACGCTACCCGAGATGCAGCTGCGCGCGGACGATTATGAAGAGATGGGCGTGGGCTATGTCTGGGCCCTCGATCCGGTCCGCAAACGCGTCTGGACCATGAACACGAACGGCCTTCTGAAGGTCCGCGAAGCGGAGTTGGCCGTGCCCGGAACACCGATCCGGATTGTGCTGGCGGATGTGTTTGCGGAGCTGGACGAGATTCAATCGGCGTAACCCATCACTTGGAGCGCAGGCGCGCAATTTCTTCGCGCATAGTCTTGTTCTCCGCTTCAAGCTTGTCCATAAGGGCCTGGATGGGCTGCAGCGTCTTCTGGATCTCTTCTTCGGTGTAGCGCGGCGTAATGTGCTGCGGGCAGTTCCAGTCGTAGGCTTCGATCTTGATGATGAAGACACGGTCGACGTTTGCCGGGTAGTGGGTGTCTTTGGTGCGGGCGATCCACTCGCGGGCCTCCTCCCCTTCGAGCGCGCGGGCGTGGCCGAGGATCTTCAGGCGTGCCTGGCGCGGGTAGTCGACGAAGATCAGGGCAACGCGATCATCCGTCTGGAGATTTCCTGTGCTGATGTACTGTTTGTTTCCTCTGAAATCCGCGAAGGCGAGAGTGCCTTCGTCGATGACTTTGAGGAAGCCCTTGGGACCGCCGCGATGCTGCAGGTAGGGCCAGCCATTGGAGCCCGTGGTCGCCCAGTAAAAGCTGTCGCGCTGCCGCAGTAAGTCGATCTCCATGGAGGTGAGCTTGTCCTGCGGCGCACCCTGGGACTCCATGCGTTCGTACTGGCGGCGGCTGCCGTGTTGTTCCTGGAGTTTCTTGACGGCAGGGGTAAATGCGAGTCTGCCGAAGTTGTGTGCCATGGAAATACCTCGTTGGTTAGAGTCTTATGGTACTGGGCGGGATTTTGTTTTTCTTCCGAAGTGAACTCGGAACCGGCAGCCTCTGCATTGTCATCCCGTAGCAAATTTTGGTCATCCGTAGCAAAAATTCGTCATCCCATAGCAAAGCGGAGGGATCTGCTTTTATCTCCAATGGGGTCACCCGGTTTGTGGCGCTTTGCAGGACAGCAGATCCTGAGGGATGACGACGAAGAGGGCTTCCCGATAGATCCGGTTGATGCGCTATGCGCACGAAGCGCTCTAGCTAACCAGTTTGGCCGCTTCCTTTGCGAAGTAGGTGACGATGAAGTCCGCACCAGCCCTGCGGATGGAGAGCAGCGATTCCAGCATGGCGCGCTCCGGCTCTAGCCAGCCACGCTCGAAGGCGGCGTGGAGCATCGCGTATTCGCCGCTCACCTGATAGGCGCCTAGCGGTAGTTCGAAGCGATCACGGGCGGCGCGCAGGATGTCGAGGTAGGGGCCTGCGGGCTTCATCAGGAGCATATCCGCACCCTCGCGAATGTCGAGCTCGATCTCGCGCATGGCTTCGCGAACGTTGGCTCCGTCCATCTGGTAGCCGCGTCGGTCCCCGAACTGCGGAGCGGAGTCCGCCGCTTCCCGAAACGGGCCGTAAAAGGCCGAAGCGAACTTGGCGGCGTAGCTCATGATCGGAATGTCCTGCTTCCCGGCTGTGTCCATGGCAGAGCGCATGGCAGCGACGCGGCCGTCCATCATGTCGCTGGGGGCGATGATGTCCGCTCCTGCGACGGCCTGCGAGGCAGCGGTTTTCGCCAGCAAATGCAGCGAAAGATCGTTGTCCACGTGGAAATGGTCGCCGTCCGTCTGGACAACGCCGCAGTGGCCGTGCGAGGTGTACTCGCACAGGCAGGTATCCGCAATCAGCGTGAGCGAGTCGAGCGAACGGTCGCGCTTGATGGCGCGGAGGGACTGCTGCACGATGCCGTCTTCATACCACGCACCGGTTCCCTCTTCGTCTTTTTCGGATGGAAGGCCGAAGAGCAGAAGACCGCCAACGCCAAGCTGAACACACTCCGCTGCTTCTTTCATCGCCTCATCGAGCGAGAGATTGAAGACGCCGGGCATGGACGAGATCGGCTTGCGCACGCCTTCGCCAGGACAGATAAAGAGGGGGTAGATCAGCGACGAAGGGCGGAGATGCGTCTCGCGCACGAGCGATCGCATGGCCGCGGTACGACGCAAACGGCGCATGCGTGTGACGGGAAAGTCCATGCCTTCATTGTATGACCGCGGCTTGCGGGAGTTCAGTTGCGGGCGATGAGGTCGACCAGCGTCTTACCGCCGCTCTTGGTCACGTGAAAGATCTTGGTGTTCATATATCCCACGGCCGTGGCCACTGTGCGGACGGGGCTGTCTCCAAGCGAGGCTCCGCCAGCCTTGAGTTCCCGTGCGATCTCTTCGATCGACATCTTTTCTGCACGCTCGAAGAGGAGCGTCTGTACAGCCTTCCACACCTTCAGATTCACGTACTTTCCGGTGGAAGAGGGGCGCCGCGGCTGGACCTTTTCCCCGGCTAGATGGGGAGAAACGGGTGCCGGGAGAGGTTTCGCGGGTTTGACCTCCATCGGTGAGGCGGTCGGCTTTTCATACCTGCGAGCCTCTGCGGCAATCTGGCTCGCTTTAGAAAGAGCGTGTGCGGCGGCGGAGCGGGCATGGGCCTCGGCGGCAGCGGCCAGGGCGGAGTCCAGCGCTCTCAGGGTGTGCCGTAGCTGGCCTAACTCGACCTCCTTGCGGGCGATCTCTTGCGCCAAAGTAGATCGTATGTCCTCCGCTCGCTCCAAAGAATTTCCTCTTTCTCTGAAAAGTTTTGCACTCTGGCCGGATCTGAATGGCCAGAATACTTCCCGTTTTGGGCCGCTTCCTATCCCCTGTTCGTGTCATCTAAACGCGTAGAAGTACTGGAGAAAAGAAGCATGGAAAAAGTAAAACTCGGTTCGCAGGGCGCGGTCGTCTCCCGCATGGGACTCGGATGTATGGGTATGAGCGATTTTTACGGGGATCGCGACGACCAGGAATCTGCGGCCACTCTGCTTCGTTCGCTGGATCTCGGCGTCACGTTTCTGGACACTGCGGATACTTACGGCATCGGCGATAACGAAGAACTGATCGGCAAGACGATCAAGGGACGGCGCGACGAGGTCTTTCTGGCAACCAAGTTCGCCAACCGCCGCACCAAGGCGGAGCCGAACAAGTGGGTGATCGATGGCCGACCGGAGTGGGTGAAGCAGGCCTGCGACGAGTCGCTGCAGCGCTTGGGTATGGATTACATCGACCTCTATTACCAGCACCGGGTCGATCCGAACGTGCCGATTGAAGAGACCGTGGGCGCAATGGCCGATCTGGTAAAAGCGGGCAAGGTGAAGTATCTCGGCCTCTCCGAGGCTTCCCCGGCCACCATCCGCCGCGCGCATAAGATCCATCCGATCACGGCTTTGCAGACGGAGTACTCGCTCTGGACACGGGATGTGGAGGCGGAGATTCTGCCTACGACGCGAGAACTGGGCATCGGTTTCGTACCCTACAGCCCTCTGGGCCGCGGCTTCCTGACCGGGACGATCAAGAAAGAAGATCTGGTCGCAACCGATTCGCGCGCGACACGGATGCCGCGCTTTCTGGGGGAGAACTTCGACAAGAACCAGGTGATCGTGGATCGCGTGCGCGCCATCGCGGAGCGAAAGGGCGTCAAGTCCGGACAACTGGCGCTGGCCTGGGTGCTGGCTAAGGGCGAGGACCTTGTCCCGATCCCAGGAACCAAGCGCCGGAAGTACCTGGAAGAGAATGCTGCCGCCGCAGATATCGAGCTTTCGCCCGAAGACGTGGCTGAGCTTGAGGCCGCCGTACCGGAGGACGCCATCGCCGGAACGCGGTACGCCGAGGCAAACATGAAGTCCATCGACCAGACGGTCTAAAGCCGGAGAGCATGCCTGCCACGTCGACAACATGGCAGGCATTTTCCTCTTTTCAGCACAGTCCGTCCGTAACGGCTACCATCCAATAGTTGTGACACTTTCCGAAAATCTCTCGCCTTTGCACGAAATCAGCTCTGCCGCCCTGGAGTGGGAGCGCCTGCGCGCCCACCTGGCGGCCAAAACACAGTCTCCCCTGGGGCGCGAACGCGTCCTTACACGGACCCCCGCGCGCGATCTGGCCTGGGTGCAGCGCGAACAGCAGATGGTCGCCGAGATCCGCATCTTTCTCTCCGGCGGCGGAAGCTTCGGCTTCGGCGGTCTCTTCGACGCGCGCAGCCTTCTGGAGAAATCCCGCATCCCGAACGCCGCCCTGGAAGCGCTGGAGATCCGCAGCATCGCCGAGATGGCCGAGCAGATCGCCGACTGGCGCACCCTCATCACCGAACCGCCGGACATCGTCCGCGACAAGTGGCCCGGCGTGACGAACTACAGTTCCCCTCTGCAGACCGCGAACTTCTACGGCCTGCTCTCCCTCGTCAGCGGCAAGATCGAGGCTGACGGCTCTCTGAGCGACGACGCCTCGCCCGCGCTCCGTGGCATGCGCCGCGCGGCGCAGCGCCAGCACAAGGCGATTGAAGATTCGCTCCGCCGCACCTTGCAGCGCGTCACCGAAGAAGGCACCGTGCAGGATGCGCTCATCACCGTGCGCGGCGAGCGCTTTGTGATCCCGATCAAGACGGAGAACCGCAAGCGCGTTCCCGGCGTGGTGCACGGATCAAGCTCGTCGGGGCAGACGGTCTTCGTCGAACCTCTGGAGACCATCGAGCAGAATAACGAGCTCGTCCGCCTGCTGGAAGAAGAGCAGCAGGAGATTCATCGCATCCTCGTTGCGATGACTGCCGCCGTAGGACAGAACGCCGATGCCTTGCAACGCGGAAGCGAGATTCTCGCAGGCATGGACGAGCGTTTTGCCTATGCGCGCTTTGCCGAGAGCCTTCGCTGCGTTCGACCCGTCTTCACCGACGGCAAACCGAATGCCGAAGACCCGGCGCTGTCGCTCACGGACGCGCGGCATCCGCTGCTGGAGCTTCGCCTGCGCGAAGAGAACGCCAGCATCGTTCCGCTGACCATCGCTCTTCCGGGAGCGGCGAAGCAGCTCATCATCTCCGGCCCGAATACGGGCGGAAAGACCGTTGCTCTGAAAACCGTCGGCCTGCTGGCGCTGATGGCGCAGGCTGGTCTGCCCGTTCCTGCGAGCAAGGCGCGTCTGCCGATCTTTGGCGCGATCTACGCCGACATCGGCGACGCGCAGTCCATCGAGCGCAATCTTTCGACCTTCTCCGCGCACATCGTGAATGTGAACCGCATCGCGCGCGAAGCCGACGGACGCTCGCTTGTGCTGCTGGATGAGCTCGGTTCCGCGACCGATCCGGAAGAGGGAGCGGCACTCGCCGTGGCCATCGCCGGGCACTTCCTGAAGCTCGGCGCATGGACGCTGCTGACGACCCATCTCACCTCGCTGAAGATCTACGCCGCGAAGCACGAGGGCGTGGTGAACGCCGCCGTGGGCTTCAATGAAGAGACGCTCGCACCGACGTACGACCTTCGCCTCGGCGTCCCCGGTGCATCGAGCGGTATCAACATCGCGCAGCGGCTGGGTCTCGATTCTGCCATCGTCGCCTCCGCACGCGGCAACGTGACGACGCAGACGGCGGACATCGCTCGCTTTCTGGACGATCTTCACGCGCAGCTCACCGAAGTAAAAACAGAACGCGCGAACATCAAACTCCGCGAAGCAGAGCTCTTCAAGGAACGCCAGAAGCTCGAGTCCGAGGGCAAGCAGGAGCAGCGCAATCGCGCGCGCGAACTCGAAGGCAAGCTGGCTTCGCTGATGAAAGAGTTCGAGTACCAGATGCGCGAGACGGTGAAGTCCATCGAGGACAAGTCCGCGAAGACCAAGGCCGCGACCGAGGCGGACCGCCGCATCGCCCGCCTGAAGCGGGAGTTTCAGGAGAGCTTCAACTCCGTCGTGGTCGCGCATGTCTCCGGCGCAGACCGCAAGGACCCCGCAGCACAGCCGCACGTCGTTCGCGACGTCGCAGCCGGCGATATGGTCAAGCTGAAGTCGATGGGACGCGAGGCAAAGGTGGAGCGTGTGATCGACGCGAAGACCTACGAGGTCTCCATGGGCGGCATGAAGATGCGCATCCCCAAGGACGACATCGCGAGCGTGCAGAAGAAGATCGAAACGCCTGTACAGGCGGCGAATCGCAGGGGCGGCATCAACGTGATCGCGCGCGAGCCGGACACGATGCCCGGCGAGATCAACGTGATCGGCCGCACGGCGGATGAAGCGCGCGATGAAGTGGAACGCTTTATCGATCAGGCCTTCCTCGCCGGACGCCCCAGCGTGCGCGTCGTCCACGGCACGGGCATGGGCATCCTTCGACGCACGTTGCGCGATTACCTGAAGCGGCATCCGCACGTGGTGAACATCACCGAACCGCCGTACAACGAAGGCGGACAAGGAGCCACGCTGGTGGAGCTGAAGCAGTAGGGCTTTGAGAGGAGAATGAGTCCCTCGCTCTTGTTTGTCATCCCGTAGCGTAGCGGAGGGATCTGCTTTTGTGATCGCGCAAAGCGCGATTGGATGTACCTTTGGCACATGGCAAAGCAGATTTCTCCGCTCGCTTCGCTCGGTCGAAATGACGGTGCCGGAGCAGGATGTCCGTCATCTCGAACCTATACTTTCCCTCATCTCGACCCAGTAAATTTTCGTCATCTCGACCGAAGCGGAGAGATCTGCTTTTTCTAAAATCTCCGCAGGGTCTCTCTTCGAGTGAATGCGCTGCGTGCATAACCCATGTCCCAAAAGCGGGACATGGGGCACCCGGCTGCGTTCGCTTGGGTTGTATTTCTTCCTTTGTCATCCCGTAGCAGAGCGGAGGGATCTGTTGTCGTTATCCGTCCAGATCCGTAGGTGCACCAAAGAAAAAAGCAGATCCCTACGGGATGACAAAAGGAGAGCTTAGTTCAACGTCTCCATCAGTTTGTTGATGGTGGAGTTCAGGCTCTTGTCTGTGCGTCTCTGCTCGTCGATCTTGGAGATTGAATGCATCACGGTCGTATGGTGCTTTCCACCGAACTGGCGTCCGATCTCGGGCAGCGACGCCTCCGTCATCTGCTTGGCAAGATACATCGCAATCTGTCGCGGGACAACGATAGAGCGCGAGTTGTTCTTCTGCTTCAACTCCGAGACGCGCATGCCGAACTGCTCCGCCGTGACGCGCTGGATCGCCTCAATCGTGATCTTGCGTACCTGCGTATCGATGAACTGCTTCAGGCACTGCTGCGCCGTGGGCAGCGTGATCTCTACGCCATGCAGCGAGCACCAGGCCAACAGACGAACGAGGGCGCCTTCGAGTTCACGCACGTTGGTACGCACGTTCGAAGCGACGAAGAGCGCAACGTCGATCGGAAGTACAGTCTGTTCACTCTCTGCTTTCTTCTGCAGGATGGCGACCTTCGTTTCCAGATCCGGCGGTTGAATGTCCGCGATTAAGCCCCACTCGAAGCGCGAGCGGAGGCGGTCTTCAAAGTCCGCGAGCTCTTTGGGAGGCCGGTCCGAAGCGATGACGATCTGCTTCATACTCTCGTGCAACGCGTTGAAGGTATGGAAAAACTCTTCCTGCGTACGCTCTTTACCAGCAAGGAACTGAATGTCGTCGATGAGCAGGACATCGACCGTGCGGAACTTATCGCGAAAGGTCGTCATCTTGTCGTAACGAACAGAGTTGATCATTTCGTTCGTAAATTTTTCGCCGGAGACATACGAGATACTCGCGTGCGGATTGCGACGCTTCACTTCGTGGCCGATGGCCTGCATGAGATGCGTCTTGCCCATGCCGACGCCGCCGTAGAGGAAGAGCGGGTTGTAGGCCTTCGACGGACGCTCTGCGACGGCCTGCGAGGCGGCGTGAGCAAATTGGTTGCCGCTGCCGATGACGAAGTTGTCGAAGAGGTAGCGGGCGTTGAGCTGCGATGCTGTGTTCCAGTCGAAGCGAGCCTGTTCCGTGGTGGGTGCGGGCGGCGGCGGAGCGCCTCCCAGGCGGCCGTTGCGCGGCGACAGAGGCGCCTGCATGGAGTGCGAAGGCACCGGGGCAAAGCCACCGTCTTCGCGCGTCTTGGGGAGGCTGGGATCGTCCTGCGGCGTGACGAATTTCACGTCATCGATCTCGAGTTCAAGCTTGTCGATGGCCTCCTGCACCAGGTCCGCGTAGCGGTCGCCGATGTGCTGGAACTCGCTGGAGGGGATGCGCACGTAGAGGGTGCGGCCGTTGAGATGAGAGAAACGTGTTGGTTTGAGCCAGGTGTCGAACGACTGCCGGTTAATCTTTTTTTCGAGCGCTCCCAGGATGCGTACCCAGAAGTTCAGGACAACGGCGGGAGTCGGGACAAAGGACATCAGCTTGCTTCCTCTTGCACATCTACCCAGTACTCATGGCCCTATATCTTCGGTTCAGGCAACTGGAAATCCCGGCTCGGCTGTGGATAGCAGAGGGAATGCAGGACTTCCGTTGGGCTGGATGCGCTTTTACCGGCTGATCCCGTTGGGGAGGGGCCGAAGAAACGTCAGAGCGAAAATTGATTCAGGGACGACAGGAAAACTGAGGGACGTGCAATGCTTTCTATTCAAGAACGAGGTCGATAGTAGCACGTCGAAAAGCGCACTTTCTGTGCTTGCGGTGGCAATATTTTTCTCCTGACGCAGAGTTGCACCAAAGGTTGTGAAGGTTGTCGCACGATGGTAATGGGCTTTGAGATCTGTGGAATTTCGGGTAGAATCAATCACTGTGCCTCGGAGTAATTCGGCGGCGATCCAGAATCAAGATTTGAACGAGAGAGCATTATGCCGAAGAGAACCTTCCAACCCAACCGACGTCGCCGTGCCAAGACCCACGGATTTTTGACCCGCATGAAGACCAAGGCCGGTCAGGCTGTTCTGAATCGCCGTCGCGCCAAGGGCCGTCACAAGATCGCTGTCAGCGCCGGTTTCCGCGACTAGTTTTTCGGCTGTGCTGCCGCCGCTTCAACTTGTAAGCCAGATGCGTAACTTTCCAGATAACGAAGGCACATCCCCTGTGGATTCTGCCTTCGTTTTTGCGCGCCCGAAGACCGGCGACCCGGCGAAGCCATGGCGCGAGCGCCGCCTGCGCAGCCATGGCGACTATCAGCGCATGTACGCCGCGGGCCGGAAGCAGTTTGGCAAGCACATCAGCTACTTCTACGCCGTGCGGCAGCCGTCGGAGAACCCGCGCCACCGCGTCCATGTGGGACCCCGTGTGGGCCTTACCGTAGGCCGCGTCATGGGCGATGCGGTGACGCGCAATCGGATCAAGCGACGCCTTCGCTCCGCGGTGCAACTGCATCTCGGTCTCCTGAGCGGTCTGAACCTGGACGTTGCGCTGCACCCGAAGCGCGGCTTTGCCGACCTGGAGTGGAGCGCTCTGGAGCGCGATGTAGCTGTGATCTTCCGTGCCATCGCTAAAGCCGCGGGGAAGCCGCAGTGAACGTCCTCGCGCGCGCCTCGTTTGCAACGTACCGCAACGTACTTTCGCCGGTGTTGCACAGTTTTGGCCTGGGGGGATGCAAATACCGTCCTACCTGCTCGGAATACGCAGAAGTAGCTGTCTCGCGTTACGGACTTTTGCGTGGAGGATGGATGGGCCTGCGCCGTCTCGCGCGCTGTCATCCCTTTGCAAAGGGAGGGTTTGATCCCGTCCCATGACAAAACCCTTACGCGCAGAGACTGCGCTGGCCATTTACCATTCGTTAGGAGCGCGCATTCGCTTTGAGTGATCGCGATGCAAACTCCGAGAGCGCACGAGTACACCTCCCCGCATCGCATTGAGATTTTGTAGAACTCCGCGTGATGACGCGCGGAAGAAAGACAGGAAGTCTTTGGCAGAGATTAAGAACCCTAACCAGCAGGGCAGCGGCGGCGACATGAAGTCCATGCTGATCCCCATGCTTTTGATCGCCGGTGTCCTCGGCGGTCTGCAGTTCTATCGCTCGAAGCACACGCAGCCGCTGCAAGCGCCCGCTGCGCAGACGCAGACGGCCCAGGCCTCTGCGCCCGTTGCCACAGGTGCCGCTCAAAGTGCCGCTCCGCAGACTTCTGCGACGGTCGGCGCAGCGCAGGCCTCCCCCGTTGTCACGGCCACAACCGAGCAGACGACCATCATCGAGAACGAGCTCTATCGCATCGAGTTCACCAATCGTGGCGCCGAGGTGAAGAGCTGGATCCTGAAGCGCTACAAGGATGGCAAGGGTGTTCCCCTGGACCTCGTCCATGGTGGAGCCGCGCGCGAGTTCGGAGCTCCGCTCTCGCTCTACACATATGACAGCAGCCTGACCGCGCAGCTGCGCCAGGCGCTCTACGTTCCCAGCGTGACCGGCAAGCTCACCGCTCCGCAGGAACTTACCTTCACCTACAGCGCCAATGGCCTGGATGTGAAGAAGACCTTCCGCTTTGACGAGAGCTATCTTCTGCACGCCGATGTCGTCGCCAACCGCAATGGTTCTCCCGTGCGCGCTCTAATCGCATGGCCCGGCGGCTTTGGCGATCAGGACCAGGTCCTCGACTACAACGATTCGCATCTGGAGTCTTCCAGCCAAGGCAAGACGGACCACGTCGCCTTCGCCAAGGTCTCCGGCGGCAAGACGCTGGATGGCCCGCTGGATTTCGTCGGCGTCGTCGACAAGTTCTTTGGCGCTGTCTTCATCCCCGACAATCCGCAGACCGCAACGGCGGTCTCCCTGCACCAGACCATCGATGTGGAGAAGCTGAAGCGCGGCACAGCGATCACGTCCACGACGCCCACTGGCAAAGTCGCCACGGTTCCCATCATCGGAACGGCACTGGGTGATGTGAGCGGACACACGCAGGCTCGCATCTACGCGGGTCCCAAGTCCTACACCATTCTGCACACCATCAACACCGCTGGCGGAGAGACACTCGCTCCCATCGTGGACTTCGGCTTCTTCGGCGTCGTCGGCAAACCGCTCTTCTTCGCTCTGCACTTTGTGCAGGAGCATGTAGCCAGCAACTGGGGATGGGCGATCGTCGTCTTCACCATCCTGATCAACCTGGTCCTGTTGCCGCTGCGTATTCTCTCCATGAAGTCCGCTCTGAAGATGCAGCGCCTGCAACCGCAGATGGATGCGATCAAAGCCCGCTACGCAAAGTACAAGGTCACCGACCCCAAGCGCGGCGAAATGAACGCCGAGATCATGCAGTTGCAGAAGGACAACGGCGTGAACATGTTCGGCGGCTGTATCCCTACGCTGATCCAGCTTCCGCTGCTGATCGCCATGTTCAGCATGCTGCAGGAGGTCGTGGAGCTTCGCCAGGCACACTGGTTCTGGCTGCACGATCTCACCGCAGCCGATCCGTTCCATATCCTTCCCATCGTCATGGTGGTCTCGCAGTTCCTTGTGCAGTTCTACATGCCCAGCCCCGGCGTGGATCCGCAGCAGCAGAAGATGATGGCGTTCATGATGCCGGCGTTCTCCGGCTACATGACGTGGAACTACTCCTCCGGTCTGGCACTGTACTGGTGCATCGGCAACCTGATCATGATCGTGCAACAGTACGTCATGAACCAGTCGCCGCTGGGCCGCGAGATGCGTCAGATCGCAGCCAAGCGCGCGCGCCGCAAGACGCAGACGATTCAAGGCAAGCGGTAGAAGAGCATTGCTTCGCCCGTTCTCTTTCAACGCAAGTGAGGGCCTGCGATGAACGACCTGAAAGCAGCCGCGCAGAAGATCGTCGACTTTGTGAAAGTCCTGTCAGCGGTAGGTGGCCTGCGCCTGCGCTACCGTATCATCGCCGGTGGAGGCGCCGCCGATCCCGACGGCCTCGAACGGCGAGACATCTATGTGGAACTGGAGGGGCCGGATGCGCCCCTCCTGGTCGAACGCAATGGAGAAGTGCTGCGCGCTCTGGAGCAGGTAGCCTCGCAGATTCTGCGACTCGACCCCCTGGATCACGACCGCATCAGCTTCGACGCGGTTGGCTTCAAAGCCAACCGTGCGCGTGCGTTGAAGGAGATGGTAAAAGCAGGTGTCGCTTCCGTGCGCTCCACAGGAAAGCCCTACAGCTTTGCACCGATGAGTTCGCGCGAACGCCGCATGCTGCATCTCGCGCTCAAAGAGTACGAAGACATGCGCACCGAATCCAGCGGCGAAGGTTCGCGCCGCATGGTCGTCGTCTATCCTCTGGATTGGAAGAGCACGGATCGAGCGCGCGCGGCGGCCCAGGCCTTCCGACGCCGCTAAGGACTTCACCGATGGCAGAGGCTGCAACCCAGGAAACAATCGTTGCGATCTCTACACCGCCCGGTCGTGGCGGCATCGGCATCGTTCGGCTCAGCGGCCCGCAGGCTCTCGCCATCACGGAAAAACTTCTCGCTCTTGAGACTGCACTCGAACCTCGACGCGCGCGCTTCGCCCACCTGAACGACGAGGCCGGTCAACGCATCGACGACACCGTCGTCACCTTCTTCGCCGCACCCAACTCTTACACCGGCGAAGATGTCATTGAGATCGCCGCGCACGGCTCACCCGTCGTTCTGGAGTGGATCGTTCGCCGCGCCTGCAGCCTCGGCGCTCGTCCAGCGCATGCAGGAGAGTTCACCGAACGCGCCTTCTTTCGCGGACGCATCGACCTCACGCAGGCCGAAGCAGTACGCGACCTCATCGACGCACAGACCATCGAACAGGCATGCGTCGCCGCCGAGCAGGTCGGCGGATCGCTCGCGAAATGCATCCGCCCCTGCAAGGAGGATCTCGTGGCGCTGATCGCTCTGCTGGAAGCAGGCATCGACTTCGCGGAAGACGACATCGACGTCGCACCCTCCGCCCAGATCGAAGCACGCCTGCAAGCTGTCCTCTCTCCGCTCGAAGACCTGCTCGCCACCTTTGCCTACGGCCGCATCCTGCGCGAAGGCGTGCGCATCGCCATCATCGGCAGACCGAACGCGGGCAAGAGTTCCCTCTTCAACGCCCTCGCCGAACGCGAACGCGCCATCGTGACACCCATCGCTGGCACCACACGCGACGTCGTTACAGAACGCGTCTCGATCGGCGGCATCCCTGTAGAGCTGATGGACACTGCAGGCCTGCGCGACTCCGAGGACCTCGTGGAACAGCTTGGCATCGCCCGCTCCCGCGAAGCGCTCGCCGAAGCCGACCTCGTCCTCTTCATCGTCGATCTCCAACACGGCATCACCGAAGACGAACGCGAGACGATTACCAGCCTCGAAGGCCGCCCTCACCTCGTCGTAGGAAACAAGATCGACCTCGCCCCCCTGTCCGCGTCCGCCGACTTGGCCCTGATCCCGACCAGCGCCAACACAGGCGAAGGCCTCGACCACCTGCGCGAAGGACTTCTACAGCAACTACGCGGCTCACAAGACACCAGCGCCTTGCTAACAAACCTGCGCCAACGCGACGCTGTAGCACGCGCCGTAGACGCCCTCCACCGCGCCATCGAAGCCCTCCAAGCCTCCATCCCCCACGAGATGCTTCTCCTCGACATCTACGAAGCCCTGCGCGGCCTGGACGAACTCACCGGCACCACCACCGCCGACGAAATCCTGGGCCTGATTTTTGCAAAGTTCTGTATTGGGAAGTAGACCACTTTCAGGATGCATGTGCATCTACATGTCCAATGAGCATGCATGCTGGCGGAACGTTTCTGACATCGAATTACACTCCCGGAGTCAGACGCAAATCTTCATACGTGGGAGCCAATTTCCACGTCATACTAGATAGAAGAGTTGAATGGCACTTGCGGCCCTCTGATTTTGAACAGTACCTTTAGATGCGAACTGCGGTTCCTAAGTTAAAGGCGGCGCTTGTTATTGCTGTCGATAGAGCGGAGAGAATGATACTAAAGTCATTTCTAAACAAACAGGCGTACGTCACCGGTTTTCAGCCCGCAATTCTTGTCAAATCGCTCTTAGCTGTTCCCACATATCTCAGAGACATGCGGGCGTATAGATCGATGAACGATCTAATATCGTTTCGATTCACAATGCGGGATGCTTTTCCCATTCTTACGGATATGAATTCGGGCGCTGGCACTGTGGGAGGACACTATTTTCACCAGGATTTGTGGGCCGCCAGAAAAATCTTCGCAGCACGCCCCGCAGAACACTTTGATATTGGATCACGTATGGACGGATTTATTGCCCATCTGCTGGTGTTCATGCCCGTAACTGCCGTGGATATCCGACCGCTCACAAGCGAGATCGAAGGTTTGAACTTCTTCCAGGATGATGCCAGCGAATTGAGAAACCTGGCGGACAACAGCGTCGGGTCTTTATCCACGCTCCACACTGCGGAACACTTCGGTTTAGGACGCTATACCGATCCGATTGATCCACTGTCTTGCTTCAAATTTATGGCGTCACTACAAAGAGTACTGGCTCCAGGTGGAAGGCTCTACTTCTCTGTTCCCGTTGGACGCGAACGTGTTGAGTTTAATGCTCACCGCGTTTTTGATCCTGCGACGATCCTGCGAAGCTTCCCTCGACTCGACCTTATCTCCTTCTCTTTTGTGGGTGATGACGATCTCTTCTATCAAGATCGCGATCCTTTAAAGCTGCCTACGAGCGAGATGGCTTGCGGGCTCTTTGAATTTACCAAGCGAACAAATTGAATGCAGATCGAGCCTCATGATCCAGAGGAGTTTGACCAGCCAATCGATGGCCTTGGAGTATCACCCGCCGTCCAGGTAGCACAGTCACGTGCAAGCCGCATCCTGCGCGTGATAACCGGTTTCCTCCTTGGACAGGGAGCTGCGCAGGCCATCAACATCCTCTCTGGTCTTTTACTTGTTCGCTTCCTCAGCGTAGAAGCGTATGCACAGTTCGGGGTCGCTACCGGGTATCAAACGGTTTTTTCCATTTTGATGGACTCAGGGTTGAGCGCAACGATCATACCTTTGGTGGGGAATCGTAACCAAGACCGCGCGGTCATCGGAAAGTATGTTCGTGCGGCGCGTCACCTCAGGAATCGTATTTTTTGGACATTGACCCCCTTTGCCACAGCGGCCTTTTTTGCGACGATCCAGAAGCATCATTGGGGGTGGGGAGTCCAGATTGCGCTTCTGGTCTCCATTCTTGTGACACTGTACTCGGGGGGTGTGGTCGCGTTTTATTCGGCGCCTCTCCTACTCTTTGGCAAACTTCGCGAATACTATGTACCGCAGATTGTTTCTGGCGGCAGTAGGCTTTTAGCCTACGTCTGCTTCTCCTTTTGCGGCGCACTGAATGCATGGACCGCTGCCGGTCTAGGTGCTCTGAATGTAACTTTGAATGGGAAACTCATTCGCAAGGCCAGCCTCCAATGCTTTGACTGGCCAGAGAAAGAAGATCCCGAAGCCGATCGAGAGCTTTTGCGTTACGTTCTCCCCGCCACTCCTGCCATTCTTTTTTCAGCATTTCAATCACAACTAACCTTATTTTTAGTGAGTATCTTTGGTAGTACGCTCTATATTGCGGAAGTAACCGCTCTCAGCCGTATCGGGACTTTATTCACTGTCCTAATGACCTTTAATTCGATTGTCGTTGAACCTTTCATCGCACGCCTCAGCCGGCAACGTCTAGCGAAATACTTCATCGGCTTTATCTTGATTGCTCTCCTTGCCTGCTCTCCATTTGTCATCGTTGCCTTTCTATGGCCTGGTGCTTACCTGCTTATACTCGGAACGAAATATGAAGGGTTGCGGGCTTCAATAGGTTGGTATGTTTTCTCGGCATATATGAATTTCATTTCGGGATTGATCTGGATCATGAACAGGGCCAGAAAGTGGGTTTTTTGGAGCGGTTCAATTCTCGAAGTGGCTTTACTGCTTGTTGTTCAGATCGCTTTTCTTATACTGGTCGGCGTACGAACGACGCAGCAGGCAGTCTTCTTTTCAGTGGTGTGCAGCGGATGCTATCTGGTTGCACACGGGTACGTTTCCATTCGCGGCTTCGCCAAGGCCTGGGACGAGGAAGCATCATCTGGAGATCCATTGGCAGACACTGCCTAAAGTGAAGGCTTCACCTACAGTTGGATAGGTAGAGGCGCAGGCATCGTGCTTTTGCAGCGCCAGAAGATTGCTGTTCGTGTAGTGAATTTGGAGGGGCAAGTTTATTCGATGAACGTCTTCAGCAAACAACTCAGCGGGCTTGGTAATCAACTCTTTCAGTACGCCGCAGGTCTCTACTTTGCTGAGAAATACAAGGGCAAGCTGTTTGTGATTCAAGAGCCGGTGGAAGGGACGCTCTCACATGGCAATTACAACCGTCCGTTTCTCCTTTCGCGATTTCAGATCACGTCCCCGATTCGTCCGAAGAATCGATTGGATCATCTGATGCTTTCACTGGGACCCCGCGGACTTAAAATAAGCGCACCCCTGAAGGCCCTGGGGCGCATTGCGGTCCGACACGAAACGAGAGAAGAACGCTATCACTTCATCGAAGATTTGGAGTTTTCACCGGGCACCAGAACACTCTACCTCTCCGGCTACTGGCAGACCTACAAATACGCTGAGTCCGTCGCTCTAAAACTTCGCCAGGAGTTTCGACTACAAGAGCCACCCCAGGGGAACAATCAAAGGCTGCTCGAACAGATTGATGCAGCTCCCGTCTCCGTCTCACTCCATGTGCGGCGCGGGGACTATACCCTGGCTGCGGAAGGAAACATCGCTCTTCCGCTCGACTATTATCACCGTGCCATCGATCTCATTCGCCAGCGCTTCGAGAATCCCCTGTTCTTCATCTTTTCGGATGATATTGAATTTGCCCGCGCGAATCTGCCAGCTGGCATGCGGCAGGTGTTCGTCGAAGGCAACGACGATTTCTCCTCCCAGGAGGATCTGCGGCTCATGAGCGCCTGCCAGCATCACATCATCGCGAATAGTAGCTTCTCCTGGTGGGGAGCCTGGCTAAACCCAGGCTCGGAGAAGATTGTCGTCGCACCCCGCCATTGGCTGCTTTCGCCAGAAAGTGCCTTCCCCGACCTGCTTCCGCCGACATGGCACGCACTTGATTCGCTGCGCAGCCGTTAACCCATCCGATTGATTCGTCCTTAGCCCATGCTTTTTCGGGACGTGGCTTATGAAGTGCATTCCGTCGAGGATACAGCCCGCCAGTTGATGATCTGCGGACACGGGACGCCCATCCTCCTCGTAGAACGGCGTGATATCGTGCTGCCCATCCGAGTTGTACGGCACTGGTTGGTGACCGGCCATGCCAGTCTTCAGCAAAAGAGGCGATTGTTATTGTTATTTAAATCCCAACGCGGTCTGGATCTCATCCAGCTTCTGAAGCTGTTCAGGCACGCGACGGAGACGTTCGAGATACAGTTCAACAAGACCCCAGCTCACCCCCAAAAGGAACCCAAAAGCGCCGAAGCCCAACGCTAACAGCTTCCTCGACGGGCCCGATTTCTTATCTGGAGGGATAGCGCGATCCACGATCTGCAGTATCGGTGCAGACTTTGCCTCATCCAGCTTCGCAGCTTCACTTTGTCTCGTTAACAAATTGAAGAGCGTCTCGTGAACCTTCAGCTCTCGGGCCTGACGCTCGTACTGCAGCGCGGCCTCGGGCAACTGGCCCCCGGGAATCTGCAACTGCCCAGGTTGCATGGATTGCTGACTCTTCTCAAGCTCGGCCACATGTGACTTGGTTGCTGCGATCTCTCGCTGCAGTCGGATCACTTCAGGATTCTCCTCGCTTGCATAGGCCTCGGCCGACTGCAGTGCTACCTCTCGCCTTGCCAAATCTGCCCGTGCTTGGGCAATGGCGTTGATGATCGAAGCAGCCTGCCCGCTGAACTGAATCACACCTGTCTTCTGCTGTATGTTTCGGAGCGCTTCTTCAGCATTTGAGAGAGCCTGTTTCTCTTCTTCGAGACGGCGTTCATAAAAACTGATCCGCTGCGAGGCCTCGCTCACCTCAAGCTTGGAATTCATGTCGTAAAGCTGATCCAGATAGCTATTAGCGATATCGCTTGCCACTTTCGGATCTATGTCTTTGACACTAAGGTGGATAAGATTGTCTTTGCCCGACTCGAAGATACTGTGTCTTTGGAGAGCAACCTCTGTATCGAAAAGAGTTTTCGTCTTATATCGCTGACGCAGATTGCATGCGGCGATGACATTGTCGGCGACTGTCCGGCTCTCGAGGATACCTATGTACATATCCGCCGGACTCTTCAGCCCGAACACTCCCCCTCCCAAGCCCGCCGCGGCGGAGAGTGAACCTCCCGGTTGCCCCAAAAGAGCAGCCGCCGAAGACGTTGACTGCTGCGGTGGGAGGATCGTCGCGGTAGCAGTGAACGTAGGCCTGAGGACAAGGCTCAGAACAATTCCAACGGCCAGGCCGCCGACGGTCAGCAGTATGACCCGTCGCTTGGTCCGGGCGAGTATCAAAAGCAGGGTCAGGAGATCGATGCGATTCTCCGTCGCAGTGAAATACAAGGGCTGCGTTGTCACAGCATTCCGGTCATCAATGTAGGATGGCATAGGGCAGAGGTGTCGTAACCTTCGTCGCCCGCAACGTTCGGGACATTCTATACTTATACTACGTTGCTGCAACCCTCGGAATCGCCTGAGCCTGATTCAACGAACGTCTGAGATTGATAACCAAACGCCTGAATGACCAATGATATGGCTACGATCGAAGGTACTCTCAGCCGGCCCAGTCGGAATGCTTTTCTGCGTCGTTACGAAAAGTTCTTTTTTCTGACTGCGGTTTTCGTCTCCGCATTGCCGGGATTCGCTCCACTGAAGTTAGTCGTAATCATGGCCCTCTGGTGCTACCTATTGATAGGTGACAGTTTCACCATCGCTGCCGCACTGTGGTTCGTGTCGGTATTGCTCAATCTCCTGCTGGGCGCCCAGGTCGGTGCCGTCTTCCAGGAAGTCCCACTGAACGACGTCACCAACCACCTCCTTCGATTGCTCGTTTTCTTTATCTGTCTTGGGATAGGCAGCTACACGGCGAATCGATATTCCTTCTCGCAAAAGAGGCTCGACCAGCTCATCTTCATTATCGCCGTGGGTTTGATGGTTTTTAAACTCCTCATCGTTGGCGCTCTCTTCGCAGGCATGCCTTTGGCGCGCGTTCAGGAGATCTTCGGGTTCGACACGCCAACATCCGATATCGGCCTCGGCTTACAAAGACTTCAATTTCCTTCCGACATCGTCGCTCCCTTCCTAATCGCATGTTATGTAGGTGGGGAGAAGAAATGGAAAGACGGCGTCCTGTTATTTTGCGTCGCTGGCGTCATTCTGCTTAGCTTCTCACGTTATCTGTTTGGCTTTTATCTGCTGGCCACCTTTCTGCGTGCGTTCTGGATCAAGAAAGCTGACCTCATCACTGTACTGAATGTCATTATGTCCGTTGCGTGCGTGATTGTCCTTTTCGAGAGCATCCTGGCTCGATTCGCCAGTGCAGAGACAACAGCCTCGGATCAGATTCGTGTCGACCAGATTCACTATTTGAAGATAGCCATCAAGAATTTTCCACTTCTTGGCACTGGCCTCGGTTCGGAAGCTCACGATTACCTGCGCAGCGAGAAAACCCCCTATTTCTACGAAGCACAATGGTATGCAACGACCATGCAGATGGGATTCTTCGGTGTCTTCTGGTACGTGGTCAACATCCTGCTAGCTCTCTATGTGCCACTTCGCAAAAATTACATCACGTTCACCGCAGTTTTTCTGATGTGGGTGTTATCGGGTTTTACTAACCCGTTTCTCACAGCCCTCGGAAGTGCCTTCGGCCTCACCATACTTCTTCTCCGATGCAACGGTGCGCAAGCGCAACGATCGCCGTCTGCTACCATCGCCTGAGTCAGCATCCCTTGTGGCGAAACCTGTCCCCATGCGTCAACTTGCAATTAACATTGTTCGTTATAACCAGGAGTTCTCTCTGCTAGAGCGCTCGATTCAGGCTGCGCTCAACCAGGATCTAGAGGACTTTGAGGTTGTTCTCACCGAGAATGGTTCCTCGGACTCCGTCAAAGACCTCCTTTTACACCGCTTCGGGTCTGATGCCCGCTTTCGGTATAGAGAGAACGCTTCGAATCTCGGATTCGCCGGCGGACATAACCGCTTTATCTATACTGCCAACGCTGAATTTGTTCTTCCGCTCAACCCGGACACTCAGCTTTCACCGAACTACGCACGCACTGTTCTTGCCATATTCCGTGATCCTCGCGTAGCGGCTGCAGAGGGCAAAATGCTCAAGCCCGTGCCTCTTCCTGACGGTCGATACATTCTCGATGGCACCGGCATGTCCCTCACCCGCGCTCGCAGAGCAGGAGAAAGGGGGCAACTCCAGATCGACGAAGGGCAGTTCGACCAAAGTACCGATGTTTTCGGAGTTTCAGCTACTGCGGCTATCTATCGCACCAGCTCGTTGCAACACATCAAGCATGGCGAGGCAGAGTACTTCGACGAGGACCTATTCACCTATTGGGAGGACCTCGATCTCGCGTGGCGGTTGCGGCTCGCCGGCTTTGAGTGTCGTTACGTTCCTGGGGCGATCGTCTACCACTCACGTTCTGCCAACCAGAGTAAAGATGGTTTTGCTCGCATCGGGGCCTTTGTGGCCAACACGCGAAGTTTGCCCCTTCGCGTCCTGCAATGGGACTGGCGCAATCATCTCCTGACTATTATCAAGAACGACTTCGGCTTCAGCTTATTACGAGATCTGCCTCGCATCGCAGTTCGGGAATTCGCTTATTTGTCTTACCTGTGTCTCGTCCGTCCCCGGATCCTCTTAGCAGTACCGGAGTTCTTCCGGCTCCTGCCGAGGATCCTTCGCAAAAGGAAGCTCGTGCAAAGCAGCCGTGCAGTTTCGTCCCGCCAGATGGGGCAGTGGTTTGAAAGCGCACGACGCTGAGCTCCACAAAGAGCGGGCGCGCGATTGTCAATCGAAAATATCAATTCGCATTTTCTATCTAGCCGCGTACGGGTGGAACGATGGCGCCGCAGAAGCAATGTCCAACAAAACTGCGCCATTTGCTAAATGCAGATCCGCTGACTCCTGGACGCGATGAGGCATGTCTTCGAATTACGAAGTTTTTCCGATATGTCGAATTTATCGCAGCACTGTCACACTTTCCGGCTCATGACTGCGAGGTTGAAAGATCCGAACTGGACGACGCTTGGCTATCAACCGATGTTAGGTTGTATCCTCGAATAGGGGGACCTGCCAGCCAGCACGGCGTCGGATTACGCGTCTCCCTGTTCCCATATATGGCGACGGCACAATTACTCAGGAGGCTTTGTGAGCAATATTAGCGGCTCATCAGGCGGTATAACCGTTGTCGTTCCAACGTACAACCGTCTGGATACGTTGCGTCTCTGTCTAAAGAGTCTGGAAACGCAGACGATTACACGCTTCAGTGTAATCGTCGTCAACGACGGTTCAACTGATGGTACTAAGGCGGCACTAGCGGACATTCTGAAGACGTCGCCTTTGGAACTGCGTGTAATTCACCAGGAAAATGCGGGCCCTGCGCGAGCGAGAAACATCGCGATCGAGCAGATCTCGACTCCGCTCTGCCTTTTGATAGGGGACGATATTCTGGCTGCGCCTGGTTTACTTGAAGCTCATATGCGGTTTCATCATGCAAACCCAGACCTCGGAGAGGTGGGCCTCGGTTGGACAAAGTGGGATGAGATTCACCAATGCATTACGCCCTTTATGAGCTGGTACGAAAAAATTCAGTTCAGTTATGGCCGTCTAACTGCCGGGTACCCGCCGACATGGCAACACTTCTACACAAGCAATCTTTCGTGCAAAACGAACCTGCTGAAGGCAAACCGCTTTGATGAAGGTTTTAAAGCCGCTGCCTGGGAAGATATTGAGCTTGGTTTCAGATTATCGCAATCCGGTAAAGCCACTGTAACTTTCCTTCCGGATGCGATCGCTACGCATGTGCATCCTACAACCTTCTCGCAAGCGATAAAGCGAATGCAGACGCTCGGAAAGTGGGAACGGGTCTTTCACCAGATATGGCCTCAAGCGCGTGTCTTACAGAACAACTTCAAGAGCAGGCTCTGTGCCCTTCTTGCCAAACAGCCGTTACTACTAAGCGCTCTTGCGGCGATGGCCCAACACATCAGGCCAGGCAAAATTCATGTAATGCTACTTCGAAGTTATTCTGAACGTGGCTATCTTGAAGCCAATAAGTAAAATGATCAGGTTTATGAGGAGATGCCGGCTTCAAAGGGGAGAGATCGGGTAAGCGCGCAAACTGACGCTCTTATAACGCGAGATCTCCAAACACGCTTCTCCAGCCCTTTCCAAATTCCGAATACTGCGGATAAGCGGAGAGAGCCCATAAGGCCCGAACAGAGCGCGGTCGCGAGATGATAGCAGCACGGACGCTTAGATAGTGCGTACGCCGTTCCACCGCAGAGAGCGCTTCTCGGGAGCGTTCTGTTGCGAGGTTTCCTATCTCCCCATGTAGGACCTGCAACTGTTGGATCTCCTTTTCCAAAAGGCCAACCATTTGCGCTGCCGTCCGTCCTCTCAGCAGTTCTCCGGTCGACGGCATACTGACTCCCACCTGATTGTTGGCGTGGATCCGGTAGTCAATCAGGGGAAGTGGAATGCCCACAAGCTTCGAGTGGATCGCGAGCTTCCAGGTCATAAACGCGTCGTGGATCCAAATCGGCGGAATGGAGGTGAAGTGTTTTCGCATCTCCGATCGAAACATGAGGGTTGCGCCTGTGATGAAGTACTGCTTCTTCAGCACCTCAAACGGACAGTCCCGCCCTAATTGCGATTGCATCTCCTTCGTGTAACCAATCGAGTCCCAAAGAGAATGCCCGGTCCGCCGCGATCGATCGTCGATTAGTTCGCCATCGCTGAAGACTCCCCCAATCACCGGGTCCCGCTCCAAGACTTCACTCAGTGCCGCAAGCTTCCCGGGTCTCCAGACATCGTCCTGGTCGCTCAGCGCGATCATGTCTCCTTCGCAAAGGTGAATTGCTCTGACAAAGTTTTGCGTCGACCCAAGATTTTTCTTATTTTGTAAAACCCTCACCAGGAAGGGCGCGGTTTCCGCAAACTTCTTCAGGATCGCAACTGTCGCGTCCTTAGACGCGTCGTCACAGACAACGATCTCGTCAGGCTTTCGTGACTGATTGGCGAAACTTTCCAGCTGCTGCTGGATGTAGCTCTCTCCGTTATACGTGCACATAGCAACTGAGATCTTCATCTTGTGGGCGATCAATCCTGAATAGATTCACTTCGCGCGAGAAAAGTCTTCCATCTCTTGCGCATTTGGAAAGGATAGCTATTGTCAAACTTATCTCGACATCCATCCATGTTCGCGCGCAAGAGGACTCTAAATCTCCGCCAGCGATCGCTCCTATCGATAACAAGGATTGCACCTGCAGCGAGTAAAAATCTCCGTAATGGCAACAAATAGCGACTGAGCCCTTTGCCGTGTGCTCGGTAGGCGATCACATAATTACGGTGACCGTAGTATTCGAAGCAGTAGTCATGAAGATCCTTCGGGAGATAGTTGAATCCAAAATAGCTCTTCGGGGTGATCTGCCGGGCCTGCTCTTTGTGAACCACCCTGCTGCTCTTCGCCAAAGCGATCTCCCCAATCTCACGAAGACGCATACAGTATTCCAGGTCATCGTTGTGAATGAAGAACTCCGGTCTTGGAAAGCCAATCTTCTGCACGGCGGCGCTGCGAATGAGAACTCCCACAAAAGAGGAAAACTTAACTCGGGGATAGGCGGTCGACTCGTCGTTCTGTTTCGGCAACATGCGTAAGCCATCCAGTGTCTCGTTGCCAAGAACATCGAGCTTTTGATTCGCGATGGCGACCACTTCGGTATAGGCCTTGAGCGGTTCCATCAGACGAAGTGCATCCTGTTCTGGCTCTGTATCGTCATCCATCAGCCAGATCCAGTCATATCCAGCTTCAAATGCAGACCATACGCCATGATAAAAGCCCCCCGCGCCACCACCATTCACTGGCAGACGGATATACCGGATCTGCGGTGCGTCGAGATAGCCATTCTCCTGTAAGTAGACATCTGTTCCGTCAGTGCTCGCATTATCCACGACGTAGATGGCATCCAACGGCAGTGACTGCCGCATCAGTCCGTCCAGGCATTCAGTCAAGAGCTTCTTGCGGTTGAACGCAACCACGACCGCAGCATTGGTCGAGGCCATCACCCTTGCCTCTTGGCTCGCTCATAAAGCGTCAACGCACTGGCCACTACCTGGTCCATGTTGTAGTAGCGATACTCCGCCAGCCTGCCGATGAAGGAAGTGTTCTTTTCAGCCTCGGCCAACTCGCTGTACTTGCGATAAAGCGCCAGGGTCTCCGGCGTCGGAATCGGATAATAAGGATCTCCCTCCGCCATCGGATACTCGCGAACAATTGATGTTCCCGCGTGAGTCTGCCCCGTCAGATGTTTGAACTCCGTGATCCTAGTGAACGAAAAGTCATTCGGATAATTCACTGTTCCCACCGATTGAAACTGCAGCCGATCTGAAAAATGTTCATGCTCAAAAGAGAGCGAGCGATAAGGCAGCTTTCCAAACCTGTGATCGAAGTAGGAGTCGATGGGACCGCTGTAAAAGACCTTGTCGGCCTGCATCTTGTCTTTCACGCGCGCGAAGTCCGTACCTAGCTCCACGCGAATGTTGGGATGGCTCAGCATTCGTTCGAACATCTTCGTGTAACCTTCGGCAGGCATCTTCTGGAAATCATCGGTGAAATAGCGGTCATCGTCATTCGTTCGTACAGGAATCCGGCCTGCTACCGCGGGACTCAGTTCCGACAAATCAAGGTTCCACTGTTTCTTTGTATAGCCACGGAAGAACATATCGCAAAGCTCTCGCCCCACGTTGTTCAGTACAACGTCCTCACTGTTCAGTACAGGCGTTCTAAGCGTCCGTACACTCTCAAGGTACCGTGCCACACCCGCTTCATCCAGATTGAAGCCATACAGGCGGTTGATCGTCGTCCGGTTGATGGGAACCGGGTAAAGCTCAGAGTTCACCGACGCAAGCACCTTGTGCTCGTAAGGTCTCCAATCGGTAAACCGTGAAAGGTAATCGCTGACCAGCGGCGAGTTCGTATGGAAGATGTGTGGACCGTACCGATGCACGAGAACACCCGCGCCATCAACTTCATCGAAAGCGTTTCCGCCTATGTGTTCACGCTTCTCAACGACAACGACGGATCTTCCTTCTGCGGCATGACGCTCCGCAATGACCGCCCCCGCAAAGCCCGCTCCAACCACTAAAATGTCTGTTTTCAAGGTATAAGTTCAATCAAATGAATTGCGCTTCGTCGCCATTTTCCTTGCCCTATTCTATAGCTTTTGTCTTACGGCGACTTCGGAAATCGGATCCGTTCCCGGGGAGTCTGAAAATCTTACATCAGCAACTAACGATTAGCCGTTGAAGCGGTTGGCATGGTCCTTATCGTTGAAAATTTCGGACTTCACGGTGATCAACATCCTCGCGATCAACCGGGAGTCAGCGAACTCTGTCACGCGTGACACGGCAGGCTATCATGCGTCCGAACGTTCAGATCACTGAAGACCTGCGAGGGTGCAGCTTTGGACACGACTAAGCATCATCATCCTCCCCGCATTGGAGCCGATTACTTCTGGCTACAGAGCCGCCGTGGTCACTCCGTGGATACGGCCGTTCAACATGTATGGTGATATACAGAAATACGCTGGAGGCTGGAACCCTAGAGTGGAAAAACGAGCCTTGATCTGTGGTATCTCCGGGCAGGATGGTGCTTATCTTGCCAGACTGCTCCTCGAGAAAGGGTACGAGGTGTGGGGAACTTCGCGAGACGCGGAGATGGTTTCCTTCGACAACCTCGAGTTTCTCGGCATCAGGGACCGCGTCCATCTGGTTTCGCTGAACCTCCGCGACGTCGGTGGCATCATCAGTCTCTTCCGCCGCGTCCAGCCGGACGAGTTGTACAACCTGGCCGCGCAAAGCTCCGTTGGCCTCTCCTTCGGGCAGCCGTATGAGACCTTCGAAAGCATTGCATTGGGCGGGCTCAATCTCCTGGAATCCGTGCGCCTCACCGGGCTTCCCGTCCGGCTCTATAACGCGGGATCGACCGAGTGCTTTGGAGAAACGGGTCTCGAACACGTCGATGAACGAGCGCCCTTCAACCCACGCAGCCCCTATGCCGTGGCCAAAGCCGCCGCTCACTGGATGTTCAGCAACTACCGCGAGGCTTATGGCATGTTTGCCTGCACCGGCATGCTCTCCAACCATGATTCTCCCCTCCGCCCCAAGCGCTTCGTCACACGGAAGATCATCCGCTCTGTGGCCGAGATGGCGCGCGGAAATGGAGCTACGCTGTCCCTTGGAAACGTGGACATCGAGCGCGACTGGGGATGGGCACCGGACTATGTCGATGCCATCTGGCGCATCCTGCAGCAGGAGAAGCCGGAAGATTTCATCATCGCAACCGGCGTCTCCGCCACGCTGAAGGAATTCGTCCGCACAGCCTACGAGCTCATCGATGAGGATTGGCAGGAGCATGTCACGGTGGATAGCAGCCTCCTCCGGCCTTCGGAGATTCTCCATAGCCGAATGAACCCGGCTAAAGCCCACTCGCACCTTGGCTGGCGCGCGGAGCACACGATGAAAGAGGTCGTCCGCGCCATGTTTGAGGAAGAGCTCCATCGGCTCGACGAAGAAGGCAGGAAGTAAGAAGGCCTCTACCTAGCTCTCCGCAACGGGCAGCGAGAAAGTAAAGACCGAGCCGTGTCCCGGCTGGCTGGTGACGGTGATCCTGCCTCCATGCGCTTCCACGATGGCGCGGCTGATTGCGAGTCCCATGCCCGTCCCCGGAACACTCCCGGCCTGGGAGCGCGCGCGGTAGAGGCGGTCAAAGATCAGTGGTTGCTCGTCAATCGGTATACCGATGCCGCGATCTGCCACGCTGGTTAGCACTTCATCCCCCTCCTGTGCGGCGGAGAGGAAGATCGGCGAGCCCTCCGCCGAGTACTTGGCTGCGTTGTCAAGCAGGTTGCAAAGCACTTTGACGATCACTTCAATGTCCGCCATGACCGGAGGCAGCGGCGGCAATGAAATCTGCAGCGGATGCGTCTGTTCGACATGGGCGCACGTTTCCCGCGCGTGGGCGATGGCGACCTCCATGCTCACGGGGGCGAAGGTCATGTGTACCTCGTTCGCCTCCAGCTGCGCCATCTCGACGGCCTGCGAGACGAGGCGGTTCAGGCGATCGCTCTCCTCATCCACAATCGTCAGCAGCTCAAGACGGTCGGCCTCGCTCAGGTTGTCATTGGAAAGCAGCGTCGTTGCGGCGCCCTTGATCGAAGTGAGAGGAGTCCGCAGCTCGTGCGTGATGGAATCCAGCAGCAGCGTGCGCAACCGTTCGCTCTCTTTCGCCGCTTCGCTCTTCGCAACGTTCTCCAGCGCTTCCACACGGTCGAGCGCAATGGAAACAAGGCCGCCCATGGCCTGAAAACTATCCTCCGAGAGTACGACGCCACGCAGCATCAGAAGGCCGCGCGGACGCACTCCACTGCGCAGAGGGATGCGGATCTCGTCGCCCGGAATCTTCTCCGGGCCACTGAGCGTCAGGGCGATCTGGCGCAGATGCACGGCATCAATCGTCGCGGTGGGGCGCTGGCCCGACTGGTAAAGCCTGTCTCCCTGCAGAAGGAAAAGGGCAACGGACTCCGCCGAAGAGACACCCGCGATCACCGAAGGCAGAGTATTCACAAGCGCCGCCACGTTCTCCGCCTGAAGCAGTTCGCGGCTGAGCGTGAGCAGAATCTCAATCTCACGCTGGCGTGCACGCGCGTCTTCTGCTTCATCGCGCGCGCGTTGTGATAACCGGCTTCCGATCACACCAGTTGCGAGAAAAGTCCCCAGGGCAAGCCAGTTTTGCGGATCGGAGACCGTGAAGGTATCGACCGGCGGAAGGAAGAAAAAATTAAAGCAGCCGGCCCCAACAATCGAAGCGCCCACGGCATAGCGCAAACTGAACTTTGCGGCCAGCACCAGGATCAAAAGCACCAGTGTGAGCGCAACTGTGGTCGGATTGACGTGGAGCCACCGGCTATAGACGAGTACAATTCCGGCCAGAGCCAGAGATGTGATCGTCCAGCGAGTGATCGCAACGGCACGCTGCGAGTTCATGGGAGTATCTTACGGTGTCGGACGAAAAGAGAAAATCCGCGGAAGACTGGCTGCTTGCCACAGAGACGGAAAAGAAGCTCGGACGCTTCAAAATCTTCCTCGGATACGCGCCGGGCGTAGGCAAAACCTTCAGCATGTTGAGCGAGGGAAACCGACGACTGAGTCGCGGAGAAGATGTCGTCGTCGGGATCGTGGAGACCCACGGGCGCAGCGGCACGGCGGAGCAGGCAGCGAAGCTGGAGCAGGTGCCGCGGCGCGAGATCGACTACAAAGGCACCCTCTTCGACGAGATGGATGTGGACGCAATCCTCGCCCGCGCTCCGCAGGTCGTCCTCGTCGATGAACTCGCACACACCAACGTGGTGGGCAGCCGCTTTGCCAAGCGCTACGAAGACGTTCTGCTTCTACTGGAAAACAACATCGACGTGCTCAGCACCGTGAACATCCAGCACGTGGAGAGCCTCACGCCGCGTGTGCAGGCGCTCACGGGCATTACCGTCCGCGAAACCGTGCCCGACTGGGTACTCGACCGTGCCGACGAGATCATCATCAACGACGTCACCCCCGAAGCTCTGGCCACGCGCATGCGGCGCGGCGATATCTATCCGATGGAGCGTGTCGAGCGTGCACTCTCCAATTTCTTTCGCCGGGGCAATCTGATCGCTCTGCGCGAGATGGCGCTGCAGCGTGTGACCCGCGCCGTAGATCGCACGCTGAACGATTACGTCAAGCGCAAGCGGCTCGGTGCGCAGTGGTCTGTAATCGAGCGCGTCGCCGTCTGCATCAGCGCGAACCCAGAGGCACGCGACCTGATCGCACGCGGTGCGCGCCTGGCCGAAGGTCTCAATGGCGAGCTCTACGTTCTGCACCTCACCAACGCCCGCGACAACGAACCCGAGCGCCGAAAGACCCTGGACGCCCATCTACAATTCGCTATGAACCTCGGAGCCAACATCGTCCACCTCACCGGAAAGAGCGTTGCCTCCGCCACAGCGGCGTACGTCACAGAACATCGCATCACGCAGGCGATCTTTGGCCGTTCCGCTCTCCATGGCTTGAAGAAGTACTTGTACTATCTGGCGATTCAGAAGTTCATGTCCGAAGCTCCGCACGTGGACCTTCACATCATCACGCAGGACACACAGGCGGGAGCGCGCAGATAATGGCCAAGCGAATCCTGATCGTAGACGACGAGCGGCAGATTACGCGTATGCTCCGCACCTCCTTGCAAAGCAGTGGTTACGACGTCTCCATTGCTTCTGACGGTCTGGAAGGATTCGAGCGATTCAAGGCCGATCAACCCGACCTCATCGTCACCGACCTTGCCATGCCGGAGATGAACGGCCTTGAGCTGACGCAGGCCGTTCGCCGCATCGCCACTACACCCATCATCGTTCTCAGCGTGCGCGACACCGACACCATGAAGATCACCGCGCTCGACGAAGGTGCAGACGACTATCTCACCAAGCCCTTCAGCATGCCCGAGCTGCTCGCGCGGATCCGCGTCCAACTGCGGCGCGCGCAAACCTCTGAGCCCGGAGAGGTTCATATCGAGCTCGGTGACTTTGTCATCGATGTCGATGCGCACACCGTGGTCGTAGCCGGAGAACCCCTGCATCTCACACCGAAGGAGTTCGACCTTCTGCTGCTCTTTGCGCGCAATCCGCTGCGCGTCCTCACGCACAAGGTGCTCCTGCGGGGCGTCTGGGGGCCCGCCGGAGAGGACCAGCCGGAGTATCTGCGCGTCTTGATCGCGCAACTGCGCAAGAAGATCGAGCGCACGGACACAGCCAGTTACATCGTGAGCGAACCCTGGGTCGGCTATCGCTTTCAGCCCTCGGGCACGGACGAACTTACAACTTCTTAACATCTTCTTTACGGACTTCCTACCGACGTGGGCGATGTACTGATCTTCGGGTCAAAACATGAACGCCACACGCGTAACTCGGTTTCTCTCTCCTCTTCTCGCCTTAACTCTCCTCCCTCTCGGCGCTACTGGTCAACAGCCTGCGGCTCCCAGCGCGGATGAGATTCAAGCCATCCGTCAGCAGATCCAGCAGCTCTCGGAGCAGCTCCGCGCCATTGAAGCGCGCCAGGCTGCGGCTACTCCTGCAACTGCACCTCCTGCGACGGCTGCTCCAGCAGCACCCTCCACCAGCACGTCTGCGGAAACGCACGGCAACGTGCCGCCTGCTGCAGCCGTGGCTGCCAGTCCAGCAGCCTCGAACGATCCCTTTACCTTCGCGGACTTCACCTGGCTCACCGGCAACCCACGCACCATCAAACCCGCCTTCGACTCCGCCTTCTTCACGCCCGAGATCCGCGCGGACATCAACTACACCTACGACTTCCGCCACCCACAGGACGACACCATCGGCGGATCCAGCGAGGTCTTTCGCGCGAACGAAGTGCAGGTCACGCAGCTCGGCGTAGGCGGAGACTTTCACTACGACAACGTGCGCGCACGCGTGATGACCCAGTTCGGTCTCTACTCGCAGACCACGCCGCGCAACGACGCAAGCACGGCACGCGGCCAGTGGAACCTCGCCGACGCCTATCGTTATCTCTCCGAAGCCTATGGCGGATATCACTTCAACAAGATGCACGGCATCAATGTCGACGCCGGTATCTTCATGTCCTACATCGGCCTCTTCTCGTACTACCAGTTCGATAACTGGGCGTATCAGCCTTCGTATGTCTCCTCGAACACGCCTTGGTTCTTCAACGGTGTGCGCGTGCAGTTCTTCCCAACGAAGAAACTCAAGATCGAGCCGTGGTTCGTGAACGGATGGCAGTCGTATGGCCGCTTCAACAGCCGCCCCGGCATCGGTGGACAGATCCTCTATCGCCCCAACGGAAGCTGGTCGTTTGTTGCCAACCAATACGCCGTAGGCCGCGACACCCTGGGCCAGGGTAATCGCACGCGCTATCACACAGACGACAGCATTCAGTACAAGTATCTCGACCGCCCGTACTCCTTCGTAAGCAAGGCCGCCATGAGTCTCACCGGCGATCTCGGCTGCGAGAGCGGCAGCGGCGTGAGTTGCTTCGGCAACGGCAAGAACGGACCCAAGCAGAGCTTTGTCGGCTTCATGGCCTACAACCGCCTCTGGTTCGATCATGATCGCTACGCCCTCACGCTGGGCGGCGGAAAGATCAACAACCCCGGCCGCTACCTTGTGCTTCTGCCACCGATCAACGGCGCCACCGCCGCTTCGGGCACGCCTTACTTTACGCAGAACCCCGGCGACCCCTTCAAGGCCTGGGATACCTCTGTGACCGCGGACTGGATGCCGAGCCAGTACATCACCTGGCGTCTTGAGTTCAATCACCGCGCCGCCAACGTGCCCTACTTCAGTGGTCCCGGAGGCATAACCCCTCCCGGAGGCAACACCGGCACACCCGGCTCCGCCGTTTCCGGATGGTCGCCCGATCTGCGTAACAGCGAGAACCGCGCCACCGCCGCGATCCTCGTGAAGTTCTAACGCTTTGCCCTGCTTCTGCGCGCAGAAGCAAAAAAAGGAGTTGAGATGACCGATGCCTTACTAATTCTCGCCCTGCTGCTGGCCTTCACCACCGCAGGCCTTTACGTCGATGGATGCGATCGCCTGAAAGGAACCAAACGTGTTTGAACAAACGCTCCTCCTCGCCATCGCGGCCGCTCTTCTCGCCTATCTCGTCTATGCCATGCTTCACCCGGAGAAGTTCTAAATGTCACTCAACGGTTGGCTTCAAATTGTTCTCTTCATCGCTGCGGTTCTTCTGCTGGCAAAGCCGATGGGCAGCTATCTCACGCGCGTCTTCGAAGGCCGCAGAACGTTTCTCGATCCCCTCCTCGGCCCCTGCGAACGCCTCCTCTATCGCCTCACCGGTGTAAAGCCGGAAGAGGAGATGCGCTGGACGGAATACGCCGTCGCCATGCTCGCCTTCAGCGCGGCCACGCTGGTGCTCACCTACGCCATCGAGCGCCTGCAGCATCTTCTACCGCTCAATCCGCAGCATCTGCCCGGCGTAGAGCCTGCCCTCGCACTGAACACGGCCATCTCCTTCACAACGAACACCAACTGGCAGTCCTACGTGCCTGAGTCGACCATGAGCTACCTCACCCAGATGGTCGGCCTCGCAACGCACAACTTCTGGTCCGCTGCCGTAGGACTTGCTCTTGCCGTCGCCTTCGTTCGTGGCATTGCGCGTCGCGAAACCAAGACGCTCGGCAACTTCTGGGTCGATCTCACACGCGGCACACTGTGGGTGCTTCTTCCCATCTCGATCGTCTTCGCTCTCGCCCTCGTCTCGCAGGGAGTCGTGCAGAACTTCCGCGCCTACGACACAGCAAAGCTCGTCGAGCCGCAAAAATCCGTAGGCACCGACGGCAAGACGACCACCATCACCACGCAGACCATCGCTCAGGGACCTGTGGCCTCGCAGGAAGCCATCAAGATGCTCGGCACCAACGGCGGCGGCTTCTTCAACGCGAACAGCGCGCACCCCTTTGAAAATCCCACACCGCTCACCAACTTCCTGCAGATGCTCTCCATCTTCCTCATCCCCGCAGGCCTCACCGTCATGCTCGGCCAGATGGTCGGCTCACCGAAGCACGGTTGGGCCATCCTCGCTGCGATGGTCGTGCTCTGGTTCGCCGGAACAGCCACCTGCTACTGGGCGGAGTCGCAGGCGAATCCGCTGCTGCACGGCGTCGATCAACGCGCCTCGCTCACGCAGTCCGGCGGCAACATGGAGGGCAAGGAAGTCCGCTTCGGCATCGCCAACTCCGCCCTCTTCGCCGCCGTCACCACGGACGCAAGCTGCGGCGCAGTCAACGGCATGCACGACAGCTTCACACCGCTCGGCGGCATGGTGCCGATGGTCAACATCCTCCTCGGCGAAGTCGTCTTCGGCGGCGTAGGCGCGGGTCTCTACGGCATGCTCGTCTTCGTCATCATGGCCGTCTTCATCGCTGGCCTCATGGTGGGCCGCACACCGGAGTATCTCGGAAAGAAGATCGAAGCCTACGACATCCAGATGGGCATGCTCTATCTCCTCATCTTCCCTCTGCTCATCCTCGGCTTCGCTGCAGTTGCCGTACTCATGCCAAACCTGGGCCTGGGCAGTCTCACGAACCACGGCCCACACGGCCTCTCCGAGATCCTCTACGCCTACACCTCGGCGACGGGCAACAACGGTTCGGCCTTCGCCGGTCTGAACGCGAACACGCACTGGTGGAACTACTCGCTCGCCATTGCCATGTTCTTCGGCCGCTTCATGATGATCGTCCCCATGCTGGCCATCGCGGGCAATCTCGCGGGCAAGAAGATCACGCCTGCATCCGCAGGAACCTTTCCCGTCACCACACCGCTCTTCACGCTTCTCCTCACCGGCGTGATCGTGATCGTCGGTGCGCTTACCTTCTTCCCCGCACTCAGCCTCGGCCCCGTGCTGGAACACCTTCTGCTTCGCGCCGGCCACACGTTCTAGCTAAAGGAAAGATCATGTCCAAACGTCGCTCTCTCTTCGATTCCAAAATCGTTCGCCGCGCCAGCGTGGATGCTCTCCGCAAGCTGAACCCGCGCCTCATGATGAAGAACCCCGTCATGTTCGTCGTCGAAGTCGGCAGTGTGCTCACCACATGCCTGCTCGTCTCCGACCATCTCACGCATCGCGGCCACTTCAGCTTCGATCTCCAGATCACCCTCTGGCTCTGGTTCACCGTCCTCTTCGCCAACTTCGCCGAAGCCATGGCCGAGGGACGTGGCAAGGCCCAGGCGGATGCACTCCGGCTCGCCAAGAGTGAGACCACTGCGTATCGTGTCAACAAAGCTGGTCAAATCGAAGAAGTCCCCAGCTCGCATCTGCGCAAGGAAGACCTCGTCCGCATCGTCGCAGGCCAGATGATCCCCGGCGACGGCGAAGTCATCGAAGGCGTCGCCTCCGTGGACGAGTCCGCCATCACCGGCGAATCCGCTCCCGTCATCCGCGAAGCGGGCGGCGACCGCTCCGCCGTCACCGGCGGAACGCGCGTCCTCTCCGACGCCATCACCGTCCGCATCACCTCCAACCCCGGCGAAACCTTCATCGACCGCATGATCGCGCTCGTCGAAGGCGCGGAGCGGCAGAAGACGCCTAACGAGATCGCACTGAACATCCTTCTCTCGGGCCTCACCATCATCTTCCTCCTCGCCGTCGTCACACTGCAGCCCTTCGCCCTCTACTCCGGCGCTCCACAAACTGTCTTCGTTCTCATCTCGCTGCTCGTCTGCCTCATCCCCACCACCATCGGCGGCCTTCTCTCCGCCATCGGTATCGCGGGTATGGACCGCCTCGTCCAGCACAATGTCCTCGCTACCTCAGGCCGCGCGGTAGAGGCCGCAGGCGACGTCAACACGCTGCTCCTGGACAAAACCGGAACCATCACCATCGGCAACCGCCAGGCGTCGGAGTTCCTTCCCGCGCCCGGCGTCAGCGCCGACCAGCTCGCCGACGCCGCACAGCTCTCCTCGCTTCCCGATGAGACACCCGAAGGCCGCTCCATCGTCGTCTTCGCCAAGGAGAAGTACAACCTCCGCGGCCGCGAGCTTGGCCAGATGAACGCCGAGTTCGTTCCCTTCTCCGCGACGACACGCATGAGCGGCATCGAGGTCGATGGCCGCAGCATCCGCAAAGGCGCCGTCGACGCCATCGCACGCTATCTCGTCGAACACGGATCGGAGATGCCAGCGCAGGTGCGCAGCTCCGTAGAAGAAGTCGCCCGCAGCGGAGGCACGCCGCTCGTCGTCGCAGAGAACGGTCGCGCCCTCGGCGTCATCCACCTGAAAGACGTCGTCAAGGGCGGCATGAAGGAGCGCTTCGAGCAGCTGCGCGCCATGGGCATCCGCACCGTCATGATCACCGGCGACAACCCGCTCACCGCCGCAGCCATCGCGCGCGAGGCAGGCGTGGACGACTTCCTCGCCGAAGCCAAGCCCAAGGACAAGATGGACCTCATCAAGCGCGAGCAGGCCGAAGGCAAGCTCGTCGCCATGACCGGCGACGGCACCAACGACGCTCCCGCGCTCGCACAGGCAGACGTAGGCGTCGCCATGAACTCCGGCACGCAGGCCGCAAAAGAAGCAGGCAACATGGTCGATCTCGACAGCAACCCGACCAAGCTCATCGAGATCGTCGCCATCGGCAAACAGCTCCTCATGACACGCGGCGCGCTCACCACCTTCTCTATCTCGAACGACGTGGCCAAGTACTTCGCCATCATCCCGGCCATGTTCGCAGGCGTCTTTCCCGTGCTCAACGCGCTCAACATCATGCACCTGCATAACGGCGAATCGGCCATCCTCTCCGCCGTCATCTTCAACGCCCTCGTCATCGTCGGTCTCATCCCGCTCGCCCTGCGCGGCGTGGGCTATCGCCCCATGTCCGCAGAAGCCATGCTGCGCCGCAACCTGCTCGTCTACGGCCTCGGCGGCGTCATCGTTCCCTTCCTCGGCATCAAGCTCATCGACATGGCCATCGTCGCTCTGCACCTGGCATAAGGACTCCTCATGAAAAAGCATCTGCTCACCGCAAGCCTCTACACCGTCGTCACCGCCATCCTTCTCGGCCTCGTCTACCCTCTGTTCATCACTGGCATGGCACACGTCTTCTTCCGGCAGAAGGCCGAAGGCCAGCTCATCACGCAGAACGGAGAGATCATCGGCTCTCGCCTCATCGGCCAGCCCTTCACCGGCCCCGGCTACTTCCACAGCCGCCCCTCCGCCGCAGGAACGGGCTACGACGCCTCGGCCTCCTCCGGCTCCAACCTCGGCCCGACGAATAAGTCTCTCGTCGACCGTGTGCAGGCAAGTGTGGCAACCGAAGGAGTTACAACGCCCGTCCCGGTCGACCTCGTCACCACCTCCAGCTCCGGCCTCGACCCCGACATCTCCCCTGCCGCTGCCCTCTTTCAGGTGCAGCGTGTCGCGCGGGAGCGCCATCTGCCCGAAGAAACAGTAACGAACCTCGTCCAAAACCACATCACACCCCGACAGTTCGGCCTTCTTGGCGAACCCCGCGTCAACACGCTGGAACTCAACCTCGCCCTGGCCAACGCGGCAAAATAGAACGCTCGTCTTATAAACGGCTGCAGGGCGTTACTTATGCGACTGCAGCAGCCTTCTTGTCATCCAATGCCACAAGCGCCTGCTTCGGCAGGCGTTATCCTATAGGTTCTTGGCGTAGCAGCTTTGCGCCCTACTGAAGTGGCAGAGGTGACGTAAGTGGCATCGGTAAACGGGACGATCCAACTGATTCGCATCGTCGAACAGTCAGGTGATGGGGCTCACGCCAATGTTGGCAGTGTCTGCGATCCGGCACTGGCAGACGATCCATGGGTCATCGACGCACAGGCCCCCAGCTACGGCCCCGGAGCTTCGGTAGGCGATAAGCTTCCCGCCATCTCTCCTCGACAGGGCCTCATTCCGCAGGAGTATCGCCAGGCCTCAAAGGAAGAGCTCGACCTTCGCATCCGCGCCGCCAAGGCCTCCCTCGGTGACCGCGTCGTCGTCCTCGGGCACTTCTACCAGCGCGATGAAGTCATCCAGTACGCGGATTTCGTCGGAGACTCCTTCCAGCTCGCGCAGGCCGTAAAGACACGCCCCAACGCCGAAGCCATCCTCTTCTGCGGCGTCCACTTCATGGCCGAAACCGCCGACATCCTCTCCGGTCCGAACCAGAAGGTCATCCTGCCCAACCTCGCCGCCGGTTGTTCCATGGCCGATATGGCCGATCTCGACTCCGTGATGGACTGCTGGGAGCAGCTCGAAGAGATCTACGGAACGGAACCCGACGCCGACGGTCGCGTCCCCGTCATTCCCGTGACCTACATGAACTCCTCCGCCGCCCTGAAGGCCTTCTGCGGCGAACACGGCGGCATCGTCTGCACCTCGTCCAACGCAAACGTCGTCATGGACTGGGCATACGCGCGCGGACAGCGCGTCCTCTTCTTCCCCGATCAGCATCTCGGCCGCAACACCGGAAAAGCCATGGGCATCCCTCTGGAGCAGATGCCCATGTGGGACCCCAAGCTTCCCTTCGGCGGAAACAGCGCCGAGACACTCAAGAGCGCTCGCGTCCTCCTCTGGCACGGCTACTGCTCCGTGCACAAACGCTTCAGCGTGGAACAGATCCGCTTCGCCCGCGCCCGCTACCCCGACGTCCGCGTCATCGTCCATCCCGAGTGCACCATGGAAGTCGTCGACGCCGCGGACGAATCCGGTTCCACCGACTACATTCGCAAAGCCATCGAAGCCGCCCCCGCTGGCTCCGTCTTCGCCATCGGCACGGAGATCAACCTGGTGCAGCGCCTCGCCAACGATCATCCCGAGCACACCATCTTCTGCCTCGACCCCGTCATCTGCCCCTGCTCCACCATGTATCGCATCCACCCCAGCTACATCGCGTGGGTGCTTGAAGGTTTCGAACGCGGCGAAGTCCTGAACCAGATCGCAGTCCCGAAAGAGACCGCCGACTTCGCCCGCATCGCCCTGGAACGGATGCTCGTGGCCAAGCCAGGTCCGGCCAGCATGAGTGCCGCATGAAGAAGATCGTCATCGTCGGTAGCGGAATCGCAGGCCTGATCGCAGCGATTGAACTCAGCAAGGCCTACGCCGTCACGCTCGTCACCAAGGCGCACATCGCGGACAGCAACACGCGCTTCGCCCAGGGCGGCATCGCTGCTGCCATGTGGGACGACGACAGCGCCGCAGCCCACGTCGAAGACACCATGCAGGCCGGCGCAGGCCTGAGCCAGCGCAACGCCGTCGAAGCCCTCTGCAACGAAGGCCCGCCGCGCGTGCGCGACCTCATCGCCCTCGGCGTCGCCTTCGATCAGAAAGACGGCGAACTCGCGCGCGGCCTCGAAGCCGCGCACTCCAACGCACGCATCCTGCACGCGGGCGGCGATGCCACCGGCCTCGCCATCGAAAAAGCCCTGGCCACTGCGCTCCACGCCGCCAACGTCACCGTGATGGAACACACCTTCGCCTGCGACCTCGCCCTGCACGGCGATCGTGTCATCGGCCTGGATGTCCTGGACAACAACGGCAAGCCTCTGCGTCTCGAAGCCGAAGCCGTCATCCTCGCCAGCGGCGGCGCGGGCCAGCTCTACCCCTACACGACCAATCCGGCTGTAGCCACAGGCGACGGTGTCGCCATGGCACTCCGCGCCGGAGCCGAAGTGGCCGACGTCGAGTTCTACCAGTTCCACCCCACGGCCATGTCCGTCCCCGGCAACTTCCTCCTCTCCGAAGCCGTACGCGGCGACGGCGCAGTCCTTCTCACCGCCAACGGCGAGCGCTTCATGCAGAACGTGCATCCCAGCGCCGACCTCGCTCCACGCGACGTCGTTGCGCGCGCCATCGCCGAACAGATGAAGAAGCAGGACGGCAAACCCGTTCTTCTGGACGCGACCTCCATGGGCGCAGAGTTTCTCGCAGAGCGCTTTCCCAACATCGATGCGGCCTGCCGCCGTCTCGGTATCGACTGGTCCAAACAGCCCGTCCCCGTCACCCCCGCGGCGCACTACTGGATGGGGGGCGTGCGTACCGACGTCTGGGGCCGCACCTCCGTGCGCGGTCTCTTCGCCATAGGCGAAGTCGCCTGCACCGGCGTGCACGGAGCCAACCGCCTCGCCTCGAACTCTCTTCTCGAAAGCCTCGTCTTCGCCTCACGCGCCGCACGCCTCCTGCTCTCCAGCGTGAACACAACGCTCGCCAACAACTGGCCCGTCTGGAGCGACAACCCCCGCCCCAAGCATCTCTCGCTGGACGATGCGTCCTCTGCAACTCCTGTAAACCGCCACGATCTGCAGCATCTCATGTGGGACAAGGTGGGCATCTATCGCGACAGCGAAGGCCTCCGCGAAGCTCTGGATCAACTGAAGCGATGGAAGAGCACAGGCAACAGCGTGGAGGATCGCGAGACCGCCAATCTGCTGGCTCTGGCGCGCGTGATGACCACCGCCGCTCTCGCCCGCGAGGAATCGCGCGGCGCACACTACCGCAAGGACTTCCCCGCGACCTCGCCAGCCTTTCAGCACCAGATCATTCTGAACTCTCCGGTGACGATCCCATGCTAGTTGGTCTGGATCGCGAGAGTATCGAACGCGTCGTCAGAATGGCTCTGCTGGAAGACGCTCCCTGGGGTGACCTCACCTCGCAGACGCTCATCCCCGCATCTTCGCGCATGACGGCGGATCTCGTCGCGCGCGAACCGGGCGTCTTCTGCGGCGGAGAGATCTTCGCCGCCGCGATGTCGCTCACAGACCCGTCTACAAAAACCGATCTTCTCATCGAAGATGGCGAGTCCTTCACCATGGGAGACGTGCTCGCCACGTCCACCGGCCCCGCTCGCTCTGTGCTGCAGGCCGAGCGCGTCGCCCTGAACTTCGTGCAGCGCCTCTCCGGGATCGCCACCATGACCTCGCGTTACGTCGCAGAGGTCGCCGGGACGCGCGCCCGCGTCGTCGATACACGCAAGACCACACCTGGCCTGCGCCTCTTCGAACGCTACGCCGTCCGCTGCGGCGGCGGACACAACCATCGCTTCTCTCTCTCCGACGCCGTCATGGCCAAGGACAATCACCTCGCCGTTCTCACCGACGATGGCCGACGCGATCTCACCGAAGCCCTGCGGGCCGCGCGTGCCTCCCTCCCGCACACCGCACACTTCGAAGTCGAGGTCGACCGCCCCGACCAGATCGAAGCCGTCCTCGCCGCAGGCGTGGACACCATCATGCTCGATAACTTCACGCTCGAACAGATGCGCGAAGGCGTGAGACAGATCGCAGGCCGAGCGCTCGTGGAAGCCAGCGGAACGGTGCGCCTGGAAACCATCGGCGTCATCGCCCAGACCGGCGTAGACATCATCTCCGTCGGCGCACTCACGCACAGCGTCCGTTCCCTCGACCTCGGCCTAGACACCCGCTCCACAAGCTAAGGAAACCCCAAATTGGGTGCCCCATACATCGCGCTCTCTGCGATGTGTGGGTTATGCGCGAAGCGCATCCTTACGATCTCCTCTAACATCCGGTCTATGCGCTCCCCGCGAGAGCCGTCATCATTTTTCCATAAAAAAAGAGGCAGACCAAAAAGGTCTGCCTCCGATCAATTCCCACCACCCACTACAAAGCAGGCAGACTCTTACGGTCCCACCCACCTCCAAGCGCCTTGATCAACAGCACACTCGCATTCAACCTGCGCTGCAGAATATCGATCTCATTCCGCTGATTGCTCAACGCCGCCGTCTGCCACGTCACCACTTGCAGATACGTATCGACGCCGCCTTCATACCGCGTCTCAAAGAGCGACTGCGACTGCTCCGCCGACACCGTCGTCGCACGCTGCTGCTGCGCCTCGTTCTCCAACACGCGCAACACCGCCAGATCATCTTCCACCTGCTGAAATGCCGTGAGCGTCGTCTGCCGATAGTTCGCAACCGTCTCGTCGTACTGCGCAACGCTGATCGCCTTCACCGAACGCCGGCGTCCCGCGTCAAAGATCGTCTGCGAAAGCTGCGGCCCCACGGCCCAGAAACGGCTGGGCCACGTAAACCAGTTCAACGCAGAGGTTCCCGTAAATCCCGCAGCGGCACTCAGCGAAAGCGTCGGATAGTACGCCGCCTGCGCAATGCCGATCTGCTCGTTCGCAGCAGCCATGCTGCGCTCCTGCGATGCGATGTCCGGCCGACGCTCGAGAAGCGCCGCTGGAAGAACGCCGGGGATCGCAGGCAGCGTCTGTCCCGCCATATCCAGCGCCGTCGGTGGAATCGACAGTTCGGCGGGCGCCTTTCCAATCAGCACTGCAATGGCGTGCTCATTCTGGGCGCGCATGGCATCCACGTCGGTTCGCTGCACGATTGCCTGATCAAGCTGCGTGCGCGCCTGGGCCACATCGGACATCGGCGCAACGCCGCCATCGTAGCGGTCCTGCGTCAGCTTCAAAGCGTCCGTGAAAACCTTGATTGTGTTGTCGAGCAACTGATTCTGCGCATCCGCTCCGCGAAGATTGAAGTAATCCATCGCAAGCTCGGCATGCAGACTCAGCCGTGCATTTTCCAGGTCAGCATCCGCCCGCTGCGCATTCGCGCGCGCCTGCGTTACGCCACGGCGCACGCGTCCCCAGAGATCGATCTCATAGTTCAGATCGACTGGCACAGAGAGATTGCCCGTGCCGTTGCTGGCCAGTGAGCGGTTGAAGTATGGCTGATTCGCCGAGTAGCGCACAGCGCTCGTCGAAGGCGCGGTCGAGATCGTCGGTGCTTCAAACGAACGCGAGTAGCCGATCTGCGCACGCGCCGCGCGGAAGTTCGCTTCTGCGGATTTGAGATCCTGGTTCGCTGTATCGACCTGAACCTCAAGCGCGTTCAACTGCGGGTCGTTGAAGAGCGTCCACCAGTCGCCCTTCAGAGCTGTGTCCGAAGGCTGCACGGTCTTCCAACCTTCAGCAAAGGTCGTAGGTGGAGCTTCTTTGAACGCAGGCGCAAGGATAGCGTTCGGCGTCTTGTAGTTCGGTCCCACCTTGCAGCCTGCCAGAAGCAGCAGCGCGACTGCAGATGCGGCAAGTAGGTAGCTTGGAGTTTTCACTGGTCTTTTCCTTGCTCGACGTGAACATGCGCGCCTTCGGCGAGAGAGTCTGAAGGATTCAGAACTACCTTGTCCATAGGCTGCAGACCCGCCGTGATCTCAACGGTCGCTCCATAGTCATGACCGACAGCGACTGGCGTAAGGTGTACGCGATCGCCCTGCACCACGGCGACCTGCAGACCCTCAGCACGGAAGAGAAGCGTGTTGGAAGGAAGGGTCATCGAGCTTGCGCCCGAAGGAATTGGAATGTGGACAAAGGCATACTGCCCCGGAAGCATCTTGTGCGTGGAGTTCGGAAGATCCACTTCGACGTTCAACGTACGCGAAGAGGCGTCGATGGAATTGGCATTGCGTACCACCGTGCCTTCGAACCTTTCATTCGGGAAGGCGTCAGACGTCACGGCAACCTTCGCTCCATTGTGTACAGCTCCTGCATAGACCTCGGGCACGGGAACGAAGAGACGCAGCGTTCCAACAGCCGACATATGGAAGAGCTCGCTGTGCGGCGTGTTGCTGTCGCCCGCCTGCACCAGCGATCCGATATCGACGTTGCGCGCCGTCACCACACCGTCGAACGGTGCATAGATGCGCTCGAAGTCCTGCAGCTGCTCAAGCCGACTCAGGTTCGCCTTCGCGCTGTTCAAAGACGACTGCCGTGAAGTCAGATCGCTCAACGCCTGATCGGTCTCCTGCTTCGACACAGCGTTCTTCGCCAGAAGCGTCTTCCAGCGATTCGCCGTGATCTCCGCGATCTGCTCATTCGACTGTGCCGTCGCCACATCGGCCTTCGCCTGCGCCACCTGCTGGTCCACCTCCGGCGTCTGAATCACAGCTAGAAGCTGTCCCTTGCGAACGCTTGTGCCGATGTCCGCATACCACTTGAGCAGGTAGCCATTCGTGCGCGAAAAGATCGGTGTATCGATGAACGCCTGCGTGTTTGCGGGAAGACGGATCTCCTGCGCCTTTGCGCCGCCGCTGGGAGAGGTCACAAACACAGGATCAACCGCCGCCTCCGCCGTATCGTGCCGTAGCTTGTTCTCCGCCGAAGCACGGCTGTGAATACCAGCGAAGACAAGAACCACTACGAGCAGAAGCACGGTGCCGACGACAAGAATAGGTCCGCGTCCCAGCCGGGCCTCTGTGTCGATGCGAACAGGCGCATCGTGTGCGCGACTGGCCTCGTCATGGAAGGTCTCATTCGTGTTGTGTGGGTCGCGCTGCTGATCCATCCTGTCCTCCGATTTGCTTCCGTGTACTGTTTCGCCAACTGAATCCTTATGCATGCGCCACCTCGTTCGCCGGTTGCGCCGGTCCCGCAACACCCTTGCGGCGTCCATGGAGCAGAGCGAAGACGGCGGGCACAAACGCCAGCGTGGCCAGCGTTGCGCACAACAAGCCCCCGATCACAGCGCGGCCCAGTGGAGCGTTCTGCTCTCCGCCATCGCCCATGCCGAGCGCCATGGGGATCATGCCGATCACCATCGCCAGCGCCGTCATCACCACCGGTCGGAAGCGCGTTGCACCCGCTTCAATCGCAGCCAGGATCGCATCGCCATGCTCTTCATACTTGATCTTCGCAAACGAGACCACAAGAATACTGTTCGCCGTCGCTACGCCCATGCACATGATGGCTCCCATCAAGGCTGGTACGCTCAACGTCGTGTGCGTCAGGAAGAGGAAGAGAATGATGCCGCCCAGCGCCGCTGGAAGCGCCGTAATGATGATGAACGGATCCAGCCACGACTGGAAGTTCACCACAATCAGCAGGTAAACGAGAAGCACCGCGAAGACCAGGCCGACCAGAAGCGCCGTGTACGAACTGCGCATCGTCTCCGCCTGTCCGTGAATGGAGAGGAACATACCGCGCGGCACATTCTTCTGTGCGTCCACGATCTTCTGCACGTCCTTCGCAACCGCTCCAAGATCGCGATCCTGCACGCTGCCGTAGATATCGACCACGCGCCGGATGTTGTAGTGCGAGACCACCGACATCTCATGTCCGCGCTTGATCGAAGCCAGATCCCCGAGAAGCTCCGGCGTCGTCCGCTGCTGTGGCGTTGCAGAGTTGATCGGAATGTTCTGAATATCCTGCGTCGACGTGATGCTGTACTGCGGCGTCTGCGCCACCAGCGGATAGTTCACACCGTTCTTATAGTTGAGGAAGAACATGGGAGTGATCTGCTGCGATCCGCTCAGCGTGTTCAACATGCTCTGTGTGATATCGCGCGTCGTAAATCCGCCCTGTGCCGCCTTGGTGCGGTCCAGGTTGACCTCCAGCGTCGGATAATCCGCCTGCTGTTGAATTCGCAGATCTGTGAGGCCAGGTACCTGCTTCAGTTTGGTCAACAACTGCGCCGCGATAGCTCCGCTCGCATCGCTATCGGCACTCTGAATCTGAACATCGATCGGCGCAGGCAGACCGAAGTTCAGGATCTGCGTCGTGATGTCCGCAGGAAGAAAGTAGAAGCTCGTTCCCGGGAACTCGCGCGGCAACTCCGCGCGCAGCTGGCGAACGTAATCCGCCGTCGGATGATGATCTTCCTTGAGCGAGACAAGAATATCTCCATCACCCGGCCCAACGCTTCCGTTCGTCATGTGCATCGTGTTGTACGGGCTGTTCGGCAGACCGATGTTATCGAGAATGTTGTCCAGCTCCCCACCCGGAATCTTGCGGCGCAACGCCTGCTCCACCTGGTCCGCAAGCCGCGCCGTCTCTTCAATGCGTGTTCCCGTCTTACTGCGAACATGCAGAATGAACTCACCCGAATCGGAGTTCGGGAAAAAATCCTGACCGAGGAACGGAATGATCAGGCCCGTGCTGAGGCAGAGCAGGAGGAAGGCCGGAATGAAGGCCTTGCGATTCAGCACAAGGCGCGTCAGCAGAAGCTGGTAAGCCGAACGCACCCTTTCAAACGCGCGTTCGAAGCCGCGTTGAAAGCGAACCAGCGGATTCCGCGAAGGGGCTGTGTTCTTGTGGCGCAGCAGATACATCGCCAGCGTCGGAACCAGTGTTCGCGAGAAGATGTACGAAGCGATCATGGCGAACATGACGGCCTCTGCCAGAGGAGCGAAGAGATACTTCGCCACACCCGACAGGAAGAACATCGGAAGAAACACGATGCAGATACAAAGCGTCGATACCAGTGCCGGAACCGCGATCTGCGCCGCGCCATCCAGAATCGCCTCGCGCAGTTCGTAGCCCTCTTCCAGGAAGCGCTCGATATTCTCCAGCGTCACCGTCGCATCGTCCACAAGGATACCGACGGCCAGCGCAAGCCCTCCCAGCGTCATCGTGTTGATCGTCTCGCCGAGCGCGCTGAGAACGAGAATCGACGTCAGGATCGAAAGCGGAATTGAAACCGCAATAATCAACGTCGAGCGCCAGCTTCCCAGGAAGAGCAGAATCATCAGACCGGTAAGGCCAGCCGCAATGATCGCCTCGCGCACCACGCCCGAGACAGCGGCGCGCACAAAGACACTCTGATCGCTCAGCGGCGTTATCTTCAGCTCCGGCGGCACCAGCTGCGCGACGCGCGGCAGCACGCCGCGAATGCCGCTCACCACATCCAGCGTGGAAGAGTTACCGCTCTTAAGCACCGAGATCAGAACGCCGCGTCGGCCATCCTGTCGAACCACGTTCGTCTGGAAGGCAGACCCGCTACTTACCGTCGCCACATCACTCAGGTAAATCGTCGCTCCGTTCACCTGCTTCACCGGCATCGCGCCCAGCTCTTCCAGCGTTCGCGGGGCGGCGTTGCTGCGAATGTCGTACTCGTTCGAGCCGATCTTCGCGGTGCCACTGGGCGTCACAACGCTCTGCACCTCTATGGCATTCAGCAGATCGCCCGGCGCAACGCCCTTGGACTGCATCTTCGCCTGGTCCATGCTGACCGAGATCTGCGGTGTACGTCCGCCGTACGGCAGTGGAAGCACAGCACCCGGAACCGTCACCAGCGCCGGTCGAATCGTATTCGTACTGAAGTCGGCAAGCTGCTGCTCGTTGAACCCTTTTCCCGAGATACCAAGCTGCAGAATCGGGACACTGGACGCGCTGAAGTTGATAATCTCCGGAGGCTGCACGCCCGGAGGCAACTGACGCAAGAGATACTGCGAAGCTCCGACCACCTGTGCATTGGCAGTCTCCAGGCTTGCACCGGGCTGCAGAAACACTTTGATCACCGCAACTCCGTTGTAGCTCGTCGACTCGCTGTGTGCCACGTTGTCGACGAGGGTCGAGAGGGCCTTCTCATACGGCGTCGTCAGGCGCCCTTCCATCTCCTCCGGATTCAGCCCCGTGTACTGCCAGGCCACCGCAATCACCGGAATGTTGATGTTGGGAAAAATATCCGTCGGCGTACGAAGAATGACCACTGGACTGATAAGCAGGATCAGAACCGCCAAAACGATAAAAGTATAGGGACGATTCAACGCGATCTTAACAATCCACATCTCTTGCCTGCCCTCCGCAAACTTACGGCGTCCTCCGGGGGAAAACATCGGAAAAACCGCTCACCGTATTAGAGTCCGCACCTCCAGACAAGAATCGCAGTTTCTTCCGAAGAATCTGATCTGTTTTACCGATAGCCTCTGCTCGTATACTCGACCCTATGGAACTACGGCATCTGCATTACTTCAAAGCGGTCGCGGAGTGCGGAGGATTCGGAAAAGCCGCACGCCTGCTGAACGTCTCGCAATCTGCCGTCAGCGAGCAGGTGCGCGATCTGGAAGCTGAAATCGACGTTCCCCTCATCGATCGCAGCAATCGGAATATCCGCCTCACACCCCATGGAGAGGTCTTCCTGGCCCGCATCAAAGAAGTGCTTCAGCTCGCCGATGGGGCCGTGACAGCGGCCCGCCGGTCCTTCAAGGGCGAAGAAGGAACCCTAAGCATCGGATTTTTCGTTGGAGGCATTGGGCCTTCGTTCACCAAACTCATTCGCGCGTTCCGGCAGAAGTACAAGGACATCACGGTCTCTCTCGTCGAGATGACCCCCGTGGCTCAACACGATGCGCTGGTGGCTGGAGCCATAGATATCGCCTTCACGCGTGTCCTTCCGGGTTCTCTGAAAACGGAGCTGCGCTCGGAGATCTTCTACACCGAACGCTTCTCCCTGGTCCTTCCCAAAGGCCATCCGCTCGCCGATCGGGAGAGCATCTCGGTCAAAGAACTGCGCGCAGAACGCTTCATCATCAACGACCGCCGGAACTCCCCTGCCGTCTTCGACAAGGTCATCGCCCTCTGCGACGAAGCCGGTTTCTCCCCCAACATCGTCGCCACGGCGTCTGTCTCCTCCGGCGTCATCGCCCTCGTGGAGTCAGGAGAAGGCATCGCTCTTCTTCCCAAAGGATCGCAGGTCCTCGGATCCGACGAAGTCGTCTTCATCCCGATCCAGGACGCCGCTGCCTCCGTGGACCTCGTCGTCGCCTGGTCCTCCAGGCACGAGCGCAGGATCCACCAGTCCTTCCTGACCCTCGCCCGCCACTTCCGCATGTAGACCCGGTCGAAACCCTGGTGCCCCGTACATCGCGCTTTTGCGATGTGCGGGAGGGATGTTAATCCCGTCGAGATCCGAAATGGAGCGAGAAGTTTAAGAGCGGTTCGCGCACGCGCGAATACCCACACATCGCGATAAAGCCGCGATGTATGGGGCACCCGGCACCCGGTTCCTTGAGTAGCGTAGAGCGCACAAACCAGATCCATCAGGAAACCCTATTTTTGTCGTCCCGTAGCGAAGCGAAGGGATCTGCTTTCAATCCCCCGAAGACATCGAAGGTGGAGCCTCCCCAACACCCCACCCCATATTCGGCACCGCGCCCATCTCCAGCACCAGCATCCCACCCTCGGCAATCTGGCGATGCCAGAACCACGCCCGCGTCAGCGGCTTCCCATTCAGCGTCGCCGACTGAATGTACTTGTTCGCCGCGGAAACCCCATGCGCCACAATCGTCAGCTTCTTCCCTTCTCCCACGGAAACCACACTCCGTGCGAACAAGGGGCTTCCAATCTCATACACCGGCGACCCCGGACACATCGGATAGAAACCAAGCGCGCTGAAGACATACCAGGACGACATCGCGCCCGTGTCCTCATCTCCCGGAATCCCTTCGGGCCGATCTGTGTACTGCGCGTCCATAATTTGCCGCACGCGCCGCTGCGTCTTCCACGGCTGCCCCGCCGCAATGTAGAGATACGGAATATGAAACGCAGGCTCGTTCCCCTGCGGATACATCCCCAGCAGCCCCGTCATATCCGGAAACTGCCCTAGGAAAGTCCACCGCGACGTTCCCAGCGGCTCCTGAAACAGACCATCCAGCCGCGCCACAAACTTCTCGCGCCCTCCCATCAGCTTCATCAGACCCGCGGGATCGTGCTGCACATGGAACGTGTCCACATACGCGTTCACCTCGGCAAAGTAAGCGCGTCCACCCTGCCCACCGCCAAGCTTCGGATCGAAGCCTTCAATCCATTTGCCGTTCTGGCTCTTCGCTTCGATAAACCCCGTCGCCGGGTTGAAGAGCAGAGCGTAATTTCCAGCGCGCTTCAGAAACTGCTGCGAAACATCCTCATGCCCCAGCGACTTCGCCAGCTGCGCAATGCACCAGTCGTCATACGCATTCTCCAGCGTTACCGAACTCGCCTGCCTTCCTTCATACGGATGCACACGCGGCTCCGTCTCCTTCTCTCCCTTCGCCAACGCAGGAAAGTAGCCGCTCTTCTCGTAGAAGCGATCTAGGTCCGTCGCCTCGCCGCGCGTCCACGGCAGATGCGTTCGCTCCAGCGCATTCTTCATCGACGCATGCAGCCCCACCTCCGCGTCAAAGTCGCGATACCCCTTCCCATACGCATCCGCAATCATCGAAGCCGTATGGTTCCCCAGCATCACCGGACGTTCGCCCGCAACGCCGGGAAACGTCGGCAGCCAGCCGCTCTGCTCATACATCCGTAGATACGAACGAATCTCGTCCTGCTCTACCTTCGGCTCCAACAAGAGCTGCAGCGGATGCAGACTGCGATACGTGTCCCACATGCCATCGTCCACGTAGAACGGATGTCCCTCCGCCTCATGCACGCGATGGTCGTAGCCGCTGTAGTAGCGCCCGCCCTCCGTGATGTTCGTCATGCGTAGCAGGCTGCGGTAGAGCGACGTATAGAAGATGCGCCTCTGCTCCGTCGTTCCGCCCTCGATCCTGATCTTGCCCAACGCAGCATTCCATGCGGCACGACTCGCGGCCTTCACCTGCTCAAAGCTCTTCCCCGTAAGCTCCTCGCGAAGATTCGCCTCCGCCTGATCGGTACTGAGGTAAGAGACGCCCACGCGAATCTCCACCGGCAACTTCGACGCGCCCGCAAGCGTCACCTCGCAGATCTGCCCCGCACCCTTTGCCTTTGCCGCAGTCGCACTCGCATCCACGCACTGCAACGAACCCACCGGCTCACTGAAATGAAAGACGGCAAACTCCTCCCCGCCAGCCTTCGCCGTCTCCACCAGTTCAGAGTCGCCCGAAGCACGCAGTGTCGCTCCCGCACCCGCTCCTGCACCCAACGTAAAGCTCACCTTGCGCACACCGCTCGCCGGAAATCCGAGCCGCATTACCAGGCTCGTCCGCGCCGTCGTCGCCTCCACACGCGTTCCCTCAACATCCGAGATCAACGAGTAGTAATCCGGCGCAACCACCTCACGATCATGATCCCGGCTCGCCACCGGTCCAAGCGCCGTGCGCCGCGTCTGGGCCGAGACCGCAAGCACCACCGCCGCTCCAACATTCAACCCATAGAAATCATCCGCAACATACCAATCCATCACCCCCGGATCGGTCGCCGGCGTCACGCGCGCCATGCCATGCGGAAGCTGTGTGAGCGCAGGCGTACTGTTCAACAGCTTCCCAATCCCGCCAATCGTAGGATCGACAGAACTCACCAAATCCACGCCCACCGTCGTCTTTACACCACCCTGCGCCTGCACAAAGGCCGCGCTCAAACACAGCGCGGCCACTCCAAGAGTCCGTCCCATCATCGTCTGCCTCATTTATCCGTGAAGTCCCAGGTGCTGCCCCATCGTCTCCAGCGAACGCCCCTTCGTCTCCGGATACACAAACAGCACCACGAAGAACTGCAGCGCTACCATACCCGCAAAGAAGAAGAACGGGATCGACTTCGAGTACGCCGCCATCACCGGAAACACATTCGCGATAATCGCATTTGCAATCCAGTGCGAACTCGAACCCAGGCTCTGCCCCTTCGAACGCACGTTCGTCGGAAACAACTCCGACAGGTACACCCAGATCACAGCGCCCTGCGAAGCCGCGAAGAAGACGATATAGCCCACGAGCAGCGGCAGCAGCAGCTTCTGGTGCGAGTTCGTATGAAACACATACCCTACGCCGAGAAGGCAAAGCGCCGTGCCCACTGCACCCGCCAGCAGAAGCGTCTTGCGACCGACCTTGTCGATGATCGAGATGCCGAGGAATGTTCCCAACAGGTTGCCAAACCCGATCGCGACCGCCTGGAAGTTCGACGAGATATGGTTGAACCCCGCGCTCGCAAAGATATCGTTCACGTAATATAGAATCGCGTTGATGCCGCTGAGCTGATTGAACAGACCGATTGAAACCGCCAGAAAGATCAACAACAGATAGCGCCTCTGAAAGAGAGATTGCCGGCTCGCTCCACCCTCTGCGCGGATCGACTCCACAATCGCATCCACCTCGGCCTGCGAATCCGGCGAACCCATCCTCTGCAACACAAGATGCGCTTCATCCAGCCGGTTCTGCGTCACCAGCCAGCGCGAGCTCTGCGGCACACTCAGGAGCATCACCAGGAACAGGATCGCCGGTGCAATGCCGACGCCGATCTGCACGCGCCACTCCAGCGCGCCCAGCATGAAGTGCGCCACAATCGCATTCGAAAGATACGCCAGCAAAATACCCACCACGACATTGAACTGGAACATCCCCACCAAGCGACCGCGCCACTTCGCCGGAGCAAGCTCCGCAATATAGACAGGCCCCAGCACCGACGATCCACCGATGCCCAACCCACCCAGGAACCGGAACGCAAGGAACATCCACCAACCACCGGCAAACGCGCAGCCGACGGCGGAGAGGACGTAAAGCACACCCATGATGCGCAACGCGCTGCGGCTCCCCAGCTTCTGCCCCAGCATGCCGCTGAAGATCGCGCCGATCACCGTACCGTAGAGCGCAATGGCGACCGTCAGACCCTTCTGCCAGTCCGTCAGGTGGAACTGGATCTGCAGCGCCGAGATCACGCCCGCGATCACCGCCGTATCGAAGCCGAAGAGCAACCCGCCCAGGGCGCCGGTGATCGCACTCTTCACCAGCAGAAACATTGCCTTACCCTGTGCAGACTTCATCCGGTCTCACCCCTTGTATGCGTCCTGCAAAAATATAGCTTCGCTCGAAAACGATACCATCGCGCCACCACGCCGCGCAGAGCACAAAACAGGAAACCCAAATCCGGGTGCCCCATACATCTTAGCTTCATCGCGATGTGTGGGTTCATGCGCGAAGCGCATCCCTCGCTCGAAGAGCGACCCCGGCCTCCTCACAAACCACAACCTCTTGACCCTCCCCGGCGTCACACGCTACCGTGGACCGCATCCACCGGAAAGCAGGCACCATGCAACGAAGAGAGTTCACGCGCACCCTGGCCGCCCTGGCCGCCACCACCGCTCTGCCTAAATTCGTAACCGCACAGGCGCAACAGGCAGCCATCCGCTTCTCCGTCATGCTCTGGACGCTCAACAAGATCTCCCCCACGGAGAAGTCCATCGAACTCGTCGCGCAGGCCGGATACCAGGGCGTCGAACTCGTCGGCGAATGGCAGAAGTGGACCCCCGCCGACTACGCACGCATCACCAGCCGTACCAAGGCACTCAACCTCACCATCGACTCCATGGCCGGTGTACGCGGCTTCGCCGACCCCGCCCTGAAGGACCAGATGCTGGCCGACCTCGCCCTCGCGCTCGAAGCCGCCAAGCGCCTCAACTGCCCGCAGATCATCCTCACCTCGGGCAAACGCTCCGCCGCCTCCAGCCATGAGGCCTGCATCGAGATCCTCAAGCCCGTCACCGACCTCGCCGCGAAGGCCGACAAGCAGGTCGTCATCGAACCCATCGATCTCCTGGAAAACCCCAGCAGCTATCTCACCTCGGTCACCGAGGCAGCGGAGATCTCCCGCGCCATCAACAACCCCCACCTGCGCGTCCTCTACGACCTCTACCATGAGCAGCGACAGGGCGGAAACCTCATCGAAAAGATCGAAAAGAACATCGACCAGATCGCCCTCTTCCACATCGCCAGCGTCCCCGGCCGCCACGAACCCAGCACCGGCGAAATCCGCTACGAAGCCGCCTACCGCAAGATCGCCGAGTTGAAGTACAACGGCTTCATCGCCATGGAGTACTACCCCACCAGCGACGCCCTCACCAGCCTCCGCACCGCCCGCGAAGAAGCCCAACGCGCCATCGCCAATGTTTAGAAGACTCCTCCCGGAAAGACCGAAATCCGGGTGCCCCATACATGCGCAGCTTCATCGCGCATGTGTGGGTATTCGCGCGAAGGCGCGAACCGCTTTTCAGCTTTCGCCCCACCGAAAATCAGAAGGGGCGCAAGCATCCCTCCCGCACATCGCAAAGAGCGCGATGTACGGGGCACCCAGATTTTTGGTTCTCCTGGCAGGCCTCCTCACCTCCACGCTCTTCGCCCAGCAGAACCAGCAAGATCACGACTGGCCCATCTACAACGGTCGCCCCACCGGCGATCACTTCTCCCCGCTCACCCAGATCAACCGCAGCAACGTAAAAACCCTCAAACAAGCCTGGACCTTCGACACCGGCGACCAGGGCATCTGGGAGTCCTCACCCCTCATCATCGGCCGCACGCTTTACATCGCCACGCCCACCGGAAGCATCCTCGCGCTCGACGGTGCCACAGGCAAACAACAGTGGCGCTTCGACCCTGAGACCAAAAGCCGCCAGCCCATCCGCGGCCTCACGTACCTACCCGAAGGCAAGATCCTCGTCGGCATCATGAGCTTCCTCTACGAGCTCGATGCCAAAACTGGCAGGCCCGTGGAGAGCTTCGGGAAGCAGGGCCACATCGATCTCCGTGAAGATCTCGATACTGATCCAGCAAAGGCGACCGTCGCCCTCACCAGCCCCGGCGTCGTTTATAAAGACCTCATCATCCTCGGCTTCCGCGCCCCCGAGACCCACCCCGCTCCTCGCGGAGACATCCGCGCCTACGACGTCCACACCGGCAAACTCCGCTGGACCTTCCACACCATCCCCCACCCCGGCGAGTTCGGCTACGACACATGGCCCGCCGGTGCATGGGAGCACGCAGGCGCCGCCAACGCCTGGACCGGCATGGTCGTCGACCAGCCCCGGGGCATCGTCTACATCCCCACCGGCTCCGCCGTCGACGACTTCTACGGCGGCGACCGCATCGGCGACAACCTCTTCGCGGATACCCTCCTGGCCCTCGACGCCTCCACCGGCAAACGCCTCTGGCACTTCCAGGGCATCCATCACGACCTCTGGGATCGCGACTTCCCCGCGCCGCCCGTCCTGCTTACGGTGAAACACAACGGCAAACCCGTCGACGCCGTTGCCCAGCTCACCAAGCAGGGATACATCTACCTCTTCGACCGCGTCACCGGCGCGCCGCTCTTCCCCATCGAGGAGAGGAAGGTCCTGCCCTCCACTGTGCCGGGCGAAAAAGCCTCTCCCACGCAGCCACACTCCCTTCTGCCAGAACCGCTCGCGCGCCAGATCCTCACCGCCGACACCCTCACCACGCGCTCCCCCGAAGCCCACGCCAACGCTCTGGAGCAGTTCAAAACCTTGCGCAGCGAAGGCCAGTTCGTCCCCCTCTCGGTCGATCGGATCACCGCCGTCACGCCGGGCATGGACGGCGGAGCGGAGTGGGGCGGGGCCGCCGTCGACCCGCGCTCCGGCATCCTCTACGTCAACGCCAACGACATCCCCTACATCACCGGTCTGACCGCGAACAAGCCGCAGAGCAGCGCCGGTGCCGCGATCTATAACAGCCAGTGCGCCATGTGCCACGGCGCAGACCGCAAAGGCTCACCGCCCGCCTTCCCCTCGCTCGTCGGCGTCACGGATCGCCTCACACCGGCGCAGATCGCGGACACAGTGCACAACGGCAAGGGCCGCATGCCCGGCTTCTCCAACGTCCAGGGAGAAGCGCTCCAGTCCCTCATCGACTTCCTCCGCGCAGGCAAGGAAGACATCGTCGCCACCGCAGCGACAGAGAAAGTCACCGAAAGAGAACTCGCCTCCACCGGAAATGTACCGACGCCCTTCCGCTTCCTCGGCTATAAACGCTTCGTCGACCAGGACGGGTACCCCGCCTCCGCTCCACCCTGGGGCACTCTCAACGCCATCGACATGAACACCGGTAAATACATCTGGAAGATTCCCTTCGGCGCCTACCCGGAACTCTCGGCCAAGGGCATCCCCACCACCGGCACGGAAAACTACGGCGGCCCCGTCCTCACCGCCAGCGGCCTGCTCTTCCTGGCCTCCACCATCTTTGACCGCCAGATGCACGCCTACGACGCCCGCACCGGCGAACTCCTCTGGCACACGGAACTCCCCTTCGGCGGACTGGCCACCCCCGCCACCTACGCCATCGACGGCAAACAGTACGTCGTCATCGCCACCGGCGGCGGCAAAGACCCCACCCACCCCCTCGGCGGCACGCTCGTCACCTTCGCTCTGCCATAGAACCGGAAAGCCACAAAACCGGTGCCCAATGTCCCGCTTCCGGGACATGGGTTCATGCGCAAAGCGCATCCCTCGCTCAAAGAGCGACCCCAGCCAATTCGGGAAAGAATCTCGCCTTCGCCGCTAAGCCATCGCGCGAAGTACATCGACTCTAGTATTCTTCCCCCACTGTACTCAACCGACGATCTCCGAGGTCAAATGCCAGCGCTCTTCCTCTTCTCAAGTCGGCAACTGACGACGCTCTCCGCCGTCGACATCACCATCCTCTGCCTCTACTTCGCCATCGTCCTCTTCATCGGCTTTTACGTTAAGGACTCCGCCAACACCAGCGAAGAGTTCTTCCTCGCGGGCCGCGAGATGACGGCCTGGATCGCCGGTCTCAGCTTCGTCTCCGCCAATCTCGGCTCGCTCGAACTCATGGGCTGGGCGGGAGCGGCGTACCAGTACGGCATTCTGGCCACGCACTGGTACTGGATCGGAGCCATCCCGGCGATGCTCTTCCTCGGCATCGTCATGATGCCCTTCTATTACATCTCCAAGACGCACTCCGTCCCCGGCTACCTGCAGCTGCGCTTCGGTGAAGGCGCACGCGCCGTCTCCGCCATCTCCTTTGCATTCATGACCGTCCTCATGTCCGGCGTCAACATGTACTCCATGGCGCTGGTGATGAAGGTCGTCCTCGGCTGGGACATCAACTTCTCCATCTGGGTCGGTGCCTTCACCGTCGGCCTCTACGTCATGCTCGGCGGCCTGCGCTCCGCCATCATTAATGAGGTCCTGCAGTTCGTTCTCATCTGGGCAGGAGCCGCACTCATCCCCATCGTCGGTCTCATCGAAGCCGGTGGATGGACGAACCTCAAGGCCCAGATCGCCCACAACCTCGGCACCACGACCTACACCCATCTCTGGTCGAACCTGGGCTCCTTTACCTCGAACCCCATGGGCGTCCACTGGACCGGCATCGTCTTCGGCCTCGGCTTCGTCATCAGCTTCGGCTACTGGACCACAGATTTCCTCGTCGTCCAGCGCGTCCTCTCGGCCAACAACCTCCGCGCTGCCCGCATGGCTCCCGTCATCGGAGCCGCCTTCAAGATGGCCGTTCCCTTTATCGTCATCGTCCCCGGCCTTCTGGCACTCGCCGTCCTGCGCAACTCGGACGGCACCCTGATGAAGCTCGTTCCGGAGTCAGTGGCCGCCGCTACAGGCCAGCACAGCTACAACGAAGTCCTGCCCCTCATGCTCGTCCGTTACTGTGGCCCAGGCCTTCTGGGCCTCGGCATCACCGCCCTCGTCGCTGGTTTCATGAGCGGCATGGCGGGCAACATCAGCGCCTTCTCCACCGTCTGGACCTACGATCTCTACGGCGCGTACATCAAGAAAGCCGCCAGCGATAAGCACTACGTCTTCATGGGCCGCGCCTCTACCGTCGTGGGCATGCTGCTCTCCATCGCCACCGCCTACCTCGTCATGCGCGCCGCCTCCATCATGGACTACGTGCAGGCGCTCTTCTCCTTCTTCATCGCTCCGCTCTTCGGCACCGTCATCCTCGGCATGCTTTGGAAGCGGGCTACGAAGGAGGGTGGCTTCTGGGGTCTGCTTGCAGGAACCATCTCCTCCGTCGCCATGTGGATCTGGGTGCAGCAGGACGCCAGCGCCCTCCGCTACATCGCCCTCTCGCCCGACGCGAAGCCGATGGCCGAGAACCTCTATCGCGCCCTCTGGAGCTGGCTCGTCTGCGTCCTCGTTACGGTCGTCGTAAGCTACATGACCAAGCCGAAGACCGAAGCCGAACTCACCGGCCTCGTTTACGGTTCCACCGTGATCCCGGATGACGGAGCCACCCAGCTCTGGCAGAAGCCCATCTTCTGGGCCATCGTCGTCGCCACCCTCTTCTTCATCCTCAACCTGCTCTTCTGGTAGGCCAAAAAGGAACAAGCCATGTCCGGTCCAACGCCACACGTACACAACCACCCCGCGACCTCCGCCGTGGCCCCCGATGCTCCACGAAAGATGCAGCTGAGCATCTGGTTCTTCGTCGGTGCGCTCTGCCTCGTCTACGGCCTCGTCCTCATCCCCGTGGGCGTTTATCAGCTCTCGCATCCACCCAACGTCGTCCTCCCCGAGCTTCACGTCACCCTCTGGTGGGGCGTCGGCATGACGCTCTTCGGAGCCTTCTACGCCATCCGCTTCCGCCCCGGCAAAGTCTAGGCTTTCTCAAAATCGTCATCTCGACCGAAGCGACAGCTTTATCGTCGCGTAGCGGAGAGATCTGCTTTATCGTCATCTCGACCGAACCAAAGCATTTCGTCATCTCGACCGAAGCGGAGAGATCTGCTTTTTACCTCCGCAGAACCTACCAGCCCCCCCACCGGATGAACGAGCAGCCCTAAGCCAGACTTCATCCACGCGACCCAGACCACAGCAAAAGGAACAAACCATGTCCCAGCAAATGACCTTCGGCCTCATCGTCGGAAACCGCGGCTTCTTCCCCTCCCATCTCGCCGCCACGGGCCGCACGGAGATGATCGCCGCCATCGAACGCGCCGGCCACAAGGCCATCTGCGTCACACCCGAAGAGACCTCCTTTGGCGCGGTCGAAACCTACGAAGAGGCCAAGCGCTGCGCCGCCCTCTTCCAGAAGAACGCCAAAGACATCGACGGCATCATCATCACCCTTCCCAACTTCGGTGAAGAGCGCGGCCTAGCCGACGCCATCCGCCTCTCGAACCTGAAGGTCCCGATCCTCATCCAGGCCACCCCCGACGACACCGGCAAGATGTCCATCGCCTATCGCCGCGACAGCTTCTGCGGCAAGATGTCCATCGCCAACAACCTCCGCCAGTACGGCGAAAAGTTCTCCCTCACCACGCTGCACACGGAAGCCCCCGACTCCGCCGAGTTCGCCAAGGACCTGCAGGAGTTCGCGGCCACCTGTCGCGTCGTCCGCGGCTTCCGCAACCTGCGCCTCGGTGCCATCGGCGCCCGCCCCGCGGCCTTCAACACTGTCCGCTACTCGGAAAAACTCCTCGAACAGTCCGGCATCACCGTGGACACCCTCGACCTCTCCGAGATCTTCGGTCGCATCGCCAAACTTCCCGACACCGACGACTTCGTCCAACAAAAACTCAACGCCATTAAAAGCTACCTCCCCACCAACAACACGCCCGAAGCCGCCCTGCTCAAAATGTCCAAGCTCGGCGTCGTGATCGACGGATGGATGAAGTCCAACGACCTCACCATCTCCTCCGTCCAGTGCTGGACCTCCATGGAAGAGTTCTTCGGCATCGTGCCCTGCACCATCATGAGCATGATGAGCGAAAAGCTCCTCCCCTCCGCCTGCGAGGTGGACACCATGGGAACGCTCTCCATGTACGCCCTCACGCTTGCGAGCGAGACGCCCTCCGCCCTCCTGGACTGGAACAACAACTACGGCAACAACCCAGACAAAGCCGTCTGCTTCCACTGCTCCAACCTGCCCAAGCACTTCTTCAACGAAGGCGTGAAAATGGACTTCCAGCAGATCATCGCGGGTACGGTCGGCAAGGAAAACACCTACGGCACGCTGGACGGCAAGGTAAAAGCAGGAGCCATGAGCTTCGCCCGCTTCTCCACCGACGACTTCACCGGCACCATCCGCGGCTACGTCGGCGAAGGCGCGTTCACCGACGACTCGCTGAACACCTTCGGCGGCGCGGGCGTAGTCGAGATCCCCAACATGCAGAAGCTCCTCCGCTACATCTGCGAAAACGGCTTCGAACACCACGTCGCAGCCAACTTCGCCAACGTTGCGGCACCGGTCAAAGAAGCCGCTGAAAAATACCTCGGCTGGCCCATGCACCACCACCAGTAGGAAACCAAAAAGCGAAACCAGAAACTCTGGGTGCCCCGTACATCGCGTTCTTTGCGATGTGCGGGAGCGATGTTGATCCCGGATCGAAATCCGAGAAGGGGCGGAAGTTTAAAGGCGGTTCGCGCGTCGCGCGAATACCCATACATCGCGATAAAGCCGCGATGTATGGGGCACCCAATTTCCCGATCTTCGTGCCCAGAAACGGGAAGCAAAAATCAGAGTCCAACACCCATGCGCAGCCTCCTCCTAGCCCTGGCGCTCTTCGCCACACAGGCCATCGCCGCCCCGATCTCGCACTATACCGTCGTAGCAAAGTACCCGCACGCCACCTCCAACTACACCGAAGGCTTCCTCTACCTCAACGGCCTCTTCTACGAAGGCACCGGCATGAACGGCCGCTCGGCCCTCATCGCCTCCGATCCCAAGACCGGCAACACCCTCCAGCGCCTCAACCTCGCGCCGCAGTACTTCGGCGAAGGCATCGTCGACTGGGGCTCGCAGATCTACGAGTGGACCTGGCAGACGCACGTCTGCTTCGTCTACGACCGCTTCACCCTGCGCCTCGTGAAACAGTTTCAGTACACCGGCGAAGGCTGGGGCATGACCCACACCGCAAAAGAGATCGTCACCAGCGACGGCAGCTCCACGCTCCGCTTCCGCGACCCCGCCACCTTCAAAGAGACGCGCCACATCGTCGTCAAAGACGGCACACGCAGTATCGATCAACTCAACGAACTTGAATACATCAAGGGCGAGATCTACGCGAACGTCTGGCACTCCGACCGGATCGCCCGCATCTCCCCACAGGACGGCCACGTCCTCGGCTGGATCGATCTCACAGGCCTTCTCCCCGCCAACCAGAAGATCGACGAAGAGTCCGTCCTCAACGGCATCGCCTACGACGCCCAGCACGACCGCCTCTTCGTCACCGGTAAACAGTGGCCAACGATCTTTGAAATCAAGGTTGTGCCGCCCACAAAATAACGGCTCTCTGTGGTCGAGATGACGTAACATCATGGCCGGAAACCCGCATCCTCATTCGACCGACCGAAACAAAGGAACCAACCCCGTCATTTCGACCGACCGTAGGGAGCGGAGAAATCCGCTTCTGCCATGTGCCAAAGGCACATCAGATCGCACCCTGCGCGACAATAAAAGCAGATCTCTCCACGGCGGTCGAGATGACGGAACGAAAACAACAGGGAAATAAACCCGCTAAACCCCAAACTCCGCCTTCAACCGCTCCTTGTACCGCTCCATCGCCGCAGCATACACAGCAAACTTCTCCGCAACAGGCAAGGCCGTCTTCGCCTCATCCACACGCACACAGATATCGGCCACAGACGCAATCGACTTCCCTGCAGACACCGCCACTGCCTGCATCGCGGCACCAAGGCAACCAGCCTCCTCCACCGCAGGCACCTCCACGCGCACGCCCGAAGCATCCGCGACCATCTGCCGCCACTGCGTGCTCTTGGCTCCGCCGCCGATCAGCAGGATCCGCGAAGCCGTCACCCATGTTGAAGCCCCCAGCACGCCAAACGTGACACCCTCCACCGTGGCGCGCAGAAGGTTTGCCGCCGAAAGATTCGTCGCCGTCAACCCGAAGACTGACCCCTTGGCCAGCGGCAGATCCGGCGTACGCTCTCCATTCAGAAACGGCAGCACCGTGATGCCGTCCGCCCCTGGCGCGCTCTCCGCCAGCAGGCGATCCACCGCCTCCACGCCCAGGCCCAGCGCGGCCAGCATCGAGTTCACCACGTTCGTCGCATTCATCGTGCAGACCAGCGGTAGCCAACCGCCCGTCGAAGAGCAGAACGGAGCCACGCCCTCCGGCACCGTCTCCATCGGCAAGTCGCGGTACGAGTACAGCGTCGACGAAGTGCCCAGGCTCATCGTCACCACTCCCTCACGCACATTGCCCGTACCGATCGCGCCCATCATGTTGTCCCCACCACCCGGCGAAACAACACACGCGGCATCAAGACCCAACAGATCCGCGACCTCCGGCTTCAACGTCCCCACGGCCTCGTCGGCTCCGATCAACTCCGGCAGACATCCAAAGAGCGCAGGATCGATCGCATCCAGAACCTCCTTTGCCCACACGCGCTTGCGCACATCGAAGTAGCCCGTTCCGGACGCATCCCCAAACTCCGCGCACATCCGCCCCGTCAGCCACCAGTTCAGATACTCATGCGGCAGCATCACATGGCGCACCTGCGCAAAGTGCGCAGGCTCCTTCTCCTTCAGCCAAAGCAGCTTCGAGACCGTGTAACCCGTCAGCGGAGCGATCCCGAACTTCTCCACGCACGCCGCAGCGCCGCCCAACCGCTGCACGATCTCTTCGTTCTGCGCGGCTGTCTCCGTGTCGTTCCAAAGCTTCGCTGGTCGGATCACCATCTGTTCCTCGTCCAGCACGACAAGGCCATGCTGCTGCCCGCTCACACCCAGGCCGCGCACCACGCACTCGCCCTTCGACTTCGCCTCAGCCACCGCCTGCTGGATCGCCTGCGTCGCAGCCTCTACCCACCAATGCGGCTCCTGCTCCCGTGCACCGCTCTCGCGCTCGATCAACGCATGCGCCGCGTGCCCATGCCCCCACGCCGCGCCTTCAGCATCGATTAACAGCGCCTTCGTCCCCTGCGTCCCGCAGTCCACCCCAAGAAACAACTCCCGCATCGCACAACACCTCGCAGAAAGAGTCTAAGCCAACCGCCCCACGCGCTTCACATCTCAAAATGCTAACCTTGCCCCGAACACCTCTCGGAGCCTCAAACCATGCGCCTCACCGCTGCCCTTCTCTCGCTCGTACTCGCCGCGCCTCTCACAGCACAGACGGCCATGACCATTCCGCCCATCGACACCACCTGGTGGAAGCACGCCGTCATCTATGAGATCTATCCCCGCAGCTTCCAGGACTCCAACGGCGACGGCATCGGCGACCTCGTGGGCATCACACGGCGTCTCGATTACCTCGAAGCCCTCGGCGTCGACGCCATCTGGATCTCGCCCATGTACCCCTCGCCCCAGGTCGACTTCGGCTACGACATCTCCGACTATGAAAACGTCGATCCCCAGTACGGCACCCTCGCCGACTTCGACCGCCTCGTCGCCGAAGCCAACAAGCATCACATCCGCGTCCTCCTCGACTGGGTCGTGAACCACACCTCCGACCAGCACAAGTGGTTCCTCGAATCGGCCTCTTCGAAGGACAATCCCAAGCGCGACTGGTACATCTGGAACCCCGGCAAGAAGGTCGACGGCAAGACCGTCCCTCCCAACAACTGGGAGAGCCTCTTCGGCGGCTCCGCCTGGACCATGTCTCCCAAGACCAAAGAGCTTTACTATCACAAGTTCTACAAGCAGCAGCCCGACCTCAACTGGCGCAACCCCGCCGTTGAGAAGGCCATGTTCGAGGGCATGCAGTTCTGGATGGACCACGGCGTTGCAGGCTACCGCCTGGATGCCGTTCCCACCCTCTTTGAAGACACCCAACTCCGCGACGAACCGGTGAAGCCCGGCGTCAACAAGCAGGGCGACCCCAACCTGGATGAGCGGTACACCTCCAACCTCCCCGAGGTACACGACGTCATGCGCCGCATGCGCGCCATGGTGGCCAAGTATCCCGGCGACCGCGTCCTGATCGGCGAAACCTATCTCCCCAACGTCGCCGAGATCGACAAGTGGTACGGCGGTGAAAAGAAGGACGAGCTGCAGCTGCCCATGGACATGCTCGTCGGCTTCTCCTCCGGCACACTCGACGCCACACGCTTCCGCAAACAACTCACCGACATCGAAACCGGCGTCCACGGCTCGCAGCCGCTGCTCGTCTTCGACAACCACGACAACGAGCGCAGCACGGATCGCTACACCGTCGGCATACAGGACCCGGTCGCCAAAGATCACATCGCCAAACTGCTTGCCACCATGCTCTTCACCACGCGCGACACGGCCCTGATGTACTACGGCGAAGAGCTCGGCATGACCACCGCGACACCCACACGCAAAGAGGACGTGAAGGACCCCATCGGCATCACCGGCTGGCCCGCCGAAAAAGGCCGCGACGGCGAACGCACACCCATGCAGTGGGACGGCACCGCACAAGCCGGCTTCTCCACCACAGCGAAGACATGGCTTCCCGTTGCGTCGAACTATACGACGCTTAACGTGCAGACCGAACTCGCCGATCCGAACTCGCTGCTCAACTGGCACAAGAAGCTCATCAAAATGCGCCGCACACGCGACAGCGTGCGTGACGGCGGCATGATGATGCTGGATGAAACCAACCAGAGCGTGCTCTCGTACGTGCGCTACCTGCCCGGCCACCACGCCATCGTGATCTCGCTCAACATGACGAACAAGCCCCAGACCATCTCGCTCGACCTGACCGCGGCAAAGATCCCACCTACCGGCCCCGAAGGCTACGTACTCCGCACCCTGCAAACCACGGACGCAGAGCTCAACACCGTGACCACCACCCACCTCACCCTTCCGCCCTACGCCACCTGGATCGGCGAAGTCCAGGTCCCCAAATAGCAGGAAACCATAAAGACGGGTTCCCCATACATGCGCAGCTTCATCGCGCATGTGTGGGTATTCGCGCGATGCGCGAACCGCTCTTAAATCTCGACGACAGCGAAATCAAGGGGAACAAACATCCCTCCCGCACATCGCAAAAAAAACGCGATGTACGGGGCACCCGGAGTCGTTCTACTTCAACCCAACCAACCTTACATACACCCCATTCGTCCAACCAAACCCCACCGCATTGCTCTTATACCCCGCTGTCAGCAGGATGTCAGTAGTGCCCGTCACAGCATCGAACTTCTCCCGAATCGTCCCATCGCGCGTAAAATTCGCTTCTACTGTGCGGCAGAACTTCGCCGCCAACCGCACCGCATCCGCGTGGAACCCTGCCCGCTCCAACCCCTCCACGCCAAACCACTGTTCGGGAGCCCAACCATAGGGCGCATCCCACTGCATGCCCGTCTTCTCCGCGCTCATCGCCAGCCCATGCTCCATCTCCAGCTTCGGCAACTCCTGCTCGATCTTTGCCGATTGAGCCACAGTAGAAAGCCCCGCCCAGAGCGGATAAAAATCCGTCGCATACACATACCCGCTTCGCTTCTTCGCCACAAAGTCATAGTCCGCAAAACGGCCCGTGGCAGCGTCCCACAGATACTGATTCATCGCATCCTTGCGCGCCGCTGCGCGTGCAATCCAATTCTTTCCAGGCGCACCGAGTAAAGCAGAGAACTCCGCCAACCGCGTCTCATAGCGATACAAAAGGCTGTTCAGACAAACCGGCGCAAAGTGATGCGTCGATCCCGAGAACGCCCCAAACCGAAAGCTCGTATCGAAGCCCGACTCGCGCATCGCGCGATCGCCACGATAAAAATCCCGACTCAGCCGCTTGCCACCGAACGTTGCATGCACGCACACCGAAGTCAGCGCCCGCGTGCAACTCTCCGCGTCGCTCGCGTTCTCCTTTACGAGGTAAGTGGAGTCCTTGTGCTCCAGCATCCACTTGATCGCATCGGGATAGTACGTGCTGTCATCCGCCATCTCCAGCACAGGGCCTTCGCCCAGATCGAAGTACCGCGACAGTCCCGTCGTTCCCGCGCGATGCGCCTCGCTCGTCCACAACGCATGGTCGCGCTCGAGCACCGGCACAGCCTTCGCCAGCCACGCCTTCGCCGCTGCTGCATCCGACTTCGCCCACGCCTCGTAAACCTCCGCCACCATCTCCGCCAGCAGAGGAGGCTGCGAACGCGTCAGGTAGTACGTGCGATTCGCGTTGAGCAACGCACCGTAGTGCTCAATCTCGAAGAAGAAGTTCTCCACCATCCCGCGCGCCAGCGCAACGCGCCCATCCTGCACCAGCCCCAGCACGATGAAGTAGCTGTCCCATCCATACATCTCGTTGAAGCGCCCACCCGGCACCACGTAGCGATTCGGCAGATACAGCAGCCCCGGCCGCTTCAACTCCTCCGGCCGCACATCGCCGATCTTCCGCATCATGCGCGGCAGATGCAACACCTCCACGCCACACGCCGAGCGCATCTTCGCCACATTCGCGGGCTCCGCCATGCCCGCAGGCAGATACAGAATCGGCGCCGTCGTCACCTTCACATCGTGCACACTCGCACACTCATTCGTAGACCGCGAAAGGGAATCCCAGCTCGCATGAATGTACTGGCGAATCTCCTCCGCACCCGCACGTCCACACACAGCCAATAACAACACCAGAACAAAACTGCGTACACGATACTTCAATTTCCCGACCTCAATTCCTGGAGCTTTGCCAGCGACCGTAACTGATGCAGACGCAACCGTATCAACTGCGCCCCGACTCTCTCCTGCGTCAGACCCGGATATGCCTTCGCCGCAAAGACAATCCACGCATCCCGCAGCGGTAGCCACGCCCTCTGTGTCTTTTGGATTCCCAACGCAGTCACCGCGCCGCCAGTTGCGGTCTTATATTCCTGCGAGCTTTGCAGGCCACGATAAACATCGTTCATCTCCACATCCAGCTTAGTCACATCAGCCGCTGTGGCCGCAGGCACATCGCCCTTCGCAAATCGCTGCAGGTTGATCAGGAACTGGTCCTTCAATATGCCTTTTTCTCTAAGAGAGAACGCGCCACGCGCCGTACCGGTCAGATCGACCTCGCCCCTGGCCCTTGCACTCTCGAAGACAGCCTCCGCCGCCTGCAATTTTGCAAACGCGTCCATCTCAGGCGCTGGAATCTGCTTCGCCATCACGTCCAGTGCGCCAACCCTTTTCTTATCCGCAAGCCCCTGCGTCACCGCCTCGCAGGCGCCCATTGTCAGACCGCTCGTCCCGTCATCGCACAGATCGAAGGGCTTAGCTCCATCTACCTTTCCATCACGCAACGCCTCAAGATGCCCTATGCGATACTCCATCTCCTCAGGCGCAGCCCACGTCTGCTCGCACGCAAAACGCAGCGCCAGATCGTAGTTCCTCGCCACACCGCGACCGTTCGCGTAAAGCATCGTCAACACACCCACGCCATAGAACATGTCCCCGCGCGTCGGCTGAGGATGCGCCCGCTGCCACCACCCACACTGCAACGCCGCCGCATCATCTACAGCACCCTTGAAGCCGTAGTACAAACCCTCCGCATCACACTGCGGCAACTGCGTCGCAGAAAGCGGCCCCTTCAACTGCGGAGCCGCAACCGGCGCGCTCACCACCTGCTTGCACACCGCCTCCCAGTTCTTCTCCTCAGGCGTAGAGACCTGCGCTCCCAAAGAGATTCCGCACAATAGCACTCCGCAAAACAAGGTAAAGCCCAACCACCGCATACAACCCCCGACCACCGTGCCAATCGAAGACCCGTTGACTTACCGCATCGCACCCATAGCCGCACGGAACAACTTCTCAAACTCCGCCCGCAACGCAGGCTCCTGCTCGATCGCCATCTGGATCGCACGCTGCGCGGCGGCCTTCTGATATCCAAGATTCACCAGCGCCGAAAGCACATCGTCTCCCGCAGGTCCCGCATGGAAGCCCGGATCCGCTGAAGGCGCACTGATCATGTCATCCAACTTGTCTTTCAACTCGACGACCACGCGCTCGGCCGTCTTCTTCCCAATCCCGGGAATCTTTTGCAGCGTCGCATGGTCTGAACCCTTGATCGCAGCCACAAGCAAGGGAGCCGCAATGCCACTGAGCACCGTGATGCCCAGCTTTGGCCCAATGCCCGAGACGGTAATCAGCTTCTCGAAGAGCCGCTTCTCTTCCATCTCCGCAAATCCAAAGAGCGCGATGGCATCCTCACGCACCTGCGTGTTGATGAAGAGCTCCACCTCCGCGCCCTCAGTCTTCAGCGCAGAAAACGTCGTCACACTGATCGCGACGTCGTACCCCACACCACCACACTCCACAATCGCCTGGTTCGGCGACTTCGCCAGCAAACGTCCACGTAGATGAGCAATCATTCTGTCTGCGATTCTAGTCGCTCCGTGGGACTTGATTCGCGCGTGGCTGATAAGGTTCCTTTGTGCAGCCAAGCCAGACATCCCGCACCCTCAAAGGCCACCAGACCGCCACCCTCTCGCTCCTCTTCACCGCAGGCCTCGTCAACTTCCTCGACCGCTCCTCCCTCTCCGTCGCCAACACCACCATTCGCGCGGAGATGCACTTCAGCGCCACGCAGATGGGGCTTCTGCTCTCCATTTTTTCGCTCGCCTACGGCCTCACGCAGCTTCCGCTCGTCGGCCTGCTCGACCGCGTCGGTTCGCGCTGGATGATGGGCACCGCCCTCGCCGTCTGGTCGGCCGCGCAGGTCCTCACCGGCTTCGTGCGCAGCCTGCAGATGTTTCTGCTCCTTCGCATCCTCCTCGGCATCGGCGAAGCCCCGTTCTATCCCGCAGGCATCCGCAGCATCCGCGAGTGGTTCAGCCATCGCACTCGAGGCCGCGCCACCTCCGCGCTCAACATCTCCTCCACCCTCGGCCTCGCGCTCGCTCCGCCGCTGCTGACGATCCTCATGCTGCACGTCGGATGGAGACGCATGTTCATCCTCCTCGGTGCCTCGGGCCTCGCCGTCGCCATCCTCTGGGTCACGCTCCACCGCGAACGCTCCGCCACCGAATACCGCATCGACGAAGGCCCACCGCCCACCGTGCTCCCCTGGGGCCTGCTCCTGCGGCAACGCTCCATGTGGGGGATGATGCTCGGCTTCGGCGGCGTCAACTACACCAACTGGCTCTACATTGCGTGGCTTCCCGGATACCTCCAGACAGCACGCCACCTCTCGCTCGAACGCAGCGGCTGGGCCGCAGCCGTGCCCTTCCTCATGGCCTCCGGCGGAGTCCTCTGCAGCGGCTTTCTCGCCGACAGACTCGCACGCAAAGAAGAAGACCTCATGCGCATCCACCGCACCTTCGCCGTAATCGGCCTCTGCCTCTCCGCAGGAAGCACGCTGCTCGTCGCCCACGCCACGTCCACCACGGTAGCGGTCGCGGCCATCACCAGCGCGCTCTTCTTCATGCAGTTTGCCGGGACGTCAGGCTGGGGATTGGCGCAGGCCGCCAGCCCCGCCACACTCGTCGGCGGCGTGAGCGCGCTGCAGAACTTCGGCAGCTTCATGATCGCCTCCGCCGCTCCGCTCGTCACAGGATGGCTACTCGACCGGACGCACTCCTTCACGCTCGCGCTTACCGTCTGCGCCGCCATCACCCTCGCAGGCGCGTTCTGCTACGCCACGCTTGTCCGTAACAGGTTGAGCGCTACGCTCCCCTAACGCACAAACTCCGTGCGGTACTTCGGCGCAAGCTTCGCGGCCTTTTCCCCCATGGCCTTCTGCTCCTCAGGAGTGGGTAGTGGAGGAGCAACCGTGCGTCCACTCACGCGCAGACCCACCTCCTCGAAGAACTCTTCCTGTCCCGCAGGCGCGCAGATGCAAAGCAGACGCACGTCTTCTTTCGTAGCGTTGCGAAACTGATGCGGTGCATTCGCCGGAATGTGCAGCGTCTCTCCCGCGCGCACAGTAGACGTCTTTCCGCGAAACGTCGCCTCGATCTCGCCCGCCTGCACGATAAACGTCTCTTCAAAATCGTGCCGATGCGGCGGCGGTCCGCCACCCGGCGGCACATGCATATCGATCAGGCAGTACTTTCCCGCCGTGTCTTTGCCACTGAGCAAAACGGTGTAGGTATCGCCCACCAGCCCGAGATGCGGTAGATCGCCGTCGGCATTGGCGACGACCAGATCACGAGAAAGATCATCTGCGGGGATCGGAAGAACCTCCGCTGAAACCATCTGCATGTCAAAATCGCTCATGCCGAAATCATATGCGGACCCACAGGGCGGTCCTGCAGAGCAAGGTAAAAAAATGCAGAAGAGGCGCGCACTGTCGCTGATCGACCACATCTTCGCCTCGCCGCCAACCGACACCATGACATCTTTGTTTTGAGATTTGCGCTCGGCCAGCTTCGATGTGTTGTAGATTGGGCTTGCTCAGTAGACATGACGCCACGCGGGGTTCAATTTCATGAATCGTGTACGCATTGTGACGCCAATCTACAACGATTGGATCTCGTTCTCACACCTTCTCGCCGATCTCAATCAGGTCGCTGAGCGGCTGCCGTTTCAGCTCTACGTTACCGGGGTCGATGACGGCTCCAGCGAATCACCCTTTCCCGCGCTCGCCGATATCCCGACCTTTTCCAATCTCATGGGTGTGGAGATCCTGCATCTGGCGCTCAACCTCGGGCATCAGCGTGCGATCGCCGTTGGTTTATGTGTTGCCGCCGATGACGCCGATTCGGACGCCGTCATCATCATGGACGCCGACGGCGAAGACCCGCCCGATACCATCCCCCTGTTGACCTCGTTGATCCGAGATCAACAGGATTTCTGCTTCGTAGCCCAGCGGCGGAAGCGCGTCGAAACACTCGCCTTCAAGTCTTCCTATCTGGTCTACAAGACGTTCTTCAAGCTGCTCACGGGCCGCATCATCAAATTCGGCAACTACTCCATCATCTCCTTCGGGCATCTGCAGCGCCTGGTCATGGTCTCCGATCTATGGAACAACCTGCCCGCCGCGATCCTTCGCTCTCGCATCCCCATCCAGCCCATCACCATCGATCGAGGTCGCCGCTACGCCGGAAAATCCAAGATGAATCTCGCCTCTCTTGTGGTGCATGGTTTCAGCGGGATCTCGGTCTACGCAGATACCATCTTTGTCCGTCTGCTGCTCTTCTCCGGCGTGCTGATTATGGTCAGCGCCTTCGGCGTTGCGATCCTGCTCGCGCTGCGCATCTTCGCTCCTGCCCACGCCACGCCAGGCTGGGCGACGACCGTGACCTTCGGCCTCTGCATCATCATTCTGCAGCTTCTGTTTACTGCGCTCTCCTCTTTGCTGATGCTGCTCAACAATCGCGTACAGCGGCTCTTCATCCCTCGTCTGGACTACTTGCCCTATCTGAAATCACGTCAAAAGCTCTTCGGTGGCAACGTCGCAGCGTATGCTGCCGCGCGGAACGCACTCAATGAAAACAGCGCTGCGTAAGCACCGGCCACACCACACAAGTTCAACTCCGAACCATACACGCACGAAATGAATTGAGAGGTAGTTTTACACGTGAGCCAAACCCAACGATTTGATGGGCTTCTCTGCGCGGCGACCGCATCCCTTCTGCCCCTGGTGGCATGGCCATTCGCCGAGATCGGATTCATGGACGACTTTTCGTACATCCGCACAACGCAGATCTATGCACAGACAGGACACCTTCTTTACAACGGTTGGGCAACCGCCATGTTGGGTTGGCAGATCCTCTGGGGAGCCTTGTTTATCAAACTCTTCGGCTTCTCGTTCACAGCGCCTCGCCTGTCTTCGATGGTGTCTCTGTTCTTACTCGTCTGGGTCTTCCACGCCGTCGCCAGACGCTGCGGCCTCAATCGAAGCAGTGCCATCTTCGCCGCTCTCCTTGTAGGGATCTCGCCGATTGCCATGCCCCTGGCCTTCAGCTTCATGACCGATGTGAACGGCCTCCTTGCGCTGGTCCTGTGCCTCTACGCCTGCCTTCGCGCCCTCGATGCAACGAGCGATAGAGCCGCCTTCTCCTGGCTCGTTCTGGCCGCCGCAAGCAACATCGTCGGAGGCACGGCACGGCAAGTGGCCTGGGTCGGTGTACTTGCTCTCGTCCCCGCCACGGCCTGGTATATGCGCTCACGCCGCGGAGCCTTGGCGCTGGGCGGCTCCCTATGGGCTTTAGGCGTGGCGTCGATCATGCTTATGGGGCGATGGTGGTCCCACAAGCCAGGGTATATGACCGAGGAGCTACTTCCTCCGGGCAGCAAGATGCGCTCCCTGCACTTCCTCTTTAACTTCACCCATGCCATCGTTCTGGCCATTCTCTGCATGGCCTTCCTGCTCTTCCCTTTACTCGTGGCGTGGCTGTCGCGGATACGCCTGGTGCCTCGGTTGGCGCAGGCCGGATTCGCCCTGTTGTCCCTTGTCTACATCGCTCTCTGCCTGCACAGAACCCATAGAAACGACTTCGAAAATCTCGTTGCGCCGTGGGCCAGGAACGTTATACAGGACCAGATCTACGCCAGTTACCACATCTGGATGCTGACTGATCGACCGGTCGCTTTTCCCTGGATACGCATCTTCATTTCTGTGGCGGTCATCCTCGCACTCCTCAGCTTTACCTTCGGGGTATTCCGCTTCCTTCGTTCCCGTGCGCCCAAATATACCTTTGTAAGCGGCCTCGCAGCTTGCGCCTCCTCTCTCTACCGGCGTCCCGCACTTGCGTTGCTTGTGGTGTACACGGCGGCCTATGCCGCTCTGCTGATTCCCCGCACCCTGCACTTATTTATCGTGGACAGGTATCAGTTTGGCCTGCTGCCTCCGCTCGCCATTCTGATCCTGACGTTCCATCAGAAGTTCCTCTCGCCGCGGATCTCTGGCCTCAGTGTGGCCGTTCTGGTGTTGTTTGCCTGCGTCGGTGTCGCTGGCACGCATGACCTCTTCGCGCAGTATCGCGCCACCGTACAGGCCACCAACCTCCTTCTGCAGGCAGGCATACCCCGCACGCACATCGACGGAGGCGAGGAGTTCGACGGCTGGACACAGATTGAAACCGAAGGCTACCTACACGATCCCCGCATTCAAAACGTGGACCCGTACTTCAAAGTCATGGGTAAAGACAGCACTCTGCCTGAGATCTGTTCCTTCCACTTCCTCAAACAAACGCCCATCGTCCAACCGGAGTACTTCGCGGCGACGGAAAAACTGCCCTGCATGCAAGCATCGCAGTTTGGCGAAGTCGCGTACCGCTCCTGGCTTCCGCCCTACCAGCGTGGTGTCTGGATTCTGCAACGGCCATAGCTCTGCCGAAGCCTACCGCCGCTTGTACTTGATCAGAAACTCATACCCAGGATTTGGAGGGAACAGCGCGTTAATCGCCCGCAAACGCTCTCCCAACTCGCGCGGAGCCAGCAGCGGATACTCCCGCTCCTTCAGATCCGCGTACTCGAAATCGAGATACAGCGACAGCATATAGATCGCCATCGCGTCCACAAACGCGGCCTCAAGAAACTCCGACTTGGCCTTCTCGTCCACCACGCCGCTCCTGCGCGCCTTCTCCCGGCTCTCAAAGGCGTCATAGCTCGTCTCGCCGCGCGCCCCCACCTCGGTCTGACCCCACGCCAGCGCGGCAAAGCCAGACGGAACACCCGTCACATCCACCACGCCGTGAGCGACGTTGATAAACAGTTCAAACGCCAGGGCAAACGCATCGCCGTGCAGACGGCTGGAGAGAAATACACCCTCGTGGCCGTCCAGCTTCACATTCTTATGGCAGATCGCGCGGTCCGCCAGCTTCGGAGAGTAGGTCGTCGCCACAAAAACAGGAGACGATTTTTTCTGCTCCACGCTCTCCGCCTCGCCCGTCAGGGTCAGCGCCAGGGGAACGAAGTAGAAGACCGTCTTGTCCAGGGCCGCCGACATCGCCAGAGGCACGGCATTAATCAGCCGCTTCAACTCGGCGGTCACGGACACATCCGGCCCCTTACCTAGAATGCCGCTCAAATCGCCAAACGTTGCATAGTGCACGCCGTTCGCCGCCGTCTCGGGCCGCGACTGTGCCGCCGCCTCCGCCGCCGGAATCTCCTGTAAACCTTGCTCTGTCACCGCATCCACCATCAAGCGTTATTCTATCCGCAGGGGACATTTTGATGAACAACTACACCACGTCCAACGACTACAAAGGCCCCCGGCTCTTCGGCGCTCCCGTGGGCGACTTCGGCATCTTCCAGACCGCGCTCTTCATCTTCGCCGCCACGCTGAGCGCGTTCTTCCTCGCTACCTTCGTCGGGATCGCCGCTTTGCTTACCTATACCAGTATCGGCCACCACAGCGCGGACTTCAGCTTGGCCTACATGCGCGTCGGCCTCCCCATCGGTATTCTCATGTTCCTTTCCAGCACAATCTATCTCGGCGGCATTTATATTCGCCGCATCACCCGCCGATAAAATCAGGAAAACGCGCTGCGCGCTGTACCCTGTCTCCATTCCCTTTTGGAGGCTTCATGTACCCAGACGTCGCGCGCCGCTGTGCAGCTTTCGCCGCACTCGCCTGTTCTGTTCTTCCCCTCTCAGCCGCAGAAAAGCCTAAAGTCCCTCCTTACTACGCCGAACAGCCCGCCGTCGAGCGTCTCGACCTGACCATGTACCAGCGCATCCGCGAAGAAGGCTTCGCCCATTCGCACGTCATGGAGTTCGCCTCCGCCCTCATGGACGGCATCGGACCGCGCCTCACCGGTTCGCCCAACATGAAAAAGGCCAACGAGTGGACCCGCGACACCCTCACCAAAGTCGGCCTGCAGAACGCCCACCTCGAAGACTGGGGCGAGTTCGGCATCGGCTGGCAGCAGATCAACTCCTGGGCACGCATCGTCACTCCCGATACGGAACCGCTCTGGCTCCAGGCCGCTCCCTGGTCCCCCGCCACCAAAGGCCCCATCACCGGTGTCGTAGTTCACCTCGTCATCGCTAACGACGCGGACCTGGACGCGGCCACCGCCAAATACAAAGGCAAGCTCAACGGCAAGATCGTCCTCTTCGGCGCGATGCGTCCCGTTCCGGACCTCTCCGCGCCGCTCTTCTCTCGCTACACCGACGAAGAGCTCAAGGAGATGGAGGCCTCCACCCAGGCCGCTCCACGTCCCGGCACACCCACTCCCGCCGACCGTCTCCGTATCGCAGCTCTCCGCGCAAAGGCGCTCAAAATGATGACCGACGAAGGCGTCGCCGTCATCCTTACGCCCTCACGCGACGCCGGCAAGGGCGGCGGCGCAGGCATCATCTTCGACGACAACGGAGCCGATCTCGTCCGTGGCGCGCAGAACTCCGCCAACCGCGTCACAGTCCCGAACGCCGTCCTCACCATCGAAGAGTACGGTCGCCTCGTCCGTCTCCTCGCAGCCAACGTTCCCGTCAAGCTCGAAGTCAACCTCGAATCCACCACCACCGGCGATCGCGAACACGGCTTCAACACCGTTGCCGAAATCCCCGGTTCAGACCCGAAGCTCAAGGAGCAGGTCGTCATGGTCGGCGGCCATCTCGACAGCTGGATCTCCGGCACCGGAGCGACCGACAACGGCGCTGGCTCGGTCGTCGCCATGGAAGCCGTCCGCATCCTCAAGGCGCTCGACCTTCACCCCCGTCGCACAATCCGCATCGCGCTCTGGAGCGGTGAAGAACAAGGCCTCTTCGGTTCCAAAGGCTATGTGAAACAGCACTTCGGCGAGTTTGAAGAGAAAGGCCGACGCGGCGATCCCGGCCTCGCCTACGCCCGCCCACCCAGCGGCCCCCTCAAGACCACCAAAGAGTGGGAGACCCTCGACGCCTACTACAACCTCGACAACGGCACCGGCCGCATCCGCGGCGTCTATCTCCAGGGAAACTATGCCATTGCACCCATCTTCAAGCAGTGGCTCGCTCCCCTGGCCGACCTCTCCGCGACCACCCTCACACCGCGCGACACCGACGGCACCGACCACCTCTCCTTCGATGCCGTAGGCCTGCCGGGCTTCCAGTTCATCCAGGACCCCATGGACTACGAGACCCGCACCCACCACTCCAACATGGACACGGTCGAAGCCCTCCACCCCTCCGACCTGATGCAGGCTGCCGTCATCGAAGCCATCTTCCTCTACAACACCTCGGAGCGCGAAGAGATGATGCCCCGTAAACCCTTCCCCCACCCGGAACAGAACCGCGACCGCAACGCCCCCATCAAAGGCATCTTCCCCAACGCCGTCGAACCCGCAGACAAGCCCGACGCCCCCACCGCCTAGGAACAAACAGAACCACCACAAGATCTAAGGCCCCAAGTCCCAATGTGGGAATGGGGCCTTGACTGTTAAGACTTATTCAAAGACAGCCGGTTGAAGTGGCACCAGACCGGGAATAACTCCACGCTCGACTTGTTATTCACACCAGATGCGCAGGACTCTCAGCATCGCGAATGACGTCAAGAGACGGTGGAGATCAACCATGATTCCCTATTTAGGGCCGGATATGGTCAAGGCATTGCAATCCCGAACGGATACGCCAACACCTCTTGGCCCATTCGTGGTGAAACAGCTCCGAGTCATAGGAGTAGTCTGCAACCGCGCGTTTGGACTTATGTCCCAGCCCGCTAGAAAAACGAGGGGTCTTTACGTCCGTATGCGTGACCAACGCAGTGGGGGACACGAACGCGTATCGCCCTGCGCCCGGCGAGCGCTATTGAACGCCGCTGTATCTGTCCTTGATCATCGAACTCACTTCTTCAGATTCGGCCCAATCGCAACCACAAAATACTCCGCATTCGTCGTCCCGATATTCTTCACACCATGCAGTTCCTGCGAAGCCGCATAGAGAATATCCCCCGGCCCAGCCGTCTCCTGCTTGCCGTTCACTAGCCACGAGAGCGTTCCGGTCCGAACCAGCAGCATCTCCGAGTGCATATGTTGATGCGGAGGATGCGGCGCATGTCCCGGCAGAAGCATCGTCTCGTGCATCTCCAGGCCCTCGCCCGTCGGCAGAGTCCCGCTCAGGATCGCGCGGCTCTCCCCATTTGCAGACTTGCTTACCTTCAAGTCGTTGTAACGAAAGACAGTATTGTGCGCCAGCCGAGCCGTGCCATCGACCGTCCCCGCCGGTCCGGCGTTCGTTCCCGAAGCAGGTTCCTGTGCAGCCAAAGCAGGCCCGAGCAGTGCAAGCGCGGGCAGAGTAGCCAAAAGATCACGTCGATTTTGCATGCCGCATCCTAACCTGCGCTCTCCACAATCGACAATCCGTAGATGCGGCAGGGTCAGATTGAAATTTGGTCACAATCGTTAAGCGCAATGAAATAAATGTTTTATGGCGAGGGCTTGCGTACCCTCCATCCTTTGCGGATGTTGCCTGCCGGGATTACCAGTCCCGAACGATTCCCGCCCGAGAACCCCATGAGGGAAGAAGGCGGGGAATGCTTTTGTCGCCCATATCGGTGGCGCGGATATTCCGTGAACAGTTCTTTAGCCGCCTAAGTAGTGGAGCTCCGCTGCTGCCCCGCCGTTTCGCCGAGCACCCCTCCATCCCAAAGCGGGACATCGAAGGCCACTGAAGGATGCACCTCCGCGCTATCACCGGCGTGTTCATGCTGCATCCTGAGATGCTGTAGCACCATTTGCCTCTCCATCTGCCGCACCTGTACGCGTCCCTGCCAGAAAACCACGAAGCCCTGTCCACAGACCTGACAACGAACATCATTTCCCATCATCGATTTTTTGCAGATCACGCGCATAAGGACATCCTTGCAAACCCTTGCATAAAAGGGACAATAAATTTTCCCAAAAGAATCCGCTATTCCACCTGCGTCTTTCTGTCTCCCGCTTTCGAGCCATGACTAAAAGGGAACATTAACCTTTCACCCGCCAACCCAGAGCCACATCACGGAGATTCGAACCCGGTACTCCACACCCCTCCGAAATCAGTGGAAACCTTGGATAAGTCCAGCTTTCCTCGGTCTCCACACAAGGGCTGTTGAAATTAAGGGCCTTAATTCCCCGCGGCCTGCTTGCGCGGGACCGCTTTTTCCGCTAATCCCACCTGCTTCTTCCGCCTGTGGAAGCTCTCCCGCTGTGCAGAATGCGTACATCCAGTGACGTTTGCCGCAGCTTCCCTCCAAACTTCCGCATCTTCCTGTTTTGACAGCCCTGTTTTCTATTTAAAGACACACACACAACTCGCCTGCTCTCCGTCACATAAGACGGTCTTCCACTTTTCCAACAGCAACGGCTTCTACTACTAGAAAAGTCTCTTATTTAGCTGTTGTTTTTTAGAAGCCTTCGTTACTGGCGCGAGCAAAAACAAAAGCCCTGTTTTCCTAAAGAAAGCCCTGCGATTCACACCCTGAAAATTCCCGTAACACCCGCTAGAATCAAACCCATATCGCAGCCTGTGAAGGCAGTGATACGCTTGTGGCCAACCGCCCGTAAAAGCTCCTGGAGGATCAAATCGTGTCGACCGCTGCCTCTCCGCTCACCTCTGGCACCTCCGCTGCACCGACCGGCAACCTGGAGATCTCAGTCTCCCGCTCGGAGCTTCTGCGCGAACTCACCGCGGCGCAATCCGTCGTCGAGCGCAAGACCACGATCCCGATCCTGTCGAACTTCCTCTTCGAGGCCGACGAAGACCGCCTGACCATCACGGCCACCGACCTCGACCAGTCGCTCCGCACCTCCTGCTCCGCCAAGGTCAAAAAGCCCGGCGCCTGCACCATTCCCGCGCGCAAGCTCTACGACTACATCAAGCTCCTTCCGGACGGCGAGATCTCCATCAAACTGATGGACAACCACTGGGTCCAGATCCGCGCCGGACGCTCGAACACCAAGATGGTCGGCATGGCCCGCGCCAACTTCCCCCAGGTCGCCGAGTTCCCCGCCACTGGCTCCATCAAAATCGCCACTCCCGCCCTGCGCAGCATGATCGCCAAAACGATCTTCTCCATCTCCAGCGAAGAGTCGCGCTACACCCTCAACGGTGCCCTCCTCGTCCTCAAGGCGGAGAGTATGGCCATGGTGGCGACCGACGGCCACCGCCTCGCGCACATCGAGCGCCTCGGCGAAAACCTCGAAGGCGTCTCCGGCGAAAAGAAGACCCTCATCCCGCGCAAGGCCCTCGGCGAACTCTCCTCGCTTCTCTCGAACTCCAACGCCGCCACCGAAGAAGAGGACTACGTCGAGTTCGCCGACGATGACACCACGCTCTTCTTCCGCATCGGCGGTCGCGTCCTCACCAGCCGCAAGCTCACCGGCCAGTTCCCCAACTACGAAGCCGTCCTCCCGCGCGACAACAACAAGTTCGTCATCGTCCGCTCGGAAGACCTGATGGGAGCCCTGCAGCGCGTCGCCCAGTTCGCCGATGAGCGCTCCGGCGCGGTCAAGATCCGCCTCGAACAGAACGAGCTCCGCATCTCCAGCTCCTCCACCGACTCCGGCGAATCGGAAGACATCATCGAGACGCCCTACAACTACGATCCCCTCGTCGTGGGCTTCAACTCGCAGTACCTCATCGACTTCCTCAAAGCCATCGGCAACACCGGCGAAGTCCGCCTCGAATTCAAGGACGCCCAGTCCGCCGGCCAGATGCGCCCCGAAGACGCCAACGAAGACCAGAAGTACCGCTACATCCTCATGCCCATGCGCATCTGATCCTTCCGCTGTAACCTGAACGAGCGGGAGCATTTCCGGTGTGTGAGACGTCGTCAGCGAAGCGGAAACACAGCTTCTGGCGACCTGGCACTAACCCAGACGATAAGCGGGTTTATCGGGGTAAATCTATTAAAGCTACCCGTGGCGCGGAGATGCGAAGATGCTTCCAGCCCGAAAATCTTGGTGTACAAAGTTGGCTCTGGGGTTGATCTCGCTGGCCCTGCTAGCGGCTTTGCTAGCTTTGGCACACCCTTTCCCGCTGATTGAAGACGGTCATGGTGGCTATTCCAATGCGCCGAACTTCTGGACGACGGTAGCAGCCCTATCGACATCAGGCCTTGCGGGTCTATTCTCAATCTTCGCCGGAAAGTGGCGTGGTCGCTTGGTCGCCGCCAGTGTCTCGATGTTCCTGCTTAGCTACTTGGCGCTTTTTACGGACGGACACTGACCAGCGATGAGTATCCGGAAGAGAATGCATCGAGAGGAGAGGCAGTGCAAGTACTCGGCTTGGCTAATGCACAGCCATTAATGGCATGGATGCACAGATCATGAAGTTGCGGCGATGGCGGCTTGTAACCCTGTTGGGAACTATTATCACCACCTTCGGGGTTGCAGCCTTCTACGTCGATTTTGCGGCTCATTTTAAGTTCGACATCATTGAGCAGAACTACACAGTCTTCGGAGTCTGCATTTTGCTTGGAACTGTTATTGTCTTTGTCGGTTGCATCGGTTGGGCCAAGCTTTGCAACTCGAAGTACAGGGTAATCATGGCTGCCGCCGTTTTCGCTGCGCCATTCTTTGTGCTTCTCATTGGCTCTCCCGTTGATGGAATCAATATCCACGGACCGTCAGCAATAACGATGATGCTTGTCCTTCCGTTCAGCGCCTTGGCATTGATTCTGCTCATCATGGCAGCTGTTGGAAAACGAACGGTTGGTACGCTCGGGCAGTAAGCGCGCTGATCCCCTTGAGACCCTTTAGGCAGATTCTGGTTCAATTCCTATCTGCCTAGAAATAGCAAGCCATCTGAGAAGATGGCTACGTGAGACTTCGTAGCTACTTTCCCGACCGCTGGACTTGGCTGTTTGTGCTGGGAATTGCCTTGATCTCTTATGGAACAGCCGCCTTTATGTACAGCCGATACAACCATGAGTACAACCGGCATGTGCACCCAGTCTTCCACCCATGGGCGATTCTCGTTGGGTGCGGCTTAGTCTGGTATTCCGTGCGAAAGAGCCGAAGAACGAGCTGACTCCTGGGATTAGTATCGAGAATGTATGGTCCGCCGCGCGACTGCAAGAGGAAGTTTGGTCGAGAAGACAAGTCTGCGCAAATGTATTCGGCCTTTAGGTGGAGATGGATCTCTCCTGGCCATGATGAGTTGCGCGCGT